>Ga0247841_10000068_pt1 | contig 249018 bp, 237 predicted proteins | sample LaCruzMarch2015__2_FD_192410 | JGI IMG/M metagenome (GOLD analysis project Ga0247841, IMG submission 192410) | Freshwater microbial communities from meromictic Lake La Cruz, Castile-La Mancha, Spain - LaCruzMarch2015_18m | ecosystem: Environmental > Aquatic > Freshwater > Lake | place: Spain... | reverse complement strand
CGAGGAGCCCGGAAGGAGACCAAGGATTGGGGAAGTCACGAAGAAACAACGGGAACTCTATGGATCCCTGGGTTTCTCAGCTCCCTCCTAAACCTTGGTATAATTTCGCGGGAATTTAGGATATATGGGAAAAATCCAAGCGTATACGATTTCTTCTGAAGAATATGATCGACTTACAGAAGTAGATGCCAAATATGCTGCCTTGATTAACCTGATTGAAAAGAATAACCCAGTCTTTATTACTGTTACTACTTCTAGACATTCTAGATAGAAAATCTCGAGAATTATTCAAACGAAATCCTAACCCTAGAACCTTTTTTCTATAAGATCCAATTGCATGGGTTGTTCCTTCACAATGCTTATCTTCTCTATAAAATTGTCTTTAGTGTGTTGGTATTAATCAATTGTGAATTTTGGAAACCCATTTTTCAAAGGATTGAGATCGTTGATCTTTGATTGTGCCCATTCCAACCATTTCGAAATTTCACTATCCGGCTCTGTAGCTTGGTCTTGTACTTGATTCTTGACATACTCAACATAATTTTGAATTTTCTTCATCTGGCTATATGCCTCAGAGTCTGCAACTAACTTTTCATATCGTTTTGCATCAAGTCTCTTTAATCGTTCTTCCTCAAGCTTTCTAGCTTGTTCCAATTTCAATTTCTCTTCTCGCTCAAGAGCTAGAATAGCTTCATTGCTACTTTTTATTGCAACATAAATGAAACCCAACATTATTTCTTTGATTGAGGCCTCGATGAGTTGCTTGCCTCGATCTTCCCAGGATTGATACACCCTTTTGCTGTTATTAATTGATAAAAGCAATCTGCCAGTAGCGGTAGGGATGTATCTATATTTTGGCACTCTCCCATAATGGTGATCCTTTTCATATGCCTTCAGTTCTTTTTCAGTCAATGGAAATCTCTTATTTGTGACAGGCTCAATAATGGTAAAGTAGATTTTTTGCCCAAACAGATTAACAAACATACGGGCATGGGGGGAAGCATCTTCTTTTTCAATCAAAAAATCCCATTTACGTTCTTTAAAACCTTGAAGAAGAGTTTCCATCAAGAGGCCAGCTCTCAAAGCGCAACTATCAGTAACATCGATTGCCAAATTACTACTATACTTATTGGATGGTAGAGTATTTTTATTCCGTGTCTGTGATATTAGAAATTTCTTGACCATAGGGTTGGTGATATCTTGTTCGGACACAATCACCATTGGATTTCTAGTTTGTTCGGCATGTAATGTTTTAGAAGCAATTTCTTGGATGTTTTTGTCTTTTATCTCAATATCTGGATTGTTGAAAATTTCAGAACGCTCTTTTGCTGCTTTTCTACGTCTTTCAAGATCATCAAGAGATGTTTGATTTTTCCATTGATCATACCTAGTGAATTCCACTGTAGTTAAAGGCGTTTTCTTGATTGACTGGCCAAGGCTGACTTTTCTCCAATAGCCTCTTGACGGTACAGGAACCTTGAGTCTTTCACATAGTTTGGCAAGCCCTCTTCCTGATATTCCAAATTCTTCGGCCAATTTCATCATTGGTTTTAACCAAACAGCGCTATACAAATCCTCACGTGATTTGATCTCTTCAGCCATCCTATTCTCTCCATAGTCAGACATCAGGTGATTAACCCTTACGACTATTTCCTCTTTCTTGAATTTCCTTGATAGTTACTTGCTTTCCATTACCATCAAAGTACGTTCCATTATCTGATCTCCAGAAGACTAAATCATTCGGATAGGCTGGGTTATCATTATGCCGAATTTCGTTGATTGAAAAGACTAATGCTTGTTGAATCGTGGGATAACTGTGTAAGTCTCGATATGAGTCAGCTTGGTCTGGACCCCAAAATACATTCATCGACCTTATTCGCAAAAATTAGGATCATTAAGTCGTTGTTCTATGAATGCAACCATTTCCTTCAGAAATGAGATATCCATTTTTTTCGTAATTGCAGGAAACTTCAATCCGACAGTTCTATCATGCATTAGTGCTATCCTTCCAAACTCAGTGTCATTTTCCATAATTCTGTAAACTTCAACAAAGTTACTACCATAATTCCCTTTGGCTCGATTATCCTTTTCAATGAGCATGATTTCCTTCCATATCCTTAATGTTTTTATGATAGTCACGATACTTTTGAATAAAGATTTCCACTTCATCAAATGTCAAACTAGCAGAAGATACCTCACCTCCATTTAGCAATTCATTATTCTCAATCAAGACATCATTATCATAAGCTGTAATGGTTGTTCCAGATGTTTTAAGTAATACTTGTTTTTGCATTCTACCCCTCCATATTTAAATAGAATAAATGCTTACAATTACCCTGTCAATCAAAGATTGACGCAGAGAGAAATCACTAAGAATTGCAAATTTTCAAGGCGTTTTCATAACCTATCCTTCTATCCTCTCGCAGACAAATCTCAATATGAGGCGCTTGGTTATTTCCCTCGCATAGTTTATCTCAGTCAAACACCTCTTAGACATTTGAAAACAGTGAAGACTCATCGATGAGTCTTATTCCAGTGAACTTTAATAATCAACAATTTCTGCTTTCAGCTTAGATCTACCTGAAATTTAAACAAGAAGTTTTTATCGATGGGTACGGCTCTCCAGTATCAAGCAGGAGAATACAATGACTGAAAAAGAAACTACACAAATCACTGACATGAGAAATGATGGCTTGGGATACACCACCATCGCATCAAGGCTCGGCTTATCCAAGGATTGTGTCCGTTCCTTCTGCAGGACTCACAATCTCAGAGGTAGGAGATTCCCCACCCATGTACTACGAGATCTGGGAAAAGATTACTGCAAGACCTGCGGAAAGCGACTGGAACATACCCCCGGCAAAAGGAAGAAACAGTACTGCTCGGATGGCTGTCGCATGGACTAGTGGAATGCCCATCAGGACCAGGTAAAGCGCAAGACCTTCTACCAATTCACCTGCGTTTACTGCGGCAAATCATTCTCGGCATACGGGAATGCCAAACGCAGTTACTGTAGCCACGATTGCTACATCAAAACAAGATTCAAGAAGGAAGTAAGCAAATGACAAAAAAGCGATTCAAGGCAGAAGTCGATTACCAGATTGGAGAAAAGGTACCTGGTACCTTTTTCCATCCCAATGAGCAAGGATTTCAGCTAGAACCAGTAACGCAACTTGGCTGCGCCACTGGTTCAGATGATTATCAATGAAAGGTATCAATACTCCAGGGCAAGCCATGGAAAGCAGGGCGACTTTCTCCATTCTGCTACTTTTTCTTTTTCTTTGGCTCCCCAGGCTGCTCGAAGACCATGCCGTTTTCGTCGGTTTCCGCCTCGATGGGGGCTTCCTCCACCGGCGCGGCCTCACCTTTGTTCGGTTCGGGCTGGAACTCGACATGTTCAGCCACCACCACGTACCGCTCACGCATTTTGGCGTCTTCTCCCTGCCAGCGGTCCTGTTTCAACCGACCCACCACCCGCACTCCCCGGCCCTTGCGCAGATACTTCGCACACCCATCGGCCAGACTCCCCCAGCAATCCACATCGATATAGGTGACCTCATTCACCAGATTCTTCTCCGCATCACGGTAGTACCGATTGGTGGCGATGGAAAAACGACAGACGTTTCTCCCGCTGGGGATAGTGTTCAGCTCAGGATCATGCGTGAGATTACCCTCGATAAGAATGGAATTGAGATTGTTCATTGGCTCTTCTCCTTTTCTCCGGTCTGATATGCGGCCGGTGTCCAACTAACCATCATCTTGCTGGTTTTGCTTCAATACATGGTGTGGTTTTCCCAGATTTCTGGTAATCTGGCTTTGGAGGACCGTTATGCAGCATATCACCGTGCTTTCTCTGGGAGGATCAATCATCGCCCCGGATAAAGTGGACCATGTCTTTCTCTCGGAGTTCAGGAAAGCCATCTCCGCTTATCTTCTGGAAGACCACTCACGCAAGCTAATCCTGGTTACCGGAGGGGGAGCTCCCGCGAGGATCTATCAGGATGCGTATCGGAAAGTAGTCGACCAAGCCAATGCGGACGACCAGGATTGGCTGGGAATCATTGCGACACATCTCAATGGCACTCTGGTGCGGACGATATTCTCCCAATTCTGTCAGGACGCTCTGGTAACCGACCCCACCGCTGATATCGCCTTCTTGGGACAGGTGCTGGTGGCCGCTGGCTGGAAACCGGGATTCTCCACCGATACGGACGCAGTCTACCTAGCCCAGCGCTTTGGCGCCTCAACCGTGGTGAATCTCTCCAATATCGCCAAAGTCTACACGGCTGACCCAAGAACCAACCCTTCGGCACAGCCCATCGACACCATCTCCTGGAAAGATTTCCGGACGATGGTAGGTGACACCTGGACCCCGGGAAAGAACGTACCCTTCGACCCCATTGCCTCCAGAAAAGCCGCAGAGAGTGGACTGCGGGTAATCTGCGCGGATGGGCGCAACATCGCCAACACCCTGGCCATTCTCCGGGGTGAACCCTACGTGGGAACGGTGATTGGCTAGGACTATCGGTTAAGACGGTCTGTGGTTCTTCAAAGCCAGAAAACCCGCTAGTGGGTCCGCGAACGTCTCGGGAAAAGGATTGTCCCGGGTGAAATCGGGAATCCAGGGGATATTGTCAGCCAGGTCCTGGACAAATCCCTTCTCGATCCCCAGAGTATCCAGAAGATCGATCAACCCGTCGTATTCGGTCTGGGTGATGGCGGGCAAGGAATCGTCTCCCTGGGGAAGCACAAACTGCACCATCAGTGAAAGCCAGGCATGCCGCTTGGCCTTTTGGGCGAACCAGAACAGGAAATCCTTTGTCGCCGCCAAAGTTCCCGGGAACAATAGATGCCGGATCAGGATACCATTCAAAGCCCCGTTTCCATCCAGACGGGTACGCGGATGGTGTTCAAAAAGAAAATCCATCACCGCGGGAATCTCCCGTATATACCGGCGGGTCCCACAGAATTTCTCCGCCACATCGGCATCAAGGGTCTTCACATCAATCAGATACAGCGCTACATAAGGATCAATCAACTCCAATCCCTCAAGTGATTCAAAACCTGAGGAATTCCATACCACCGGTAACACAAGACCCTTGGATCGGGCGATGAGCAAACCTTGGATGATGGATGGTATGAAATGGGTGCCTGTCACCATATTGATATTCGTAGCACCCATGGTCTGCAATTCGAGCATAAGGCCGGCGAATTGCTCAATCGAAAGCTCAACCGCTGGGATCTGTTGGCCAACCCCGCTGATCTGGCAGTTCTGGCAATAGGCGCAGTGTAATTGGCATCCGCAGAAAAAAACCATACCGGAACCATGCTCGCCAGTCACCGGCGGTTCTTCCCCCCGGTGCAATCCCATCCAGGCAATGCGAAGGGTGTCGGTCTCGCCACATATCCCCGTCTGCGCCAACGTGCGGTCCACCTCACAATGGTTCGGACACAGCACGCACTTGCGGTATGGCTCACGCCAGAGTTCCATCTATCCTCCATGGAAGTCTTGGATACCCTTGACCTCCAAGGCCAAATATACCATTTTATGATGTATGGGACTATGGGAATATCTTAAAAACCGGGAAGAACGCCGGCTTCAGGAAGACCGTTATATACTTTGCCTTGATGGGGGTGGCATGCGGGGAGTTATCCCCGCTACCATTCTGGGCCGGATTGAACAGAAAATGCTCTCATTGGGCGATGACCGCCCCTTGTATTCGCATTTTGATCTGGTGGCGGGCACTTCCACCGGAGGCCTGATCGCCCTGGCTCTTACTGCTCCCAGTGGCAGCGGTTCGCTGCTCCCGATGCGCCAAGTCCCGGTAGCCAACCAACAGGAAAGCCCAAAAACCCGTAGGAGCAAGAAAACCAACCGGATATACCCAGGTCCCGATATGCAAAGTGTGGTCGATATCTACCTGAAATACGGCAAGGTGATCTTTCCCAAGAACCAGTCATTCCTTCAACTCAATGTCATCGGCCAATTATTCAACCAAAAGTATGATGACGATTCCTTTGTGGGGATACTATCCCGTATTTTCGGTGATCTGCGCATGGATGAAGCTCTGGTTCCCACCATGGTGGTCACCTACGATTGTACGGAGGATCAACCCTATATCATCTCCAGCTACGAACGGGGGGATATCCCCATGAGGGAAGCTGCCCACGCCACCTCAGCGGCTCCAACCTATTTCTCCCCGGTGAACATCATTGAAAAGTCGACAGGAGAACGCCGGACACTGATCGATGGCGGAGTGATCGCCAACAATCCGGTGCTCTACGCCTATATGGAGGCCAAGAAACTCTTCCCCTTGGCAAAGCGGTTCCATGTGCTCTCGCTGAGCACCGCCAGCACTCCCTACCATCTGTCAGCTGACAGTACCGGTAACGGAGTGATCGGATGGCTGGATCCTACCAAGGGCACCCCTATCTACCGCGTGTACGCATCCTCGCAGATGAGAGCTTCCAATGATATCGCCTCATCCATCACAGACCTGGAGTATGTGCGCATCCACGGGAGTATTGGGAAATCGGTGAAACTGGATGACACCGACCCAAAGGTGCTGGCGGGCATGGTCAGGGAAGCGGATCGCATCTATGTGGAAAATGAACCGGCTATCACCGCTTTCTGTCTTCCTCTGACACAGAGACCCGCTTTCTCGGTTCGCAACCATGATGCGACGGCTTTTCCCACGTCATCGGAGAAAAACACCAGCCTTCCCTTGCCTGCGAAACCGAAGGATTCTCCAACTACAGTCAGCTCTGGGACCATTGGCAATCAGCTGGGAAATTGAAGTTAGCAATCAATTGGAATATCTGTAGCGAAGTCTCGGCCAGAAAATTCCCGTAGGATCTAGGACGGGTGCCGCGCGTGGTATCGGAAACCACCCTGATGATCCCACAGGGCACAGCGGCGGCTTGGGCGGCGGCCAGCATGGCATAACTTTCCATGTCGGTGGCATCGATATGCAATTCATCAGTCAGATAGGTGCATTGCTGGCGATCCGCCGTGACCAGAAACCGGTCGGCAGTGCCCAGGGTCTGACCGGTGAACAACCGGCAAGCCTGACCGGGTCTGGAAAAAGCGGTCAGTTGGGTATATAGCGTTCCCATGATACCTCCCGCTGGAGTGGGAAGCTCTCCCCGCTTGAACTTAAATGGCCTAAGGTCGATATCGTATTGGACCACCGAAGAGGCTATCAGCATATCACCGATACATAAATCGTCACGTACCGCACCACAGGTGCCGATACCGATCACAGCGGTGGGCTGGTAGCGCCGGATGGCTTGCATGGTTCCCAAGGCGCTCTGGACTTTTCCCACACCCACGGCAATCGTGGCCATCTCTTGGGAAGCCCAGGGGCCAGCCTTACCAAAGCCTTGCAATTCTTCCTGGGAGGAAGCAACCACCAGGATCATCTCACACCCCAGCTAGAAGAGAGGTGATCAATTCGACCGACACCCCGTGCCGGATTTCCACATTGTCTCTCCAGGAGGCGAATACCGCTTCGGAAACCAGATGGGCGCTCTTGGCTGACGCATCCAGAAAGCTGGTCCCTTTTACCAGGAGCGCACACAGTATGCTGGCGAACAGATCACCAGAGCCGGGGTACGAAACCGGCGCGTAGGTTTGGTACACTGAGGAATGGGTATCCTTGTACCGGTCATAGCTTACCACCGCTCCGCCAGAGCCGTGCATCACACTGGTGATAGCCACCTGGGTGGGGCCTAGATCGGATAGCCGTTTGGCCCATTCGACGGCGGTGTTTTGCGAAATATCACTGTGGTACGGTTCATCCAGAAGCAGGGCCGCCTCGGTGACATTGGGAGTGATCACATCGGCCTTGCGCACCAGATCCAGCATCCGCCGCTTAAGGATGGCGGTGATGGGACCATACGTGGCGCCATCATCTCCAAGCACAGGATCGACGAGTACCAGAGGAGTACCCAGAGCCCGCTGGTTGTCAATGAAATCGCTCACGATGCCAATCTGGGTTTGTGAACCAAGGAAACCTGAATAAATACCATCGAAACGCAATCCCAGCTGTTTCCAATGGGCGGTGATAGCCACCATGGATTCACTGAGATCCTGATAATAATAATTTTCAAAACCATCAGTCTGTGTGGATAGCAATGCGGTGGGAAGCACCGCTGCCTCCACCCCCATTGCCGCGAGGGTTGGAATAACCACGGTGAGGGAGGATTTCGCATAACAGGATAGATCGTGTATCGCCGCGACGGTTTTCATGGTATCCATACAGTACCAAGCTTATGGGTGCAAGACAAGAGGGACTTGCACCAAACATCTGGCTCCCGGTTCTCTCTATGGAGCCATCATGCTATACTGCCTCCAGGAGGCGCATATGCTTTTCATCGATAAAAAGAACGGTTTCACCATAGCGGATACCCAACGGGACTCCCTGTCAGGCCCACTTCCCAGTATGGAGGAAATCCAGGCATCCTATGCTTCCATGATCATCAGCGCTTCAGGTTGGCGCAAGATATTCGCCGCCAGCCAGGATCCCGAGGACTCCCGTGAAGATATCACCCGAGCCGATGCCTATCTGGTAGCCCTCATCGCCCTCAGCTTTGCCCGCCACATGGGTAGAGGTGCCACCGTACTGGTAGGTATCGATGCCCGGCCCACCGGATCTTGCCTCGCCGATGTGGTCAATCGGATACTTCTTGCCCAAGGCGTAGCGGTACGCTATCTATTCATCACGGCTGCCCCTGAGATCATGGCCTATAGCGCGCTTGACAAGGTGGATAGTTTTTTCTATATCTCCGCCAGCCACAACCCGATCGGACACAATGGCTTTAAATTCGGTTATAACGGCGGCGTGTATTCTGGAGCCGAAGCCGCCCCGATCATCAACATATTCAAATCCCTGGTCCAGGACAATACCGCCTTGGTCTTGGTGAGGGATCTCAGTGCCTCACTGGAGATAGGCCGTTATGAAACAGTGTTGGAACACTGTACCGAGGAAAAGGAAAAAGCCTTGCTCCTCTATGAACGGCTGGCGTTGACCACTGCCTGTGGATCGGACGATGAGTTGCACATCGCCAGAGTGCTAGCCAGTCTGAAGCGCGATATAGTGCACAAACCCTTGGGAATCGTGGGAGAACTCAATGGAAGTGCCCGTTGTGAATCCATCGATCGGCAATTGCTAGCCGCGCTTGGAGTCAGAACCCGTTTTCTCAATGACAAGCCGCGCCAGGTGGTCCATCCAATTGTACCTGAAGGAGAGAATCTGGAGATGTGCCGGTTTGAACTGGAAAAAGCCTATGCACAGGATAAGGCCTTCCAGATCGGTTATGTCCCCGACAATGATGGGGATAGGGGAAATATTGTCTATATCCGTCAGAGTACCGGTCGCGCAGAGATCCTTGGTGCGCAGGAACTGTTCGCCTTGATAGCCGAAATCGAGCTTCTCTTTGCTAAAAACCTTTCCAATCAGCTGGCGATAGCCATCAACGGCCCTACTTCTTTGATTATTGAGACTATCGCGGCCAAGTTGGATGTGGCGGTGTTCCGCGCTGAAGTCGGTGAAGCCAATGTGGTGCAGTTGGCTACCCAGTTGCGCGAAGCCGGTTACACCGTGCGGTTGTTAGGTGAGGGTTCCAATGGAGGCAATATCACCCACCCCTGCAAAGTCCGCGATCCCCTGAACACCCTGTTCTCATTGATCAAACTGCTGGAGGACGAATCCCTCTTTAGAAAGATCATCGCCTTGGGTACTGGCGCCGAGCTTCCCTTCACATTGGAAGGTGCCATCGATGCGCTTCCCAAACGGACCATTACCGGATCATTCTCATCCGAAGCGATCATGCATATCAAAACCACCAGCCACGGAGCGCTCAAAGGTGCTTACGAGGCGATATTCCCCGCCTCTTTCGATGCCCGCCGCGAGTATCTACGCAATCATTTCGGCATATCCGGCTGGCGGGAGGAACAGACCGAGAGCACCCATTGCCGCATCGGGGTGGGAAAATCCTTCCGTTCTGGACAGGAGAAAGGTGGTTTGAAAATCGTGTTCCTGGATGCCGCCGGCCAAGCCACTGACTTTATCTGGATGCGTGGCAGTGGGACCGAACCGTTGTTCCGCGTGATGGCCGATGCCCAGGGGATCGATCAACATCGCCACGATTACCTGTTGGACTGGCAACGCTCCCTGGTTGAACAAGCGGATGCGAAAGCCTGGGCTAAAACAGAGCTTTGAGTGGGGCACCCGATCCGCTGATCCGCTGACCGATTGATCAATGGCTCAATGGATCAATGGATCAGTGAGAGACCGGCTACCGCCGCTCCTAGAATCGGGGAATCATCGATACGGACAAAGCGCACATACCGGTGCTTTTCACGTTGCAGATAGGCATTCAGATACTGTTCGGTATAACGCTGGAGATTTTCCGTTTTGTAGTAGGTGGTGCCATCGGCATTGATACACACTGGATAGCGGGGGTTTTCACCGGCTCCCGATTTGATCACCGCCGCGGCCAGATTCACCGCAGTCAGTTTGGCCGCCCGGGAGATGATGGCATCCAGGATCATATGGAGGGCAATGGCATCATCCTCATTCTGGACACATCGCACCAGCGCATAGTCCACATTGTTCGGCATCTCCAGATAATTGCTCATACGGGTGGTATCCAATGTCCCGATGGTGGCGAAATTTTCCGCGAAACCCGCCGAGAACAGGCCCTCCTGGATGGCCTGCTGGATCACCAACTGGGAGAAACCACCCAGATAGGCCCCGCTGATCATTTTCTCAAAATGATATTGGTCAGGATGTTTGGTGGAAGCCATGAAACGCCGGTCCAGTTCACCGGGAACCAGATCGTAGTTGCCTGATTCCACATTGATGATCTGCGATTGCCCCGCATCCAGTGTGATCTTGCCGATATTGGCATTTGACTCCACATAGGCGGTATTTGTGCCCGTACCCAGGATAAAACCCACAAAACCACTATACAGCTGGTTTCCAGCGGCGGCTTTTCCGGCCAGCAAGGTTGCCACGGTATCATTGACCACAGCCACGCGTGTATGGGAGACATCATGTCCACGCCGGGCCAACTCCTCAAGCAACGCTTTCCCCACCGGTTTTCCAATCACTTGGGGAGCTTTGATCTCTTTGGAGAAAACCAGAGGGATACCATCATGGTCGGCAGTGATTTCCGCGGCATAGGAAAAGCAGAAACCAATCAGATCGCTCAATCCAATCAACGGTTCCACATCGTCGGCAAGGATGTTGAAAAATTCCTTGGCGGAGACTTCGGAACGCACCCCGGGCATACCGCTTTTTCTGAAGGATGACAGGTGGGGCTGCAGTTGTTCATCGAACGTAACCAGACAGGTCCGGAAATTCGTTCCTCCTGCATCCAGAACAATCACACTCCGGCCGGCTTCGATACGGGTATCGGCGCTGGTATAGGTCGGAATCATCGCCAAAGAAGCCGTCCGGGTCCGCAGACCTTTTTCCATCTCCGCGAGAAACTGTTGGCAACAGCTATCCATATCAATCGTGTCTGGTGTGATTTTCCACGCATGGGTGAAAGCTTCAGTGCGTGAGACTATTGGATACATCGCATCTCCCCCTGGTAAAAACACCCCCATTCTAGGGCAATCACTGGGCTCTGTCTAGTTTCAACCCACCATGGTTTCAATACTCCGTAGAGGGCGGCAAGGGAAAAAGCTTTTGTGCGACGTGTAGACAATCAAATCCATTGGCCATCACCGAGACCGGAATGATAACCGAGGCTATTGGACCTTCCATGGGTAGGATGAACGAGAACTGTAGCTCCAGAGGCTGCGTGAAACGCTTGCCGGTGACATACAGTTCACCACCTCCCTCATATCGGTATGGATAGGACGCCGAATTCCGATGGGCTGTGACTGTACCGGTAAAAATCACTTCGTCTTCACTCAATTGCTGGGGTTCAAGGAATTCAATCAGCTTTTCCGTACCAGGAAAGAGGAAGGAGCGTATCAAGGTGGAGAAGGCTCCACCTGAAGGAGGTTCCGGCCGGGGAGCGTTGAGGACCGTCCTACGCAGGGTTCCCACATCGGCATGGTCCATAACCAGGGATAGGTTGCTATAGAAGCGGTCGGCTGTATACACACTTTCAGCAAACAGTATGGGAGGGGTGGCCTTTTGGCCGGCGATAGAGGCGGCCACTGCGACCAGAACCGATTGCATGGCCACTTTCACCTCGGCGTCGGTAGGAGGCAATGGTCCACCAAGCGTGGCTGCGGCACCCAAGGGAGCCCTGAGGATACACAGGATGACCACCAGCCAGACCAGGCGGGGATGTCTTTTTACCACGGGACTACTTATATCGTTCTCCATTGACTTTGGCGGTCCATTTCCCGGTCACGCGGTCTATATTGAACTCCAAAAGGAAGGATTGCTGGAAAGCGGTTCCATCGACCATGATACGTGACTCAAGATGGCGGCCATCCCCTTGGTTGATGAAACCCGTGAAGATGAAGCCACCGGAACCGGTATACCCGGCAGGGAGTTTCTCCGTGGCCAGCGTAAGGGCATTGCGTTCCAATATGGATTCTCCAGAAGGATACCGCACCTGCGCCAAATCGAGATTGGTGAACCGGGCAGTTCCCCGTGACCCCAATTTCTGCACCGTGATGGAACTCTGTGAGGCATTACCCGCGAAAAGGCTGTCAGCCAGAAGAACCACATGCTCCCGCGCCAGATTGAAATCCGCTTTGCCGATTTCCGGTTGGTCGCGGACAGAACCAGTGTCCAGCAAAGTGCAGGAACTGAGCGCCATTATGGCAATCATGGAAAGCAATAGGAATTTTTTCATCGAACCATCTCCCTTCGATCCTGTGCGATAGCTTTACGATACCAGAGGCCGTACCTGCTGTCAAAACAAACAAGACTATGGTACATTGGTGACATGGATACGCAAGAAACCTTCTATTGGTATGATCTGGAAACCTTCGGACTCAATGCAAGATATGACCGCATCGCCCAATTCGCAGGCTTGCGCACCGACACCGCGTTGAACATCATCGGAGAACCCACGGTCCTGTACTGCCGGCTCAGCGATGACTATCTGCCCGACCCTCTGGCCTGCCTGGTCACCGGTATCACCCCCCAGGAAGTACAAGCCAAAGGTCTGTGCGAAAGTGCGTTCATCCAGCAAATCAATGAAATATTCAGTGTCCCCCGGACCACCGTGGCTGGGTTCAATTCACTACGGTTCGATGACGAGTTCATCCGGAACGCGCTGTTCAGGAATTTTCTCGATCCCTATCGCCGGGAATGGGAAAAAGGCAATAGCCGCTGGGATATCCTCGATCTTCTGCGGGCAGCGCACGACCTGCGTCCCGAGGGCATTGTCTGGCCAGTCAATGCTGAGAATGGCAATCCCGTATTCAAACTCACTGCCCTGACCGAAGCCAACCATATAGCCCATGACAACGCCCATGATGCCTTGTCCGATGTGAAAGCCACCATCACCCTGGCCTCTTTGATACTGCACCAGCAACCCCGGTTATTCAATTACTACCTCAAGCTACGCAAGAAGCAGACCGTAAAGGAGCTGATGCACATTCCCCTGGGGGAACCGGTACTGCTCACCAGCGTCATGTCCACCCGGCCCCAAGGCTGCTCCACGCTGGTGGTACCCATCAATACTCCACTCGAAAATACCAACAGCATCATCGTGTTTGACCTCATGCAGGATGCCGATGCGCTCTATGCGGTTCCCGATGAAGAAATCCTCCATGTGAAAGGCATCAGCCGGGTCGCTTTGAACCGCTGTCCATTCGTTTCCCCCATGTCGGTACTCACTGACAGTCTGGCTGAACGGTTGGGTATCGACAAGCAGGCCTGCCTGGCCACGTACAACCGTCTGCGCAATGATCCCATGCTGGCGGTGAAGGTCAGGGTCGCGGCTGATCAGGATGAGTATCCAAAAGTCGCCGATGTGGATTTCAGCCTTTACAATGGTTTTTTCCCTGATTCAGATATCCGCCGGTTCGAAATCATCCGTAACACCGCACCGCAGGAACTTTTAGATCTCAATCTCAGATTCGATGACAATGAACGCTGTCCTGAATTGTTGTGGCGGTACATCTGCCGCAACTGGCCTGAAGCCCTGGATGCCCAGCAGTCGGCACGGTGGAAGAGTTTTTGCGCCTCGCGGTTGCTCCAGGCGCCTGGTGATGTGCAGGTGAACTATGAATTCTACCAACGTAAAATCGAGGAGAAAATGGCCAGCAAGGATACTACGCCCCAGGAAAAGATAATCCTCGCTAAACTGGACGAGTGGGGAAAAGGCCTGCGCCAGCGGATATTCGGATAAATCCAAACAGGCAGGGTCTCACGGCGCCTGCCTGACGGTCTGCCTTCCACCTCTGCCTATGGGAATGCTCCGCAAGGGCATGACCCGCGGTTTTCCAGAACCGATCAACCCCCGACTTTGATAAAGGCCGCTACCGCTTTGTCCAGTTGTTCCTTGGTATGGACGGCAGAGAGCTGTACCCGGATGCGGGCTTTGCCCTTGGGAACCACAGGATAGCAGAATCCGATCACATAGATGCCCTCTTTAAGCAAGTCATCGGCCATTCTCACGGCTTTTACCTCATCATAGAGCATCACTGGGACAATCGCAGTCTCGCCTTTCACCAACTCGAAACCGGCTTCCTCCATCCGCTGGCGGAAATATCTGGCATTCGCGATGGTCTTGGTCCGGTAGGGGTTTCCCGCTTCCAGCAGATCCAGGACCTTGAGGGTTCCACCGGCAATAGCGGGAGCAAGCGTGTTGGAAAACAGATATGGGCGGGCCCTCTGGCGCATCAGATCGATAATCTCGCGGCGGCCACTCACACAGCCACCACTGGCACCCCCCAGGGCTTTGCCAAAGGTAGTGCTGATCAGATCCACCCTTCCTTGCACACCACAGTACTCACACGTTCCCCGTCCGGTGTTCCCTATATAGCCAGTGGCATGCGAATCGTCCACCATAACCAGAGCATGATAGGTATCGGCAAGATCGCAGATCGCTTCAAGACGCGCGATATCGCCATCCATGGAGAACACCCCATCGGTACAGACAAGCCGGCGCCGGCAATCCTTGGCTTCAACCAGCCTCGCTTCCAGGTCGGCCATATCACTATGGGTGTATCGTAGGCGTTTGGCCTTGCACAACCGCACACCATCGATGATGGAGGCATGGTTGAGTTCATCGCTGATAACCGCATCTTCCTCGGATAGCAGAGGCTCGAACAAAGCTCCATTAGCATCGAAACAGGAGGAAAACAGGATAGTGTCATCGGTACCGAGAAAGCGGCTCAGCCGTTTTTCCAACTCTTTGTGGAGCTCTTGCGTACCGCAGATGAAACGCACCGAGGCCAAACCGTAACCCCACCGGTCCATCGCCTGTTTGGCAGCCTCGATGACCTGGGGATTGTCGGCCAGCCCAAGATAGTTGTTTGCACAGAAATTGAGCACCTCACGGTTATCCACCCCGATACGGGCACTCTGGGGAGTCTGCAGAATCCGCTCCTTCTTGCTCAACCCATTGGTTTCCAGGGAGTCAAGGAACGTCTGCAATTCAGTCTGAAGTTTTGAGTCCATCATCGCGCACCTCCTTGCGCAGCCATGCGCTTGCTGATCGCATCCAGCATATCGGTGGTCATGGTAGCCAGATCGTAGGTGGGTTTCCACCCCCACTCAACCCGGGCGGCATAGTCCTCCAGGCAATCGGGCCAGGAATTGGCAATCGCCTGTTTTACCGGATCGATCCGGTAGCTGATGGTGAAATCGGGAATATGGGTGCGGATATAGGCGGCCTGCTCCTCAGGGCAGAAACTCATCGCAGCCACATTGAAGGCATTGCGGTGGCGGAGTCTGGCGGGATCGGCCTCCATCACCTGGATAGCAGCCTTCACGGCATCGGGCATATAGATCATATCCAGATAGGTGTCACCTTCAAGGAAGCACTCATAGTGGTGCTTCTCCAGGGCGGCATAGTAGATCTCAACCGCGTAATCGGTGGTTCCGCCCCCCGGGGGCGTCATGTTGCTGATCACCCCGGGAAAACGCACGCCCCGGGTATCCACATCGTATTTATGGTAATAGTAGTCGCATAACAGCTCGCCAGCCACCTTGGTGACACCATAGATGGAAGTAGGCCGTTGGATGGTGTCCTGTGGCGTATACTTCTTGGGGGTTGTCGGTCCAAAAGCCCCAATGGAAGAGGGGGTGAACAAAGCGCACTTGTTCTCCCGGGCGATCTCCAGCGAGGTCATCAACCCATTCATGTTGATATCCCAGGCCCGCTGGGGATTCTTCTCCGCGGTGGCCGACAGAATCGCTGCCAGATGGTAGATGGTATCGATGTGGTGTTTCCTGACTATCTGTGAGATGGTGTCACCCTCACGGCAATCAACCTTGTAGAATGGCCCCGCCTCGATCAAAGGAAGGTTCACATCATCGCGGATATCGGTGAGCACTACATGTGAATCGCCATACGCCGCACGTAACCCCAAGGCAATCTCGGACCCCAACTGGCCCAACGAACCAACAATAAGGATATTCTCCATGCAATCCTCCGCATGCAAAGCGTACTGCCACCAGTACTGGCAATGCAACATCTTTTCTTGACAATATTCTTTGAGAGCAATACAATAACTTGTGTTCATTATATTGAACTTTTTTTGATATGTCAAACAAGAAACATAAAACAGAGGCAATGTGCAAGGAGATCACCCTATGGAAAACCCTCCTCTCATCGGCAAAAACATCCAGAAGATCCGTGCGAGCCACAGTCTTACCCTAAATGTCCTCTCCGAACGTTCCGGGGTCTCCAAAGCCATGCTCAGCCAGATCGAAACCGATAAGGTGAATCCTACTGTAGCCACCGTATGGAAAATCGCCCGCGGACTGGGAGTGGATCTCCAGGAGCTGCTCAATATCGATGCCGCGCCCAAGCGCAAGTTCATCGTGAACCGCAGCGAGACATCCGAGTCCCTGGAAACCGATGCCCATGGAGTGACCATCAAGGTGCTCTCCCCACTGGACATGGCTGAGGATGTCGAACTGTATCTCCTGGAATTCGAACCCAAGACGACCCTGCAGAGCGATCCCCACTATCCGGGAACCGAGGAGTACCTCACGGTGATCAAGGGAGCGGTGACCGTCACCGCCGGAGACAATACCTGTGACCTCCACAAAGGCGATTTCCTAGCCTACCATTGTGATATCGGGCACACTATCACCAATGATGCGGCTTCACTGGCGGTCGTGCATATGGTGGTCCACTACACCCAGTTGAAAAAATAAACCTTTTTTCTAGACTTTTATTGCGGATTCGTCAAAAACGTGCTTTCATAACATCCGAGAGGTGTTGTAATGGACCGCAATAAAACCGGGATTTTCGGTATCATGGCGTCGTACGGGGTTGGAAAATTCCTTGCTGAATTCCTCACCGGGGCTTTTGGTGCCGTTGTATACAAGTACTACGAAACAGAAATCGGCCTGGCTGCCGGCTATACGGCCATCGCCACGGTCATCTATTCTCTGTGGAACGCGGTGAATGACCCGATCATTGGATACATCACCAACCGCAGGGCGCCTTTCTCCCGCAAGCTGGGGCGTCGGTTTCCCTGGATCATTCTCGGACTCCTTCTATGCGGGGTGATGTTCGTTCTGATCTTCGCCGTTCCTTCCGAAATGCGCGGCAATGTCAAGACCTCGCCTTTCCCGGTGTTCTTGTGGATGGTCCTGAGCATCTGCCTGTTCGATGGCTGCTATTCACTGTGGGAAGTCAATTACCAATCAGTCTATCCCGATAAGTTCCGCACCCATCAGGAACGAACCCAAGCCGCCGCCATCAGCACCTCGGTGGGAGTCTTGGGAGTAGCCGCGGGTTTCATCATCCCACCCATGTTTTTCCATTATGGTGATATCGCCAGCTATCAAACCAGCGCATGGGTAACCGCAGCGGTCACTATCGCCGGTATCCTGCTTCTCATTCCTGGAATACGGGAAACCAAAGCAATGATCGGCCGTTTCCAAAAACAGCAGGAAGAGGTGAAAGCCCAAACCGTCCCTCAGGTGGGATTCTTCTCTTCGATGGCCAAGGTCCTGCACCACCGGGATCTGTTGGCTTTCGTGCTTCTGTTGTTCCTCTACCAGTCAGGGTGCATGTGCATGACCAGTTCGGTCCACTATGTCGGTGACTACATACTCGATGTGGAAAGTTCTGGCACCACGCTGATTTTCGCTGGAATGCTTATCGGAGCCCTGGTATCCATTCCGTTCTGGGCCATGCTGTCCAAACGCCTGCGCAACAATCAGAAAATGCTGCTTATCACCTCGCTGGTGATGGCGGTTTTCGCCTTTCCCATGACATTCATCTCCACTAAGCTGGGGTTCACCGTGTTCATGGGCCTCTGGGGTATTGGATTCGGCGGTTTCTGGACTTTCATGGGTCCGGCAATGGCCGATATCATCGATTCTTTTGTGGTGACCGAAAAACGGCGGGATGACGGTATCATCTTGGGAATTCGGGCTTTCTTCATGCGTTTCTCCTATGCCAGCCAAGCCATTGTATTCTGGCTGGTCCATAAACTCACCCGGTTCGATGTCGATCCAACCACCCCGTCTGCCCAGTTCGGCGTCAGCCTCCATATGGCGGCCATTCCCGCCTTCTTTTTCCTAGCGGGAGCCCTTGTGTTCTACAAGATGAACAGACTTGATCCACAACGTATCGAGATGAATAAGAAATTGCTTGAGACCATGGATATCTGACAGGGCCTGACGCAAGGTAACGATGATAGGCCAGGGACGCTGGAGTGCTTCACCAAGCACTCCATTTTTCTGTCCGGGTAATAGCGGCCACTATAGGGGTCAGGGATTCGATAACTATGCAAGCCCTCTGATAATCGGTATACTCATATCTCCATAACCCTATGGAGATACCGACCGTAGACATATCCAGGAGCAATACATGATAGAGATCCTTAAAGGATTCGAACAACAATACGCCGAACTCGAGAGACGGCTTTCCAATCCCGATATTATGAAAGACATGAATTCCTATCGCACCCTCATGCAGGAACGCGCCCATTTGGAACCCATCATGGAGGCTTTGCATCGGATGGAGTCCCTTACCTCCCAGATAGCGGCAACCACCCAGATGCTGGTGGATGAGGACGATGCTGAAATCGTGGCCATGGCCAAGGAAGAACTCTCTGGATTGCACAGCCAACTGGCCAAAACCGAGGAGCATAGCAAAATGCTGCTCATCCCGCCCGATCCCATGGCAGGCAAGAACATCATTATGGAAATCCGTGCCGGTACCGGAGGGGATGAGGCCGCTTTGTTCGCCGCCGATCTGTTTAGGATGTATTCCCATTTCGCCGAAAGCATGCGCTGGAAAATCGAGATCCTGTCAGCCAATGAAACCGGAATCGGTGGCTTCAAGGAGATTATCTTCTCCATAGCCGGAAAGGACGTGTTCGGCAATCTCCGTTGGGAAAGCGGAGTCCACCGGGTACAGCGTGTTCCTGAAACCGAATCGGGTGGCCGTATCCACACTTCAGCCGTCACGGTGGCCGTTTTACCCGAAGCCGAGGAAACCGATATCGAGATCCGCCAGGAAGATCTGAAAATCGATGTGATGCGTGCTGGAGGCCCTGGTGGACAGTGTGTCAACACCACCGACAGCGCTGTACGGATGACCCACCTGCCCACCGGACTTGTGGTCATCTGCCAGGACGAGAAGTCACAGATCAAAAACCGCGCCAAAGCCCTTCGGGTCCTGCGTTCCCGCCTTTACGAGATGGAAGAGGAGAAAAAAGCCAAGGAACGTGCCGAGAACCGGAAAAACCAGGTGGGCAGCGGAGACCGTTCCGAACGCATCCGCACCTACAATTTTCCACAGAACCGGTTGACCGACCACCGTATCAACCTGACCCTCTACAAGCTTGAGCTGATTGTAGCCGGACAGCTGGGAGAAGTCATCGAAGCTCTGAAAATGGCCGCTGGCGAAGAGGCTTTGAAACAACTGCAATGATGACACTCCGCCAGGCGCACCATCAGGGAACATGCGCCATACGGAACGCCGGGGTATCCCAAAGCGATACCCTGGATGCCTTGCTGCTGCTCTGTAGGGCAGCCGGTATAAGCAAGGAACGTTTTTACTGTGAACCCAATTCCCCCGTGGACAGCTCCATCCAAGCGGCATATGACCATTTGATCACCCTGTGCTGCGCGGGTGAACCCATTGCCTATATCCTGGGTGAACGCGAGTTCTATGGCCGCGTTTTCGCAGTCGACCAACGGGTTCTGATCCCCCGGCCTGACACTGAGATCCTTGTTGAACAGGCACTGAAGCTGTGTGGGAAGGATGAATCCCTACGAGTGCTTGATCTGTGTACCGGAAGCGGATGCATCGGCATAACCCTGGCTGCACAGATTGTGGGAAGTGAAGTCACACTGGCCGATCTTTCCGAGGATGCGCTGACGATCGCCCGGACGAATTGCCAGACTCTTTTAGGCCGCGAACTGGAGACTGTCCAGGGAAATCTGTTTGAGTCCTTGCCAAACCGCCGATTCCATATGATAATTACCAATCCACCCTACTTGACCGATTCCTGGTATGAACATACCGCGGACCAAGTCAAACGTGAACCACATATGGCCTTGGTGGGCGGCGGAGCGCAGGGGTTGGATATCATCCGTACGATTGTGGAGGAATCTCCCCGTTATCTTGAATCCGGCGGGGTGCTGCTTATAGAATGCGATGACCGGCAAAACAGTGCGGTTGTCCAGTTGATGGAAGCCGCAGGATTCCTTGCAGTGGACCACGCCACTGATCTGGCAGGACTCAGGCGGATTGTCTGGGGGAGGACGCGATGTACGAGGAATTGACCAATCGATTCGTCCAGAAAGCGTTCCGCTATACCAAGGTGGAACAGGACCGCATCCGCGAAGCGGCTGAGTTTGCCTGCGAATACCACGGAAACCAGAAACGCCAAAGCGGAGAACCCTACATCATCCATCCCTATGCGGTCGCGGAAATCCTCATATCGCTGAAAATGGATGTGGACACGGTGGTGGCCGGTCTGCTGCATGATACGATCGAGGATACCTCGGCCACCTATGAGCTGCTGGTCGAGCGGTTCGGACAGACCGTGGCCGATCTGGTGGAAGGTGAAACCAAGATATCCACCCTCAAGGCCAAGAACAAAACCCAACAGGAAGCCGAGACTATCCGCAAGATGTTCTTCGCCATGTCCAAGGATGTCCGCGTCATCATCATCAAGCTGGCCGACAAGCTCCACAACATGCGCACATTGCAGCACCTTTCGCCAGTACGGGCCAGGGAAATCGCCAACGAATGCCTGGATATCTTCGCTCCGCTCGCCGACCGGCTGGGAATGTCCTGGCTCAAAGGCGAGCTGGAAGACCAGTCTCTGAAGATCCTCAAACCGGAAACCTTCCAATACATCGAAGAATACCTGCTATCTAAAAAAAGCGAACGTACCGCCTATCTGGGACGCATCGAGAAAATCCTATACCGCGCCTGCGGTGAGGAAGGTCTGGCCAATGTAGAAGTCCAATCCCGTACCAAACACACCTACGGGGTCTACATGAAGATGAAGAAACGCAAGAAAGAGCTGGAGGAGATTGGAGATATCCTGGGGGTGAGGATCATCTGCGACACGGTCACCGAATGCTATACACTGCTCGGGATTGTCCACAAACTCTGGCCTCCTATCGAAGGCCGGTTCAAAGACTATATCGCCATGCCGAAAGCCAACAATTACCAGAGTCTGCACACCACCGTGATGGCTCTGGATGGTAAATTGCTGGAAGTCCAGATCCGTACCAAGGAGATGCATGTCACCGCTGAGTACGGTGTCGCCGCCCATTGGGTGTATAAAGCCGATACGGGCATCGGCGAGGGGAACTGGACGGAGAAGGACAATCTGCAATTCTCCCGGATACTGCGCAAACTGAAAAGCTGGAGCAGTGAGATTGAGCAATCGGAGAGTTTCCTTGATGATATCAAAGGTGAACTGCTCAAGGACACCATCTATGTGTTCACTCCCCAGGGGCATATCGTGGAGCTGCCAGCCAACGCCACCGCTCTGGATTTCGCCTACCACATCCATACCGAAGTAGGCAACCATACCACCGGAGCCAAAGCCGATGGATCCATCATCCCCTTGAACCAGCCCTTGAAAAACACCCAGGTGATCGAGATCCTCACCTCTCCCAACGCCCATCCGAACATCAACTGGCTCCGTCTGGCCCAAACAACCAACGCCCGTAAAAAAATCCGCTCATGGCTGAACCGCAACGATGACAGCCTTATCATCGACAAGAACATCATCGCCAAGAAAAAACCAGAAATGCTCACTCCTGTTCCGGTTTTGCCGGAAACCCCGGTGGCTGAGGGCGCCGAGATTGTCCGTTCGGTCGTCGACCAGTCCCGGGTCTCCTTCGTCGTGGGTGAAGAGAAAAACATGATGATCTCCTTGGCGCAATGCTGCAATCCTACCCGGGGAGATGAGATTGTGGGTTATGTCTCCCGTGGCCGGGGCATCATCGTACACCGGAAAAACTGCCACAATCTGAGAAACATGACGGAGATTGACCAGCGGAGCATAGAAGTGGAATGGGAATCGTCCTCCCCGACCCTCACCCGTCGCTTCCGGGTCGTCAGCAAGGTTACCCAGGACCTGTTTGCCGAAATCGAAGGGGCCATACGGAAATACCATGGACACCTGATCGAAGGCCGGCTGGATGACGGTGAACAGGACCGTCTGATCGGCAGCTTCACCATGGAAGTCGGCAATGAAGAGGATTTTAAAAAGGTGGTTAAAAGCATAAAGGCCATTCCCGCGGTGGTGACCATCACCCCGCTATAAGAATTCCAGCGGTGCAACGCGGTTACTTGCCTTCTTCCAGGACCCGGATGATCTCGGGTAGCAACTGCTTTTTCCGGGAAAGCACGCCATTGAGCATGAATTTTCCTGGACTCTCCAGAGGATACACCAGGCAACGTTCCTTTTTAGGATAGGGTGTGGCCAGCATGACACTGTTTTCCTTGATCACATCGGTGATCAGCAGCATCGCCCAATCCAGGCTATGGCGGAAGCGGGTCTGTTCCAGCTGGGCCAGCACCAGCTCCTTCACCTCATCGACATTCTCCAGCGAGGTCACTTCCACCTGGCCAATACCGAATCTCACCGACCGCTCGGTATATTCCTTGAAATCCGATTCCACCACGTTCTTCAGATTGGCTTTGGATAGGACTGCGGCACTGCGGAGCAGTTGCTCAACAAATACCTTGAAATCGGGTACATTCCCCGCAATACACAGCAGGCGTACCGCGACACGGTCCGCTTCGGTGGTGGTGGGACTTTTCAGCATGGCGGTATCGGAAGCGATACCACCCAGAAGCATGATGGCAGTATCGGCATCCACCGGGATGCCCCAGCGCAGATATTGGTGATACACAATCGTGCAGGTACTGCCCACCGGCTCGGCAGCGATGAATATGGGACCCCGGGTTTTTTCCGCATCCAACCGGTGATGGTCCAGAATCTCCACCACTTCCGCATCCTCAAGACCTTCGACGCTCTGATCCAGCTCATTGTGATCGACCATGACGATCTTTTTTCTGGGTCGTTCCAGAAAGCACCGCCGGGTAACGAATCCCACGTAATGTTCTTCATCGAATACCGGCAAGCCGCGGAATTCAGAATTCACCAGAATCCGTTTGGCATCATCGAACAGATCGTTGATACCCACCGAAGGTGGGATTTCCGCCAGCAGATAGTGTATGGGAAGGCTCATCCGCAACAAACGGATGGTCTCGGCTGTATCCTCGTAGGATTTGAACACCGTGCCCCGGTAGGCGCTGAAATCGGTTCCGGGAACCTCGTCAGGGCCCAACCCGGTCAGAATGATCGCGGGAAATTGTCTTTCAACCGCATATTCCAAGTGTCTTTTTCGGTTTCCGACCACTAAAAGGGGCAAATCAGGCGCCAATGCGTTGATCCGCTCCATATAGACATTGTATTCCATGGCACCGGTCATGATATAGGCTTCAAACTGGTCGGTACTGCCTTTTTTCAAAAACTCCCCGCGGAGGACTTCTGCGAAATTATCCAGTTTGAAATGGTACCTGGGCCGCTCTCCCGAGTTCTCCCTGAGAAAGAACACGGTTATCTCGTCCAGACTCAACAGCCCAACGTATTGTTCACCTTCGAGAATGGGAACAACTGACGGATGCTTGGCACTGAACAGTTTCACCAGGCTGTATACCGGATCATCGGGTCCAAGTGACCAATAGTCTTTGGTCATCACATCGGCGACTCTGGGGCGTACATCGCGTACAAACCGGGGAGGTGTCGCGCCAATGCGGTTGAACAGGTCCTTGGTGGAATCATTCATATGCCCGCAACGGATAGGAATGTAGGTGTTTTCTGGATCGATGGTGTTTTTCAGACGGGCGTAGCACCAGGCGGCGCTTACTGAATCCAAATCGGGGTTCCGATGTCCTGTTATGAAGATCTCTCCCATGCAGTCCTCCCAAAGTGGTTTTCCATAGCCCCCTAGTCATCCTAATTAAAAAACCGTATGATTGCAACGTATTTTCCTTCAAGGAGCACCCCGATGCCAAAAGTAGTGCTGGCGAACGACCATGGAGCTGTAGAACTCGCCTTGCAGATTGCCGAACACCTTGCCAAACGTGGTTATGAAGTGAACCATCTGGGTGTCTTAAAAGACCAGGCGGCTGATTACCCCGATATGGCTGCCATGGCTTGTGGGGAATACCTCGCTGGTGGCTATGATTTCGGCATCCTCTGCTGTGGAACTGGAATCGGTATCTCGATTGCCGCCAACAAAATCAACGGCATCCGATGTGGTTTGCCACAGAATGTGTTCGCCGCCTCCATGGCCAAATGCCACAACAATGTCAATTTCCTGGCTTTCGGCGGGCGTATCGCCTATGCCGAGCCCGTGTCGGCAATGCTGGACGCCTATATCGATGGAACTTTCGAAGGTGGACGCCATGCACGGCGGGTCGACAAGATCATGGATTTGGAAGACCGGTCCTGCTAATCGGCCGATAGTGACCCAAGCCACGGATCATCGCGCCAGGTTCCCTTCAGATACAGATCGCTGATCAAGAAATTCCATTGGAATGACACCGAATTATCCCAAAAATTCCAGCACAGACCCACCGTACAGAAACGGTCCCGCTTGCCTACATGCACTGTACCCACCGTCACCGGTGTCAGTTTGACCACCAGCGCATCCAAGGCGAACCCTAGGGGCCCCATATGGTGGTATCCTGCCAGAATCCCCACCGAGACCAGCATGTTCACCCCCGATCCGGCAAATCCATCCACATCCCATCTTTTCCCCAACAGGGAATAGGCGATATCCAACCCAAGCTGATTGTCACCGAAGAACCTGGGAGTGATCTCGCTTTGCACATACAGATTAGCCTCCAGCTGTCCGGTGAGGCCTTTGGTGATTCCCAGATAGGTATGCAGACCATTATGATAATAGTCATCAAACAATCCGACATGTCCAAAGGAAATCCCGAAATCCTTGGCAAGGTCCGCACCTATCAGAGGAGTGCAGCTGAGGATACACATGAGAGCCAGCATGACCAGACCAGTGTAAAAGGTTTTGTGCATCGCGTCTCCTACCATACCATGAAGGTGAATCGGAATAGAGTCACCCCCCAACCAGCCATCCTTCCATTGGTTCCCAGCACGATAAACGGGGAGAACCAGGCATACATGGCATCTTTCTCCATCAATCTGAGTGGGGCAGCCGCGATTTTCCAGGACCACGGAAAGCCCTGTGCGAATCCGTACTGCAGTCCCACCGACACCGAAGGCGCCCAGACTGTGCGGTTCTGGGGCATCAGTAAACCAAAGGGGTGGTTGATTGTCCGGAAAAACGAGAACTGCGCATCCAGCCGAAGATCGTGTACCGCCAGGAGATTCCCATCGAATCCCAGGTCTGCCTCCAGGGACAGTACCGGGTCCAGAAAAGTCCATCCAAAAGGCTGCCATAACAAGGACAACCCCACAGAACTGATATCATCCACGGTATCGGCCAGATAGGAGGTTCCTCCGATAGACAGCGCATACCCGATCCTGGAATAGGAGGGTATTGGCTGTGGCGAAGCAGCCCATACCGGCTTGGAAACGAACATGAGACACCCTATCAGGAAGATTGGATACAAATGGCGGATCATTTTCCCCGGCATGGTCAACCTCCGATGAAAGTGAACCAGTAGTTGGGCAGCACCGTGAATTTGCGCCAGCTGATGGCCATTTCCCGGGAAATCCTCTCAGCGTTCCTGGATAGTTCCTGGAAATGCTCCCGGCTTCGGCGATTGAGTTCTAGGCTTTGTACCACCACCCCCAATTCATAGGATAGATTCATGGAGCGGTAATTAAAATTCGCCGACCCCACCATGGTGAATCCATCATCCACAATCACCAGCTTCTCGTGTAACAGAGGATACATCTGACCCTCATGCGGAGCGGGCTCCCGGTACAATTGTATTCCCAGGTCAATCAGATCCAGCGCCGCATACTCCACCGCCAGCCGGTTCTCAACGCGCATATCCCAAGGCAACAACATCCGTACGGTCACTCCCCGTTGTACCGCCCGGCGCACACTTTCCTTCATATTGCTTCCCAGAAAGGGAAGGAAGGGCAGTATCAGCACCTCTTTTTGAGCGGCATCGAACAATGCACAGTACATATTCTCCACATTCCGGTAGGAACCATACTGGTCCGCCACCCAAGCCCGGTTACGGTTTGGTTCCACGGGTGGTGGTGAAGCTTCCGCCAGAGATCCAGAGAGCTCATCTTTAACCGGTATATCAATGGGTTCCCATGAATTCGCCCGCCAGAATTCTACAAAATCCCGGGTGAGCAATCCAGCCAGCCCCGTCGAATGGAACACATACATTGAATCCCGCTGGCCATCGGCAGAAGAAGAATCGTTCACGGATACAAAGTTGAGGTTCATGCCCCCCAGCGCCACGGTTTTTCCATCCACAATCAGGAATTTTCGGTGCTCACGATACAGCAGATGGTCGAGCATGAGGATCCGTTCCCCGCTGAACGGGTTGAATTCCAGCACATGGATACCGTATTGGCGTAGCATATGCAAGGATTTCATCTTCTCGCTCGAGGCTGTGTACTCCAGATTTGAAATCGAATCAAATACCAGATACACTTCCAAACCCGCCTGGGCTTTGGCGATCAGCATCTGGTAGACCGGGGCGGTTTCCTCACATAAAGAACCCAGGAACACGGTGGCGATCACCGATTCACGGGCCTCACCGATCATCTCAACCGCGGTGGCTTTCCATTGTTCGCCACGGTAAATCGGTGTGGGTTCATCCACTGCTACTTCAGGCAATTCCCACAAGGAAAGGGCCTCTGCCACCGATAGGGTATGTGCCGGCCAGTCCTGGCCGGTTCCATAGGGACGAGGCGTGGTGGTACAGGAAATGAGCAACCCAACCCACAAGGGAATCCCCATCAGCCAGACAAACCAAAGCCTCCCCCAGAAGCCTTTCCGAGGATATGCCGGAGTTCTGCGCTCTGGTTTGGCACCGGACATCATCTTCGATCCCGCTGGGTGGGAAAAATGAAGGGATGGGGCAGCAAGTCGCCAAACCGGTAGGAAACACAGGGACCTGACAGGCCATAGAGGAATATCTGGGTCTGTGGTGTACAGAATTCCGCCAGCACCTGGAGACATTGCGCACAGGGAGGCGCGGGAGGGTTGTCATCGGAAACCACCACCACCGTATCGATTTCAAGATCTCCTTCAGCACAGATGGCTTTCATCATCGCCCCGCGTTCAGCACATATAGTCGCTCCAAAGCTGGAGTTCTCCACATTGCATCCACTATATATGCTCTGGGTGGTGTGTCCCACCACAGCAGCGCCTACCAGGAAATGTGAATAAGGGGCATAGGCGTTGAGCCGGGCAACCGTCGCCGCTTCTTTGGCGCGTTGGCGGATCAACAACCGGTTGAATTCTCCGATAGTGCTGAAATCCTCAAAATCATCCAATCCACCGATGATGAAATCGGCGCCTTGGGAGCGTAGACACTCCACACTGAAACTGGTGGTGATCGCTCCGCAGAGCGAACCCGCCGCTTTGGCGGATTGCACACCGTTCACGGCATCTTCGAACACGATGCACTGACCGATCTCCAAGCCCAGCATACTGGCGGCTTTCAGGTAGATATCGGGAAAGGGTTTCTTCCTGGCGATATCCTTGCCATTCACCAGGACTTCGAACCAAGCGCGATCAATCCCCATCGCCCTTAGATTCACCTCCATCTTCGTCCTGTCGGCACTGGTGGCCACCGCCATGTGCAGGCCAGCCTTATGGGCATTCCCGAGAAACCGCACCACGCCTGGCAAGGCCCCCTCCTTGCCCATGATAAGTTCCTCATAGATAGCGTAGGTATCCAGTTTTGCCTGCTCGATGTCCAACCCAAATCCGTATTTCTGGGCGACACCCCCGATATAACGGTCCTCGCCAGCCCCCACAAAGGGCAGAAAATCCTCGCTTTCCACGCACACACCTTTCCTGTGGAAAAACTCAACCGCCGCTTTGCAGATGTACTCTTCGGAATCGATGAGCACTCCGTCCATATCGAATAGGATTCCTGTTATCATATTGTCCTTCCAATCCCTATAAACACTGTCTCACAATGGTTCGATTATATCGTGCAGAATGCTTATCAGCGGCTGGTAATCGCCCTCAAGCGCGGAAATATCGGCTTCAAGCAAACGTCCGTTGGTGGTGGCCGCGAGATTCATCTCCCACCCGGCCTCCTGGCAGAGTTGCTTGAAAAATACCCGCAACGTACGGGTGTTCCCATCATGGAAAGGATGCAGCGCATGGACTTCTGCCATATAATAGGCCAGATTGTCGATGAATTCCCCATGCTCCTGACCAACCAGGAAACAGTCGTCCCTCAATTTGGAGAAAATATCGTTCGCCATGGCATCGATATATTGTGGCAGGCAGAATATGGTGCGGTGGGTAATTGAGATATGCCGGATCTCGCCTGCACAGGCGTACAGATCGGAGAAAAGTCTGGCATGCAAGGTCTTGAGACAGTCGAAATCGTACCGGCCTTCCATCGGGCTTGCTAGGATTTCCGCCATGCGTACCGATACAATCAGCATCTCCACCTCATCAAGCAAAGATTGGTCCTGGATTCCGAAGCGATTGATGGTCACCTCAGAACCGGCATAGCAGCCATCGGCCGATTCGCTGTTGTCCGATTGCGTGGAGAGTCCATAGAAATCAATTATCGCTGAGACCGCTTCATCACCTGAAAGATCCCCATCGAGAACCTGACGCGCATACTGTTCCGCCTGGACAGTCATGGCATACCCTTCTGATTCCTGATTGAAGCATATAAAATCCAAACACCGGTGAATGAGCCTCTCTTTCATGCGTCCTCCAGACCTGCAGACCATCGGTTATCGTTCTGTTGAATACTATACCATTGATTTCCCACAAGGGGAACAGGCCGTGCATGAAAGGGGTTGTTTCAAAAGGTTAGGGAGAGTACTTATCCGAAGGCTCTTCGCCAGTATTCTCTAAAAATCATCAAGGATCAATCCGCTCTTCATTATCATCTCTATCAGAATAACCCAAGGGGTAACGCTTCACTTCAGATCAAAATTCTTCCCAAAGTAAAAGTCAATACAATCGAACCTTATTGCATGTCTCCTTTATTGAAAGAAAAGACCAGAAGAAAAAGGAAACCAGAACAATACCAATCACATCCGTCACTGGTTGTGCCCATGCCAGACCATACACTCCAGACAGTCTTCCCAACCACAGGATTGTAGGAACATAAAGGATGCCCTGACGACTCAGATTAATGACCAGAGCTTCCTTAGCTGCACCAATCGCCTGCAGAGCATTTAAAAGGACAAAGAACACACCGAGAAGCCAGCTTGTAGATAATAAGATTCTGGTGAAGGATAAGGCATATTCAAAGGCATTTATATCGGAAAGGAATACTCCGACAATTCCTTTTGCACACAGATAGCAGATCCCTGTCAGTAGGATTCCCATACATAGGGCTGAGCAGAGCGAAATCCTCATGGCAGCTCTGACTTTGGCCCATTCCCCTGCTCCTGCAAGAAAACCAAAGACCGGTTGAACTCCTTGACCGATTCCCAATCCCACCAGCCCTATGATCATAGTCACCTTCATTGCCACACCCATTCCTGCAAGAGCCATGTCCCCATAGGACACTACACAAGCATTGACGAGAATATGGGCAAAGCTGACCATCATAGATCCAATTGCAGCGGGGATCCCGATGGCGAAGACATTCCTGGCGATGTGGTTTTTTACAGAAAAAGCCTTCGGTGATATGGTAAGGATTGATCTGCCGGAAAGGAAATGGAAGACGTAGAATAGAGCAGCGGCAAGATTGCCGATGACCGTCGCTATCGCAGCTCCAGCAATCCCCCATCCAAAAACAAGAATCATGACGGGATCAAGAATGACATTCAGAAGGTTGCCTATAATCTGCCCCAACATGGCGGAACCTGTTTTACCCTCCGCCCGGAGAATATTTGCATAACAGTTGGAGAGGACCACAAAAGGCCCGCCGAAAGTAACAATCATCAGATACTCCTTCGTCGGTCCCCATGTATCCGGACTGGCTCCGATGAGCCTCAATATGTGATCCATGCAAAATAGAAAAAGGACAGTAATGACAATTCCAGATGAAAGACTACTCCAAAATACAAAGCTGCAGACCCTGCCAGCATACCCAATCTTTGTCTCTCCTAATGCTCTGGATATGGCAGAGGTTCCACCCATTCCAAACAGATTACCCCAAGCCATGAAGAGCAGGAAAACAGGAGTAGCCAGAGAGACGGAGGCCACGAGAACATCATCATGGGTCTGGCCGATAAAGAAGGTATCCGCAAGATTGTAGACCAGCACCATCAGCATCGCCATAACGGCGGGAATGATATTCCTGCAGATGATGAATGATGGAGAGGCATAGTCAGCCATCCATTTCTCCCGATTTCGGTTCATTTCCAGTTTACTCTTCAAAAAAACACCTCCGATAAAACATCAGGGACATGAAGTATTTTCTAGACTGTTAAGGATTCACCCCATGATCAGAGCCTCCGCTTTTCCGGCGATATCTGAAGCGTTGAATCCATAGGCATCCTTCAGGTACTGGAGGCTTCCTACCTCCCCCCATCTCTCACCTACACCCACATAAGCCATTTTTGTCGGGTAAACTTTTGAGAGATATCCTGCGACAGCTTCACCGACCCCACCGGCATAACGTCCGTTCTCGCATACAAGGACCTTTCCTGTCTTCCTTGCAGCCTTTTCGATGAGCTCCGTATCCAGCGGTTTGATAGTATGAATATCGATGAGCATGGCTGATATGCCTTTTTCGGACAGTGTCTCCACAGCCTTCTCCGCTTCTCCGACCATCACCTCTCCGGTGGCCACGATGGCAACGTCATCACCATCATGGACAACAAGGCCCTTTCCCAGTTCGATTTTAGTTCCAAGGGGATATCTGTGGGAAACTCCGTTTCTTCCTATCCGTAGATAGGAGCTACGTCCACTGTCGTAGGTTTGTCTGATCAGTTCATAACAGCTCTGGGCATCGGATGGCTCCAGAACCACAAGGTCAGGTATCTGTCTCATCAGCGCGATGTCCTCAAAGGGCATATGGGTACCGCCATTCAGCTGGGCTGTAATTCCAGGGTCCGTACCGATGAGATGAACTCTCTGTTTTGCGTAATTGACAGAGAGGAAGAACTGGTCGTAGTCCCTGCGGCTGGCAAAGACACCGAAAGAATCTGCATAGGGAACGAACCCCATGGAGGAGAGTCCTGCAGCCACACCAATCATGTTCGCCTCTGCGATACCGCAGTTGAAAGCCCGGTCGGGATATTTGTCGAAAAAGCATTTGCTTCCCAGACAGCTCATCATGTCAGATTCAAGCATCACAACCTCCAGATGCTCGGCAGCCAAATCCATGATGGCGGTCATGACCACATCCTTCATGTTCTTGATATCGGACATATCTCTCATCTGGAACCTCCAATAAGCGTTTCGATGGCCTTTTCCCCCTGTTCCTTACCAAAGTCCATGCTGTGGTTTGCGGCAATGCCTTCCCCAAAGCAGAACCCTTTGCTCTTCACTGTGTCGCAGATAATCATGCTAGGCATATCCTTGGCAACCTTGGCCTTCTCCACTGCTTCATCAAGGGCCTCGAAATCATGGCCGTCCACCCTCTGCACATGCCAGTTGAAGCCCAGCCAGCGGGTATCAATGTTATCCATGGACACAATATCCCTAGTATATCCGTCAAGCTGTTGACGGTTGAAGTCTGTGAAGGCGATGAGGTTGCCCAACTTTTGGGTGGATGCAAACTCAGCCATCTCCCAAATCTGGCCCTCCTGGCTTTCTCCGTCACCAATGACGAGATAAGTGTGGGAATCCTCACCCAGGATTTTCTGACCGAGGGCGATGCCTGCGGCAGCACTTGCCCCCTGCCCCAGGGAACCTGTTGAAAAGTCGATTCCTGGGGTCTTGGTCATATCACAGTGGCTAGGAAGACGCGTTCCTCCCTTGTTCAGGGTTAGCAGCCATTCCTTTGGGAAATAGCCCTTTTCCGCCAATGTGGCATACACCACTGGACCTGCGTGGCCTTTAGAGCAGACAAACCTGTCCCTGCCCTTCAGTCCCGGATTTTGGGGATCGGTTCTCATAGCATGGTAGTAGAGATAGGTTATGATCTCAACCATGGACATTGCACCACCGATGTGGCCTTTCCCAAGATTGCCGATTTCCCGGATGGTGGAGACTCTGATGTCCAGAGCCTTTCCCTTCAGCATTTCTAGTTCTTCTTTTTCCAGCATCGCCTTCTCCTAAAGAATTTTTGGAACTTCCTTCCCTTCCTCCAGATCCCGAAGCGCTTGGATCCGCTTGTCATGCCTTCCCAAACTGTATTTACCGAAAATCCAGAGTTCAGCAATCTTGACCCCCTCCTCAACAGTAAGTCTCCAGGAACTCAGACCAAGCACATTGGCATTGTTGTGTTCCCTGCTCATAAGGGCGGAGAAGGTGTCTGTGCAGAGTGCAGCACGTACGCCATGTATCTTGTTGGCAGCGATTGTGATGCCGTTGCCGGTGCCACAGACGACGATTCCTCTGTCAAATTCACCACTTACCACGCGTTTTCCTACCTGGCTTCCATAATAAGTGTATTCCCCCTGGTCAGAAGAATCGCAGCCAATGTCTGTGATGTCATAGCCTTTTGCCTTCATTTCTGAGACGAAGGCAACCTTCCAATCATATGCAGCAAGGTCATTTCCAATGACGATCTTCATTTCTGCATCCATACCGATTTCCTCCTCAATTATGGTCGACCATACCCTTTCCGTAGTCATCATGGTCGAAATAAGCAGTAGGCCCATGCTTTCTGTAGTAGTGCCGATCCATTAGGGCAGAAGGTACTGCCGTCACTTCAGGCTTCATCAAACAAGTCCCGAAAGCTATCTTTGCAATTTCCTCAAGAATCACACTGTTGTGTACGGCCTCCCAGACATCGGCCCCCCAAGTAAAGATCCCATGGGATGCCACAAGTACGCCAGGTACGGCAACAGGGTCCAATCCTCTGAACCGCTCCACAATCACATTCCCTGTATTTACCTCAAAATCCCCGTTGATTTCTTCATCAGATAGTTGTCTGGTACAAGGGATGCTTCTGTAGAAATAGTCCGCATGAGTGGTTCCGAAACAGGGGATATCCCGCGCTGTCTGTGCCCACATGGTTGCGAAAGTGGAATGGGTGTGGACGATTGCGTTGATCTCTGGGAAAGCCTTGAAGAGCACTGCATGGATGGGCAAGTCCACCGAAGGGTTGTAGGGTCCTTCCATGATATTCCCCTCCAGATCTGTCACGCTGACATTGTCAACCGTCAGTTCATCATAGGGCATACCCACCGGCTTGATGACAATGACGCCCATCTCTCTGTCGATCGCCCCGACATTGCCCCAGCTGTATTTCACAAGGTTCTGTTTCGGAAGCTCCTTGTTAGCCTCCACAACAGCCTTCTTCAATTCCAATAGATCCATAAAAACCTCCTCATTCACTCATTACCGCAACACGGTCAAAGCAGGAAGGGAGCGTATGGTTCTCCCTAAGATCCAAAGTCGGATCATTAGCGATGGCACGTGCATCCTCAAGGCTGTATACACTTCCATCCTCATGGAAGACACCGTTGAAGGTTCCAATGGATCTTGGAATACGCAGATAGGCCGGCCTCAGCATCAGATTCCACACGAAGTTTCCAGTCTTCCACTTGTGCATGAGGGGTGCGATGGTCGCATGATGGGGTCTGAGATCCTCCTTTCTGACCTTCTCACTGCCGAAGCCCCAACCGCCAACGCGAATCTGCTGCCACTCGGTGACCCATAGAGGTTTGTGGTCCACTCCTTCAATCAGCTTCGCCCTCATGAGCAGATGGTCAAGGAAGGCCTCAGAAAGAGGCATGTTCTCATGTGTCTGGTAGATGTCGATGTACTCCTTGTAGAGAACATTGTCTGCAATATGCTCGCAGCCGACCGTGGTTGGAAGATCCCCCTCCGCAGACTTGGCTCTCTTGAGGAGTGCGATAGCAAACTGATGGTCTTCCACAGACCTCGGCTCATTGGTTACCTCAACGGCCAGGAATCTCTTGTCGAACTTGTACTTGTCCAGAAACCAGTCAAGGAATTTGAAGGGCTTACCCCACTGTTTTCGGTCGATGGTTATGGCTGTGCCGGGGCTTCTTACAGCATCAGCCTCCAGCTGGTCCTTGCAGTTAAGGGTCTTGTTGGAGGGCTCTGCGCCACAGCACTCGAAAACGGAAGGAAGGATATAGATCCCCTTTCCACTTGAGGTGGAGACGAAATCCTCCAGATTTTCGGCAAACCTTTTCGGGTCTTCGAGCCAATACTCATAGCTAAGCCATATTCTCACAGCATTCAGGTTGAGTTTTTGGGCGAACTCCATGTCTCTCTCTGCCACAACATGATTATATTCCTTCCACTGCTGATAGGCATTGCAGGTCCTCACAGGGATGTAGGCTGCACCTCTGATGTTTTCAAAATATTCGTTCGGTAACATAGTCTTCTCCTTATTATCCATTGAGGTTGTAGCCCAGAGTGGAGTCTGAGCCGTCATTTGTACCACTGTCCTTCATACAGAGGTGTACAGCACCAATCTTGAAGGTCAGAGGGAGAGCGAGGATGTTAGGATCTGGTCCCACATACTTCTTCATGGCATCTTCCAATGCTTCTTCGAAGGTTGCCCTTGTCTTGAGGCCCATACCTCTGGCAATGCCAGGTTCTCTGGCACCAACACAGTAGATGGCAGAGGTGTACATCTCAGCGATATGGCCGCAGCTCATCATGGAGAATCCATGGAAGGGATGGAAGGCGTTCTCAAACCTGTACTTTCTGATGTACTCCTCGTTGGTTGCAAAGTATTCGCCATATCTGTCCATATCTGGAAGGATGTTGTTGTAGTCCTTCTGGAACATGTTGTAGAGCTCCCTGAGGTATGGCCATCTTTCGTCGTGGAAGTAGCCGTCACAGACAGAGGAAAAAATGATGACGCAGTGGTCGGACATGATTCTCTTGTGTCTGATGACCTGAGCAGAGAGTGCTTGCATCATCTGGATCGGATTGGTGCCCATGCCGTTTCCATAGTGAAAATTGGTTGGCATACCGAAGATTATGACATCGTATTTCTTCTCTGCCCAATGGACATAGGTTCTCTTGTCTGCAATCTTCCAGGAGACAGGCTGCATTTCAGCGGCATAGCCTGAGAAGATGGCAATCTGTCTGGAATAGGTGTCGAGGACAGCGTCACAACAGAAGAACTTGTGGCCCATCTTCTCTTCCATGAGCATACCATGCTGGTTGAACTTATCCCTCATGTCGTTGTGTGTGGAGACAGGGACGAAATTGTCCCTATGCATGACTTTAGGCACATGGTGGGTAGCAATTGATCTCCAGTGGGAGATGCCTGTAGCACAGTGCTTGTAGCCACCGCTGTAGCCGCCATAAGGGTTGCCCTGTGTGTGTCCGATAAGGATTGGAATGTCTGCATCGAAGACATACTTGTTCATGAGGACATGGTCACCCTGCTTGGAGCAGCCGAGGTCAACCAATCGGTCGTAGTCTTCGGAGTCATGGCTTGTGATCTGGTTTGTGTAATAGAACTCGTTGAAGAGCACTGGACCAAGGATGGTTTTCATCTCCTGGATGGTTGCACGTGGGTGAAGACCGTTAGAGAAGAGGAGGAGGATATTCTCCTTTTTGACGCCCTTGCTGTAGAGTTCATCAAGGCATGCCTTGATGGATACCTTTCTGTGACTCGTTGGCTGGTTGCCACCCTTGACGATGTCTGGGATGACAAACACAACTTTGCTTTCCGGTTTTGCCAGGTCTCTGAGGGTTGGCATGCCAATTGGGTTTCTGATGGCCTTCAGGGTTTCAGCATAGAGGGTGTCCCAGTCCTGAGGAAGACAATCCGGATCCCTGACTGTTTCGCCAGGGATGAAAACATCTGTGCTGTCTGGGAGGTTTGCGCTCATCAAGCCTTCACCGTATTCGAAATTCAGCTTCATTTATTGCTCCTTACTTTCCGAGGTAGGTCCTGATGATCTCAATGTATTCATCGGGGTAGAATCCAATCTCGCCCTTGAATCTTGTCAGGGCGATGAGGCCGCCGTCGATTTCGTCGATGGAGGCAAGCATCTCGGAGTTGTCTGTCTTGAGGCCACCCCCATAGACCACAGGAAGGCCGTTGGTCTCAGCCTTGACGAATTTGGCGACTTTTGTGATGTATGGCTTGTCCGCTGGAGTCTTACCAGGTCCGATGGACCAGACAGGTTCGTAACCGATAGCCATCTTAGAAATTTCTGCGCCGTTGAGACCGATAGAAAGCTGCTGCCCAAGAACCTTGTCCCAATCAGAAAGCTCCGTATCCATCTCGCCGATGCAGTAGAGGACCTTCATGCCGGCCTTCTGGGCCGCAATGAGCTCTCTGTTGAGAATCCTATTGACGGCAGCAGCGTCTGTTAGGCCAGCTTCAGCTAGGATCACAGCAAGCTTGTTCCGCTCCTCGCAGTGGCCTATGAGTGCATAGGAGCAGCCGATTTCAGTTGCAGCATTTCCTGTTAGGGATGTGGTGAAGGCGCCGAATGGTCCGCCTTTAGCAGTGTCACCCCAATGGAGACCCTGGGTACCGACTTCGACTGGACTGTCGAAAGTCTTAGCTGAACAAGCTGGAATCAGGTGGGAATCGGGGAAGAACATGACGAACTCCACACCACTGAACTCCTTCAGCTTTTCCTGGGTGTTCTCCACGATGAACTTTCCCCATTCTCTGATGGGTGCGATGGAGTTCACACCACCCTTCTCACGTGAGATATCAAATCTCTTGAGGTTAAGATAAATATGTTTCATTAATTACCCCTTTACCGCACCTGCGATACCAGAGACGAAATACTTCTGCAGACAGATGAAGGTGACAACTACTGGAATCAAGGTCAGAGTGCCAGCAGCCGCCATGCCGGCCCAGTCAGTCGCATAGGCTCCAGAGAAAGCCATCATGCCCACAGGCAGTGTTTTCAGTTTGGGTGTACCCATGGTGAAGACCAGAGGAATGAGGAGGTTGTTCCAGGCATTCATGAAGGTTAGGATGGTGATTGTGGAGATGATTGGACCAGTCATTGGCAGCATCACGGAGAAGAAAATCTTCGGAAAACTGGCCCCATCAATGACAGCCGCTTCAAAGAGAGACCTCGGTGTCTGGTCAAAGAAGTTTTTGAAGAGGATGATGGAAGACACCTGTCCACCTCCCGACAAAGCCAGGATGACACCGGTCCTTGTGGCCATCAACCCCAGTTTTGTACTCATCAGGGAGACAGGGATGATGGTGGTGCCATTCGGGATGAAAAAGGTTGCAATTAAGACTGCCAGATACAGCTTCTTGAACCTGAAGTCATACATGGAGAGGATATAGCCGCAGGTGGAGCAGCGTACAAGAACTACAATGATTGCAGCAAACGTTGTAACCACCGAGTTCAGGAAATACTTGGAGAATCCCCCCTTGACCCATGCGTTGACATAGCTTTCCAAGGAAAACTTCTCCGGAATCAGGTCAAGGCCTTTCTGGAACAGTTCGGTGGAACTCTTCATGGAGGCGCTGACCATCCAGAGAAATGGATAAATCCAAAGCATACAGAACAGAAGAAGGCAAAAGGCTGCGAGGTAGGCCCTAAAGTTTTTTTCTGACAAATCAGGCTTCATTATAGGGCATCTCCTTTTCTGGAAGTGTTCTTCACAATGCTCTGTACGGTTGTGACAATCACGAAGATCAGGGCAAATAGGGTTGCAGCGGCTGAAGCATAGCCGATTCTCGGGACGCGGTTGGCGAAGGATGTGTGGTAGATGAATAGTTCGATTGTCTCACTGGCATAGAACGGTCCTCCGTTGGTAAGCGTCAGCATTAGATCAAACACACGCAAGGAGTCGCCGACGGTCAGAATCAGGATGATTCCTGCGAATGGCTTTAGAAGAGGTGCCGTGATCATGCGGAACGTCTGAAAGAATGTGGCGCCATCTACATTTGCAGCTTCATAGAGCTCTGTCGGGATGCTCTGTAGACTTGCTATCCAATAGATGAGGGACATGCCCATCCATTTCCAAGTCCAGATTCCTGCGCTGGTTTCCAACGCTGTGGAGAAATTGGACAGCAGCCCGAAACTCTGTGGAATCAGATGCAGCTTGCCGAGTACAATATTGATGGGACCATACTTCGGGTCAAAGATCATCTTCATGATGGTTCCGATAATCGCACCAGTGGTCACTACAGGAAGGAATAGTAGAGTTCTGAACAGGGTCTTCCCTTTGCATCTTTTCCATGTCAGAAGAAGGGCAAAAACAAGCGACAATACAAACCTCAGCGGCACAGAATGGAGCATGAACTGGAAAGTAGCCTTCAAAGAAGAGAGGAATACGGAGTCCTGCATGAGCTCCAGATAGTTATTGAGTCCATAGAATCTGCCCTGCTTTTGGAATGCAGTCCAGTCCAAAAGGGAATACCATGCTGTGGCAAAGGCAGGATAGATTGTGTACATGCAGTATAGGATAGTGTTTGGTAAAAGGAACAGAATGATCCAAAAGGTGGGAAGATTCCTTTTCTTTTTTTCCAATACGGTCATTGTTTCCTCCGATTTCAGCAGAAGCTGAAAATAATCAGGAGCATGGTCTTGTCCAGTGTCCTTCCTCCAATATGGGGGAGGAGGAAGGACAGCAGATAGGATTTCCTAAAGCTCAGCGTACTTGTCGGATGTGTAGCTTTCTCCATATACAAAGTTAGGAAAGATGTAGTCATCAAGGGAGACCTTGTAGCCGAGGCTCTGGCACTTCTTGATAGACTCGTTCCTGGTGATTGCCATCTGGTCATTGTAGGTGCGGAGGGCACCTTCCCAATCCTTGACAGCACCAGCGAAGTAGCCGTTGAGGATCTCACATGGAGTTGGAGATACAGTCTTCATGTTGCCTTCGATCTGGAGGGCATCTATGCTTCTGAGGCCAAGGTATGGTTTGACGCCCATTGTCTTGGTGAAGATCTCAACGGAATCCCTGTAGGCCTGGGCAACATTCGCTGTCTCCAGGACACTGAGGTTGAATGGAGGCTGATCCATGACATTTGCGATCTTAGTCTGGAAATCCTCTCCAATCATCTTCATGAGGATGTCTGTAGCCTCTTCAGAATAATTGGATGTGCTGGATATGAAGTAAGTACCATTGGATGGGTTGATATAGATCATGTGGTCCTCACCATCTGGTGTGATAGGCTCACATACGGCAAAGTCATTCAGTTCAGGCATGAAGTTTCTCTTAGTGATTCCGACATTCCAGATGCCGTCGATGAGGAAGGCCGCCTCGCCTGCCGCCCATCTTTCCCTAGCTTCCTTCATATTGAAGTTGACGGAGGATGGCATAATCAGACCTTCATCCCACATTTTGGTCAGAAGTCTGAAGAGCTCCAGCATTTCGTTCGAATCCCATTCATATTCACCTGTATTCCAGTTGATGACAGGGTTTCCTGCAGCATCGGCCAGATAGGAGAAGGTTTCGTTCATTCTGGCTGCGAAGGCCATAGGAAGGACAAGACCATAGACCTTTCCATCAGACTCTTCAAAGATCCTCTTACACTCTCTGTAGAACTCCTCATAGGTTTCAGGAACATCCTTTACCATAGAAGGATGATAGAACATGAGGGCACAGTGATTCTGGCTGAAGAGCGGAAGGGAATAGAGCTTCCCATCCTTTGTGGTCAAACCGTCAAAGAGCTGGTTCTGGATGTCTTCAGAGAAACTGTCAATCCCAACTGTCATAGGTTGGATCCAATTTTCCACAAAGAGCTGGAAGGCTCCACTCTCAAAGCAGGAAGAGAAGATATCCGGCAGCTGGTTGGATCTGTAGGCTACATAGAGGGAATCGATCATCTTGTCTGGGGAGATGAGGGAGTATTCGACCTCAAGCCCTTTCTCAGCCTTCTCTTCAGCAAAGAGAGCGGCATTCATCTTTGAGAATGTCTCGAAGTGTTCCCAGAAGGCAAGAGGTGCAGTACTCTTCTGAGCACTTTCTGTTTTGCCATTAGCAAACAATGCAAATGTTGTAAGCAAACAGAGTGTAAATACAAGCGCCTTTTTCATAATTTTTCTCCTTTTTGTGTTATATTTGCATAATATCGCTTGACTTTGCGCAAATATTAATGCAAAATATACGTGTATCTGCACAGATATTTGCATATATTTTCCCATAACGCAAGAAAATTCTTAAAAAAAATTTAATAGTGGAAAAAGGAGTAGCCATGACATTGAAGGAAATTGCAGATCAGGTGGGAGTTTCCATATCCACCGTCTCCAGAGTGGTGAACACCAGAAACCCTCATGCTGCCTCATCGGAACTCCAGCAGGCAATCTGGGAATGTGTAAGGAAGAATGCATATGTTCCTAGAGCAAATGCAAAAAGGACGATAACCCAGGACGGAACCTCTACGGGAGAAAAATCCCCTGTTAGGTTCATCGCCTGTATCTTCGCCAGAAACAATACGAGCGTCAGCGACAACACCTACTTCACGGGTTTGGCAAAATGCTTTGAGAAGACATCCCTATCACTGCACTACTCTGCCCAAAACTTTTTTACAGCCATAGAGTTGAACGAAAGGAATCTGGAGACGATGGCAAGCCAGCATCTCGACGGTGTCGTCATCATCGGCCGGCATGACCTGGAGTTGATAGAAAGGATACATAAGGTGGTGCCCCACATGATCTATGCAGGGTTGGCAAGACCTGCGGCAGACAACTATGACAGCGTAACCTGTGACAGATTTAGAATCGGTGCCGTTGCGGCAGACTATCTTCTCAAGTTGGGCCACAAACGCATCGCCTACATTGGTGAGGCAGAGAATGAAATCACCTATGACGGCTTCATCGATACATTGGAGAAGAACGGCTGCTGTCCGCAGGACACTTATCGCATCAACCTGTTTGCCTCCATGGAGAACGGCTACCTAGGGATGAAAAAGCTTCTCGAACAGAAGAATCGCCCTACAGCAATATTCTGCATGAATGACTATGTGGCCATGGGAGCCCTCAGGGCAGCCCATGAATGCAACGTCCATTGTCCAAAGGAGATCTCCATCCTAGGAGTGGATGACATTGAATCCTCCAACTACACGACACCGAAACTGACCACAATCCATACCCCTATGGAAGAATTGGGTACCATTGCCGCAAAAATCCTGATCGACAGAATTGAAGGCGGCCACACGATTCCGCTCAAAATATCACTACCTTTCTCCCTTGTAGAAAGAGAAAGTTGCTCTCTACCGAAAAAGGAGTGAACTAGCGCATCTTTCATAACATCCAGATAAAAGACCTGGCGAAGACAAACTACCCTTGCCACGGTGTAACGGTCCTTCACCGAATGGCTGCTCATGGGCATGGCAATCAATATGATCCATCTGGCGAACAGGATGGAGGATGGTCTGGAGAGCTCACCATTCTGGCATTCCCTGTCACGGGTGAAACCTGACGAGGCTGTCTAGCGGTGCCCGTCGTCAGATCACCGCAATCAAATACCTCCGCTTCTTCAGGTTTTGAATCAGCTTGCGTTTCCCTGAGGCTCTTTTTCGCTGAATACCCATCGTTCAAAGAAAATGCAGTGTCTTTTGTGATCAGACACTGCATCCATTGAGTGAGGACTGTTGGAAAAGCTACTTTTGAAAAAGCCCCTTTTCCAAATCCGTCTAGAACCGGATCCCGAGCGAAATCTTGCCCAATCCAGTCAGCTCGTACGGTACGAACACATCGCTGAACAGCAAACGCGCGTCAAACAAGGTGCCGATTGAGAACGAATCGGTGATATTATACCGCACACCAAGCGAACCCATCACACCATAGAAAAGGTTCAGATTGGCGAAATCAAAAGCCCCCAGGAGATTGTTCTTGAGGTTCGCGTACGGAACCACTGCCACCGGGCCCAGCCCCAATTCCATGGAAATGGCCCGACTAAGGGCAATATCCAGCTTGCCCGACAGGTGGGCATCGCCAAAATGGACCATACCGGAATCAGGATTGTACATCTGGTAACCAATACCGACACGCATACCGATTCCCAATTTACTGCCGATAGCCTTCAGGTTATCCATCACCAGATCGATGGAACCGATGGGCAGGATCTTGGTTCCCAGATCATAATATGCATCGGTCGGATCGAAGAATCCCGCACCGATATCATAGGCCTCAAGCACGTTGTCGACCTGGCCTCCAAGACCACCGCCGATCTCCACCCCGATGCGCTTTGCATTCAGCACAGTTTTGGCTATAGGCGGCGCAATCTCAGCAGGAGCTTCCGGAGTATCGGCAAACGCAGGCTTGGCCATGGACAACTCAGTGGTCTGGCTCTCAACGGGAGCCGTGGCAGGGACCACGGAAGGCGTCTGAGCTGGAGCGGTTTCCTTCACCGCGGGAACTTCAGCAACGGTTGCGACTGGAGCAGGCGTTGGCTCTGGAACAGGGGTTGGCTCTGGCACAGAAGCCGGTGCCAAGGTGGCGGCAGCTGTTTCGGTTTTCTGGGGAGCCGCAGGCGCCTCTCCATACTGTACTGGATCATACACAATGGAACCACTGGTGCTCCAATGGATCCTGTCGATGGATTGCTGGACATATAGGGTATGTGGGACCGACCCATCCACCGGTTCTGTTTCATATGAGGTTGTCTCGACACCGACAACCGTCCACAAGGCGTCATCCTCTTGGTCCATCTGATATCTGAAAGCATTGATTCCAGCCTGCGAGGCCGACCAATTCCAGGAAATGGACACCAGGGCGGCACTCAGGACCGCACTGCTGAGCATTAAAACCAGCACAAGGACAAACAGCTTGGTCTTCAAGGATCTCTTCATACTTTGTTCCTCCATCCGTGTATCAATACTATACTATCACCGACCTTTCTTAACAAGGTGAAAATTCTTTCCCATGCAACAAGCTTCACTATCGCTCGATTGGAGAATTCCCATCCATTGCCCGGAATCACAGACCAGCCCACCTCCTTGCCAGGCGCACTTGCCACAATGGATGCTGCCTGATATGCTGGTTTCCATGGATGATTCCGACAACATCAAGACCCTCGGGGTATTCTGCGGTTCTTCCGTAGGAAGGGGCGACCGGTATCGTCAAGGCGCCTCAGCCTTGGCCCAGGAGATGATCAAACAGAACATCTCCCTGGTGTACGGTGGCGGGGGACGGGGTCTCATGGGCCAGATCGCCTCCTCAGTATACGGCCATGTACCCCGTGTCACCGGTGTGATTCCCGAGAAACTCTATGAAATGGTCAAACAGATTGAACACCATGAGGATGAGCTGATCATCGTAAGCGGCATGCACGAACGCAAGGCGGCCATGTACCGTTTGGCCGATGCCTTTGTAGCCCTGCCCGGTGGCGTGGGAACCATCGAGGAGATCATGGAGGTTTTCACCTGGCTCCATCTCGGCTACCACCACAAACCCGTGGCGTTGTTCAATGTGGACGGGTTCTACGACAAATTGATCGGGTTCCTCACATATACCGTGGATGAGGGGTTTCTCAAACAGGCTTTCCTCGATTCCCTGATAGTGGAAGCCGATCCGGGGTGTCTGATCGAACGCCTGAGACACACCGATACCCAACTTCCTGGCAAACTGGACTAGCAAACCATCCACATAGTTGGCTTTTTGGGATATACTCTTCGCATGGGGAAAAATATCCGTTTCAAGGATTATCTATACATTGTATGCGGGTCGATCATCACCGCAGTCAGCATTGCCGGCTTCCTGATCCCAGCAAAAATCGCCAGCGGGGGCACGGATGGGATTTCCGTGATTCTCTACCACACGCTGGGTTATGACCCGGGTATCACCATGCTGTTGCTCAACATTCCGCTATTCTTCATCGCTTTGTGGATATTCGGCCTACGCTACAGCGTCCGGGCGGTGATAGGAACCGTGCTCCTCTCGCTGTTTGTCAGCCTGCTTGGACACCTCACGGATTACCGGGGATTCCTGGACAACACAGAGTCCGTCGACACCTTGCTGTCAGCGCTCTTCGGAGGCGTGCTTGCCGGCATGGGCATTGGCTTTGTGCTCAAAGGTGGCGCCAATACCGGAGGTACGGACATCGTCGCCCAGATTGTCAGCCGTTTCACGCCCCTTCAGGTGGGCAGCGCGCTGTTTCTGGTGGACAGCCTCATCATTCTTGCCGGTGGTTTTGTCTTCGGTCTGGAAAAAGCCCTGTTCGCTTTCATCGCGTCATATGCCGCCAGCCTATCCATCAACTTTGTCGTCGTGGGCATGGGAACCAACTATGCCAAAACGGTGTTCATCGTCAGTTGCCAACCAGAGAAAATCGCCGCGAGAATCACCGGGGAACTAGGACATAGCGGCACACTGCTGACCGGAAAAGGTCTCTACTCAGGCCAGGAACGCTCCATTATCATGACGGTCATACCCAATCAGAAGATCAGCCGGCTCACAGCCATTGTGAAAGAAGCGGATCCCAAGGCATTCCTTATTGTAGAGGAGGCTTTCCAGGTTCTGGGCGAAGGCTTCACCCCAATGGAACAGGTACGTTGACAGATGTACACAGGCTGGTTTTCGTGCACATAATACAACTATGAAAACCACGGCACACAAGATAAAAGACTATATATTCATCGTCCTTGGATCTTTCATCGCCGGCTTTGGCATCGCGGCCTTCACCACCCCGGGAAAGATCGCCGGAGGCGGTGTGAACGGCATCGCTACCATCCTCTACCACACTTTTGGGTTTGAGCCGGGCATATCCATGCTTTGCATGAACATCCCCATCTTTCTGATCGGTATGAAGGTCTTTGGACCCAAGTATGGCTACAAATCGCTGCTTGGGATGCTGCTGCTGTCTGTCGCCACCAGCCTCACCGGCAAACTGATCGGATATGGCGGCATCATCTCCTATACCGATTCGGTGGACGTCCTGTTCTCGGCGCTTTTCGGGGGGATCCTCATCGGTGCCGGAATTGGATTGGTGCTTAAAAGCGGCGCCAATACGGGGGGTACCGACATCCTCGCCCAGATCCTCAGCAAGTACAGTTCGCTGCCACTGGGCACCAGCCTGTTGCTGGTGGATGGCCTGGTCATCCTCTCCTCGGCTTTCGTGTTCGGCCTCGAACGGGCCATGTTCGCCATCATCACCGTCTATGCCTCCAGCCAGGTAATCAATTATGTCATCATGGTGATGGGCACAAAGTACGCCAAGACAGCCTATATTTTCAGCGAGAGACAGGATGAGATCAAGGAACTGATCATCAAGGAACTCCACCATGGAGGAACGATTTTCACCGGTGTCGGCATCTATACCGGTCAGGAACGCTCCATGTTGATGGCGGTGATACCCAACCAGCAGATATCCAGACTCACCACAATCGTCCACCAAACCGATCCAAAAGCCTTTATGATTGTCGAGGAAGCCTATCAGGTGCTGGGCGAAGGATTCACCCCAATGGCCAAGATTGCCGCGCATGGGGAGGATGTACCCACTCCTGTGGTACGACCCCACACCCGCTCGGCAAGTCAGGTCACCCCGATTCCAAAAGCCAGATCAAACAGAAACCGCTAGGGCGGGACCTCACTCCATGAACGATTCCGTATAGGCCTCCACCGCACTCCATTGCGCATCCATGGAGCGCATCAAAGCTATCTGGGTGCGGGTTCGCTCCAGATTATGGCGGAGCCGGTCGGTCCGGTAGTAGACATCGCCACTCAGATAGTCCGTGAGGAATCTGACAGCCATGATCTGGGTGATGGTCCTGCCAGACTCCCCGATCAGGGATTTCTCCGTCTGGGTAAGGAAAGACCCGGCCTCCTGCAGATATCCACCTACCAGAGCTTTGTAGAGTTTGAGGTCAAATCCGATTTTTCCCAGATCGGTCTCATCCTCCAAACCCGTGATGGTGGCCGTGCGGATCAGGTCACCGGTATCGAACAGCATGGAGCTATTCATCATCACCGTGTCCAGATCGATCATGCAGACCGGGGTTTTGGATTCAGAGTCGAACAGGATGTTGTTCAATTTCATATCATTGTGAGTAATCCCCTCGGGAACAGCCCCTGAGGAAAGCGCATCGGAGATGATCATGCCCCGTTCGCGATTCTCCATGAGAAATGCCAGCTCGGATCCACAATCCTGCAGCCGTCCAAACCGGTTCTCAGACACGGCTGTCTCCAACTGCCGGTAACGCCAAAGCATATCGTGGAAATGGGGAATGGTTTCATATAGACGGTTTCCCGCATAATCTCTTAGAAGGTTCTGGAACCGTCCGGTCATCCCCCCGATGCGTTGGGCCAGCAGCGGAGTATCAAGATGGTCATAGGTGAACACCCGCTCGATGAACACATAGGTGCGCCAGTACTCACCGGTATCATCCTGTACAAACAGCCGGCCATCCCAGGCGGGCACCACCGAAAGAACATGCCGGGTTGGTGCTCCGTCCCCCATGGCGATCAATTTGTTTCTGATATGCGAAGTGACTTCCTGGATGTTGTGCATCAACTCATCGGGATGGGCGAACACTTGCCGGTTGATTTTCTGATGGGTATACCGGACGGTTGTCCCGCCCTGGTTCCACATGGAGACGATCGTGGTATTGATATGACCGCCTCCCATAGCCTGATACGACATCAGATCCCCATAAATAGCGAACCCGTGCAGAATCCGTCCGATAGGGTCTTTGCCGGTCATCATTGTTGTCTACCTTTGTCAGTCCCAGAGTGTCCTGGGGTAATAGCCGCCGGTGATCTTTCCGGCGATTTCGGATTTCACGATATCCCGGTCTTCCTTATAGGTCATGCCAAACCAGCGTTCCTGGGTGGTATGGAATTTGATTTTACCCGCTCCGGAAGTGACCAGCACACTTGAGCCTTCGGGGAGATAGCATTCGGCTTTCTCCGATCCGATATCCCTGGCTAGGAATTTCTGGAAGAAATCCATGAAATGGGGCAATACGGCCGGTGAGAAACCAAAGAAGTTCATGGAGACCCACTCGTCCCCGGTAAGCTCATGGTCCACTCCGTCCAGATGGCTGATGATTTTTCCATCCCGATAGGCGATGCTGGTATTCTCACGCATCGACACCAGATAGCCATCCTTCACCGTACACACCCCGCGGGCTACCGAGCCATTCAGGCTCATGGTATTGCGAAGGACATATCCCACCATGGCATGTTCGTTTGAATCATTGCCAATATGGGAAAGGTGCTCCCCCATGATCCGGTAGGCTTCGCGCCCATAGTAGTCATCGCTGTTGATGACACAGAACGGTTCATGGATCACATCCTTGGCACACAGCACCGCGTGGATGGTCCCCCAGGGCTTCTTCCGGTTGCCCGCCAAGGCCACCTGTGCGGGACTTAACAATGAATCCAGACTCTGGAATACATAGGAGGCATCGCAATTACGGCTGATACGGTCGAAAATCCGTTCGCGGAAATCATGCTCGATATCCTTGCGGATGATGAAAACAACCCTACCGAAGCCACTCTGCAGAGCATCGTAGGTGGAATAGTCAAGCAAGGCTTCATTCTGATACCCCACCCCGTCGATTTGCTTCACCCCACCGTAACGGCTTCCCATTCCAGCTGCAAGTACCAAAAGCGTTGGTTTCATCTCAACCTCCTGAATTCCAAACCATTGCCAATGAGTATACCATAAAGAGGAGGTTACCGCACTAGGATATGGAGGTGTTTGGCTGTATGGAACGGATATTGACCAGCCATTGTTCCAAAACGGTTCTAGGTGGAGCCCAAGCTGAAATCCTCGGTCCGTCGGAGATTCTGTAGTGGAGGGGTACCCGGTATACATTCAGATGCCACACAGGTAATGTCGGCAGGGTGGAAGCCATTTCCAGCAGATCCTGGAGAGCCAGAGTCGGGGCTACCGTGGTTCTGATTTCCCAGGGGATAGCGCAAGCCATCAACACCTCCAAAGTGCGCTGTACCATGGCAGGCTCAGCCTGGGGACCACACAGTTGCGGGTAGCGTTCCCAAGAGGCCTTCACATCCATGGCGATACAGTCCACCAGATGGGCCTGTAAAAGCCGCTGGACAACCTGTGGATGGCTGCCATTGGTATCGAGTTTCACCAAATATCCCAGACTCTTGACCTGGACACACAATTCTTCGAGATCTCCATGCAGGGTGGGTTCCCCTCCACTGATCACTACGGCTTCCAGGATTCCCTGGCGTTTCTCAAGGAAGCCATGCACCACACTGGCGGACATGGTGGGTTCTGAACCATCGATAGCGCTCCGGTTGTGACAGTAAAAACAATCATAGTTACAACCGGCCGTGAATAGGACACAGGCCGGATGCCCTGGATAATCAATAAGGGAAGTCCTGACCATACCTGCATAGGTCATAATTCGCTTTCCCTGACCACATAGGTTTTGCGTTGGCGGTATTCCTCTTTCTTTCCCTGATGGAAATCCCGCACCGGCCGTAAATACCCCACCACCCGCGTCCAGACTTCCGTCTGCCGGCCGCACACCGGACAGAGGGGAACCTCACCTGCCAGATATCCATGGTCCTCACAGGTCGAGAAGGTCGGGGTGATTGACAGGTAGGGTAACCGGTAGTGGGTAAAAGCGGTACGCAGTAGCCGTTTGGCAGTATTGATATCCTTGATCCGTTCACCAATATACAGATGGAGCACAGTTCCTCCGGTATACTGGCATTGCAGCTCATCCTGCAGGTCTAGGGTTTCAAAAACGTCATCGGTGAAATTCACCGGCAACTGTGAGGAATTGGTGTAATAGGGGGTCTGTTCCCCGGAAGTGATGATCTGGGGATACTGCTCCCTATCCAAGCGGGCCAAGCGGTAGCTGGTCCCTTCAGCGGGGGTTGCCTCCAGATTGTAGAAATTACCGGTTTCCTGTTGGAACGTGGCAATAAGAGTCCGCAGGTGTCCAAGAACCCGCAAAGCGAAGCGCTGGCCTTCCGGCGTGGACAAGCCCTGTTGTGGTCCCAGGAGATTCAGACAGGCCTCGTGCATGCCCACAATACCGATCGTACTGAAATGATTGGCCCAGTAGAAGCCCAGACGGTCTTTGATCACCTGAAGCCAGCGGGCTGAAAACGGATACATGCCCCGCTCGGTCTCCCGTTCCACAATCTTCCGTTTCACCTCCAGGCTGTCCTTGGCCACCACCGCCAGACGGTCCAGACGATCCATGAAATCGGCTTCATCACTGGACTCATACGCCAGCCGGGGAAGATTCAGCGTCACCACACCCACCGAGCCAGTCAAGGGATTGGATCCGAACAGCCCTCCCCCCCGTTTACGCAGCTGGGAGGTGTCCAACCTCAACCGGCAGCACATGGACAAGGCATCCTCGGGCGACAGATCGCTATTCACATAATTGGAGAAATAAGGAATACCATATTTGCAGGTCATCTCCATGATCGCATCGGCCACTGGACCCTCCCACAGAAAATCCTTGGTCACATTGATCGTGGGAATGGGAAAGGTGAACACCCGTCCACACGCGTCGCCTTCCATCATCACCGCGCAGAAGGCCAGATTGAACATATCCATCTCGGCTTGGAAATCCCCGTAGGTTTCATCCATCAGCGTTCCGCCGATGATGGCGCTTTCATCCCGCAGGGTGGAGGGAACCTTGAGATCCATGGTGAGATTCGAGAACGGGCACTGGAAACCCACACGGGTAGGTACATTGAGATTGAAGATGAATTCCTGGATAGCTTGTTTCACCTCGACCATATCCAGACCATCATACCGGATGAACGGAGCGCAATAGGTATCGATGGAGGACCAGGCCTGGGCTCCCGCGGTCTCGCCTTGGGTTGAGAAGGTCGCATTGACAATCTGCCCGAGAAAGGCCCTGAGATGCTTGGCTGGACGCGAGGAAACCTTACCGGGAACTCCGCCAAAGCCCATGGTGAGTAGCTGGCGCAGATCCCAACCACAACAATAGGGTCCGAAGAATCCAAGATCATGGAGATGCAGGGCACCGCTGATATGGGCTTCCCGCACGGGCTTGGCATAGATCTCGTGCAGCCAATACCGTTTGGTGAAGGATTCACGGATATAATTGTTCATACCGTTGATTGATTTGCGGGTGTTGGCATTCTCCTGTATCTGCCAATCCTTGTCATCCAGATAATCACTGAACATGCGGGTGGTCGCATCCACCAGTGCCTGGCCGTCCCGTACCGCACGCCGTTGCTCACGATAGAGAATATAGGCTTTCGCCGTGGCGGTGGCGCCGGTTTCCATCAACACCTGCTCAACCAGATCCTGGATGGTCTCCACATCGGCAACCGTATCCTCGGATAGCGAGACCCGGTCTAGCACGATGGTTGACAGGCGCTCAGTGTCGATGCCGGTTTCCTGAGCGGCCGCCGCCGCTTTTCCAATTGCCAAGGCGATTTTCTGTCCATCGCAGGGAACCACCTGTCCATCCCGTTTCCGAATGGATTGTATCATCTCCAACTCCTCTTCCAAGAAGACAGCGGGGCCGGGAACCACTGGCAAAGTAGGATCCCACGCCGACGCCATGCTCCGTGGCAGCGTGCCGGTACAGGTAGTTCTTCTGACTTGGGCGTCATCGCATTCCAGCACCTTCCCAGGAAACATCCCAGTGGTGTATAGCCGGAATCCTCAGCCCTTACAGCGGCGGGACCGCGGGGGATTCTCACCCCTCTTCTCTGTTAAGCTGCCAAGCAGCACCTGAGCCTACACAATAGGTAGTGTGCATGTACCATACGGTACACCACTATTAGTACTTCATGACACTCAACATGTCAACTGGGGAAATGGGGGTTCTTTGGATGGGCGGGTATGGAGGCTCAGTCAGCGGCGACTTCCACCGTGATGGAGGCTTCATACAGACCAGAGGCAAAAGCCTCGAAGTTGAAGCCTTCTTCCTTGGTTGGAAAGGAAATGACAATGGAACCGCTTTCCTGATAGCGTGACCCATCCAACACACCGATGGTCTTCTCGACTTTCTGGTATTTGGGAGTCACGGCCATCGCATTGGCATTGGTGCTGAGCACACTCAGTTTGAAGGGGATGTTGACCGCCCCGGTCGAATTGCCCCGTTCATCAATATTCTTGAAGGCGAAGGTGGAATCACCGAATTCACTGTAGGTGCTGGGAAGAAGTCTCAGACGGTAGGCGGCCTCCGGGCTGTTCGAATAGAACTCATAGGTGGCGATCTCATAATCCTCGCCGGCGATTTCGGCATTGAGGTCGAGCTCACTCTGCTGTTTCACCTCAAGGGTCAGGCTTTCTTTCAGTTCTATACGGCCATTGAGCGGGATATTGCCAGTGAACACAATGCGTTCGGCAGAGACTGGTGTGACCAGACCGGTTGCGAGGAGTATGATAATCACAGGCAGCCATTTCTTCATTCCACTTTCCTCCCACCCATCATGCAAGCATCTTTCCTATGCAATCATATATAAACGATATACAGATGTCAAGAGATAACCTTATTTCTAAGATTTATTTTTAGAACAAACTGATTAATCATTATATTTTTTTATAATATAATTATTTATAATTTTTTCACATGTGACACACTATCCGGATTTTACATGGTGTTGCGCGGTATGCATCACCACAGGGCGTACCCGGACCGCCTATGGCGGCTATTGACAAGATCCCTTTCAATCCTTAGCATACAGAAGGTTTATGGATGCGTAGCTCAGCTGGATAGAGCGCTGCCCTCCGGAGGCAGAGGTCGTGGGTTCGAACCCCGCCGCATTCAAAAAACAGCAAAGGGGCATATCCAATCGGTTATGCCCCTTTTCTATCCTTAACACACAGCAACGATTCAAGACAATTCAAACTGTCCGGTATACAGCTGGTAATACTTGCCGTGCTGGCTGATCAAGTCGTCATGGTTGCCCCGTTCGATAATCCTACCCTCCTCCAGCACCATAATGGCGTTGGCATTGCGCACCGTCGAAAGCCGGTGGGCGATAACGAACACTGTCCGGCCTTCCATCAGTTTATCCATCCCACGCTCGATCAACGCTTCGGTCCGGGTGTCGATGGAACTGGTCGCCTCATCAAGAATCAGGACCGGTGGATCGGCTACCGCAGCTCTGGCAATCGCCAGCAACTGACGCTGCCCCTGGCTCAGATTGGCACCATCCGCCGTCAGCAAGGTATCATATCCGTTGGGTAGATGCCGGATGAAGAAATCCGCATTGGCCAGATTGGCAGCGGCCATAACCTCGTCATCGGTCGCATCGAGTTTCCCATAACGGATATTCTCCATCACCGTCCCGGTGAACAGATGTGTATCCTGTAGAACCATGGCCAAAGAACGCCGTAGATCATCCTTGCGGATTTTTCCGATATTGATGCCATCGTAGCGGATCTTGCCTTCGGTAATCTCATAAAAACGGTTGATCAGATTGGTGATGGTGGTCTTGCCGGCACCGGTTGAACCCACAAAGGCAATTTTCTGCCCGGGTTTCGCATACAGCGACACATCATGCAGCACATCCTTCTTACCATCGTAACTGAAGGTGACGTGTTCGAACTGGACATCCCCTCTCAACTGGGTAAAAGTGGTCGTCCCATCATGGTGGGGATGCTTCCAAGCCCACATACCGGTACGGGCAGCACTCTCCACCACTTGTCCCGCTTCATCCAACCGGGCATTCACCAGCGACACGTAGCCGCCGTCGCTTTCCGGTTTTTCATCAATGATCTCAAAAATCCGTTCAGCACCGGCCAATGCGGCGAGAATCGAGTTGATCTGCTGTGACATCCGGGTGATCGGCTGGGAGAACGTCCGGGTATACTGCAGATAGGAGGCAATGCCTCCGATACTCATCCTTCCATTGATCACCAACAGGGCGCCAGCGATCGCAGTAAGCGCATAGTTCACATACCCCAGATTGCCCATGATCGGCATGATGACGTTGGCATAGAAATTCGCCTGGGTGGCCGATTGGCGCAATTCCTCGTTGAGCTTGCCAAAAGCTGTCTCCACTTCGTGTTCATGGCAGAACACCTGGACCACCTTCTGTCCCTCGATCATCTCCTCGATATAGCCATTGACCTTTCCCATGGCTTTCTGTTGTTTGCCAAAATACTGGGCCGACCTTCCTCCAGTCAGTTTGATGATGCCCAGCATGACCACCAGCATCACCACCACCAGCACCGTGAGCAGCGGGCTGAGCACGATCATCATGATGAATGTGCCCGCTACCGAGACCGCGGATGAGAACAGTGAGGTGATTCCCTGGGAGAGTGCCTCCCTGAGGGTATCGACATCGTTGGTGTACCGGCTCATCAGCTCGCCATGGGTATGCTGGTCCAGATAGCTGATTGGCAGATCCTGCATGCTGTTGAACAGATCCCTGCGCACCGCATTAAGGGTGCTGTTGGAGATTTTGACCATCAATCTGGTATAGACCACGGCGGAAAGCACTCCCACAAGATACACTGCAACCAGAAGGCCGACCATCCTGACCAGGGGGAGCAAACCGGTGGCCGTGGGATTGGTTCCAATCAGCGGGAGAATCCCCTCATTGATGATCGGTTTGAGTAAATAGGTGCCTGCCACACCCACAGCAGCGTCGACCAGAACCAACACCAGCACGACAATCAGCCTGATCTTCTGATCCAACACATATGTTAAAAGCCGCATGACCGTTTTCCGGGCACTTTTTGGCTTTCTTCCAGTCATGGGTTTCATTGACATTCGGTTTGCACTCCCTTCTGCTGCGATTCGTACACTTCACGGTAGATGTCATTGGTCTCAAGCAATTGCGCATGCGTGCCGATGCCATTGATGCGCCCCTCATCCATGACGATAATCTGGTCGGCCTCGATAACCGAGGCAATGCGCTGGGCGATGATGATGGTGGTGGTGCTTGTGCATTTCTGTTTAAGCGAGGCACGGATTGCCGCATCGGTGGCAGTATCCACCGCACTGGTGCTATCATCCAGAATCAGGATCTTTGGATTCTTCAGCAAGGCACGGGCGATGCACAGACGCTGTTTCTGACCTCCTGAGAGGTTCACCCCCCCTTGCCCAAGATCGGTTTCATAGCCATCGGGAAATGCCATGATGAAACCATGTGCCTGGGCAGTCTCGCAGGCTTCCCTGATCTGTCCGTCGGTCGCCTCTGGATTACCCCATTTCAGATTTTCCCTAATGGTACCCGAGAACAACACGTTTTTCTGCAAGACCATGCCCACCGCATCCCGCAAAGTTGCGATACGGTAGTCCCTGACATCCCGGCCACCCACCAGCACCTGTCCGCCGGATACCTCGTACAGACGGGGTATCAACTGCACCAGCGTGGTTTTGGCGGAACCCGTTCCACCAATGATACCGACCGTATCACCGGCTTGGATGGTAAGATCGACATGCTCAAGGACCTTCACAGCAGCCTGGGGATCATAGGCGAAGGAGACATCCTGGAACACCACCGATCCATCGGCCACCTCCAGGGCGGCAGGAGCTGCGCCATCGATGATATCGGATTTCTCCTTCAGGACTTCAGCGATACGGTTGGCGGATCCTTTCGAAATGATGATGGTGACAAATACCATGGAGAGCATCATGAGCTGCATCAGTATCTGGGTGACATAGCTGATGAATCCGATCAATTCGCCGGTCTGCATGCTTCCTTCGATAATCATGCTACCGCCAAACCACATGATGGCCACGATACAGGCATACATGGTCAACTGCATGACCGGCAGGTTGAACTGTACGATTTTCTCCGCTTTGATGGAGGCCTCCATCAGATTGTCATTGGCTTCCTTGAATTTTTTCTTCTCATGGGTGGCACGCACGAAGGCCTTCACCACCCGGATCCCTACCAGATTCTCCTGAACCGAGGCATTCAGGGCATCATATTTCACAAACATCACGCGGAACTTAGGGAAAGACATGTAAAAGAGGATTACCAATAGAACCGCGAGAAAGGGAATCGCCACCAGGAACACCCCGACTAGGGAGGAATTTATCCTGTACGCCATGACGGTGGCCAGCACCAGCATGACCGGTGCGCGCACCATAAGACGGATGATCATCATGAATGAATTCTGCACATTGCCGATATCGGAGGTAAGCCGCATCACTAGCGAGGAAGTGCTGAAATGGTCAGTATTGGAAAAAGAGAAGCCCTGGATCCTACTAAACACCCCCTGGCGTAGGTCACAACCGAATCCCATACAGGCGATCGAGGAGAAACGGGCGGATACAGTGCCCAACGCGAGTGACAGTAAAGACATCAGTACCATCAGAGCCCCAGTTCTCAACACATAGCCGATATCCTGAGTGGGAATCCCGATATCCACAATATTGGCCATAAGCAGGGGGATACGGACTTCAAGGAGCACCTCGCCTATAATCAACAAGGGGGCCAGGATTGTCGCCGTCAGGTATCTACGTACATAGGGTGTGAAAAGTTTAAGCATGCAGGTTTTCCTTCCTTATTTCTCCAACCGCGGAAACCAGGGGATTCCCCTCGGGACCGCTTGTATCGATATTGTCAATCATCCGTTCAATATATCCACTCAGAACAGTGAAGTCCCGCGTATCAAAACCTTCAAACATTTTTCTATTCACGGCATCGAACACCTTCCTGCACGTCCTACCCAATTCCAAACCCTTCCCGGTTATTGAGATCCGATTCGATCGGCTATCACTGTCGCTGCGTTTCCGTTCCAAAAGCCCATTGCGCTGCATGCGTTTGATGGAGGTCGCTATGGAAGGCGCCGACACCATAAGGCCTTTGGCCAGCTCCACCTGGGTGCAGCCATCATGCTCTGAGACATATTTTATAATCGGCAATTGTCCCATGAACAGGCCTCTCTCCAGCGTGGCATGCTGGAGAAATGCTCTGTGCAACAGGTTCAAATGGGCGACACGCTCAACAACCACACGGAACTCCTGGTTTCTATCCATAGCGGTCCACCTCCCCATATAATAGTTAACCGGCTATTTATTAGCCGATTAACCATCACAATATAGCCACACAGGTAGGAACGGTCAAGAGTTTGTTGGTTGGAATCGATAGAACCTTAAACCGGCCTTGGAATCAGACAAGGCGGCACCTGGGTGGATGGGAGCAACCGGTGGAATCCGGCTTTTCCTAGAGCTGCCACAGGGCGAAGATGTTGGCCACCATCAAGCCGGAATTCTTATATTGCTCTAGGCCCTGATTGCTGTAGAAAGGCAGAAGCAGCCCCCCCTCAGCTCCCAGCTCAAACCGCCGTCTTTTACCAAACCGAAAGGAAATCCCGGCTCCGACATCGGCTAAAAGCGTGTTGTTGACCGAATCAGCTGTACCAAGATGGTCATTGAAGTGCATACCGGTTATACCCACGAATCCATAGGTATGAAGCCGATCTTTGGTTAGAATGCCTTTTCTTCCATCCAGCCGTACCATGCCAAGGGCATAGAAATAGTTGGCTTCCATCTGGAAACCCCAGGTATTCTTCTGATAGACGGCTTTCACCGCCACTGGCATACCGGGAGAAATCGCCGAGAGTCCTATCGACCAACCGGAAATGTCGGCTCCCGTGGGGGTTGTGGCGATAGGACTCTTGGATTCCTTGGCAAAAGCCACCATACATAACCCGACTATTAAGAGGGTGGTCAGAAAACGACGCGTAGCCTTCATGGAAAGCCTCCTTCATCAGCATATATAACAACCAGATGTATCGGATGTGACAACCCAAGGTATGTTTCGGTATTACGCAGGGGTCGGCCAGTGTTTCCCGGGAGGTCTCCTGGTATCGTGTGTAGAATCAAGCCTACTCTTATCCTATGATATGCGGGTTTTAACTGTACAGGAATGTGGAAGTTATCGCCAGGAGTTGGTAGAATAAATATGTTTTTGTATTTATGATGACCGCAACACCACTCGGACACGTCCGTTTTCCCAAAAACCATACGGTTCACCAAAAGGCTTCGTATATTGATGGCAACACCGCTTCTAGCTAACAGACCGCAAATGTTCTCCGGCAAAGACCTGAAAAAACTCATTCTCCCTTTAATGATCGAACAGCTTCTGGCGGTATCGATCGGCATGGCCGATACTGTGATGATCGCCACCGAGGGAGAGGCTGCCGTATCCAGCATCGCGCTGGTCGATTCGCTCAACCTCCTGTTCATCCAGCTGATTTCAGCCCTGGCCACCGGAGGTGCGGTAGTGGTTGCCCAGTATCTGGGGCAGAAAGAAGGCCGCAAAGCTGGAGACGCCGCCAAACAGCTCATCTATTCCTCCACCTTGCTGACTTTGGTGATCATGGCGCTCTCGCTGGTTTTCCAGCGCCCTATCCTGAAGATGGTGTTCGGTTCAATCGAAGACCAGGTGATGTCCAACTGCCATACCTATTTCACCATCACCATCATCTCCTTTCCTTTCCTGGCCCTGTACAATGCGGGAGCCGCCCTGTTCCGTTCCATGGGCAATAGCAAGATATCCATGAAAGTCTCTTTGGGTATGAACATCATCAATATCGTAGGCAATGCGGTGCTGATCTATGTCTGCCATCTGGGAGTCGCTGGAGCAGCCATATCCACCCTTGTTTCGCGGATGATCAGCGCCATCGCCATGCTGGTGTTGCTGGGGAAACGGAATGACCGCATCAGTATCGATGGGCTTTTCCGGTTCAAACTGGAATGGCCGATGATCAAGCGGATTCTACGTATCGGCATACCCAGCGGAATCGAGAACAGTCTGTTCCAAGTAGGCAAGGTCCTCGTCCAAAGTCTCATCGCGGGATTCGGGACCGCCTCCATCGCTGCCAATGCCATCGCCAACTCACTGGCCGGCTTCATCAGTATCCCCGGCAGTGCCATCGGATTGGCAGCCATCACGGTTATAGGGCAATGCATGGGAGCTGGAGACCATGAACAAGCCGAGATGAACGCCAAACGCCTGATGAAGATCGTCTACATCCTGATGATTATCCTGGGAGCCTTGCTGTTCATCCTGACAGAACCGATGGTCCACTTGTTCAACCTTGGCGTGGAATCCTCCACCATGGCCATCGAACTGCTGCGGATCCTGTATATTCTGAACGCAGCCATCTGGCCGCTGTCCTTTACGCTTCCCCAGGTGCTCAGAGCTTCCGGTGATGCCCGGTTCACCATGCTGGTATCAGTGTTGAGCATGTGGATTTTCCGTATTGGATTCAGCTTCCTATTGGGAGCCTATATGGGTCTGGGATTGCTGGGCGTCTGGTATGCGATGTTCATCGACTGGGCAGTGAGATCCATCTGTTTCGTAGTGCGTTTCAGACACGGCCGATGGAAACAGAAAAAGGTTATCTAGCGACGGTTGTCTTTGGCCACAGGGCTTTCACATACAGCAACTTGCTGTCCCCTGGCGCATAGTAGTCCTTTTGCTGGGCTTCCAATAAATACCCATTGTTTTCGTAGAATCCCCGGGTGGGAACGTACAAGGGAGTCGATGAGGTCTCGATATAGACACGCGTCCCTCCCCGGTGGGCGATCTCCTGTTCGGTTGCTTTTAGCAATCGGGTGCCGATACCCTTTCCCCGTAGACGGTCGCTCACCGCGATCCAATACAAGTCGTAGCTGGACTGTGTACCTGGAATAGGCCCGAAACAGGTATAGCCCAGCACTTCTCCAGCGATTTCGGCGAATTGGAAAAAATAACCGCATGGGATACCTTTCTCCAACCGCTCGGTCACCAGGGAGACACCCACTTCCTGTTCCTCTGGGTTGAAAAATCCCGAGTCTCTGAGAATCGTGGCTACCGCCGCGACATCGGAATTCCGGGGTTGTTCCCGGTAGATCAATCCTTGCACATCCATTGTATCCATCGCCATCATCCTTGGACAATCCTTTCGATCATCTCCATATGGGTCATTCCCGCCACCTGGGCGGCGGCGGTGAAACCACTGTCCTCGGCGATACAGGGGTTCACATTCAACTCAAGCACATAGGGAACGCCGCGACTGTCCACCCGGAAGTCGACCCGGGCATATCCTTGGGACCCAAATAATTCCCAGCAGCGTAGGCTCAGATCCTTCAGCTGCCCGATCAGCAGACTGTCGGATGGACCGAAAGCAAAATTCCGCTGGGTATGGGTGTAGGCAAACGAGGATTCCTCCCATTTCGCCTCATAACCGGCGATAGCCGGTTTTCCCGGAGGATAATCCAAAAAGCACATCTCAGCCGGGGGAAGCACCTGGGGTACCCCTCCGATGGGGAGTATGGATATATTGAACTCCCTGCCGTCAATGAAACGCTCGGCGAAAACAGTTGCCGGTCCTAAAGTGGAAAACGTCTGTTCCAACTCATCCCTGGTGTTGAAAACCCGCACAGAATCATCATTGATTCCCACCGAAGCTTCTTCGGCAATCGGTTTGACAATCAAAGGAGAACCCAGCAATGCTGACAGATCAGCGGTCTTTGGATCCTCCACCCACTCGGGAGTGGGAATGCCGGCCAGACGCATCAGCCGTTTGGCCAGCAGCTTATTGGAGGAAAGATACATCCCCTGGCTCCCCCCTCCGGTAAAGGGCACTTGCAGAGCCTCGAACAAGGCTGGCGCCAGATGGATCAGACGGCTTCCATACAGGGTTTCAACCAGATTGAACACCATTTGGGGCTTGCAGGAACCTATGCGTTTCACCACAGCGGCGAGATTCAAGGAAAAAGCTGAACGCATGACATGATGTCCATTGGCACACAAGGCCCGGGTTACCTGGGCAACCTCCACCATGGTGTCCAACTCGTCTTTCGAAGGGCTTGCAGGAAGCTTATCGTGGACGATCAGGATGTCCATCATGCATCCTTTACGGAAATCCGCTCCATGGCCGAAGCCATGATCCGGCTGATCAGCTCAAAGTAATCGATACCCACCATGCGGCTGAGGATCGGCAAATCGGAATCCACAGGATTCAACCCTGCCAAAGGATTCACTTCCAGGAAATTGACTTTCCCGCTGCTATCCATCTTCAGGTCGATGCGGCCACCATCCCGGCATCCCAGCGCAGTCCAGGCCTGCATGGCGACATGCTCGCATTCTTCGGCGATTTTACCGGTCGCAAGCTGATATCTGGCGTACTGTTTATATTCCTGTTTGGTTTTATAGGAGTAGATTCCCTGATCGCTGGTGGGATCGACCAGGATTTCCATCGCGGCTACTGGCTGGGCTTTCTCCCCAGTCCCTGTTATACCCACGGTGAACTCCCGTCCATCCAGAAAAGTCTCCACCAGAACTGGCTGCCGGTAATACCGTAGCAAGCGGGTGGTCACCTCACGCAGCGCTTTTCTATCACGCACAATCGAATAGGAACCGATGCCTATGCCGGTTCCACCGCCCACCGGTTTGACAAACACAGGAAAAAGCATATCCATACTATCGATAGCGCTCTCCTCGGTGATTACCCGATAATCGGGGGTGGGAACCCCCTGCTGGCGGACTACGGCCTTGGTCATACCCTTGTGGAGCGCAACCGCCAGCACAATCGCATCGGAGAATACATAGGGGATCCCATATGCATCGAGAAGAGCCGGAATCTGGGCCTCACGGCAGAGGCCGTGCAGTCCTTCCGCGATATTGAAGACAAGATCACATCGTTTGCCCTGGGCTAGGAAATCCACCAGGTGGAAGATATTCCCAATCCTGAGGGTCTCGAAACCGAGACGGCGCAAGGCTTCATCGATAGCCTCGATGGTCTGTATGCTGTCACATTCAGCGACATCCTCGGCCGCATAGCCTGCGGCGAGGTAGTCGTCTTTGAGATCATAGGTTATTCCAACAAGCATGTCAGTTTTCAGTGCCCTCTTTGGCACGTTCGGGATAGGCGAATACCCTTCCCTCGTAGTTGCGAAGATAGAGGTTGTCCGCATCGCGGCCCACCTCGTACTCAGGAAGAATAGGCACCTTGCCTCCGCCACCCGGAGTATCGATCACGTATTGCGGAATCGCATACCCACTGGTGAATCCACGCAATCCATGGATCAATTCCTTGCCTTTGGCTACTGTGGTGCGGAAATGCTCGGAACCGGTGATGGGATCGCACTGGAACAGATAGTAGGGTTTCACCCGTACTTTCAGCAACCGGTGGTAGAGCTCGGTCAGGGTCTCGACAGAGTCGTTCACCCCTTTGAGGAGCACTGTCTGGCTTCCCATGACCACGCCGATGTCCGCCAAGTGATTGAAGGCCTTGGCCGATTCGGGAGTGATCTCGTCGGGATGGGTGCAGTGCACGCTGAGATACAGGGGTTTGTAACGCTTGAGGATCTTCAACAGTTCAGGAGTGATCCTCTGTGGCAACACCATGGGGACTTTGGTTCCGATCCGCACCATCTCCACATGGGGGATGCTATAAAGCTCGGAAAGCAGCCAATCGATACGCTCATCGGACAGGGTAAGGGGGTCTCCCCCGGAAACAACTACATCCCGGATTACGGGAGTCTTGCGGATATACTCGATCGCTTGTCTCCAATGGGCTTCGAGAGCCTCGGTATGGCCACCGACCAATCTCGACCGCGTGCAATAGCGACAATAGACAGAGCAGAAACTTGTAGTGAGAAACAGGACCCTGTCAGGATAGCGGTGCACGATACCGGGAACAGGGCTGGTATTCTCCTCATGAAGTGGATCCTCGCTCTCTCCAGGGCATACAAAGGCTTCTTTAATGGATGGTATAACGGTTTTCCGCAGAGCACTGTTCTGATCTTTCAGATCAATCAAACTCAGATAATAGGGGGTGACAGAAAATGGGAACCTATTGCTGGGCTCTTCAAGAGCCTGGCGTTCCTCAGGGGTTGGATCAAGATACTGGGTGATTTGTTCCAAAGTGGTGATCCGGTGGGATAGCTGCCAGTGCCAATCGTTCCACTCGGTGTTGGTTGCGTTCGGGAAAAAAGTCTTCCTGAACTGGATAGTTCTGTTCGGCAAAGAATCTGATGGGATCCTCCGGGCAGGATGCTTCCTGCTGTCTTGCCGATTTCTTTCAGACGCACTCTTCAGCGCGCCGCTCCGCTTGAGCGGAGGTTCATCATCGTCAATAACAACTGCTTTGTTGGTATTGAATTGTTCCACGATCTCCTTCCTTCAGCCGTGATGCTTGGGAACCTCTTTTACCAATGTGGAAAACCAGTTCCTCTAGCACCGCGGACTTGCTTGTAGGGATTGTATCACTATTCAAAAAAAAACAATATATACCAACTCTGTTTCCATGAGAAATATGAAAAAAATCCACAGGTTCCCCAAGATGGTTCAACCCTTGTTACCCCCTCGCCCATCCCCCGTCCATCAACGGTACTGGTTGTCGTACAGATGGCGGTATAGACCATTGCGCGCCAGCAACTGGGCATGGTTTCCCTCCTCCATCACCGATCCATTGGAGATCACCAGTATCCGGTCGGCATTCATGATGGTTGACAACCGGTGGGCAATGACAATGGTTGTGCGTCCGGCCATCAGCTTCTCCAAAGCCCTTTGAACTTGGATCTCCGACTCCGAATCCAATGCCGAGGTGGCCTCATCCAGAATAAGGATCCGTGGATCCTTTAAAAAGACCCGCGCTATGGCGATGCGTTGTCTCTGTCCTCCGCTCAGGCGGGTGCCCCGCTCACCGATCATGGTATCGAATCCACTTTCCTGTTCAAGGATAAACTGGGTTGCATTGGCTTTGTCGGAGGCCTCACGCACCTGTTGGTCCGAGGCCTTGGGATTGCCAAACCGGATATTGTCGCGGATCGAACCGCAGAAAAGCAGGGATTCCTGGAATACCATGCCGATATTCTGCCGCAGGGTTCTTAGGGTGTACTCCCGCAGATCGCGTCCCCCAATCAAGATGGCACCTCCGGTCACATCGTAGAACCGGGCGATAAGATTGATGATAGTGGTTTTGCCTGAACCGGATGGTCCCACAATCGCGATGTTCTCCCCTTCTTTGATCTTGAAATCCACATCATGCAAAGAGGCTCTGGAAGCATTGTGATAGGTGAAATCCACATGCCGGAACTCCACATCCCGCGCATCGTCCCGGATACAGGCCACCGCAGTGGGCGCATCCTGTATTTCCGGGGGCATATCGATGACTTCGAATATCCGGTCGACCGCTGCCATGGAAGTACTGATCACCTGGGTGAGTTCCGAAAACCGGTTCACCGGAAGGTAGAAACTCCCCAGATAGGAATAGAACAGGATCATTTGTCCCAGGGTGAGCTGTCCTTTGAGGATGAGGAAGCTACCGGCGAAGACCACCAGTACAGGCGCGATCCCGGTAAGAAAACCTCCCACGGTATTGTTCAGCCCACTCCATTTGGCACCTGATAGACTGTCCTGAAGCAAGGCACGGGCTTCTCCCTGGAAATTCTGTTGCTCCTCAGGCTCCCGGGTGAAGGATTGCACCACATTGAAACCGGTCACCTTCTCCTGGAGATTGCCCTGCATGGCTTCGGTTCCATCCTGTACCCGGCGGCTGGCCTCTTTGATGCGTCGTTTGAATTTCTTGGTGAATAATATATAGGGTGGAAAAATCGTCAGGGAGATCCATGTGAGCGGGACACTGATGCGGAACATCACAAAGAGCAGGAAAAAGATGACCAGACCGTCGATCCAGATATTGGTGAGGGCGTTTCCAATGAGATTCTGCGCCTGGGAAATGTCATTGATCAGCCGGGCGACAATGCTCCCTGATTGATGCGAGTTGTAATAGGAGGCGCTCATCTGCTGTATATGGAGATACAGGTCGTACCGCAGGTCGAAGATCGTGTTGTTGGAGGCCTTCTGGGCAGCATAATGGCGGATATAGGTGAATGGCAGGTAGATAACCAGATATAGCGCCAATACCCCAACCGAGGTCCGGATGATGATCTGCTGCTTTTCAGCCAGGGTCATCAGTGAGCCGGCATTGAGCACATTATCGACCAGATAGCTCAGCACCTGGGGAAACACCAACGGAACGGTGAACTTCACAATCCCCCCCATGGCAGCCAGCACGATAAGATACCAATAGGGTTTGACATACCTTAGAAATCTACGGAAATTCGATCTTCCAGCCATTCCAACCATCCTGTTTCACCGAGTGTACCATATCCGGACTGTTTTATGCAGTCATCCCTGGACTTTCACTTGCCGGGGGTCTGGATGATGATTATATTCTCAGTACTGATTTTGAATCTATTACAATAAAATATACGTTACAAAAAGGAGATTCTTCCTATGGATACAACCATCACCATCGACCTCACCAAGAGAAGGAGCATCTACGCTCTTGCCAAAAAGCTTCCCGTTTCCGAAGCCCGTATCGTGGAACTGGTGGAACACGCTGCCAAGACCGCGCCATCTCCCTTCAATAGCCAAAGCGCCCGCATGGTCATCCTGTTCGGCAAGGAGCACGATGCGTTATGGGATATCGTTCTAGAGACCCTACGCAAAATTGTCCCTGTTGAGAACTTCGCCTCCACCCAGCAGAAGATCGGCTCATTCCGCAATGGGTATGGAACGGTTATGTTCTTTGATGAATCCGCCACTATCGAAGCTTTAGGCAAGCAGTTTCCGACATTCAGCGCTACATTTCCGGTATGGGCCCAGCACGCCAATGGCATGATCCAGTACGCCATCTGGAATCTTCTGGCCAACGACCAGGTGGGGGCCTCGCTCCAGCATTACAATCCCCTGATCGATGAAGCGGTCCACGCCCGCTGGAATATCCCCGCGAGTTGGAAATTGATTGCCCAGATGCCCTTTGGTGCCATTGCCGCCCCTGCAGGTGAGAAAACCAGCCTACCGGCCTCTGAACGGGTGAAGGTCTATCGCTAAAAACCTTAGGTGGATAATTTGATAACCGCCACTCCGCTGTCGCACAACCGCGCTACCGGGGTGGCGATTTCTTTTTCTGTGACGATTGAAGCGATTCCCCGATATCCTTGGTAGAATCGATATGAGAAACTACCAGGAAAAAACCACCAGCAACTTGAGTATCAAAGAACTTCCCATGGAGGAACGTCCCAGGGAGAAGCTCTGCACAACCGGTCCACTTTCACTTTCCGATGTGGAACTGCTTACCGTCATGATTGGATCGGGAACATCCCGGATCCCCGCCCAGAAACTGGCTTTACAGGTTCAGGAGTTCCTGGACCAGCATCAAACCACCCCGGAAATCACGGTTACCGATCTATCATCGGTCGATGGGATGGGGATAGCCAAGGCCTCGGTGATCTGCGCGGCTTTGGAACTGGGGAGACGCCGATTGCCTTCCAAACGCAAGCAGATTGTATTTCCCAGTGATGTCTATCCGCTGATCAGGCATTACGGAAGCCGTCAACAGGAGCATTTCCTGTGTGTATCGCTTAATGGAGCCCATGAGGTGGTATCGGTGAATGTGGTGTCCATCGGGCTGGTCAACCACACACTGGTCCATCCCCGGGAGGTGTTCGCCGATCCCTTGCGAGAACGGGCCACCGCGGTCATCGTCGCCCACAACCACCCCAGTGGGAATCTTGCGCCCAGCATGGATGACAAGAACGTCACCTCCCGGTTACGCAAGGCCGGTGAGCTGCTGGGAATCCAGGTACTGGACCATCTTATCTTCTCGGACGAGACGTTCCACTCGATGCTTGAGGAGAACGAGTTCTAGTGGATGCAAATACATGGGGATGTTCTTCTGAATGTGGATATTCTTCCCGAAACAACTCCCTACTTGGTGTGGATGTTCTTCCCGGAACAACTCCCTCCCCGGTATGGATGTTCTTCCCGGTACTGGACCATCACCATGTAAATCGGTATCATATTGTGTGTAAGTCTTTCTTAATCAAGGAAAACAATTCCACAACCGATTCGATGTTCACCTCACTTGCCCGAGCAGAGAGGGATCTTGTGGTCTTGGAAGTCAATGCAGCTTTCTTGACACTTTTCGCTATAGTCACACAGACCCTGCTCTCAAAACTATTCGGATTTGTACCATTGGATTGGAAGCAGTTTTTCATGGTGATCGCAATAGCTATGGGAGCGGTATTTTGGATGGAGTTGCCGAAGGCTTGGAAAAGATGGAGAATGAAGGGATGAGAATTCTCATAGTCGGAGCAGGGGCTATAGGAAGTCTGTTTGCCGGGAAACTAGCAGGTTCCGGTCTTGATGTGACTTTATTGGCCAGGGGTGAACGTCTGGAAGTTGTGAGGGAACATGGGGTGGAATTACGCGAATCGACATCTTTCTCAGTGGAACAGCACCCTGTCAAGGCGATTCCATCGCTAGCTCCGGATGATCGGTATGATTTCGTGCTTGTCGCAGTCCAACGGACACAAATCGAAGCATTGCTTCCCACACTGGCTGCCAATCGATCGCCCAACCTAATATTCATGGTGAACACCGCGGCGGGATATCAGTCCTATGTCGAGGCTGTGGGGGCTGAACGGGTGATGGTGGCATTTCCTTCAGCAGGGGGTGAGGTCGACGGCAATATTGTAGTATATCGGATTGGAAGAGGACTGGTCAGGCTATTCCAAACCACGACTGTGGGAGAGCTAGTGCATACTTCTGGCAACCGCGTCAGTGTGCTGGTAAACATGTTTCGGAAATCAGGGATACCCACTGTTACCTGCAACAGCATGGATGACTGGCAAAAGACGCATGTAGCGGTGGTATGCGCGATCGGACAAGCACTGTACAAGCATGGTGGAGACCCGGTTCGGCTATCCAGGAACCCTGTCGATATCAGGTTGATGGTGGCAGCGATACAGGAGGGATTTTCTGTATTGAGGTGTCTTGGACATCGGATCACACCGAGGAAATTATGGTATCTGCGCTTGCCTGGGTTTCTTGTCGCAAGCGTATTCTCATTGGTATTACGCACAGACCTTGCAGAAACAGCGATGGCTAGGCATGCTCGTAGAGCAGTGAACGAAATGGCTGTATTGAATTGTGAATTGATGGATCTAGTGGAAACAAGTCACATGGAAACCCCAGCTATCAGAGCTTTGGCTGGGGTTGTTCCTGTGTTTGACAGGTGATACTGGAGGGGTATACTATTCCCTTTACCCAAGGAGACCTCGGAATCAAAGAACCTTGGTTGGTGTGGATGTTCTTCCCGGAAGAACTCCCTACTTTATCTGGCAATGGGTGCAGAAGGGCTCATTGCCGGTACAGGGATTCGTGTGGACCATGACATGCTTGACTTTGGGAAACTCCTGCTCGATCCGGTCATGGACCTCCTCGGCGATGTCGTGGGCGGCATGCAGGGAAAGATTCCGGCAGCAGTGGATCTCAACCTCGACATAATAGCGGGCACCCACGCTCCGGGTTCTTAATAGATCTATGTTCTTGACCTGTGGGTTCGCAGTGATAGCTTTCTCAAGTGATTTGAGCGTCTCCTTGTCCACCGAGATATCCAAAAGAACATTGGCGGCTGATTTGAAGATGTCGAGCGAGGATTTGATAATCAGCAGGGCGATCAGCATCGAGGCGATGGTATCCAGCACTGGGAATCCAAGACGCGCTCCCAGTACACCGACCAGGGTGCCCGTGGAGGCGAACACGTCCGACAAATGATCGGTTGCCAAAGCCTCCAATGAGTTCAATCCACTTTTTCGGGCAGAGGTGCGGGTGAACCGCCATAAAAAGAATTTCACCAGTATCGAAACGACTGCGCCCACTAAAGGAAGTGTGGTTGGAATCACAATCATCTCGGGATGCATGATATGTGTGACGCCATCCCATCCGATCAGGACACCCGTAATGAGAATCCCTATCGCCAGAAGCACCGACACGATGCTCTCAATCTTATCATGGCCGTACTGATGGTGGCTGTCAGCCCGTTTGTCAGAAGCGGCAACACCTCCCATGACCACACTGTAGGTGGCGATATCGGAGATGGAGTTTACCGCATCGGAGACCATGGCGCTGGAATGGCCGATGATACCGGTGGCAAGCTTGAGTGCGGACAGTATGACGCTGGCGATGATGGAAATAAAAGAAACCCGGATGCCTGTCTTCGCAGGTGTGGTTTGCGTTTGCATGTTTTTCTCCACGGACAACAGGGAATCACCCCTGGAAAGATTGTCCCGCATCTACTGCTGTCCATACGGACCCGGCGCCATCGCGGACGCTTGTCAATTGATGTGCTGACCCTAGCACATACACAGTGGGATGTCAATCAATTCTTTGTATGATAAAAGTTAGCTACATCGAACTAATTATCGGGAGTGTCTTCCCTTCAACACATCGACCACTTCATCCAATCCAATATTCTTCTGGGCGAGCAACACCAGCATATGGTACAGCAGATCGGCGGCCTCCCCAAGGAAGAGCGGCTTGTTGTCATCCTTGGCCTCGATGACCAGCTCCACCGCTTCCTCGCCCACTTTCTGGGCGATCTTGTTGATACCGCGGGAGAACAGATGGTTTGTGTAGGAGCCTTCCACAGGATGCTCCTGACGGTCATGGATGACATCCTCAAGATAGAAGAGGAATTCACTGGAGGTTAGCTGGGAGGGATTGTTGTCCTCCTCAAAACAGGTGTCCTTGCCGGTATGGCAGACCGGTCCAGAGGGAATCGCTTTCACCAGGAGGGTATCGCCATCGCAATCGCTCAGGATCTCGCGGACGGTGAGATAATTCCCTGAAGTCTCGCCTTTTGTCCATATCTTCTGGCGGGATCGGGAATAGAAAGTGACCAATCCCCGTTCCTGAGTAATGTTGAGAGCCTCTTCATTCATATATCCAAGCATAAGCACCTTGCGAGTCACCGCATCCTGGACAATCGCTGGAACAAGCCCGTTGCCTTTGGCAAAATCAACCTGCATGGAAACCACCCCCACCCTAGCCTTACTGGCTTAGGCGTATAGCTATATCACGTTTCTGTAAAAAAATCTTCAGTTCCGTGATATCAATTTCATGAAAATGGAAAATCGATGCGGCCAAAGCCGCATCCGCCCCCCCATCGGTGAAAACCCGGGCGAAATGCTCCATGTCGCCCGCACCTCCCGAAGCGATCACCGGTATTGACAGCTGGTCGGAAAAACGACGGGTCAGATCGATCGCGAACCCCTGTTTGGTTCCATCATGGTCCATGGAAGTGAGCAGGACCTCCCCGGCCCCCCGATCCTGGGCTTCTTTCGCCCAAGCCAGAGCTTCCCGCCCGGTGGCGATACGTCCACCATGCACATACACCTCCCATCCCTGTCCACTATCCATGTCAAACCTAGGGTTGGTCCGCACATCGATAGCGCAGACCACACACTGGCTCCCGAATTCCTTGGCCAGAGCTTCAATCAGAGCTGGATTGCGCACAGCCTCGCTATTGATGGAGATCTTGTCGGCACCCGCCTCAAGCAGCGCCCCTACATCACCTATCGTTCGGATGCCACCCCCCACAGTGAAAGGGATATCGATGACATCGGCCACAGAACGCACCAAAGCAGTGAAAGTGCCCCGGTTCTCAATAGTCGCCGTGATATCCAGGAATGCCAGCTCGTCCGCTCCCTGACGCGCATACAGCGCGGCTAGTTCCACCGCATCGCCCGCATCGCGGAGGTTGATGAAATTCACCCCCTTCACTGTCCTGCCATCACGCACATCCAAACAGGGAATTATCCGTTTCGCCAGCATATCACCCCTCCTGCGCAGCTTGCCACCGGGCAAGATCCGTAGCGCTCAACGCGCCTTCGTACATGGCTTTTCCCACGATCGCTCCATACAAACCGGCTTGGGCCAACCCATCCAGATCCTCGAGATTCCTGATTCCTCCACTGGCGACCAGTTCTGGATGCAGCCCATCCTTGGCCAATGAGGCGAGCAACTGCCGATACAGGCCAATCGCCGGGCCAGAAAGCATGCCATCCCTGGCAATATCGGTACTGACCACCCGTTTGAACCCCGCCTGTAGGTATTCCCTGACAAAACCCTCCACGGAGAGCTCTGTGGTGTGCGACCATCCCGAAACGGCTATCATGCCATCCCGGCAATCGGCTCCCAGGATCAAACGGTCGCCCCATTTCTCCAGCAGACGCAGGGTGGTTTGGCGATCAGTGGCGGCCAGGCTCCCCACGGTTGCCTGGGAAGCGCCTTGCGCGAACACAAGCTCAAAGTCTGCGGCGCTTTTCAAACCTCCCCCCGTGTCGATGATAAGGGAAGTCCCTTGTGCGATACGCCTCAACACCTGGTGATTCACCACATGACCCGCTTTGACCCCATCCAAATCGACCAGATGGAGGTATTTCACCCCACTGGATTCTATGGATCTGGCCATCTCCAGAGGATCCCCACCATAGACCCGTTTGGTGTCATAGTCGCCTTTACTCAGACGCACACAGGCGCCATCGATGATATCCATCGCCGCGATCGCAATCACAGGGCACCTCTTGCCAGAAAGCTCTCCAACACCAGCGCACCGGGTTTTCCACTCTTCTCCGGATGGAACTGGACTCCCGTGAAATTCTCCTGAGACAGCGCGGCGCTGAATTCGATATTCCCGTAGGTACAGGTGGCAGCAGTCTCCGTGCAGAGTGGCACATAATAGCTGTGTACAAAATAGAACCAGGCAGGCTCTTTGATACCCTCAAACAAGGGGGAGCCTGTGTTTTTAATGGTGTTCCATCCCATATGAGGAACTTTAAAACCAGTAATCTGCGGGAACCGGACCACTGGGGCCTTGAATATTCCCAGACAGCCGGTATGGTTCTCCTCACTGAAAGAACCCATCAGCTGCATACCTAGGCAGATTCCGAGAAACGGTTGTTCCAGGGTGACTAGGATCTCGTCCAAATGGCTGTGGTGTAAATACCGCATGGCCGAGGAAGCTTCGCCAACCCCTGGAAACACCACTCGCGCCGCACTGCGCAGGACTTTGGCATCATCGGTCACCACTGCGTCCACTCCCAGTCGGGCGAGGGCGCATACCACCGAACGGATGTTGCCCGCATTGTATTTGACAACCGCCACACTGGTGGACATCAGAGCACCCCCTTGGTCGAGGGCAATCCATCACACCAGGGGAAGCGGAAAACCGCGGCATGCAAAGCCCGCCCGAACGCCTTGAAAAGGGCTTCGGCCTGATGATGCGCATTGCCTGGTGAGACTTTCATGTGTAGATTGCATTTGGCCTCATCGCTGAACGATTTGAAGAAATGGAAAAACAGCTCCGTGGGAAAAGTCCCGATGTATTCCCGTTCAAAATCGACTTCCCACTTGAACCATGGGCGGCCGGAGAAATCGATCGCCACCTGAGCCAGGCAGTCATCCATGGGAAGAAGTTCGAAACCGTAGCGGCTGATTCCACGCTTATCGCCCAAAGAACGCGCGACCGCCTGGCCCAGCACGAGGCCTACATCCTCCACAGTGTGGTGCTCGTCCACCTGCAGATCCCCCTTGGCCTCGAGATCCACATCAAGTTGTCCATGGCGAACAATCTGTTGGAGCATATGGTCGAAAAAGGGCAATCCAGTCGTCATTTGGCCTTTTCCTGTACCATCCAGATCCAATGACAAACAAATCGAAGTTTCTTTTGTCTGGCGTTTGACACTGACTGCGCGGGAAAATCCAGCCTGATCCGTTTTCAACAGCCAGTCAGCGATTTTCCGCCAATCATCGGTGACCAGAAGGCAGACCCCATCAACCTTCAATTCCCCGGCTCGTCCATTCCGAAGCTCACCGGCCTGAGTGCTATCCGCAAACCAAATGGCGTGGCAACCCAGATTCCTGGCAAGTTCGATATCCGATAGACGGTCCCCGATCACCAATGAGTGTTCAAGATCATAATCACCCCCCAGATATTCCCCCAGCATGCCAATACCTGGTTTCCGGTTGACCGAGGCTTCCTCTGGCTGGGAAAAATCCACATGGGTGGTATCAAAGGCGATCCCTTCACCCTCCAAAGTCTTCAGGATGCGGTTATGGACCGCCCAGAACCGGTCAGCTGGCCGCTCCAAAGTCCCCACTCCCGGTTGATTGCTCACCAGGGCAAACCGGTAAGAGCCATTACGGCGGATTTCCCGCAGCGCCTGGAACACCCCCGGGATCCACAGGATGTTGGCAAAGCCATCCTCCAGGCTGTTCTTTACAAGGACACCATCCCGGTCTATAAAGAGCACGGGCTTGCGTTGATTCGGACAACTCATGACTGGGCCTCCCATTGATCCAGAGCCTGCAACAACTGTTGATTCTCCTGAACGCTTCCCACCGTGATGCGCACACATCCAAAACATCCCCGCACCGAAGAACGGTTGCGGACAATGATCTTTTTCTCCAGTAGGAACCGGTACAGCTTGCTGGGTTCATCCACCCGGACCAACAGGAAATTGGCGTCGCTAGGAAAAACCTCTTCGACAAAAGAATAGGTCTGCAGCTGTTCGGCCAGCATTCCGCGCTGGGCGATGATTTCCTTTACACTCGCGAACACCTCTTGTGAATGTCCAAGGGCTTCGATGGCCAATTCCTGCACCACACCACTGAGGTTGTAGGGATATTTGGTTTTCTCCATCGCTTCCACAATCCGCTGAGGAGCCACAATCATACCCACCCGGGCATTGGCCAACGCCCAGCTTTTGGAAAGGGTGCGCAGGACCACCAGACGGGGACAGGTGTCCATCAGCTCAACCGCGGATGGTTCCTGGGAAAATTCATGATAAGCTTCATCCACTACGGTGATACCCTTGAAACGGGTGGCGATGGCCTCGATCTGTTTTAGAGGTATGCTGTTTCCCGAAGGATTGTTGGGAGAACACAGGAACAGGAGCTTGTGCATCCCCGTGGCGGGGGTGCCCGCATCGATCAGATCGCAGATTGTCTGGAAACGGGACATATCCACGGTGAAATCGTCCTTCAGGGGGCAGTCGGAGACGGCAATCCCGTTTATATCCGCGAACACCTGGTAGGCCCCGTAGGTCGGACTCATCACCAGAACTTTGTCCCGGTCCGGCACACAGCATATCCTGAACAGCAGATCGATGATCTCATCGCTTCCATTTCCAATCACCAAACGGTCACAGCGGAGGTGGAGGACTTCCTCTATTTTGGCCTTGAGCGCCCGGTGGCGGGGATCGGGATACCGGTTGCGGCCTTTGTTTCCCACAAAGTCACGCCAGTTCTCGTTGGCATCGAGAAACACTTCGGCTGCGCCACAGAACTCACTCCGGGCGGACGAATAGGGAATCAGCGAGACGATATTCGGCCTGAGCAGTTCCTCAATGGCATAGTTCATAGGATTTCCTCCTTTCTAGCGGTGGCCAAACGGATCGATACCGCCATGGCATGGGCCTCAAGCGATTCGGCTTTGGCCATGGTTGTGATGGTTGGACCCAGCGAGGCCAGGGCTTCATAGGCAAGCTGTTGGTAGGTGATTTTCTTGATGAAACTGTCCACGGAGACACCGGAATAGGAACAGGCCCAACCCGCGGTTGGAAGGGTATGGTTGGTCCCCGAGGCGTAATCTCCGGCCGATTCCGGCGACCATTTGCCGATAAAGACCGATCCAGCATTGACCACTTGGGCCACGATGGGATCGGGATCGGCTGTCATGACAATCAGGTGTTCGGGACCATAGCTGTTGATCACTTGCACAACCCTGTCAATGGAGGTCACCACCACGGCTTTGCTATGGCCTAAGGCTTGCGCTGCCAGTTGCCGGCGTTCCAGACCCACCAGCTGTTTTTCCAGACAGGCATCCACCCGATCCAGGAAAGCCGCCCCTTCACTGGCGTCCTTGGCCTGCACCACCAGAATGGTCTGGCTATCGGGACCATGTTCAGCCTGGCTAAGCAAGTCGGCCGCAGCGAAAGTGGGCTCGCTTGAACTATCGGCTACCACCATGACCTCGGAAGGCCCGGCAGGGAGATCGATGGCGCAGGTGTTGGCGGAAACCAATTGTTTCGCCATGGTGACAAAACGGTTCCCCGGTCCGAATATCTTATCCACGCGGGGAATGGTTTGTGTTCCATACGCCAAAGCGGCAATGGCTTGCGCCCCTCCCAGCTTCACAATCCGGGTGACTCCTCCCAGCGCAGCCGCCAGCAGGATGGCGGGATGGATGGTACCATCCGGTCGGGGTGGAGTAGCCAGCACGATCTGGCCACATCCAGCGATACCGGCGGGTATCGAGAGCATAAGCACCGTGGAGAACAGGGGGGCAGAACCTCCGGGAATGTATAGACCGACCGTCTGGATGGGCACGATCCTGCGCCAGCAGCGGATTCCCGGTTCGGTCTCCACCTGTTCGGCTTTAGGCTGCTGGGCCAGATGGAACCGTCGGATATTCCCCATCGCGCGTCGGATGGCCACTTGCAGTTCCTGTGGAACCAGTGTCCTGGCTTCATCCATCTCCTGGGCACTCACCTCCAGACTGTCAAGCCGCGCATGGTCGAACTGCGCTTCGTATGCAAACAGCGCGCGGTCGCCTTGTGAACGCACTTGGGCAAGAATCCCACGCACCGTCTCCTCCAAAACCTGTGAATCCATCGAAGGACGTTGGAGAAGCGTCCGCAATTGCTGCAAGGTAGGGTCGAACGCCCTGGGCATAGCCATGTGTTCCTCCTAGTCGGCCATCTTCTCGATGGCGGTAACCAGGATCCCTTGGGCTCCCAGCGCCTTCAACTGCTCAAGCACATCCCAGAACCGCTCCTCACGGACAACCGTCTGCACCGCGCACCAGCGTTCATCGACCAGAGGGGTCACCGTGGGACTCTTCATACCACCGACAATGGAGGATATCTGTGAAAGATGCTCTTTGGGGAGGTTGAACATGATGTATTTATAGTCATCAGCCCGCATCACGGCATCGATCCGCAGCAATAGACGTTCGAGAATGCGATGTTTCTCCGCGCTCAGCCCGGGATGCCCGATCATCACCGCCGTTGAAGTATAGATAGCCTCGACTTCTTTCAGACCATTGCTGACCAAGGTGGCTCCGGTACTCACCAGATCGCAGATCGCATCGGCGACCCCAATGGACGGCGTGATCTCGACCGAACCGGAGATCTCATAGATACGGGCGTTTACCTTGGCCTCGGTAAGCACACGTCCGAGAATCCCCGGATAACTGGTGGCGATCCGTTTGCCTTCCAGCGAGGCAAGCCCGGTATAATTGAAATCATCAGGCACCGCAACCGAGAGCCGGCATTTGGCGAATCCAAGATCCCGCAGGACATCTACCTGGAGATTCTGTTCATCCTGTTCGTTGCGTCCGACAATACCGACATCCGCCACTCCGTCCAACACATAGCGGGGGATATCATCATCGCGCAGATAGAGGAACTCCAAAGGAAAATTCTCTGCGGCTTCTTTAAGCACCCGGGATTCCGATCCGAATCTGATGCCGCAGTCCCGGATGATCTGCAAGGATTTCTCACTCAACCGGCCGCTCTTTTGGATCGCGATGCGTAATCTAGTGATGGGATCCATGGATTCAACCTCCTCCAAAAATAAAAAAACTCCGCAAACCGCGGAGTTGACTTCAATATTGAAAACTCACCCGCATCGCGTCAGAACAGAGGAAAAAAGGGGTGGTGGTGATGGTGTTTCGCTTGCAGAGTAATCATGCCAGTACAGTACATTGCTGTTTCCATGTTGTCAATACCTTTCTGCAGGTGGTTTTGCTCAGGAATCGGAAAGTACCTCGAATTCAGGTTCATGCAGCACCTGGCTGTCCCGTTTGTTGCGGATATGGAAGGAAAGGGCTCCAATGGTAATACCCACCACCACTACGGTTATACCCAGTATCCGCACCAACAGGGTGCCAACACTCTGGGGAAACAAAAACAGGATCAAGGCGACAATCAGCGATACAAACCCTTCGACCACCATCCGGGAGACATTGAAGTTTGAGGAACGCAACACAAAGGCATCCAGCAAGGTGACCAGACCCGAAAGGAGTATCTGGCAAGCCAGGACATAGATGAAAACCATCCAGGTAGCCTGTGCGGTGAAAATCGGCATCACCACAGCGAGGATTCCAACCACCAGAGAGAGAATACCCTTCACCAAGGTAGCATTCTTACTGAAAGTACCCAGGGAATAGCGGTTCATGGCGGTCAAGGCGATCACCCCGTTTACCACCGCCAAAGCCCCCAGCAGCATGACCAGAACCCGCACGAACGCTTCATTTTGAAACAATATGAAGCAACCGGCAGCTATCAGAAGCAATCCAATCGCCAGCAACCCCAGCCATTTTTTATTTTTCATTCCTTCCTCCTGCCGGTGTGGATTCTCTGTACACCGGATTGGCAATCCATATACTATACTATAAATATCATCGGTTTCCCATGTAAAGTAAAGGAGCGCAGCATGTACCCATATCTTTTATTCGATGCTGACGGGACCCTGTTCGACTTCAAAGCCGCCGAGGAAGCTGCTTTGAAAGCGTTATGCGATGAATCGGGGATTTCCTGTTCTTCCCAGATAAAAACCCTTTACAGCGCCATCAACCAGCAGCTGTGGCATACATTCGAACAGGGAGCGATATCGATAGATGCCCTGAAAACCGAACGGTTCCGTCAGTTTTTCTCATATCTAGGCCTGGATATCGATCCAGAGGAGGCCAGCCAGCGGTATCTAGACTATCTGGCACAGTCCGACCATATCTACCCCGGGACTGTCCCCCTACTGGAGGAATTGCATAAAAGAGGATACCGGATCTCGCTGATCACCAACGGAGTCGCCCGGGTGCAGCGGGGACGGCTCGCCGCTACCCATACCGGACATTTTTTCGAAAAAGTCTTCATCAGCGAGGAGCTTGGTGAACAAAAACCGGATGCTGCCTATTTCAGCCTTGTATTGGAGCGGCTGGAAATACCTGTTCACCAAACAGATCGGATCCTGGTCATCGGGGACAGCCTTTCCTCTGATATCCAAGGGGGAATCAATGCGGGATTGGCTACCTGTTGGTACAATCCCGAAAGGAAGACGGCCCAACCGGACATCAAGCCAACCTACGAAATCAACCGCCTGGAGGAACTGCTAGCCATGTTGCCGGTTATTTTTTGACAACTTCCGTCAGTTGGATATCGAAAATCAATAGGGTGTTGGGTTCTATCTGGGGAGATCCCGAGACTCCATAACCAAGGTCGGGATGCACGTAGAACCGATATTCAGAGCCAATGGTCATCAGCATAAGCCCCTCACGGAACCCTGGAATGAGATTCGCGAGCGAGAAGGTGCTGGGGGTACCCTTTTTCGATGAATCGGCCACCCGGCCATCCAGATACGTAAGGGTATAGTTCACCTTCACACTGTCATCGGGACCGGGATGGTCGCCTTCAGAGGCTTTTATCACCTCATATTGGAGGCCGCTTTGCGTAGTCACCACTTCCTTGCGGGCTCCATTGACCCTTAGGAAGCTTTCAGCATTCTCCAGATTCTTCTTTCTCAGCTCATCCAATTGGGCGGAGGCTTCAGCAATCAGCCGATCCTGGTATTCCAACAGGATCTCCTTCATTTCCTGCTCCGAGAGGAAGAGCTCCCCTCCCGCGGCGGAATCGAGGGCTCCGCGGGCAAAGTAATAGGAATCGATCAAAGGAATATCGCGTTTCGAAGTCGCCATGAGAAGATATCCATAGGTATAGCTGAAGCGTTGCTCCAGGCTGACAGGCCGGCCTAGCGATTCGACCGTTCTGGTTTCCACCTTGGCACTCTGGGGTCCAGCTCCATCCAGGGGTGTCCCGGCGGTGACCTCCATGGTGGCCGCCAAGGTATCCCCGGTTGCCGTGACCATGGGGTTTTCGACAGATGCGACAATCAGGGAAGCTTCCTGGTGGTTCGAGGAAACCTGTTCCGTTTTTTCCACGGTTGTATCATTGTTTGGTTTGGCAATCGTTCCGGCAGCCTCTTTGGCACACCCGCTGACTATAAGGAAACAAGCCATGAGGGGTAAAAGAAAAACCAATCTGGAGCTTTTATTGACATTCACCATATTCTACACATCCAATTCCCCGACCCCACAGAACATATGTTACTGGTAAAGTTTTAGGACGTCCAGTGGAAACTTATAAAATCCACCTCATAAAATCCACACCCGCGCCTCAGACGATATCAATAAAAGACCGAAGCTCCAGTACAATCCATCGCCACAATCGCGGGGAAACGCTCTACCTGCAAACGGAACATCGCTTCAGGGCCAAGTTCGGCAAATGCCACGGTTTCCTGCTTGACCACCAGAGTCGCATAAAGGGCTCCACAGCCTCCAAAAGCCGCCAGATACACTCCTCTGTGATCGATGATGGCTTGCCTAACCGCAGCGCTTCTTGGGCCTTTGCCTATGGTGGCCAGTAAACCCGCCTCCATCAATGCGGGCGTAAAGGCATCCATCCGCGCGGCAGTTGTCGGTCCGCAGGAACCGATTACCCGGCCTGGTGGAGTCGCGGCAGGACCCATGTAGTAACAGGTCTCTCCCTGTAGCGCGACCGGAAGCGGTTTCCCTTGGGATAACAGTTCAAGCAACCGTTTGTGGGCCTGGTCCCGGGCTACCAGTAGCGATCCGGTAAGGTACACATAGTCATAGATGCGCAACCGCCCGGTACGGTTTGCGTCCAGGGGTAGCTGAAGTTCAATTTCCATGGGATTCTCCAAATACCAGCGTGGTTTTCCGGTCAGCCCAGCAGCTTATTGAAACCGCCACGGGCAAACCAGCGATATGGGTTGGCCCATGTTCAACCGCTACAGCCAAAGCGGTGACGGTTCCGCCGAACCCACCGGCACCAATGCCTGTCTCCTGGATGCGGTCCTTGATCTTCCGTTCCAAACCGGCATAGCGGGGATCACTATGGTGAAGGCTGACATCCCTGAATAGAGCCTCCTTGGAAAGCACGGCGGCCTGGTCCATCGTCCCGCCAATCCCCACGCCAACCACAATGGGAGGACAAGGTTTTCCTCCCGCCTTCCGAACTATAGCGACTACAGCCTCCACCACGGCATTCTCATCCGAAGTTGGAGCCATCATCTGGATTCCCCCACAGTTTTCCGAACCGAAACCCTTGAGCATCAGTGAGATTCTGAGATTGCCCTTTTCCATAGTCCGCCAATACAGGACCGGAGGCAGATTTGTGGTAGTATTCACCCGTCCATAGAGAGGATCCGCCACCACTGAACAGCGGAAATTCCCATCCACCACCGCCTGGGCGATACCTGTTTCCATCGCCTGCCCAATGGCATGCATGCCCAGGGAACAGGCGGGACCGACACCGATACAACCCACCACCATACCGGTATCCTGGCATAGCGGCAGCGAAGTCCGGTCGGAAACCACCATATTCTCCAGGATCTTTTCCAGGACATGGATACTCGCTTCGATTTTCTGCCGGCGTTTTCCCAGGCTAGATCCGGAACCGGTGTCTTCAACCCCGATTCCCATAGCTTCCAGTTGTCTTTTCTCTTCGGATAAAGCCAACTGCAGGCTTTTGACTAGATCCTTTTCAATGTGGGTGGCCGCATACATCAGCGCCTCACGTACTTTGGCGGTAATCTCCTGTGGAGATACAGTTTCAAACGGCTCCATCATCCACCTCTTTTCCAATTTTCGCCGAAAGTGCGAAAAACAGCAGAGCGCATAGGATTCCAAGGACCACCCCTATCATATCGGCCACCAGGTCCAAAAATTCCATACTGCGCGCAAACGCCGGCTGGATCAACTCCAAAGACAACCCCAGGCACACCCCCAACACAAAAACAAGCAGGGTTCTCGCCAGGCAACGGTATCCATTGCGCTGGCTGGAAGCGGTTCTTTTTGAACTTCCGATAGCCAGGAAAACGCAAAACCCAAATCCGGCATAAGCCAGGGCATGGGCTCCCTTATCCGCATAAGGAATCCACGAAGGCAATGCTCCCATTCCATCGGAAGGGCTCAAGGAACTGACCACAATCACGACTGTCACCACCAGGGAAAGCACAATCCCCACCCGGTTGACAAGGTTGGAAAACCGTTTGCTCACAGTAAGTCTCCTTGATATGCATGCATGCGTTCCATAGTCTCTTCCAGTCGCTTGAGAAACACACCTTTGTCCCCAAAATGCCGGGGAGCCGCCAATCGGTGCGAAGGCGTATCGCTCACAAACCGCTGGATCGGGATATCGGCCGGGATACGGCGCAACAGATGGATGGTTTCACTCATATGGCGGTCCATCGAGGATACCGCCAGCCCACCGGTAAGAAACTCATCGTATAGCATCGACCCGGCGGTCACATGGAGATTGTGGATTTTCAAGGCCTGGGGATGGACCTGTGTGATAACCGCGGCTGTGCGACCGATATGCGCATAGGTCTCACCTGGAAGCCCAAGAATCACATGGGCGCATACGGAGATTCCTGCGGCATGCAAACGATGGCATGCATCACAGAAATCATCTACAGAATGTCCACGATGTATTCTTTTCAGGGTATCATCGTTGCCACTTTGCAGACCCAGTTCCACCCAAACCGTTTCCACCCGGTCAGTATAGGAAGCCAATAAACCGACAACTTCGGGACCCACGCAATCCGGCCTTGTACTGACAATAAACTCACGGTAATCACCTGTGGCCAATGCGCAGTCATACAGTTCCTTCAATACACGGGGAGTATCGTACGTATTGGTGAAAGCCTGGAAATACATGCTCCTGCCGCCATCCTTGTAACGTTTGTCCAGGAATTCCCTGCCATGGGCGATCTGCTGGAGGATAGAAGCCTTACGCTCTTCCAAACCAAGCGGCTCATGGAAGGGCGCCACCGCATCGATGTCGGCCATGAACGGGCTATTACGGAAATACTGGCTTTCGCTTCTCCGCTGATACACAGCGGAAGAACCTCGGCGATCGCAGTAGATGCATCCTCCCGAACGGTCCCTGGCCCGGTTGGGACAGGAAAACCCCCCATCCACCCCCAGACGGTAGACGCTTTCACCATAGCGGTTCTGAAGCACGTTCCTATAATCAAGCCAATGGATCGCCATCAGATGAACTCCACGAAAAACGAGAAACGACCGGTTGTTCCCACACTGGCACCTACCAGGAAATCACCGAACTCCGAAGGAAATCCAAACCCTACCGAAACGCCCCCCTCCAATTCTCCAAGTCCACTGAAAGGAGCCGATTCATCCATCAGACTCCCGCCATCATGCAATATACTGTAGGTGGTTTGGGAACTGGCTCCAATCATCACCGCATAACGGATATATAAAGAGCGCGCTTTCTTACCCACCGATTGGAGCAATCCCAGACGGGCAAGCACCATATCATCCACCAGGGAATACGGTCCATATCCACCCATTCCCTGTGAACCTCCGTATTCGAAGTAATTCTTTTTCAGTGGAAATGGCGAACGTGAGGAACCCGCATGGAGATCGTACCAGAACGAATACCGCTCCCCGACCGGCAGGGCTTGTTGGAAGCGGCCTTCCAACCGGTAGACCACTTCCTCGGGATTCAGGTTTACAAAAGCCTCGAACTCAGCTCTGATACCTTTCTCCGGAAAAAACCCAAAGGGCAGATTGGTCCAGACGGCTTCAAGACGGATACCCGGAATCACCGAAAACAGAGGTAAAGCCGGATCCACATCCTCATCCACATAATCACCAAAACGGATCCCATCCAGTTCGAAATGGATAGAGGCCCGTCCATTTTTAAGAAACCAGAAGGAAGTGGCCACATCGGTGGTGATCTCACTGTCTACCTCTTTGATACTCTCGGGCGAACCTGATAGATTGGAAGGATGCAAGGCTCCCGCACTGTACCCCAAAGCCATGGATAGCGTCGCCCATTCAGACAAAGTCCCTATGGTTTTCACGTTGATATGCAGGGCATCATCGTATGAGAGAGAGGTTTCAAGACCATAGTTGGAGGTTGAACCTGGAAGCCGTTCCAAAGCCAGAGTGAACGAGAAGGCTGGATGGAATTGAAAACCCAAGGCGGAGGAATAGGGGTTGTTGCCTGAATATGAGATCGAGCCAAAAGCCCCCATACCGAAAGATGCCGCTTTCTGGGGAAAAGAACGGGTCTGGATCTCAAGGTTACCAAATACTGTGTCCGATTTTCCCAATCTGGTCTGGTTGAAATCATACGAGATGGTCGCGAAATAGCCTTCGGACCGGATATCTTCAAACATCCGCCGCAACTCATCCTTGCGGTTGTTGTCCAAGGGAAGGCCGGCGAATTCCATAAAAGGTTTCAGATTGAAGTCCACATCCCCGGCAGGCGATCCAAATACCGACAGATGTGAGACCGAGGCGATATACACATCGGGAAGGGAGAAATAAGGACCATACCGGTCTGGATCCCTGACTTCCAGGACGCGTGATTCCCCAATCCTATCGGCAATTGAACGCAAGGCCTCCTGCTTATCCGCGGCGGCTATGACCCCTTGCTCGATGATGGGCCCAATACTGAGGAAATCGAGGATCCCATGTTCGGATAAATCGGGCGTGATCAATATATCCGCGTGTTTTGCCTGTTCAATCACGGTGTTTTTGGTGATTACGGCCAACATGTGGACCAATACCGAGGTGATGGAGGTCAGATCCTCAGCGGTGATAGTATAATCGGAGGCATTCACATCTACCGCAATCACGATATCGGCTCCCAGCTCTCTCGCCAGATCGATGGGCATATTGTCCACCAGACCACCATCCACCACAAACCTATCCCCGATCGGATAGATAGGGAACACCACAGGAATGGAGATACTGCCCCGGATAGCTGAAACCAGCGATCCATTGGAAAAAACTATTTTCTCTCCGGTCACCGCATCGGTTCCGATACATCTGAAAGGAATCGCCAGCTGATCGAAATCGGTGATAGCGGCCACCCGGGAGAGAGAATCATTCAAAATCGCGAGGATTTCCTGGTCACCAATCAGTCCAGAGGAGTTCCCCAACCCTTTTTCATCGAACATCACATTGAAAAGATTGTCACGGCTTTTCCGAAGAGGCTCAGGGACCGGTTGGGGCCGCTTGACTGAAGCCACCATGAACAAAGAGAGCATGTTGTGTTCGGCTATCAGACGGCGTATATCGCCTGGGGAGTATCCGGCGGCATACAGGCCACCTATCAGGCTTCCCATACTGGTTCCCAGCACCATGTCCACCGGGATGCCCAACCGTTCGATCGCCTCGATAACCGGTATATGCGCGAAACCTCTGGCCCCACCGCCAGACAATACCAAAGCGACTTTCGGCGTGGCATTCTTCTGTGCTTCGTTCAATCCATAGGAAACCAGCGATACGGTGGTCTCTCCAACCTTAAGGGTCCTCACCTCAGCGGCAGGCAATGGAAACAGGCAAGCCAGGCAGAGCAATACGGCCAGAGCGATACCGCTTGAAAACATAAGCGATGGTTTTTTTTCCATCAATCACCTAGGACAGCACCCAGGATTCCTGGATTTCCGTTGATAAACGAAGCGCTGTCCAACTCCTTTTTCATAGCCAACTGAAGGCGGTCCACATAGAGCAAACCGTCACCACAAGCGATAGCCAACCCCTTGCCCTTCACAAATTCCACCACGGTTCCCGGTAAAACTCCCGGCGGCACCGGTTCCAATCCAGCCTGGTCAAGCGGACCATGGACCGAGGTGATTGTCAATGGCACTCCTTTGAGACTGGTGGTGGTTTTGGGCCAAAGCTGGAAAGCCCGCACCATGCTGTGGATCACCCGGACCTGGCGATGCCAGTCGATGACACCATCCTGTTTGCCCAGTCGTGTGGAATAGGAGACACCTGAAGTATCCTGTGCGCACTCCTGCAAGGTACCCGCGCACAACCGTTGGATGGTGGAGACAATCATCCCGGCACTGAGTTCTGCCACGGTATCGGTAAGGGATACCGAAGTCTCGGTTCCATCCAACTCGATAATCCGGCAATCAAGTATGCTGCCAGTATCCATCTCGGGAGCAATGCGCTGGATAGTGATTCCTGTGCGCGGTTCCCCATTCAGCAAGGCGCACTGGATTGGGGCGCATCCCCGGTAGTGAGGCAGTAGCGATGGGTGGATATTGATAGCCGCGAGGGGAAACAATGCCAGGAATTTCGGACCGAAATAGTGTCCACAGGCAAAGGAAACCAGAATGTCAGGATGTAAAGCGGCGATCTCGGTCCGCGCCTTCTGCAGAAGGTGCTCATATTGAAGCACCGGTAGCCCCAGCTCTTCAGCAGCGACTTTAACCGCAGGCGCCTCGAGATGCTTTCCACGCCCGGTAGGACGATCGGGATTCGTCAGAACGCCGACCACCTGGAAAACCTGCGCCAGCGCTTTGAGCGATGGAACGGAAATAGAAGGATTCCCGGCAAAGAGGATCCTGACGGCATTGCGTTCCATGATACAGGCCTCCCTATTTTTTTCTTTTGTGTTTCTTCCCATAGGCGGCGACTAGCTTCTCCCTGGCTTCTTTTTCCATTCTATCGATGAACAGAACACCATTAAGATGGTCGAATTCGTGCTGAATGGTCCGCGCCAGTATTCCCGAAGCCTTGGTGACAAACGATTTCCCGGTCACATCCTGGGCTTGGATGGTCACTTCGAGCGGCCTGACGATATTGTAATACATGCCAGGAATGCTCAGGCATCCCTCTTCATAGGATCCCTGTTCATGGGATGTTTCCAGAATCTCCGGATTGATGAAAGCCAGGCGCTCACCCTGGCGCCGGGTATCCACCACGAACATACGTTTGGAGACACCGATCTGCGGCGCGGCCAGACCAAGTCCATCGGCCTCCTCAAGCGTCTCAAACATGGCATCCACCAGAATAGCCAGACCACTATCGAATGTTTTGATGGGTTCAGTCTTTTCGCGAAGTACTTCTTCCCCTAAAGTATATATATCCAACATAGTGCAATGATACCCTTAAAACGCGCCTATCGTCAATGTCAGAGTAGTTGGAGGGGATCGACATCGATTTCCAGATACACTCCCGAGGGAGCCTTGTAGCGGTCATTCACCAGCGTGACAAGCTGAAGCACCCGGGCAGCATTCCTGCCACGGATCAAGACGTGGTGCCGCCAGTTTCCGGCAATCTTTTCCATGGGGCACTGGGCATATCCCAGAATCTCGGGAAGACTGTCCCTGTCGGTCTGGGCATTTTCCGAAGCTCCCATGGTATTGATCAGTTCCTGCGCGAGAGCCGCGAGAGCCTGGGCCCCGGCGGCGGCTTTGGCCTCATTGTGGCTACGGACCACAATATTTACCAACCGTGAGTAAGGAGGGAAACCGGTTTCACACCGGGAGCTGAGCTCCTGATGGTAGAATTCAGCGAAGGCTCCCGTGCATGCCATATGGATGGCAGTGTTGTCGGGATGATAGGTTTGCACCACCACTTTTCCCCTATCGTTGAAACGCCCAGTACGGCCACTCACCTGGACAATAAGCGAGAAGGTGCGCTCCTGGGATCGGAAATCGGGAAGATTCAGACCGCTATCGGCCAATACAATCCCCACCAGTTCCACCAAGGGAAAATTCAACCCTTTGGCAACCATCTGGGTACCCAGCAGGATATCGATGTTCCCTTCGCGGAAATCGGTCAGGACCTGCGCCACCAGAGTCTTGTCCTTGACCGCATCGGTATCAAGCCTGGCGATACGGGCCTGGGGGAAAAACAGCCGGGCTTCTTTTTCGACCATCTCGGTGCCAAATCCCGAATACCCCACATCGACCGAGCCACAGTCGGGACATACCGTCAGGGGAAGGCGGCGGTAACCGCAATAGTGGCAGACCATATCATTGGTTTCCTTGTGGTAGGTAAGCGAAACCGAGCAATGCGGACAAGTCATCTCATAGCCACAGCTACGGCAATGGAAAAAATACGAGAACCCCCGCCTGTTGAGAAACAGGATCACCTGTTTCTTCCTATCCAGCACTTCCTTCATCTGGGCCAGAAGCCGGCGTGAGAGGGTCCGTTCCTCACCCAGCATGTTGACCACCGCTATCGCCGGAGGCACCCCGCCGGCAACACGTTGGGACAGAATGTGGCGCTGCACATTCCCTTCCTCCATCATCTGCCAGGCTTCCAGAGAGGGGGTGGCGCTTCCCATGACCAGCAAAGCATCTGTCTGGGCAATCCGCCGCTGGGCTATCTGACGGGCATGGTAGCGGGGGGAGTTGCCGGATTTATACGAATTCTCATGCTCTTCATCGATAATGATCAGGCCAAGATTGCCAAAAGGCGCGAACACCGCGCTGCGGGCACCGATAGCCAGACTGACTTCACCGCGTTTTATGCGTTTCCACTCGGACAGCCTCTGGGAAGGACTCAACGCCGAATGGAGGATGGCCACCTTGCCTGCGAAACGGTTCATCACCAAATGGGACAGTTGGTGGGTCAGGGTGATCTCGGGAACCAGATAGATCACCTGGAACCCCTGGGCAATCACCGCTTCGGCTACCCGCAGGAACACCTCACTCTTTCCAGAACCGGTCACACCGTACAGATAATGCATCGTATGGGTACGTTTCAGGATATTCTCGATGGCATCGCGCTGCTCCCCGGTAAGATTCTTCTCATCGACAGGAACCTCTTCACTATCGGTATCCAGCGGAGGAAGCCCGACATCCCTGCGCCCTCCTGGAATCATGGTGGAAAGCGCCTCGCCAGGACTACACAGATAGAAACGGCTCATCCAGAACGCCAGTTCGACCTCGGATTGTCCAAACAGCGGTTCCTTGTCGATCATCCGTTTGATTGGCTTGACGGTATAGCCTTCGGTTCCAGCGTCGGATTGTCCGGTGAGGCCCACCACATAGGCGGTCATCTCCCGATGGCCGAAAGGCACAATAGCCCGCATCCCGACATCCACCGCAAGGCCTTCAGGAATACTATAGGTGAACTGTTGTCTCAGAGGTGTGTTCACCACCACCTGGGCATACATGCGCTACTCCCGCTTCTGGGGAAGAGCGATATGGAGGAATGCTGCGAGCTGCTGCATGTCTTTCCAAACCGGACCCCGGTATTCCGGATTCCGCAACACAGCGCTGGGATGATAGGTTACCAGCAGGGGTGTGCCCTCGAACCGATGGAAACTGCCCCGCAGCTTACCCACCCCATCCTCACGTCCAAGCAACACATGGGCTGCCACCCGGCCCACACACAGGATCACTTCGGGTTTCACCAGGACTATCTGGCGCTTCAGATAGGGAAGACAGGCAGAGGTTTCCTCGGGAAAAGGATCACGGTTCCCCGGTGGCCGGCATTTGACGATATTGGCGATATAGGCGTTACGGTCCCTCGATATGCTGATCGCGGCAAGCCAGGTGTCCAGATATCGTCCTGCTTTACCTACAAATGGGCGGCCAGACCCATCCTCTTCGGCGCCAGGACCTTCGCCCACCACCATCACCCGGGGATTCAGCACGCCTTCACCGGGGACACTGTTCTTGCGCAGGGCGCCCAGCGGGCACCGTTGGCACTTTGAGACCATCCCAACCAGCTGGTTCAAGGAACAATGCTCAAGCCGGTCCGCACCGGGGTCGACCGCATCGGGAAGCAGGCTGAGGGCAACCGTGTTGAAATCCGGGCGTCCACCGGTATCGCAAACCCCTTCGGTGGTACCCATGAGGCGGTCACAGTCAGTGCATATCTCCCACAGCTGGTCCATGCTTTGGGCGAGCCGTTCGCGCTTCAAGCGCATCTGTTCATCCGTCATATTCAATCCTGTAGAGATACAGACCTCCCGAAGGTGCGGTCCTGCCAGCTTGGAAACGGTCTTTGGCTTCGAGGCGGCGCGCGAATTCCTCAACCGGTTCACCATGGCTGGCCAACTGCAACATGGTTCCCACCATGGAACGCACCTGATGCCAGAGAAAGGCATTGCCACTGATCACATAGACCATCTGGAGGCCTCCCCATTGGGATTCCTCAATAGCAAAGCCCGAAGTATAGATGTCGCGGATGCGGGAATGGCTTTGGTCCCCGCTCGCTGAGAAGGTGGAGAAATCATGCGTGCCCACAATGCATGCGGCATATCGGTTCAACAACTCCAAAGGGGGGAATTCCCTCACCTTGCAGACATGGTTGCGGTCGAAAGGTGTGAAAAAAGCGTCTTCCTTGATAAGAAAGCGATACTCCCGCGATATCGAGGTGAACCGCGCATGGAATGCCGCATCGACCAAACGCGGTTCCCTGACCCGGATATCATGGGGCAGCAACTGGTTCAAAGCGGGGCCAAAAGCTTCAATAGGCACGCTTTGGTTGGCGATATCGAAATGGGCTACCTGTCCAAGCGCATGCACCCCGGTGTCGGTCCTGGCTGAGCCATGCACGGTTACCGGGGTCTTCAGCATCCTGGCAAGGGCTTTTTCCATCTCCTCCTGGACACTGCGGGCACAGACTTGACGTTGCCAACCACTGAAACCAACCCCATCATAGGCTACGGTGATCCGAATGCGCCGGTATCCTTCAGAAAGAGGAAAACTGGTCGGCCGTTTCCAATCACATCTGGCCATCGCCATCTCCTGTTATCTCAATCACCACAAACGCAATCGCCAGAGGATCCTCGTGGGTCAAAGACAGATGGAGGCGGCGATGCGCAGCATCGAACCCCGCAAGGGCAGCCCCATGAAGAACCAGAGACGGTTTGCCATCCGCATCCACCGTCACGGCGATATCTGAAGGCACTATGCCATGGAAACCCGTCCCCAACGCTTTTACAAAAGCCTCTTTGGCGGCGAACCGCGAGGCAAGGAACTCAGAGCGGACCCTACCCTCCAGACCCTGGGACTGCAATACCTCGGAAGGATGGAACAAACGGGCGACCATATGAGTTGTGATTCTGGGACCTTCCATCCGGTTGATAGCCACTGCATCGACACCGATGCCAAAAATAGCACCCATGGCGGACCTACAGCACAATCCCACCGAGGTTTTCGGCAGGATCCCCGTCGGTGTCGGAGGCGTCAACCGCTTTGAAGAACACCTTGAGGATTCCCGGTTCGGTAGTGAACGAGATGTCTCCATACAGGTGGAAATCTCCATAGTTGAGCAAAACCGGCGAACCTGAGACTCCCTGGGCATCTACAAATGAGAAATCCACGGAGGCTTCCACCGCGGAGGGATCGATGAGATGGATGACCCGCTCATCCCCCGAGATGATCAGCTCAACGGTTCGGGGAATCGTGCTCGCCGCCAGATAACCTTTGGGATAGGTCACTTCCAGGGGAATCTCGATATGGCGCTGGTCAACGGTGGTATACCGGACCACCAGGAACAGCGATATGGCGAATACGAGCGAGAGTATCTTGACTGGCCAATTGAATATCACCGATTGTAAAATCTTATTCCGTTTCATCCGGTGTGGCCTCCGTCAGGTCTTGGGGAGTGATGTCATGATAGCTGAACAATGCCAGAAGCATCTGTTTGATGGTGACGCTGTCAAGGTCATAGTACAGGTTGGCATTGTAGGTCAGGCTTATGGCACCGGTCTCCTCGGAAACCACCAGGACGATGGCATCCGACTCCTCTGCCAGGCCCAACGCGGCCCGGTGCCGTGTTCCAAAGCTCTTTTTGATATCAGTCTGCTCGCTCAGGGGCAGATAGCATCCGGCAGCCACGATCTTGCCTCCCTGGATCACCATGGCACCATCGTGCAGGGGAGTATCGTGATCGAATACCGTAAGGATCAATGCCGAAGAGAGATCGGCATTGAGTTTGGTTCCCGAATCGACAATGCTTTTTATGCCTAGATGCCGGATAAACACAATCAAAGCCCCCCGGTTTTTTGAAACCAGGACATTGCAGGCATTAAGGATACTGTCGACCTGGTCCGCGGTGGTCTGCACACCCATCCTGAACAGCCGGTTTCTTCCACTGAACATCTCGGTGAATGCCCGGCGGAGCTCCGGTTGATAGACCACGCAGATGAAAATCACCGTAGGGATGGTCAGATGCTTGAAAAGCCAGAGGAAGGTGGTCAAGCCGGTGGCATATGAGATGCTGTAGATGGCGAGAAGAGTGAATACGATTTTGAAGATCTGCTGGGCTTTTGTCTGGGCGACCGCCATGTAGAAGCGGTAGAACACATAGGCAAGAGTGCCGATTTCCAGTATCGGTCGCAGCACACTCCAGATTTTTCCCAGGATTTCAGCGAACATGCCTACACCTCACCGTTCCCACTTTCCACAGGAACCCAGTCAAGAGTCCTTTGCACCGCTTTGTTCCACAGTGCAATCTTCTGCTCACGGACATCCTTGTCCATGGCAGGAACCCATCGCGACTTTTCCTTCCAGTGCAAAGCAAGCTCTTCAAATGTATGCCAGAAACCACTGGAAAGTCCAGCGGCATAGGCGGCTCCCAGAGCGGTAGTCTCCACTACTTGGGGCCGGATAACCGGAATTCCCAGCAGATCGGCTTGGAACTCCATCAGCGGACGGCTGTTGGTGAGTCCACCGTCGACCTTGAGCACGGTCATTTTCACATGTGAATCGCTTTCCATTGTATCGAAAATATCCTTGACCTGGAAAGCGGTCGACTCCAGTGCGGCCCGGCAGATATGCGCCGCGGTGGCATAACCGGTGAGACCGGCGATCACCCCTCGGGCATCGCTTCGCCAGTAGGGAGCGAACAGTCCCGAGAAAGCCGGCACGATATACACTCCTCCACAGTCGGGAACCGATTCAGCCAGGATATCGACTTCTGGAGCGCTTTTTACGATTTTCAGATTATCACGGACCCATTGCACCAGGGAACCGGCTACCGCGATGGATCCCTCCAGGGCATAGCGTGGCGGTTTGCCCGCTTCCTGATAGGCTATGGTAGTCAGCAGTCCCCGGCTGGAGAAACTGGGGGTCTCTCCAATATTCACCAAAAGGAAACAGCCGGTGCCATAGGTGCTCTTTCCCTCTCCCGCGCTGAAACAGGCCTGTCCAAACAAAGCGGCCTGCTGGTCACCCAGAATCCCACAGACCGGGACCTCACCCTGCAGGGGTCCTTTCACCAGGGTTTTTCCATAGACTTCGCCAATCGAGGGAACAATCCTTGGCAAACACCCCTTGGGTATATGGAAAATCTCCAACAATTCCCTACTCCACTCAAGCGTCGCCAGATCCATAAGCATGTAGCGCGAGGCATTGGTCACATCGGTAACCACCTGCCCCCCATTGATCCCTCCGGTGAGGTTCCATACCAACCACGTGTCGATGGTTCCGAACACCACCTCGCTACGCTCGGCGGCACCCCGCAGACCTTCCACATTCTCAAGCATCCAGATGATTTTGGAAGCGGAGAAATAAGGGCTGAGAATCAGTCCGGTGGTTTTCTGCAGCAAGGCGGCATCCACATGTTTCTTCAGACGCCCGACAATCGCCGATCCTCTGAGATCCTGCCAGACAATCGCGTTGTTCCATACAGTCCCCGTGGCGGGCTCCCAGGCAAGGATCGTCTCGCGCTGGTTGGTGATGCCAATCGCCGCGATATCCTTTGCCGTGACATTCGCCTTGCGCATGGTCTCCGAGATGACTTCGCAGCTATTGTCCCAGATTTCCCAGGGATTGTGTTCCACCCACCCCGGCTGGGGAAAAAACTGCCTGTGCTCAATCTGGTGTGAGGCCTTGGGGGTGCCACTCCTATCAAATAGGATGAAACGGGTACTGGTTGTCCCTTGGTCCAGAGCTCCAACGTACTTCACAACTACCTCCCCACTATTCTGGAATCGGTTTCCAGTATAGCTGAGAACGCACATCGCCGCCACTGGTATTCGATTGCAGTGAGTTGCGAATTTTCTTACAAAACCAGGCAAACATGGTATACTGGGCGCCAAGGAGCATATGCATGACCCTGAGGGAAGTGGTTGGGATTGTCGGTGGCACCGTGCTGTGCGGTGGAGAAAATCTTGATAGGGAAGTGGAGAAAGGTTTCTCATCGGATCTGATGAGCGACGTCCTCACCCTGTTGGCAGACAACATCCTCTTGATCACCGGACTCTCCAACAACCAGGCCATCCGGACCGCCGAGATGTCGGATATCTGTCAGATACTGTTCGTCAGAAACAAAAAACCAACCCAGACGATGATCGATCTGGCGATAGAGCAAGGCATAACCATTATTGTCACCCCGTACTCCATGTTCAAATCGAGCGGCCTTCTTTTTCAAAAGGGGCTGGACCCGGTTTATTAGGAGGCGGTTCCCCATGCATTTATCCTATCAGGTCCATTCGGGTGATTTCTCCAATGCAGGGAGTGTCTCCAGCACGATCAAGACAATACTCAAGCAATTGAATGTGAGCACGAACGATATCAAACGTATTGTGGTAGCCCTTTATGAAGCCGAGGTGAATGTGGTGGCCCATTCCTACGGTGGACAGATTCTGTGCGATATCGAGCCCGAACAGGCGGTCATCCAGGTTATCGATACCGGTCCCGGCATTCCCGATCTTGACCTCGCCATGACTGAAGGCTGGTCCACTGCTTCCGCAAAAATCCGTGAGATGGGTTTTGGCGCCGGAATGGGGCTTCCCAATATAAAAAAGAACACCGACAGGCTTTCAATAAAGACCGCGGCCGGTGAACACACCCATATCCAGATGGTGTTTACCTTAAAGGAAGGCCATAATGCCTGATATCCCCTTCCACCATACACTGGCGATCCGTACCGATATCTGCCAGGGATGCACCCATTGCATGAAACGGTGTCCATCCGGGGCGATCCGCATCTCGGGGGGCAAAGCGCATGTCTCGCCCGAACGGTGTATCGATTGTGGCCAATGCATGAATGTCTGTCCCCATCACGCGATCAAAATCGAGGAAAGCGATTTCGAACAGATATTCCAATACAAATACCGGGTGGCTATCGTTCCCGCCGTATTCTTTGGCCAGTTTGAGGATACCATCACTGATGGGCAGATCATCCAGGCATTTGGCAGGATTGGATTCACCCATATCCATTTTTCCGAATTCGGCGTCGACATCCTGCGTACCCTTGGCAACAAGATCAGTGTGTATGCCGACGATAGACCGGTCATTTCCTCTTATTGTCCGGCGGTGATCCGCCTCATCCAGATACGGTATCCTGGGTTGCTCAAAAATATCAACCTCATGCGGACCCCCGCCCAGATAACCGCACTGTACGCCCGTTTGGAGATTGAGCGGGAAGGGGGCAGTCCGCAAGAGACCGGAGTGTTCTACATCTCGCCCTGCGCCGCCAAATACGCCCAGATCAAGACTCCCAATTCCGCGACCTCGGGTTTGATCCAAGGTGGTTTGAATCTGGATTCCGTATTCAATCTGGTCCAGTCCAACCTGACCAAGAACAAAGGGATGAAAGTACCGGATACCTCTGCTATAAAGATACCGCCGATCACCTCTGGCTCAGCTGTCTGGTGCCTTACCAAAGGAGAAAGCTCTTCCATGCCAGGACGGACACTGGCAGTCGATGAGGTCCACAATGTGATCGAATTTCTCGAAATGGTCGAGGAAGACAAACAGCAGAATCTGGATTTCCTTGAATTGCGGGCTTGCGCTACCGGCTGTACCGGAGGAGTACTCACCACCCGTAACCGTTTCCTGGCAACCGAGCGTATCAAACACCGGGCGATTGGACTCCCCGCGGATCTCGATACACAGACCAAAAAACATATCCTGGAGCTTTCCGACCGGTTGATCCACAATCTCAAGGTGGACCGCCTCGAAGCCAAGCACTCGCTCAGACTCGACCAGGATGTTTCCCTGGCGATACAGAAGATGGAGAAAGCCCGGCGTATCCTGGAAGTCCTACCAGGCATCGACTGCGGTCTGTGTGGTTCACCATCCTGTGGTGCTCTTGCGGAGGACATCGCCCGCTCAGTGGCAAGCATCCGCCAGTGCGCGGTACTCAAACTCAAGGATCCCAACGGATTGAACACCCTTGCGCGCATCTGGGGAGAAAAAATTCCCGCTGATACATCAGATTCCGGAATCTGATCTACAAAGGCAATCTCACCGAGGCAACCTGCAACCGCTGCGCACCCGCGGCTTCCTTCTCAATCAATTCCTGTCCCGCAATCACCACGGAAACGGATTTCGCATCCATGGAGGCCAGCAGGTCCTGCGCTGCCAACCGGACATCCTGGGCCGTAGTCTGCAGTATCCATGAGCGGCGATCGGCACGGAAGCCATCGGTTATCCCGAAAAGGGCACGCTTGAAAGCAATCATGGATGATTCCTGGGGATACAGGGGTTTGAGTTCCCGCCCGATGATTGAAAGGATGGCCGATTCCACCAGATCGGAATCAACCCCCTTTTCAGCAATATGGGCGAGTATCGCGCGGAAATCCTCCAAGGTACCGGCGATGCGGGGATCCCGGTAGCTGGTGAACATGCACAGATGTTCAAGCATGTCGATATGGGCACTCACTCCGTAAGCGCCCCCCACCCCACGGATCTGTTCCCATAGATGATTGGTGGTCATGATATTCGCCAGTACTGACTGATGGGCTTGCTGGGCCCGATTTGGCAGGGCGGCTTCAAAAGCCACTGCGCTGAAACTCACCGTCGAGGGGATACGGAACAACTCTATTGGCGCTCCTTGGAAGGCCGGTCCGATTCCATCAGCCGGTTGCCAGAGGGGTCCGGCAATCTCTTTGACGGGGAATGAAGCCGCAAAGTTCTCCATATACCCCCGGGATGCTTCCAGAAGCGGTTGTGAGGCACTCAGATGCAGTGTCATCCTGGCCCGGTTGTCCAGTTTGGCCTGCAATTCCGATAGTTCCACGCCAAGCAGGGCCAGAGCCGCACTGTCGTCAATATCATAGCCAGCCAGATGGAACCACTGGGTAAGGCCATTCCATTGCTCGTTCTGCTGTAGAATCGGCGAGAAGGGAGCCGCCGCACGCTGCGAGGCGTACATCTGCCCTGAAGAAGTGACATTGCCCTCGAAATCACTCACCAGATCGTTGATTACGGCTGCCAAGCGCTCCGGATCGTCCATCCGGGAATGCCTGAGGATATCGGAAACCAGTTCCATGGCTTTCCCCTGGTCACGCTCCAGGCATTTCATCCTGAACACCAGAAGGGAGAGCGGATTCCCATTTTCCTGCAGGCTGGAACTGTTCTCCAGATAGAAATACAAACCTCCCGTGAGATTGCGGATCCGCACGGCCATCTGGTCATAGGGGACTTCGCCCACCCCCGACATGTGGAGAAGCCGGGTGTAAACCGGTAATAGCAGCTGTTCCCTTTCACAAAGGTCATCCACCGTGAACACTCCATCGGCATAGATGATGCCGTTGGTATCCTGCGGTTGGATGTACAGAGGCATTCCCGCCACACTGGCCAGGTCCTGCGGCAGGACCTTGATTTTTTCTGGAAGATCCCCACGCACCAGGTAGGGTATGGTGGCCAGAGCTTCAGGAGTATCTTTCTGGGCTTCGAAAGCCTGAAAACGTTGGGTTTCCTCTTGAAGATGTGCCAACCCGTTCTTTTCCAGTGAGGCCTGGATCTCATCGATCCTGTGCTGGATAGCCTGCTCCTGCCGTTTGGCATGCTCGGGATCGGGCTTCACGGTCAGCAGGCAGCGGTGGGGATTGTCCAGCAGATGCTCCTGTATCCATTGTTCGAAATACCCGGAACCCGCCTTGCGGTCCCCTTTGGTGAACAGTTCACCCTGGACAGGCAAAGCCTCAGCTATGGCTTTTTTCAGGTCCTCGAGGGGCTTGCGTATCCGGATGGTCACATGGGGAGGAAGATTCTGCATCCAACCACGCACGGCGCGGTTCATTACCCGTAGACCGGTTGGAAGATCGCTGGAGAATTCCTGCATGAGGAATTCCTGGTGTTTCACCGCATTCTCCACCAAAGCAGAGGGAATCCCCTTCTGCACCAACGACCGCAGGGTATCAAGCACCAGATCCTGGGCCTGGTTGGCGTTGACGGGATCGATTCCTTTGAAACCCACGGTGAAAGGCATCTGGCGGAAGCTGGTATCCATGCCGCTGATCTCCGAAAGATCCTTGCTGAGATGGGAATCGATGATCGCTTTATAGAGCGGCGCACCCGGATTTCCCAACAGGATATCGGTGAGTACTGAGAGGGTGAGCACTTCCAGTGGTTTTTCGGTGAGAGTGGTAGCCCAGCTTATCGTTACCGAAGCATCAGCGGTATTGGAGACACCTTCCTCACATGGGCTGGTGGTGGTCACCACTTTCGGTTTTATCCAGGTTTTGGCCAGCTGGGAAGGCCCGGCAGGACTCACTGATGAATAGCCATTCAGATATTCATCATCGAGCAAGGCCAGACGGCTTTCCACCGGTAGGTTCCCATACAGGAAGAGCCGGCAGTTGGAAGGATGGTAATAACACCCGTAATAGCTGGCGAACTGGCGGTAGTTCAGTTTGACTATCTCTTGGGGATCGCCACCCGCTTCAAAAAAATATGGGGTATCGGGATACAATGTACGGATGCTCTGGCGCCCAACGACGGAATCATGGTCCGACATCTCCCCTTTCATCTCATTGAACACCACTCCGTCGAACTGAAGTCTGCCCTCGGCATCGGCAGAGAGGCGGATGCCTTCCTGCCAGAAGGTTTCCTCCCTGAGCAAGGGATTGAACACCGCATCGGTATAGACCGCGAACAGATGTGCGAAATCCTTGGCCAGTGGCGAAGCCGCTGGATACACGGTAAGGTCAGGATAGGTCATGGCATTCATGAAGGTATTGGCGCTGCCTTTCAGCAGAGACATGAAGGGATCGCGGACAGGATAGCGTTTTGATCCGGCCAGGATCGAATGCTCGATGATATGTGGAGTTCCGCAATCGTTGAGGGGAGGAGTCTTGAACAGGTAGCCGAAAGTGTTTTCAGCATCGTCGTTGGCCACCTGGTAGACTTCCATACCGGTGATCCTGTGATGGAACAGATACCCGTATCCATGGTAGTCGTCGAGCACATCCACCGCTTGCAGAATGAAACCATGCAGCTCATCACCGATCATCAATTGTCCACGATGACTTCCATCATCTTCCGCATTGTCTTTCAAGCCTTCCACACTCACGCAAGCCTCCTATGTCATGAATCACTGAAAAACCTTATCACGCCAGCGGTTCCTTGACAACCCTACCAATCTCCCGTACCTTGTCTGCAAAGGAGTCGCCATGTATTATCTTGGAGCACATGTCAGCGCCTCTGGTGGTGCGCACAATGCGGTAGCCAATGCCACAGCCATCGGAGCGAATGCTTTCGCCCTGTTCACGAAGAACCAGAAGCAATGGAAAGCCCCGCCACTCACCGGGGAACAGATCTCCCTTTTCAAAGCCGCGATGGACGGATCGGGTTTCACGGCCGCCCAAGTACTTCCCCATGATGGCTATCTTATCAATCTCGGCAATCCTGATCCTGAAAAAAGACGCATCAGTACCGAGGCTTTCATCGATGAGATGCAACGGGTTGAACAACTCGGCCTCGATCGGTTGAATTTCCATCCAGGCGCCCACCTCAATCTCTGTTCGGCCGATGACTGCATATCGCTCATTTCACAGGGAATCGATGAAGCCCTCGGGCAGACCCAGGGAGTGTATGCGGTTATCGAGACAACCGCAGGACAGGGTTCGGCCATCGGACGGAGTTTCACAGAACTCGCCCGGATCATCGAACGCTGCCAGTACCGGGATCGCATAGGCATCTGCATTGACACATGCCATATCTTTGCCGCAGGTTATGATATACGTACATCCGAAGGTTTCAATAGCGTCATGGAGGAATTCGACCGTATCCTGGGATTCAAATCCCTCATGGGCATGCACCTCAATGATGCGAAAAGCCTCTATGGAAGCCATGTCGACCGGCACTCTCCCTTGGGAGCCGGCAATCTTGGTCTGGTCCCATTCCAGGACATGATGGCCGATTCCCGTTTCGAGAATATCCCTCTCATCCTGGAAACTCCCGACCCGGATATATGGAGCCAGGAAATCAACCTGTTGCGGAGTTTTGCAACCCCAGCCTGAAAGGAGCGCTGTACTTAATATGCATCCATTGTTTGAGGATCAAGATATACCATTGCTGTTTGGACACCGGGGATTTTCGGAACTTGCCCCGGAGAATACCCTGGAGGCTTTCAGGCTCTGTGTGGAACGCGGCATCAGCGGGGTTGAACTGGATGTGCATCTCTGCAAGACCGGAGAGCTGGTCATTATCCACGACCACGATCTTAAACGGGTAGCGGGATACGGGGGAACCGTGGAGGAACTCACCTTCGACCAGCTGCGTTCCCTGGATGTGGGAAGCCACAAGGCTCCACAATTCAAGGGAGCACGGATTCCCCTGCTCAGCGAGTTGTTCGCAGAGTGTGGCGATCGACTCTACTATGATATTGAACTGAAAGCCAAGGGAATCAAGGATACCCATCTTGCATGGAAAACCTGGACGACCATCCAGGAATACCATCTTGAGCACCGCTGCATGGTGTCTTCCTTCAATCCTTTCAGTCTCCGTTATTTCAACAGGGTCTCCCACCAGGCCATCCCCACGGCAGTCATCTACAGCGAATCCAAAGAAGTCCCCCGGATCCTCCAGCATGGCTGGGGCCGCTTTATTGCCCAAGCCACCGTGCTCAAACCCGAACATGTCCAGGTTACCGACCGCATGCTGGCGAAATACCGCAAGGGCAAAGGGTATCCGGTGAGCACCTGGACAATAAACGATAAAGAGGAAGCCAAAAGAGTTCTGGATCTAGGCGTGGATGGCATCATCTGCAACAATCCTGGGCTCTTCCTGGATGAAGTGCGTGGGAGATTTCAGCGGTAGAGATGGATATCCAGAAGACTGGACGCAATCAAGCCGAATCTTGAGAATGCCAGACGTATCGCGTCATCCCGGTTTTCCGCGCTTGCTGAGGAGAGCACCTCGCCGGTTCGATAGAGGGCTTTATCAGTTTTCAGATCAAGCAGGGAAACCTCGCCGGTCACCGTGATGGTGGGTTCTCCCGCGGCAATGGTGGAATAGGAGATTCCGGCTTTGCCCATAATGAGAAACTGCGTCAGGGGATAGACCTTTTTTACCGCCAGCAGAAAATCCTCATCATCTTCATTGGCCAGGTCCAGGCATGGCACTATCTTCAATCCATCCACAGCATATTCCCGAAGCATCGCATCAGTCGCATCACTGGTGGGCAGCAAGGCGCCTTGAATCGAGTATTCCATGATAGCGGCGACGATACCGCTTTCTCCTTTTACGGAAACACGGCTATAGGGGAAATACATCCGCTTGGAATCCAGTACCGCCTGGAAGCCATCGGCCTTTTCGGTATCGACAACCCTGAGTTTCTCCAATGCGCCACCCATATCGGGGGTGAATGATATCAATCCGGATCCCACGATGCCCGGATTGTTGGGGATGCAGGTGAATTGACCGGAGTTGTCGGTTATAAAGACTTCGTTATCCGTATAATCCAAACCAAGACCATTGCGTGCGCTAAAGGTGGCGATAATTGGAGCCTGGACGATTTTCGGTGACAATGGACGGGTTCCCCGGCGTAGGGTGACCAAAACCGAAGGTGTCTGTGGATTTTCTTTGGAAAGTGTCAGGGAAAGATCATCCAGTATTTTCTGGACGCGGTTCAGGTTTGTGGTATATAGGGTAAAACCCCGGTCTCTTGGCATCGAAGCCGCTGTGATAGCGGCGTCAAGGTATAAGGAGGCCGCTTCGATATCCCTGTTCTGTCTGAAAGCGATTGCGGCGGATTCAGTCAATCCAGCGATGAGTTTCTGTTTTTCAAGAGCGGCTTTTTCCGCAGCGGTGCGCTCTTTTTCCAAGCTGGAGCGGTTGGCTACCGCTAGAAGATACACAATCGATTGTCCCTCGTCTTTTTTCACGAATTCCTGGGCCACCTTCAGTTCGTATTCCCCGATGGTTCCCCGTGTGCTCAGTTCCTTGTAGTGCTGGCTGGTGATATCCTCACCTATATAGGCTCCCAACTGGGCGAGAATCGATTCGTAGGAGAGAGCCTTGGCACGGGCTTCGGTGTTCGCACTTCCGTGGCCCACATAAGCCATCTGACTGCGGCCTACTTGGGGTTCATACACCCATTCCGGAAGGCCTTCCACGTTGGAGCGAACCCAGGTACTCAAAGAGGAACAACTGCTGAGCAAGAGGATCACTAGCCATAGAATGATCCCTTTCATATGCATCGCAACCTACCTTCTACAAACTCAACCGGATCGATGGGGCGATTGAGAATCCATTGTAACCGCTGCGCTTCGCATTGAAATCTCCATAACCATCGATGGAGACCCAATACCGGAAAGCCGCCTGCAACCCACATGATATCCTATTGGAGAGGATACAGCCAATAGAAAGCTCACCTTCAGCCCCGTACATGAACACAGGAAACGTGGACCCGCTTCCATACAGTCCCACACCAATCCTTGAGGCAAACCCAAAAGAGATATTGGATAACCATGAATCCAGATCTCCACGCAGAAAACCAACATCCACCTCGGCCGCCAGACCACAACGGACCGAAGCTTCCCACACAGGACTGCCGGTGAATGTGGTATAGGCGAGAAGCGCTCCGCTTTTCAGAGATAGATTGAAGGGAAGTCTCCTGGTGGGATGGCTGAATTCCATATCGAATCCCATACCATCCAATGTGACTGGAAAAGAGAGGGACAGCGCCCATTGCGACGCATTGTCGGCAATCAGCATACCCGGTTCCAATTTCCGGTTGGCATGAATCTGCCGGTATTCGGTCACCGTATGACCCGCATCGCCATCCACCTGCTCAAACCGGTCCAGAACGGCGATGAGACCTACGCTTTTGCCATCATAATCGGTTACCGAGAGATATTTTCCCATAGGGAAGCTGGCCGCACTCCCGCCAACCGATGACAGGCTGATCCCATGGACATAGTCAAGCATGGGTCCAGGCAACGGGGGAACAACCAAGGCAAGCAGATCGTACCGGAGTTGGTCCACCACCGCTTTGCCCATCCGTTGGCTCCATTCCTCCAGATCCGCACCCATGACCAGCAAACCTTCCCTCAGTGTCAAACCCAGCCACACCAGCTCCAGCTCGCAGGAAACCGTCAGGCGGTCCGCAAAAAGCTCCTTGTCGACCACAGGCTTCCTGATGGTCGCCACAAACGCCTGTGAAGCGTCATCGGATAACCTCAAACGCCAAGAAAGCACCTCCTCAAGCGAAGAACGCACCGTTTCGAGCATCCGTTGGTTGGCGACGGCATCACCGGTTGTGCCCTCAAGCGACACCTGCAGGCAGGCCGGTACCTTTTCAGCGCCAAGCAGAGCACCGCAAAGCAACAGTACCAATAGGAAGACCGCCTTCCTGATTGTCAGTCTCACATGCGGACCTCACCCCAATAGCCGATAATCTGTTCCACCAACCGCTCACAATCCTCCATCGCAGAGAGGGCAGCCCATTCAAACCGGCTATGGAGATTGTGACCACCGGTGAAGATATTGGGAGCGGGAATGCCCATCTGGGCCAATCTGGCGCCATCGGTACCCCCACGGATTATCTGCTGAACCAGATTGAGACCGAGGCGTCTGCCTGCTTCGGACACGGCCTCCATCACATGGGGGTCCTTCTGTATCGCATCATGCATGTTGTAGTAGACATACTTGACCGCTACCTCGACTTTCCCACCCGGAAACATCAACTCAAGTGTGGTTCCCAGATTCTTCAATACAGAGACCCGCCGTTTCAGAACCTCAAGTTCGAAATCCCTTAGATAGAAGGTGACCTGGGTGTGTTCGGTCGAACCTTTTATCTCATAGGCGCAATAATAACCATAACGGCCATCGGTCGCCTCGGGACTTTCCGACTGGGGCAAAGCTCCTATGAAAGCGACTGCCATGGTGATACTGTTCACCATGGTGCCCCGCGCCGCCCCGAGATGGGCAGGAATGCCGGTGAAACCGACTTCCACGGTAGCGGCATTGAAACATTCGGCTTCAATCTCATCACGGGTTCCCCCATCAATGGTATAGCAGCATCTGGAATGGAGCAGACCGGTGGGGAAGAAATCCATACCATTTCCGGTTTCCTCATCGCAAGTGAAAATCAGTTCTATCTCCCCATGGGGAATAGTGGGAGTCTTGACCAGGGTTTCGGCGACTGCCATGAGGATCGCCACACCAGATTTGTCATCGGATCCCAGCAAGGTGTTTCCATCGGTTACCACAAGGGTTGTTCCCAGATATTTGACAAGCTCTGGATTTTTGCCCGCCAGAATTGTGTATTGATCGCTCAGGGGGATATCGCCACCCTGGTAGGAGTCAATCACCCGGGGTTTCACCCCATTTCCCATGACATCGTCGGCGGTATCCACATGGGCCATGAATCCCACAGTGGGGGCTTTCGCTCCTGGCGGAAGATTCTGGGGAATGCGGACCACCAGATATCCATTGGGATCCACGGTGATATCCTCCAGTCCCAACTCCCTGCATTCTTTTTCCAACAGCCGTAGCAAGTCAAGCTGTCCCAAAGTAGAAGGCCGTCTGTCAGTGACATGCCGGTCACTCATCGTATCGATGACCACATAGCGTAGAAACCGTTTCAGCAGATTGTCAGCAAGAGGTGTCCGTTCCATCCATATTCTCCTAAGCAGTTATACTGATATTGTCCACGCTGCATTATTCCACATTCACCATGAGAATACAAGTTGGCACAGGAAACACCTCCCGCAGAACCCCATCAGGCATTGAATGTGTATTTCTTCAACATCGGTTTCACCAGATCGATCACCTGGTAGATCGAGAATACCGCGATGATCAACCCGGTGACCACCGGACCATTGGTCATGGTCTTTCCCAGAGACATCATTGAACAGGCCACCGCATAGGCAGCGGTAGGATCGGTGGTCACATCCGTTATCCATTCCTGGAAACCCGAGGCACTGGATCCGGAATCGGAGGTGTAATGGCGGTATAGCGAGAGAACCGTGGTGGATACGATTCCCGCCGCTACCGCGATGGCCGCCGCCGCGGATACCTTGCCCCAGAAAACCACATCCGGGATACAGGCGTAAACGATTCCGGCCACTAGAAGCACCAAGGTTCTGGTGATCATTTTCTGCAGATCACGTAGGAAAGCGGACCGTTGACTAGGTGGCAGACCCCGGCTTTCTAGCCTGGCGGTAGCCTGCAGACTGCGTTCAGTCTCCTTAAAACGCGCCTGAAGACCGGTATATTCTTCTTTGGTCACCAGATCCTGGGCCAGCTGCAACACCGCTTCACCATCATAGCTGTTGGCCACAGCATGGCAGAACTGGAGATATTCCTGTCCCTGTTCCTCAAGCAAGGTCAGTGTGACAATCGCCTCACCATCCAGAGTGCCGTTTGAGGACCGTCCGGTCTCCTCAAATCTAGCCACCATCCCATCCTCAAAGTATGGCGACACCACCGACCATTGCTCATCTATCACCTTGGCGACAGATGGCAGCAGGATGCTTTGCGTGACTGCTGGATTGCTGCGCTGTTCCCATCCCATCGAGCATCCCAACAGGCTGATGATCAACCCGATGCAAAGACTGTCGGAAGCGATGATCCTAATCTTCTTTACCATAGCCAACTCCTCCTTTTTCCGTTCCAGAACTGTCTTCATCCTTTTTGCGGAGAAACCGAGAGGAATCTCCAGCCCGCCTGCAGACAGATTCTGAATTTCCCAAACCCAGGCACCAGTCCATGGATATACGCGCAGCTGTCATTGAATGATCCGGAAGGATCCCGGAATATCAAGGCAGGCTCCACATAAAACCGAGGAAGGATGTACCAGGTATATCCAAATGAAATCCCGTTGAGAAAATGTGTCCGTTCCTCCGGGGGATAGGCCCCCACGAACATACACATCTGCGCAAGCGATACGCCGACGAAAGGTCCCTGCCGCCATGGGTGGTATTTTAGATCCACCGAGAAATCAAACAGCATCTCTCCACCCGAGGTCCGGTCCAGAACCAGGGTGAGAGGAATCTCCACCGTCACACCGGGAACCAAAGCCATCCCCAGGCCTCCATGCAGATACACATGGCTGGCCCACAAGGCATCAGCTGCCCCCGCATCGAGAAAAACGGAGAATCCGATGTCGACCGGATCTGTATCCGGTGAGACCACAGCCATGGAGAACGCCAGCATACTGCTGGATAGCAGCAACAGAGGTAAGACAAGAAAGAATCGTCTCATATCGGCTCCTTTGCCCAAGGATCTTCCCGGACACTTGCATTGGCACGATACCATCGGTGACGATTGATCGCAATTCTCTCTTTTGACTACGCAAAACAGACTAGTCCGCACTAGTCCACATTGAGGTATTATGATTTTCTAATTTATTTATTATAAGGGTTTATCTATGTTCTTTGGCGAGTTTTCAAGAGATTCTGGAGCCCAACCCAGCGCGGCGGTGAACTCTGACTTCCGTTTTCCCATCCGCATATAGGTGAAACGGGCATCGGTACCATCCACAAGATTGAGGATAAGTCCCTTCCGGCTGGCCACGGCCTTTCCCACTTCAAAACTGGCGATCCCACTGATTGGCAAAGACCACACGCAAGTGTAGCCTTTGGCTTCTTTCTTCTGGAATAGCATCAATTGGGAAGACGTCACCACCATACGCCCGCGCACCAGATCCTCCGAAGCGATCGGCGGTACTTTTCCACAGAACATGGAAAAAAGAATGGGTTCGCCGCATAGGGTCTCCACCGTTTTGACACCGACCCAATAGGAAGTCCAATAAAAAATCAACAACAGGAAAAACATCAATACAAACATGGACCAATACAGCCATGAGGCGATGGTCCCCTGGGGAAGAAACACCACCACGGCGAAAGTGGCGATAAGCATCAGTTTTATCAAGATCTTCATTGACTAGACTATACCAGAAGTCGTCCTGGTTGTCAGCCATGCCTTTTCCCATCCACTCTTGCCGAAGTCCCATCCAGTTGTTATCCTTCATATATGAAATCTATCCCTACTTTTCCGGATTCAGTTTCCATGGAGTTCGGACACGCTCCTGTGCTTCAACCCTATCTTCTGGAACGGCGCCATGGCATCTCTGAATATTCAATGGCATCCCTTATGCCTTTCACCAAAAAGAGAGCCTATACAGTCAGCTCCTATACCGATTCCGCGGGAAATCCACAATATCTATTCAAGGGAACACAGAACACGGCGGGACACACTGAACTGTACGCATTCCTTCCCGGAGGTTATCCCGGCAAAGCCTTGCTCGACGATTTGTTCACCCAGGTAGCCGAAGTGAACACCATCGGAAAACACCAGTTCGCCCTCTGGCAGGAACAACTGGGAAGAAACCACAGTGGACTCATTCTCATGGAAGACCGCGACAATGCTGATTATCTGTACGACCGTCAGGAGTTGGTCAATCTGTCGGGACAAAGCCTCCATAAAAAACTTGTGCATGCGCTCCATTTCGCCGAAGACCATCCAAACCGTGTTCTTATTCCCTCACAGCAGGCCAAAACAGCCGATATGGTGGTCATTCTGGATGAATGGAGTGAGGACCGCGCCCTGGTGGAAGACTATGCGGCCACCTTGCTCGCCATTGAGCACCGCAAGGAGTTGGGACTTCAGGGAGCGGTGCTGTATGCGGATGACAGGCCGGTGGCCTTTACACTGGGAGAATCCGATGGAGACACACGGTTCATCATCCATTTCGAGAAAGCCATACCAGGACCCCGGGGGGTCTACCAGTACATCAACCGGGCCTTTGCCGCCAGTCTCCCCGAAACAGTCGTCGAGGTGAATCGGGAGCAAGATCTGGGCATACTGGGTTTGAGACAGGCGAAACTCACCTACAAACCCAGTGGATTCGTTTGGAAATACAAGATCCGGAGATCCATCCAGTTACCGTCTGCCTCCCTATAGGCCAAACACTTCTAGAATCTCCTGGGCACTGGTGGCCTCAAGCAGTTGCTGGCGGGCTTCCCCGTTCTTGATCACCCGGCTGATATCGGCGAGAAACTGGACATGCAGCCCGACCTGGTCCATTGGAGAGAGGGCCATGATGAAAATACGGCAGGGTTCCCCGTCCAAAGCCTGGAAATCCATCCCCTCCTTCTTGATACCGATGCAGGCCGCCAGATCGCTGACTGAAGTGGTTTTCGCATGGGGAATGGCAACCCCGTGTTGTATACCGGTGGACATTTTACGCTCGCGTTCCATCAAATCGGCGAAAGCCGTGGCCCGATCCGATACCTTTTTGCATGAGACCAGCACATCCAGCAGTTCATTGATGATCTCCACCTTGGTGTTACCCTTGAGCTGGGTAGAGACAGCTTCCACCGACAAGACGTTTTTCAACTTCATCATGCCATAGAGATATCATCTTCCTCTGTTTGATACAAGATTATCCGAAGCGTTCGCTTCCATCCTGACGTTGGATGGGTGGAGGCTTTTATGAAAACACACAGACTATCAACTGTTCTCTGCATTTTCGCCATGTTGGCCGCTGTCTGCGGATGCGAAACCGAATACACCACCGGTACTCTTCGCCTACAGCTTTCGAGCGAGATCCAGGAAGAATCGAAAACCCTCATACCTGCGGATCAGTCGTTGGATATATACTCATATTATATCCAAGGACAGGGACCCAACAGCAAAACGTTCTCTGTCACCACGCTTTCTCCCCAGGTGATGATCGAAGGCCTGGTGCTGGGTACCTGGACAATCACCGCCACCGGCCAGAACGCCCAAGGGACCAATCTGGTGAGCGGTTCGACGACCCATCAGCTCACCACCACGGCCACCGTTGCCAATCTGGTCATGGAGACTCTGGTGGGAACCGGAACGGTGGATATCGGCTTTTCATGGAATGAACCTGATTTCCCCGGTATCGTTCTAAAATTGTTTATCACAGCTCAAGGAGGCACCGAAACACAGGTGTCCAGTGGCATCGTGGTGGATAGCGCGACAGGTACCGCCACCTATGAAGCCTCAATGGCCTCCGGTTCTTATGGACTGCGCTATGAGCTATTCTCGGACGGGGTGAAAATATCCGGAGGGACAGAGGCTCTGCGGGTTATCGATGGAGGAACCACTACAGGGACCATCCTGATTTCCCTGGATAAGGAAGGCGAGAGCGCACCGGGATTATCCATCACCACACCCCTTACCACCCCGGTCGAGGGAACCATCACCGGTGTTGGCTTGTCGATCCTTCCCAACACTCCCGTAACCGCACAATTCAACTATGGGGGAGGCGGAGGCACCACTGAGGTGGATGTCAACTGGTATCTCGATGGAGAATTGCTGGGAACCGGCCTGACCACCACTTTCTCAACCTATACAGGCAGCCATCGTCTCGATGCGCTGGCACAGACAGACCGCTCAGGGAGCATCGGCTCAGCTTCCTTCCCTTTTCGGGCCTCCGTGCTGAATCAGAATGGGGTTCCCGTAGCCATCGCCGCCTATGAAGCGGGAGATGTGGATACGGCAGCGGTGCCTTATCAACTGTCTTCCATAAGCGATGCAGTCTTCATGCGGGATGGAAAACTCCTGATAGCCAGTGGGAACACTCTGCAGTTGTGCAAAGTGGTGAACGACAAGCTGGTGGTGGTCAGAAGCTTCACCGATAGCGGAGCTGGTTCGTCGGCCGCTTCGGAAGCCTACCCGGTCCAGGGTATTTCGGGCATCACCGTCGATCTGCTGGATGATATCGTTTTCACCACAGCCTCGGAAACCAAGACGGTGGTTTTATACCGATACGACAGCGCTACAGGAAACCTTGTCAAGCTTGACTATCGGATCGCCAATGACGCCACCTATGAGAACTGGTCACAGCTGGGCAATCCGGTGATCGATAGCGCCAATGATCTCATCTATTTTCTTGATCCCCAGAACGACCTGGTATTCTATTACCGCTATGATGCCTCAGACCTGGTCTTTCTGGGCCTGACCCAGCTGGAAAGCATCAACAGCAACGCACTGTTCACAGTACCGACCCATCTTGAGATTTCAACCGATAGCAAATGGCTGGGAATCACCTGTGCGGACAATGGTACTTTCCATCTTCTCTACAACACACTTTCCGGATCGACACTGAATCCTCTATCCTCACTGGAGTTCTCGGGAAAAACCACCGGGGAAGCCACGGCGGATCTCAGGGGCATGACCTTCCGCAACCAAGATTTCCTTACCTATGAAGCCTCTGGAATCACACCATATGTGAAATCCAGCCAGTCGATGGCCTGGACATCCGGGGAAACCGTGGGACAGCCGCTCAACAATGTGGCATCCATGGTATTCGACAGCAGCTACACCAGCATGTGGGCGGTAAGTTCAGGAACCACACCGGGAATCAGTCTCCTCTCCTGGGTGGACAATCATCCACAACATACCGGTTTTGTCCCGACAGGGACTTTCACTGGAAAAGACATCGCTATCTCCCCCCTTGAAGACCTCTTGTGTGTGGTGGGCGATAACAGCGATCTCATGCTGTTCAGGCTGTCAGACGACTGAAAACCATCCGTATCGGTTTCCTTATGGGGCCGGGGCTGTTTCAAAAGTCATTCCAATACTGACGGGAAACAGCCCCTTTTGTTTTTATATATCCACTCCCAAACGATCAGGATCCAGGCAAGGTGAACGTCACCAGTGTCCCTGTATCCTGGGAGCTTTCAATCGAGATGCTTCCCCCATGGAGAACCGCTATGCGCTGGGCGATTGTCAATCCCAATCCAGAACCAGGGGTATTGCGGGCGAACTCTCCTCTGTATAACCGGTCAAACACGCGGGGAAGCTCATGCGCGGGGATGAAATCCCCCGTATTGTGCACTTTGATACATGCCGTTCCATTATCGCCTGAGATATCCATGGATACCAGACCCCCCACCCCAGCATGGCGGACAGCATTCGAAAGAACATTGGAGACCGCCCGGAACATTAGAAGCTCATCGGCAAAGAATGTTTCCAACGAGGTGGAGCTCTCAAAACGGATGCCATTCTTAGCCGCCACCGCCTCAAACCGATCCTTGGAGGCCTGAAGAAAGCGCATGGCATCGACCGGACGCCTGGCAATGCTCATTTCAGGGGATTCCAGCCGCATCAATTCCTCCAGATCATGGATGAGGCCTTCCATCCGCTCGAGTTCATGGATGGTTTTCTCAAAACGCCCGGGACTTGGTGACAGCACACCATCGGCCATACCCTCCAGCTGGGCTTTTATCGACGCCACTGGAGTACGCAGATCATGGGCTAGATCCTGTGCCCATTGGGTCCTCACGGTTCTCTCTGCCAACAACCGTGTCCGCAAGGTTTCCGAGGATTGGGCGATCCTGACCATCTCCTCAGCTCCCTCACCTTCGATAGGCTGGGACAGATCCCCAGTGGCCATGGCATGCAGCCGCGCGTCTAGATAATCAGCCGGATGGGAAACCGTCCGGGAGAAATACATGGCAACCAGCAAGGAGATACTGAAAGACACCATCAGCGAGGCCACCCCAACGATACCCATCGAATCCAACAAAGCCTGGTTGGCGGAATCCTGGCGGAATTCCATGGATCCTATCGAATAGTATCCGACTAGCTGTTCCTTGTCGTAAACCGGAAAACGCTCAGCTGCCTGCAGGGCTTTGGATCCCCCTTTCCCAGCTGATTCACCTGAACCCCGATTCGTGGCAATCAAGGTACCATCCACCGCATAGATGGCAATCTGACCCGTGAATTCCGATATATCCGAAAGAGTTGCCTGTGGTGTAAGCACCTGCAGAGCCTTCTGATACGCCTGTTGGTACCGCACAGTTCTCCATTGGTCCTCCGAATGTCTGAAACCTAGGATCATGAAAACCACAATCAAAGCCATCTGGATGGAAAACGCCGTGATAAAAAGGAGAAACGTCTTTTTCCGAAGGGTCATTGGCTTACCGCCTTTCCAAGAAAACGATAGCCAAATCCGCGGATGGTCTTTATCCATTCCACCTGGCCAAGTTTCGCGCGGATATTTTTCATATGCGTGTTGATGGTCCGCTCCGAACCTTCAGCCAGATAGTCAAGGCACATGCCCAGCAATTGTTCCCGGTTGATCACCCGGTCTTCCCTCTCGGCAAGATAGGCCAGGATCTTCCATTCTGTCGCCGTGAAGCCCACTTCCACCCCATCATGCGTCGCGGTATGGGTTTGTCCATCCAGTGTCAAAACATGGCTTTGATTGGCCGCATCCTTGGAATCCGGGTTCTCCAGTTTCCAGGTAGGAACCGAAGTGGTCTGCGTGGGAACCGCCTGCAATCTGGTTCTAGCGACAACCGCTTTTACCCGCAACATCAGTTCCCGCATGGAAAAAGGTTTGACTACATAATCATCGGCACCCAGTTCGAACCCGGTGATGCGGTCAGATTCAGAGGATCGGGCGGTAAGGAACAGCAACGGGATACCCAGTTCCTGCTTAAGCTTGCGGCCGAGTAGGAAACCATCCCCATCGGGAAGCATCACATCCAGTACAACCAGATCGGGCCGGCCAATGCGGGCCGCATCGTATACCCCGGCGATACGTTCGAACAACACCACAGTATGCCCCTCCACTACAAGATAGGATACAATCGCCTCGCTGAGTACCGCATTATCCTCCACCACAAACACCTTGGCCATAATCAATCTCCCGTTTTCCAGCATATGGGCTCCCATGATGGAAATCAACATGTTGTGAAAAACCCTTGACATTTTTTTAACATTAGTGTACTAGTTACCTAGAACAGTAAGATTTCTAATACAAGGAGAGTGTCATACATGTTACAGATGCAAGGCATCCACTTCCAGTACGGCCATAAGAAGGTGTTCGCGGATCTCGATCTTGAGATTCCTGCGGGAAACATCTACGGCCTCCTGGGGATGAATGGAGCGGGGAAAACCACCCTTCTCAAATTGTTTTCAGGCCAATTGTTTCCACAGGCCGGTAAAAGCACGGTTTTAGGCTGCAATCCTGTGGACCGTGATCCCAAGATGCTGCAGGAGATCTTCCACCTGCCCGAGGAATTCTCGCTTCCCCGGATGAAAGCCAAGGAATATCTGGGTATACAGGCGCCTTTCTATCCCAAGTTCGATAGAACGGCTTTTAACCGTTATTGCGCTGATTTCGATCTGGACCTGGCCCAGCATCTGAACGAATATTCTTTCGGTCAGAAAAAGAAGTTTCTTTTGGCTTTCGGGCTTGCCTCCAATACTTCCCTGCTTATTCTCGATGAACCCACCAATGGTCTGGATATTCCCTCGAAAAGCCAGTTCAGACGGACAGTGGCTTCAGCGATGATCGAGGACCGGACTTTCATTATCTCTACCCATCAGGTGCGGGATATGGAGAATCTTATCGATCCAATCATCATTCTCCATAATGGACGTGTCGTATTCAACGATTCCCTGGAGAATGTCGCCAAACGGTACACTATCACGTTGCAGCGCAATGAACCTGCGGTAGAGGAAGCCTTGTTCAGCGAGAAGGTTCCCGGAGGATGGACAGTGATGCACCCCCGCCACGAGAATGAGGAGGAGACTCCCATCGATCTTGAGACCCTGTTCAATGCGGTGATCCAGACCCCTGGAGCTTTCGTTTTCAATACCGTTGATCATTCAGAAGGAGGTGCGCGATGAGAATGCTGCATCTGTTCAATAAAGAATTCCAGGAGAACCGCAAAGGTCTCATCATCTACTTCGCCACCGTGTTCATCATCCTCCTCTTTCCCGAAGTCATCGGAGCCGCCATGGTGCGTTTCACACGCTCTGCCTATGAAACATCCTATGCGGAATCTTTTCCCGGATTCCTTTTCCTGGGAGGGTTCATTGTCACCAGCGTATTCTTCGCCAATGACATGTTCAGCAAGAAAGGACAACACAACTGGCTGATGCTTCCCGCCTCCTCCACCGAGAAATTCCTGGCCAAAGCCATCATCACCGCAGGCATCTATCCCCTGGCGATCACGGCGTTGTTCACCATCTCATCACTGCTCATAGAGACAATCCTGCTGGTGGTGTTCCACGATCCTTTCACCATGTTCTCACCCTTTACAAGCGCGGTAGGCTGGATGTTGCTGCACTATGTGGTAACCCAATCCGTTTTCCTGCTGGGAGCCACCTATTTCCGCAAAGCCCATTTCATCAAAACCATTCTGTCGATCGGGCTTCTGGCTATTGTCATCGGTCTGATTGCCGCTTTGTTCGCCAGAATCGCTTTTGCCCCCTACTTCTCAGGATTGTTCAGACCTATGGAATGCGAAACCATGGTCGCCTTGGAGACTATTCCAGGACAGGGAACCCTTGAAGTGATCATGAACATATTGTACTGGGGTTTGCTGGCACCTTTCTGCTGGTTTGTCTCCTATCTGCGTGTCAAGGAGGTCCAGGCAACCGATGCAATTCAATAATCTGAAATCAATCTACCTGCAGATCGCCGATTTCATGTATAGCCAGATACTCAATGGAGTCTGGCTGGATGGAGAGCGCATCCCCTCCATACGCGATCTTGCCATGCAGCTGGAGGTGAATCCCAACACGGTCACCCATACCTACACTATGCTACAGGATGATGGCATCCTCCAGAACAAACGGGGAATCGGATTCTTCACTTCCATTGAAGCGAGGAATATCGTGCTGGAAAAGAAGAAAACGGAATTCATCAGGACCGACCTGCCCGCATTCTTCGATTCCATGCGGCAGTTGGGCCTATCGCCCGATGATCTGAAAAAGATGTATGAATCATACTCAAAGGAGTCTGGCAACCATGAAGCACTATGAATATTCACAGAAAATGAAACTGAGCAATACACTGTTACTGGGAGCAGGAGCCTTTATCTGCCTGCTGCTGCTCACGGGGGTGATCACCGCCCGGGTCATATTCGACCGTAGGGTTGTGCCCTACTCAACGTTCAAACCCGCACCGCTGTACACCACCTACGTTCAGATTCCTTGATCCTCAAAGACTTCTTCGGGAGGGGTTTCGAGCGATTGGGGATGTTTGAGATCCCGCATGAACTCCTTCCAGGCCGAAGCCATCCCGAAGCCGTCGCATATACGCTCATCACCGACCATCTTGAAATCTATGAATTTCCGTTCAACCACCTGTCCATTCTTATCGATAATCCGTTCCGCATACTTGGGGCCATAGGCGATGAATCCGCTGCATGTCCCGAAATTGTAGATGTGATGGTAGATGGGAGCGAAATTGATCGATCCCATGGCGGTCACGAATATGCTGCAGTGGAACGGGCTGAGCTTCACCACCGATTTTGGCAGCCAACCATGGAAATCCAGCCATTTCAGCATTCCCACCACAAGGCGGATAAGAAGGGACGGCAGATGGTTCACCACCTTGACGAATGAATCCGTGTTATTGTTGGCTGAGATATCCTTGTTGCTGGCAATCGCCTTCTGCAAGCGCGCCGCTACATCGAATACCGTGTCTTTCGGATCATACTGGACCTTGACCACTGTCTGGGTGCCTTCCACCGAGAGATTCTTCTTGATAGCCAGTGAAATCCAGATTTCAGAGCGGGCATAGGCTTTATGGCCGGCGATAAAACGATTGACATAGGGTCTTTGGCTGATCATGCGGACAATGGCCGCCATCACAATATCGATAAAAGTAAGTTCCTGGCCTCCATCGCTTGCTGTATTGTCCCGTCGGTTCTGACGCAGATACTGTTCAATCGCCGTCACATCGACTTTAAACGAAGCTCCCACCTGCGCATCGTTGCGGGTGCTCATGATATAGGGGATAAGCGTGAAGAAGGTGTCGGTATGCATAAGCCGCCTTCCGTCGTACCTATCGCGGAGATGTTTTTTGATTTTCCTTTGTTGGATTGGTTTGCCAAAGTCTACCGGTTCGTCGTGCTTCTGTTCTTCGAGTAGTTCATCCATAGTTTTTCCCTTTTTTCCCGGATCATTCCCACTCAATCGTCCCGGGGGGTTTGGAAGTGATATCATAGAGTACGCGGTTGACTCCCGCCACATCATTGCAGATACGGGCGGCGGCATTCTGCAGAACTTCAGGTGGGAAACGGAACCAATCGGCAGTCATGGCGTCCTCGCTGGTCACCGCACGCAGCGAGCAGACCTCCTCATAGGTTCTCTCATCACCCTGGACACCCACGCTCTTCACAGGCAGCAGGCAAGCCAGCGCCTGCCAGATTTTGTCGTACAGACCGGCCTTGCGGATCTCATCGATGAAGATGGCATCCACCTCGCGCAAGGTATCCAACCGGGTTTTGGTCACTTCACCAATGCAACGCACCCCGAGCCCTGGCCCTGGGAACGGATGCCGGTAGACAATCACATCGGGAAGTCCCAGCTCCTTGCCCAGTTGCCGCACTTCGTCCTTGAACAGCTCCCGCAAGGGTTCCAATAGGGTGAATCTGAAATCTTTCGGCAAGCCTCCCACATTGTGGTGGCTCTTGATTGTGGCGGAAGGTCCGCCAGACGGACTGATACTCTCAATCACATCCGGATACAGCGTCCCTTGGGCAAGGAAGGTGATATCGCCGGCTTTGCGGGCTTCCCTTTCAAACACATCGATGAACACCTTGCCGATGATCTTCCGTTTGGCCTCAGGCTCAGACACACCTTTGAGGGCTTCGAGGAATTCCTGTTGCGCATCGGCATATTGCAGACGGATCTTGAAATTATCCCTAAACACCTGCAACACAAGATCGGCCTCGCCTTTGCGCAGCAGACCATTGTTCACAAATACGCAGACCAGCTGGTCTCCCACCGCCCGATGGATCAAAGCGGCGGCCACCGAGGAGTCCACACCCCCGGAAAGGCCACATAGCACCTGCCGGTCGCCCACCTTGGCTTTGATCTGCTCAATCTGGCTTTCAATGAACGATCCCATACTCCAATCAGCTTTGGCATGGCACATATCCAATACAAAATTGGCCAGAATCCGCGAACCTTCAGTGGTATGGACCACTTCGGGATGGAATTGCACGCCATACCAGTTTCCGGTGGGATTCTCCACCACCGTGAATGGACAGTTGACCGTGGAAGCAGTGCATATGGAGTTGGCGGGAGGAACCACCACTGAATCGCCATGGCTCATCCAAACCTGGGACCCATTGGTCACTCCCTTGAGCAGTGCCGATGGATTGCCATTGATATTGAGGTTGGCAAACCCATATTCACGATGGTCTGGACGAAGCACTTTGCCCCCGTTCATCACCGCGATGGCTTGCAGGCCGTAGCAGATTCCCAGTATCGGAATGCCAAGTTGAAACAGCCGCGCATCGGGACGGGGGGAATCGGAGGTGCCCACGCTGGCGGGACCACCCGAGAAGATGATCCCCTTTGGCGCGATTTTGCGTACCGCCTCAGCACTGATTGTGTAGGGCACAATCTGACTGTAGACATGTCGCTCACGGACCCGGCGGGCGATCAACTGGCTGTACTGTGCCCCAAAATCAAGCACCAGGATGGTGTCATGTGAAAACCGATCCATAGATTCTCCTTCGTTACAGTGATAACGAGCGGACAGGAGGATAGGCTCTGGCGACGGCTTTGGCTACAATTATGCCAAGCACCATGCCCACCGTGGATTGGATGAGATTCAGCGGGATCTCGACCAAGGCTGGCTCAAACCCATACAGGAAACCACCCGCTACATAATAGCCGCCGGCCATCACCCCAATCCCTGCCAAACCTCCCAGCACCATGCGGAGCACCGGAGCATCCGTGCGCAGACCTTTGACCAACCGGGGCTTAGCGATGATAGCGATGACCAACCCCTGGATAGCATGGATGACGAATGATAGCGGAGCCCACTGGGCATAGCCACCGATGAGATCGGCTAATCCTGTCCCCAGACCACCGGCAATCGCCGCGGTCCATGGTCCAAACAGATAGGCGGAAAAACAGATGACCACATCGCACAGGCTGATATAGCCTTTGATCGGAGTCGGAACTCTGACCAATAGGGTGAACACCACGACCACCGCGGTGATCACCGCCAGCAATGCGATGCGCAAGGCTGTTTTCGGAGATTGCTTTTCTTTTTCCATGCTCAGACTCCTATATCCCACAGGCCACCGGTCAATACCCCGTATGGAAAACCAGCCAGAAACATGCCGGTATGATAACGGAAAAGAGGAAATGGGTAAAGAGTCCATTCCGCGTGGCAAGACTTCGGTAGCTGGTGCGCCGGTTGCTTCTGCCAAAACCCCGGTGCTCAAGACTCATCGCAAGATAGGGAATAGATTTAAGTGCGAAAACCAAGGCACCGGTAACCGTGGGGACCATATCGGCAATAGGGTGTCTGTGGCGGTCCTGCTCACCCAGGTTGGTTTCCCTTAGGGCATGTGAATCCTGGATCATGGAGAACGCCTCGGCGATAAACGGTATAAAGCGGAAAGAAAGCGTAAGCACCAAAGCGGCTTTGTAGGAAAGACCATACCATCGCAGAGCCAGGGTGATATCCGCCATCGGGGTAGTCCAGAAAAAGAGCGAGCACAGATAGGTGATGCCAATGAACCGGGTGGAAAGCCGGTTCAATTGTACCAAGGCTTCCCGGGTGACCAGAACAAACCGTCCGATGCGTACCAGAACCTCGCCATCCCGGTCGGTGAGCGGGAGAAACAGCACCATGATCAGTAACAGGGGCAGTATGGTTTTCAGTGGCTGTAGAGCCTGGCGGAAATCCACCGAAAGCCAAGTGGCCAGAAAAGCCAGCAGAACCAGGCTCCACAATCCCAGATGGGAAATAGGAAGAAACACCATAATGCACAGCAGGATGAGTAAAAGCAGTTTTGCCCGTGGATCAAAACGGTACAGGATCCCTTTCCCCGCGATAAAAGTATTGGTGGTCATCGGCTCTCCTTCAGGGGAGTGACCACCCCTTCATGGATGGCATATGAACGTTGGGCGAGTTGATTGGAGAACGATCGGTCATGGGTGATAAGCAGGATACCCGCCCCCCGTCTCCTTAACAACCCGATCATTTCAAATGCGGCGGCATAAGTGACTCCGCTATCCAGTTCATCCAGGATATAGAAGGGACGATCGAGCAGATAGTGCACGGCCGCCTGTAGCTGCTTGCGCCCTCCATAACTCATAGTCGAGGGGTTGTCTTCAGGATTAAGATGGAAAATATGCGCGCAATCGGCAACCAGCGCGTTTTTCTCCTCTATGGAAAGGCGGCGGTTGCCCCGCAGCGACCAGGTCAGCTCCTCCCGCACGGTAGGGAGAAATATCTCGTAATCGGGATTCTGGAACACATAGCCCACAATACGGGAAAGGTCCTTCCTCCCCATCTCCATGCCATCCAGTTGGAACGCTCCGCTTTTAGTTGGATCAAGGCCGCACAATGCCCGGCTGAAGGTGCTCTTTCCGGAACCGTTTGGGCCAACCAGCGCGACAATCTCCTCTGATTCCAGCCTGAAAGCCGGAGCCTCCAGCATGAAAGGGATTTCCTCCGTCACGGAACGGCGTGGATGGACCAGGGAAAGATCCGAAACCTCTAGGATATGGCGGGAGCGTTCCTCAACCGGGCTTTCCATTGAGGAGAATTCCCGGTCGCACAATGCATCGTATGCGATCACCGTCTCCTGTTCATCGTTCATGCCGATTTTTCCATCAAACAGGATACCGTACTGGTCAAAAACCCCGCGGAACTCATCCAGATAACGGGAAGAGAACACCAGAACGGTTCCCTGATGTTCAACAATCCGTGCCATCAAAGTCTCCCGCCAGGCACCATCCAGATCATCGAAAGGCTCATCAAGTATCCATAACGGACTTGGAACCACATCCAAAGTAGCCAGGAGCAGTCTCTTGCGTTCGCCTCCCGACATCTCCTGCGGATTGGCCTGTCCAAAATCGAGAAGATTCCAGATGCGCAATGCATTGCGCACCGACCGCACCATATCCGAACGCTGGACACCCAGGGATTCCAGGGGAAAAGCCAGTTCATCGCTACAGGTGGTCATCAACAGCTGCTCTTGTGGATTCTGACCGACGAGAATGCATTTCTCCATAAGATCCCAGGGCTCGCACGATTGGACATCCACCCCCTGTAACAGACAGCTGCCTTCCAGATCACCCTCAAGATATTTGGGCACAAGGCCGCAGATAATATGGCTCAATGTGGATTTTCCACCATCGGGAGGTGAAAGGATGAGGGTTTTTGAACCTTCAGCCAGAGACAGGTCAAGGCAGTCCAGCACCCGTTTTGGGGGGGTGGTTCCATTATAGGACCTATAGGCAAAGGAAAGTCCGCGGAGAGCCAGCGCATCCATCATACACACAGCTGGGTCAGCTGGTCATAGCGCTGTTCAATGGATTTGTAGACTGTTTCAGGGAGGTTTCTGGTTTCTTCCTCGGTAAGGGTGGCAGTCACAATAGGCGTTCCCACTGATATCCATATATTGATAGGCTGGATACTCTGTTTGGCCTCAAAAGCCCGGCGGGTTCCACAGATGGAGATGGGCACAACCACCGCTTTCGCCCGGGTCGCGAGTTTGAAGCTGCCTGATTTGAATTCTCCCAATCTTCCATCCTTGCTTCGGGTTCCTTCAGGAAAAACAAACATGGGGATTCCTTTGCGGATATTGTCGACTCCGCGCAATATGGCTTCAATGGAAGAACGGGGGCTCTTGCGATCGATATAGACACAGTTGATCGATTCGATCCATGAATTCACCAGAGGGACCCGGCTCAATTCCTTTTTCGCAATGAAACCGGCCCATATATGCAGGGCGCTCACCACGGCGGTGATATCCAGAAGGCTTTGATGGTTCGAGACAAAACAGACCGGAGTACCGTCGCGGGGGATGTTTTCAAGACCATCCACATGCATTCTGGTATTCAAAACCCACATGACAATCGTGGCAATCAGGGTTCCATTGATCCGCGTCCAGGCATCCGCAGCCTTATTGGCCTTGAAAAGCCGCATCACAGCCGCTGGAATGATGGCCACAAACAGTGAGAGAATCAACACAGGAACCACAATCCCGATCGCCAAGGCCATATGCAGTGTTTTCAACATATCCGATTCCTCCTTGCGATATCAGATAACATATAGATAATGGGCGCATCGTGGATTGTCGTCAAGCGGTGGGCGATGGCTATGTCGCTGGAGGTGGTTGAACAGATCCTAGCGCATGTCGCCTTCCATACAGACGCCCTGGTGTTCCCACCGGACATGCACAGGGGAACACCGGGTCTCTAGATGAACCGACGGATCATGTATGTATGATCTTCTTTATAATCCGGGCAAGCAATCCAGGCTTCTTGGTTTCAGTCCCAGCTTGAACAGACTCGGGGGATATCTTTTCCACAGGTTTTCCCACTGGGGATTGGGCCTTGGGTTTCTGGTGGATTGGGGCTCCCGGTTTTCCAGCTGGGGATTTCCCATTGGCCGGTTTAATCCTCTGAGGCTGGTTTCCTTGTGGTCTAGCGGGGGAGTCTTTCCTTGTCGGAGTCTGTGTAGGGTTACCTTCGGTACCATAGATATTTTTATAGTAAGCTATCCGCTCCTCAAAATCCATTTTCTGGATATCGGCATAGCTTTTCCCAGGCTTGCGCCTGGATGGTGCTTGTCCTGTGGAGGCGCTGGTCTGGGTAGGTTCTTTCGGTACTCTGGGTGCGACAATACCGGATATGGGACCCAGGATTCTGCTTTTGGAACGATCTAGGGTGGATCGGCTACCAGCGGGACGATTGGCAGCGGGACGTTCCCCAAGGGGACGATTGACTGTGGGACGTATCATAGCGGGACGATCACCAACCGGACGGTTGGCCGTGGGCCGATCGCCAATAGGACGCTCTCCCCGGTTTCCAGAACGGCTGGCTCCCCGGTCACCGGTCCGGTCACCGCTACGGCCACCTGTACGGCTTCCAGGCCGTCCACCTCGGGCACCTGAGCGTCCAGAATCACTGTGGGAGGCATATTCACTTTCATCCACCAGATCCCTGAAGCGCATCTTGGCACTCTGGTCCACCACTTCGGGCAATTCACCCTCGGCTGGCCAGATCACAGGAATCTTCATTTGGATATAGGTTTCGATAGCCTCCAGGCCATACACATACTGCTCACAAGCCAGCGTGATGGATTTCCCCGACTTTCCAGCGCGGGCGGTGCGCCCGATACGATGGACGTAACTCTCGAAATCTTCTGGAATATCATAGTTGACTACCAGTTCCAGATCATCGATCTGCAATCCACGGGCAGCGACATCGGTAGCCACCAGAAAGCGGATACCACCCTGTTTCATCTTGTTGATCACCTGCAGGCGCTTGCTTTGCGGGAGATCCCCCATCAGATACTGGGCATTGAAACCATTCACCATCAAACGCTTGCTTAATTCAACGGCCTTGGCTTTGGTATTGGTGAAAATCAAGGCATGCTGGGGATTTTCCCTAGCAAGGAGCCGCAGGAAAAGCATGAACTTATCCTGTTTGCTCACATGGTAGAGCTCCTGGGTGATTTCCTTGACAGTGATCTCTTCCGGCTGGACTTCGATCTCCTCGGGGTTGTTCATGTAGTCCCAGGCCAGATTGCGCACCCGGGTACCCAAAGTAGCGCTGAACAGCATGGTCTGGCGTTGTTCACGGCTTACCATAAAGGATAACATCTTCTGGATATCGGGATAAAAACCCATATCGAACAGCCGGTCGGCTTCATCCACGATAAAAGTATCGATCTTTTTGTAGTCCAGTTTCCTCATCTGCTGGTAATCAAGCAAACGGCCAGGTGTTCCGATAATCAGATCCAATCCATCGGCGATCTCTTTATCCTGCTTGGCATAGCCCACCCCGCCATAGAAACATCCCAGACGGAAACCGGGAATCCCTGAGGAAAGGATTTTCGCATCCTCCTCGATCTGGACCGCCAGTTCCCGGGTTGGGGACACAATCAACGCGACAGGCAACTTGACTTTAAAAGCCTCTTCGGGTGGCAAGGTTTTAGCCTGGTCCCGCGCGGCGACAAATTTCTGTAACAGGGTCACAAGGAAGACCGCGGTTTTTCCCGATCCGGTCTTTGACTGGATCATCACGTCTTTTCCTTGCAATGAAAAGGGTAACACACGCTCCTGGACCGGCATGCAATCGATGAATCCAGCAGCTTCGATTCCTTTCATCACTTCTTCATGTAGTGGTAATTCATTAAACTTCATAGGGTAACTATACTGTGTTTCCACACATTAGTGTAGGGCCTCTGCCTCCCATTTCCGGATTAAGGCATGTATGCTTCTGGTTTTGGAGAAGTCTGTCCCACAACCCATACCATCCAGCATGGAAAGCGGCATAGCCCCCATGCTGGTACTTGAAATGAACAATTCACTATAACGCCCAGAGCGCAGATCATCCAGCGTAGGCGCCTCAAAGACCAGTTGGAACCCCAGGATCCCGATTGCTTTGATAATCTTATCCCGGGTGACACCCTCCAAAACCAGTTCATCGCCGGCAGTGTGGATGGTATTGTCTTCAAAAGCGAAAAAATTGCTCCGCGTACCTTCCAACACCCGGCCTTTGTGGTCAACCAGCAAAGCCTCAAAAGCCTTCTGCTGCTGGGCTGAACGCAACGCCAGGTAATTAAGCAGCAGCGAACAGGTTTTATAACGGGGGAACAACCGTTCGCCCACCCAGGTGGTCGCCCGCACCCCTTGTACATACCAGGCATCTGGATAGGCCAGGATAGTGGAGGCTATGATGAACAGCAGAGGCTCGGGACCCCCCATCAGCTGGATTCTCACAGTCGCGTCCACTATCATATCGGAAGCAATCAACATATCGATCCAAGCGCCAATCTGAACTGCAGTGAACTCATGTGCCAATCCAATGCCCTGTGCCGAATTGAACAGACGTCTCAGATGGTCCTCGAGATACACAACCTGTCCCTGTTTCACCCGCAGCGATTCATATACACCGAACCCATTCTGGACTTCCCGGTTTTGCACAGGAAGAACCGCGGAACCGGCATCTATCAGAATTCCATTGCATATCGCATGCGCTCCAAGACCACCCATGATATTCGCTCCTAGCATCGTCTATGTATGATCAATCGGGAAATCTCAACAATTCCCGGGGTTTGCTTCCTCTGGCAGGTCCAACATAACCGTCTTCCTCCATCTGTTCCACCAAACGGGCAGCGCGGTTGTAGCCTATCTTCAAACGCCGCTGGAGATAGGATGCCGAGGCACTTTGGCGTTCCACCACAATCTTCAGAGCTTTCTCCATCAAGGCATCGTCATTGTCGGCATAGGGACTTTCCTCGTCCCCGTTTTCTTCCGTAGCGGTATCCTCATCCTCAAAGAAGGCCTCATCCAGATAGTCGGGCTCACCCTGGGACTTGGCATATTCCACCACCCGCTCCACTTCCTCATCGGAAAGGAAGGCGCCCTGCAAACGCACGGAACTCGGATCCCATCCGGGGGCGAACAGCATATCGCCTTTTCCCAGCAATTTTTCGGCTCCGGAGCCATCGATGATAATCCGGCTATCGATCTGGCTGGCAACCATAAAGGCGATACGGGTAGGAAGATTCGATTTGATAATACCGGTAATGACATTCGCTGAAGGCCGCTGTGTAGCCAGAACCAGATGGATACCCACCGCACGGGCCATCGCCGCGAGTCTGGCAAGCAAGGTCTCCAACTCTTTTCCCACCGTGTTCATCAGATCAGCGAACTCGTCGATGATCACCACGATGTAGGGCAGCTTTTCCCTGGCCAGTTTCTGTTCCTTGATTTTCTTATTGTAGGCGGTGATGTTCCTTACCGCGATGGAGTTGAGCAGATTGTACCGGCGGGACATCTCGTATAGACAGAATTCCAAAGCCTTGATGGTCTTTTTAGGTTCGGTGATCACCGGAGTGAGCAAATGGGGAATACCATTGTAGATACGCAGCTCAACGATTTTCGGATCCACCAGAATCAAACGGACATCCTTGGGGGACTTGCGGTACAATATCGAACTGATCAGCGAATTCACACAAACCGACTTGCCCGAACCCGTCGCCCCGGCGATCAGAAGATGTGGAGTCTGGGTCAGCTCTATCACCACCGGCTCGCCGGTGATCTTGCGTCCCAATACCATGGGGATATTGTAGGATTTGGCATCGATCGTGGGAATCAGATCCCTGAAACCGATAATCGAGCGGACCTTGTTGGGAACCTCGATACCCACCGCTTGCTTACCGGGAATCGGAGCGACAATACGGATCTGCTGCGCGGCCAGCTGCAAGGCGATATTGTCAGCCAGACTGACTATGGCACTCACCCTAACCCCTGGAGCAGGCAGAACCTCGTACATGGTCACCGTAGGACCCTTGACGATGTTCACCAAAGTGGCCTCTACCCGGAATTGTTTCAGGGTGAGGATCAGGCTATCACCAGCAGAGCGCACATCATCATCGATATCGGTGGAATGGTCGGGATATTTCACCAGCAGGTCGTCGGGTGGGAAATGATAGTTGATCCTGTTACGGGTAAGCAAAGCCGATTTCCCCTCGTTCGAGGAAATCAAACCTCCTACCCCGGAGAGCACTTCCATGTCGTCCATATTGTCCGAAACTATCTCTTCAGGCGGCAAGTTCCCGTCAGGACCAGCATACGGCTTGTCTGGCACCACCTGTACCGGCGGTTCAACCCGCATGGGTTGCTTTTCCGGAATGATAGTGACGGTATGCGGCCTTTGAGGCAGAGTCTCAGGAACCACCATTGTGGCGGCAAGCGCATCCTCGGCCAGACGCTTACGGAGATTCACCATCGGATTGAAGGGACGCCCATGCTCCTGGGGGGCGATCGGGGCAGTATCCTCCGAATTCCCAACAGGCGTCTCAGTGAGCAGGACTTCATCGTTCTTTACGCTGACACTGCCCACAAAAACCCTGTTATGGCTATACACATCGTCCGTAGAATCTTTTACAACCGGCTCCATCACAGGAACCGCGATCCGGCTTTCGTCTGAAACCGGAACCGACACAGGGTGCGTATATGATGCATCCAGAGGCTCTTTCCCAAAAGTCTTGAAACGGGGCAAGTCCCTGATAGGAGGAAAGGTCAAAGGCACCTCTGCTTGGGAATTGGTACTGGTACTGGCAGGAGTCTCTGAAACCGGAGCATCGGATCCACCAGAACTTTCATAATCCTTGTTGACCGCGATAGTGACCGAGATTTCCTCATCGGTCTCCTTCTGTTCCATCTTCTGCCTTTTAAGTTCCCCCCTGGCCGCTTTCGCTGTGGCTTTCGCCGCCGCTTTTTCCGCCTGGCGGGCCGCCTTGCGGGATTCTGCGGGGGGCTCAGCCTGGCTGGGTTCCGTTTCCCGGGGAGTTGCCTCCACATGTCTGGCTTTAGCTTCGCTGAGCAGTTTTCTACGCTTGGAGCGGCGATGGATATCCGCGCTGATATAGGAAAAAAGGATGAACAAGGTGAGTTCCAAAAGGAAACAGAGGATCATCAGCACCTGGCCCATGGAGGCGTTCACCAAAAGGCGTCCCAGCAAAACCTCGGGAGCCTTAAGACCCAGCCGGAGCTGGGAGAAAAGATATACCGTGTAATACATGACGGCACTGGAAGGCAGCATCCACCAGAAATGGCGGGTTCCCCGCGCCACAAGGATGAACACCGCCCAGAACACCAGTAACAGAACCAGCAGGATAACACTGCCAGTGGGACCCAACACCATGATTCCCACATGGGGAAGACCGGCCCGCACTACCCGGGGAAGCACCGACAATCCAGGAATACCTTCAAGAATCCCGGTGGGAACGGCAATGGTCACAGCAAGCGCCACGGCAATTATAATCAGAACTGCCGAGATAACCAGCGGTGACCTCCGTTTCTTTTCCACACAAGCCTCCTTAGGGATTTTCAGAACAGCACAGTCAGACCCAGTATGCCAACAACCACCAGATATATGCTAAAGTACCACAATCTTGCTTTCTGTACCATCCAAAGCAAAAGACGGAGACCGGCCATCCCAGTGGCGAAAGCCGCTACACAGCCGACAATCACCGGCAATACAGGAAGATTGAGCGATCCTGAGCCAAAATCCATAAGAGATAGGACCAAGGCGCCCAATACCGCCGGAATGGAAAGAATGAAGGTATATTCTCCCGCTGTCTTGCGGTCCATGCCGGACCAGAGGGAAGCTGTCAGGGTGATACCTGAACGGGATATGCCGGAGAGCGTTCCAAAGCCTTGCGCAATACCGGTGATGAGGGCTTGCTTCCAGGTGAAACCACTATAGCCCGTCTGGCCTTTGGGAAAGGATGCGCTCGCCAGCAAAGCAGCTGTCACCAACAGCATCACACACACCGTGCGCGCTTGGAAATCCCCGACACCGATGGCGCGGAAGCCCAGAGCAAAGGCAATGGTGATCAGAGTGGCCACAACCATAGTCCCGATCAGTTTGAGATCACCCTGGTCCTCTTGACGCTTTTTCCCTGCCAACCAGCGGAAAAACGCTGCGCACAACCGGATGATAAGCGTCCGGTAATACGTACAGATCACCAAAAGGGTGGCCACATGCAGAAGCACGTCGAACAACAAGGGGAGCTCGGGCATGGACAATATATCCCTAAACAGAATCAGATGACCGGAACTGGAAATCGGTAGGAATTCCGCAAGTCCCTGGACAACTCCAAGAAGCAACCCTTCCCACACACTGAGATTCTCAACCATCGATCAACCTCCTTCAGTTTACGTTGATGAGTGTTTCTCAAGCAGGCACAGCTGACGCTGGGCATCCAGAAAGGGAACCAACAGGGGCACCAGGGTGGATCTCCAACCATAGGGACTACCGCTTTTTCCTCTTTCCACCAGACTTCCGATCGCCTGCAATTCTTTTTCCGTTTCATCAGACTTGCCTTTATAGGCACACACAACACCATCATCCGCAGTGATCCTCCCGATACTCCCGAGGACATCAGGCAAGGGGTGGAAAGCCCGGAAGGTAACCAACTGAAAACTGCCGGTCACTTCAGACAGGTCTTTTTCTAGAACCTCAACACGGTCCACAAGGTTACACACCGCCAGGGCATTGCGTAGAAACCCGGTGCGACGTCCCGAACGCTCGACCAAGGTGAACTGGATGGAATCGAGCATGATCGCCAGGGGAATACCGGGAAAACCGGCTCCAGAACCCACATCACACACATGCACCGACGGCCAGGCATGGCCTTCGATCAAACGGCGGAACACCGGGACGGCCGCCATGGAATCCAATACATGCTTGACAATCAGGTCACGTCCTTCGGCTGCCACCAGCTTGTATACTTTATTGAACATGGCCAGTTCCCTCAGGTAGGCATTGAACTGCTTCTCCTGGAAAACCGATAGAGGAATACCCAGTTCAGCCACTCCCTGGCGCAACAGCTCCATACAGATAGGATCACTGTCCATGCATTTGCCTCCCCTGGCGGCTGACCATCACCATAAGGATGGCGAGATCCGATTTGCGGACTCCGGAAATGCGCCCGGCCTGACCGATGGACAACGGACGCACCACCTTGAGTTTCTCCCTTGATTCCTTGGAGATGCCGCCCAGCTGGTCATAATCGAAATCAGCGGGAATCAAAATCTGCTCCATATGGGAAAAACGATCCACCTGACGATCCTGTTTTCTGATATATCCCTCATATTTCGTATCAAGTTCGGCCTGGTAGCGCACTGCTTCCTCAAAATCGCCCAGACCGGGAATCTTTGGCACCAGGTCCTCAATGGTTATCCCAGGTTGCTTGATGAGATCCAAAGCGGTTTTTCCATCCACACGGCTGGCAGCCAGCAGATCCTTCACCGCATCGATGCGTTCAATCTTGTGCTGCAGACGATCGATGGCCTCCTGCCGCTGCAGGCCAACCGCGAAACCCTTGGGGGACAGACGCTGATCGGCGGTGTCATGACGGAGATTCAAACGGTATTCAGCCCGTGAGGTGAACATGCGGTATGGCTCCTTGGTCCCCTTGGTCACCAGATCATCGATCAGCACTCCGGTATAGGCCTCGGTGCGGCTCAATATCAAAGGAGCCTCCCCCTTGAGTTTCTGGGCAGCGTTGATTCCCGCGATCAACCCCTGGCAGGCTGCTTCCTCATACCCTGAAGTCCCGTTGGTCTGGCCCGCCACGAACAAACCGCTTACCCGTTTGGTCTCCAGTGAGGGATACAGTTGGGTGGGTTCGATATAATCATACTCCACCGCATAGGCGGGCCGCATGATCTCGGCCTGTTCCAGTCCCCGGATAGAATGGATGAAGGCCTGCTGGACATCCTCGGGAAGCGATGAGGACAACCCGTTCAGATACATCTCCTCGGTACCCACCCCTTCAGGCTCAATGAAAATCTGATGGTGGTCACGCTCGGCGAACCGCACCACCTTGTCTTCAATCGATGGACAATAGCGGGGTCCTTTGCCGACAATCTTCCCTCCATATAGGGGAGAGCGGTGGATATTCTCACGAATGATCCTATGGGTCTCGCTGTTGGTCCAGGTGATGTGGCAATGCATCGAAGGCCGGTCGATATGGTCATAATCGAAAGAGAACGGCATCATCACATCGTCACCGGGCTGGTCCTCCATCACGCTGAAATCAAGCGATGACTCGCGAACCCTGGCAGGGGTTCCGGTTTTCAATCTTCCCAGGTTGAAACCTTTAGCCCGCAACGCCGTGCCCAGACCCACCGCGGCAGGTTCGCCCAAACGACCGGAGGAACAATCGTATTCACCAATGAAAATGCGGCCTTCCATAAAGGTCCCGGTAGTGAGCACCACTACTTTGGCGGTGATACGATGTCCACGTTCGGTAACTACCCCGCAGATTCTGATACCATCCGATTCCAAAAGGATATCAACTACCGTGTCCTGGAACAGCGACAGGTTTTTCTGAGCCTCCAGGGTCTCCTTGGCATTGCGGTGATAGGTGAATTTGTCCGCCTGGGCCCGCGGGGCCTGGACTGCCGGACCACGCCGCCGGTTGAGGATCCTGAACTGGATCATCGACCGGTCGATCAAGTGCCCCATCTCACCCCCCAGGGCATCCACCTCACGCACCAGATTGCCCTTCGACAACCCACCCACCGCGGGATTGCACGACAACCGTCCAATCGCATCCAGACTCTGGGTGATCATCAAGGTTCTGAACCCGATTCTTGAAAGCGCAAGGGCCGCTTCTATGCCGGCATGGCCGCCACCAATGACTATCGCATCGTAATCCATATATCTATTCCTACTTATTTTCCAACACAGAATCCACTGAAAATATGCTCAAGTATATCCGTCGAAGCCACCTCACCGGTCAGACTTCCCAATGCATTGATAGCCTCATTCATCTCGATGGCCACAATATCCAAGGGCAATCCCTCGTGAGCGAGCCTCAGAGTTGCTTCAAGAGCTTCGGAAGCCCTGACCAGTTCATCGCGCTGCCGCGTCGATTCTATCACTAGCCCGTCATCCCCAGGCGCACCGGCGCTTTTTTTCAACCGCCGCACAATTTCTGCCTGCAGACCGGCAAATCCCCTGCCCAGTTTCGCGCTCAGTGGGAAACTGCCGTCCGGCACGACTTCCCCGGCTATATCGGTCTTGTTCCATACCACTATGCATCGGGGATCCTTTTTCAAGGCGGTGATACCGATGGCCTGCTCGGTGGTCCCGTCCAGCTGATCCGTACCATCCAACATCAACAGGATCAGATCGGCCTGCTCAATCAAATATCCGGTCCGGCGGATTCCCTCCTGCTCAAGGGCATCGGTTGATTCCCGCAAACCGGCGGTATCGTACAAGCGCACAGGCACTCCTCCGACCACCGCTTCGGCCTCGATGAAATCCCGGGTGGTTCCCCGGATATCGGAGACAATGGAACGCTCCTGTTTGAGCAATAGGTTGAACAAGGTGGATTTTCCTGCATTGGTCGAACCTGCCAGCACGATACGTGCCCCTTGGCTATACAACCGGCCAACACCATAGGTGGAAACCAGTGTATCTATGCGATCCTTGGCCGAGACGATGGTGTCGAAGGGAAACGAGGTATCCCCCCCGATCTCATCCTCAGCGTAGTCCAGTTGCACCTCAACCACGCTCAATGCATCCAGAACCTGGCCCTTGATCTCTTCCAGAACCGTGAATAAAGCACCTTCCAGACGGTTGAGGGCCAGGCTCTGCGCTGTACGCGAACGCGCGCCTACTATCTCCTGTACCGCTTCAGCGCGGGTGAGATCGATATTACCATGCATGAAAGCGCGGAAAGTGAATTCCCCAGGATTTGCCGGCCGCATTCCCGCTCTTCCCAGCAACCCAAGAATCGCCTCGACTCCCGGGATACTGCCGTGGCAGGACAACTCAGCACTTTCCTCGCCAGTATAACCATGGCCATCCCGATACACCGCCACCACCACCTGGTCCACGGCCTTGCCATCCTGTGGATCAAAAAGCACACCATAGACATTCCGATGGGTAGGCGCCGCCAGAAGCGCCTTGGAACGGGAGAAACAAGGCGCTAGAGCCGCCACACAACCCTTTCCGGAAATCCGTATCACGGCAAGCGCCCCTGTGCCCCACGCAGTGGCCAGGGCGAAAATAATATCATCAGTCTCGTACATCGATTTTTCCATCTGCACAAGTATACGTATACCTGAGGGGAGTGTCTACCGCCATATCGGTCTTGCATGTTTGTTATCCTTTCACTTACAATGGGTTAACATCACTACGGCCTGTATATCGATGCAAACCGGACTCCCGGGTTTCTTTACAAATCCTACCGGCTAGGGTATCATCCCGGTATGGATATCCAATCAATACAGGGACGGAGCGATCTGTTGGCGAATATGCGAGCCTGGTTCCGTCAGAAACAATATCTGGAGGTGGCCACCCCCACCCTTTCATCCGATCTTATCCCAGAATCCACCATAGAGAATTTCGCCACCCAGTATATCAATGAATTCCTCGGTTCCAGAGAACTCTACCTGATTCCCTCGCCTGAAATCCACATGAAGAAAATCATCGCCGAGATCAAGCGGAGCATCTATCAGTTCTCCTCCTGTTTCCGCAATTGTGAACAGGTCGGCAGCCATCACAATCCAGAATTCACCATGCTGGAGTACTATACCGTTGGAGCCGACGAACAGGATTCCATTGCCATCACCGAAGACCTGATCGCCCATACCGCCTTGGACGGCTGTCCCGAGCACCTCCTGCCTCCTTTTAGGAAAATGAGCATGGCCGAAGCCTGCCACACCTATGCGGGATTCGATCTGGATGCCACCCAATCCATCTCCAGATTGCGGCAGACCGCACTGGGTCTAGGTCTGCACCTCCCCGATGCCCAGGAAAGCTGGGAATCCACCTTCAACCGCATTTTTCTCACCTTTGTGGAACCCGCCTTACCCCAGGACCGGCCTCTGGTACTCGATGAATACCCCCAGCAGATTGTCTGTCTCGCGAAACGCACCCCCGGTGGTCCCTATCGCCAGCGGTGGGAACTCTATGCGGGTGGAATCGAAGTCGCTAATTGTTACAACGAGGAACTGGACGCCAACACTATCCGCGCCTATTACCGCAATGAGTACGCCCATCTCGCCACACAACGCAACCTTAGCGGCACCGTGATCCCCGATTGCGACCACCATTTCGCCGACATCTTCGGTTCCACCTATCCAGCTTGTTCAGGTGTCGCCATGGGCATGGATCGCCTCCTTATGTTGCAGCTGGGACGCACCGATTTGGGGGGGGTGATTTTATTTCCCCTTTCTGCTATGATAGCTGCCGGTTGTGATGTGTAATCCTGATAATGGAATAAGAGGTATTCAATAATGATTAAAGCAGGTCAGATTGATAAAGGGACCGCGCTGTTGATAAAAGGTCAGCCTTTCATCTGCGTGGACAGAGAATTTGTGAACCCCGGAAAAGGCTCGGCCTTCGTCCGGCTTAAGCTCAAGAGTCCCGCAACGGGGCAGTCCCTCCGTGAGACAATGAAATCCCAGGACAATGCCGAGGATATCACTGTTGAAGACAAGGATTGCCAATATCTCTATAAGGACCAGGAGAATTTCCATTTCATGCTCACCGAGACCTATGAGCAGATTGAAATTCCCATGGTGTCTTTCCCCGACTACCAGTACATCATGAAAGATGGTGAGACCTACCGCGTCACCTTCTGGGAACATCTGCCCCTGGACATCCAAGTCCCTCCCAAAGTGATCTTCACTGTGGTTGAAGCCGAGGAAATGGTCAAAGGCGACACTGTTACCGGTGCAACCAAAAACGTCACTACCGAAACCGGCCTGGTTGTCCGCGCGCCCATCTTTATCAAAGTCGGTGAGAAAATCCTGGTGAATACCGAGAGCAAGGAATATCTGGAACGCGTCAACAAATAAGCGTTCCTTCTCCATGAAAAAGACCATCCTTCATTGTGGATGGTCTTTTTTTTTTCAGATCTTTCTAACCGGTCGGGCTTCGATATATCCCCGGTATCCCATCGGAGCCAGCTGGAAACGCGGCCCGTCGCCATCCGCCCACTCGAAGCCATACAGCTTCGGATCGTACACCTTCATCTCATCCCACAACCCTACGATGGCTTCCTCAAAATCCTTCTCTTCAAAAGGAGGTCCCTGGAACACCATCATCCGGCAGGGTGGCAGATCTATGATATCGAATCCCTCAGGCACAGTTCCCGTGAAATCAACCGGGACTTCAACCCCCTGCACATACTCCGATGTCCCTTTTTTACGCATTTGAAGCGGCATCCACATGCCAATCGGTTCGTACAGTGCTTCTTTGACTCCAGCCAGAACATCCCACACCTCACAGCCGACATCTCCACAGTAGGCAAAATAATCAGCCGCGTGCTGTGCGTATTTAAGAATCACTTTCCTTGCAGGTCGATCAACCACCTGCACAAACACGGCTTGCAGGCTTTTTTTCTTCTCCATTCCAGTTTCTCCTATCTGTCTTGTGCGAATACACCGATATGCCTGTGGCGGTGGAAAAACCGGCAATGGCACACCGCTGAGACGGAAACGGCTGGGACTCATCCCAAACTGCCTGGAGAAAGCCCTGGTAAAACCCTCGTGGGAGTCAAAGACAAAATCGAACGCCACATCGACAATCGCCCGGCTCTCTTCCCGTAGAATTTTCGCCGCCAGTGTCAGCCGCTTCTGACGGATATAGGTGAAAGGCGCCATTCCGGTCGATTCCTTGAACAATCGCGCACAATGCCATGGTGAATACCAGGCGGCATCCGCCAGCATCCGCAGCGTGATAGGTTCAGAGATATGCATCTCGATGTATCTCAACATCCGCTCGACAGCCAGTTCATTCTCTCGGCTTTCCATCCGTTCCCGACCTCCTTGCAGACTATACCATGCACCAGGTTGGATATCTTGACCGTCCTTGCTAAGTTTGATCAGGGTACCAGAGGATCGCGGTAGATACGCTGCTGACCATCGGGAGTATTGAATACCCAGGCCCCGTCGGCTTCCCGGCAGGCCAGATAGCTTTTCCCCAGTGGAATCTTGCCACCCCCCTGGGGCAGATCCACCGCATACACCGGCATCGCCAAACCTGACAGGCGTTTCCTGAGCTCAGCCTCCAGGGCGATACCCCTCTCCAAAGGCACCTGGAAATGATGGGTTCCATTCACCAGATCACCCTGGAACAGGTAATATGGCTTTACCCGGATGGCCACCAGGGCATTCATAAGGGTCTCAAGCGTATCAGCATCATCATTCACTTTATGCAACAGCACCGTCTGGTTCATTACAGGAATCCCCGTATCCACGAACCGCGCTACTGCTAGGCGGCTTTGCTCCGTGATCTCCCTAGGATGGTTGAAATGGGTGAAAAGATAGAAAGGCGCCGTGGAATGGCCTTTGAGCATGCCAATCAAGCCCCCGTCGATCCTTTGGGGAAAGGTTACCGGTATCCGTGAGCACAATCTGACAATCAGATCGGGTCTTGCCTTCCGGAATACTCCGATCATCCGATCCAGTTTCGTATCCGATAGTGTGAAAGGATCCCCTCCGGTGAACAATATCTCCTTGACCTCGGGATGCGCACCCACATACCTGGCGGCTTCCTGGACCTCATCAAGACTGGCGCACCCCCCACCCAGTCCGGTGAAACGCCGCCGGAAACAATGCCGGCAATAGGTTGCGCAGGTGTCAGTTACCAGAAAAGCCACCCTGTTGGTGTACCGGTGGATAAGCCGGCTGGTGACCAAATGCACCTGCTCAGCCAGCGGATCGGCCAACTCCGCCTGATCGAAAGCCAATTCACTTGCCGTGGGCACCACCTGGCGCCGGATAGGATCATCGGGATCCCCGGGATCGATCAATCCAAGATAATAACGGCTGATACACAAAGGAGGGGAACACTCACCCATGTGCCAAGCCGATTCCTCCTCCGTAAGAGCAAGCAATACAGACAACTCTTCAAGCGATCTCACCGATGTCCGCGCGTCCAGGATCCAGTCACATTCATGCATAGGCTAGATGTAGCAGATATCACCGATGAAGTCCAGATTGGTGTCTGACACTTTTTTCTAAATTGCTGTTTCCGCTGTCCAGAATGCGGTTTTTAAAGATTTTTTTGTGTATTTTTATTTCTTTCCAACACAAAATCCAGCGGTCCACACAGGCCTTCCACATGGATCCTGCACAATCCTGATGATAATTGTTTTGCATGCCACAGGGTTTGCTGATACACTCATGGACAAGTCACCAGCTCTTTTCTGCGAGGTAAACATGTCGGAAAAAAAAGCTCGAAAAAGTATGAAGGGATACTATCTCACCACCTTCCTGATCGGTCTTGGTTTTTTCACCATGGGATTGATGGATCCGCTGTACGATACATACATCCCGCTTTTTTTGGGGAAATACATTGAATCGAATGCCCTTATCGGTTCGATCATGACACTGGACAATATGTTCGCGATTGTGCTGATTCCTATCTTTTCCGCTATCTCTGACAGGACCCGCACTCCCATAGGCAGGCGCATGCCGTTTATCATCACACTGCTGCCCCTCAGCGCGGTTGCTTTCGGTCTCATTCCATTCTCTGCGCTTTCCTCCCTGGCGCTCTTGATTGTCCTTATTTTCTGCCTGAATGTTTTCAAACAATCCGTTCGTGGCCCTGTGGTAGCGTTGATGCCGGATATCATCCCCGGTGAAATCCGTTCCGAAGCCAATGGAGTGATCAACACCATGGGTGGTATCGCCACCATCGTGGGAACCATCGGGCTTGCCCAGTTGATGAATGTAAAGATCAATCTTCCACGGCGCGGCCCCACCGACAGCATTCTGGCTTTTCCTTTGGCCAGTATTCTGGTGGTCATAGCAGTTCTACTGCTCTTTCTATTTGTAAAGGAAAACAAAGGAGGCTATCAGGAACAGGCCTCTAAAGAGAAAGTGCCTATTTTCCGCTCTATCAGGATGATTTTTGGGGAAAAGGAGAAAAGCGCGCTTTTTGTGTTGCTTTCGCTGCTTTTCTGGTTCATCGGTTACCAGGGAGTCCTTCCTTTCGTCGGCAAGTATTCCATTGAAATCCTTAAGACCTCTAAAGGAAACGCAGCCCTTGCTGCCGGTATGGTTGGCGTTTCCTATGCGATATTCGCCATACCCAGTGGAATCGTCGCCCATAACCATGGCCGCAAGAAGACTATCCGGGGAGCGTTGCTGGGAATTATGACCATTCTCTTGCTTATATTCGTACATAGTCTGACTCTGACTGGCGAAGGGATTTCACCCAGTCTCAGACTTTTTACATTCTGGATCCTGATGTTCTGTTTTGGAACCTTCTGGGTAACGGTGGTCACCAATTCTTTCCCCATGTTGTGGCAGATGGCCGATTATACCAATATGGGCATCTATACTGGCCTATATTACTTCTTCTCTCAGCTGGCTTCCATCATCGCCCCACCGATCACCGGTGCGCTCATCGATGTGTTCGGCTATAGTTCCCTGTTTGTTTTTGCCGCTGCTTGCATGTTCATCGCCTTCCTGCTGATGTCGAAAGTCAAACGCGGGGAACCTCAGGACAACGCCTCCCCGATCGCGAATTTTGCCAAGTAGGATTCTAAGGATCGAATAGATTCCGGGGAACGATCGAGACTGGGATCAGACGATTGATTATAGTAAGCCCCTCTTGTTGGCACGAACCGACAGGAGGGGTGATTTTTTCCCCCAACAATTTCCTCAGGAGATCCCATGGTCATCCCTATGGCCAACTCCTGAAGGTTTTTAGTGGTACTTTTATAAAGTCAGAGATTATTAAAATATCAAATCGTCCGGCCAAATAAGCTTGCTGTAAATCTCATCCACAGCGATCTTATGGAGTTCATAGGCCTTTTGCATATACGATGTTGGATTCACATAGACCGGAGCTATCTCAGTGGCGACAGTGGGAGTCCAGAGGTAAACCTTAGTAAGCTCTACCACTGGTTCAGCTATCGGTTCCACGACAGGTTCTACAATGGGCTCCGCTACTGGAATTTCCAAACCAGTGACAGTTGGAGTGTATGGACTGACTTTGGTAAGCATCACAATAGGTGCGGCTATCGGCTCGATTACAGCCTCAGCCTCGGGGATAGCTTCTGCTACCACTGGTTCGGCTACTGGCTCGGCCACGGGTTCGACGATTGGTTCAGCCACAGGTTCGACGATTGGTTCAGCCACAGGTTCGACGATTGGCTCAGCCACAGGTTCGACGATTGGCTCAGCCACAGGTTCGGCGATTGGCTCAGCCACAGGTTCGGCGATTGGCTCAGCCACGGGTTCGGCGATTGGCTCAGCCACGGGTTCGGCGATTGGCTCAGCCACGGGTTCGGCGATTGGCTCAGCCACGGGTTCGGCGATTGGCTCAGCCACGGGCTCGGCGATTGGCTCAGCCACGGGCTCGACGATTGGCTCAGCCACGGGTTCGACCACGGGTTCAGCTACGGGTTCGACGATTGGTTCAGCTACGGGTTCGACCACAGGTTCGACGATTGGTTCAGCCACGGGTTCAGACACCTGAGGAACCACCCCGATATCCGTAGAAGGCAGTACAACCGGGCTTTCAGCTGGCTTGGCAACCGGGACGATAGGAGGTGTGATTTCGTGTATTGTGGCCGAGGGAGGCCATGTAGCAGGCCGGAAGTATACAATACCTGCAAGCACAAAGAGCGTGATTGCCAATGTTATTCCTAAAAGTATGTATATTCCTGTCTTCTTCATATGCGAATCGTCATCCTATTTCTAAAAGACCTTTATAAACCTATAGTAACGCAAAAACCCTCGACTTGTCGATGAATTAATGACATGTCGCCGGAATTCTTCATTATGAACACAGCATCCGTACCGATAATTGCCTTCCGTCGGATATCTCTTTGGGCACGAAGCTTCTGGGTAAAACCTTTCAGGGTCGCATGGTCACGGGCCACCGCCCTCTTATACCGGGTACACAGGGGAGCCTCAATAAAACAGATATAATCACACAGTACATCCAGCTTCATCCGATGGAGCAATGCGGCATTTAGGATCGCTGCCTGGCAACCTTCCTTCTCCCATTGATCCAGCATGCGGACACAGGCCGCCACCATCCGCGGGTGGGTGATGGACTCCAATACTGCCAGTTTGTGTGAATCGGCAAAAACAATCGAGCCCAAGCGTTTGCGGTCGATTGTCCCATCAACGGTAAGTACTTCCTTACCAAAAACCGCCACAATCTCTTCCTTTGCCGCGGACAATGCCTCGTGTCCAAGAGTATCCACCTCGACCATGGGATATCCCTTTGCCAGGAACAGATTGGCATATGCGTTCTTTCCTGCGCAGTACTGCCCAGTCAAACCAATGATTCTCAATGTAGTTCCCCCCAGCTTTTTCCTATCTCCAGACTTACCCGGAGTGGAATCGAAAGTTTCACCGCATGTTCCATCTCATCACGGACCAACAACTGCATATTGGTTATCTCATTCTCAGGAACCTCGAAAATCAATTCATCATGTACCTGCAGGAGCAATCGGCTACGGCATTTTTCAGACACCATCCGCCGGGCAACCTTGATCATCGCCAGCTTCATGATATCGGCAGCAGTCCCCTGGATAACTGTATTCACCACCACGCGGTCAGCACCGGCTTTTTCAACCTTGCTTGCGCTTTGGATTTCGGGGACCGCACGTTCCCGCCCAAACAAAGTCGCCACTTTGCCAGTAATCTCAGCTTGGGTACGTATTTTCTGCATGAAAGCACTTACCCCGCTGAACCGGGCGAAGTAATCATCGATGAATGATTTTGCCATCTTGTTGGATATCTGCAGCTCATTGGCCAACCTGAAAGCAGACATACCATACATCACCCCGAAATTGATAGTCTTGGCAACCCGGCGCTGTTCAGGCATCACCAGATCGGGAACCACATTGAAAATAATGGATGCGGTATGACGGTGGATATCCTCACCTTTTAAAAAGGCTTCCTTCAATCCCTGATCGTCCGCCATATGGGCCAGCACCACCAATTCGATCTGGGAATAGTCGGCTGAGAAAAACACATAGCCTGGCGCGGGAATAAAAGCCTCGCGGATCATCCGGCCATCCTCGCTGCGTATAGGAATATTCTGTAGATTCGGATTCCGGCTGGACAATCTGCCAGTCGCGGTGCCAGTCTGCACAAACGACGTATGGATCCTTCCCGTCTGTGGATTCACCATTTTGGGCAAAGCATCGATATATGTATTCTTCAGTTTCACCAGACCCCGGTTCTGCAATATCAAGCGGGGGACCGCATCGATATTGGCTAGTTGCTCCAGCGTCTCGGTAGCCGTGGAAAACCCCGTCTTGTTCTTTTTACCGGTAGGCAGGTTGCGATCCACAAACAATACTTCCTGCAATTGTTTGGTTGAGTTGATATTGAATTCCTTGCCACAGAGCTTGTAGATCTCCTGTTCAATGGCAGCGATACGGACCACCACCTCGGCATCAAATCCAACCAACTTATCAGGATCCAGACACACTCCGGTCAATTCCATATCCGAAAGTATCCTGACCAAAGGCATCTCCATATCATTGAACAAAGACAGCATGCCCCGCTCTTTCAGCGCCGCATCAAAAATCTTATAGAGTCTCCAGGTGATATCGGAGTCCTCGGCACCATACTCAACCGCTTTTTCCAAAGGCACATCGGAGAACAAGCCTTCCTTATCGGGAACCACGTCGGAAAAGTGGATAGTCTTGTATCCACCAAGATATTTTTCCGCGAGATAATCCAGATTGTAGATTCCACTGGCTGCATCCAGCAGCCAAGCGGCCAGCATGGTATCAAAACGGAGATCTACCTTGGTGATTCCCCACCGGGCCATCACCTTGTAGTCATATTTCAGATTCTGCCCGATCAAAGCGGTTCCGCGTACTTCAAGACATTGCTTCAGCAGTGCCTTGACCGGTTCTTCAGGAAGCATGCGCTTGCCCCCCGCTATCAAAGGAACGTACCAAGCCTCGAATAGTGTGTTGGTACATGAGAAACCCACCGGAACAGCCAGCATCTCGTCCACACTGGTAGTCTCAAAGTCCAGCGCCATGCTGCCACCAGACGCCATGGTATCCAACAGGAGCGCCAGTTCATCAAGCGAAGCCACTACGTGGTGGGTTCCCTTGGCAGCCCAATCGATATTTGATCCTTCAGGCTTTGGAGAGGTGAGAGCCTCGACCACCACCGGTACAGGCAATTCTTCATGTTTCCCGAGGAAATTTTTAGTTTGGGCATTATGGATTGCATTGACCAGACTTCTTGCCCTGGCTTTCTCGAAAAAAGGAATGGCTTTCTCCCATTCGACAGTTTTCAGCAGGAATTGGTCGGTATCGAACGAGGATACCAGGATAGCGTCATCCTTCAGACGGACCAGGGTCTGGCTGAGAAACGCCACCGGTTGGGAAGCCCGTAGTTTTTCAGCCACCGCCTTGGTGCATTCATCCAGATGGGCGTAGATGCTTTCCAGTGAACCATACTGCTGCAATAGCTTCACCGCCCCTTTTGGACCGATTCCCGCTACTCCTGGCACATTGTCGGAGCTATCGCCTATCAAAGCCAGATAATCGACCATCTGGTCAGCACGGATCCCATATTCCTGCAAGACCTCGTCCACACCGAACAGAGTATAGGATTTCTCCCCTTTTTTAGGAGGGCGCAACGCCTTTGTATAAGGACCGACCAGTTGCAGAAGATCCTTGTCCCCGGTGACCATGACGCTGTGGACACCCATTTTCTCCGCGCTATGGGTTAGCGAGGCAATCACATCATCGGCTTCCCATCCTTCACGCCCGATCTGGGGAATACCAATGGTATCCAGCACCTCCTGTATCATAGGAACCTGCGCATGCAGATCCTCAGGAGCTTTTTCCCGGTTGGCTTTGTATTCAGGATACATGATATGGCGGAACGTGGGCGCCGCGGTATCCATGGCCACCACTAGATAATCCGGTTGGTGCTCGCGCAGCAGCATGAACAGAGTATTGAAGAATCCATAGAAAGCGGAAACATTCTTCCCTTCCAAATCCCGCAGGGGCTGGTTGATGAAAGCAAAATAGGAACGGTAGATCAAACCATATCCATCGATAATATACAGGACAGGACCATCGGTCTTTTTTTCACCCATTTGGGGTTTCTCCTGGTAGGATTTGTACCTGCAGCGTCAGTCCATCATATGCGGGGTGGATGCCGGCAGGGAGCGAGCGGTCCAATGTCCCATGCTCCACTCTGTGGGTCATATGGGTGAAAAAGGTGGAGGTTGACCCGATCCGTTGGGCCGCCACAATGGCCTCATCGATACACATATGGGTTGGATGGGGTGATTGGCGCAACGCATCGATTACCAAGGTCCGCACGCCTTCAAGCTGTTTATAGCTTTCCTCGGGAATCTCCTTGCAATCGGTAAGGTAAGCGAAAGAACCGATACGGTAACCGTAGACTTCACGGCAACCATGTATCAACGGTATAGGTATGAACTCAAGATTTCCCAATCGCACACCGGTGGGAGGAACTTCGTTAAGAGTGAGTTGGGGTAACCCTCCCTGCCAGCAATTGGTCCCCACTGCGTATGGAAACCGCTGGGAGATATCGAAAAGCACTTGCTTTGGTCCATAGACAGGAAGTGCGCCATGCTCGGTGAATACCCGCAGATCATCGATACCGTTGAGATGATCCGCATGGTTGTGGGTGAAAAATACCGCATCCAACCGCATGATATGGGCACGGATTGCCTGGATGCGGAATTCAGGACCGGTATCCACTACAATGGATATATCCCCTTCCCGGATCCAGACTGAAGAGCGCATCCGGTTGTTCCGGGGATCGTCAGAGGTGCACACCGGGCAACTGCATCCTATCCGGGGTACGCCATGCGATGTTCCTGTTCCTAAAAAAGTAATGGTCATCTAAAGACTGTCTACCGCGCTTTTGAATAGACGCTGTAAGGATTTCAGCTGTTTGGAGGTGAAAGAACCCAAATCAGAGAATCCTTTGGCTAGGGTATTCTTCAGATCATCGGTTTTGAGACTGCTGAAATCAATGCCTTCTCCTACTTCTGAAAGGAATTCCACCACTGAATCCTTGCCCTTGGCTGTGGCTTCGGCAAATTTCTCCTGGAATTCGGCATCATCCCATTTATCCAGATATTCATCGATTTTTGATTGAGGAACATCAGCCTTCTCAAGAATCCTGGCCACCGATTCCTTCATCTCTTTGGTATCCTGCGAACCCTGCCAACTGAAACCGAAAAATTGCTGCGAGACCGAAGGGATAAAGAAATAAATCACAAAAAACGCCAGGACAGCGATAAGAACCGCTGTGAATAAAGAACTTAAAAAGCCCATTTTCCTCATTTTTACCGCTCCTTTTCAACCATTGGCCCATTCTAGCATAAATGATGTCCCCTCACTAGACCAAAAAAAACCAAGGGCAACTTGTCCACGATAACGGGTGCTTAGAACATCCTACCGATGATGGCGGTCCCGATCTTTCCCTGCTCCCAATCAGGCTCAAGATTGGCCAAGCTGGGATCAGCGTAGGAGAAACCACGGGAAGGAACCTGATAATGCAGGCTTAAAATGAAACCCCCGATACGTAAATCCAACTTTGCCCGGTAGTCGAGGGTGATATTCGCAAAGAAATCCTTATAGGTGGCCTGGGTATAGATGTTGTCTTTATCGCCTGCCCAGAAGGATAAGGAACGTCCCTTGCCGATATTCAAACCATACCGTGTCCCCAACCCTAGACCAAGCTGGGTTAAACTGGCGACATCCGAAGATATGCCAATTGTGGCCACTCCAAAAATCCGGTGTGAGATGTCGTCTTCGTAAATTGGCTGGCCATATTCGGTCACACCCACGATATTCCCCTGGGTATGGAATAAATTGGCATCCAAATCCACTCCCAGCAGTCTCAGGCGGGCTTCGCTCCCAGTCAGGTAGTTGGATATATCAACCCAATCCGCATACATGGTATCCTGCGAAAGAGGATTCTCCTGGAATTGCGATACGGTTCCCACTCCGAAATCAAACAAATCCCGTGCTGATACAGATGTAAAACCTAGGAATAACACACATAGGATCGTGCACAGCTTTCTCACTTCAATCTCCATTATATATGAAACAGGAACGGCCCCGCTTTTCCAGAACGGGGCCAGTCCTTTTTAGAAACAATTGTTTAGAACAAGGTCAACAGAGCGGATACTCCAATTCTTCCTTCGCTGAAGTTGGGGGCCAATTTTGCAGTATCCATGGTCTCGAAGGTGAATCCATCGGTATCAACCGTGTAGTTGAGACCAACCATGACACCACCCAGTTTAAGGTCAGCCGTAGCGCGATAGGTCATCGGAGCATTCATGAAGGCCTCAGCGAAATCGGTATCTTCGTTGATTACCTGTCCATTGCTGATGATAACTCCATCGCCATTTTCATTGAACAGCGCGTTGATCCGGGGACCCATGCCAAGACCGACACGGAGCAACCCGATCAGATCAAGGGAAACACCACCGGTAACAAGACCGGTCACGCTGTGTAGGGTCTGACCACCAACCTCGCCCTGTGAATACAAAGCGGCAATATCGAGTTCAGCGAATAGAATCCGCAAACGCATATCGGCGCCGAATCCATAATTCTCGGGATCCTTAAGTGATTCCCAATCGAATCCCTCGGTAGCCGTTACATCGAAAGCATTGGTATACTGGGCGGTGGCGCCGATGCTGAAATCGAACCCATCCGCAAACAACCCAGCAGGAACCAGTAGAAGCGCGACTAAAAGAACCAGAATTGTCTTTTTCATGATAACCTCTCTCCTTAGGGGGCCTCCCCCCGATCATTCCATATGTTAACCGAAGCCGTACGGCCACCGGTAAAACCCTTATAACAACGCCAGTTGGAAAGAAACCCCGAACCGGTCTTTCACCCCTGGTTCCAATAAACCCGCCCAACCATCCTGAACCTGCATTCCTTCCAGTGTCGTACCCGTCTCCTTGATATAGGTGAATCCAAGGATCGCGGGACCAAACATGAAATCCAGTCCAAACCTCAGGTGAATCGGTCTTTGAAGAAAATCCGCAGTCAGATTCGCTTCCGAGGCCGCTCTTCCATTGACCGTCACTTCTCCATCTTCGGGAAAAGTGAAACCGGTACCAATGCCAGCCCCCAATCCAAGGTAGATAAAATCCGTCACCACAGGAAGACTAAGCCCGAGGGAAGAAAGCAGCTCCATTCCATCCACACAATTCGCATCTGGCAAGGCCGTCAGGGAAACATCCAGGATCAAGAACCGCAGGCCGACATTCAAAGCAGGTGCCCAATTCTCCCCATCGCCCATCCCTTCAAGGAAGGTATCGAAATCCTTACTTGAAGTGGCATCGTATATCCCGGAAAGACCCAGTTTAAAATCGAACAAATCTCTGGCGAAGATGTTTCCAGATATGAAAACCAACACAATCATCATTAGTAACACATATCTTTTCATATTCTGCAAACCCCGTAACACTTATTTCAAACTTATATCATTTATGTAGCATAAGTATAACAGCTAATCCTAGGAAATGGATACAAGAATCTGAGAATTTTTTTAAAACAGTCTTTTTTAAGTCTTTCCAATTCTTGAAGATGAACACTCTATAACCACACTATGTACATGTATTACACCAACATATCACAATTCCAGGCTTTTTTGGGGGAAATCCGGAGGAAAGGTTACCTTGGAACAACCCACACAACTTGCCAGGCGCTGTGCGGCCAACATGATAGCCTGCTTCTGGGCAGTACCCTGGAAAGTGGGGTTTTCGAACCAGCAGGAACGGATCTCCAACGTCTCGTTATGGGTATCCCGCACTGGTTCGATACGGGCGATGAAAGCGTCTCCATACAGCACAGGCAACACATAGTAACCAAATTTCCGCTTAACCTGGGGAGTATAGACTTCCCAGAAATAATCGAAGCCAAAAATCGCCCGCACCAGATCCCGATCCCATAGAAGGCTGTCCAAGGGACCCAGGAACTCCGTGCGGCAGCTACCCCCGTCCTGGGCTTTCCTGGATAACATAGGCCGGTCCTGCGCCAGCATGTACAGAGTATTCGGTATACCCTCTACAGCCACTTCAAGGATCTCACCTTTTTCTAAAAGAACCTTGAATGTCTTGTCTCGTTTGGCTTTATCAAACTCGCGGATGCCAAGATATGCCGCTGAGGACCGGTTCCAAAGCAATCCCACCGCACCGATACGCCGTTTCAGATGCCAGGCCAGACGTTCACCGTCATCCGCAAAGGGCGCGGATTGCTCCAACAGCCCACGAGGAAGCAGATGGGAAGCAAGATCATAGTATTTTCTCGACTTTTCCTTATGATGGATCACCAAGGCTCCTTGGAAATAGAGGGTTTCGAGCACAGCCCGCCCCAAAGAAGTTGGCGACCACCACCAGTCAACCTGCTGATCCATACCCAGATCCTGGGAACAGAGTGGTCCACGCACCGCAATCGAATCAAGGACTTTTTGTGCGACCTGTTCCACAGAATCCAGGCTGCGCACTCCATGCGAGCGAAAATGTTGGCGGACCGAGGCGAAACAAGGCCAATCGGAAGTGGGCAGGATCGAGAGGTTCTTATCCCAGTAATCAAACAGCACCCGGTCCTCGTAGAGCAGGGTTTCCAGCATCGGCACCTGGTATCCCTCAACCCGGGAGTGCAGCACCAAAGTGTCATTGCGGCAACAGATGCTGAGCGGATCAAACTGTATGCACGAACATTGGCGCACAAAATCAAAGACTCCCTGTTTTCCAGAGAACCGGTGGTTTTCCCCCAAACCTTGTTTTTCTAGGAGAAAACCCATCGCTTCCTGTTTGGAGAGGGAGATCACAATGTATCCAGCTCCTGTTTCCACACCGCCACACAGGCATCGCTGGGCATGCGCCAGTCACCGCGGGGAGACAAGACCACCGAGCCCACCTTCGGTCCATCGGGAAGACAGGACCGTTTGAACTGTTGCGAAAAAAACCGCCCATAGAATATCCGCAACCACTTCAGGAGCACCTCTTTGCCATACAATTCCCCGAACACCTGGCAAGCGATACGGAAAATCTTCTGGGGACCATATCCCCATCTGACCATATAGTACAGGAAGAAATCATGCAGTTCGTAGGGTCCGACGATGTCCTCAGTCACCTGGGAGATTTTTCCATCCATGGCAGGAAGCAGCTCAGGGCTTACCGGAGTGTCCAAAACATCCAGAAGAACCCCACGTATCACCGTATTGGCTCTTTTTTCAGCGTAATACGCCACCAGATGGCGGATAAGGGTCTTGGGAACAGAAGCATTCACCCCATACATGGACATATGGTCACCATTGTAGGTAGCCCATCCCAGTGCGAGTTCGGAAAGATCCCCGGTTCCCACCACAAGCGCCCCATTGGCGTTGGCGATATCCATAAGCACCTGAGTGCGTTCCCTGGCCTGGGAATTCTCATACACCACATCGTGTACCGCTGGATTGTGTCCGATATCCTTGAAATGTTGCGAAACAGCCGCGGTTATATCAATCTTCCGCAAAGTGACCCCCAAGGAGACACTAAGCTGTCCGGCATTGCCCAAGGTCCTATCCGTGGTACCGAAACAGGGCATGGTCACCGCGATGATCCCTTTCCTATCCAGATGCAATCTATCGAACGCTTCCACCCCAACCAGCAAAGCCAAGGTGGAATCCAGACCTCCGGAAACCCCTATCACAATGCTCTTCGATCCAGTATGCTCCAGACGTTTCTTCAGCCCAGTCGATTGGAGCAGAAGGATGGTTCCACATCGGCTGTCCCGGTCAGGACCCTCGGCCGGCACGAAAGGAAAACGGGCGAAGCTTCTGGTCAAAGCGGTGGTCCGCTTTTCTACAGAGAAATGGACTTCGACATATCCTTCTGAAACAGTCTGCGGGAAGGTCGACATCCGCCGGCGCTCATCGGCAAGACGGTATACATCGATCTCGCTCATCAACAAACCATATCCACAGGAATTCCGCTCGGCAAGCAGCATGCCGTTCTCGGCGATCAGGTCATGGGCAGTGAACACCATATCCGTAGAGGATTCTCCCGGACCGGCATCGGCATACAGGTAACCGCAGATGAGACGGGCGGACTGTCCGGTTATCAATTGCCTGCGGTAGGAGCTTTTCCCCACCAGTTCATCACTGGCTGATAGATTGGCGATGATGGTCGCTCCGGCCACTGCATGTGAGGTGGATGGAGGATTGGGAACCCACAGGTCCTCGCACAGTTCCACCGCGAATCGGAATTCAGCTACCGCATCGCAACAGAACAGGATATCCGTGCCAAAAGGACAATCGGATCCGCAGATGGCGATAGTGCTGTTTTCCTTGGGTGCCGGTGAAAACCAACGCGCCTCATAGAATTCCTGGTAGTTGGGAAGATGGGTTTTCGGCACGATTCCGATCACGGCTCCCGCTGTCACCACGGCTGCGCAATTGTAGAGTTTCCCCCGCCATACCACGGGGAGGCCCACCACCGTCACCAAGTCCAGGGAACGGGATTCTTGGACAATCCCGCCGAGAGCGGCCAGGGCCCCATCGATCAGGGACCGTTGCAGAAACAAGTCCGCGCAGGTGTAGGCAGTGAGTCCCAATTCCGGCAATACGAGGAGCCGGACCGCATTGGTGGCGGCCTTATGCATCAATTCCATGGTCTGCTGCGCGTTGTATGCACAATCCGCGACTCTGACTTGTGGAGTGCCCACGGCTACCTTGATAAAACCGTCTCTCATTTAGGATTCCTCCCATGGATACTTGTTTCCTACATCCCAAGTGTACCACAGGTGTAAAAAAGTGACCATCGGTGGGAAACCCCTTCTAGCGGGTTTGCAACAGCCATAGGATTCCATGGAAATCGGGTGATTCCAACATGTCACACTCGGCTTGTTGATCCTGCACATACTTTTTGAACATATCCGCGAGATGTGGATGAAGCGCGCTTAGCTGGGATGACCGCTGTTCGATATGCTGCTGATTATAGTGGTTGGCCTTCACTATGGCCTCATGTGAAAGCGCATTATGGCCAATCACCGACAGATCAAGCTTCCTGAAAAGCTCCAGATGCGACTCAAGGGTGGATAATCCACAATATCCATTGAGGCTATAGGCATCGTCGATCACGATACAACCTCCACTGCGCACCACTGGGATCAATGTACGCAAGGTCTCCTCCATCGTTCCCAGAATCTCTCCCAAAGCGCCGAATACCACCACATCGTAACCGGAATCGGTGTGTACCGAAAGGCTGGCATCCTCAACATAAAAGCTGCATAGATGATCGGCCTTTTGCTTCTGAGCCATCAGCTTGGCCTCGGTGATGAATTCAGGCATGAGGTCTTTCCCCACTACACAACAGCCTGAGGCAACCGCAAGATAGGTGGCGACCGCCCCTTTGCCACAGCCTAGATCAAGAATCCGCTTGTTTGCCGATAATCGATGGTTTTCCTGCAACAGGGCATGGATCTGGGCAGGATCACTGCCCAATTCATAGATGTCCTGAAGCAGAAAGGGAAGGAAGGGAATCAGGGCAGTAGTCTCCGCAGAGAGGGATTCCGCCAGTTTTTTATCGGTGCGCATAATTGTGGTCCGAGATCCATGAAGCCTGGCTTTTAAAGGTGCGGTTCACCGCGGTGATGGTTTCGATGATGAAACCCACTACCATGAGGCTGATGAGAATCAGGGGAAGCTTGTCCCAAAGCCTGGTGAGCGTGGCTATGGTCGGGCTTTCCATGGTGAACGCCATCTGGAGGTCCATCATGAAATTGGGATTCCATATACCTGAAGCCCCGCAGATATAGATGGAGATCACCAACGACAGGGTATTCAGTCCAACCATCAAGGCCACCAGAATTGGCGTATAACGGGCATAAAACAGTTTGGCGAATTCGACCCCCATATCCAATAGGATGGTGACATTGATCAACATGAGCATCCTATTGAACACCTCGGTATCAAACAAGCGCACTAGGCGCGCACCTCCCGCAACCGGAGGAATCTGGAATATCACTGTAGGCAGGAAATTGACAATTATGGCGAATATCACCAGAACCACTAGGGACACAATGCTTTCGCTCCTTGGAATGACCGTCTGGTAGACCGGGATTTCAGGAAGATCTTTTGGATCCCACGCGAATTCCTTCAGGATATGGGTTTTTTCCTCGTACCGCTGCCCGATGGCGAACACGAGGGTCACCCAGGCAAAAGCCTGCAGCATAGCGGTCAACACAGTACCGGCTAGCTGGAAAAAAGCCGGAAAAACAGTTGTGGGTGGAGTCGCGATATAACCGATAAGCTGTGCCAGCAATACACCACCACCGGTTGCCATCAGCACGATTTTCAACAGCAATACGTACAGATCGAACCGCAAGGGTCCCACAAGATATCTTTTATTGCCTTGATAGCTGCTGGCAAGGTCATAAGGGCTGCCCAATTCGAGTAGGACACTCTCCAGATCCGGCATCGCAGGTTCTTTTTCCCCACACCGGGTAGTCAGCATATCTTCGATCAGGGTCCTCAGCTCCCTTTCCACGTCATGCCGTTGGGTCTCAGGCAAGTGTTTGGTCACCGCATACACATACCGCCCCGTAAAGTCCTCTATCTTGGAGTTCTGATCCATTTTGGATTTCTGTTCCATAATATTCCCCTCAAATCAGTATGCCGTCGATACTGGCGGTCATGGTTTTCCATTCCTGGAAAAGCTTTTTATACACATCTTTTCCAGTTTCACTAAGTACATAGTATTTACGTGGCTTGGCCGTGGAGGTTTCCCATTCACTGGATAGCAGCCCCTGTTTCTCCAAGCGACGCAACAGAGGATATAAGGTTCCCGGTTCTATCGATATCCCCTTGCCGTTGAGAAGCTCAACCAGCGAATATCCATAGCGGGGTTCCCTCATCTGGCTGAGAACACTCAATACCAGGGTGCCCCTCCGTAATTCCAGAATCAGATTATCCACAATTTCTCGGATGTCTTCCATTCATATACCACCTGATGGGAAATATACTGTACATGATACACTATTGTCAATATGCAATTATTATCAAATAAGAAATAATAAAAAGCCGTCAGAGTGAAAATCCACCCCGACGGCCTCTTCAAATCATCCAAACCATCAAAATCATTCATTTCAACCGATTATCTGGCAATAATACTCTGCAATCGGTCTTGCGTGATGTACTGGGCTGAATAGGTCATGCCATAGCGCCTCAGTTGCGAAGTAAAAGCGACCATATGGTTTTCCGATCCTTTCAGCAGATGCATATACACTCCGGTGACATCGGCTTCGCTGGTTTCCAGCAGATACGCTTCCAGATCGCGGATATCCAGATCCTCAATGGTGGCACCGATCAACAAGGCCTCGCTGGGAGAACTCTTCCCCTGGGCAACCAATTGCGTGTACAGGTTGGAGATTTCCTGATTCAAAAAGACCCCTCTCTGCCCATTCAGAGCGGGATTGGCTATCCCGCGTTGTTCCAGGACAGAAGCGATGGCATCCATGTGCTGTTGCTCACTGTTCGCGATATTCTGGAAAGTCCTGATTTTCCACGTATCGAAGAGGGCAAGATACACATCCCTGGCAAGTTTTTCCTCTTCATACATGAACAACAGTCCGTTCGCCAGCTGATCCTGTGATCCTTCCATAGCAAGCTGGTATTCAACCGCCGACTGTGCGCTGACCGATGATAGCACCACCACTGAAAGCAGCAAGGCTACCAGCACGGAACCCGATTTGGTTTTCATCAACGCCATCCTCTGCCACTGGATCTACCCTGCCGCATGGCCATTTGTCTGGCAGCACCCGCCTGTTGGGCAGCCGGTTGGGTTGAATCGCTTCCGGCATAAGGACAGATTCCATCATTGGGACAATCAACGGTTCCGGCGTTGAGCCTGGCCTGTACTGCCTGGACCGGACGGTCCTCACGCATATTCTGTCCGTATAGGGCTGGACGATCTGCAGTCATATCCTGGGCTGCGGTATTCAAGCGATATCCTTTCCCGGCAGCCGAGATGGACACGGTGATCAGCAAAAACACCAGAACCAGCACCATCACACTCATTCTTCTACTCATGGTCTTCTCCTTCAGAGCCCATCGGCTCTGTATCTCTGGTTGAAGGATACCCACCACAGGTAGATGCTGGCTAAACGAAAGATAAAGATTAGGTAAATCAATAAAGGACGCTGGATTATTTTTTCGCTATATATCCACCGCTGACCACTTTGGAATCGCTGACGACAATAACGGCTTCCTTGAACTCCGAATTTACCAGTTCGACCGCTTCCGCGATCCTTTTACGCTTGAGATGGAGCAACAGGATTTCCCGGTTGCCATCTTTTCCGGTTCCCTTGAGCATGGTCACGGCGAAATGATGGCTCCGCAAGGATTCCGCGAGAATCCTACTCGCATCCGATTCGGGGACGATCACTTGGACAGAGCTCAATCCGAAAGCGAGTTTGTCTTCCAGCCAGGATCCCAGATAATTGCCAATGGCGAAAGCAAAAGCAAACACCAACATGCGCAAGGGATCTTCTTTGAAGCCTTCCAGTACAGTCCCTGTGATGAACAACCATATGATGATATCGAAAAGGGCGATGAACGACCCTTTCAACCGCTCGCCGCGGTTGATCAGAACCACCCGCAATGTCGATACAGTGACCTCCAGGATCTTTCCAAAAAAAATCACCACATAGATCCATGCCCCAGCATCCTTGAGGAAATCCATTTCAAACACCTCCATCCTATGAAAACAGTATCGGGATGGCCTGAAAAACCCCTTGGAAACTGGTCGACAGGCCTTTTGCCATATGAATGCCGGACCATGACGATAGATAGACCGTGGATCCGGTTTCCACGATCATCCAAAAGATTATCTCAATTCATGGATAAAAGTTGAGATATACAAGGCAAAGGAAAATCCCAGGACCACACATATCAGAAGAGAAAGCATTTCTATCATCAAGGGATCCATGGCGGGAAAAGCGATGAGGAGAATCATACAGGAATAGAATACCGCGGTTGACAGCTTGCCGAACCATTTTGCCCCATTGACCTGGGATTTCCTGTGTATGAGGACCAGCCCGCTGATTCCCATGAACAATTCCTTCACCACGAACAACACGGTGAGTATCCACATGTAGCGGTAATGAGCCATGAGTGTGATGAGTATGGTGAATTGGGTGAGCTTATCGGCGATGGGATCAAGCACCTTGCCAAGTTCTGTGATCTGGTTGAATTTCCGGGCGATAATCCCATCCAGCACATCGGTGATTCCTGAAACAACAATTATCAATGCCGGGACCGTGTAATCACCGGCTTTTCCGTATCGACCGGCCTGGCGGTAGCTGAGTATGAAGCATGGAATGAGTACGATACGTATATAGGAAAGTATGTTCGGAATTGTATACCAATCTTTCATTTTGCTTCCCATGATAATCCATCATACACTGCCTTTTACGATTCCCCCATGGAAAAAGAAAAAAAGCGTGGAAAAACCAGGCAATCAGGTCTTTTCCGCAGTCTCCTTACCGAAAGGCGCCATGCTTTCCCTCACCCTGTATTCCACAATCCGTGCAATCAACGCATAGGGAATGGGTTTGTCCAATGGGAACTGGACTGCGCCTTTTGAGCTTTTATAGGCAGCCAATTCAGTCTTGAAGGCCTCGATGGCGCTTGGGGTTGGATACAATCCGATATGTTTTCCATAGGCGGCGAAATGGATCAGGTTGCCCTTTTGCACGAACGTAGGCATGCGGTAGCTGATTGTTTCATGGGCATCTGGAGCCGACTTGCGGATGGTCTGTCTGATTTTTTCCAGGATCTCCTGGATACCGGCAGGAAAACGGGAGATATAGGCATCGATTGAGTCAACAGGGGTTTGATCTTCTTTCATTTCCGCTCCTTATGGCTGCTTATCGCCTATAATGCGAAATGCTGTCCGGGATGTCAAGCACAGTCGCCTGTATCCGTGTGGACGTTCTTCCCGGAAGATTTCCCACTTCGAGAAAAGCAAACATCAAGGAATGATTTCCTTTAATTTTGTTATTAACGTATTTTCAAGGAATCTATTCCTTAAAAACATTGACTTCAAAGCTTTTCAGGAGTGTAATGGATATAACAACGAAGGAGGATATCCATGCGACACATAGAAAGACCTACATACTTGGATTGGCTGAAAAGCTGGCGTGAAAAACAGATCATCAAAGTAATCTCCGGAGTCCGCCGCTGTGGAAAATCCACAATTCTGGAAATGTACAGGAATTTCCTTCTGGATAACGGGGTAGCCAAGAATCAGATAATCACCATCAATTTCGAGGATATCGACTATGAAAGCCTTAATAACTACCAAGCGCTCTATGGATTCGTCAAAGGCCTTCTGATCCCCACGAAGATGAACTATATCTTCCTGGATGAGATCCAACATTGTACAGACTTCGAAAAGGCCGTTGATAGCTTGTTCATAAAGAGCAACTGCGATGTGTACATCACTGGCTCAAATTCCTATTTTATGTCCAGCGATCTGTCCACCCTGTTGTCAGGACGCTATGTCGAGCTTAAAATGCTGCCGTTGTCCTTCAAGGAGTTCTCATCGGCCTTACATGAAACCCAAGGTCATTTGACCAGGAATCAGGCATTCAACCTGTACACCGAATTCGGCTCGTTTCCTTTCATTTTAGGCCTAGACCGCTTTGGCCAGGAGACGAAGGACTACCTGGATGCACTGTACAGTACGATAATTCTCAATGATGTGGTCAAACGCTGCAGGATCTCCGATGTTTCCTCCTTGGAAAGCGTCACAAAATACATGCTTCACAACATTGGGAATAGGACTTCATCACCCAAGATAGCCAACACCCTGAAATCAGCCGGAAAGAGCATAGACCAGAAGACAGTCGACAAATACCTCAACGGCCTTACCGAAGCTCTCTTGCTGTACAAAGCCCAGAGGTACAATCTGAAAGGGAAACAGTATCTCACTACGTTGAGCAAGTATTATGCCGTCGACATGGGCATCCGTTCCAGGCTTGTCAGTGGGAAGGAAAGCGACGCTGGCCACATACTTGAGAACATCATATTCCTGGAACTGAATCGCCGGGGATATGAGGTCTTCGTCGGTGAGATGGATACTACTGAAGTCGATTTTGTGGCAATCAGGAATAGGAGTCCCGAATACTATCAGGTCGCGTCAACAGCCCTTGACGGACAGACCCTGAATCGGGAACTTGCACCTCTTAGGAAGATCACTGACAATTTCCCGAAGTATCTCCTCACCCTGGATGAAGCCTTTGCAGATGCCAATTTTGATGGGATAATCAAGATGAATGCACTTGATTGGCTCCTACAATAAGACGATTCCCCACACCCCACGAGCTTCCCGGTGTGGGAGTTCTTCCCGGAAGAACATCCTCCTCAATGTGGACATTCTTCCCGGAAGATTTCCCGCTTCCGGAAGATTTCCCGCTTCTTCCCGGAAGGTTCTGCTCAGGATCTGAGTCCCCGGCGGATAGCGATACACTGCTTTATGTCTTGCACTATCGCATCCTCACAGACATCGGCCATGAGCCAACGCTGCCCCATGTTGGATTGCGTTCCATGGTACAATCGTTGCACATATTCAGAAAAAGAAGAGAACACTGCTTCGAATTTTCCCCGTTCACGTTCACCAATGACCACAAGAGCCATGTAGTGTCCCCTTATGGGATAGAGCGTGCACAAGGTACGGCCGGCTTTTCTGTACTTCACATTCCATCCCGGCAGCATGGAGCAGCCACTGTATCCAATCAAAGGTTCAACCTGATAGGTCTGTTCGACATACCCACACAATTGTTCCCAAAGCGGATTGCCAACATACCTGCCGATAGCCTCGAAAGAAGGTTTGCGTGTACCGTCCTGCATATCCATGGATTCCGCTACCAGGGTATTGTCCTGTGGCCGGTTGGAGAGCATCCACAATTCCATGCCGCTGGATTGTGGATCGGTACCACCATACAGCTCTGCGACGGGACCCTCCCAGGCTAGATTGTGACGCGCCATCCAGCCCCCCATGAATTGGGTGGCTTTGCATATCGCCGGTCCGATGAGTTCCTGGAAACTTTCAGCTTCGACGCGGCACACCACATAATCACCCGGTGGCAGGGTGTAGGAAGCATAGCCATCGGGTGTGACCCCATCGGTGGTGATTCCGTCGACAGTCTCCACGCCGGCCATATAGGCGCAACACCCTTTTCCCACAGCTTTCCCATTCAAGATGCCAAGCTCCATGCCATGTGGCAATCCACCGGAGAGGTGGGGTTTCAGTCGATGTAGGTCGTCCCATATTTTCCCCGCGGTAGCCACCCCGGTGGTCCGGCCTCCGGCAAGTTCGATACACGGCACCTCACCTATGATTCCATGGAAAAAACGTGGATTTTCCAGTCTCTGGCGGGTCACCCCGACTACAATACCATCGGTGATATAGGGTCCATCCCCATCGAGCCGATCAAATTCCAATCCCAGATCCTGTTTGATGAAATGATTGAGTACCTCCGGGTGCCTTCGGAATTCTTCTGGAGTGATTCCATAGGCGTTCCTGAAAGCGCGGGTGAAATTGGCATGGTCGGAGAACCCATGGTCCAGCGCGATATCCAGTATCCGCTCCGAGGTTGTCTCCAGAAGCCTGGAGGCTTTTGCCAACCGGCGCAGTTTGATGTATTCACCTACTGGTTTTCCGATCAACTGGCTGAATAGACGTTGAAAGTAATAGGGTGACAGCGCAGCGTCTTTAGCCAAAGATGCGATATCAATTTCATCCGCCAGATGTTCTTCTATGGAATCTAGAGACTTTTGTATCGCTTCCCAAGCTTGCATCTTCCACCTCTTGGGATAGGATAGCACATTGGCCTATCCCCCGCTTGTCACTGGATGCCTTTTTTAAAGCCAACCGATAGGCAGATCTTCTGTTTAATACTTTTCCAACAGGTTCTTGATTTCCGCAGGCTTGAGCACCCTGCCCTGTGAAGCGATCTTGTCATTGACCACCAGAACCGGCATGCTCATCGCACCAAAAGCCATGACTTTAGCCATGTCTGTAATATACTCAACTTCAATGGCCAGTCCCAATTCCTTTACAGCCTGTTGGGTATTCTCAAACAGCGCATGACAGTTCCTGCAACCCGAACCAAGGACCTTTATACAGCAGATACCCTTCTCGGCTGATGCGCAGCAGGCTTCTGACGCTTTCTTTATTTCAGCAGTACCACAGTCGCAATGGCTGCCACAGGTACAGGGTTCTTTTTTCTTGTCCGTCTTGAAAAATGACATTTCCTATCCTCCATATCACTTATTTAAAAATTCTTTTTACAATGATTCCTATCACACATGATTTATACTAGCAAAGGCTGTATAGCATTGAAAAAATAACCAACCATGATGATTCCTAGCGAACAGATGGCAATGAAGACCCCCAGAAGCTTTGGCTTGACAGCTTTACGAAGCATGATCATGGAGGGCAAAGACAACGTGGTGACGCCCATCATAAAGGCCAACACCACTCCCAGCAGGGCTCCCTTGGCAAGGAGCGCTTCAGCGATAGGAATACAACCGAAGATATCCGCATACATAGGGATTCCAATGATGGCCGCCAGGATCACTCCGAATGGATTGTCCGAACCAAGCACCTTTACCACCATGTCTCCAGGAATCCAGTTGTGTATGATTGCCCCGATACCAACCCCCACAAGGATATAGGGGAATACCTTTTTGGCGGTGGAAACCACTTGCTGCCATGCATATGACAGCCTGTCGGAGAATCGTAGTTCTTCCTGTGGGATGTCGATTACATTGCTGGTCTTTACAAACTCTTCAACCTGATCCTCGAGATGAAGATGGGAGATGACTGTTCCGCCTACAACAGCAATAACAAGGCCTATGATCACATAGACAACCGCCACTTTCCAGCCGAAGATGCTCATAAGCAGAACCAGGCTTCCCAGATCCACCATAGGCGATGAGATCAGGAATGAGAAAGTCACTCCAAGCGGCAGGCCGGCACTGGTGAATCCTATAAACAGCGGGATGGATGAACAGCTGCAGAAAGGTGTCACTGTTCCAAGCAGGGCGGCAACGATCCGGGCACCGATTCCGTTGAACCTTCCCAGAATCCTGCGGCTTCTCTCTGGGGGAAAGAAACTCTGGATATAGGAAATCAACAGGATAAGGAAACTCAACAGCAGCATGATCTTTATCGTGTCATATATGAAGAAACTGACACTGCCACCTATTCTGGATGACACATCAAGCCCAAAGGAAGAAAGCATTGAACCGATCAGACGGGAAAGCCACTGCATACCAAGCACTTCATTCTGGATAAAATCCCATACACCCATATTTTCCTCAACCCTTGTTTTCGTTTTGATCAAGCCCAAAAAACATCCGCTCATCTGACTGTTCTGTACCGTTAATTACCGCATGGACAGTTATCTGGCTGTTCTGCCTTCTGCCCGGCTATTTCCTGTATCATTGATGCAGCATGTACACAGACATTTCTATCGATACTGTAATGTGTCCATTTGCCTTCTTCCCGGCCTATCACAATTCCGGAATCACAGAGAATCTGCATATGATAGGAAAGTGTTGACTGGGGAAGCCCCATTTTTTCAGTCAGGACACATCCGCACTGCTCACCATCCTGAAGCAGTTCGAGAATTCTCTGCCGCTTTTCATCGCAAAAGGCTTTGTATAGTTTGGCTCTTTCTTCGTAGACCGTCATAAGTACCTCAAAACGAAAGTTCTTGTTTTAGAATAGTTATCAAATCAACTTTTGTCAATATGACCGCTGTGATGTGGTTTTCTTGTCTTTGGAGTACCATCATGATTATCGACAAACGAAACAGACTCCTTGAAACATCCTTCTTTTCGCATCCAGAATCAACACATCCATTGATTTACCAGATAAAAGGGAACAGCCGGTATTTCACCTTTGCTTCGTATTCCCTATATCCACAAAGGCCTTCTTCCAGAACCAGTTCTTCGTTTTTGATTCGTTTTACCAAAAGAAGCGGAAACGGAAGCATCACCAGAAAGGCCACAAGTGACCCAAGCACCAGCGGCATTGCCCAAAACAACAGGATAACCGAAAAATACATAGGGTGGCGAACTATGCTGTAAAGTCCGGTGGAGACCACATGTTGTCCTTCCTGTACCTCGATAGTTCTGGAAAGATACGCATTCTCTCTCATAACTTCAGCATATAATCCATAAGCAACAGCAAAAATGATGCTGGCTGTAATCACTAACCACAACGGGAAATGGGACCAGCCGAAACGAAAGTCCAACCCAGAAAGGATAAAACACGCAAGTAACTCAATCATCGACAATGCAATCACAACTTTCTGATCATTCTCGGACTCTCTATCCTGCAGACGCTTACGAAGCAGCTCTGGAGCTTTGATAAAAAGAACAATTCCAACAAATAACATTGGAATAAACAGAAGGCAGATCAAACGCCATGCTCCGGGAAAGAGAACTGTACCTGCTGGCAAAAAGAGCAGAACAGCAAGTACTAAAAGGCCGCTGATGAATTTCCCAAGTGTATTCAAAACAAGTTCCACTTTCTGTAATTCTCCTTATCTTGATGATTCGCTCATTATACTTCTTAAAGTTCAAGTACCACCACTCGTTCATCTTTTCTTTCTGCCATGTTCGCTCTCAAATTCATACTTTGTCCATCGTCTTAGCTTTTTTCAACTTATTTGACTCTTTCGTTTTTCTGGGGGACTGTATATATCCGTTTTTCCAGCAGTGTCGTAATCCGCGGCGCTGATACCGGTTGCTCCGCCTCTGACTGCCTCACTGGACTGGTCAAAAAGAAACTCCTCCTGTTCCTTTTTTGTTGCTTTGCTTTTCCGAATGTAGTGACAGTCACAGACACCACCGCCGGTTGCGATTGTTGAATTGCGAAGGAAAAGGTGTTTTCCAACCTCTGCAAAGGAATAGTCCAGCGCACACATAGCGGGAACGATTTCACCCATTCCGCGGCTATTCAGATAATCATGGATTCCGCACCGTGTAAATGTTGCCGTGAACCGATCCGCGTCGTGAGCTTCCACCGTGTACTGCCATGTAAACGGGTGGGTGCCATTCTGACTTTTCGCCGCCTGTCTCTTTTGCCCTCTCACATAGGATGGACGCAATATGTTCTGCTGACTCAGGGCAAAGGCAATTATCCTATTTCCAAACACCACATCGTGATAGAACTTCATCAGAGTGCCGATGTCCGGTTTAGGCTCACAATTCTGATATATCACACTTAACATGACCGCTTGAGAAAGGTTTAGCTTGAGAACATCATTTTTCCCAAATTCAGGCAGGGAATCCATTTCTGCACGATATTCCGCAAGTGCTTTGTTGAAAAAGCCATAGGGTTCTATAATCCCTAGAAGATGCAAATTCCGTATGATTGCTCCTTTAAGCAGCAACCAGCTCATGCTAATCACCAATCCATCCTTCATATGTTTTTCTCTTTATGTTGATAAGTCGGCTTTTCGTTAGTATAACACTTGGTTGTGTATCATAGGATAATCTTTCACACAACACCAATGGATACACTACGTGCCATATGCACGGCCTGAGCGCAGTAACGTGGTCAGATGCGTGACAGCAGCACGAACGTTTTCACACACAATGTTCTGTAAAAAGCCAGTTATCGTTACCATTTTTTCAAAAAACAATAAATCGGGCACAATAACCCGATTGTTTATGAAAACAATCTGTAGCAAAGCATCCGGTCCCATCATGAACCACTGTCTCAACATGCAGTGAGTCCTTCACACTTCGATTGACAACGTATTTCGGATGTCATAGCCTCACCTATCCAAATTTAACCGACCAGAATATTAAAATTTAACCGAATGTAATTGCAGAATCCAACCGAATTGTATTGAAGACCATCAACAGATGGCTTATTATGAGCACAGGAGGACATGCATGGACAACAGCTCCTATAGACCACGCATCATAGATTCAGCAGTCGAGCAACATCTTCGTGCATTTGGAGCAGTCTGTATCGAGGGGCCCAAATGGTGCGGAAAAACCTGGACTGCGCAGAAGCATTCCCAAAGCGCTTTCCTTGTCGGTGACCCTGCGGGGAATTTCCAGAATAGGCAACTTGCACAGATCGATCCGTCCTTGGTCCTCCAGGGCAAACAACCCCGTCTGATTGATGAATGGCAGGAAGTACCGTCACTATGGGATGCGGTGAGGTTCTCTGTCGACCAGTCGACCGTGAAAGGACAGTTCATCCTTACTGGTTCCGCCACTCCAGTACACAAGGGGATCATGCATTCCGGGACCGGGCGTATCGCTCGGCTGCGTATGATGCCTATGTCATTGTTCGAGTCGGGAGATTCTTCCGGCGAAGTGTCGTTGAAAGACCTATGTGTAGGAACCCTCCAAGCCACAATGACAGGTGATGTGAGTCTTCAGTCCCTGGCTTCCTTCATCCTTAGAGGCGGCTGGCCTGGTAGCCTGGGATTATCGACGGAATATGCCGTTAAGATCCCAGCGCAATACCTGGACAATGTGGTAACTGATGATGTGGCTCAAGTGGATGACAAAGCGCGTGATGAGGCGAAGCTTCTCCTTTTGCTTCGATCGCTTGCACGTAACGAGAGTACAACAGCCACAAGGGCACGTCTGAAGAGTGACATGCAGGGAGTTGAGCAGTCGACTATCGATGAGGACACCATTGCTGATTACCTCAACATCTTTGCCAGGCTGTTCATCATCGAGAATCAAAAGCCGTTTGCCGCAGCCATACGTTCTTCACTCCGCATAAAACAGGCAGAGAAGCGTCATTTCGTAGATCCCTCCTTTGCGTCCTCGCTGCTAGGCATTAACGATGAAGATCGTCTGATTGGTGACCTACAGACGTTCGGCTTCCTGTTCGAGGCTTTGTGTGAACGGGACCTCAGGATCTATGCGCAGTCGTTTGGAGCCAATCTTCTACACTACCAGGACTACAGTAATGACGAGATAGATGCGATTGTAGAGGGTGCAGACGGAAGCTGGTCTGCCTTCGAGATCAAGTTGGGTGCAAACCAAATTGATGAGGCCGCTGCCAAGCTCCTATCCATCAACCAGAAGTTTGAGCGTCCGGCAACCACCCTTTGTGTGATCTGTGGTCTCACAAACGCAGCGTATCGCAGGCCTGATGGGGTCTGCGTGGTACCAATCACCGCATTGAAACCGTAAAATGCAATGGATGGGAAACGGACCTGGAATAATTCGGGAAACAACAATATGCCACACATCAGGAAAATCCCACGAGTCGTGATAATCGTGGCATACTTCCAACGTCTTGTAGATCACACAGGAGTTTAAATCCCCTTATGGCTGCTATTGACCAGCACCGAGATACTCTCCACGTGCGAAGTCTGCGGATACAGATCGAACACCTGGAAGGTTTTCAGGGCATAGCCTTCCTGGGCGAACCTTTTCACATCCCGGGCCAAGGTGACACTGTCGCAGGATACATACACCACAGTCTGGGGTCTCCAGGTGCCGATTGCGCGTACCACCGAAACATCCAGACCTGTCCGTGGAGGATCAACCACCACAGTAGATACCCGGCAATCTTTCTGGGTGCGTACCCAATGCTCGGCATTCTGGGCGAAAAATTCGGTGTCCACAAGATTCATTTTGGCCAATTCAAGACACCGCTTATCACGTTCCACCGCGATTACCGAACGGCCTTCGCCTTCCAGGAAAGCCGCAAAGGTTCCCACTCCAGAATAGAGATCCATGATGCGGTCCCCGGTGACATGGTTCTTCACATATTCCACCATGGCGGGAAGCACCAACTGGTTGGATTGGAAAAACACGTTGGAATCCACCATGAAACGGTGGCCTGCCACGGTTGCGCACACTTCCCGTCCACTCAGGGACACCGCGGTATCTCCGGCAAAAGCCGGCACCTCAACGTAGCGTTTGGCAACCTGCCAACCTTCGGTAGCCTTATGCATCTTAGCCGCTTTCAACAAAAGCGGCCGCTTCTCATCCAGCAGGCGGTTCAGGGAATCACAAAGAATCGGGCAATGACGGATATCCACCAGGGAATCGCTCTTTCTGGAGAGAAAACCGACCTGAGCACTCCCCAGATCCACGTGGAAACGCACCCGGGAACGATACCCCCAGGGATCGGAAGCAACCACGGGCAATTGCCCCACACCCATAGCTGGATTGTCGATATCTATGCCACCCATCCTTTTCAGATTTTCTTTGCAGATACTGGCTTTCAGCCGGGGTTGAACCTGTGGGTCCAGATGCTGCAGATCGCAACCGCCACACACACCGTAATATGGACAGGGAGGTTCCACCCGATCGGGAGAAGCCGTGATGATCCGGGAAACCGCTGCCCGCGAGAAATCGGTTTTATTCTCCTCGATACAAGCCAATACGGTTTCACCGGGAAGCGCACCTGCCACAAAAACCGCCTTGCCATCACACCGGGCCAGGCCATTGCCCCCCTCAACCAGTTTCTCAATAGTCAGTTGGATTTCTTCCATATTCACTCCACATATCCACATAAAGCACAGAACTCATCCACGTACTGCCCAATAAGATCCAGGCTTTCCTGCCAGAAAGCCTCGGTAGTGATATCGCACCCAATGGTCGCAGTGACCTGGGACGCACTATCCTGGCCGGTAAGGAATAGCAATCCATCGTACTGCGCACCAAAATCCTGCTGGTTATGCCGGGATTGCTGATACACGCCCAGGCCAAACAATTGTCCAAAAGCATAGGGGAAATTGTAAAAGGAAAGCCCCGTACTGTAATAGTGGCCTTTGACCGCCCACATCCAGGGATGCAGCTGCTGTTCATCCAAAGCATCCCCGTAGGTACGCTTCTGGGCATCCACCATCATCTGGGATAGTTCCCCGGCCATGAGATCCCCTTCAGCTCGCCTGGCAAACAACTCCTTCTCAAAAAGGAACCGGCTGAGGATATCCACACAGGTCTGGGTGGCATCCGAGAGGAAGCTTTCAATCAGAGTGACCCTCTGGTCAGCATCGGCATCCTTGAGAGCCCCTTGGAAAATAATGAACTGCGAGAAAATAGAAGCCGTCTCAGCCAGCGTCATGGGATAGTGGCGCAGCAGGGCGGGGAGCTGGCAGGTGACTTTATCATGGTAGGCATGTCCCAATTCATGGGCAAGCGTGGACACACCATCGAAACTACCATCAAAATTCGCCAATATCCGGGTTTCCTGGCGCAAGGGGAACGATGTGCAGTAGGCTCCCCCCACTTTGCCCGCCCTGGATTCACTGTCAATCCAGTTTTTACGGAAAGCGGATGCAGCGAATCCGCCCAAAGCAGGATGGAAATCGGAGAATGTGCGTACGATAAAGTCCCGCGCCTCGGCATAGCTATACGTGCGGCTTTTTTCTCCGACCGGAGCAAATAGATCGAAAAAACCCAGACGGGACAATCCCAACAGATGCGCTTTGGCTTTCAGGTAACGGCGGAACATGGGCAGGTTTTTCTGGATCGAACCCATCAAGGCTTCCAGCACGCCATCGTTGATCCTTGACTGGATCACCGCCCGCTGCAAGGGATCCCGGAATCCCCGCCGCTTGTCTAAAGTGAGGGTGGTACCCTTCACCCCATTGAGCGCATAGGCAAAGGAGATTTCATGGAGCTTCCAAACCGCAAGCTCTTTGTGGAAAGCTTTCTCCCGTATGTTCCTATCAGGATTGAAAGCCATCGATCGCAACTGGATCACCGTTTTGCGTTCGCCGGTGGATTCATCCCATACCGTATCGGCCGAAGAAGATATCGCCTCCTGCAACCGTCCCCAGGCATCGGTTCCCGAGCGGTTCATATCGGCAGCCAGGGCTTCCTCGGCTTCGCCCATCTGATACTTCTGCCCATCCAGCAATTCACCCACCACAAAACGGTAAGGCTTCAGAGCTGGAGAGGTTTCCAGCAATTCCCGGATAGCCTGGCTCTTGCCAGAGAGTACATTGAGCATCCGCACATGGATCGACTGGACATCCAAAGAAGCCTTCTCCACCTGGTTGAGTCCCCGCATGGCCACCTCGTCGGAGGTGTTGACCGTTAGTAAAGCCTGGGTATAAGCCTCCAGCGTCTCCATGGTGTCGCTCAGGGTCTGATAGGTGTCCAACACCGCCAGCATCCACGCTTCCAAAGAGGATTCCATGGCTTGCGAATCGGACAGTATACCGGCCAATTGATCGGTAAGCCGTTTCAAGGCCAACAGGTCACTATTGAATTCCTGGCTGGTGATTCCTGGATATATTGATTGCAGATCCCAATGAGGCAGCTTTTCCATGTGCGTTTCTCCCTGGATGGCCAGACATTCCATAATTGGCCCACGGCATTCTACGGCGAGGTATTGAAGTGGTCAAGAGAGCCGGTTGAACCGGGACATCAGAGATCCAGATGGTATTCAGCGATCTTGTTGATAAGGGTTCTTCTGGAAATCCCCAATTCATTGGCAGCTCTGGTACGGTTGCCTTCCCACCGGTGGAGCGCCCGGGTGATCACATCGACCTCCATATCCTTGAGACTGCGGGCCTCACCACTGTTTTCGGGGCTGGGTGAAACTGAAGCCGGTGCTGATGGAAGGTCATGGTTGGGGCCTGCCAAGCTACTTCTCAGATCCAAACCCTCCACCTTCAATATCGGAGAATCTGAAAATATCACGGCCCGTTCAAGAATATTCTCCAATTCGCGCACATTGCCATAGAAAGGATGGTGCTTCAATGCCTCCAAAGCTTCCGATGACAGCCCTTCGACCTTGTGCCCCATCTGACGGTTCAGCCGCTGGAGGATCACCCCTGCCAGCAAAGGAATATCCTCTTTGCGTTCCCGCAAAGGGGGGATCTCGATACGCACGACATTCAACCGGTAGAATAGATCTTCCCGGAAAGTCCCACAGTGGACCATGTCCTCCAGATTCTTATTGGTGGCGGCGATAATGCGGGCGTTGATGGGAATCGGTGTAGTACCTCCCAAACGGGTGATCTTCCGTTCCTGAAGCACCCTGAGCATCTTGACCTGGAGAGTCAGTGGCATATCGCCGATCTCATCCAAGAACAGGGTGCCTCCGCTAGCTAGTTCGAACATGCCGGTTTTACGGGCTACCGCTCCGGTGAAAGCCCCTTTCTCATAGCCAAAAAGCTCGCTTTCCAGGAGATTTTCGGGAACACCTCCGATATTGATGGCTACAAAGGGGCCCTCGGCAATCTTGGAAGAGGCATGGATCTGCCGGGCCACCACCTCTTTCCCGGTTCCACTCTCACCCGTGATGAGCACAGTGGCGGGAGAATCGGCGATACGGGAGATGACTTCTTTGATCTTCTTCATGGGGGCCGACTCGCCCACCAGACCACCCACCGGGTCACCTTGTGTACCGCGGGTCTCGGTCTCCACCAGATTCCGCAGATTCTGGGCTTCAATCAGCTTGTGCAGGCGTATGGTGAGTTCTTCAGGATCAAAAGGTTTCACAATGTAGTCCTGGGCCCCTTGTTTGAGAGCCGAAACAGCATCGTGGATTTCTCCATGGGCGGATATCATGATCACCGGCATGCGGAAACCTTCCTGACGTATCCAGGAGATCAACGACAGACCATCCATCCCAGGCATCTTCAGATCGATCAGACAGGCATCATAGTGGTTCTCCCGCAGCAACCGCTGCGCGGACAATCCGTTTTCAGCTCCATCGCTTTCCAGACCGTCCAACCCAAGATACTTGCGCATCAGTTCCCTGATATTATGCTCATCATCGACAATAAGGATCTTCATCACTATACCTCTTTGCCACTATCTTTAGCGAGAATCACTTCCACAACCGTTCCGCCATCCTCGCGTGGCGACAGTTTCAGATGGCCACCCCGGGCTTTCACAAACTGACGGCAGATGGAAAGTCCGATACCGGATCCATGGATCTTGGTTGTGAAGAAAGGATCAAATACTTTTTCCTTGTTTTCCTCGGCAATACCATCGCCACGATCCCTGATATAGATGTGGTACATGCCTTTCTTGTCCTCGGTTATCTCGACTTCGACCTCAGGATCCCGGTCCTGGCAGCTTTCAGTGGCATTCTTCAGGAGATTCTCGAACACAGACCGTGCCCGGTCGGAATCAAACAGGATATAGGCCGGCCGCAGGCTTCCCTCCACAATCTTCACCGGCGTCGAGAAAGTATGCTGCAATGAATCAATGCAGATAGCCAGATCCATTTTCTCGGGAGTCCCCACCGGATTGCGCAGGAAGTCAGAGACCTTGTTGGTCAACTGGATCAACCGTTGGACCTCCTGATTGACCACGGCCAGATCCTCCCGGTTTGTATCGGGGAGGGTTTTTTTCAGCAATGCCATCTGGATGGTGATCGCGCTAAGCGGATTCTTGATCTCGTGGGCAAGCGTTCTCGCCGCCTCACCCAGATTCACCAGGTTCTCCTGTTTGGCCAGAGTGGCCCGGTACTGGCGATTGCTCTGGTAGATATTGAGCACCAGCATATAGAAGGCCACCAATCCGATTATCGCCACAACCGAGAAAATCCGCACAAACATGATACGTTGCTGGTATTGCTGGCCATCAAACAGGATATACAGGATATCGGGAAATGACATGGGAGACGGCAGATAGCCATCTTCCTCTAGCGTGAAATTCCCGGTTTCCACCTGGATGGTGAGGCGGGAGAACCGGATGTATTCGATCATTCCCGTCTCTTTGTTATACGTGGCGACACCCCGGTTTCCTTGATCGGAACTCAGGGCCCGCCACTCGGTATTGAATCGGTCGAGAGGGAGTGTGTTGGGCACCGAACCCAGTCCAATCATCAGTTTTCCAGTGTTGGAATAGATCCCCAGTCCTTTCACATGCTCCTCCTCCATGGCTTCTTCCGCTTTGGTGCGTTCTTCCTGAAGCAGGAGCAGAACCGATGAGGAGAATCCCCGTTCCGCCTCATACTGCATCAGGGTGTCCTCATTATCGATAATCGACTGCGAAAGGACCAATACCATGGCAATCAGCAGAATGAAAGAGAACATCAGGCCACCAGCCACAAATATCGGTTCCTTTCCCTCAACGATCGACCAACGCCTGTGTTTACTCATAGTTCAACGCCTCGATTGGATCAAGTTTCGAGGCTTTCATCGCTGGGTACCAGCCAAAGAACACCCCGACCAGAGTAGAGAATCCCGCCGCGTACAGATAGGAGGAATAGGAGATGTACAATCCCCAACCCACCACATCGGCGACCAACCAGCTCACAAAGGTGCCAAAGGCTATGCCGATGATTCCCCCGGTGGCGGTCAATACGATCGCCTGGGTGATGAACTGGCCCATGATGGTTCTCGGAGAGGCCCCCATCGCTTTACGCACACCAATCTCCCTAGTACGCTCAGCCACGGTCACCAGCATGATGTTCATGATACCTATGCCACCGACCAGAAGCGATATCGCCGCGATGGCTGCCAGGAACGAGCTGAGAGTCCCGGTGATCTGGGTCGCCATTTCGGCCAGCGTGGCCGGAGAGAACAGATTGTAGGCATCCGATCCCACCAGGGCATCCAGATAGGCTGTCACATCATCCGAAACCTGCAAAGGATCAGCACCATCGGCGATACGCACCACATACGAACCGACATTGGCCGGTTTGGTAAAACGTTGTGCGTAGGTGTTGTAGGGAATGAACACACTACTATTGAATGAAAGGTTGAATGAGGAATCCTTCGACTCCATCACCGCCACGACCAGATAGCTTTTCGCCTGCTTGCGGAACAGACTTATATACTGCCCCACCGCATTGCCGTCCGGGAACAGTTCCTCGGCGACATCGGCACCCAGCACTACCACCTGACGGGTGGTGATATTGTCGGAAAGACTGAAGAACGCGCCGTCCTCGGCTTCATAATCCAATACCTCGGCATAGGACGACAGCACGCCATTCACGGTCACCGAGAGCGTTTCCTGCCCATTGCGCACTGTGGCGGAACTTGAATTCACCGGTAGAACAGTTTCGATATCACCCACGTTCGCCATGAGTTTGTCCCCAAAATCCTCGGAGAACTCAGATGCGGCTTTCTGACTGCGGTCGGGGAAGATGGTGACCATCTCCAACCCGCCTTCAACAATGCTTTTAGTGATGCTCTCCGTAGCGCTTTGTCCCAAAGTGAGAATCGCGATAACGGAAGCCACGCCGATAACGATGCCCAGCAAGGATAAAAGGGTGCGCATTTTGCTTCCCATCATATCCTTAAAGGCCAGTTTTATATTTTCCCAGACCATTTAAACCTCCAAGCGTCCATCGCGTACACGGATCTGGCGTCGGCACTGCATGCCAAGCTCGCGATCATGAGTGACCAGGACCACCGTGCGTCCCTCACTATTCAACTCCTCGAACAACTCCATGATCTGCCGGCCGGTATTGGAATCCAATGCACCAGTAGGCTCATCCGCCAGAAGGATGGAGGGATTGTTCACTAAAGCCCGAGCAATGGCTACCCGCTGCTTCTGACCTCCGGAAAGCTCGTTGGGACGATGCTTCATCCGATCCGCCAGACCAACCCGTTCCAAAGCCGCCTCAGCCCGTGCACGCCGTTCCTTGACACCCACATCACCGGTATACAGCAAGGGAGTCATCACGTTGTCCAGCGCGTTGATCTTTCCCAACAGATTGAACTGCTGGAACACAAAGCCGACCTTCTGATTGCGGATCAGAGCCAGTTCCGCTTCGGTCATGCCGCTGGTTGCCTCGCCATCAATCTGGATAATACCGTGGGTGGGGGTATCCAGGCAGCCAATCAAATTCATCAGAGTCGATTTTCCCGACCCTGAAGGTCCCATGATGGAGGTGAACTCGCCGGCTTCAATGGAAAGGGTCACTCCATCCAAAGCCTTCACCAGATAGCTTCCCACCAGGAAATACCGTCTGACATCATACAGTCTGATCACATTTGCGGGCATATCGGTACCTCCTACCTTCCGGGGCTACCGGCAGGAGGTTCTCCACCACCGGCCAGGCCACCGCCCATGCTCAATCCAAAGGAAGAAGTACTGCTGGTGGTGGATGAAGAAGTATTCAGCAACAGTACATCGCCCGCTACCAGACCACCTGAGAGAATCTGGCTCATGCCCTCACCCAGGTATTTGGTAGTGACTGTCACTGAAACCGCATTGCCATCGGCGCCTTTTTTCTGCACGGTACTCACCCCACGGCTGGTGGTGACCGCTGCGGTGGAGACCACCAGCATCTTGTTCTCCGAAGTGACCGCTATGGTTCCGGCGAAGGTGAATCCCGGAGCGACTCCTGCCGGAGGTGCCGCAATGGTGAGCTCCACATCCATCACACCAATACCCTGGGTGGTATAGCGTCCAATCATGGGGATGTAGGTGATTTCGGACTGGATGGTCTCTCCTACTACGGAATCGAAAGTCAACTCAGCCATCATGCCCAGGGAGACATTCTGGATGTCGATCTCATCGATCTCCACCGTTGCCTTGAGCCTGCTGCGGTCAATCACCACCATGACCTCATCTCCGGCTTCGGAATAATCGCCCACCTCAACCTCGACAGACGCCACCACCCCATCGAAATTCGCATAGGCTTTGGTGTACTCCAGGTTGTTCTCAGCGGTGATCTTCTGCATCTCTAGCAATTCCAACTGGCGGACAGTGCCCTCCAGCCGGGCGGTCTCGATTTCGGATTCCACTTTGGAAAGGGTGTATTTGGCGGACGTGTCGTCGATAGTCGCCAATAGGTCGCCCTTTTTCACACTGTCACCCTCTTTGACATACACTCCGGTGACCGCACCTTCGGACCGGAACACCACTGTCTGGGTCTGATAGGCCTCGACATATCCACTCAGATCGATCACTTGCGAGTAGTACATCTCCTGCACGGTGGTCTCGGTCGGAACCTTGGCGGTATCCGCCACCGCTGACTGGGAGGCCTGGGAGAAGGGCAGACGGTTGTTAGTCTTGTAGAACTGATAGGTGTATATCCCCGCGGCGACAAGCGCCAGAAACACCAGATATCCGATGGCACGCTTGATTCTCCGCTTCAGCTTCTTGCGCTGAACCGAGGCGCGCACCTGTTCCTCGGTGGTTTGGATATTGTCATTGATCATAGTGGTTTTAGACATAATTGTATCTCCTTGTCTTCATGTATAGGTGTTACAGTTGCAGCACATGTGCCTGGTTCTCAAGCACCAGGGCATCGATCATCAGGATGGTCAGGTCATATCGGTTCTCATCAAGTGTGAGCTGGGCGGAATCGATGGCGCTTTGCAAGCCCAGTCCCTTAGAGAACTTCTCCTTGGCCTGTTCCAGAACCGCTTTATTGTAGGTTATGGTCTCCTCAAGCTGCTGGACCTCAATCCGATGGCTCAGGATGTCACTCTGCAGCTGGTTCGCGGCCGTCAGATAATCATTCATCTCTTCCTGGTAATCGATACTGGCGATAGTCACAGCGTTTTTAAGCTGCTGGATTTTCAGATTGTCGGAGGTGCTGGTGGAATTGTTTTTCCAGCTTCCACTCAGAGTCAGACTGGGCGAAAGGGTTCCGGTGGCCGATATGTCCATATTCAGCTTGGCTCCAGCGCTGAACTTGTCCCCAATCAGACTGGCACCCGCCCCCATGCTGTACGAAACAGAAGTCGAAGCGGCGTTTACTGCGGTAAGGTTGCCGCTGCCACTGATCGCCAGGCTGGACAATCCGGTTTGCTCCTCGATGGCAAGTTCTTCTTTGGCGATCTCCACCGCCAAAGCCGCGATCACTACCGAAGTGTCGCCGGTAGGCATCACGGAGAAGGTCAGGTCGGCTTCACGTACGGCTTCCACCCCTTCCCAGGTCAAGGTTGTCATAAGGGAGAACTGGGCTTTGGCAAGCTCGTATTTCTGCTTGGTACCCACCAGGGCGTTCTCCAGTTTGGCAAGGGCCAGCTGCATGCTTTTATAGGTGGCTGAATCCTTGCTGGTGGTTTTCAAGGTCAACGCATTGGACAACACGGTCTGCTGGTCCTTGATTTCCTGCTGGGAGGTGAGCATGGTTTTCTCATACTCTAGGATCTCCTGGACTTTCGCATACACGGTGTTCTCGAATTCGAGGATACCTTCACTGTAGCCTTGTTCAACCTCCAGCTTCTGTTTGGCAAGATTCAGATCGTCCAAAGCATCACCGGTATTCCCAAACTCGATGGTATGGGACACACTCACCGTCGGTACTGCCATCCAATTGGTGGAATCCAAGGATTTTGTCAAGGATCCAACACCGATGGTGATGGTGGTATCGCCATCATCCGGTAGGGTCAGAACCACGGTGGGTGATATGCTGATATTCGCTTCGGCATAGGTTGTGCCATCAACCGCGAACGAATCCGCATAGGTAGCCTCGCCGGTCACCTCGACCGCCAGATCCTCCTCGGCTTCACTGAGCCCCATGGCGATATCCGATTGTTCCTTGTTCAGTTCCAGCAACTGTATCGTGCTGCTTTGTTTTTTTGCCTGGGTCAGCATGTCTTCAAGACTGGTGGCACGTATAGGTACCAGAGAACACAGCATGAAGGCCACCCCCATTAAAATAGATTTTCCCGTCATACGTTGAATTTCCTCACTATCTCTACAGAATCTAATCCAATCCATGCACTTCCCATGCCAAACGGGGTTCCGATGGAGTCAAGCGCCAAAAAACACACACAATCAACACAATCTCCCCGAGAATATGACACAGGCTCACCCATGTGTAGTATATGCACACCTCAGGCTCCCTATTAGAGGACTTCATGGGTGATGAATTGCCGCACACTGTGCAAATATTACACAGTTGTCAGGGAAAAGTATAGTCAGAGCAGGCCTCTGCCACCATCGATTGTGATGATCTGCCCGGTTATCGAATCGGTTTCCATGAGGAATCGCACCGCTCTGACAATATCTTCCGGTTGTGCGAGTTGTTTCAAGGGTGCTTGCTGGGCGAATGTCGCGAACAACCGTTCCTCAGCCTCCGATGCCGGTTGAACCGGCCCCGGAGCGATCGCATTGACCCGTACCTGGGGGGCCAGGGAGGCAGCCAGCACGTGCGTCTGGGATAACAGTGCATTTTTTGCACAGTAGTAGGAAGGCCGTTTCGTTCCTGGATGGAAGACTCCGCTATCGGAAATATTCACGATGCTAAGCGGACACCCATGGGAGGGTTGTTGACTTATGGCCTCGTACAGCAGACGGGAAAGAAAGAAAGGAGCGCTCTGATGGATGGCGATATCCTCATTCCATGTCTCGGCATTGACCTCTTCCAGGGGGATCGGTCTGAAGACCGAGGCGCAATTGACCAGACCATCGATCCTGCCAAACGTATCCAATGCCGCCTGGGTGATGCGGTTCAGGGTAGCCACCTCGCGTAGATCGCACACCACCCGCACCGCCTGGCCTCCTTGTTCCCGGATGGAGCACACCGTCTCATCCGCCTCAGCCACGCTGGTATGGCAGTGCACCACCACACAGGCCCCCTGCGAAGCCAGATCCCTGGCGATCCTGTTGCCAATCCGTTTGGCAGCGCCTGTGACAATAATGACACTTTCAGATAGTTTCATGCCAACACTATACAATATCATCGGGATATTCCGATAGGTATTTGTCGATGCCCCCCACATTGGGTATATTCGGTGAGTGAATCGCACCATCCCATGGAGGGAACAAGTATGCCCATATCCGGACCTGAACCACAGGACAAACAGAATATCAACCAGATGAACAATGATAAGAAACACAATAACCAGGAACCTGGCATCCACAATGACAAGACACCGGTGTTCTTTGGAAAGCGCTTCAAATTCTCCTTCTGGTATTTCATTTTCATTCTGATCGCTATGTTTTTGATCAATACACTCCTGATGACCAATACCAACATGACCGAGATCGACTACAATCAGTTCAAGCAACTGATCAAAGAGGGCACCATCATCCGGGTTGAGATCCAGGATGAGAAGTACCTGGGCTACACCGCTTCCAGACAGCAGCTGGTCAACACCGTGCAAAACACCGGTATCCAGGGATTGCTCACCCAGGAAGCCACTTCCAATGTCCAAGTGCTTTCCACCTACTCCCTGGACGACCCCTCGTTCATTCCGTTGCTCGATGAATATGGCGTGGAATACTATGCCACTGCACCGACACGACCCAGTCTGATATCCTCATTGCTCAGCTATCTTATTCCCATGGCTATTTTCCTGGTGATCTGGCGATTTGTGTTAGCCAAGATGGGACAGGGCGGAGGTGGTCAGGGAGTACTCTCGTTCAACCAGAACAAAGCCAAGATTGTCGCCGAGGGCGATACCGGTATCCGGTTCAAGGATGTGGCGGGGGTGGATGAAAGCAAGTTCGAGTTGGAGGAGGTGGTTGATTTCCTCAAATTCCCCGATAAGTATACCGAGATCGGCGGCAAGATTCCCAAGGGCGTGCTGCTGGTGGGTCCTCCGGGAACAGGGAAAACCCTTTTGGCAAAAGCTGTGGCCGGTGAGGCCGGCGTGCCTTTCTTCAAGATGAGCGGCGCTGACTTTGTCGAGATGTTCGTGGGTGTGGGAGCCGCCCGGGTGCGGGATCTGTTCCGCCAGGCCCGCGAACATGCCCCCTGTATCATATTCATCGATGAGATCGATGCAATCGGCCGTACCCGTACCGCGGCGGGATTCGGTGGCAACGATGAGCGCGAGCAGACCCTCAACCAACTGCTGGTTGAGATGGATGGATTCGACTCCCGTACCGGAGTCATCATTCTGGCCGCCACCAACCGGCCGGAGATTCTCGATCAGGCCTTGCTGCGTCCCGGTCGTTTTGACCGGCAGGTCCTGGTGGACAAACCTGACCTTGATGGCCGGCTGGCCATCCTGAAAATCCATACCCGGGACATCAAGCTGTCCAAGGATATCAATCTTAAGAAGATCGCCCAATCAGCCGCGGGCCTTTCGGGAGCCGACCTGGCCAATATCGCCAACGAAGCCGCCCTTATGGCGGTACGTGCGCACCGCAAGGAAGTCATCCAGGAGGATTTTGAGGAGGCGATTGAGAAATCGGTGGCAGGCTTGCAGCGCAAAAGCCGCATCCTGACCGAGGATGAGCGCAAGAAGGTCGCCTATCATGAGACAGGCCATGCCCTCACCGCTTTCATGACCAAAGGCGCGCAGCCGGTATCCAAGATTTCCATCATTCCCCGTGGTCTGGGAGCTTTGGGATACACCCTCCAATATCCAACTGAGGACCGGTTTCTTATCAGTGAAAGTGAGTTGTTGATGAATATCGATACCTTGTTGGGAGGGCGTGCCGCCGAGCAGCTGGTATTCGGTGAGATCTCCACTGGAGCAAGCAACGATATTGGCCGGGCAAGCGATCTCGTCCGCCGGATGATCACCGAATTCGGGATGAGCGAGCGGTACCGCAACATCACCCTGCCCTCAACCACTTCGCAAGGCTTGGGGGGTGCGCGGGAATACTCGGAAGCCACCCAGGAGTATATCGATAACGAGACTGCCCGGATTGTGAACTCCCGCTATGCGGTGGTGCTGGCGCAGTTGGAGAAAAACCAGGCGATTCTCGATACGATCGCCAAACGATTGCTGGAAAATGAAGTGATTGAAGGCGCCGAGTTCGAAACCCTTGCACAAAACGGAGTCATTGCGTAATCTGTAGACAATGATCCGCGAACCTATTGAAGACACTTTTCTAAAAAACCATCTAGCCTCTCTGCCTGAAGATTGCAGAGAGGTGTTCTTGTTGCAGGAGGGCTCTGTCCGGGCGGTGGTGGAGCAAGGGACTTCCATGGTAAACCAGATGCGTGCCAACCACGCTCTGGGAATCCTGGAGACGCTTGTGCTGGGACAGGGGTATCTTGCCGGAGGCTTGCTTGCCTCCACCGTGAAGGGCAATGACCGCGTGCGGTTGACCATTGAATGTGGCGGTCCCATCAAGGGCGTGTATATCGAAGCCTGGGCGGTCGGTGCCATACGGGGGTATCTGAAGCAGGTCCCCATTCCCATCGACAAGCCCTTGGAAAGCTTCGACCTCTCACCATTTTTCGGACCCGGCTTCCTCTCAGTAACCAAATTGCTGGAAGGAAACAAGCAACCCTTTGAAGGCCAGGTGATGATGCAGCATGGCACCATAGCCAAAGACCTGGCCGAGTACTTTCTGATTTCCGAGCAGACCCCCACGCTGATCTCGCTGAGCATCCAGTTTGACAAGGAAGGCCGGGTGGTGGGTGCGGGTGGCTTGTTTCTCCAAGTACTGCCAGGAGCCAAGGACGACAGTCTTGAGAAACTGGAGAAGATCTCACTGAACATGCCTTCGTTGGGGAAATACCTTTCACAGGGAAAAACCGGCAGGCAATTCGTCGAGGAAGTATTTGCTGAAGCCGGACCACAGCATCTCAGTAGCCTGTCATTGGCATTCTCCTGTCCCTGTGAGCGCCAGCGTTTCGCTAATTTCCTGGGCTCCCTTTCCGATACCGAGAAAAAAAACATTCTCACCGAGGGCCCCTTCCCCTTGGAGCTTACCTGTTTCAATTGTGGGACCGTCTATGCATTCAGCCAGGATGAACTGGCCAGATTGTTGAAGTAACAATTTTAAGGAGTATCTATGATTTTCTTCGCGGCCGCAGCCGCAAACCAAAACGACCTTGTCGCGCAAGAGGCCAAGGACATTGGTGCCAATGAGATCAAACTGATCAACGGTGGGGTTGAATTCGAGGGAGACCTGGCCTGTGCCTATCGCTTTTGTCTGTATTCGCGCGTTTCCACCAGACTTCTGCTGGCGCTCGCCCATGATGAGGAAGTCTACAGCGCTGACGATCTGTATGATTCCTCCCTCCAGATCCCTTGGGAAACCTGGCTGGATCCCACAAAAACCTTTACGGTCACCATCACCGCCATGCATTGCGATTGGCTGCGCAATTCAACTTTTGGAGCAATCCGGCTGAAAGACGCGGTGGTGGACCGCATAAAAGAACGTTTCGAAGATGAGCGTCCCACCGTGGATTTCGATAATCCCGATGTGATCCTCCACTTGCATGTGGAAGGCGAGCATGTCACCTGGTATCTGGATTTCTCTGGCCGGTCGCTTCACAAACGCGGTTACCGGGAAGGTGACACCGGCGCTGTACTGAAAGAAAATCTCGCGGCGGCGGTGTTGATGCGTAGCGATTGGTATAAAACCGTACTGGATGGTGCGCCGGCCTTGATGGTCGACCCTTTCTGCGGTGTGGGCACCTTGTGTATCGAGGCGGCTTTGATGGCTACCGATACCGCTCCCGGGCTGATTGATTCCAATCGTTTTGCCTTTCAGAAGCTTGAAATGCACGAACCGGATCTCTGGGAAGAAGTCTTGGATGAGGCCTATGAGCGCCAGGCGGCCGGCATGAAACGCGCTATCAGCATCATTGGCTGGGATATCGATGGCAAAGCTATAAAATTCGCCCAAGAAGCGGTGAAGATCGCTGGCGTGGAAAACGTTACCTCGTTTGTACGAAAGGATTTCACGGCGTTGACCAATGCGGATATCCCTGTGGGGGGTGGATATGTGGTTACCGATCCTCCCTATGGAGTGCGTATGGAAACCGGTGGATCCATCCAGGATCTCTACCTTGCCATGGGCAGGCAGTTCAACAGTCTGTTCCTGGGTTGGCGCATCAGCATTCTGTGCGGTGATAAGGAATTGCTTTCCTATGTGGACATGAAGCCCGATAGAACCAACTCACTGTTTAACGGTCCTTTGGATTGCCAGTTGGCTCATTACCATGTATTCACAGCAGAAGAACGCCAGACAATGACCGATAAGGCTTTGGAAAAGAAACGCGAGCGTCTCGCCCAGCCACTGACTCCAGGAGCCGAGATGGCCTACAACCGCCTTAAGAAGAATCTTTCCAGCATCCAACCGCTTATGGTCAAGCAGGGGGTTACCTCGTACCGCATCTATGATGCCGATATGCCCGAGTATTCGGCCGCCATCGATCTGTATGAAGGCAAATACATCAACCTTCAGGAATATGCCCCACCAGCGACGATTGATCCACAGGCTTCCGAGACCCGTTTGTTTGAACTGATCGATGCGGTTGAGCGGGTCACGGGTATCGACCGCGATCTTATCTTTGTCAAGCAGCGCCGCGAACAGAAAGGCAATGACCAGTATGAGAAACTGGGTACAAGCAAACGTTCCTATATCATGCGCGAGCATGGCCTGATGTTCATGGTGAACTTTTCCGATTACCTGGATACCGGGATATTCCTAGACCACCGGCCGGTTAGGCAGATGATCATGGATATGTCCCAGGGCAAGCGCTTTTTGAATCTGTTCTGCTATACCGCCACAGCCACCGTGTATGCCGCCGCCGGCGGAGCTTTGAGCACGGTCTCGGTGGATGCTTCGACTACCTATCTCGATTGGGCGGTACGCAACATGCGTATGAATGGTTTTGAGGGGATGAATCACTTCTTCTACAAATCCGATTGTCTGGATTGGCTGCATGATACCAACGACACGTTTGACGTGATCTTCTGCGATCCACCCACTTTCTCCAATTCAAAAATGCGTAGGATTTTCGATGTGGATCAAGACCATCCCTATCTGATCCGTTCGGCTATGCGCCATCTTGCTACCGAAGGCGTGATGCTTTTCTCCACCAACTTCCGCAAGTTCCAGATGGATCCCGAATTGGAAGATGACTTCGATTTTGAGAATATCACCGCCAACACCATCGGCGATGATTTTGCCCGTGACCAGAAAATCCACTACTGCTGGCTTATCCGCCACAAACGAGCCATCGTGCATATGAACCGACCCGATGAAACCAAGGAAAAGCCTGTCCTTAGGGTTGTGCGGAAAAAACCCCAGGAGATACAGGATTAAACTGGTTTGATACTACTGGAAGCACAGGGAACCACCGTTCGCAGCCAAGCTGTACACGGTGGTTCTTTTTTCCTAGTACTACTGAATAGAAAAGACCGTCCTTTCGGACGGCCTTTTGAATCAACAAATAGTTGTTTCAGATTAGAAAGCGATCTTCACGTAAGCGTACACAGATCCCTTGTCTCCGTTGTCTTCATCAGCTGCAGCAGTGGCATTCGCGCTGAGGATATCGTCTCCAGCGTAGGCCAGCAACAGGGTCGCACCAGGAACAAGTGTGGTGGACTCAACAGAAGCATTCAACTTGATGACATCGGTGGTGTAGTAGGTTCCGCCGAGTTTGGCAGTGTAGTCAGCAGTCTTGTAAACCACATCGGCTCCACCATTGGCGACTTTAGTGGAAACTTTATAACCGCCACGGGCAGTGACAGCCAGCTCTTCGCTTGCATTAAACTTCACAGACGCACTGAGGTTCTGGGTATTGATCAGATCCTTACCGGTAACGGTAACGGTCATGGCATCCAGAGCAACGGCGACTTTCGCGGAAAGAAGGTCATTGGCAGTACCACCAGCAATATACACAGCATCATCGGTATTCCAATACTGGGTATCGGTCGCATAGTAGCCATCCACAGTGATGTTGTCATAGACAACTTTGGCGGCTGCATCAGCGTGGAGTCCACCATCAATAATGACATCGGCGCCAACACTGGCAGTCAGTTTATCAGAAGCGTAAGCGACTTTGGCATGGGCGGAAGCGGATTTGTCGAGTTCGGCAGGAGCGGCGGCCTGGACAAGCTTGCCAGAAGCTCCGAGTTGAACCTTGACACCGTCGGCGACTTCGTATTCAGGAGTCTTCAGGCTTCCAAACACGTCGTAGGTACCGGCATTGCCATTGCCATTGAGACCAAAACCAACCACATAGTTCTTATAACCAAGTTCCAAGCCAGCGTTGCGATCAAAATAACCACGGGCAATGACATCGGCATAATAGGTGCCATCATCAAATGCATAACCCAAATCGTTGGCTGCGCGAGCCACTTCGGTAGAATCAATCGCGGATGTGGCGAAGTTGGCGGCGCGGACTCCATTGAGGATACCGACATACCAATCCTTGCCAACAATCTTGGCATGCTTGAATGAAGTGTCAATATCCAACACATCGGTGTTGTCTACCGCAGAGGTGTCTGCATTGTCATAAGTGAATGTCAACACGGCTTTGATATCGGCATACACATCGCCTTCGCTCTTTTTCTCGCCAACGACTTCAAGGAGAGAAACATCGACACTTACCGATGTGGCTTTCTTGATGAAACCATAGGCTGTGGTATCAAGGTTGTAACCAACACCAGTGCGAGCATACCCAGTGAAGCCGGCGAATACAACGCTGCCCACGAGTACTAAAACCAAAAGTACAGCAGAAATTTTCTTCATACTTCCTCCAAATGATTCGGGACAGGTGCAAAGACCCGCTTCTTCCCTTTTCTCGTTATACAAGACGGATTATAACAACCCCCCATATAGCTGTCAAGTTAAATTCATATAAGAATATTCTTGCACATGTATTTCACAAAATCAATACGGATGTTACATATATGCATGGATTTAACACCATATGAATATAGTAATCAATCCAGAATCCCAGCTATGTGTGGATTGTATGGAACGAGCCTGTAAATCAAATGGATACGCATAAAGGTTACAATCTACCTAGACAAAATCCGAAGGATCCATATTGGTCGTCTGGTCGCACCACCGGGGGATGGAAACCGTCATCCGGTGGAGGATCGGCACTGGGCAAACCAACTCGAACATATGCTCGATTCTCAGCGCATCGGCCCCTAGAGTCACCACCAGTTCCCGTAGCCCCAGAGTGGCCAGTTGCCCACACAGGGAAGTGAACAGGTACCTGAACAGTCCAAGTCCCTGGAACTCCTCTTCAACCCCGAAACACCGCAGATCGACAATCCCTTCGGCCATGACATGATAGCAGATGAACCCAGCAAACAGCCCGGTATTGGACAGTGCTACCAGAAACTGGTCCTCCGGCTGGAAACGCCAGGCATCCTCAAGCTGTTGGGCAACTAGGCTATCTATCTGCCGTCCTGTATCCCGCAACGTACTGACCAGACGCCCACCCACACGCTGGATCGCCTCCATCCAGGACGAAGCCTCTCCAGTCAGGAGGAAATCCTCCTTGATCAGCTCATCGGTCCCATCCTCGGGAGCCTCGCCAAGACGCGACAGGCGGCACACCTCGTCATGCGTCTCGTACCATAGATATATGCGCCGGCGGATTTCCTTATCCTTATAATAATACCAAAGCCGCTCCAGGGCAGGTTGCCCATGCAGGACATCCTTGAACTGGCGGAACACACCCTTGCCCGATTGCAGCACCTCGCGGAGCTGTTCCCGGTACACGGGATTGCGCAGGGTTGAGACAAACTTCTCCATCGTCCTGAATCCATCCGAAGGAAACCATTCGGGAATCGCAAGGAACCGCTGCGGGTCCTCTTGACGCCGCTGCTCGACAAACCCGACCTGGCATAGGATGCCCTCTTTCAGATCCAGACAGTATTGGTTCGACTGATCCTCCATACAGAAAATGATCTGATAGAGAAACTCGTCGGTAAGCGGGGGCATATGGTATTCGCTGTGATTTGGGGTGGTTGGTTCCATATCGCCATTGTATCCTGACCGTTTCCATTTGAAAAGCGAATATGGACCAACAGTCCGCCTTACCTTGACAATCGCTGTGAAAACAACCATATTTCAATAAGCATACATCAACATGCAGGAGTGTAAATTCATGAGTATTATTGAATTTGTAGAAGCAAGAGAGATACTGGATTCACGGGGCAACCCGACTATCGAAGTCGACGTTATCCTTGAGGATGGATCCATGGGTCGCGCAGCAGTCCCCTCCGGGGCCTCCACTGGCGTGCATGAGGCAGTTGAGCTTCGCGACGGTGATAAGAAACGGTACATGGGAAAAGGTGTTCTGAAAGCGGTTGACAACGTCAACACCCTGATCGCTCCTGAACTTGAAGGAATGGACGCTCTGGACCAGGTCGCCATTGACCATGCCCTTATCGAACTGGATGGAACCAAAAACAAAGGCAAGCTTGGCGCCAATGCCATTCTGGGCGTATCCATGGCGGTAGCCCGCGCGGCAGCCGATTTCCTGGGTATCCCCCTTTTCAAATATCTTGGCGCGTACCATGCCTGCGTCCTTCCTGTCCCCATGGCCAACATCCTCAACGGTGGCGCCCACTCGGACAACAAGGTCGATTTCCAGGAGTTCATGGTCATGCCTATCGGCGCTCCCTCCATCCGCGAGGCCATCAGAATGACCGCCGAGGTTTTCCACAATCTCAAATCAGTCCTTAAAAAGCGTGGCTACAACACCGCCGTAGGCGATGAAGGCGGTTTCGCTCCCGACCTACAGTCCAACGAAGAAGCCCTCGAAGTCATCATGGAAGCTATCAAGAATGCCGGATACAGCACCGGACGCGATGGTGATTTCATGATCGCTCTCGATCCCGCCGCTTCTGAACTGTACGATGAGGAAAGCAAGACCTACGAACTCAAGTGGACCACCCATGAAAAGCTCACCAGCCAGCAGATGGTGGCGTTGTGGACCTCCTGGGTTGACAAATACCCCATCATCTCGATTGAGGACGGCATGGCCGAAGACGATTGGGAAGGCTGGAAAATGCTCACCGATGCTATCGGCGACAGAGTGCAGCTGGTAGGAGACGATCTGTTCGTCACCAACACCGAGCGCCTCGCCGTGGGTATCAAGACCAAGACCGCCAATTCCATCCTGATCAAAGTGAACCAGATCGGCACGCTCACCGAGACTTTCGAAGCTATCGAGATGGCCCATAGGGCTGGATTCACCGCGGTTGTCTCCCACCGCTCAGGCGAGACCGAGGACAATTTCATCGCCGATCTCGTGGTAGCCCTCCAGACCGGGCAGATCAAGACCGGTTCCATGAGCCGCTCCGACCGGCTCGCCAAGTACAACCAGCTGATGCGCATCGAGGATTATCTGGGCGACACTGCCAAGTACGCTGGCCGGGATGCTTTCAAAGTTCTCAAAAAATAGGAAGCGGCAACGCTGACTCTAAAAAGGCGACCTCAAACATGGGGCCGCCTTTTTTTCCCATACATCCGGCATATCACCACAAGCCAGACCAATAATGAGTCATCCCCGATCAATCATCCCCATGTAAAGCGTGTCGGATCTCAGTCAGGGTGAAGCCTTTTTTGCGCAATTCCTGCTCAAGAACCGCGGCATCTTTTTTCTGGGCAAGCTTGCGGGTGGCCAGCGCCACGGCAGATTCCACCGCGTCTGTATCAGCAAACCACCCGTCCAGCACCTGGGCGACGGTCTGGCGTGAAACACCGCGCTCCATCAACCGGTTCTGCAGGAGGAATCTCCCCTCAGGGTTCTTTCTCTGACGCGACAGTACAAACTGCTCGGCAAACCGCCGGTCGCTCAGCAAACCTTCCGATTCAAGACCATCCAGCACCCTATCCAGCATGGCGGTGGAAAATCCTTTCTGCATCAGCTTGGACCTGAGCTCAAAACGTGAATGCTCCCGGGTTGTCAACAGGGCAAGCGCTTTTACACGGCACCGCAGTCCCTCAAGCGTCCCTTGGATCCCAGCAAACTCCGCTTCAGACAGCTCCTGATCCACATGCAATCCAAGGGAATACAGCTGCTCCGGGGAAATAAAAAAAGAGGAGCCCTCCTCTGGAACGGCAACATACCCCTCCCCGGAGACTCCTCTTCGAATAATGGCGAACGCCATCGGTCCTGTTCCTGTTAACGTTTGGAGAACTGGAACTTGCGACGGGCTCCCTTCTGGCCGTACTTCTTTCTTTCCACCATGCGGGAATCGCGGGTAAGGAACCCGGTACTCCGAAGAATGGTCAGATTGTTCTCGTCCTGTTCGACAAGCGCGCGGGCGATGCCATGGCGGCAGGCACCGGCCTGGCCAGTGGGACCACCACCGTACACATTGATCACCAGGTCGAACTTGGCAAGGGTATCGGTAGCGGTCAGCGGCTGCTTCACCATGAAGACATACAGAGGATTGCCAAAGTATTCGTCCACATTGCGGCCGTTCACAGTGATCTTCCCATCGCCTTCCCGGAGGTACACACGGGCGACCGCGGTCTTTCTGCGACCGGTTCCGAGCCCAAGATTGATATTCTGCTTCTCGTTTTCTTTCTTAGTTGCCACTTTCTTGCTCCTGCCTTAGATTTCCACCCGGATGGGTTGCTGTGCCGCATGGGGATGGTCCGAACCCGCATACACCTTCATGTTGGTGAACAGCTTGTTTCCCAACGCACCCTTGGGAAGCATCCCTTTCACAGCGTGCTCCATGGGGAAAGTGGGCTTGCGCACAATCATGTCCGCATATGTCTCAATGGTGAGACCACCGGGGTAATTCGAGTGGCGATAGTACTTTTTGTCATCGTACTTGTTTCCACTCAGGGCAGCTTTGGCCGCATTGATGATGATGACGAAATCGCCAAGATCCTGATGAGGGACATATTCCGGCTTGTTCTTGCCACGAAGGATATTGGCGGCTGCAACCGCTACATGCCCCAGTTCCTTTCCCTCTGCATCGATAAGATACCATTTCTTTTCAACTGTAAGCGGTTTTACAAAAATTGTCTTCATGTACACACCCTATGCATAAGGGGGGTCACAACCCCACCTCGCTTAATTTCAATCAGCGGTGTATCGTTACACATTTTTCCAACTCTTGTCAATACAGGTTGGTTCTTCCTGTAAAGGTTGTTGGGAAAACAAAGAGTTCGTGGACACCGCTGTCCCTGTACTGTCCGCCATGGAAACCTTGTCATCTAGGCGAAGCGAAAGTCCTGGCCACTTCCAGAAAAGCCGCCACCTCACCGTCAGAATACCAGAAGGGAGAGATGATCGGAATCTCCGGTCCCGGGGGAAGCACCACTTGGGCTTCGAAAGCCGCGCTGTGGAAATCCCGATAACGCTGAGTGGACAATCCGGTGATACAGTACGGTCCCCTGACATGGGGGAATATACCGTCCAGCGGATTACGCCTGGAAAGCCGTGCCCGATCTTCCTCCGCCTTGCCCAGCAGGGACGCCGTTGACTTGACCAGAAGGTCCAGCAACAAAGGCGACACCGGGTCTGAGGGAGGGAGCTTCCCGATGAGATCACTGTTTCTTGCGCATACCACCTCCGGGACAAAATTCCCCGGGAAAGGAAGGATTGGAAGGAGGATGTCGGATAAAACCTCCATATCCGGGAGAAAGGGGCGCCAGAAAGAGACCGCATCGGCTTGCGGGGAATCCGCCAGGGCGGGATCGGCAATGACAAGTGGAATGTCAGATCCGAGAGCCTGCCGCAGCATTTCCACCGCTTTCTCACGACCGTTGTAGAAGCGGACCGTGATAAAGCCAGGTATCAGCTGTTTCAATAGTTTCTCGAGCCTTCCCTGATAGATCGAAGGATATTCGGCGATCAGTCCACGTGAAGCCGTGGCTTTCAACGCACGCAACACCCCATCGGGTCTGTGTCCAAGGATGGCCCGTCCATGGTTCTGAAAAAAATCGACGTATCGCCGGCCAGCGGGATCGTACAGATGGTACTCTCTCGCCCGGACGACAGTAGGCATTGTATATGCGGAAACGTCGGTTTGTCTAGACATAGAGGTTATCATATCAGTCGTTGGCCAATTTCTCAAGCGGGGCGACCGCGATGATGAAGGAAGCTGTCCGTCCACTTTGGAACCGGACATCGGCCACCTGGCGCCCTCGTAGATCCCGTACTGCCAAAACTTCTCCATCTCCATAGGAAGCATGGCGCACCCTATCCCCAGGATGGAACACCTGGCTGGATGGGGCATCCTGGGTGGAAGGGGCCACCAAAGCGGTTACAGAAACGGGTGTTGTCTTTTCCGGACTATGGATGATATTCGCATGGCGGTTACCCTGCGGACCTGGCTGGAAACCGGAGCCACTGTACCCCCCGGGGGAAGCGAATGAGCCACTGCGCAGGCGTTTCCCATCCAAAGCGCCATAGCCACCATACCCTTCCTGGCTCCAGGCGGGGCTGTAATCGTTTGAGGTTCCAGAGCGGCGGCCTTCAACCACCAGATGGTCAGGCGAGATCTCATCGAGGAACCGGGAAGGCAACTCGTAGTTGGTTCTTCCCCAGATCATACGCCGCTGACAGCACAACATATAGAGTTCCTTGCGGGCCCGGGTGACCGCGACATAGAAAATCCGCCGTTCCTCCTCGATATCGTCATCGCTTTCGGCGGAACGTCCAGGAAACAGCCCTTCCTCCATCCCGGTGATGAACACCCGGTCGAACTCCAGCCCCTTGGTATTGTGCATGGTGATAAGGGTAACCCCGGGCTTGTCCGCCGGATCCTCGCGTCCGATGGTGGTGGGATCGAGCATCAGCGATTCCAGAAAAGCTCCCAGACCCTCGCGTCCATCGGGGTAATCATGCACTGCGGAAATAAGCGCCCCCAGGTTGTCCACCCGACCGGTTTTATTCTGCTCATCCTGTTTTTTATAATGGTCCAGCAATTGGGAATCGGTGACCAGCAGTTCCAGGCAGGCAGCATTGCCTTCCATCTCCAGTTTCCGGTCGGCGCGCTCCATCAGATCGGCGAAATACCTGGCAGAGGAAGCCGCCTTACCCACCAGAAGGCCCTCGTCGGCGCAGCCGCGCAGAGCCTCCAGCAGATCCCCGCTATGGGAGGCCGAGAACTCAACGATCCTATCCACAGACGAATCCCCTAGGCCACGGGCGGGTTTGTTGATCATCCGGCGGAAATTGACCACATCGGCATGGTTCATGAACAGATAGAGCAAAGCCAGACCGTCCTTGACCTCCTCACGGTCATAGAACCGCAAGGCACCCACTACCTTGTAGGGAATACCTAGAGTGGGGAACAGGGTCTCGAAGGCCACCGACTGGGCGTTGGTCCGGTACAATATCGCGCTGCCATCATAGTTACCAGAACGCTGGAGGATCTGGGCGCACTTCAGGGCTTCGGCCTTTTCATCGGATACATGGTAGAGACGGCATTTCTCTCCCTCCCCGTTGCTGGTCCACAGGGTTTTGGGATGCCGGCCGGTATTGTGGGCGATCACTTCGGAGGCCACCGCCAGGATATTGCCGGTAGAGCGGTAGTTCTGCTCCAGTTTGATAGTCCGCGTCCCTGGATAGACCTGGGGAAAAGAGAGGATATTGCGCACCTCGGCTCCCCGGAAACGATAGATGCTCTGATCATCATCCCCCACCACGCAGATGAAAACACCAGGCCCCACCAGGAGCTTGAGCAGATTGAACTGCGATATATTGGAATCCTGATACTCATCCACCAGAACCACCTTGAACCGCCGGTGCAGACGCGCGGCCAACGGTTTGTCCCGGGTAAGCAACTCGATGGACCGGCCGATCAGATCGGAGAAATCGACATTGCCTACTTTATGGAGTTTTTCCTCATAGGCGGCATACATCTGGGGAAAATTCCGATCCGACTTGAAATCGGCCAGCTCAGGACTGGTGGGCGTCAGGCCACGGTCCTTGGCCAGGGATATGGCCTTGGCTATGGGAGAAAGTTCAGTCTTCTTGCTCCCGGGATAACAAGTGGACAAAAGTGAGAGCGAATCCTCATCATCATAGATGGTGAAATTGTTCGACAGACCGATCGAGGATCCATACCGGCGGAGCAACCAGGCGCCGAAAGAGTGGAAGGTCCTGATCTGCATATCCGCGATATTGACCTCGGGAAGCATGGATACCACCCGGGAGCGCATCTCACTGGCCGCCTTGTTGGTGAAGGTGACCGCCAGGATTTCCTCTGGCTGGTATTTCAGCACCTCAATGGCATAGGCGATCTTGGTGGTGATCACACGGGTCTTGCCGGAACCCGCTCCAGCAAGCACCAGCAGGGGCACGCTGTTCTCAAGTACCGCCTCACGCTGGGGTTCATTGAGTTTTTCCAATAGCTGTCCGATGGAACTCATCGTCTGGCTCCATCGTGCATCCGATCCGAGGTGGAAACGGGAACCGCTTCAAAATCGATACCGTTCGCCCGGATGATCCCGCAACGGACCACCTGGCCGGGAACCAGATTCCGACCCATCACCACGGTAAGCCCATCCACCTCGGGAGCCTGATGGGCTGTACGCCCGATAGCCAGATCCTCTCCCTCCACCTGTTCCTCGATCAACACATCGAGCTCAGTACCCACAAAACGCTGTAACCGCTTCTGCGAGATAGGTTCCTGAAGGGCTTCGATCTCTTTGCGCCATGCATTGGCTTTCTTGGCGATCTGGCGGTATTGCGCGGTTGGACGGTCTGCATAGGCAGGGGTGTCCTCTTCGCGTGAATAGGTGAAAGTCCCCACCCAATCCAGCTGGGCTTTGACCAGGAAATCCTTGAGTTCTTCCAAAGCCTGTTCGCTATCACCGGTGAATCCCAGCATGAGCGTTGAACGGAAGGTGGCATTGGGCAGGAAACCGCGGATACGTGCCAGCAAGGCCAGATAGCTCTCCTTGCTTCCCACCCTGCCCATGGGACGCAGCACCGCTGGATCGGCATGTTGGAAGGGAATATCGAAATATGGGATGATTTTGGGATTGGCGGCCACCAGAGCGGGGAGGTCTTCGGGAAAAGCATCCGGATGGATATAGAGCATACGCAGGCGAAAGTCGCCTTCAAGCGCGGCCAGATCGGCCAGCAGTCCGGTAAAAAGTGAACGGTGGTCACCCAGATCGGTTCCATAAGCGGCCAGATCCTGGGCAATCAGATTCAATTCCCGGATGCCGGAACCGATAAGCCGCCGCGCTTCCGCCAGGATAGCCTCCCGGGGTCGGCTGCGCAGGGGCCCCCGTATAAGGGGAATGGCGCAGTAGCGGCACCGGTGGTCGCAGCCCTCGGAGATTTTCAGATAGGCCGACCCGGCATAGTTGAACAACCTGCCCCGGGTGTCATCCTCATCATGGATGGCTGGATAGGCGGGGAACCGCACCACCCGGGCACCCTCGAACAGCTCTTGGACAAAGGGGACAATCATACGGAGATTCCGGTTGCCGAACAGACCGTCGGCTTCCACCAGTTGTGTATCGAGTTCCTTCCCATAACGCTGCGCCAGGCAGCCGGTCATCACTATTCTGGCCTGGGGATACTGGTTGCGCAAAGTGAAAAAGGTATCGATGGACTCCTTGCGCGCAGGCTCGATAAAACCACAGGTGTTCACCAGCACCACATCGGCATCAACGGCGCTATCCGAGACGATGCAGCCGGCTTGCACCAAGGCGTGGAGCATGACTTCGGCATCCACCTGATTCTTGGCACATCCGAGATTCTCCACATACACGCGTTTTCCTGTCAATTCCATGCATCACTCCCTGCTGCCATCCTGGATGGACACTGCTTTGGCAAGTCTTGTCCAATACCGGCCAAGGTGTCAAGTGCGCACCGGTAGAAAAAGCCGGGGAAAATCCCGGCGGAGACAGACTGCCTTTCCAGTGCCAGACCATCCGTATAAAGCACAATCCATCACCTTCCAGAACCTGTCGCGCACCCTCTGGGGCTTCGCCGTGAAACGGTTTTACAAAAACATAGCAGATAGAAATTTAATAGTGGGAAAACCCGTGTTCTACACGCTGCGCGTAGGTCCTTTGATGCAGGCATTTCAAAGCCTGATATTCGTTTACTTGCATAATTATCCATCATGGTATAGTATCTGCTATTATGCGTTTTTATCTACATCCCAATTTTCCGAGGTAGTCAATGACAAAATATATCATCAGACGACTGCTTGGCATCATCCCCACGTTGCTGATCATCATAACGATCAGCTTTTTTATCGTACGGGTGGCTCCAGGCGGTCCGTTCGACGGCGAAAGGGCACTCCCCGAGGTAGTGAAACGGAACATCGAGGCCAAATACCATTTGAACGATTCCCTGCTGGAACAGTATGGGCGCTATATGTTCGATGTCCTTCGCGGAGACCTTGGCCCTTCCTACCGCTACAAAGACCATGATGTCAATTTCTATATCTTCACCAGTCTCCCCAATTCCATCATACTCGGTTGCATCGCCATCACCCTCTCGGTGTTTTTTGGCATCAGCGGCGGCATGCTGGCCGCGGTCAAACAGAATTCCTGGGTAGACTACCTGTGCATGGCCCTGGCGGTGGTGGGCATATCGGTTCCGCTGTTTGTCATAGGACCGGTACTGCAATATGTCTTCGCCATCAAGCTGCAATGGCTGCCCACCTCAGGATGGTTCACCGCGGATGGCAACTGGAAAACCATCATCCTGCCGGCTATCACCCTTTCCTTCTCCGATTTCGCCACCATCGCCCGGCTGACACGTTCCAGTATGCTGGATACCTTGCGCAGCGATTACATCCGCACCGCCAAAGCCAAAGGCATGCGCACCTCCTCCATCATATTCAAACATGCCATGAAGGGTTCCATGCTCCCCATCGTCAGCTATCTGGGACCAGCCTTCGCTGGGATAATCACCGGATCGGTCGTGGTGGAACAGGTCTTCCGTATTCCCGGCTTGGGGAAATTCTTCATACAGTCATCATTCAACCGTGATTACACCCTCATCGTGGGGGTGGTTATCGTCTATTCGGTCATCCTGGTCATCATGAACTTCATCGTAGATGTCGTCTATTCGATGCTGGATCCCCGTATCACCTATAAATGACAGTGGAGCAAAGAGAACCATGAAGAAAATATTGTCTGGAAAAAACACTCCCAAGTCAACCAACGAATTCGATCAGGTGGTGGTTGGGAACAGCCTTGGCAAGGACGCCTGGCGCCGGCTGCGCAAAAACAAAATGGCGGTCATAAGCGTGGTGATCGTATCGATCTACATACTTCTGGCGGCTCTGGCCCCGGTCCTTCCCATCTATCCCTATGATGAGATCATCCTTGACCACCAGTTGCTCAAACCCTCCCTGACCAAGACGGCCGGAGACCTGGTGATGGAGAAAAAACTCGCCGATGTCTACACTCAGGCCTGGCGGGGTGGGCGCTTGATCGTATCTGAAGAGGAAAACACCATGCTTGAGACCTGGATTGAGAAGAACCAGGCGACAAAAGTATGGAATTACCTATATGAGGTGGGGAGCGCGCAGATTGAGGCGGGGACCTTCACCTTGAACAAATCGGAAGAGCGCATCATAAACACCTTGAAAAACAAGATCGCCACCGATCTGCAGATCACGGTGAAGCAGGTGTGGACTACCGACCAAACGGATGGCAAGAGAATCAACGTTGAGAAGCTCTCCACCGACAGGATCATCGATCTGTATGTGCAGATGGTGGGCAGCACCCGGGAGGCTGAGGTCAAACAGTTCTCCTACGAGATAGAGCAGCAACTGCTCAAACAGGTGAAAGCGGAAACCGCCGACCTGACCGAGGAAGAATACCAGGGATTGCTGCAGGCCAATCTTGCCGACCTTTCGGATAAGGAACGGGACAAGCTGATCCATGACAATGTGTTCGCCAAGATCGCCACACGCGCCAAAGAGATCGCCGCGGGCGACCTCAAGACCGCGGCCACCGACGATACCGCCGAGTTCCCGCTCAACAAGGAAATCCACATCAAGGATACCCTCTCGGCCTCAATCGAAGCCTCCAGGAAACACGCGCGCAGATATTATCTGGGAACTGACAATCTAGGCCGCGACCTGCTTTCACGCATCGTCTACGGTGGCCAGGTTTCCATCGCCATCGGGTTCATCGGAACCCTCACCAGTGTGTTCATCGGGGTGTTCCTCGGAGCGCTGGCCGGATATCTGGGCGGAAAATTCGATTATATCATCATGCGTATCGTCGATATCATGTATGGCTTGCCCTACATGCTGCTGGTCATCATAGCCATGGCGGTATTCGGCAGGAATATCATGAACCTGTTCTTCGCCCTGGCGATCATCAGCTGGCTTACCATTTCCCGTATGGTCCGAGGACAGATCATGTCCTTGAAGAACCAGGAATTCGTTGAGGCAGCCCGCTCGATGGGAGCTTCCACCGGAAGAATCATTTTCAAGCATCTGGTACCCAATTCGCTGAGTGTCATCATCGTATTCTCTACTTTGAGAATCCCCTCGTTCATCATGACTGAGTCTTTCCTCTCGTTCCTGGGTCTTGGAGTCCAGGCTCCCTTCGCGTCCTGGGGTTCGCTGGTCGGCGAAGGCGTCGGCGGCATGACCTTGTATCCGTGGAGACTCTTCTTCCCGGCCATCGCCATGACGGTATTCCTTTTCGCCATGAACTTCCTGGGTGATGGCCTGCGTGACGCATTCGATCCACAAAGCAAGAACCAGTTATAGGAGCCAAGATGAGCAATCCCATTGAAAAGACAGAATATACCAAAATGCTTGAGGTCAAGAACCTCAAAACCTATTTCCTTACCGATAACGGCGTGGTGAAAGCCGTCGACGGCATCTCCTTCGATCTGGAACAGGGCCAGACCCTGGGTATCGTAGGGGAATCCGGTTGTGGAAAATCGGTCACCAACCTCTCCATCATGCGTCTGATTCCCAGTCCTCCGGGAAAAATCATGGATGGTGAGATATTTTTCGAAGGCAGGGATATACTAAAGATTTCCGAAAGCGAGCTGCGCAATATCCGCGGCAATAAAATATCCATGATTTTCCAGGATCCCATGACCAGCCTCAATCCATTCCTCAAGATATCGACCCAGATGATAGAGACCATCCGGCTGCATCAGGACCAGACCAAACAGGAAGCTCTGGAGAAATCGATCAATATGCTCAAGCTTGTGGGTATCCCCGATGCGGAATCGCGGATTTTCAATTATCCCCACCAGTTCTCCGGTGGTATGCGCCAGCGGGTCATGATCGCCATGGCTTTGAGCTGCAATGCGAAAATCCTGATTGCCGATGAACCCACCACGGCCTTGGATGTGACCATCCAGGCACAGATCCTGGAACTGATCCAGGAACTATCCAAAAAATTCAATACCTCCGTGATCCTGATCACTCACGATCTGGGAGTGGTGGCCGGGTTGTGTGATAAGGTGTGCGTCATGTATGCCGGCAAGATAGTCGAGAAAGCCAAGACCGTGGATCTGTATAAGAATCCAGCGCATCCCTATACGTTCGGATTGATCCAGTCGGTTCCCCGGCTGGACAAAGCGCAGAATGGCAAATTGTTCTCCATCGAAGGCCAGCCACCCAATGTCATCGATCTTCCTCCCTGCTGTCCCTTCCATCCCCGTTGCCATAAAATGAAGGAGATCTGCAAAACAAAGTATCCCCCCACCACGGATCTGGGCAATGACCATGAGGTCTCATGCTGGCTATATGCCGACGACAAGGAGCAGTCCCATGAATAATGTGAAAGATATCCGGAAACCCTTGCTCGAAGTAGTCGATCTCAAGCAGCATTTCCCTATTGAAAGCGGCTTTATCTTCAAGAAACAGATCGGGGCTGTCCGCGCGGTGGATGGCATATCCTTCTCGGTGAACGCCGGAGAGACTCTGGGAATCGTGGGAGAATCAGGATGTGGCAAGTCCACCACGGTCCGTTCCATCGCCCAGTTGTACAAACCCACCAGTGGCAGCGTGATGTTCGATGGTATCGATATGGTCCACGCCTCGAAGCAGGCCATGCTGGCCGCACGGAAGAACATGCAGATGATTTTCCAGGATCCGTACGCATCCCTGAATCCCCGCATGACGGTGCGCACCATCATCGCCGAGCCGATCGATATCTATGCGAGACGCGGTTTGCTGGACGAACCCATGGACAAAGCCCAGCTTGAGAAACGGGTGGAGGAACTCATGGAGCGCTGTGGCCTCAACCGCGCGTTTAAAAACCGCTACCCGCATGAATTCAGTGGTGGACAAAGACAGCGTATCGGTATTGCCCGGGCTTTGGCGCTGAATCCGAAAATCATACTCGCCGACGAACCGGTCAGTGCGCTGGATGTCTCCATCCAGTCCCAGATACTCAACCTTCTGAGCGAACTGCAGAAAGAACTGGGACTGACCTACCTGTTCATCGCCCACGACCTGGCGGTTATCGAATACATCAGCACCCGGGTGGCGGTCATGTACCTGGGGCGGATCATGGAGCTGGCCAAGTCAAGCGAACTCTATCACAATCCCCTGCATCCCTATACCAAGGCTTTGCTTTCAGCCGCACCGATTCCCGATCCGGAGATTGAACGCAAACGCCAGCGGATCATCCTTACCGGAGATGTCCCATCACCCAACAAGGAACACAAGGGGTGCTACTTCTACGAACGCTGCCCCATGAAGATGGACAAATGCGCCTGCAATATCCCTCTTATGCACAGCATCGGTGAAAACCATCAGGTTGCCTGCTGGTTATACGAATGATGTCTACGGGTGCCGGCTGGAACACATAAGGTACGCAAGACGCCACTTGGCCCGCCGCATTGGAAGGTGAGCCCGCCTTAAAGGTCCCGGATGGACATCTTCTGGACCATGTTTGACTCACGGTCGGCTTTGAAAGCAATATCCGAGGCAATCGCCAGAGCGCGGGCGGCATTCTCGGTTCTTCCTCCCGAGGTCTTTTCCGGGATGATCTCGATATCGCGCTTCACATCATCCACCAGACGCAGGGAGAACACCACCATGGCTTTGTTTCTCCCCCTGGGGATGGCGGAGGTGGCTTTCTCCGGTGTATCAAGATGCCCCCGGACAAAATGGGTGATTTCCAGGCATCCGATACGATCAAAGGGAATCGTTTCCTTTTTTAGGAAAACCGCGCATCCAATATGGTAGCGGACCTCTTTTTTCCCGATATCGAAAGCCCAGCATTCACGGTAGCACAATCCGATGAGGCTGATGATGAAAAGGAAAGCCGGCACAACCAGGGAACCTGTCAGACCCTCTTCGGTCACCACGAGGACAAAGCCCATGATCAGGAAAACGCAGAAAAGCGCATAGAGGATCCTGTATCCATCCGATACCGCATAAGTCATGGTTCCCGTTTTTCCCTTCTTTAAGATCATCCGCATCACAATGGTATCTCCAATCCAGAAATCATAGTCGGTGACGATATCCAGAATATACCATCCAATAAGGTTTTAGTATAGCGCAAGGGGCTTTGTGGCATCATTGCATGGAAATCCAGTCCATATGCATTTTTCTGAATCCGCTATTGCGAATAAGACGGACTCCTTTTAATTTTTCTTGATTAAAGCCGGTTCTTACTGTACTCTATGGTGGAACGCATATATTTCACAAGGAGATATGTATATGAAAAAAGTTCTTGTCATTGCTTTGACCATTCTTCTTGTCGGTGTTCTTTTCATTTCCTGTGGAGGGAAGAAAGAAGCCGCCAAGGTTGAAACCCCTAGCACACCAGTCGCGGCTCCCGCAGCTCCCGCTGCTCCCGCTGCGGTGACACCCGCTCCCGCTGCGGTGACACCTGCTCCAGCTGCTCCTGCCGCGGTAACCCCCGCCCCAGCCGCTCCAGCTGCCCCTGCCGCTGTTGCCACACCGGCGAAAGATCTGAAGGTGTTCAAGCTTGTCAATGGAGCTGAACCCGAATCTCTCGATCCCCACCAGATCCAGGGTGTTCCTGAGCATCGGCTTTACGAGGCTATTTTCGAAGGACTGGTCGCGTACGATCCCAAGACCGCCGACGCTATCCCCGGACTGGCCGAAAGCTGGGTCGCCTCTGAAGACGGCACCCGCTATACATTCACTCTCCGCGACGCCGTATGGAGCGACGGTGTGAAGATCACCGCCCAGACCGTGGTCGATTCCTGGCTCCGCGAACTCAATCCTGAAACCGCCAGCCCCTACGCATGGTTCCCTGCCATGTTCCTCAAGGGTGCCGCTGAATATAACGCCGGAACCGCTAAAGCGGACGCTGTGCAGATCCGCGCTATCGATGACAAGCATTTCCAGATGGACCTGCTTGGACCCCTTCCGTATGCTATCGGCGCTCTCGCCCACTACTCCTTCGCGGTTGTGCCCCTGCATGCCATTGCGAAGTACGGCACCGAATGGACCCTGCCCCAGAATTTCGTAGGCAACGGCCCTTATGTCCTGAAGGAATGGGTTCCCCAGTCCTATATCAAAGTCGTTCCCAACGAGAAGTACTGGGACCGCGCCGTTGTCAAGCTTGACGAAGTCATCTTCTACGCCATCGACGACAACAACACCGCCTATAACATGTATCTGAATGGCGAGGTTGATTGGATGACCACTGTTCCCAATGACCAGATCGAAGCCGCTGCCATGCGCAAGGATTACCACCGCGCTCCGCAGCTCTCCACCTATTACTATGTGTTCCAGACCGAGAACGCGCCTTTTGACGATGTGCGCGTGAGAAAAGCCCTGGCCCTGGGATTCGACCGCCAGGCTCTGGTTGACCAGGTCACCCGTGCTGGACAGATCCCCGCTTGGGGTATTGTGCCTGACATGGCTGGATACGCGGCCCTTGAGATGCCCGAGATCAACTATGAAGCCGCCCGCAAACTGCTCGCCGAAGCCGGATATCCGAACGGAGTCGGTTTCCCGAAGACCACCATCCTGTACAACACCAGCGAAGGCCACAAGGCTATCGCCGAGTTCCTGCAGCAGGAATGGAAGAACAACCTGAACATCACCATCGAGCTTGAGAACCAGGAATGGGCCACATACCTTTCCAACAGAAACGCTGGAAAATTCCAGGTTGCCCGCGCTGGCTGGGTCGGTGACTATCAGGATCCCAATACCTTCCTCGATATGTTCATCACCGGTGCCGGTATGAACGGCGGAAAATATTCCAACGAATTGTATGACCTGTACATCAACGAAGCCGCAAGAATGGGCGGTGCCGACCGTCTCGAAGTGCTGAGAATGGCTGAGGATCAGATGATCAACCAGGACCAGGCCATCATGCCGATGTACTACTACACCACCAACAACATGATCGACACTTCCAAGTGGGGTGGCTGGTATCCGAACACCATGGATTACCATCCGACCAAGGACGTCTACCTCAAGTAACATTTTCAAGACCATCACGACCCTCGGCACTCTTGCCGAGGGTTTTTTTATCAGCTATAGTCCTCCCATGGACATCAAGCTTCATCCGACGCAAGTGTGGGGAAGGATAACCATCCCATCCTCAAAATCCCAAACCATCCGCGCGCTCCTGTTGGCCACCTTCGCCAAAGGCACCAGTATCATCCGCAATCCGCTCGATTCACAGGATACCCGTTCATGCATGGATGCCTGCAGGGCCTTTGGGGCGCAATTGACCAGACTGCCCTCCTATGAAGGCCGCACCGATGCGATCCGTGTGGAAAGTCCTGGGTTTCCCACCCACGATGTGGTTATCGATTGTGGCAATTCCGGAACCACGCTGTATCTGGCCACTGCCCTGGCTGCGGCTTCCCCCCATACGGTCACCTTCACAGGAGACTTCCAGTTGAGAAAAAGACCGGTGGGGAATCTGTTAGCCGCCCTTGGCGATCTGGGCGCGCAGGTGGAATATCTGGCGGATGGAGGGGTGCCCCTTTATCCACCATTCACCATACGGGGACCACTGGATGGCGGAAAAACCTCGATTGAATGCCCAACCAGCCAATTCATGTCGGGTCTTCTGCTTGGATTGCCATTGGCCGCAGGCGATTCCGAAATCATTGCGCCACTGCTGAACGAGAAGCCCTATGTGCGCCTGACCCTCGCCTGGCTCGATTCCCAAGGCATAGCATACACCTGTAGCGATGATTTGCAGCATGTGGTGATGCAAGGCCGGCAACACTATCATCCCTTCGATTCCCTGGTCACTGGAGATTTCTCCTCGGCCGCCTTTTTCTTCTGTGCCGCGGCAATCTCAGGTACCTCCATTACGGTGGAAGGACTTGACCTGAATGATCCACAAGGTGACAAACAGATCCTTGTGATTCTCCAGAACATGGGATGCCATGTGCAGTGGAATGGAACAACGGTTACGGTAACCGGCCCGTCACGGGGAGCCCTACGCGGTGGGGATTTCGATCTTAACTCCATGCCGGATGCATTGCCGGCACTGGCGGTGACCGCCTGTTTCGCCCACGGAACCACCCGTCTGGGCAATGTGCCGCAAGCCAGAATCAAGGAAACCGATCGTATCGCGGTGATGCATACCAACCTGAGTGCGCTGGGTGCCGATATCGATGAATCAGAGGATGCCCTGGTCATCCATGGAAACGGAACTCTTCGCGGAGGGGTATGCGATGGCTTTGAGGACCATCGGATCATCATGTCCATGGCTGTGGCAGCTCTCGCCTGTGAACAACCGGTAACCATCCATGGCACTGATGCGGTGGAGGTCACTTTTCCCACATTCTTCAAACTTTTCAAGCACATAGGAGCAGAATATGAATATCTATGATCTGCGTAGCGATACCATAACCAAACCGACCGCAGGCATGCGTCAAGCCATGGCCAATGCGGAAGTCGGCGATGATGTCTATTCAGAGGATCCCACGGTGAATCTCCTGGAAGGTCTGGCTGCCCAGCTGACCGGCAAGGAAAGCGCTCTGCTGGTCACCTCGGGTTCCATGGGGAATCTGATTCCCTTGTACATCAACGGCGGAAGAGGCACCGAAGTGCTGGCCCACACCAGCAGCCATATCATCCAACATGAGGTCGGAGCCGCCGCGGCCATCGCCGGAATTCTACCGATTGGGGTGGAAAGCCCCCGGGGACTGCTGAACGCACAGGTTCTGGAACCCCACATCAAGCCTATCGTCTACGACCTTGCCAGAACAGCTATGATTGAAGTGGAGAACACTATCGGCGGGGTGTGCTATCCCTTGGAGACCTTGCTGGAAATCAAGGACCTGGCGGACAGACATCACTTGAAGATACACATGGATGGAGCCCGTCTATGGAACGCCTCCATCGCCACCGGCCATCCGGTGCATGAGATCGCCGCCGTAGCCGATACGGTCACCTTCTGTTTGTCCAAAGGTCTGGGAGCACCGGTAGGAAGCCTGTTATGTGGAAACCGACCCTTCATCGCCCAGGCCAGATCGGTGCGGAAAATGCTGGGAGGAGGTATGCGGCAAGCGGGAATTCTGGCGGCAGCCGGGATATACGCGTTGGAACACCATGTCGCACGGCTAGCCGAGGATCATGCGGATGCCAGGAAAATCGCTGAAGCCCTAAGCCACACAGGATGGGCACAGTTGACCCTTGGAGATGTGGAAACCAATATCATCTTCTTCAGTGTGCCTGGCTATACCGGCCAACAGGTGGTGTCACTGTTCGCATCGAAAGGCATTCTATGCACCTGCGAGAATGATTGTATCCGTTTGGTCACCAATCTCGATCTGAGTGGCCATGATACGGATGAAGTGTGCCGGATCATCGATCGGATCGATATCACTGAAGCCCAGCAATGAAAACCACCATCTGCTATTTTACTGGAACCGGCAATTCCTACTATGCCGCCAAAGCCTGTGCCAGGGCTTTTGATGACTGCCATCTGATTCCCATGGGGGACCTGATGGCCGATGCCCAGCCTTTGGAGGGTTCCCAGGTGGTGGGATTGGTGTTCCCCACCTACTTTTTCGCGCCACCTGCTATTGTGCGTGATTTCATTAGTTCAGTAATTGCCTCTCTGAAAACTCCCATGGAGTACCTGTTTGTCATCACTACCAATGGCGGTATGCCGGGTTATAGCCTGGCAATCGCGGAAAGATTGCTTACGCAAGCCGGCTGTCTGCCCAGTTATTGTGCCACCGTGAGAATGGTGGACACCTACGTCCCCCTATACCCGGCGCCCTCGCTGCAGAAAGAGGCTTTGATCTACCACAATGCCGATGCGGTGTTGTCTGGCATCACCGACGATCTGGAAAACCAGCGTATACGGGTAAGCCGCCGCTGGCCGTTCTCCAATCTGTTCCAGATCTGGTGGACACGCTGGCTTCCTTCACATGCCGGACGCGACAGTCGATTCATCATCACAGAGGCCTGTACCGGCTGCGGTGCCTGTGCCCGTCGGTGTCCGGTGGGAAATATCACCATGCAGGCCGGCAAGCCCTCTTTTTCCCATCGGTGCCAGCAATGTTTTGGATGCTATCATAGATGCCCTACCCATGCGATCGCTTTGACACGCACACCCCGAGGAGGATACACTTGGTTCCCGAACACCCGCTGTGGGTATGTGGTGGAAACGTATATCAACAAGGAGTAATCGGGCATGGATGTTTTTGATTTTGATTCCAGTGTCGATCGCCGGGGAAGCCTCTCATTGAAATGGGATAGCCAGGAGATCAAGAGTATTTGTGGCAATGGACAGGCGTTGCCGTATTGGGTGGCCGATATGGATTTCACAGTTCCTCCAGCGATTAGTGAGGCACTCAAAGCCCAAGCCGACCATGCGGTCCTAGGATATCCAAAATTCACTAACCTTCAGGAAACCTTTTGCGCATGGGCTCGTTTACGACACCATTGGCAGGTGGACAAGGAAGCGGTGTCAATCGCTCCGGGGATGCTGGGTTCGCTGGCTTTGCTGGTGGAATCCCTCACTAAGGAAGGCGACGGGGTCATTGTGCCCATACCGGCCTATCAGCCCTTCATCAGGATGGTCAATCAGCTCTCGCGGAAGTTGGTTCTCTGGCCAATGTCCTATAATCGCGAGTCGGCCCATTTCTCACTCGATTTCACCTTGATGGAGCAATTGATGGCGGATACACACAACCGTGTACTGTTGTTCTGCTCTCCCCACAATCCCTCAGGAACCGTATTTTCTGAAGAGGATCTGGCCAAAGTCGCCCAATGCGCGGCCAAGAACCAGATCACGGTGCTTAGCGATGAAATCCATGCCGACCTGGCTTTCCCTGAATCCCACCATATTCCTTTCAATATGGTGGCTCACGAGCAGGGTTGTGTGGCAGTAACCTGCATGGCTCCCTCCAAAACCTTCAATATCGCAGGAGAACACTTCTCTGTGGCTGTATTCTCAGACCATGCCATGGCCTCACGCTTCAACGACCGGTTGCGTGCGCTGTTCCTGGGAACAGGGCTGCTCTCCACGGTCGCTGCCGTGGCCGGGTACCAACAGGGATATGCATGGCTTATGGATTTGACTAGGCATCTTGTCGGGCAGGTCGATTATATCGACAATTACCTGCATGCCCATCTGCCCCTACTGCGTTTGGTGAAACCCGGGGCTTCTTTCATTGGATTCATCGATTGCACCGGGATTGTGGCGGCGGTGGAACGCGATGCGCAAGCCAATCCTCAGCTGTACGATCCCAAAGAGAGTCCACAAGGAGGCTTGCTGTCACGGTTCTTTGGACAACGGGCGGGTATTGTGGTGAATGACGGCTCCTGGTTTGGAAAGCCCTATGGGAATTTCATCAGATTCAACTATGGAACTTCACGCCACCAGGTGGAAACAGCCCTCCATCAGATGGAACAGGCGGTCTTGGCCCTCCATTGAGTGGTCGGAAAACCTCAGGTTTCCCATTCCTCCCCGCCCGGTTTGCGCAGATAGCAGAGAGTGGATACCACCGGACGTTTCCAGATGCGTGTGGCGGCTTTCCTATACAGGAAAAGCTGCCGCGCATGCTCCTGGGGCCGGTGGATGGAATCGGTCTTGAAGTCCACAATCCGCACCATGTCGGGATATACCGCCACAAAATCGATAGAACCTTCCAACAGCAATTCCTCGCCTGCCACTGTATCCATCATATAGAAACATGTTTCGGCTTCCAGAGAAACCGGTTTGCCAGCCAGGATATGGGCAAACAAGGCTGATTGCAAAAAGCGGTCGGCCAGCTCAACCGCGGCCAGACCGATCCTTAACCGGTCGCCGGCACTGATACGCGAAGAGCGGAAACCTTCCGGCATCACACAAACAGGATCATGCGGATATCCTTGGGAAGGAGGACCATAGGGGAATGCCAAAGCTTCCACGGTTTGCTGGAGGATAGCATGGCACCAAGAGCCAAATTCAGTGGACAATCCGAGGGCCGCCACCAAGGAGTCCACTTCAAGGGCAGGCAGAATCGACGCGCTCTCGATCTCCTGGATATCCCCGATAGGCTGATATGCTCCCAGCGCGGTGATGCCAATATGGTCGCGGCGCGCTTCATAACACACCGTCTGTGGTGTGGCATAATAGGAACGCAGGCTTTCCACCGTCTTTTGGATCTTCTGGCGGCTTACATGGGATTGGAGTACCCCTTGGCCGGCATCCTCTATGCGATGCACACTGAACATGAAACCCAAGGCCTGGTCATCCTCCTCAACATGGGAGTAGGTGCGCAACATGGCCAACAGATTGGTCTTGTAAGCCTCAGAGCCCCGGTTCTGCCGGTTCTCGCACCCAGTGAGCACCAGATGGGTCTTAGCCCGGGTGACCGCCACATACAGCAAGCGTTTCATCTCCGCCACTTCTTTGGCTTCCAGCAGGGGTTTGTCCACCATATGGAACAGATTCCTTACGGGAGACTTTTCTCCATAGGGCCGCATATGGATGGGTACGGGAACCATACCCCGCTCGGATTCAATGGAATACCAGGAGGGAGTCGATCCAGGACGGGTCTTTGACCCCATGTTGGCCAGAATCACAATAGGGAATTCGAGTCCTTTGGACTTGTGGATGGTCATCAGATGGACGCCACCCGTATCCTCGCGCAGGACTTCCAGCTCGGGAAGCTTCTCATTCTCCCCAAGCCGGGGACGGACGAAATCCAGGAAAGCCGCCAGGCCTTTGCCACTGGCATCATAGGAACGGGCAAGTTCAAGAAGATATTCCACATGTTCCAAGTACACCTGATAGGAGGCATCGCTGAGCAACAGATAGCGGTATCCTCCATCGTACCAGAGAAACGAGATGAGTTGGGCGATAGACGCCTCGCCAACCAAAGCGAGCAGCCGGCTGAACAATGCCGACGCTGCCTCATACTTGTCGCGCTCCTCCAGGGGAATCACCACATCGTCATCCAGGCTTCCAAAAGGAGGGGTCTCTTCCTGCATGGTATCCAGAAGTCTGAGGATCACCATATCATCCAGATGGCAGAAAGGCGAACGCAAAGCCGCGATATAGGCCTTGCGGTCAGAAGGATAGAGAAGCAGTTGGAGCATCTGGTACAGATCGTTGGTGGGAGCTTCCAGAAACAGGGATTGGATGGCCGCCAGGGTATAGGGTATGCCGAAAGTCCGCAGCGCTTTCTCGTAATGGAGTTGGTTGGACGATGAGCGGAACAGGATAGCGATGTCAGCGTAGAGTGGCCGTGTGGGCTTCCCCTCCTTTGACGCAACCGTGTAGGCATCACCCTGGGTCATGTCCGCGATGAGACTGGCGATCATATAGGCTTCCGCCTCGACTGAAGAAAGCTGTTCCTCATCATTGGAGGAGGTATTGTCCTCAAAATCGAGTGGACCATCGGCACCATCATAGGGTTTCACCCACAATGATACCGAAGGGACGATATCCTTAACCGGTTCCCGTGGGCACAGCCGGGAGAAATCGGCTTCATAGGGTTCCCCGTTATTCGCCATGACCGCGGGAAACAGCTGGTTGAATACCTCAATCAGTCCAGGTTCGCTGCGGTAGTTTGTCGCCAATTCAATGTGCAGTCCCCCACAGGCTTCCAGTTCCCTGGAAAGCTGTTTGAACACCCCTACATCGGCACCCCGGAAGCGGTAGATCGACTGCTTCTCATCACCCACAAAGAACATTTTTTCGGGATTGAGTCCACTGGCCAGGGGAATTGTGTCACCCTCCACACCATCCTGCTCCGACAACAGGTACAGCAGATTTTTCTGCAACTGGTTGTTATCCTGGAACTCATCGATCATCACATAGCGGAATCTCTTTTTATAATAGGCCCGCACAGCCTTGTTGTGGATCAGGATATCCACCGCCATTTCGGAGATATCGGCAAAAGTAAGAATCCCGTTCTGCCGTTTGCGCTGAAGATAGCTCTCCTCGAATTGTCCCAGCACCCTATAGAGCGGCCCGATGTGAGGCTGGTCCCGCAGTGCCGCGCAGGCAGACTTCACCTGTTGCAACGCAGCTCTCCACAAGCGGGCAAGTTCTTTGTACGTGGCGATTGAAGCGTCTTTACCACCACCTGAAATGGATAGGGAAAGCCCTTCCAGATACACCAGCACTTGTGGATAATCGAGGAGATCGTTTCCCTGCCAATCGCGGCTGGCTGCCAGGAGTCCAGAACAGACCCGCTGGGCCTCGGTGATGATTCTGGCATTCCCGTCGGTTGCCAGAATCTGCTGGCTGATATGTGCAAGGGCGGCCAATGCTTGGGAGAATATGGTACGCAGGCGGGAAACCACGGTCTGTACCGCCCAAGCGGGGTCGAAATGCCGGGATGGATGGAAACATTCACAGGCCAACCGTACCAGAAAGGTATCCACCAACTCATCCGGTTTGTAGACTGTGGCCAGAAACACTACCCCAGGATCATCCTGCAGGCGGTCCAGTAAGGACAACGCGCATTCACGGGCAAGCAGGGTATTGGCCTCGTCATCCAGCACGAAATCAGCAGGGATGCCATACCGGATGGAATCAGCGCCCACAATGCGTTTGCAGAAACTGTCCAGGGTGGAGATGACTGCATCGGGGAACCGGGCCAGTTCCTGGGTGATCATGGGTTCTTCCTTGAATTCCAACAGTTTCTGATGGATGCGTTCGTGCATCTGGGCGGCCGCCAGGCGGGTGAAGGTCAGGGTGAGGATCTCGTCGGCATGGGCTTTACCCTCGCATACCAGCCGTAGGAACCGATAGGCGAGCACGGTGGTTTTACCTGATCCGGCTCCAGCGCTGACCACACAGTTGCGGTCACAGAATACCGCCTGCCGCTGCTGCGCATCCAGACGTTGGATGCTTTGCATGAATTGTTTTTCGCAGATCATCGTACCGTATACCTCCTTCGGCAGATTTGCCGGAAGGAACACATGGAACAATGCTCTTTGGAGGGGAGTGCCTGGAAGTCGCCCATTGAAATGGAGGCCACCATCCGATCCAACTGCTCCTCAAGATAACCAAGCAGCCTACCGGCTTTTTCCGGCGAGCCATCATCCCATACAAACCGGTATTCTCCTTTGGCGATATCGTAGAAGGCCGCGCTGGCCACCTGGTGGGAACCATAGGGGGTTTGCGCTTGTAGCAACCGGGCATAGACAGGCAACTGCACCGAAGGTGTATGGTTGGCTGGATCCAGATATGTACTGGCGGCTTCCTTGTAGTTCTTTTTGTAATCGACTACAGCCAGCCCACCGGCTTCTCCGTTGCCGGTATTCTGTAGAACCCGATCAATGCGGCCTTCGAGCATATAGCCCTTTTCGGTTTGGGCAAGACCCAGGCTCTGTTCGTAGCCAAGGCTGGTGAAATTGGTGAAATGTCTGGCTTCCGCTTCGACAATGCGGGGAAGTATCGTGGCATATTGCGCTTTAAGGTACTGGACAGTAGTGGCGGATGGAGCATCGGCTGCGGTGGCAAACAAGGCGAACTGGGTATCCATGATACGGTTGAGGACCAGGTGGTAACGCTCGAGGTGGTTTTCGCTGAAAGCTCCATAACTATCGGTGATCTCTTTGAAAAAGAGGGCCAGGATGTCATGCAACAGCGTCCCCACCCGTTTGTGGTCAACCACATCGACCTCATAGTCGGCCTCCTCGATATTGAACAGGTAGCGGGCGGCCCATTTTGATGGACAGGTCAGATAGGTGTCGATGCTGGTGGCGGACACATGGAGCAGACCATCGCCCTGGAGAACCCTTTGGCCAATCCCAGATGGAAGTCGCTGATAGGTAAAATCCACTCCATCCCCAGCGAACAATGTCCTGGAAGCTTGATTGAACCACTGTTTCTGGGAGCGGTGAAGAGGAACAGGACATGATCCGACATCCGCCCACAGGTTTTCCTCAGCGTGTGGAAGATCGATCGCCGGCTCTACCGGACGGCTGGCTTCGCCATACACAACAAGCTGCCCCTGTTCAAGAAACAAGGTGGGAGGCAGAGCCACCGTACCCCGGAAGGTGTTGCGTCCAAAGGAGAGGAGCACTTGTTCCCCCCCTTGGCAGTAACAACCCAACACACTATTGGACATGTCCTGCCGTGGAACCGCCGCCTGATCCCAGAAAGACTCGGGAATCACCGGGGTTTCATCGATGATCTGACGGGTGGTTTCGTGGGCACAGCCCACCATGAAATGGTAGCGGGGAAGAATCCCGGCGACAAGCCGATAGGGATACACCGGAATACCGCTTTGTGGATGCTGGGAAACATACCGGGTGTTCTGCAGCAGTTGGAGATAGAGATTGAACAATCCTTTGGCCGTTTTGAATCCTCCATAGTCCATGGCCACCTGGAGGTTTTCCAATTGACCCAGGCAGAAGGAGAATACCCGTTGGTTCTCCAAGCCCATACCCTCGGCCTTGGCGGCGGCTGTCCAGCGGTCGGTGATGAAATGCTCATCCTGGAAAAAGAATATGCGCTTGCGGATATCCGATACCGTCTGGGCTTCCATCAAAGCCTTCACTGTCGCTTTGAACCGGTGGTACCATGTGTAAAATTCCCTATCCTGGGGATAGCGGGACAATCTATGCTCCCAATCATCGGTTTCCTGGAATACCACAGCCCCTCGCTGGATATGCAATTCCACGGCCCGGGCAATCAGCCGCCGGTGCAGGGGTAGATCCTCCCAGGGATAGCTTGGATCCAGCAGCAGCTCTTTCATGGTGTCCAAGGAAAAGGCATGCTCGCCCACATCCCGCAACCGGTTGAGGAATCTGCCGGCCGGATATTCCAGCGGGCTTTTGCCTCCCACAATATTCAGAGGGATATCCCGTACAGCAGCTTCGTGGATAAGGTAAGGCCTCCAGGAATCCAGATCGGCGGCGGTGATGGCGATATCCCCACAGGGAATTCCCTTTTGCAGCAAGGCCTCGATCCGGCGCAGCATGACCCGCAACTCCACCAGCTCATTTTCAAAAATCTCCACAGGAGGATAGGTTTCCACTTGGGGTGGATGCACGGCAGTGATCCACGGCTGATCTCCCACCGTCCGCTCAAATTCCTGCCATCCTTCGGTGATCTGTGGGAAACAGACCGCATAGCGGTATTTCTTGGCCGGCTCTGGGAAGTTGGTAGCCGAAGGATGCTCAAAGGAGGGTTCGAACATGCCGTGGCTGTGTAGAAAATCCCGGTAGGCCGTATCGATCCGGGAGATATCATGGCGCATGGCCAGAGGAAGATGGCTGTAAGTCTCCAGCTGGGTTTCCCTCAGGTGCCGTAGGGCTTCCAACTGTGGCAGCACATGGGCGACCGAGGAGGCGAACCGGCTGTTGTTCTCGGGATGGGTGGGATCAGTGAACCAGGCGAGTCCATTATCCGCTGCCGATTGTTCGAGAAAACGCAAAGCGAAAAGATGGTGGATGATACGGTTGGCTGGACGCTGGGCGTGACGGGGAAGGAACATACCCCAAAATGTATCCCAGGAAATCGCTTGCCGGAGCAACACAGCCTGGTCAGCGCTTTTTCTGGCAAAATCCGCCAGCCAGAACCGGGCAGTGGATTCAGAGGGAAAGACGCATACCGTGTCAGGATCCTGTAGAAGCCGATGGATGGTCTGTCGCCTCATTTCCATTACGCTGGTCATAGTGGCAGTATACCATGTCCGGTGGTATACTCCTAGCATGAATGACCCATCACAGCCTTCACCTTTGCGGGAAAAACCCGAGACAGCCCAGCAGAACCAGGTACGTACCAAGCTTCCATTGTCGAAATGGATCGCCGGCTTTCTGTCCATCGAAGTCGTCTGGGCTTTTCTTGGCGGTCATGTAACCACATTGCTGATGGGGATCCTCCCCCCGTTTCTTCTGGAGAACAGCATTGTGGTGGAGTACCTCTCGGCACATATCAATTTCCTGGTACTTCTGCTGGCTTTGCTGGCCTTTATCCGATGGGTCGCCAACATGGATCCAAGGACCTTCATCACCGATGCCCCCACTTTCCGATGGCAGGTGCTTTTCACCATCAGCGGCATATGGATAGTGGGTTGTGCCCTGCTTACCGTGGTTACCGTGCTTATCGCACCACATTCCATCCGCTACCAGACCACTCCCACCTCAGGCGCGCGTCTTGGCATGCTGGTCTATATCCTGCTGTTCACGCCGATGCAATGTTTTGTTGAGGAATTGTTTTTCAGAACCATGCTCTACAGGATGCTGGATGGCCGGTTTGCCAGGAAATGGATGGTCAGCCTCATCTCTGGCCTACTGTTCATGCTCGCCCACCTTTCGAACCATGAGGTAACGGCCTCGATCAGCGGCTTGGCTATCCTGATCTATTATTTCCTCACTGGATTTCTGTTCATGGAGCTGAATCGGGTCTCACATGGGTCGGAAGCCTCGATTGGAGCCCACATGGGCAACAATCTGTACCTGGCAATCATGGTGAACTACACGGGATCATCCTTGCAGACCATGCCATTCTTCATCCAGGATAAAATCCCGGTAATCGTGGATCTGGTGGTTCTCACTATCTGCTCGCTGGTGTCCCTGCGGTGGCTGGCGGCCAAGGCATCCCATCAATAGATACGATAGCCATCCTTGTCGGTGAAATTTCCGGTGACAATCATGATCAGATCGACAATCACCCATATGCCACAGCCCCCGGCGGTCAGCAGCATAAGCAGGCCGGTTCCATATTTGCGCGTATAGAAACGGTGCATCCCCAATGCTCCCAGAAACATGCACAGTACCAGCACTATCAGCCAAGTGCGGTGTTCGTCGATATAGCTTCCCTGGGGGGATCTGGCGACCCTCACTCCGCATTTGGGACAGATTTCGGCTTGGGAATGGATCAATTCGCCACAGTTCGGGCAGAATTTCTCATCGGAACCTTTTTGTCTTTGCTCCATGGCAACTCCTGGCTCGGGTCTTTGCCAGATTTCCTCTGGCGTCAGCGGCCCTCGGGTACATTTGACAACATACTATTGTTACATGTCAAGGTTCCCATCCAACGGATTTCCGCATATGATGGGGTCAGTGAGGCATCCATGGCGAGAAAAAAGCGCAGTCAACCATCTGAGGGAACCCCGGGGAAATTGGAAACCGCCATCGCAAAAACTGTTGGCATCAAACCTGAAAAACTGAGGAAGAAAATCACCAAAAGCAAAAAATGGCTGATACGGATTGCCAAGCTGATGGGAATCCTGCTGGTGTGCAATATTGCCCTTTGGATCCTGACCCCTTCGGTTGAGCAGTACTATGGAGAAGAACCGGAGTCGAATACCATCGCCTCCTTGGAACTGCCCTTGCTTGAAGACGGAGAGATCCTTATCCTCCATCAAGGCTATTCGCTTGTCTATAACGAACGGTATGAACAGGCCAAATGGGTGGCCTATGAGCTTACCAAAGCAGAAGTCTTCGGAACCTATGAGCGGGGTGATAATTTCCGCGAGGATATGTCCATCGCTTCGACTTCAGCAGACCCGGCGGATTACAGCAGCTCGGGATTCGACCGTGGCCACCTGATCCCCGCGGCAGACCTGAAATGGTCTATGCAAGCCATGTCCGATTCTTTTCTGATGAGCAATATGAGCCCCCAAGATCCAGCTTTCAACCGGGGTATCTGGGCTTCGCTGGAAGATGTGGTCCGCAATTTCGCCGTCACTGGGGATTCAGTCCTGGTGGTGGGGGGTCCCGTGCTTACCGATGGACCCTACCGGACCATCGGTGACAACCAGGTAGCGGTTCCCAATCAGTTCTATAAAGTCGTGCTGGATTATAGTGGGCCAGAGCATAAGGCGATCGGTTTCCTCCTGCCCAATAAGAAAAGCGGCCAATCCCCCGCTTATTACGCAACCAGTGTGGATGCAGTGGAACATGTCACCGACATAGACTTCTTTCCCCAACTGCCCGATAGCGAGGAAAGACAGCTGGAGTCCAGCTTCGATACCGCGGCGTGGGATTTCAAGCCTTTCCAGGCTTCTGATGCTGAACGTGCCGCTTACCAGGCCACCTTGGCGGACAAACCGCAAGAAACCGCACAGCCACCCCGGGAGACCAAAGCGTTGATCAAGAAAATCATGTTTGTCAAAGCGCGCATCTCAGCCATGATCCTTAAGTCGACACCTCTTCCACTGCGCAGATATGTCGATCCATTATTCTAGGACAGCCGGCTATAGAAAGCGGTTTCAATCGCAATGAAAACAGAAATGGACGATGTAAAAACATTTTTCACACCATTTGAACACAATTCAAACACAATGGCATGGTTTTCGTTTTGTCTTTCTGGAATTATCCTGTATACTCACAAGTGGTTCTTTTAATATATCAGGAGGATCCATGCTTTCCAAACGACGTTCACCTGTGGATATCGCAGGAACCGGTAATAGCAGACGGAAGATGTCACCCCGTACTAAAAGGGATGCGATAGCTTTCATAGGATTCACCGCGCCGAATTTCATCCTTTTAGGCATATTTGTTTTCTGGCCGATCCTATACAGTCTGTATCTCAGTTTTTTCAAGTGGAATATGATTTCTCCTAGGAAAACATTCATCGGCTTTAACAACTATGGCAACCTGTTCAAGGATCCAGTTTTCTGGATGGTCGGGAAAAACACCCTCACTCTGGCTTTCTTCTCGGTGGTCTTCACCATGGCGATAGCCCTGGGACTGGCTTTGCTCCTTAACAAAGACAGGCGGGGGCGCACTTTCTACCGGGCTATCATATTCTCACCGACATTCACCACCAGTGTGGCCATCGCGCTTGTATGGCGCTGGATCTTCGAGCCCTCCTACGGGTTGCTCAAGGTCTTCCTCAGCTGGTTTGGCCTGAGTTCTCCCGACTGGATCAACAGTGTGGATTTCTCACTTGCCGCGGTGATCATTGTCCTGGTCTGGGTAGGCATTGGATACGATATGGTCCTGTTCATCGCCGGACTGAAAAACATACCCGCCGACATCTACGATGCCGCCAAGGTCGATGGAGTCTCCCCATGGCAGAATTTCTGGTACATCACCTTCCCCCTGCTCTCTCCCACCACGTTCTTCCTGGTGATCACCTCGGTGATAGGTGCTTTCAAATCGTTCGATATCATCTCGATCCTCACCGATGGAGGCCCTTTGAACAGCTCCAACGTGTTTGTCCTGTATCTCTACCAGAATGCTTTCCAATGGTTTAAAACCGGTTATGCCTCGGCAATCGCCGTCATCCTGTTCATGGTCATCATCACCATCACCCTTATCCAGAACCGGTTGTCTCACCGGTGGGTACATTATTAGGAGGCCCCAGGCATGTTGAAAACCATCCACCGACACAACATTGAATGGTATCTGGGAAGGATCTTTTCCCATACGGTCCTCATAGTATCCAGCGCGCTCATTGGCTTGCCGTTTCTATGGATGCTCACCACCTCCCTGAAAAGTCCGGCGGAAGTCGCCATATTCCCACCGATCTGGTGGCCCGAAACCATCCGTTGGGATAACTTCGTCACCGCCTGGAACACCGCTCCCTTCGGCAGATTCTACATCAACAGCATCATCACCGCCCTGGCGGGAGTCTTCCTGGAAGTATCCATCGCGGCTTTTTCCGCCTTTGCTTTCGCGCGGATCAAGTTCAAATACAGTGGAATGCTTTTCGTGGTGATGCTGGCCGCCATGATGATCCCCGGACAGGTCTCGTTGATTCCCAATTATGTGGTTTTAAAACAACTTGGGTGGATCAATACCTACCAGGGTATTGTTATTCCGCATGTCTCCAGTGTGTTCGGGGCATTCCTGCTCAGGCAGTATTTTCTCTCAGTCCCGGTGGCTCTGTACGATGCAGCGGAAATCGATGGGCTGGGGCATGTGAAAACCCTGCTGTACATCGCCCTGCCTATGGCAAGACCGGTGGTGGGTTCCTTGGTGCTGTATCTGTTCATCTCGAAATGGAACAGCTATCTCTGGCCTTTGATCATCACCAATACACAGAACATGCGCACGCTGCCGGTGGGACTGGCGATGGTGCGTATTGCCGAATACTCCATCGGCCCCGAGCATATGATGGCGGCCTCGATTTTTGTGCTGGTACCTGTGTTGTTGGTCTACTTCATAGCCCAGAAACAATTGATTGACGGAGTAGCCGCCGGTGCTGTCAAGGGTTGAGCACTGGGCCATGGCTTTTATCGGGTGGTAGCGGGAATCCGTGGGGATTCCCGAGAAAACATAGATTCAGGAGGCTTTCTATGAGGAAAAAAGGGTTGGTTTGGGTATTGCTGCTATGTGCGCTTGTACTGTGTTCTGGTTCCCTGTGGGCGGCCGCGGCTGCGGAACAAGCTCCAGAAGGACCAGTTAAGATTGTGTATTGGAGAAGCCTTACCGGTGTTGCCGGTGATGCACAGGATGAGATTGTCGCCCGGTTCAATGCCTCTCAGGATAAAGTGATTGTGGAATCCCAGTTCCAGGGAGCATACGCTGACATCCTGCAGAAACTGCTTGCGGCTCTGGCTGCCGGCGAAGTGCCTGATATCGTTCTGCTCGACTCTCCGTTCACCGCGCTGTTTGCCAAGGATGGAGCGCTGGTATCCCTTGATGAGTTCGTCAAGAAAGACAAGACGGATTTCAATCTTAAGGATTATATCCCTGGCTTGCTGAAAGACGGTTACTACGATGGAAAACTGTATGCGCTTCCGGTATTGCGCAGCACACCCCTGCTATACGTGAATGGCGACATGCTGGCCGAAGCCGGTCTTCCGGTGCGCGCGCCGGCGACATGGGATGAATTCCGCGAATTCTCCCGGAAACTGACCAAATACGATGCCGCGGGTGCCCCCATCCAGCTGGGTGCCGGTTTCACTACAACCGTCACCAGTGGACACTGGTATTTCCAGGGTGCCGTGTATGCCTATGGCGGACAGATCTCAGATGACAAATACGGAATCCATCTGAACGAAGCCCCCGTTGTCGAAGTTGCCACCTTGTGGCAGGATATGGTGTTCAAGGATAAATCCGCCATGCCGTCCAACTCCCATAACGATTTCCTCAACAAGAAAGTCGCCATGGTGTTCGGATCCACCGGAAGCATGGGCAATCTGATGAGCCGTGCCACGTTCAATGTGATTCCCGCCTTCCTCCCCGGGCAGAAACAGAATCTGGTTCCAGTAGGTGGATCGGTTCTGGCGATGACCAGCAACGACAAGTGGCGCCAGCAAGCCGCCTGGGAGTTCATGAAGTACATGACCAATGCCGACAGCCAGGCGTATCTTGCCGAAAAGACCGGCTACATGCCCAGCAATACTCCTGCATTGAACAATCCTGATCTGATGGCTTACTATGCTTCGAAACCCTACTGGAAGGTAGCTATCGACCAGTTGCAGTACGTCCGGCCCCAGGCCAGCGCGATTTCTTTCGGCAAAGGAACCGAGATCCTCAAAACGATGCTGGAGAAACTTCTGATCGCCAATATGGATCCCAAACAGGTGATGGCTGAAACCACTCTCGAATTGGAAAAAGAGTACAATGAATCCTTCAAGTAATCCACTTTCCCGCATCCAGACAATGGCCGCCCCTGCGGCCATTGTTTTATGGATGGCCATCGGTCTGGTTATGCTGACTGGCTGCCGCTCCCTGTATGTGGCAGAACCGGTCTCCCCAGTGGAATCAGGACACCCTGTCATGCGGGTTGCCCACCGGGGCGGGGCCGGAATCGCCCCGGAAAACACTTTGGCGGCTTTTGCGGCTGGATTGAGCCAGGATATCGATGCTTTGGAAATGGATGTCCATCTTAGCAAGGATGGCGTATTGATGGTCATGCATGATCCCCTGCTGAAGCGTACCACCGGACAACCTGGAGAGATTGGCGACTACGATGCCGCTACCTTGTCAGGATTCGACGCGGCGGTGGCCTTCACCGGCCCAACGTCCTATGGCAGGCAAGCCATACCCACTTTGGAACAAGTGCTTGATCTGGTGGCCGAAAGGGCGGACCGTCCCATAGTGCTCCAGATAGAGATAAAACTGAAAAATGATGGATCGCGCTATCCACAACTGGAAGAGAAACTGGTCCAGACCCTGCGTGAACATGCCATGGTGGCTTCCAGTATCATCATCTCTTTTGACTTTCCATCCTTGGTAAGGATACAGGAACTTGAGCCCAGCCTGAAAACCGGCGCGCTGATAAGCAAGAAATATTTTTCATCGATTGGGGTAGGAGGGCCTAAAGCCGTGGCTAATGAGATGGCTGCGCTAGGGGTCGATTATGCCGCGGTGAATTACACCTATCTTACCGCCAGCCTATACCGGGAGTTGCGTTCACGTTCCCTTGGAGTAGGAGTCTGGACCGTCAACGATCCCGACACGATGCGGCGTCTGGCCGCATTGGGGGTGGATTTCATCACCTCGGACAGACCGGATGTGTTGGGACAGGTTTTTGCTTCAAAAATCTAACTTGTTTTCCATCATCTGGTTAAAAAGGTTGGTTTGCACAAACCAATCTTTTTTTTTATGGTCTTTGTTGACTATTCGCCTTTCTGGGATAATACTAGTAGCATTGGTTTTGGAATCAAGTCAAGGAGAAAGAATTCATGAAGAAAAGATACCTTATGGCGATACTTGTGCTTATTGCTGCGTTACTGGTGTCATGCACAGCCACTTCGGTGGAAAAAGATGCCGCACCGGCTGCCGAGCCCACGATTGCCGCCCCGGCAGTAGCCGAGGTTCCCGCATCCACTCCCACCCCGGCAGTAGCCGAGGTTCCCGCATCCACTCCCACCCCGGCAGTAGCCGAGGTCCCCGCGCCCACTCCCGCCCTGGCAGTAGCCGAGGTCCCCGCGCCCACTCCCGCCCTGGCAGTAGCCGAGGTTCCTGCGTCCACACCCGTCCCGGAAACTGCCGCCACGGCGCCTGCCGCTGAACCGGTTGCCACCGACACGGTCGTGATCAATGCCGCTCCAGCCATCTCTGCCGCCGACCCGGATCTGGACGATAAGTTCAGCTATGCCTATGGACATCTCCTTGCAGCCAGTGTAAAAGACCAGGGGATCAAGATCAACGCCAGCTTCTTCAACCGAGGAGCGAGCGATTTCTACAACTACGTCGATCCCATTATATCGGATGCTGACATCAACCTGGCATTCACTGAATACCAGGGTTATCTCGATGGGACCATCACTGAAGAACAGCTGGTAGCCACAACCGCCGAGGGAACCTCAGATCTTCCCGTCTCCCTGCTGGATCGTTTCAGCTATGGCTATGGTTATCTGATCATGTACAATCTACAGAACGAGGGAATCCTGGTATCGCTCGGAAGGTACTGCGATGGTATCGCCGATTCTGTCGCCGGAATCCCTCTCTCCTACTCAGACGAGGAAATCAGCGCGATTTTCTCCGCCTATCAGGAAAAAATGTACAACGAATACTCGGCTGCCATGGCCGAATTGGCTGCCAGCAATCTCTCCCAGGCACAAGCCTATCTTGAAACCAATGGAAAACGGGCAGAAGTCACCACGACCGCCAGTGGACTCCAATACGAAGTCATCATTGCGGGCACTGGTCCCCAGCCAACATTGGAAAACACCGTTTCGCTGGATTACATGATCACATTCCTGGATGGCACCACCGGAGACAGTTCCTATAGCCGTGGAGAACCCCTGGTGATTCCTGTCAGCAATCTCATTCCTGGCTTTATCGAAGGCCTCTCCTTGATGCCCGTGGGGAGCCAATACCGTTTCTTCATCCATCCATCACTGGCTTATGGAGAGAACGGCACCGAGACCATCGCTCCCAATTCACTGTTGATTTTCGATGTTGAGCTGCATGAGATCAAGACACCTGAAGCCACAACCGCAGCTCCAGCCGAGGTTGTCACCCTGTAAAAGTGGCTCTCAATCGCCAATCCAACCCTCCAGTGCTGGCCATTGGAGGGTTTTTTCAGCCTTGGTCCTCTAGATGCAGCAAACCGTGCAGCGTCCGCATCTGGGGGGCATCCACTTTGCAGATCCTCCGGTCATAGGTGATGAAACCATTGGTCTCATCCTCGACATCGCTCAACTGGGTAAATACTGTTGCCGACAGACCTTGACAAATCAACGGGGCTATCTGTTTCCCGATCAGCCGCACATATGCCGCACGGAAGTCCTCCATCGATTTGAATTTCCTGTATCCGAATGAGGTGGTCAGGTTATACACATGGCCAGCAACATCCAAGCTGTAGCCTCCAAACTCCGAAAGAACTATCGTCCGTGGGTCTTTGGATAGCCTGACTGGTCTGAAATAGACATGCCGGCTACACAGATCGCCACCTCCCTGGTCATACCAACCGCTGGCATGGTCAATGATCCTGGTTGGATCCAGGTCCCGGATCCGCTGTGCGATACGGATACTGTCGAACTGGCCCCAGCCTTCATTGAAAGGCACCCACACCGCCAAAGAGGGGACCTTTCCCAGCAAGGCGATAGTCTGTTCCATCTCGCTTTCGTATTGGGCCCTTCCCCGCGCATCCTGGCGATAGGTAAGCTTCCGGCACCGCCGGTCATCCACCGGGAGTTTGAGAAATGCATTGAGTCCGATAAGGAGACTTCTGTACCGGTCGCCACCGCTGACCATATCCTGCCAGACCAGCATTCCCAGACGGTCACAATGGTAATACCAACGCAACGGTTCGATTTTTATATGCTTGCGCAGCATGTTGAACCCGAGTTCCTTCATGGTCTTTATATCGTAGACCATGGCCGCATCACAGGGCGCGGTATACAATCCATCGGGCCAGTACCCCTGGTCGAGCACTCCCTTGTGGAAATACGGCTGGTTGTTCAACATCATCCGCATCACACCCCGATTATCCTTTCCCACGGAGAATTTACGCATCGCCACATAGCTGTTCACCCGATCCTGTCCGTAGGTGATGCGCAACTCATATAGGAATGGATCCTCAGGTGTCCACTGATGCATGTCCTTGACCGACAGCTGGACACGCTGCTGGCTGTCAAGCTGTTTCCCAGCTATCAACACACCATCAGCAAATAGTTGGACCACTCCCGTGGATGGTTTTGCGGCTATGATGCCCACTTCCACGATAGCGTTATCGAAATCAGGGATAAGGCGCAGATCCTGGATGTATATATCGGGAACACTCTCGATCCAGACCGTCTGCCAGATACCTGACTGGGGGGTATACCAGATTCCCCCTGGATGGGAGGACTGTTTGCCACGGCTATGGTACGAGGTGTCACTTGCATCGGTCACCACCACGCGCAACGTATTCTGCCCGTCCACCAAAAAATCCCCGATCTCCATTTCAAAAGGAAGATAGCCACCCTCATGGGATCCTACCGGATTTCCATTTACGAATACCTGGCAGGTGTGGTCGACCGCCCCGAAATGCAGTAGCAACCTGCCCACCATGGATTCCCTGGGAAACTGGAATGTCCGCTGATAGATCAATTTCTCGTTGGGTTTCACCCATCGCCGGACAGAGGAGAGCATGGATTCCGGAGAAAACGGCACTAGGATATCTCCCTGGAAATCCAAAAACGTCTCCTGCGCACCTAGGATGGCATATTTCCACCAGCCATTGAGATTCAGATAGCTATCACGAACCATTTGTGGCCGTGGGTATTCGGATAACACAGGTTGTGAAGGATTCGCCATGATTTTCTCGCCCCAGGGAGTTTTCAGATCGGCGATGGTCCGCCCCCATGGATCAGTGATGGATGTGATGGATGTGATGGATGTGATGGATGTGATGGGTGTGATGGGTGTGGTGGTTGATGTGGTCATGCAGAGCCTCCCGTACCTTGTGTTTTAGATGGTTTGGATGATTTGGTGGGTTTGGAGGAACCCAGGCTGAAACGGTAGGGAAGAATGATCAATAAGGCGCCGATAGCCGCGGCTAGGAAAATCGCTGGAGTCGGCACGCTTTTCGCCACACCGAATTCCTCATAGGTGAGCGTGGATCCACTGATCACCCGCGAACCGATGAAAGGCCCGGTCACCATGGGGAACAGAACGGTGAAAAACATCCGCACACCCTGGAATAGGCCTACCTTTCCCTCTGGTGTGAGATCCCTGACCCGGGCATTGAGATTCATGGATACCAGAAGATTGCCGGTCATCATCACCACCCCGGCCAGCACTACCGTGGTAGGGGTTTTCACCAGAAACAGCCCCACCAATCCTAGGGCGTACAGAATAATCGAGAGTACCGCGGTTTTCTGACGGCCAACCTTATCTGCCCAGCCCCCGAGCAACACACCGGCGACCGAGGACAGGATGAACACCAGTCCCAGAACGACAGCATAATCCTTGATAAGCAGCCACTGTTCCATATAGATGATGAAATATGGCATATAGATCTGTACCGATATGCCGAACACCGCCAGGGCGACATACACCAGATAAAGGTCGCGGTGCTCCCTGATCACCGAAGGCCGCATACCATGGATAATCTGTTTTCCAAAAGGGTCCCGATTGCTTTTCAGAGCCGGTGCATCCTGTAGGATAAAGAATCCCAGTATCCCTGTGAGCGAGGTAAGACAACCCACCAGCAGGAAGAAAAGCGACCATTCGCCCGCCTGGGTCAGGCTGTCCAGCAAGCCGAACACCACCAGCAGGGCCACTAGGGGCATGGCTGCCAGGAAACTCTCCACCGTACCCCGGTTTGAAGTGTCGGTGATATCAGTGACCCAGGCATTGAAGGCCGCGTCATTGGCAGTGGAGCCGAAGAAAGTCATCAGACAATCCATAACGATGATGAGGACTACAGCTGTATAAGCCACTTGGGCCGCAGGAAGCAGATTCTGGAGGTTCTCCGTACGGATGAAAGCAAATGTCATGGTCGACAATCCCCATAACAGATAGCCAATGCAGATGAAAGCCTTGCGGTGGCCGATCCGGTCCGACAGGGACCCCATCAGCAATGTTGTCACCGTAGCCACGATAGCGCTCGATGCCACCATGGTGGCGATATCACCCACATCACCGGTGGTTGTCTTATAGAGGAACACATTGAAATACATGTTCTCGATCATCCATGCGATCTGGCCGAATAGACCAAACAGAATCAAGGCCGTCCATTGACGGTTCTTCAACCGTGTCACTCCCATAACCACCTCTTGCTTTGACAGACTCTGGTATCACGATACGACTGTCAGCCGATCTTTTCAACAGAATGATGGAGAATAACCTGCGGCCAGCACCCTTTGCGGTCTATGGTGCTGAGGATTGACAATGCCAAGGAACTGAAGATATCCTATCGGAATAGTATGCATGCCACCCCATGCAAGGAGTAACCTATGGCAGCCATTTACAGGAATCTTACCGACCTTATAGGCAACACACCGCTTCTTGAGTTTTCCCAGTATGGCAAGAAACACGGCCTGCAAGCCACCATCCTCGCCAAGCTGGAATCCTTCAACCCGGCCGGCAGCGTGAAAGACCGCATTGCTAAAACCATGATCCTGGAAGCTGAGGCCAAAGGATTGCTGAAGGACGGTTCGGTCATCATTGAACCGACCAGTGGCAACACCGGCATAGGGTTGGCGTCGGTAGCCGCGGCACGGGGATATCGGGTGATTCTCACCATGCCGGATACCATGAGTATCGAACGCCGTACCCTATTGAAGGCCTACGGGGCCGAACTGGTACTCACCGATGGCACCAAAGGCATGCGCGGAGCCATTGCAAAGGCCAATGAGCTGGCCAAAGAGATCCCGGGATCGTTCATACCGGGACAGTTCGACAATCCAGCCAATCCCAGAGCCCATATTGAAACCACCGGTCCGGAAATCTGGGCGGATACCGCTGGGAAAGTGGATATTTTTGTAGCCGGAATCGGAACTGGCGGAACTATCAGTGGCGTCGGGCTGTATCTGAAATCAAAGAACGCCGAGATCAGAATCGTGGGTGTGGAGCCAGCTTCTTCGCCAGTTCTTACCAAAGGCATCGCCGGTGCGCACAAGATCCAGGGAATCGGGGCGGGTTTCATCCCGGCAACCCTCAATACCAAAATCTACGATGAGATCATCATGGTGGAAAACGAGGAAGCTTTCGCTACTGGAAGGGAAATCGCCCGCGTGGAAGGCCTTCTGGTGGGAATCTCCTCGGGAGCCGCCCTGGTGGGGGCCACCCAATTGGCCCTGCGTCCCGAAAACAAGGGAAAAACCATAGTGGTGCTGCTTCCCGATAGTGGAGACCGCTACCTATCGACCCCGATGTTCGCGGATTGAAAAGGAATCAGCTATATGGACACCTCAGTGCGTGAAAAACTCATCGCTATGGCCGATAGCGCCTATCTGGAATTCACCCTGGGCCTCAATCCCGATACCGGGACCATGCTGGGGGTCAGGATTCCCCAGCTGCGCATCCTTGCCAGGCAGATAGCCAAAAGCAACTGGCGGGAATATCTTGAAACCACCCAGGATCAGTATTTTGAGGAAGTCATGCTGCGTGGGATGATCATCGGGTATGCGCGTATCCCGGAGCAGGAACGCCTGGAACTCATCACCGGCTTTGTTCCAGTCATCCCCGGCTGGGGAATCTGCGACACTTTCTGCTCCACATTGGCCAGCGCCAAACAGCACCGGAGTCTCTATTGGGATTTCCTACAACCCTATCTATCATCCCACAACGAATTCGAATTGCGCTTCGCCGTGGTGATGCTTCTGAGCCATTTCATCACCGGGGAATACATCGACCGCATCCTTGCCATACTGGATGGCATCAAGCATGATGGCTACTATGTACAGATGGCAGTGGCTTGGGCGGTCTCTTTCTGTTTCATCAAATTCCCTGAGAAAACCCTGCCGTTTCTTACACACAACACCCTTGATGATTTCACCTTCAGCCGTTCCATCCAGAAAATCGTCGACTCCTACCGGGTGGACAACCAGACAAAGGATATGGTCCGTTTTCTCAGGCGCGCATCCGCGGGAAAAAGAACCTCACTCCTTTAGATGGTTCCAGGGACACAGCTGTCTACCCAACAGAGAGAACAAGGCGAAAAAACAGGTCCCCAGCAAGCTGAGTGAGACCATGCCGGCATACATGTCCAGATAATCCATGCGGGCCCAGCTGTCCATGATGAACCATCCCAAACCGGAAACCGTGGCGAAGGTCTCAGCCAGAAACAACACAGCGGTGGCGGTTCCTGTGGACACCCTCAAGGCCGTGAACAACGACGGCAGAACCGAAGGCATAATGACATGGCGCACAATATCCAGACGGGAAGCTCCCAGACTCCGCACCGAATCGACATACCGGTCATCAACCGCAGCGGCGGCATCGCGTACCACGAAATACAATTGGAAAAAAATGATCAAACCAATAAGGAAGATCTTGGACAGATTGCCAAGTCCTAGAAAAAGCATGATCACCGGCAGAAGCGCCACTTTTGGGATGGGGTAGAGGATATAGGCGAATGGGGATACCATGCGGTCGGCTTGCGGGTTTCTTCCCGTAAGTATCCCCAGAAGGCTGGCGGGTATGGCCGCGCTCAGCAGGGCGATTGTTATGCGGAAGGTCGAAATACCCAGATGCCTGATCAAAGCACCTTCAGACAACCGCTGTAGGGTATGGATGGCCACCACATGGGGCAATGGTAAAAAAGGTTTCCCCAGAACCAGGGCGAACCCATACCACAAGGCCAGCAGAACCAAAGCGGCGCGTTTCATGGACGTTCTCCCTTTTCCAGCAGACTTCTTAAAAGCACACAGGTATCAAAAAACTGTCCGGTCTTACGGTAATCCGCTGCATTATCGTTCTTAGCATGCTTATTGTCGATTTCTCCAAAGAATCCTGCCAGGCTGGGCTGGGTACCCGCCTTCTGCCGATACATGACATGGATACAATCACCAAGATAGACGGCTTCCTCAATGCTGTGGGTCACCAATAGGCTGGTCATATTCCGCCTCGCACCCAACCGGAGCAGCAATTCCTGCATGCTTTCGCGATTCATGGCATCCAAAGCGGAGAAAGGCTCATCCATCAACAACACATCGGGATCGACAACCAAAGCCCTGGCGATGGCACAGCGTTGTTTTTCTCCACCTGAAAGCTGGGAAGGATATGCATCAGCCAGATGGGAAACCCCGACCTCCTCCATCATCGAGAAGGCTTTGCGTTTCTGTTCCTGAACGGTTTCCTTTCCTATGCGCAGTCCCAGAGTGATGTTCTCATACACCCGTTTCCAGGGAAGCAGGCCAAAATCCTGCAGGATAATGGCTTTTTTACAGCCTTTTTCCAAAACTCCTTTCCCATCGATCATAATCGAACCAGATTCGGGAACCATCAGACCGGCCAGCAGATACAAGAGGGTGGTTTTCCCACATCCGGAATGGCCGATGACCGCATGCACCGCACCGGAGGCGAAATCCCGGGTGAGATGGGAAAAGAGCGCCGTATTGTGGCCATTGGCTGCCCGGTAGGAAAAGGCGAGATCCCTGAGTTCGATCATCTACAAACCTGTCACGATGGAATCATCCACCAGATCGGCATAGGCGGGCACCGTATCCAGGAGTTTTTTTCCAACCATCCAGTCCACCACCCGCTGCACCTGATCTTCCGAGGGCACCGAAGGCGGTGTGTAGGTGACAAAACGGTACGTCTCGCGCACAGCTTCCGGGAAGCCCGCCTTCTCAATCAGAAAACTCCGGTACTTATCCGGATCGGCATTGATATTCTGGGCGGCTTTCCAATAGGCCCGGTAGAAGGCTGCCAGACTGGTGCTTCTTTGCCCAACAAAACTGGCCGCGAAGATCATGACTCCCGGGGCATCGTACAATGCTCCACTATCTCCCAATGGCCGGGCACCCTTGGCTACAGCGAGAGTATAGTTGGGTTCAGGCAGGCAGGCGGCACCAATCCCGCCATTCAGCAAGAGCTCGATACGCACTGGGATTTTAGGCACCGCGATGGTTTTAAAGCGCGTTGGGGAAACTCCCGCGCTGGCCACCAGGGCCTCGGCTACATATTCGATGATGGTGTTGCTGGAAATGGCAATGGGGATATCCCCCAGTTGCGCAAGGCTGGTGAGGGTACTTTCCGGCGAGGCCGCCAGACCATAGCGTCCATTGGTGACGGAGGTGATGGTGATATCAAAACCCGCCTGCTCAAGGAAGAGAGCTCCCAGAGTATCCCCCACCATGCCATCGATACGCCCCGCCTGGAAAGCCGCATCGCGTTCCACGGGACTTTGGAAGGGAACCAGCTCCACCGCGACTCCCTCGGACCCGAACAGATTGTCGGCCTGAGCCAACATGAATGGCAGAGAATCGGCATCCGGCATGATAGCGATACGTATCGGACGGACTTCGACGGAAGCAGAGGCCCCTAGGCCTGTCAAACCCAGGCTGAGAAACACCAGTATACTGAAGAGAAAACGTTTGGTATTCATCAGGGCCTCCATCTTTTGGTCTGATTCTGACAGATATCCATGACATCCAGGACCCGGTCCACCGTAGAGTCGATGATATCGATGATAGTCTGGGGATGCTGGTAGAAGGTGGGTTCCGGCGGAAGAATCATGGCTCCGGCATGGCTCAGACACAGCATGTTCTCCAAGTGTATGGAACTCAGCGGGGTCTCACGGGCTACCAGGATCAGAGGTCGCTTTTCTTTCAGTGCCACCGAGGCCGCCCTTTCAATCAGATTGGACGCGAGTCCCGCGGCAATGGCTCCCAGGGTCCCCATGGTACAGGGAATAACCACCATGGCCTTGATGGGATAGGATCCACTGGAAATGGATGCATCCAGATCCTCAAACCCATGTAGCTGGATTTTTTCCTGGGGAAAAGTGGACAACCAATATTCAAGATTGTGGCCGGTTTCCTCGGTCAGCACCCGCTGGGCCCAAGGGGAGACAATCAGATGGACGGTGATGCCGGTCTCCCAGCAGAGACGCTCGATCAGTCTCAGGCCATACTGCGATCCGGTTGCCCCGGTAAGCGCTACGACTAGTTCTCCCATGGTATATACACCTCCAAAACGGTGAACAGAAGAAACAACACACCCACGATCTCATTGATATGGTAGGCCGCGACGGTGACATGTTTCAGATGGCCGGGAGCGACCAGAGCGTTCTCCACAATGAGCAGTACCACCACTACCGCACACCCCGCATAATACCATAATCCCGCGGTATAGGCAGTCCCCCAGACCACCAGAAGCAACCAGGAACACAGATGCCCCAAAGCGGCTATCCGCAAGGCGGTTTTCATGCCAAATCTGGCGGGAATTGAATGCAAATGCTGTGAACGGTCGAAATCAATGTCCTGACAGGCATAGATGATATCGAAACCGGCAACCCAGAGCGCCACTGCGGCCGTCAGGATGAAATACCGCAATTCGAAACGACCCGCTATAGCCAGCAGGGTGCCCATGGGCGCGATAGCCACGGTGATTCCTAAGAAATAATGGCACAACCAGGTAAAACGTTTCGTATAGGAGTAAGCCAGGATCATCGCCAGAGCCACCGGAAGCAGCCAGGCGCACAGGGGGTTGAGCATGAAGGCCGATACGATGAGCAGTCCGCTACACAATGCGCTGAATATCCACAGGTCGACCCGCCTTAAACGTCCCGAAGGCAGATCACGGTTCCGGGTCCGGGGATTTTGCGCATCGATTGTATGGTCAACCAGTCGGTTCAGGGCATTCGCTCCATTGCGTGCACCGAATATGGCGAGAAAGATCCACAGCAGCTTTTCTAGCGGCGGATGGCCCCCGCTTTCCAGCAATAAAGCGGAAACCGCGAAAGGCAGAGAGAACAGAGTGTGCTGGATCATCACCGCCTGGGCAATGACCAGCGGTTTTTTAAGGGGGGAGGCTACGCCAGAGGCCATCACACTAGCCTTCGATCCCTAGATCTTTCCACATTGCGGAAACCCGTGCCACTACCTGCGGGTCCATGGTGATATCGTCAGGCCAGGGGCGGGTATGCCCATCCAGAGGAGTTTTACGGGTAGCATCGATTCCTACCCGGGTTCCCCGCAACGGAATGGGCGAAGCATGGTCGAGTGCATCGAGAGGCCCATCGGAGAACACGATATCCCTTTTCCCATCAATGTTGTTGAACACTTTCCACATCACCGTGGCGGTGTCATGCACATCCACGGTATCATCTACGACGATGATCATCTTAGTGTACATCATCTGCCCCATCCCCCAAAGCGCATGCATCACCTTGGACACCTGACCGGGGAACCGCTTGTGGATAGAGACAATGGCACAATTGTGGAATACTCCCGGTAACGGCAAGTCCAGATCGACAATCTCGGGAATTATCAGTTTGAGCAGTGGAAGGAACAGCCGCTCGGTAGCCTTGGCCATATAGCAATCCTCCATGGGAGGCTTGCCCACCACCGTCGCCGGATATACCGGGTGCTTTTTGTGGGTAATGCAGGTGATATGGAAAACCGGATACTCCCCAGTGAGGGAATAATAGCCGGTGTGATCGCCAAAGGGACCTTCGGTGTGCAGAGGCTCTTGGGGATCGACATACCCTTCGAGCACAAATTCAGCATCGGCGGGCACCTGAAGCTCACAGGTGACGCATTTCACCATATCCACCGGTTTGCCTCTGAGGAATCCTGCGAATAGAATCTCGAAAATCCCCTCTGGCAACGGTGCGGTGGCGGCATACGTCACCGCCGGATCGCAACCCAGGGCAACCGCGACCGGCATGCGTTCACCACGTTCCTGGTATTTCTGATAGAAATGCGCACCATCTTTGTGGATATGCCAGTGCATACCGGTGGTCCGGCTATCGAACACCTGCATCCGGTACATGCCCATATTCGAAGTCCCTGTCTCAGGATCCTGGGTGAAAACCAGCGGGAGAGTGAGAAATGGACCACCATCCTGAGGCCAGCAGGTAAGTACAGGAAGCTTGCCCAGGTCAGGCTCATGATCCACTACCTCCTGGCAGGCCGCTTTGTGGACCCGATGGGGAAAGAAAGACCGGAAAATGGAGAGTTTAGGAAGGATGGAGGCTATATCCAGGCTTCTGGCTTGTGAGAAAGCCCATTGGACGAGCTCGGAAATCGTGTCGCTTTTCTGTGCAAGGTCCTCAACTCCCAAAGCCATTGCCATGCGGCGGTAGGAACCCATGGCGTTCATGAGAACCGGATAGTCGGAACCTTTCACCCGTTCAAACAGGAGAGCAGGACCATTGGCTTTGCAGACCCGATCAGTGATCTCGGTGATTTCCAGATACGGATCGACTTCGCAGGTTATCCTGCGCAACTCGCCAGCGGCTTCCAATTTTCCGATAAAATCCTGCAAGTCTTTGTATGCCATGATGAAAAAGATACCATGAATGTAAAAAAAAGTCTTGGTCAGCTTATAGGCCGCCAAGACTTTCCCTAAGCACAAACCTTATTTCTTCACACCGTTGGCCAAGGCCTGCCCTACCAGAGCGTAGAAATCGTTCACGTGGATGGTTGCCCCGGCGATATCATCCGTATGGGTGTTATCCGCGCGGTAGGTTATTTTCGCTGGATCCTGGGTAGCCATCAGATAGGCTTCCACCTTGGCGGCTTGTTCGTGCCATTCAGCGCTAGCCTTGCCATTGGCCACCATACCGTACTTGCCATCCAAGGAATACTTTTTCTTATCTTCTCCAGATGCATTCACCCCACTCCAGTTCACACTGGCAATATGGCCATTGGCCACGAACAGGGAGAGGGTCCCCTTCCAGCCTGAAGAACCAAAGGCCGCTTCCTCAGCGTAATATCCGCCATCGGCATAGCTTCCCAGAGCCACCGTGCCAGAAGACAGGGCTTTGGTCACCAGGGTGTAGAAAGGGTTCACATGGACCGAGACCCCCGCGATGTCATCGGTATGGCCGGCATCATCCTTATAGGTGATTGCCAGGGGGTCCTGGGTAGCCAGCAGATAGGCTTCCACCTTCTCAGCCTGCTGATACCATTCAGCCTGGGCTTTACCAAACTTGACCATATTGTAGTTACCGGCTTTATCATAGGCTTTCTTAATATCCCCGGTCTTGTTCACCCCGTTCCAGTTGACGGAGGCGATACGGCCGTTCACCACGGTCAACGCCACATATTCCTTCCAACCGGAAGAAGCAAAATCTCCATCGATAGCGAAATAGGCTCCATCCTGATACTGTCCGCGTCCCACAGGTCCAGCGGCCAGCGCTTTGGCAGCCAGCTGGAAGAAGGCATTGACATGCACAGAGACTCCCGCGATGTCATCGGTATGCCCGGCATCGTCCGTATAGGAGATCGCCAAGGGATCCTGGGTCTGGATAAGATAGGCTTCGGCCTTAATCGCCTGCTGATACCATTCAGCCTGGGCTTTGCCAAATTTCACCATGTTGTACTTTCCGGCTTTATCATAGGTTTTCTTATCCACCCCACCATTGACGTTCACCCCATTCCAATCGGCGGCGATGATTTTTCCATTCTTGACCGTAATCGTCACCGTTTCTTTCCACCCGGAAGAGGCAAAAGCATCATCCATGGCGAAATACACACCATCCTGGTATGTAGCGGCAACGGCCGGCGCTGCGGAAGAAGCAACCGGGGCGGTGACAACAGGTGCGGCGGAAGGGGGAAGCGCGGCAACGGAAGAAGTGGCCGAAGCAACCTCTTTGCCACATCCCACCAACCATAGGACTGCAAAAACCATCAAAGCGGACAAGAACAGCAGAGTTCTTTTATTTTTCATATGCATCTCTCCTAATATATCGGAATACATCTATAATATATAAGTAATCATTACAATTATTCAAGTCTCCGGCTTCTTTCTTTGACAATATCCATTGTACCTGATACCATTTTTCCCATGAAACGCATTCGGATCGGCGATATGGTGATTCTCATCCTATCGGTCGCGATAATCGCAGCCAGTCTACAGACATACGGAAATTTCACCGGAGAACCGGAGGTGCATGTCAGATTGGGAAACAATGAATGGGTCTATGATCTATCGGTCGATACTGTGGTCACTTTTAACGGACCGATCGGTGATACTGTGATGGAAATCCGGGATGGACAGGTCAGGATTACCGGATCCGACTGTAAAAACAAGCTGTGTGTCTCTGCTGGATGGAAAAGCCATATTGACGAATGGATAGCCTGTTTGCCCAACACAATGTTTGTGACTATCGAAGGCTCCCCCGAAAACCAGGAAGGAGGCATTGATGCTACCTCTTTTTAAACCCAGGCAACCTCTGCGCCTCGATTTTGTCGCCATACTGGGAGCTTTCTCCCTGTTTCTCTCCACTATTGAGTATCTGATCCCCAAACCGGTACCCTTCATGCGCATCGGCTTGGCAAATCTACCTCTGATGATCGGTCTTTCCCTGATGACACCCCATGAGTACCTCTTATTGATACTGTTGAAGGTTCTCGGCCAAGGCCTGATCTCAGGCACCATATTCTCATATGTGGTTCTGTTCTCCCTTGGCGGAACCCTTGCCAGTGCGCTGGAGATGTACCTGCTTCACCGTTTGGGGAAACGCTGGATAGGGATGCTGGGCATCAGTATGGCTGGAGCGATGGCCAGCAATATCGTGCAGCTGATCCTATCACGCTACATACTGTTTGGAAAAAGCGCCTGGCTGATAGCCCCGCCCTTCCTGATCATGGGATTGGTCACCTCCATAATCCTCGGGCTATTCGCCCAGCGGTTCATTGACCATTCCACCTGGTATGCTGCACATTACAGAGGGCAACCATGAAACGTAAAAACTTCCGCCTGGCTACCGGATTGCTCATCCTCCCCGCGTTGCTTTTCCAGAGCCATCCCTTGGTTCTGCTGATCCAGGTGATCCATACCATTATCCTGGCACTGACCCATGGGCGGAAATTCAAATTGCTCCCGAATCTGCTGGTCCTATGCTCGGTGTCGCTGGCCAACCTCATCCAACCCAACGGATTGCGGCTGTTCTCCATAAGCAGCTTCCCTATCACGGCCGGAGCCTTGGTTCTGGGAGCCCATCGGGCACTCACCCTGATAGGGCTCCTGTACCTATCCCAGTACATGGTTACGGGAAAACCCTCATTTCCAGGGAAAATGGGGCGGTTGCTGGCCATGCAATTCTATTATTTCGAGCGCATCACAACCCAGCGCGGCATTATGGAACGCAAGGATTTCATCGCATCGCTGGATCGGCTGCTGTTCTCATTGGATCAGGATAAGGACCAGGATCAGGAAACCATTGGGAAAAACCAGGGACAAGCCATGGTCTTGCAGGATTGGGTTGTGGCGGCCGTGAATATCACAATCGCATGGATACTGTTGGCTGTGGGAAATTCCGGTTTGATCCCCGCCCTGATGTAGATAGCCCGGAGGGAATCACTCCACCAGGAAAAAATCCTTGTTTGAAATCTCGAAAGCCAGGTTTCCCGCTTTGATGCCTTTTGAGACCCGGATGGATTTGTCTTTTCCGATAAAAACCGCCTCAACACCCTCCAGGGAATCCACCAGAGCCATGCCTTTCTGCAAACCAAGGGAATACACACTGGTGGACAGCGCATCGGCAAGGAAAGATTCAGCGGTCAGAATGCTGACACTGTCGAACTCCGACTGCACAGGATATCCCGTGGCAGTATCCAGAATGTGGTGGTAGACTACTCCATCGAACTCCATGTAGCGCTCATAGGGACCAGAAGTCACCAAAGAAAGCGCCGGTAAAGACACCACCACTGCATGGCCACCCCGTTCATCGGAAGGATTCTGGATACCGATCCGCCACAGACTGCCATCCGGTTTGGTTCCCACCGTCAGCACGTTGCCTCCCAGATTGATGATAGCGCTTTGTACGCCATGGGCACGCAGCACCTCGGCCACTTTATCGGCAGCATAGCCTTTGGCAATGCCACCAAGATCCAGAACCATTCCCGGTTGTGTGAGATAGACCGTTAGAGCCTGCGCATCCAACACCACCTGGTGATAATCAACCAATGGCAGCAAGCTGTCGATCTCCGTCTGGGGCGGTTTGCGGGGATTGTCGCCCCCGATATCCCAGGCTTGCACCAAGGGTCCAATGGTGGGATCAAAGGCTCCATCGCTCAATACTCCGGTATCCAGGGCTTTCTGGATAACCGTGAAGGTGTCAGCGGAAACAGAAACCGGATTTAGGCCGGCCTGTTGGTTTATCTGGGAGATCTCACTGGTTTCGATATGCAGACTCATGTGGGCTTCGATTTCAGAGATCTTGGCGAAAGCCGCCTCGAAAGCCTCATCGGAAGGATGGTCATACACGGTTATCTTGCAGACTGTTCCCAACAGAAGCTCGGAACGGGTTTGCGGTGCGGTGTCCACAGGGGTTTCCCGGCTACACGAAACCGTTGACAACATGAGGAAAATACATCCGATATACAGAAACAGAATTGAAACTATTACTCTTTTCATGCTACTACTATCAAGTGATATATCGCATTATGCCGATTTCAACCACATAATACAATGGGAAAGGTTTTCATAAGTCTTTTCGATACATTCGAATTACTTTACTTTCTGAAACTTTCCCCAATATACTGTCTTTACAGGATATAAGACAAGTAGAAGGAGATACGCCGTGGATAAAAAAAGAATCGTTATCCTAGGAGGCGGGTACGCCGGAGTCCATGCAGCCAAAAAACTGCACAAGGCCTTCCATAAACTGCAGGATAAAGTAGAGATCACCCTGATCGATCGCCATAGACACCACATCCTCATGACCGAATTGCACGAAGTAGCCGGGCACCGGGTCGACGAAGCCTCGGTCAAAATATCCTTCGACCGGATTTTTTCCGGAAAAATGGTGCATGTGATCCAAGATGAGATCAAAACCATTGATTTCAAAGACCAGATCCTCCATGGTGTGGATTCAGATTATCCGTACGACCAGCTGTTGATAAGCACCGGGGCTGAAGCCACTGATTTCAACATCCCGGGTGTCAAGGAACATTCATTCTACCTGTGGAGTCTTTCGGACGCCTTGAGAATCCGCCAGCATATCCAGGACATCGTGAAAGCCGCTTCTCTTGAGAGGAACCCTGGCAAACGGGCGCAGATGCTCACTTTTGTAGTGGCCGGAGGGGGCTTCACAGGTGTGGAACTGGTTGGTGAACTGATTGAATGGCTGCCTTTGCTCTGCAAGCAGAATGGTATCGATTATAGCGAAGTCAGACTGATCAACGCTGAGGCGTTGGGAAATATCCTGAACATGCTTCCTGAAGGACCCAGGCAGAAAGCTATCGACTATATGAAGAAGAAAGGCGTCGAAATCCGGCTCAATTCCCTGATTGTCAAAGTCGACGCCGATGGTCTGACCATAAAAGACGGCACTGTCATCCAAACCAAGACCTTGGTCTGGACGTGTGGAATCAGAGGCTCACAGTTCTGCTCATCGCTGCCACTCACCGATGGAAAAGTCGGCCGTAAAGCGGTGAATGAGTTCATGCGATCGCCTGATTACCCAAATGTCTACCTAGCAGGCGATGGAATCTGGTATATGGAGAATGGTAAATCCGTTCCGCAGATTGTCGAAGCTGCCGAGCAGACCGCCGCCACTGCCGCCGAAGGCATTATCCAGGCTATCCGCGGTGACCTTGGACTGAAGACCAGGGAAGTCGCGCCTTTCCAATCGCATTTCCATGGCTACATGGTCTCGCTGGGAGGAAAGTATGCCGTATCATTCAATATGGGTATGGCCATGTCGGGTTTCTTTGCCCAGGCCATCAAACATCTGATAAACATGTATTACCAGTTTGGCGTATGCGGGGTGAATGGGGCTTGGACCTATTTCAAGCACGAGATCCTTGAAATCAAGGATAAGCGTTCGCTCATCGGTGGGATGGCCGCCTATCGGGTTCCCTCCTACTGGATTGTGTTCCTCAGGATGTATCTGGGAGTGATGTGGCTCATCGAGGGCATCGGTAAAATCTCGGAGGGTTGGCTGTCCGACACCACGGGCAGCAAAGTCTATTGGGGCAAGGCTGCCGAAACAGTGGAAGCCGGAGTTGAAGCGGTAGCCTCAGCCAGCAAGGCCGTGGCTGCACCAGTCGTTGAGGCGGTGGCCTCAGTCAGTCAGGCAGTAGCCGCCGGCGCAGAAGCCGTCACCACTGCTGTACAGCAATTCGCGCCACCCCTCATCGCACAGCCTTTGGCCCTGTACAACTGGATCAACAACACCTTCGTAGCACAGTTCCCCTATTTTTTCCAGGTTGTGATTGTTCTGGCCGAGGTTGGTATCGGTTTGTGCTTCCTCGGAGGATTCTTCACTTTCCTTGCCGGTATCGTCTCGCTGGGCTTGTCCATCATGTTCCTCATCGGCGCGATGGCGGGCAAAGAGATCCTGTGGTACATGGCGGTATCGATTGTCATGCTAGGAGGTGCGGGACGCGCCTTCGGTTTTGACTACTGGGTGATGCCGTATTTGAAAAAACTGTGGAATAAAACCCCGTTGGCCAAGAAAACCTACTTTTTCATGGGAGAACCCGGATTCACCCGCAAACAGATGGAAAAAAGACTCGCCAAACACAGAAAGAGCCACACACAAGCATGAATGTTTTTTGGAAAACCGAGCCTGAGATCCAAACGGACTTGATACAAGTCCAGACCCTGATACAGGAATCCGTGGAGAAATCCCATGGTTTCATCCGCCAGGTCCTTATCTCACATGTTGGCTCGGGTGGCAAAATGCTGCGGCCTGCTCTGGTACTGATATCCGCACAAGCCGGATTGCCTCAGGAGTATGGTTGCGCGATCCATGTAGCGAGTATCCTGGAAATGGTCCATCTGGCCTCTCTCATCCATGACGACATCCTCGATGCCGCCCGCAAACGCCGGGGCTTGCCGACCCTCTATGCCCAGCTCGGCGTGAAACAGGCAGTACTGGCCGGTGACTATCTGCTCTCAAAAGCAATCTCCCTGATCAATGGAAAAGAGGGGGACCTAGAACCTACGGTGGTCTCGCACGCTTTTGGGTGTCTATGTGAAAGTGAATTGGAACAGGATGCCACCCAAGGGGATTTCTTCATTTCCAAGCGGACTTATCTGCGCAGGATCGCCGGTAAAACCGCCTCTTTGTTCGCATTATGCTGCTATGCGGGAGCCGCGGCTGCCAAGGCTCCCAAAGAGGAACAGAAACGGCTGGCCCGTATCGGCTATGCCTTTGGCATGGCTTTCCAGATCCAGGATGATGTACTGGACTATACCGGAAGCGAAGCCAAACTGGGTAAGGCCACTGGGAAAGACCTCCGGTGCGGTATCCCCACCCTCCCGTTGCTTCTCGCACTGGAAACCGAACAGATGGCTGCCAACACAGAACAATCCTTGAGAACCCTACTTGAAACCCACCGCAAACTGACTGGACGCACCTTGGAGAGAGCTCTTGAACGGGTGGTTTCTCTGGGTGGGGTTGAACAAGCCCAGGCGATGGCGGCATTATATACCAGCCGGGCCATGCGTGATATCGCGGGTCTGAAGAACACCATTGTAGCGGATCGATTGACCCGGTTGTTTGAAAAACTGAACAACCGCTCGGTTTGATATATCCCGATTGGAGGGATTTTTTGTCTATTGAAGAGACCATATTGGATGAAGAATACGACCTGACTCTGAGGATCCTGAAAAAACGCTCGGAGGCCAAGGATTTCGATATCAATCTGATTGAACAGGAACTCAAGCATATCGAGATTTTCGAGGGACAGGATTGGGCTGGCCGGGGTGAGATCAAGAATTCAGAGATACGGGGACAGATCTACGCCTATCTGGCCTTTATCAGACGTTACAAGGATCACACCGATCTGTTGCAGGGTTGTGTGGCGGATCAGAAGCTGGAAAATATCTGATCTCCTGTAAACCAAGGGTTCCAGAACAAAAAAACCGGTACCGGATGGCTTCGGTTCCACCAAGGTACCGGCTGGTACCTGCTAGAAATTGAAATTATCCGGATCGGAGCCAAACCGCTGGTTCCGATTCAAGCCATCGATGGCTTGGATATCGGCATCTGAGAGGGAGAAATCGAATATCAGGGAATTTTCCAGAATCCGCTCCTCATGCACCGATTTGGGAATCACGACGACATCGTGCTGTACATGCCAGCGCAGGACAATCTGGGCAGGAGATTTATGGTATTTCCCCGCTAATTCCTGCAACAGGGGGATATCGAGATTGCCACGCATCAAGGGGCTCCAGGATTCCACCTGGATGTGATGGTCCTTGCAGAACCGGCGCAATTGTACCTGGATGAGCAACGGATGCATCTCCACCTGGTTGATAGCCGGAACCACACTGTCTAGTGCCAGAATATCCTGAAGGTGGTGTATCTGGAAATTGCTCACTCCGATGGCACGCGCTTTTCCTGTCCCGTAGATTTCCACCATGGCCCGCCAAGTATCGATATACTTGCCCTTCACCGGCCAGTGGATGAGATACAGGTCAAGATAATCCAGCCCCAGTTCGGCTAGGCTGGCATTGAAAGCTTTGAAGGTCTGTCCGTATCCCTGATCGGGATTCCAGATTTTGGAAGTGATGAATAGCTGGTCACGGGGAATACCGCTCGCGCGGATGCCTTTGCCTACTCCGGCTTCGTTATGATAGGCAGTGGCGGTGTCGATACTGCGGTACCCGAGTCGCAGAGCCGCCTTCACCGAATCCTCGACATCCGAGCCTTCGGGAACCTTGAACACGCCCAGTCCGAATCCCGGCATATCCACTCCATTGTTCAATATCACACGGTCCTGTAGATTTCTGATCATTGCATACTCCTTTGCAGTTGATGATCCACATGTCCAATATAGCCATAAAACCGACCTCCTAGCCAGTCATATGACGCCAATGATCAACCTGATAGCTGGATCAAGCATTGTCACTGTTCCTCCTGTAGTTGGAGGTTTGTATCCAGAGTGCGTACACGCCCAATTCATGTCTTGAATATTGTTCTTTGTCTTATTGTAGTACAGACTTTCGTTGCCAAGGTCTCAATCCCTTGATATAATCACAGCCGAAGCGCAGACCAAGTCTGCCTGGATAAGGAGAACATAATGAGCAAGCTTATTTCCAAGCTCAGAGCTGACATTCCAGTTCTGGGGACACATATTTCCCTCAATGATCCCGAGATCAGCGAGATCATCGGCAATGTCGGCTTCGACTATCTTTGGATAGATACTGAGCACACCTCCATCAGCCTGGAATGTCTACAGCAACATCTTGTTGCCTGCCGGGCCGCAGGAGTCAGCGCTATCGTGCGTGTGCCTTCAGTCGACAGGATCCGTGTCAAGCCTATTCTGGAAATGGGCCCGGATGGCATCGTCTTCCCCCAGGTCAATTCCTATGAAATGGCCCTCGAGGCGGTCCAGTCCTGCATGTATCCACCCAAGGGAGTGCGTGGCTTTGGCCCCAGAAGAGCCGTTCAGTTTGGCAACATCGCGCTTGCCGATTATCTACAGACTGTAGACCAGAATCTGCTGAAGATCCTCCAGTTTGAGAACATCGCCGCCCGGAAAGACCTTGAGAGAATCCTGACCATAGAGGACCTGGATGTCATACTGCTGGGTCCCTGCGACTTGGCTTCTTCCATGGGCCATATCAACGATTGGCATCATCCCGAAGTTGATAGCGTGGTGAGGGAAGTCTTCAGGAAAGTCCATAAGGCTGGCAAGAAGATGGGCGTTTCTTTTGGCGCCTGTCCAATTTCTGAAATGGAATATTATAGGAATCTTGGTACGGACATGCTTTCCATAGCTGCCGATACCGATTATCTTTATCTTGGTGCCAAGCAGGTGCTGCGGGATCTGAAGTCTGTCTATGGACAGTGAGTCAATAAAAAAGGATGGGATACATCAATGCTGAATATGGAGAATGATATTTCAAAGGTGACACTATGCGAGCAGGTAGCTGAAAAGATTGAAAAAGCCATCACCACACAAGGCACCGAAGCGGGACGTCTACCTTCAGAAAACGCCTTGGCAGAACAGTTTGGTGTTTCCCGCACCATCATTCGCGAATCATTGAAGCTTTTAAAGGCACGGGGTTTGGTTTCAAGCCGGGTCGGTGGTGGGGCCTACATCACCAAGCCGCAAGCCTCCGATATCTCTGAGATGCTGGTGCGTATCATCAAAATGGACAGGATTTCCGATGACGATGTCTATGGATTGCGCATAATCCTTGAGATTGCCGCTGGCCGCGGCACCGCTTTGAGAATCACCGATGGGGAAATCGCCATTATGGAAGAGCAAGTCAACCAGATGGAAATCAATATCAACAATCTACCTTTGAGAATCGAGAACGATATTGCCTTCCACATTTCCCTAGGCAAGTTCAGCGGCAATCACCTGTTGGGGATAGTCGAGGAATCCATGACTGGCATGCTAAGGCATTTCATCGAGCGCGGTATCGCGGTGACTGGCGGCAATGAGGATGGCATCTATCGCCACAGAAGGATTCTTGACGCACTGCGCACTCATGACCCCGACTTTGTGGAAAAGGAAATCCGCGATCACCTGGAGCATTCCAGATTGAATGTCCAAAAGCAACAGATGGGTCTTGGCATCGAATAGCTTTCCAAGGCTTTAGTAAAAGATTCTCAAATTTGTATAATTGTAGTACAGATTTTTCTTGCCAGCAAGAACCTTGTATGGTAGAATCGTCTTGAAGAAACCAGGAGAACGTGTCTCTTGGTGGAAATTTCTCAATACAAGGAGTGATCTATGAAAAAATTCTTAGTTGTATTGTTGGTTCTGTGTGTTGCCTGCTCATTCGTATTTGCCCAGGCTGCGGCTGAGAGCGAAACTGTTGTGATCAAATGGGGCTCAGTACATACCCCGGAATCGCTGACGACCCAGCTGATGAATAGGATCATCACAAATGTCAATGAAAAGACTCAGGGACGGGTGAAGATTGAAGGATATCCAAGCAGTGCCCTTGGTGGATCAAGAGACCTGGTGGAAGGCGTCCAGAATGGTCTGGTCGATATGTGCACAGAGGGACCTGCCCAATTTGCTTCGGTAGGCATCCCAGTGGCGGATATCGCTGAAGCTCCCTACATCTGGAAGAACCGGGAGCACATGAGCAGAGCCATGAACGGCGAGTTCGGCGATTGGCTTAACAAGACCTTCCTTGATCATGATGTGCGTATCCTCGGCACCCTCTATTATGGTGTCAGACAGCTGACCACCACCGATAAGCCTGTCTACAGTGTTGCTGATGTAAAAGGCATGAAGATCCGTGTTCCCCAGTCCGCCATGTACATGGCCATGATCGAAGCCTGGGGTGCAAAAGCCACTCCCATGAACCTTGGCGAGCTTTACCTGGCTCTTTCCACGCACGTAGCCGATGCCCAGGAGAACCCGCTGGCCACCTTCAATGCCCAGAAGTTCTTTGAGATTCAGAAATATGTCGTCCTGACCCAACATATCATCTGCCCGAACTGCATCTTCATCAACGAACAGGTCTGGCAGAAAATCAGCCCGTCCGATCAGAAGATCATCGAGGGAATCGTTGCCGAAGCCATTACTTGGCATGATGCCGAGAACATCAAGCTCGAAGAACAGTTGAAGAAGGATCTGGTATCCAAGGGCGTCACCATCATCACCCCGGATGTTGAGTCGTTCAGCAAGGTAACCGGACCTTATGTTTCCGCCCAGTTCGAAGCCAAGTGGGGCAAGGGTACCTGGGATATGATACAGGGTCTCTAGATCTGATTTTATTACCTGCGGGGCAGTCTGCCCCGCAGATCAATATCTAGGTAAGAAATGAAAAAGATTATTTCAATCACGAAAACAATTGCCGAGAAAACGGTTGATTGGTTGAGTATTATCCTCTTCTGCGTCATTTTCATACTTGGCCTTATGCAGGTTGTATCGCGGTGGATTTTCAGTAATCCTCTTACCTGGTCAGAGGAAAGTATCCAGCTTATGTATGTCTGGATCTGCTATCTTGGCTGGGTTATTGCCGAACGCCAAGGTTCCCATATCAGGATAACCTTCGTTGTAAGCAAGCTACCCAAGAAAGCACAGCTTTGGATCAATGTCTTCAATCATCTGTTGACCATTGCCTTTTCCGTATTGATGGTTGTCTTTGGCATCTCCATGGTCAAGAAATCCCTCGGATCACCGGTGACCCTGCCATGGCTTCATTATGGCTGGATCTATGGCATAGCTCCGGTAGTCAACGCCATCATCATAGTGTATGAGATTGTGTTCCTCATCGAGGAGCTGATGGGCAAGAGGCCTTCTTTCAAACTGGACGAAATGGAGGTGGAGAAATGACGCTGTCATTGATTCTGTTTGCTGTACTACTGTTTACCGGGCTTCCCCTCTATGTGAATCTGGGCTTGGTTTCCTTTATCTATTTCTTCGCCAACGGACTTCCCCCTGCCGCCGTGGTTCAGCGTATCACCCAAGCGGGCAATTCGTTCACCATGATCGCCGCACCGTTCTTCATCCTCATGGGAAACGTGATGAATACCTCCGGCGTTACCCGCAAGATGTTCAACTTTGCCAACACCATCGTTGGTACGGTTCCGGGTGGAATGGGCCATGCCAATATCATTGGCAGCGCTCTTTTCGCTGGAATGAGCGGCACTGCGGTAGCTGATGCCGGCGGATTGGGAAACATCGAGATCGAGGCCATGCGAAGCGTCGGCTATGATGCTGATTTTTCCTGCGCAGCCACGGTTGCCTCCTCTGTCCTTGGACCGATCATCCCACCCTCCTTGCCCATGGTCATTCTGGCCGTGGCCGCTGAGGCTTCCATCGGCCGTCTGTTCATGGCCGGGATTGTCCCGGGTGTTTTGATGGCCGCTGGCATGTCTGTTGTTGTGGCCTACTATGCCAAGAAGCGCCATTATCCAAGCAACCCAAGACCGACATGGAGCCAAGTCTGGACCGCTTTCAAGGAAGCTTTTCTGGCGCTGTTGGCCCCAATTATACTCTTCGTTGGCATTTACCGCGGCGTCATGACTCCGACCGAAGCGGCTATTGTGGCAGCTTTCTACTCACTGGCCATTGGACTTCTGGCCTACCGGGACCTTAAATGGAAGGATCTGCCAAAAGTGTTCCTTACCTCTTGCGAGACCACTGGCGTAGTGCTTGCCCTGGTGATGGTGGCCAATATCTTCGGATACGTGCTTTCCATTGCCCAGATTCCACAGATGATGAGCCATGCGCTCCTGTCATTCTCCAGTTCCAAGTTCCTGCTCCTGTTGATTGTGAACCTCTTCCTGGTCTTTGTGGGCATGTTCATGGAGGGCACTGCAGCTATCTTGATTCTGACGCCGATTCTGATTCCAGCCATGATGAATGTGGGTGTTTCTCAGACCCAGGCTTGCATGATCATGATCCTCAATCTGATGATAGGTGTTGCCACGCCACCAGTAGGGGTCGTTCTCTACGTGGTATCGCATGAAGCCAAGGTTTCTTTCGAGAAGGTCACCAAGGCTACCCTCCCGTTTCTGATCCCGCTTTTCATTGTCCTAGCTATGGTGACCTACATCCCAGCCATTTCGACATGGTTGCCGAATCTCATATTTGGAGCCTCTACATAAGTGATACTAAAAAATGAAAACTACTAAAGAAAAACTAAGAGCCTGTGAAAAGGTCATGGGCATGCATGTTCTCCTAGCCGATCCATGTATTTCGGAATTGTGTGGCAAGCTGGGATTCGATTTCCTCTGGATTGATACCGAGCACACCGCCCTCGACTATAATATCCTCATCACGCATCTGATGGGCGCTGCTGCTTCGGGCTGTGACTCGATTGTGCGTGTGCCATGGAATGATGCAGTGCTGGCCAAGCGTGTATTGGAACAGGGCCCCACGGGTATCCTCTTCCCGATGATCAGCACACCACAAGAACTGGATTCCGCCATGAAGAGCACTTTGTATCCTCCGTTGGGGAACAGGGGTTTTGGTCCTATCCGTGCGGTGGATTATGGCATCATGGACCAGGAGGAGTACATCCACCACATCACCCTGGAGAAGATGATCCGGATGGTCCAGATCGAGACCAAGACCGGGGTGGATAACCTGGAGGAGATGTGCAAGAACCCTTGGGTGGATTGCTTTATGATCGGGCCTTGCGATCTTTCGGCTTCCATCGGCCATCTTTATAAAATCTATGAGAAGCCCACCACGGATCTGATCCGGTTGGCCGCCCGTAAATGCCGTGATGCTGGCAAGTCCATTGGTATTTCCATCGCCACCGAGGATCCACAGCAGATCCGCTTCTGGTATGACATGGGCCTCAACGTCATCTCCTGCGGATCGGACACCAGTCACATAGTCAATGGAGCCAGACGCACTCTCGAGCACCTCAAGGCTCTTTAAACCTCTATTCCTTTGTTTGGGGGCCATTGCCAGAAGGCAGTGGCCCAATTTTTAACATTGTAACCTGCCCTGCCTGCCCACGGTATCATCAGTTTTTGATACCTCTGGAACAGCACTACTCCCGGGTCTGATAGATCACATATTTGCCGAAGTAGGTATCAGTGGCTGGAGGGGGGTCAAGCGCTTGGGAAGCCTCGACCAAGAGGTAATACCAGGCGGTCACTGGAACGGCTACTGAAACAACCTCGTCGTCCAATCCTGTATTGAGGGAACTCTGTACCCACAATTCTCCATCATCGTACAGCAACATATTCAAGTCGTTCTGAAGATGGGTGAGTTTGAATTGGTATGTGTATCCTTCAGTAAGGTATACTTTGAAATAATCCTTGTCGTTGATTGACGGAACCACTCCCGCCCAGGAGCCATCACTCATCTGGAACTCAGTGGCGGTTGCATAGGAACCGTTGGGTTCCACTTCCTGTTGGAAACTGTCATACATGTCGCAACCGACGATGATGACTGTCAGGAAAGCCAGGAGACATGTGAGAATCCTCATCACTATACCTGAGGTGTTGATTCCGATTCTCATGCTGTTTGCCGGGTGATTCTGATACTTCTGGTCACGCTGTGTTTTCATGATACAGGTAAAACCACTGAGGGGGATTATGGTAACGTGACAGTGGTTTGATAAGATCTTCAGTGAAATGGACATCTCCTGATTATAAACAGGGCTCCACCAATAGATAGTGTGTACTCCGTCCTCGACCTTCTTGGAAAAGGAGGTGTTTTTGTACCAGATCCTTTAGCTCCCTTCCTGCTGTGTCCTGCGATACCTTGCAGATTCTAGCCCATTTGGAAGAAGTCAGGTTGCCTTTAAAGTCGTCCAAGAGCAGACTGAGCATCTTCTTTTGGTTTTCAGTCAGCGTGTATTGGGTTGTTCTCTGCCAAAACCAGGCTTTTCGTAAAACACAATCAACGACCGTTTGAGAATTCTCAAGCGCGTTTGCGAGGCATCCTAAAAACCAGAGCAGCCATTGCGTGATATCCAAAGATCCTTTTTGTGTTTTCTCAAGGATGGCGTAATACCCTTCTTTCTCTTTTTGAATTTGCGCTGACATGCTGTAAAACCTTCGTTCTGTGCCGTCAGCACGTGATAACAGCATATCTGTAATGGCTCTGGCGAGTCTGCCATTTCCATCGTCAAAGGGATGCAGAGTCACAAACCAAAGATGGGCTATTGCGGATTGCATAATGGGGTGCTCACTGGAAGAAGCCTTGATCCATGTAAGGAAGTGTGGTATCCAGTGAAATGCATGGATTGAAAATTTGTGCCGCAAACGGCAGTAATTTTCATTGACCGGGTTGTACTGACGTGAATAATTTAATGGAAATAAGTGTCGCAATAGCTAAAAACAATCAATAAAGAGGCCTAAATGACTATCAAAAGAGACAGGTACTTGGATGACTTGATTATCAGGAAGCATATTGTCCTTTAATGCATTCATTCAATACATGGTATTCCATAAGGAATTCAGATACAGGTCTCTTTGAATGAGTTTCATTGAATACCCCTGAGACCATTATAGCAGCCTATTCCCCAAAATCAATAATTTTACGTTTTTGGGGAATAGGGAATTCCATTGTTAATAAAAAAGAGGAAACATTGCTGTTTCCCCTTGCTGAGTGCCCAGAAAAAGACTCGAACTTTCATGGGTGTGACCCCGCTAGGACCTGAACCCATATATGGGGTATGTAGTATCATGTATGATTCTGCATAAAATACCACACTGGAACCTTTTACTATGTTTCACTATGCACAGCCATGACACTAGATGTAGTTATATTGTGCCCACAACTGTGCACAGTAGAAATATACATCATTGCCCAGGACAACACAAGATAGAATCATTTCATGAATTGAGTGGGGGACCTTAGTGGTTAGTAAATATGAAATCCTTGAGATTCTGTATGTACAGCTCCAGGCCCCCCGGCTCGGTCCCACCCCAGGCATAATCCTCCAGGTCGTCTGCGTACTGGATGAGCATGGCATAGTTCCGCAGCAGCGGGGAAGGAACCGGCTCGGTGATCTCCACCGGCTCCAGAACTGGCGCGACCGGACGCACGGCATCGAGTACCGGGATATCGATCGGTCCGCTCACTACGGTTGACGACCGGCACCCGCACCCGCTAAGGACGGCGGCGAGAATTAAAACCAGCGTTGAGATCCTTGACAATCTGCTCCTGCTGCTTGGCCTTTTCATGCGGGTCCTCCTTCTTTTCCGATCCATCGATTGCCTGGATCACCTCTTCCTGTTTCGCAGCGTTCTCCCGCTGTTTGCCTATCAGCTCATCCTTGATACCGGTCGCCACCTGGGTGATCCCCATCTGCAGCCGGGTGCGCGCGGATTCGGCCTCGGCGGCCTTGGCGCGCTTGGTGGCTTCGGAAGCCTTGCGCTTCTGCAACCCTCCCCACCCCGCCAGGAGCGCGGCCACCAGGGTTATGAGCCACACCACATTATTCATCCTGGTCGATCTCCTTCAGCTGCTCCTCGGAGACACCGCGCTTTTTCAGCTCTGTCTTTCCCAACAGACCCAGGATCCTCCATATCCGCTTGACCACCTTCTGGTCAACAAACCACTGCAGCAGGAACACCCCGATGCAGTATCCCGGCAGCGAACCGGGCAGACCCGGGAAGCCCAGTCCGATGGCGAAGCATCCGGGAAGCACCAGGGACAGCAGGCAGGCCACCAGGATGATCTCCTTCTTTCCCGCCCTGTCCCCCCTGATGTTCTTCTTGTACGCCTCCATCCCGAAGCCGGTCACCACCACGATCGCGGCCAATACCCATACAACCGTTTTCCAATCCATATCACTCCCCTTTGCCGATCTTGAAGCCATCGGCGGCGCAATTCGCGAAATACTCATCCATCAGCCGATCCTGGAGCTCGGACTCCCCGTTGATCGCATTGTTCCTGAACGCCTTGAAGATGACCTGGTCATTCTTGAGTCCCAGCGCCAGTCCGGCGGCGATCCGGTCTACCGCGCGGTTCAGCGTGGCGACGTCCTTCCGCAGGACGCTGAGGTCGTCTTTCTTCTTGGACCTGTGGTTGAGCAGGGCATTGGCAATCGTCACGGCTCCGGTGATGACTGCGACCCATACGACATCGCTCATGGTTCTGTCTCCTCTAGTAATGGTTTTTTCGGCCATACTACATCAACAGGAAACCCCTCCTGTTCCGTTATATCTCTAAGAGTCTGGATGTACTGTCGTACCAGAAGAATATCCTCAGTTGATTCCAGACCGAGAGCGACCTCATCTTCATGCCGCCGTATACGCCATTCGACCGCTGCTATACGGCGATCACGTTCTTGCCGGACATCCTGTGCTTTTTGATCAAGTGTCAGCTCATAAATATCCGGGGGCAGCAATTTCTCCGGATTCTCTTCCAGATAGGTTGCCACATTTTCGATTTCATACCTGTTGGATGGGTCGATTTCCTTTAAGACGACATTGTACCCAATCCCAGATCCATCAGCTTCCAGTCCTACAATGTAGTCAGACTCGTTACGCTTGTAGACATACTTCACGATAGCCTCACAATGTAGACGCACACCGTGTGGGCGCCTGAAGAGAGATTAAAAGAATAGACGCTTGCTCCACCGGCTACCACACCCATTCTATTGAAAGTAGTTGGCTCCTTGGCAGAGAAGGCAAAATAAGTACCACCGCTTGGGCATATGACTGACATGGTTCTAGTCCCTTCATCAACATATGAACAGGTATGTGTCCATCTGAAAACCTTACGCTCACCAATACTCATAGCACTGATGGTCTTGGATACGTTTGACCATCCTGCAGAGGTATTTGACGGGTACTCTAACGTAGGAACCGCAAACAACTTTCCACCGAAACGGAAATCACCCATCACTGCCAGTCTGCCACTCACTTCTTCAATAATCCGGCTGGTGTAGTCAGCAGTAGAGTTGGCGTAGTGGAAATCAATGAATGGTGTGGATGGATGGTATATTTCAACACCACTTCTAGATTTTAGGCTGCTTCCATCTACATACCCGCCAACGTCCGCATTGCCAGTCAGAAACAGATGCCTGAAAAACCGTTGTACCAGCCCCCCCGGGGTTACAACATTGGATTGCCCCAGATCATAAATACCGTGGTCTTTGGGAATCAGGTTTTTCACCAAAGCGGCGGCAATTTGAGCATAGATATTGACCGCTGTAACAGAAAGCCCAGCATATGCACCTACGGATGTCCCCTCGATGAATCTTGTGACCTCAGGCGCATTCGCCCCACTCCCGAAAACTACGGTGTCACCAGTCCTCCTGACCCTGTCAACGGCCCATGAGACCCCATTGATCACCACCGTACCACTGGCTTGTACAAAGTCCTGACCTTGGGTGGCATAGGCGGTTACAATAGGCGTACCACTGCGTTTGGTCACAATTGAACTTGTTGACCATCCGCTGCATGACCAGACCAGACTATAATACACTCCCTCACGGTACTGCATGGCCTGTATCAAGGTGTTATTGGATGTGCGGAAGATCACCCCGTCAAATACGTTATATGTCCGTAACCGGAAATACCGCACATAGGCATCCGCATAGCCCCAGCCAATATTTGTGTTGCGATACCCGTACAGACGTATCTGATCACCTGCACGCACATCACATAGAGTGGTATCCCAATCATTCCCTGTGTGTTTTCCCTGGGTGTAGCGTACTCCATTACGGTCCCAGATGAACGCGGTGGATACCCACATGTCCCACCCATCGATATGAAGACCTAAGTCAATATCAAACCTTTGACCAGTGGGAAATGTACTGGGTACATCATATGTATACATAAGCGCCATGTTGGAGGAACTGTGTTCTGTTCCCACACCAACATGGTGCCCGGATGTTTCAAAAAACTGGATATGGCTATTCTTGAGCTTGGTTCCATGCGTGATGCTCTGACCACCCCATGTGGCTGCAAAACTGGCCAATGTCACAGACTCACTCAGGGGGATGTTGTCGTAAAAAGCCTTCTCATTCCACAATGACAACGCTGGGGCTACCGCTGGGAATGGAGTGGCATTCACACTCTCATTTTGTGTATCAAGCGCATCAGACTTGATGAGGCCGTACAGAATGGTGTTCCAAAAAACAGCATCCACACCTTTTACTTTTCCATCCACGCCAATCCGTACCCCTTTGTAAGGTCTACCCACATCAGTTGTCACAACAAGATGACCTTCAATGGTATTCCCTACATCATCGGCCGTGTATTCTTTATAATTGGCTACCAGCTCATCCAAAACTATAATTTTAGTGGCAAATATATACTCACTGAATATTACACGGCTGTGGGTGATCACCCCTGTGCGCTTACTCATGGCAATATTCACTTCCGCAAGATTGCTCAGATGGGTGAAGTTTTCTGTCTCCTCCCATATGGCAGTTCCTGTGGCATCCAACCCATGATACACATAGGAATGTCCCCACAGGTAAATCCCGCTGTCTACAGCATCCCAAGTAAAATGATCCCCATAGACAAGTGGCCCTTCTGAGGTACCTTCTGGTACTTCAGAAACAGCACCAAGTGGCATGGGGGCAGGGATCCCTTCCACCAATTCACCGATATCAACGGAACTGGTATATGTAATCCCACCATATGCAAGGGAAATTGTCACACTTAGAGGAAAATCCACGACATCGGTACAGTCCATCATCCGCCGGTATGGATCATACACTCCCTCCGAGATCTCAACCTGTTGCAGAGTTCCTCCATCACTGCGGGCCCATTGGATATTCGCGATTGGAAGATTGTTTAGGATAGCAGTGAAAAGGATATCCTTTGTCTTGAAAGCACCGCGGCTGGAGATAATCACAATCTGGCTGGATGCTTCAAGCCGCACACCATATGCTGGTTCCCCTGGGGCACCTGGATCCCCTGGTTCTCCAGGATCTCCGGGGTTTCCTTGATACACTTTTGTGATATTGAAACGTTTGGTGAGGCTTGGCTCCCCGCTCTTTGTAGCTGTGATATCCACATACGCGGAGTCGGCAGATACCGCTGTCACCGTCAGCACCCCGGTGGTGCTGTTTATTGATGACGTGGCATTGCTCTGTGTGCGGGAGAATGTCCACCCGGTTTCAAGCACACTCCCACGATAGACATGCATCCTTGTGGTGAGCGGGGTGGTGGACAATGGGTTTATCGGAGTCCCGGAAGCATTGACAGGCACAAGCCCTGCATCGCTAACGAGCAGGGCATACAGCATTTCATTGTGATCGAACAGTGTTATCGATCCGACTCCGACAACCGCCATTGCGTTCTCCTTACGATCGGCTGGCAGTGCAGTAGATCGCGCAAGTCCCATCCACATCGATGTCCCGCACCACAAAAGCAGCAGCCGCACTGGAAGAGCCTCTCCCTGCCGTCGCACCGCTTCCGATGTAGACATACAGTTTTCCACCGACAAACTGGTTCGCAGTGGGCACAGTGGATTCAAATCCATTCTGGGGTGATCGGATGGTGATGGTATTAGTAGCGACCGATGCGACCTCATAGGAGGCAATCGACAGCCCATCAGCTGAGACGACCCTGATAACCGAGCCAGCGACCAGACCCGAGATAGCCGCACCGTCATGGGTGATGGTTCCGGATATCGTGGTGCCATGGGCGGTGATGTTCCTGGCGTTCGTTCCATCCGTCTTGGTGCTGTCGATGAACCCGGACTTCTTCCCGAAACGGTCGTACAGGTCCCAGGCAAAGGTATATCCAGCCAGATCGGATACCAACGAACCACCATATCTGACCTGTGGGGTAAGGTTCTTTGTCCCCACTCCATTGAGGAATACTGCGGATTCGGGGCAGTTCACCGTCACCTCGTATGGATCGGACAGGTCATGCACCACGAAATTCCTGGTAAAGGTGGTGCCTCCAGCGTCTTTGGCTTTGACTTGGAACAACCCGATGTCGGTTATGGCCTCCTCACTGATCACGATGGTCTTCACGTCTGCCCATGTCCCATCCGCTGGATTGGATGCGGCGGCTCCGGCGGTCGTCTTGAAAGAGATCTTCCCACCAGTGACCAGCGCGTGATTGGCGTCAAGCTGGTCTGCGGCTGCATAGGGGGATATGAGCCATTGGTAGGTGATTCCGGTGGTATCCTCTGTCGATCCCCTGATAAGCCGGGCCGTAATGGTAGCTTTGTTCTTCACCCCTTCAGCGGTTTTCTCAATGATGAATTGTCCATCGACATCGAGCGTCACTCCCGATGTGCCGTTACGCTGGCATGTGAGGGTGATGGAGGTCTGCACCACCGAAGCGATTCTGGTCACCGGATCGGTGTAGGTTCCCTCATAGAAAATCTGATAGACAGGAGAGGCTGAGGGGATGTTGGTGTTTTTGGATAGGGTCGCGCCGGTTCCCAAGTCCGAACCGCCGATGGTGGTGCCCCACTTGTGCCCAGTCATGACCGGATGCACGTTCACCCCCCTTGCGTAGATGAAGGGAGTCAGCACGTTTGCCGTGCCTGCCCAGTTAGGGACATACGTAGTGGAGCCTTCCTCCTCAGTGTAGACCTGCTGCGATTTTTGCGAAGGACTGATGAGTGCCGTGATCGGTGCGGCATCATTGTGGTCGTATAATGTAATCTGGCCAGTTGAAACGATTCCCATGATATTCTCTCCTTATAGATGGATCTCAAGTGTGTAGGTTGCCCTAGCTTCAATAGAATCGGCGGTGATGTTCACCTGCCGATATCCGCTTGCATGTGACAGGTTCCATGAGTAGTCATCATCGGGTGGCAACCTCTCATGGAAACTGATACGCTTCCAGGTGAATGATGAATCAGGAAGATCGTTGGTGACCTCAACCCCGTTGAGATACACATGGCCGTACAGGGTCGTGGACATGGCTTCACCCGGCTTGAAGATGTTGCCGTTTGAGGAATCTATCTCCACCGTGTACGCTTTGCCCTGCTCCCCCTGGTCACCCTTGCGAGGCTTTCCCAGCGCGGTCTCGGCCTGTTCGATCTGATCGACCGTCAGGGTGTAGTCGATATCGGCGACTCCCTCGGCCGTATAGGCATACAGCCCGGTGGTGGCATCGGGTTCCCTGGAAAGGATGCGCAGGCGCCCATCCAGGCTGCTCACCACCGCTTCGGTTATCCGCACGATGGTCCCCGGTTCGATCGATGATCCATGCGAGAACGCATAGGACTGCTTGCCTACCGTCTGGCGGCTGGCGAGGATCCTTGCCAGCTTCAGCGCGCTGCCCGCATCGGAGACCACCTTGGCGGTGTAGGTCTTCGGTTTCGTTCCCTGGACCGTCTGCGGGTTGCCCGCTTTTCCCTTGTACTGGATATCCGCCACGACCTGGAATGCCCTGATCGTCTGCGCGGAGGCGCTGGTGGATTTGATATAGGCATGGCAACCGTCCTGTCCGAACTCGGCGTGCTCCGACACCTGCAGGGAAACCGGGACAAGGGAAAGGCGCGCATTGGATACCGACAGCAGGGTGCCGTCGGTGATTTCGGAGATATCGTACGGCAGAAGGTATCCGTCAGCGTCCGCCCCCGCGGGATACACCGTACCGGCTGCCAGCGTCTCTCCACCGTCGGTTATGATGCTTTCGAATATCACGGCTCCGCTCCTGTACAGGATCGGCGACCACTTCACTATGGCGCCCTTCTGGGAGCTGTCGGAACGCCCCAGGGACAGCTGGCTTCTCAGATCGGCCGTGGTCAGCGTGACACCGGCCGCTATCGTGTCGGGAGCGATGTCCAGGATCCTGAACTGTCCATCCGCTGTTGCCCGGTAGGTCAGCCCGTATTCGTACAGGGCTTCCTGCAACCGCTCGGACACATAGTCCCCGTTGTCCAGCGAATAGAACGGGATACACTCGGAGCGGTCGAAATCCACCAGCACATCCGAGGCGGCGACACCGGCTTCCAGGAAGAGCCTGTGGATCAAAGAATTTCCAGGAGTGGTCCGGTCAATCAGCGTGAGCCCGGTCCAGCGCTTGGTATCGAACACGTACTGCTCGAGGGTGGCCGACATGTCCAGGATCGACAGCGACAGCGGATCCATGCGGTTGAGCACCACGCGGCTGGTGGTGTACGGCCGCACGATTCCGGTCATGACGGATTCCCCGTCGCGCAGCAGCCTGGCCGGTATGTCGCCGTCGGCCGTCATGAGGCGCGCCGAGAGTCCCACCGCGCGGTGGATCTTCAGATCCACGGTCTGGATCTCATGGGATCCATCCCGTCCTATGCAGGCCCGGGGTGTGTATCCGTCCGCGAGCAGGATGCGGTCGGAGAAGTCCTCCCATCCGGATCCGAAATCAAGCAGGAGCGTGTATGTGGCGCTTTCCATCAGGACCCTCCCCAGGCGGGAAGCCGCCCGGTGCGCTGCGCCTGCGAGATGCCCTCGTACACCGAATCGGTCAGATCCCGCCCGGTGTATGTGGGCGCGTTGATGTTGATGACCAGCGTGCTCTCCCGCGTGGAGCCGCCGGTGAACCCCATGCTCTCGGCTTTCGAGAGCGGCAGCACCATCTCCGGCTCCCCGCCTTCTCCGATGATGGCTGCCGTTGGCCTGTACGCGATGCCTCCAGCGGCGAGAGCAGCCGTCGGGGTGTACTGCTGGCTTGATATGATGCCGATCTGGGCGGCCGTCACCCCGGCGATGACCGCGGCGGCGATCGTGCCTCCGATGGGACCGAGGGTCGCATATCCCTGCAGCACGGCCTGGGCCCCCAGGATGAGGGCCTGGGCGATGCTCTGGCGCTTGGTGTTCTCGAAGGCCGTCTTGGACACCGCGTTCTGGATGTCAGCCTTCTGCTTCTCCAGCGCCTCCAAGCGGGAGGCGGCGGCCTCTTCGGAGACCGTCTTCTCCTCATCGAGCGCCTGCTGGGCCGCGATGTAGTCACCATATGCAATGAGGCCCCAGGCGTACCGGTCGGCAAGCGACTGGCTGCGCTGGTCATACTGGCTCTGCACGGTCCTGGTCTGTTTCTCCTGGAGCTTCTTTTCCGCCGCGATCTGCTTCTCCAGTATCCCGATCTGGGCCTTGGCCGCATCCTGCTGCGCTGTCACCAGCGTCTCGTAGAACGAGATGCCGAACTCCACCATCGTGCCGAAGTTGTCCTGGAGGAACGCCGTCACCGATGTGACCGCGTCCTGGGCCTCGCTGGCCCATTTCTTGATCCCCGTGGTCGGAATCCTGGCCTCGAAGGCGGCCTCCAGCTGCTCGCGTATGGTCGGGACCACCTCGGCGGCCGCTCCCGGAATGGTGTCGATACCTGCCTGCAGTCCGTTTACGATGAGCCCCATGTTCCTGCGCTGATCCTCGGTGAGGGTGTTCTGCAGCAGATACGCTTCGGCGGTGGCGAGGGCGAGCTCGAGGCGCTCCTTCTCCTGCTCCTTTGTCTCACGCGCATAGGTGGCGTTCTTCTCAAGGAACGCATCGATCCCGCTGGGTTCCTCCGGAAGCGCGGACCCGGCCAGGGATTCCCTCAATCCGGTCACGATGAGCCCCATGGTCCTGCGCTGCTCCTCGGTGAGGGTATTCTGCAGCAGGTACGCCTCTGCCGTGGAAAGCGCAAGCCTGAGGCGCTCCCTCTCCTGCTCCTTCGTCTCTCGGGCGTAGGTGGCGTTTGCGGCCAGATAGGCCTCCAGATCGCTCTGTCCATCGCGCAGCTTGTAGTCCAGGGCAAGCTGCTCGTCTGTATGCGTAAATTCGTAACCCATTTTAAACGAATGGGCTGCGGAGTAAGCTGTGTGCATGAAGCGTGTGCGGATACCTTGGCTACTGCCTCTTTCCTCTAAGGATATACGGCTCCTTTCTGTTGGGA
>Ga0247841_10000067_pt1 | contig 249127 bp, 200 predicted proteins | sample LaCruzMarch2015__2_FD_192410 | JGI IMG/M metagenome (GOLD analysis project Ga0247841, IMG submission 192410) | Freshwater microbial communities from meromictic Lake La Cruz, Castile-La Mancha, Spain - LaCruzMarch2015_18m | ecosystem: Environmental > Aquatic > Freshwater > Lake | place: Spain... | reverse complement strand
CGGCAAGAAATGACAAAATCTACGACTCTGGCGGGAACAAATTACGATCACAGTGCGAGAATCCAGCCCGCTTTACACAGTCACAACTTGGGAACGGCGTACGGCGTCAGCGTGGACGGTAACACATATACCGGGCTACAGGCAGTGGCCCAATAAGAGCATGAATGGAAAGGACGTTAGAAACCATGCGGCGGAAAGCACGTCTCTAACACCAAACGACTTGACGCAACCCCGTGGTTGAAGGCGTTATACTCACAGCCCTCAGGCCTCGCAAACACGCCAGATCGTTACTGCGTGATCTGGCGTGCTTGGATTGGAACTATGGACTGTTTGTTGGTGTGGCGATCCTGTAGAATACCCTTGGCAGATAGAGATTAGCATCAGGATCTGACCATACATTTGTTCCGTCCTCGCTATCCGGAATTCGAGGGTAGTTGGTCGATGGCAAACTCGTCCATGTTGACTCGACGGTCCCCATGAGGTTTGTCGACCTGAAAATCAGCCAGTTCGGATTGGTTTCGTTGGTTCCGCCGAGCCAGGTAACAACGTTCGTAGCCCCGCGGATAGCAACTGACACAATGGCCAGAACAGATGCCTTGTCTTTTGGATCAGTGCCAGACCAGTATTCCTCCCATGCCGTCTTTCCATCCTTGTCATAGTCGTAAACGTCGGCTGCTTCATAGCCACCTTCTGTGAGTCCATGCGCCTCGAGCCAGCTGTATGGCGTTCCATGTTGCGTGAAGCCGGCAGGGAGTTGAACCGGCGGTGGCGGATTTGTGGAGACAACAAGGTCGTCCAACTGCGCGAAACCTTCAATAGACAGAGAGGAAAGGTGCCTTGCATTGCCGTCTCCGTTGCTGTTCGGACACCTGAACCAGGAACCGCCATCTGGAGCATAGAACCATGTCCAAGGATCGCGGTAGCCATATTCGTTCATGTAATAGTTGGTGCTGCCGTTAACCTGGATACGGTAGAAAGCGTCGCCCCATTCCAGCCAGAGATCATCCTCTGGGTAGTACACTGCTGTGGCATGGTAGGCTATCGCTAATGTGAGCCTAACCCAATCATTTGAAGGGATCACCTGCTCTGGAATGTTATTCGTAGACCACTTTTGGTAGAAGTAATTATCCCACCAGCCGTGGTAGAACACAATGTTGCCATCTTCGTTGATGTAGGCGGCCACTTGAAGCCCATAACCATAAGCTGCCAAACTGGGATCACCTCTGATTGCCAGATCAGGCGGGCTGGAGCGGCGCTCCGGCTTGATGGTGAAATCGATATATGTTATGAAATTGGTAAGTGAGACAGGGGTGTCTATCTGGGTGTAGGAATTTGAGACGACACCGGAAATACTCAGAACTTTCGAGTGTGGTTCCAGCGGCAAAAAGGTTGAGGGATGGTTGGAGGACCAACTTTCCGAAAGGATAACCACAGCATCGTTTGTCCTGTCGTAGGCCACGCCCCATCCTGCTTCATTGACTATCGCATATCCCGCATCGTAGGCTTCGAAAGTGTTTGTGTACGGGATACCATTTTCTCCGCTGGCAGCCAACGTGTTTGCGGCTGAAACGGCCATGGCGACCAAGCTATAGACTACTCCAGCCCTAGCATAAGAATTCATTCCTGCACCTCCAAAGTTGTGCCTGCACATTGACTTGTCTACAAAACGATACCCATGTCCACTTTGCAAGACCTTAGAATAGGCGAACCTTGTGCTTCTGTCAACCGCATTTTGCAGTCATGCCAGATAAAGTCATGCCAGATATTGCCAGATATCCCCCGCTGTGCGTTGAGCAACGGGCTTGGCTCATCAAACGCTCTCGCTAGCGAAAACAGCGCGATGTCCTCAATATGCCCGGTGTGCAAAGGGAAGAGTCCCGCACAAAACTCGCAGAGCCTGCAGGGTCCGCCAGGCAGAAGGTAACGAAGGCAACTGAGGGAGAAAGGAAATGCGGCTTGCGCGATGCGCCTTTGCCGGACCTCTCTCCCTGGGTCTATGGTCTACTCCTTACGCCGTAGGGTTATACCCCATAGCAGGCGATTGGTCGATCCTGCAATATCTAAGACGTCGTGGAATCCCAGGGATCAAAGTCAGGCAACAAGATTTAGGGAGATGAAGCATGAATAGAATCAAGTTAGGTCATGAGGTCCTGATGCTGGTGTCTGCGTTTGGCCTTGGACTCCTTCTTAGCGGATGCAGTGATGAGATTTCCATTAACAGGGATGGTACTGCTGCCCAGGATGGTTCGGGAATTGCTGACACTCAGGACGGTGCGGGAATTGCGGCTACCCAGGATGGTGCTGCCGCCCAGGACCCCGCCGCGCATGGTCCAGCTGTGGTAAATCTTGGAACCGCCGGCAATTTCGCCATTCTGTCAAAGGCGGGGATCTCAACGACCGGAGCGACCGGAATTGATGGAAATATTGGAGTTTCTCCCATCGCTGCGACAGCCATAACCGGATTTGGACTAACAAGGGATGCCTCAGACACATTTTCGACGTCAGCTTTGGTCGACGGAAAAGTATATGCCGCCGACTATGCTACCCCGACTCCAGCCAACATGACCACCGCGATAAGCGATATGGCGATTGCGTACACTGACGCTGCGGGAAGGTCAAATCCTACTGCTACCGAACTGGGTGCCGGAAATATTGGTGGAATGACGCTTGCTCCCGGTCTCTATAAATGGGGCACTGGGCTCTTGATTCCCTCTGCTGTCACTCTTTCCGGCGGTGCTGACGATGTCTGGATCTTTCAGGTAGCGCAAACTCTCACCCTCAGCAACGGCGTCCATGTTAATCTGAGCGGCGGCGCGCAGGCCAAGAATATCTTCTGGCAGGTTGCCGGCAAAACGACCCTCGGCACGACGTCTGTTATGCATGGAAATATCCTGTGCCAAACCCAGATCGAAATGCATACCGGTGCGAGACTGAACGGTAGAGCGCTGGCTCAAACCGCGGTTACGCTGGACGCCAATCACGTGACCAGACCATAAAGCTGCCTGACATCCAGAGGCCCAGCCCTTGCTATGGCAACTAACGCTGTTTCTGCCCAGCGTGAGGGCTTGCTCCATAGATTGAATTGATATGAAATCGCTTCTTATCGATACTGTCCGATGCAGGCTGGGACCGCCATGAATTAGCCTCCTTCCTCCAGAGGCTGATCTTCAACATGCACAGAATGCGTCAAATCCGGCCCGGGCACACAAGCACACCCCCGCAGTAGAGCTGAGCACACTGCGGGGCACACCCCGCTGTAGAGCAAGGCACACTGCGGCGGGATGTGTTGGATGTCCGCTGTGAGCGATGATCTCACGGGCTGGACGGCTGGAATCTTCTGGATCTGGTCTGGATTGGGCTGGAAGAAGACAAATCTGTCCTACCGCTTTTGGCTCAGCCATTCGCGTACATAAGTAATCAAGCTTCCGTCTTCTCTATCGGCGACATCTCCACCGCACTCTCCAGCCGCCACCGCAGCGGCTGCATCGATGCCGGAACTGTCTATACACGCTCACCTGGCCGGAGGAAGTGGAAGAAATGCCTCAAGCGCCATTGAGTGTCATTTTATCGTACTACTCAATAGGTTCGCAACCCAGACAGTGGAAGAGATTCTTTTCCGGCGATTGAACCGGGCAATTCCTGACGGGTGGCGATGGGGACGTAGCCGGCTTCCAGGCCGCTCGGGGGCGTCAGAATCAAAGCCGGGTCCAGATGCGCGAGCGTGCCAGTATCGGGCGGGGCGAGGTAGTTGCGGTCCTTCGTCCAGGTGCGATGGAGTAGTTCCACCCGCTTCTGCACCACTTCGCGTTCCGCAGTCGTGAGGTCGGCATTGAGCAGCGCGGGTTGATCGGCAAAACGATACCAGTAGTAGGTCACCACGCTGCCGTCGCCGAGCCGCGCCTGGAACGGGCCGGCGGCGGGGCCGGGTTTTTTCCAGCAGCTTGCGGCTTCGTCGGGTGTGGTGCGGGGGTCTTGAGGGTTTTCTTTCGAAGTTTCAAAGCGGTATTGGGTGAGACCGAGTTCCGGCGGGACGTCCTGGGGCGAGACGACGGACCACTGGGGTTTCTTGCCGGTCGTGTCTAGCTGGTAGTATTCAGGCAGGGTGACGAGCGAACCGTTCTTGCGGGTCAGTTGTTCGTTCCAACGATAGCCGAAGGTGATGGGATTCGGCGTGAAGGAAGTGGTGAAGGCTTTCCAAGCAAGGGGCGCCTTCTCTTCGCGCGGAGTTCCGGGTGGGTAGACGCTCCAACTGGAACCGCCGCCCTGCCGGAACGTTTGCACGGCGGACGCGTCGGCTTTGATCAGGCCCGTGGATGGAGCGCCGCCGTCGAACCACCGTTTCACGTCGTCCCAAAGCGCCGCTTTCTTGTAGGCTGTGAGCCGGTGGAGCACGGTCGAGTAACCATCGGGACCGATGGGAAACGAAGTCGGAGCAACGCGGGCGTAGAACTTGCCGGTCGTGTTCGTGCTCAGAATGGCCGGGATGTGCTGCGTTTCCATCTGGATCGCCTTGTTCGGTCCGGCAGGACGTGAATCCAACATCAGCCCGGCCCATTCCGGATTCTCGATGGTCGCCTGAGACCAGAAGAAGGGCGTGAAGAAGGCCACCGGGCCTTTGAAGTTGGCGGTGCTGAGGAACAACGTCCAGCAGTGGTTGCCGGTCGGCACGTTCTTGCCGGCCGTGGTGGTTTTCGGATTGGTGAGCGGCAACGGGAGATAGCCGTACCCGAAGAGTTCGCCGCTCGTGCCTTGTTTCAAGTTCAGCCCGTCGAGCGGGAACAACAGCCAAGGGCTGAGTTGTGCGACGCCATACTGACCGCGCGGTTTCTCCCAGGTGCCCGCGCCGTAGCCGGGGCCGTTGGCGATCCACCGGAAGTTCGGCGCGACGCCGCCCATGATGAATTTCGGCGTGATGGTCGGGAAATGCGTATCGCGCCACCAACCGAGGCCGCCTTCAATGTCCGTGTAACATTTGTCCGCGGGCTTTTTGTCCGGCTCCCACTGTGGATGCATCCACGTGCCGCACAACCCGGTTTGGAATCTGTGCCCCGGGTAGGTGGCGACGAGGGGCCATGCCGCTGCATAGAGCGAGAACCCGCCGTTGAATTCTTCCGGCACCTTCTCCGCCGGGCCAAAGAGGTAGCCCGCCATTTCGGCGTCGTGAATCAGGTTGCCGGCTTGCGGTGCGGCCGGAACATTTCCGGAACACAACGCCAACAGTAGGGCGGCGAGGAGTGAGAGAGCGGGTTTCATATGCATGGCCATTTATGGCATGGATGCGGGTACGCTTTCAAGCTCACGGATTCTTCGCGGAAAACAAAACGCCCGGCCATCTTTGCGAACGGCCGGGCGTCTTGGAAACAATCGCGCTTACTTCGCCGATGGCGGTGGCGCGGGCAGATGTTTTGTCCTCAGACCGACCATTGTCTGACACTCGGATGGGCGGTTTTTGTCAGTACGCCTAATTGATAAGAAATCGCTTTCTGGCGGTGCGGGGTTCTCTCCGGTTGGATCGTCATGAATTAGCCTCCTCATGCTGAAGATGTGTCAAATCCGGCTTGGGAACGCAAGCGCGACGTTGAATCGTGGTTCGGGCTGTGCGGATAGCGATCGAGGTGGCGGGAATCTGCTGGATCTGGTCTGGATTGGGCTGGATGAAGACAAACCCGTCCTCTCGCGTTTGGCTCAGCTGTTCGCGTAGATCACCTCGGAATCGTAGTCCCGTCTTCGCTGCGCTGCGCCGAGGCACGCGGGCAGGGGATCGTCCCCTGCGTATCGTCGCGGTCCTCACAGGTCACGGGATCAAGGATCCTGACCGCGCCATCAAAGTCAGCCCGGCCCCACACCGCATCCTGGTCTCGCCGGACCATGCGACACCCCTCGCCCTCAGGACCCACACCCACGATCTGGTGCCTTTCCTGTTCGCCGACTCGCGGGTAAAGCCAGGGAAGCCAACCCGCTTCACGGAATCAATCGCAGCGCAATCAGACTGGCGGCTGACAGCCCACGAAAGCTTCCTCCCGCTACTACTGGGCGATCGGTTTCCATCCTGAGGACCATGACACACTTTTGCGAGAAGTGCTGCTGCGCCCCGACAGAGCCGCCGTCGCACAAGGATTATGGCGAACCATGGCGGTGCGGCTACAGCGCTGTAGCCACGGCGCTCCGTCGCCGTGCTTCGGTTGTGGCCCAGCGGGCCTCCTTGGGCGTATAGAATGCATACACTGAGTCGCTGCCATATTTCTCCTTTTTCCCTGACGGTAAATACGGTTTACTCCTCTCCAGTTTGAGCGAGAATTTCTTGCATCACACAAAAGCAAAACAGGGAAACACCATGAAAACACTTCCGCGCATTCTTTCCATCCTGCTTCTCGGCGGCAGCTTCTCATTGCCGGCCATTGCCGCCACGAACATCTATCACGATGGATGGATAGACCTGAACAAGAACGGACAGAAGGATCCTTACGAGAATCCGGCGGTCAATGTCGAAAAGCGCCTCGACGATCTGATCTCGCGGATGACCATGGAGGAAAAGACCTGCCAGATGGCCACGCTTTACGGATTCGGGCGCGTGCTCAAAGAGGACCTGCCGTCACCGGACTGGAAGAACCAGATCTGGAAGGACGGCATCGCCAATATTGACGAACATCTCAATGGTTTCCGCGGCTGGACCAAGCCTGTCTCGGATAATACCAACTGCTGGCCCGCCTCGGCCCACGCCAAGGCGCTCAACGCGGTGCAACGGTTCTTCATTGAGGAAACACGGCTCGGCATTCCGGTGGAGTTTACCGACGAGGGCATCCGCGGGGTGGAGTCATACAAGGCAACCTGTTTCCCCACGCAACTCGGCATCGGCTGCACCTGGAACCGGCAACTCGTCCGCCGCATCGGCGAGATCACCGGCAGCGAAGGGAAGGCGCTCGGCTACCATAATGTCTACGCCCCAATCCTCGACGTCATCCGCGACCAGCGCTGGGGCCGATGCGAGGAAAGCTACGGCGAGGATCCGTTCCTGGCGGCACAGCTCGGCGTCGAAATGGTCCGCGCCATGCAGTCGCAACATGTTGTATCAACTCCGAAACATTTCGCGGTCTACTCATCGCCGAAGGGCGGCCGGGAGGGCCTCTCCCGCACCGATCCACACGAACCGCCGCGGGAAGTGGAAAACGTCCTGCTGCCGCCGTTCATCGCCGCATTCTCCGCCGGTGCGCTCGGTATAATGAGCAGTTACAACGATTACGACGGCATTCCCGTGACCGGTAGCGACTACTGGCTGACCAAACGCCTGCGCGAGGATTTTGGATTCAAGGGCTATGTCGTCTCCGACAGCGACGCCGTGGAGTACATCTTCACCAAACACCACGTCGCCGGTACCTACAAAGAGGCCGTCAGGCAGGCCGTGATGGCAGGGTTGAATGTCCGCACCACATTTGTACCGCCGGACGTGTTCATCAATCCACTGCGCGAATTGATAAAGGAAGGCGCGGTTCCGATGGCGGTAATTGACTCCCGGGTTCGCGACGTATTGCGCGTGAAGTACTGGGAAGGCACATTCGATCACCCGTACAGCGACAAACCCGAAGAGGCGGATCGGATTGTCTGCAGTGCCGAAAATCAAAAGGTCGCGATGCAGGCCTCGCGCGAGTGTCTCGTGCTTCTGAAGAACGACAAGAACGCGCTGCCCCTGAGCAAAGACATCAAGCGTATCGCGGTTTGCGGGCCCAACGCCAATGAGGCCAGCTACGCATTGCTGCACTATGGCCCGCTGGCAGTCAAGGTGACGACCGTTCTCGACGGCATCAAGGCGATGGCCGGAAAACAAACCAAGGTCGTGTACACCAAGGGCTGCGATATTGTTGACGCGAACTGGCCGGACAGCGAAGTAATCCCGGAGCCTGTCACGTCCGCCGAGAAGGCTGAGATTGCAAAAGCCGTAGCCCAGGTCAAATCCGCCGACGTCGCAATCGTCGTGCTGGGCGACAGCGGCCGCACTTCCGGCGAAAACAAATCGCGCACAAGCCTGGATCTTCCCGGGCGGCAGCAGAACCTGCTGCAAGCCGTGCAAGCCACCGGCAAACCGACCATTCTGGTGCTCATCAGCGGCCGCCCGATCTCGGTCAACTGGGCGAACCGCCACTGCCCGGCAATCCTCCAGGCGTTCTATCCCGGCAGTGAGGGCGGCACGGCGATCGCCGAGGCGCTCTTTGGCGACTACAACCCCGGCGGCAAACTCACCGTCACCGTTCCGAAGACCGTGGGCCAGATCCCGCTCAACTTCCCGGCGAAGCCGGCATCCAACTTCGAGCGCACCGACCGCGGCACGAGCACCACGGGGCTGGCAGGAGTGCAGGGGCCGCTCTTTCCGTTCGGCTACGGACTGAGCTATACGACATTCGAGTTCAGCAACCTCAAGATCAGCCCGCTGCAACAGAAACCCACCGGCGATATCACAGTCACCTGCGAGGTAAAGAACAACGGCACGCGGGCCGGCGACGAAGTGGTTCAGCTTTACACCTCGGACCTGGTCAGCAGCGTCACGACCTACGAGAAGAATCTGCGTGGCTTCGAGCGCATTAATCTCAAGCCCGGCGAGAGCCGGCAGCTCGCATTTACGCTCAAACCCGAACACCTGCAGCTCATCAACCGCGACTGGAAGCACGTTGTCGAGCCGGGCGAATTCGAGGTCTCAATAGGCAGTTCCTCCGAGGACATCCGCCTCACCGGCAAGTTCGAAATCACCGCGGCGAAATGACTCGCGGACAAACGCCGGCTGGTGATTGAATAGAGAATTGAGCGCGCTGGGATCAGGCTGCGGGGCCGAAGAAGGCGGCGTAGAGGCCCTGGATGGCTCTGTAATTCCCTATCATGGCCGCTGCTTTTCTTCATGTTGTCGGCCGGCTCGCTCTTCCTGCTCGAGAAACTTCTTGTAGAGCGCGAAAAACGTGCGCGGGTCGCGAAGCTCAATGTTCAATTCAGGCCTTCTCTTTCGCAAGACGGCGAGCGTATCAATGATGTTCGAGGGATTCAGCCAGGCGATCCGGTATAAGTAGAATCCAGGTTCTCTGCTGCCCCGGAGCGAGATGGACTTCGACAGCAAATCCGCGGCATGCTCTGCGCCGAGGAAGTTGTCGTTCCCGTCGAAACAGAGAGAGACATCGTTGATGGTGTTGATTACAGGCATTCCCTTCCATACGTGCGGTACGGGAGCGCGCCCTCCCTGGCCATGCACGTCCCAGACGATGGCACCGAAACCTTCTGGCGCAAACTCTCGAAAGGCATCTTTCACCTTTGGCCCCGGTTGATCGAAGTCTATCACCATGGGCGCAATGCTCATATCCGCTTCCCTAAAAAACCTTTTGTTGTGTTCAGTGAACAACGGCAGATTCTCGCTCAGAACACGGGTGGGGTTGATGTAGCCGGCGGCATTAGCATCGCTCACGAACGTATCGTTGGATGTGGCCGTGCTGTAGAAATAGGCTATCACGTCGGGATAGGTTTCAAGCAGGTTTGGATTGACGCCCCATGCCAGCGGAATCTTCCCGCGATCAGCGTTCTCCCAGTATCTGGGCAAGAAGTCATAAAGCAGCGTCGCCGAGTCGTAGTCTGCCATCACAATACAAAGATAGGTCTTCTTTCCCAATGGTACGTCCCGCGCGGCTTTGGATCGCTGCTTCAGCGGCCGGCGCGGCGCCTGACTGTGAAAGGATTGGTTGAAACAGTCGCTCGATATGCTGCTTTTGTAGCAATTATAGGGTGAAATCAGCCAGACCGACTCCATTTCCGTCAATACTGGCTCGTGTTTACTCCTGTGATCCGGCACGTTGCTGTACTTGGAAAAGGCAAAGAAACCAGCCAGTTCCGTCATGTGTTTCCCCGCCGATTGGCGCTGCAACTCAGCCAGTATCATTCGATACGTTTCAAGATCCAGGCCCGTCCGCTGATTGGCGTCGTCACGTGGCGCCTCATCGCCCCATGGCGAAAGATCAAAGACGAAGGACCGGTTCTTGACCGCCCAGTCGCGGGGAATAGCATATCCGTTATCGCCGCGCCGCCGGGTGATAAACGAATCCTCGAAAAGAAACACGCGATGCGTGGAACACAGGCCCACGGCCAAATATTCCCGGATTGCCCAGCGGTAAGCGTCATTCTTCCTGCTGCCGGTTTCTGACCCGGTGAACATGCCGCGAAGATCTTTGATGACCGGGATCTTCCATTCTTTGAGATAGCGGTCCGCAAATTCCGGACTGAGGACGACCGCATCACGTACGCCCGCAATCGTGGTGGCGACATTCACGCTGGCCGGAACATCCGGATCCCATATAACCGCGCCTTTGAGTTGCTTGCCCGCCAGCGCCACTACCGCATGAAGGTCGGCGAGATTCTTCCTCTCCCTCCCCTTCAACCAGCGCCCGTCTTCAGACAAGATGTCCAGCCAGTATTGCGGGCGCTTGTTCTTTGAGGACACCACGAAGAGCCTGGGCGCCTCGCGATTGACGATCCCCTGCAGCGACGCGACCGCTATCGCTTCGTCGTAGGAACCAGCGTTGCCGCCTGCGAATACTGCGGTGCTCCGCATCTGGCTGACCGGCAACATCGCAGCGCCTGTCGCAGGAAGAGCATCCTGCTGCAGGGTATAAACATATATGGGCTTCCCGGTGTGAACGCTTTGCCGCTCAGGGGAAGCCGCGCCCGCCGTCATCGCCGACACAATCCACACCACTGCGAGCCACGTAGGAATGTTGTGACGGGAATCAACCAAGGCTATCCGCGTTGAGTTCATTGTCCACCGGGCTGTGAGGAACCGCTGAAGCTATACTGCGGGGCCGAAGAAGGCAGCGTAGAGGCTCTGGACTGCGCGCTCACGGTCTCCGGACCCCGAACATCATGCTGATTTCGGACGAACCCTGAATTAGTCATAAGGGAGTATCTCAACCAGCGACAAATCATTTGGTCTATTGATAAGAAATCGCTTTCTGGCGGTACGGGCGCGCACCCGGCTGGACCGCCGTGATAAGGAACTTTCATGCTGAAAAGGTGACAGGACCGGGCTGGGAACGCAAGCACGGCGTTAAGTGTTGTTGGGAGTCTGCGGATAACTCTCGGGGTGGCGGACATTTGCTGGATCGGGTCTGAAATGGGCTGGAAGAAGACACACCGCTCCGGCCACGGCGGCTCAGCCATTCGCGTACATCACGTCGGTATCATAATCCGGGGCCGGATCATCAAGCCAGGGCTCAATGATGTGTTCCCTTGACTCAAGAGCCGGCGCGCTGGCTGGTGGGCCCGTGGCCGGAATAACGCGAACGCCTTGTTCCCACAGACCCAGGTGTCGCAAAATCTTCTCAATCACACCGCGCTGATCAATAAGAGCCACTATGCGCATTTCCTTTCCGCAGCGTGGGCAGAGTAGGGGATCAGCTTCTGCTACTCTGCGAAGTAAGCGAAGGCTTCCTTCGCTACGAAGCACGAGCCAGACCTTTTTGATGAGCTCGCGCCATTTGGCCGAAGGGATGCGACATGGATTATACTCGGCTACATTGATCACCTCGATGGCGTTGCTGGGCATTTCTGCCTGGGCCGCTGCGGCCTCCCGCTTTGCCAGCTGACCGCGCATCTTGTTGTTGTACCCGACTTCGCCAAGGCTACGTCGGGCAGGCCACCCTTGGGTGAGCAAGTGGCTGCGACCTGTCCGCCGTAGCTTCAGCGAAGGCGGATGAAGTCGCATGGGCTGAACACCTCGAAATTGCGGTTGATCTTCTCGTTCATCCGTCTTCGCCTTCGGGCTACGACGGGACAAGTCTCCGAGCGGTAAATGATCGAGCCATCGGGACTTGTCCCGCCAGGGCTTGTTACCTTCATCTTCTCGACCGCGAACGGGTTGCGGATTATGTACTGGGCCAGCGAATTGGCTGAAAAGGCAGTGACGACCTGAAGAGACCTGTAGTGGCATTACATCGTTTTGTCTCTTGCAAAGCCCACCGCCGCAAGTATTCTTGTCCGCTATGAAAGTTACGTTCATCTATCCGCGGTTTGAGAAGTTTCTCAAGGATCTGCCGGGACTCGACAAGGGTGTCTCGGAATACTTCCTGGGCAACTTCACAACCCCGCCATCGCTGGGCATTCCCATCCTGGCCGCGCTCACACCGCCGGATGTGGAAGTGGAACTCATTGATGACAACAGCGGTGATACTCTGGATTACGATGCCGCAACTGATCTTGTTGCCATCAACTGTTTTACCCCCCAGGCCACGCGCGCATTTGAGATTGCTGACCGCTACAGGGCACATGGCAAGAAAGTCATTATGGGCGGTTTCTTCCCGTCGCTTATGGCGGACGAGTGTCTGTTGCATGCGGATTCGGTCAACACCGGCGAGGGTGAGCCGACTTGGCCGCAGATTCTCGAGGACGTGCGACGCGGTGAGTTGAAGAAGAAGTATGTCGGAGGGTGCAGTCTTCCGCCAGCCGAGATTCCAGTTCCCAAGCGTGAAATCTTCTACTCAAGGAAATCCTATGACTGGGACGAGGATCTCGTGCAGGTTGCCCGCGGCTGCTCCTATACATGTCTGATGTGCGCTATCCCGGAACACATGGGGCACCGCATCCGCCTGCGACCTATTGACAAGGTGGTCGAGGAAATCAGACAGCTCAAGTACGAGAATGTCTATCTCGCCGATGACATGCTATTTTTTCCACAAAGGGTCATTCGCGAGTACGCCGAGGCTCTTTTCAGGGCGCTGGCCCCGCTGGGTCGGAAATACTTTGTTGCCTCGACCCTGGCGCTGAATATTGAACCGGCTTTCCTGGATCTTGCGGCCCGCGCCGGTGTTCTTAACTTCTACTGCACAATGAACGTGGATCCTGTCTCGATCAGGGCACTGCGTGGCGAGAAGAAAGAGCGCCAGATACTGGTTGATCTTGTCAAAGGGCTGAACGACAGGGATATCAGGTTTTTCGGGTCATGCGCCATCGGCCGCGACTGGGACGATGCCGATACCGCCGACCGCATTCTGGATCTTTACGCTGAGGCCGATATTCATACAGCCGAGTTCTTTGTCTATACGCCGTACCCCGGGACCCAGCTCTGGGGCCGGCTTGAGAGCCAGGGTCGTATTCTCGACAGGAACTGGAGTCATTACAACGGGGCGCATGTGGTGTCCCGTCCTTTAAACATGACGCCGGACCAGTTGCAGGGGCAGTTCTTGAAGATCTGGAATGAGTTTTTTAAGAGACAGAAAGGCCAGTATACCGCACATCTTGAGCCGGCCACCTGGAACAACGACAAACGCGTGGTCGGCAAGCCCCTGCAAAGGCAGGGTATCCGCGGACAAGCCGTGGTAACCGGTATCGGTGTGCTCAGCCCGATCGGCAATGATCCGGAGACCATGACCGATGCCTTGCGCAGCGGCCAGCACGGGTTGAAGCCGATTGTTCAGTGCGACACCAGTTTCTTCCGGACAAATCTGGGTGGTGAAGTAAGAGACTTTGATCTGAAGACGGAACTCACTGATGAAGAACTGGGCGATCTGGATGACCTGTATCTTCGCTACGCTGTGGCGGCTGCGCGCCGGGCGTTTCGTCATGCCGGAATTCAATGGGACAAGAACAAGCCCAGGGGTGATGTCGCCATGGTCGTAGGTTCGTGCAATGGCGGGCTCCATTCAGCCGAGGCGGAATATTTGTGGAAACACGGCAAGACCGCCAAGCCGTTTGACGAACGAATGAACCTGCAGGCCCAGTTCTTCGGGTTTGGCAAGGCCATGGCTGGCATGCTTGGCATTACCGGCGAGACCTGGATCGTCACCACGGCATGCTCATCATCAACGGTCGCGATAGGGTTGGCCGCGATGCTCGTTAACAAGGGTTACTATTCCACTGTATTGGTGGGTGGGGTGGATGCCATGTGTGTCGCAAACATGGCCGGATTCGATGCGCTCAAGGCAACATCAACATCACGGATCGCACCGTTTTCGCTGCCATATGGTCTGAATATTGGCGAAGGCGCGTGTTTTTGGGTTATGGAAGAAGTAGAGAAGGCGCTCCTGCGGAACGCCAGATGCCTGGGTCGTGTGGCAGGGCATGCCACCACGTCCGATGCGTACCATCCAACCAGTCCTGATCCGCGCGGCAACGGAGCCTATCGCACTCTGCGGGATGCTTTAGCAGACTCGCAACTTCCCCTTTCCGACATCGGATGCATCAATGCTCACGGCAGTGGTACTGAGGCAAATGATAAGGCGGAATCGAAAGGGATAACCAAATTTATCGGCGATGTTCCCATACCGGCTGTTTCTACAAAGTCATTCTTCGGTCATTGCATGGGGGCGGCCGGTATTCTCGAGGCCACCGCGCAGTTGCTTGGCATGAATGAAGATTTTATTCCGCCCACGCTCAACTTCAGCACGCCACGGCCCGGTTGCACCCTCGACTGCGTTCCAAACGTTGTGCGCAAGAAATCGTACCCTGCCTTTATTTCGGCAAACTACGCGTTCGGCGGAAACAACGCGGCGGTTGTCATCACAAAGTGGAACCATACCATTGCGCCGCGGAAGAATCAGGATGAGCGCGTTGTTCTTGTCGGGATGGGCGCCGTTACGGCCGCCGGATTGGGCGTCAGGCAGACACTTGACAGCCTGATCAACAACAAGACTTGCCTGGCGCCTTATCTCCCGCAGGGGAACACCAAGGCGCGCCTCGTGGGCCGGGTGGAGGAGTTTGGACCGGCCGCAATAGACAAGCGGCTGGACTTCTCGTCACTTAATCCGATTAGCCGCTATGCCGTTGCCGCGTCCAAACTTGCACTTGATGAGGCGTTGCTCAAGGTCTCGAACGACAGCGCTGAACAGATAGGAGTTGTGATGGGCGGATGCAACGGCCCGTCGGAGATGGGTCACATGGATCGCGTTTTCGGCACCGATTCATACCAGGCTGACGTTGGCAGTTTCTCCAATATCACAATGAATTCCACAGCGGGCTGGGTTTCCTTCACGCTTCTACTGAAGGGTATCAACGCCACGCTGGCGCCGGGGCCGCATGCCGGAATCCAAAGCATAGCGTATGCTTTCAATGCGCTTTCGGAAAGAAGGGTCAAGGCCATAGTGGCTGCCGCAGCCGATGAGGTCTATGTGCAGACCTACAACAACTATGACCGTATGGGATTCCTGTTCAGCGGGGAAGAGGAGAGCGACTATCGCATCAGACCCGGCGAGGACAAACGGAAAGTGCTTGGCGACGGTGCTGCCGCGCTTGTGCTGGAAACCGCTTCGACCGCTCTTGCAAGGGGAGTGCCGATACTGGCTGAAGTGCTCGGTTACGCCATGAACATTGATGCCGGTCCATTCCTGCAACCATGCTTGGGGTCGGATGGGCTGAAGAAGACGGTCGAATCGGCGCTGAACCGGGCCGGTCTTTCACCTGATGATATTGGCCTGCTTGTCTGGGCGCCGCAGGGCAACCGGCAGGATCTGAAAGTGCTGGAAGCGTGCGAGACCATCTGGGGCAGCCGCTTTGCCGGCATTCCCATTGTGACGACGACATTCAATACCGGGTTCATTGAATCTGCATCAATCCTGGTGAGCGTTGCCGCGGCAATAGAGTCGCTCAAGAACGGCCTTTCGCTCTGGCCTCAGCGGACAGGCATGGCCAATCTGGATAACCGCAAACTCAAAGAAATGCCGAAATACATTCTTGCTCTGGCGAGCACGGATCTGGGATACAACTTCTGCGTTGTGTTACGACACGGGTGGGTTGCCTGAGGAAGCTGTTATCGCGAATCTTTCCCCGTGACAATTTCAGTGCTGTTTGTGCGAAAGATAAGCTGCGCTTTCCCGGCGTGTTGTGCTCCGAATCGATAGATAGCCGAGTAGTTGCCCCAGCGTAAGTGATAGTCGAGCGTGTCGAGGATATACAGGTAATACTCCATGTCACGCGCCCTGTTGAAGCGTCCTGCGATGGTCTTTCCATCACCATAGACGGTTACCTCTGAATGTGCCCCCGAATCAATCAGGCTATATTCATAGATTCCCATTTTTGCTGCCTTTGTAACGTTCGGCATGAGTTTCCCGCCGGGTATGTCGATCCCTTGATAGAACCAGTCGTGCACATCCATTTCCCAAGGCTGAGCGGGATTCTTCCGGTATTCGGGCTTCTCATCTGTGAATAGCGGCACTCTGCCCTCCAATGCGCCCAGGTGTCCCTCGGGATACCAGCTCCAGTATCCGGTGCGTTTCCAGGCTAGTTCGTCAAACCGGTCGTTCATCCTGAACTTGATTCCAGCTTCCAACGTTTGCGGTCCATTGCTTTCGCGTTTCTTATCCGGCGTCTGAAGTTGCGGAATCCGGTCAAAAGCGTATTCGATGTCAAGCCGCCCATTGGCACCAACGGAATAGGTAAATTGGACGGCGATCTGGTCATAGGATCCTTTAACCATCACATGTGCAACGCCATCTGTAATTCTCGTTTCCAGATTTGTCAGCTTCCAAGCAGCAAGTTCAGGGCCATCATAGGAGACGGTCTTCTTCCCATCGCTCGATATGTATTCCTCAAGGCTGAAGAGGTGCATGTATGGCCCCGCAAACGGAGTTCTCTTTCCATTAACCGTTACCGAAGAGAAGAGCCCGCTGGAGGGATCAATGTTGTACTTACAGTCCGCTCCGACCAGGCTCAAGAGCCTCTCTGATTTGTCTATACTGACAGGTCCGTCCAACCCGGGGATGGCTGGCATCTGTTCCTTGCCCAGGGAAATGGTGTAGACGTCGATGAGGCGCTTCTTCTGGTCGAAGAACTCGACATGGATCGTGGTTCCGGCATGCCAGTTCCGGGCTGGAATGGCCAGCACTCCCCTGGCGTGTGGTGCAAGGGCTGGGCACTGACCAGTCTGGCCTATCCCCTCATAAGTGACCGTCATCGTGATCTCGCTCAGGTCAGTGTGATCAAAGCGGTTGTGGACCGGCAGCTCAATATCTTTGCCTGTCTCAAACTTTTCAATGCGCGTTGTTAGCAGGCGCACCGGGCTGTAGGCTTTCTTTGTGTTCCAGAACTCCGGCTTCTTTCGTCGCCATTCATCGACAATTCCCCACCGTGCAGTGCCGAAGATGTTGCCGCGCCCCGTGGGTGTGGCGATGCGAACGTCATCCGGATTGAGAAAGCGCTGCGGGCCGCGGGCGCTCTTACGCAGCGGGTCCGGCAGATAAGTGACGTCATCGACAAAATTCCATATGGCGCCTCCGATGCTGCCGTCCGTCTCGAAGAGGTTGCTCCACGCCTTGTCCAGGCTCCGTCCCCAATAGTCGCGTCCATTCGGGTCATGGAACCACTCGCCGGCGGTGTGGCCGAGCACGTGCATCCATTCGTCATAGATGGTTGGCATCTTCACATCTGCTAAATCAATGTTCCATTCCGGGTAGTGCTGACTCTGGATGTCATAGGATTCATGGCGGAGGTCGTTCTTTATCTGGTAAGAAGCTATGACCGGCCGCGAGGGGTCCAGCTTCCGGCAGTGTTTGTATGACTCCAGAAAATTAGGGCCGTAGACACTTTCGTTGGATGTCGACCAGATGATCGCCGAGGGGTGGCTGCCGTAGTTGAGTATCATCTCCTCAAGCTGCGATAGAAAGTGCCGTGTCGCGGCGGGATCATCCTGCATTCCGGCGGATGGGCGACCGGCCTTACCGACATCGACGACGGCCGTCTCGACCGTTACGTAGATTCCGGATCTGTCGCACTGATCCAGTAGTCCTTCGCCCGGGGGATAGTGCGAGGTGCGGAAGAAGTTCACGTTTGCCTCCTTTGCCAACGCAACATCGAGGCGTTCATACTCGCTGGCAGGAACTTTGCCGCCAGTTGGATTGCACAGATGCCGGTTTGTGCCACGAAGCTTTACAATCTTGCCGTTGATCAACAGATTGTGCCTTTCGTCAAAACGTATATCGCGAAACCCGATGTCTCTTGAGAAGGTGGCTGTTGTCTGTCCGGGAGCCTGAACTGTGATCTCCAGCCGGTATAAGTTGGGGTGTTCCGCGTCCCATCGAACAGGAGCTGCGACTTCCGTCCGGAACGTCACCACATCCCCGTCCAGCTTGATGCTGTTTGGTTTCAAGATAACTTCCGCGCCCGCCGGGTCGAACAGCCGGAAAGTCGCCGTTGCCTGTTTAGACGGGTCTGTGACTCGACCAACCACCTGGAGTGTTGCATTCTGGAATGCGTTGTCAAATGGCGTCGATACGATGGGCAAATCAAAGAACGTCTTGGGCCGGGCGCGCAATTCGACGCTGCGCGTTATTCCGCCGATCGCTCGCAGGCTCTTCCCGTTGAATGAGATTTCCCGCTTGAGATCCGTCACCTGGATTGCCAGCCATGCCGGTTTGCCGGGCTGCACCTGTCCTGTGATGTCACAGTCCCAGGGTGTAAACCCGCCCTGGTGCGTGGCGACAGATGTTCCGTTCACCCACACCTGTGCCAGATTATGCACGGCACCGAAGTGGAGAAGTATGCGATGGCCGGCAAAGTCCGCCGGGATCTGGATCTGGCGCTTGAAGGCAAACGGTTCATCCTGCCGGATGGCCAGACCTTGCGCAAACACGTCGCAGGGAACCGTAATGTCGTCCCAACTACCAGGGTCAACATCATCTTTCCAGAAGCCGGCCGGCGGATTAAGTGTGAACTTCCACGGACCATCAAGCGAGACGGCAGACTTCTTCACGCCCGCGAGTTGCGCTTCATTGATGATGCCCGGCGGTTGCGAGTCTTCTGCGTGTGCCGGCTGCGTGTGCCCTGCATAGACACCTGCAAACAGGAACAATTGCAGTAGGATGACGTGCATTCTGTTCAGTTGTCTCCCCCTTGTTTTATGTCGCTCTTCTTTTGCAGGCTGATTTCACTTTGGAGAGAGAGGACGGCGGGGACCGCTTGTGGTTGGTAAACCACTACATCCTTCTTGCGGGTCAAAGGCTCAACGGTCCATTCAGCGAGCTTGCCGTCCTTGACCGTGCCGCTGATGACGGTACCATGTGTCGCATGCAGCTTGAAATCGACATCCCAGTCGGCCGGCCATGCGGGAAGGAGCAGGATCTTGCCGGCGGCTTCCTGGATCAGCATCCGCTGCAGCGCGGTGGCACCTGCACCGAAATGATCGAAGTCCGGGCATGAATCGGGACCTGTCCGGCCGTACAGCGGGAAGCGACACTCGGTGGATGCGCAACGAAAACGCTGAATAAGCCCGGCCTCAGCCTCAGATGCGTTCCCTGCGTAGGCCCAGTGGATCTGGTCCTGTGTCCAGCACCTGTAATCGAAGGCGTTCTTGACTGTCCGGTGTTTCATTGTCCATTCAACAATATCCTTTGTTCCGAGGCCAAGCCCGAAACAGCGAAAAGGGAAGACAGGGTAAAGTTCTCCGTTCTCGGCGTTCTTCTTAACCCTCCATTCCCCGGCTGGAGCGATGACCTGTCGTCCATCAACATTGCGCATGAAGAGTGGTGGAATCTCACCGCGAAACCGGCGCCAGTTTGCCTGGTCTTCGGCGGATCCGGCTTTCATGGCCAGCAGCTCATCCAGGCAGAATTGGAGGCCGGCGACGTCGGGGGCCGGGTTGACCGCCACCCACCAGGTCTCCAGTACCATGGCTGGATCCAGCCTGATCTTGCCGTCCTGGTCGCGCGAATAGTGTTTGTCGAAGAAGAGCAGGATTTCACGGGCGAAGGGGATCAGGATTGTGTCGCGGAAGACCGTGTCGCCGGAGAATTTCACATATTCGGTCATCAGTGTGATGGTTTCCAGTCCGGAGGTGAAGTAGTAGCTGTGGTAAAAGCCAGTCCCCTGATTCTCGCCAGCTCTGGTCTTGGGAGGTTTTCCATTCTCGCCGCAATCCCGTTCGCTGCCGGTGGGTTCGATATTCTCGCGGTAGTAGGCGCCATCGTGTCCAAACCAGGCCCGGGTGATCGCCTTGCGAATGGGGAGCAGGTCCGAATAGTATCTGAAGAACGGCATCATCAGGTCTCCGTCGCCGCTCATGAGCAGTGGCCAGTAGAGCAGGCGCTGGTTTTGATAAGTGTAACGCCGACCCCATGCGCGATCATCTTCGCGAGTCAGCCATGAACCATCTTTCTGTTGCACCGCAGTGAGTTTTGCGGGCGGCTTTTCGTATCGCAGGGGTTGCGTGAAGAGTCCGCCGTTGAACTTGGTTGGAATTCGTCCGCGGCTCTGGCAGGCCATAAGGAAGCGAAAGACGTTGTAACTCTGCGACACCAGTGCGCCGCAGTCTTTCTCCGTGCGTTTGCCGGATGTCGCATCGCCTTTCAGTTTCTCGCGCTCCTCAGCCGGCAGAGAGTTGTCGGTTGCGATAATCCAGCTCCGGTTCCAGAACTCCGACCACCAGCGACAATGAGCGTCCCAATTCTGCTCCAGAGCGATCGGCATTCTTGACTGTTTCTCTATTGTTTCAATCCAGGCGGTTATTGACGGGGTCTGTTTGGTCAGTGCGTGGATGCGGATGTCGAACGCCGTTCCCTTTCCGGTCAGTTCGCCGTCCGCTAATCCCAGGTCAGGGCTTTCCAGAAGATTACCGAACGTGTTGAACCGGTATGGATCGGGATGCTTCGAGATCATGTCTTCGACATTGTAGTATTTCATGTCTGCGGGGTAGACGCTCCGGTCGCCAACCGCGTAGTACCAGAGAACACTTCCGTTCCGGTCCAGCCGGACATCCCGTGTGATGTTCTTTGCCGGCGCCCGCGAACTGTTATGTCCACAGTCGTCGAAGCGCTCCCAGAATTCCGGAGCCGCGGCTACGGCGATTTCCGTGGGTGAGTTGATCTGGATGTGGTAGACAGGTCGGTTGGCATCGGCCCAGATGCGCAGGCTGACCCCTGCAGCTTCGATGCGTATCGAGCCGGTTTTCAGGTCCAGTGTTTGCCGGAATGGTTTGTCTTTGGCGAACGGGTTCGGTTTGATCGATACGCGAACGCGGCCGGTCTTGAAGATGTCGCCATTGTAGGTGAATGCATCGTTCTTCGCCAGCAGCAGATACAGGGCGCCGTCACCGATGGCATAGACCCCGGCGGCAATATCGCCATTGCCCAGCGGCATCTGACCGGAGGCGTCCTTGGAAGGGCAGTCCCAGACCACATTATACCGGTCGATCGATCCGGCTATGCCGATGCGAGTGAGCATAAAAGCGGTGAGACCATAGACCAGCAGGCGTACCAGGTTCTTTGGACCGATTTGTTGCACCATCCGATATCACCATTGATAGACCCATGCGTACGTGGTGTAACGCACTTGTTGCGGCTTTCCGTACAATTTACCCTCAAGCGCGCCATCTTTGGTCTCGCTATTTCGACAGGTCAAGCGAAGGCCATTCTTAAAGAAAACCGGATCTTCATCGTGGAACCGGTAGGCGGAGAAACTGCCGTTTGTCTTGTTGAAATGGGTCAGGCCCGCCATGTCGGCATGGAACATGCCTGTGTCAAAGTAATATGTCCCGAGAAAGTAATCTTCCAGACCGGAAGACAGCATGATGGGTTTGTCGGCTCCGTCGGTGTACGCGCGTATACAGGCTTCCAGATAGCCGAAACCCTGGTCGCCAATGGGCTTCGCTGCAATGGTTACCTGAAAAAGCGCGCCAAGGCCGGTCACGTTGCAGAGATTGAACTCTTCGAGTGATTCGGCCGTGTAGTTTTCAAGCCGGATTAGTTTCAGCCTGGCAGACTCAGGCAACTCCACGCCGCCGAGGTTGACGCGACCATTTTCCACGCCGCGTATGATCCACCAGATCGTGGGGTTTTCTGTTTTCCCCGGAGCCCTCTGGACCGTGACTCTAATGCTCTTGCCGAAGGGTATTCGGTAGTTGTTGTAGATCCCGTTCTGCTTGCCGATTTTGCCGATGTATTTTGTGGCCCATGGCGCCTTATTGTCATTGAAGCCGATGCCGTGACCCATGTAGAGCTGCATGTCGATCGACGGCATCTGTTCGCCGTCGACATAGTAGCGGATACGCATATCCTCGACTCCTTCGGAGTTGCCGCCGAACCAGAAATGCGAAAGACAGCCCTTCCCATTATGCTCAAAAAGCACCGCCTCGGTGTCGCCCTTCAAAATGCGTCTGCCTTTGCCGATGGAACCAATGGGGCTCAATGCTGATCCTTCGGCACCGTACGACTCAATACTCAGCAATACCAATGTCACTGCGCAAATCGTCCATTGTCTGATAGACATGATGAATCCTTCTCCTGATTTGGTTGTCATAAGCGGGGATTTCAACACTCGAAAGGTGTCAGAACAGAGCAGGAAACGCAAGAGCGTTCCTGAAACACATGTCTAAGCGACTGGTGCGTTCAGCTCATTTTCTCCTTGCCCGGTATCGTGGAAAGAACTAGCTTGTCGGCCGTTGAGTTTCCGAAGAACAGCTTGGAGAACATCGAAGACATGATCGCAGATCTACAGGCAACCATCGCACGGCGGGCTCAGATTATTGAGCAGCTCAAGGTAGAGCTGATTCGCCGGCTGAATCTTCGTTATACTCCAGAGGATATCCATGAGGATGTGTCTCTGCTGGGTGCCGGCCTGGGCCTGGACTCGCTCGATGCCCTGGAAATAGTGCTTTGCGTCGAAAGCTGTTTCCACGTGAGGATCCCGGATGACAATATCTCGGTCCTGAGATCCATCAACACCATTGTGGATTTCGTTATCAAGGAGCAGGATCGCCAGGGGAAAGGGAGTAACCCATGAGAAAACTCCTGCTTAGAGACTTCTGGAGCGCAGCAGGTGCGACTTTGGCCGAACGCCATGGTTTGGAGATTGTGTCGCATGTGTCTGACGCCGGGAAGGAACATCTTGCAGTCAGAGATTCGCTTGGAATCACCGATTTCTCGTTCATGCAGAAGTACCGTGTTCCCTTTGAGAAGGGTGATGAGCTTCTTGACTCGATGTTGGCTGGGAACGTAGCAAGGATCCGCTTTGGGCGGATGCTGCATACCTTCATGGCTGATAACGAAGGAAATGTTGTCGGCGACTGCTATGTGGCCAACAATGACGAGGAATTGATTTTCATGTGCGAAGGAACCGCATCTGACGAGGTCGTCAACGGACTTATGAAAGCGGGCGCCCTTGGAGCCGCAGTTCAGGATCTTACCGAGAGCCATGTGCTGCTTGGGATTGACGGTTTCAAGGCATGGGCCGTGGTGAAAGAACTGTTTGGCCCCGATGTGCTTGGTCTGCCGTATCTTTCCGTCGAGGTCTACTCGTTTGGCGGCGAGCCGGTTTATTTGTTTCGCGCGGGAAAGACTTCTGAATTCGGCTACCTTGTGATGGCTCCAGCTGGCGTTGCGCGTTCGCTCTGCGACGCGATTGCGGAATCGGCCGGGAGAAACGGCGGAGTCCTCTGTGGTGTGAAAGCGCATGACTCGCTTCGTCTCGAGGGCCGTTTCTTCAACATTCACGCCGAAGGCGCACGAGTCAAAGATCCACTGGTACTGGGCCTGCAATGCATGATTGATTTCGAGAAGGAATCTTTCCGGGGCGCTGAGGCGATCAAGCTGCGCCGCGCGGCCGGGCTCAAGCAGAAGGTTGTTGGAGTGGCGACGCTTCCAGGCCAGACCGGACTGCGTACAGGAGCGAAGATTGTTCATCCGAATCGCGAGATCGGACAGGTTGTCGCGGACGCCTTCTCGCCCGTTCTGGACAGACAGATAGGTCTGGCCGTATTGCCGGTCGAGTTGGCCTTTTCGGGTCTGTCTTTCGCGATGGAGTCAGCGGGTGGCCCGCTGATAGAGACCATTTCAATGCCGCCGATCTTCCCGAAGAGCCTGCAAGTCAAACTCGACGAGATGTAGATTCTTCCCGCCCGCTCAATGCGGCAAAGCACGGCAAAACATGGTTGATGCAAACCAGAAGAAGCTTCGAAGGGTGAAACGCAAGCTGCGCCTTACACCGGCCTTTCGCCAGATCGACATGATGGGCATCGTTCACAACTCCCAGTATTTAATCTGGTTCGAGGAGGGACGGTTGCAACTCATTCTTGATGTTCTCTCCATGGAAGATGCGATCCGTTGGCAAGTCGCAATGCCTGTGATTGAAAACCACTGTTTCTATCGAAAGCCCGTGCGGTACGATGATCCGCTGGTCTTACACACGACGCACCGGGTGCAGGACGTGTACGAGGGGCGTTTCGTGTTTGAGCATTCGCTGGTCCACGAAAAAACCAAGGTGGAGATGGCAAGTGGACAAACAGTAACGACCCTTGTTAATATGAAGACCGGTGAACTGGTGAGAGAATGGCCGGTAGATGTGTGGGCGCGGTATCAGTCGCTCATATGAAGAGAAGGTCTGGCTTTCAGTGCGGCACAACGTGTGTCATGCTTGGCGCCTATGAGGGCCGGGCGGAGGTAAATGTGCAGAACGAATTTGAAAACAAGGTGGTGATTGTGACTGGTGGCTCGCGGGGCATTGGGCGGGCTATCGTGGAGCGGTTTGCCGCGTGTGGGGCCAAGGTGTTCTTCTCGTACAACAGCAATGAGTCGGCGGCCAGCGAGGTGGCTGCCGCGACCGGCGCCACTGCTCTGCACTGTCCCCAGGCTGACGAAAAGGCAATCAATGCAGCTGTAGCCGGCATAGCCGAGAAAAATGGACGGCTGGATATCCTTGTCAATAATGCCGGGCGGACAAACGATCAATTCCTGATGCTCATGTCGTCCGAGAACTGGCAGCAGATTGTTGATGACAATCTCGGGGGTGTATTCCGCTGGTGCAAGGCGGCGATCAGGCCGATGATGGAGGCGCATGCCGGTGCAATCATCAACGTGGCTTCGGTTTCCGCACTGGTCGGAACCCCGGGGCAGACCAACTATGCAGCCACAAAGGGGGGTATTCTTGCCTTTTCGCGCGCGTTGGCCGCGGAAGTGGGGGCCAAGGGTATTCGTGTGAATGCTGTGGCGCCGGGATTCATTGAGACCGATATGACGACGCGGCTCCCGCGTCAGATAAAGCAACAGAACCTGGATCGCATTCTGTCACACCGGTTTGGACGACCGGCCGAAGTGGCAGGTGTTGTGGCCTTCCTTGCGTCGGCAGATGCTTCCTATGTTACAGGGCAGACCATAGTTGTTGATGGCGGTCTTACTTCAACAGTCACTTTCGCAAGGTGAACATGCCGGCATTCCTTTTCCCAGGCCAAGGCTCGCAGGAGGTCGGCATGGCGTCCGATCTTCTTGCTGGTGATTCTTTCTTCCTGTCGCTTGTAGAAACAGGAAGTCACTGTGTCGGTGAGGATCTTAAGACTCTCTGTCTTCGGGGTCCAGAGAAGAGGCTCCGGCAAAGTAAGTTTCTTCAACCGCTTCTGGTTGCAGTATCGCTGGGATATCTGAGGCACCTGCAGGACAAGGGACTCATTGCTGACTTAGTCCTTGGTCATTCGCTGGGCGAAATTACAGCTCTTGCCGCGGCTGGTGTTGTATCGCCGGAGCAGGCTGTCACAATGGCGGCCCACCGCGGCAGGTTGATGGAGGAAGCTGCTGCGGCTGTTGCTGACGGCGGCATGATGGCAGTGATGGGTACACAGAGAGAAGCCTTGAAGGTGCTCCTGGAGGATGGAGTTTCTGACGAGCCGGTAACGCTGGCTAATGACAATGCCCCGAACCAGGTTGTTCTTTCAGGAACACGCACAGCGCTGGAGAAGATGGCCCGGCTGATTGCCGCCGGGAGGATTGGCTCCTGCCGTTTTCTTTCTGTGACCGGACCGTGGCACAGTCGCCACATGGAACCGGCGCGTGCCCGGTTCGAAAAGTGGTCGGAAACACTGGAATTCAAAAAGCCGCGCGTGCCGATTGTCATGAACGTCTCGGGGCAACCGGAAGAGGATCCGGTGCAAATCAAGCGGAACATCATTCGGGCGATCGCGGAACCTGTTCAATGGCGTTCGGCCATGGCGCATGTGAAAGCAAAAGGGGGTGCGGATCTGATAGAGATAGGGCCTGGTCGAGTTCTCGCAGGCCTGGCCCGGGCGAACGGCTTTGGAAACGAGACGCGTGTGCTCACCGTGAGCAGCCTGCGCGATGTGGAGGCTGTCTGGCATGCTCTTGTGCATGCGGCGGTTACACCCTGACTTCCGTTTGACACCCTTTGCTCTGTTCATGGTCGCGCAGGCGACACGCCTGTTGCTACACCGGGAAATACGTTCTTGGGTGGCGCGTGGATGCAACGGACAACCCCGCTTCGCTCTTTGAGCTTCGCAGGGCAGGCTGACAACTGACAACTGGCGACAGACAACTATCATCCCTTTGGCGGGGGAAAGAGCCTGGGCAACTTTGAGAACAACGCCTTATCACCCTCAAGAATTATCAGTTTGTCGGTTAGTGCCCGCCTGACATCCAGCTCCTGCAGGAACACCCCGGCCCACACCTCGGAATTACATGTGATGCGGAGATCTGGCTGCTCATTGGCGGCCTCCGTCATCGTGCACCGGCCGCTGCTGATTGCGATGCTGTAGTGGAGGTCAACATCGTGGAAGTCGAATTGGATAAGAGCCTTGACGCGCTTCGCCGCGTCCGGATCAAAGGCTCGAGCAAGTTCCTGCATAAGGATTTGAATATCCCTTGCAACGAACGGTACCACATCGCTGACAACCATGCCGGCAGCGCCCATGCCGGAAGCATGTGCCCAATATCTTTCAGAGTAGCATCGAAAGGCCTTGCTGCTTGCGGAAATTGGAGCCGATGCCATCTCCATGGTGTTCTGTGTAAGGGTTCCTGTCGTTCCAACTTCCCTGCCTGCCCGGATAAAGGCAAGCTCGACATTCTTCAGCGCTTTCGGCTTGCACCTGAAGGGCAGCAAGTAGGATTCAGGTCGCACCAGGTGTCCTCCAACGCTCATGTCCATACCGTCGGCGATAAGTTCGAAGGTGTCCATGGCTCCCTTAAAGGCCTCGGGATACAAGAGAGCGCCGATGATGATTGAAACAAGCGTCTTCTTCTGCCAGAGCTCAGGATTACGGATCCGGTTTCTCAGGAATCCCTTTGGAGTGTCAGCCAGACCATGACGGGTGACAGGGAGTGTTCGCTCGAAGAACTCTTTGAGGCTGCTGCTCATGGCATAGAAGTAGAGCGGTGTTGCGCACACAACTGCGTTCGATGCTTGCAGAACGGGGAGAAGTTCGCCCATGTCATCGTGGTGAATGCACTTTCCGGGCGTGCTCAGCCAGCAGTGATAACACCCAAGGCATGGTTTCATATCGGCGTTGGCAATATCGACATCTGTCAAGTCAGCGCCGACTTCCTTCACCCCCTGGGCAAAACAGTCGGTCAGAAACCGGGTGTACCCCGTTTTTCGTGGATTGCCGCGAAGCAGAAGCACTTTCATTTTGTTCCACTCACTAATGAGAGAGTTAACGAGCCGCTTGCGACAAGGCGCCGGCCTACGGCCGCCTCGACATTGAATTTGAAGAGGGTTCCAAAAGACTTGTCGGTTTGGGCCCGGAGAGTCAGCGTCTCTCCCGGCACGGCTGGACTGACGAACTTGATTGAATTGGCAGCCAGGAAAAACATGGGATTGTCGACCGGTTTTGTGCCGCATTCCGAGTGACGACTCAGCCCTAACAGAAGACCGCTGGTCTGTGCCAATGCCTCGGCAATGAGCACCCCGGGCATGATCGGCCGACCCGGGAAATGGCCGGCAAAGTGCGGTTCATTTTCGCGAAGATCGCGTTCGGCAACGATGGATTGTGACGGCACGAGCCGGGTTACCCTGTCCACGAACAGAAACGGCGCGCGATGCGGCAGGATGCTAAGGATCATGTCTGCTCCAAAAGATGTCGGTCCTTCGCTCATGTCCTCTCCGATGTGTGCGTTTCCCACACGGTTCCTCTGTCCAGTTCCCGCAGTTCTGCCGCCATGCGTCGCCGGACGCGATCCGACAATGCGATTGGCGTGTCACCAAGGCGAATCAGCTCTGGTTCGAGAAAGCGGATCCTACATACATTGTGACCTCTTGGGAAGAGGCTACCTGGCGCGCGCGTCAGGAGTGGAATGGTGGAGTGTACGATGACCGGCACAACGGGGGTTTCACATTCTATCGCGAGTTTGAAAGCAAAGTCCCTGAATGGCTTGAGTCGTCCCGACGCCGCGCGTGATCCCTCTGGAAACACCAGAAGACTTGTGCCGTGAGCAATTAGAGACCGGCATTTCTTCAAAGTCCCGGCCAGTGAACTCAGGAGGCTTGGATCAGTGCTGACAAAATCGAAATGAGTAACCAGCGTTGCCAGGGCAGGTGCTATTGTATACTTAGCCTTGATCACAACTCCGGTATGCTTCAGGATGCCCAGAAGAAGCAGGGCGTCAAGGCGACCGCGGTGATTTGACGCATAGACCACCGGTCCTCTATTGCCCAGCTTCTCCAATCCCGACACCTCCGCAATTTCATAGATGCCGAGTGCCGGCAGGTACACTCGCGTGTAGAATGTCAGATACGCACGAACGAGGGAGTGAAGACAACGGTGTTTCAGGCGGGGGAACGGGGTCATCAGCAGGGCAAGCGGCAGTACGCAAAGCACAAACAGCGCATTGCCCAGTAAATGAGAGATATAACCGACCGCGACTCGCAGGATTGTCAGCAGTTGCGATGGCGGTGTTTCTTCCGGCATGCCCGCCCTGGTGGATGCGCATGTGTCTGACGTGTCCATTCCGTTAATTCTCACCTGTGTGCGACAGATCACTGATGATGTTCCGCTCCCTGGCGACAGGTGGGAATCGCCCCATCGCGTTCGTAAGAGCCCTGTAAGCATTTGCGAGGTCCCGTTTCTTGAGCAAAGTCTCTCCCAGCAACCACTGGTTAGCGTAAAAGCCGGGATTGAGCGTTTCGGCCAACCGCGCGAAATCTGCTGCTTGTTCATACTCGCCGGCACGGAGCGACTCCTTGCCGCGCGACAGGAAACCCGCGGCCCACAGGTACTTCTGGTACTCGCCACTGGTCAGAATGGAGTCGGCCGGAATGTTTCGATTTGAACACTCCGTCGTGAAGTTTCTAACGTCGAAGGCCACGAATGTTCCAAGTTGATGCGGAGGCGATGCCGCCCAGAAGATGAGGTCGGTGAGATCCGCTACTACCGAATGCGTGGCAATCAGCGGGTTGATCGCGCCCCGGTTTCCGTTTCCTGCGGACTTGCCGCCTGTAACAGTTCGGTTGCGAAGAATCTTCACGGCTGTGACCGGGTCCATGTGTGCCGACGCATCGGCCAAAAGTTCATTTGCCCGGTCGTATCTTGACTGGGACGTGTCGGCGTCAAGGAAGGCAAGGTTGACAGGACTGCTGGCCAGATCCCTGGTCAGGAAGTGATTGGCGCAGACGACATATGAGTTTGTGCCGGCATCTCTGAAGGATGTGAGTGCAGGCGTCTTTTCCACTACAACGCAGCGTCCGTCATTTCGGCTGGCCACGACGAAAAGGGCCGATACGAAGACGTTGGCGCTCCGGATTATTTCCCGGGCCTCCGCAATCGTGCGGGCGTTTTGCAGTACTTGACGGGCCACCAGGCAGGTCGGGGTGCCCATGTCCTTTGCTAGATCTGAAGGCGCGCCATTGACCGATACGAACAGCCCCTCCCTGTTCATGCCTGAAACAGTTCCCACCATGCCGGCCCAGGCCAGGGAAACAAAGGGAATGCCCCTATCCGGCTCACAGAGGATAACCATGCGGTCTTTGTCAAAGACTGGCGCGGCCTCCCAATCGAAGTTGCGTCCCGCGATCATATGACCGTCGGCCGACATCCGGTCCCAGGCGCAGAAGGCCGTGCAACGACCGCTGATCAGGGGGTTGTTCATGAGCATGTAGGAAATGTCCTGAGCTGCGTGGAATGCGAGAATGCGATTGAACAACGGACCCAATTCATGATTTGCATCGGGGCAGCCGAGGCTTACACCAAGCATTTCCATTTGCTGTTCTTCAGGGACGAATCGCCCCAGATGCCTGTTTTTGAAGACGACAAACACCTTCAATACCGATCTTGCCCAGGATATGGGAACGGCCCTGTATAGCATGAAGATCATCGCCTCTTCCTGACGGTGTATGTATTCCTGTGTCAGGAACCCGTTGGCGTAACCCATCTCGAACGGCGAACCGGTCAGGTAGAGGACAGGCAGCCCATCATGCACCTCCAGCCAGTTCCTGCCCAAGTACATCCGCGCTCCCTCAACCCTTGGCACTTCCGTGGAAATGGATTCGCCTGCCGGTACTGGAGGTGGTTTGGCGACCCAGTGCCACATAAGCCTGTTCAGCAGTGAGGACATCAGCAGGCAGATGCAAACAACGCCGCAGATCCAAAGAGTTGTCTTGCGCAATGTGTTGAGTCTATTTCCCATTGCCGACTGCTCCCGGGTTCTGTGTTTTGACGGGTTCCGTGGTGGTGACGAGATCCACCACGGAAAGATGAAGCTCATAGCTCTCCCCGTGAACTACAAACTCAGATGGTATCGGCCGCGGGCATTCCGGGAACTTCCGGTACCTGAGGCACTCAACGCTGTAAGCCAGGCACAGTGCCCGCCAATACTCTATCCTCTGCAGAGTTTCGCCGTCTGGCGAGAAGATATAGCGCAATTGGCCGTTGCCACGATCAATTGCTTGCCAAAGTACAATCCTGCCGTCGGATAGCCAGCCCGTCGTCAGCGTTTTAACGGGAGGTGCGAGCAGGAGCGCCAGATCCCTCGCCATATAGTCCTTGCTCCACGCTGGCCTGAAGAAAGGTCCGTTCCGGATGATCTCCGCGCCGCCGTTTCTTGACCATTTCAGTTCGCCGATCAGCCCGACAGCGCCCGTAGCGACGAGCCGGAGGTTGTCGCCAGCCTTGGCCACATAGCCATCGAATGCAAATTGCCGGCCACGTACAGTCAGTATTGCCCGGTGAGTCATACGCGCTTGTTCGGGGTAGAGCATGGCGAGGGAACCCACTGCTCTGGAGGATGCCACGTGTCCGGACGATCCGATTTCTTGGATGACATCCGGGTGCGGAGATTGCACCGTCAGGCAGCCCTGCGACACGACTGATGCAACCGAGACACAAAGAGAGAGCAGGCGGCCCAAACTCTTAGGCAGAACGATCTGTATTGGTGAATCCATAACTAGTGGCTTGGATGATAGGGCACCTTGCCGCCAGGTTGCTTGACGGCAAATTCATCGTTGTCCTGCAGTTCCTTCTTAAGCCTGTACAGTTCGTTCTTCAGTTTGGCGACCGTGCCGGCTTGCGCGGGATCGTTGTAGATATTGTTCAGCTCCTCTGGATCAACTGTAAGATCGTACATTTCCCACTGATCTTTCTTCCAGAAGTAAATGAGTTTGTGCGTCTCGGTACGGACTCCGTAGTGCGCCCTTGTATTGTGATCGCCTGGATCGTGATAGTAGCGGTAGTACCAGCTTGTGCGCCAGTCCGCCGGCCGTTCGCCCTTCAGAAGCGGTACAAGACTGCGACCCTGCATGTCCCCCGGTACCGGCAGACCGGCCATTTCCATGAATGTCGGCGCGAAATCGGCGTTGATTGCCATTGCGTCCTGCGTTGTGCCGGGCCTGATCACGCCGGGCCAGCGGACAAGAAACGGCATCTTGATGGATTCCTCGTACATGAACCGTTTATCGTACAGGCCGTGATCGCCGAGAAAGAAACCCTGGTCGCTTGTGTAGATGACAACCGTATTGGAACTGAGTCCCGACTTGTCCAAGAAGTCCAGCAACCGCCCGACATTGTCGTCCACCGATTGCACGCATGCCAGATAGTCCTGCATGTAACGCTGGTATTTCCACTTCAGCAGCGCGTCGCCTTTCATATCGACAGGCGGCGGCATCTTGGTGTCATTTGGACTGATGTTCTCCAGAACCTTCTGTTCGCATTCCCGGATGGCATCGGTCCTCGTTTCGTAATTGTCGCGCAGTGTAGCCGGTTCAGGGATCACCTTGTTTGCGAATATTGCCTTGTGTTTCTCATCGGGAATCCAGTTTCGATGCGGTGCTTTGTGGTGGCACATCAGGAAGAACGGCTTATTTGCCTTGCGGTTCTTAATGAAGTCAATGGCCAGGTCGGTGATAATATCGGTGGCATAGCCCTTGATGATGTGGCGACCGCCCGCTGTTATAAAGGCAGGATTATTGTAACTGCCCTGGCCTGGCAGAATTGACCAGTAATCGAAGCCAGTCGGATCGCTGACGAGATGCCATTTGCCGATTATTCCAGTGTAATAGCCGGCGGCTTTCAGATACTTGGCCACTGTCGGCTGCGAACCGTCGAGCGTATTGAATACCGGCACCCCGTTCTTGTGGCTGTATTTGCCTGTCAGGATGGTGGCGCGGCTTGGTGCGCAGATCGAGTTTACGGCAAAGACCCTTGTGAACAACATTCCGGAAACAGCCAGCCGGTCAAGCTGCGGAGTCTGGTTCACCTTGCTGCCGTAAGCGCTGATGGCGTGTGCGGCGTGGTCATCCGTCATGATAAAGATGATGTTAGGGCGTTCACTCCCCTTGGTCGCTTTCGACACATCCGCCGCCGATGTCGTTCCGGTTGAAACAGTGGCTGTCGCTACCGCGATGATCATGCTGAGAAACGACTGAGTCCTGACCCGCAACCGCATCTTCATCAATGATACCTCCCTTTTCTTTTTATTGTGCACAAGGGCGCGCGCAGAGTCCATAAATATCAGCATTTGTGTGGTGTTGATTTCCTGGGCATGCCCGTGAGTTCTTTCGCATTGCCAGTGTCGGTGACGGTCTGTAGTATGAAAACCACGCTGCTGTTGAATGGAAGCAAAGAACGATTCGAGTTGCCGGAATTCGGGCCCATCCGTGCGGTCCGGGAAGGCGAGAGATCAGAATGGTTCATGGGGATTTGAGATACACGAAGGATCATGAGTGGATCAGGTTTAAAGCTGGTGCCGGAATAGTCGGAATTACTGATTACGCGCAGCGGGTACTTGGCGACATTACCCGCGTCGAGTTGCCGCAGGTCGGGAGGAAAGCGGGCAAGCATTGCGAGCTTGGTGTTGTTGAATCAGTGAAGGCTGCCAGTGACATATTTTCTCCGGTCGCGGGCACAGTCGCCGAGGTTAATCTTGGTCTTGGCGACAAGCCAGAACTTATCAATTTGGATCCGTATGGCATGGGCTGGATTTGCCGGCTGGAAGGTGTCAATGAGGACGATGTGACCGGGCTGCTGACGGCAGGTGAGTATGAAGCTCTGACCTCGAAAGGCGAGTAGAATAATATAGGACTGCACCTGATGATCCAGAAAGGATGCATCCGCGGTAGATTCCGGGCGATCAGGCTAAATGATCCCGAACGATAGTCACCAGAAGAAAGGGAAGACATAAATGCGATCACAGATGTTGACTGGCTTTCTTATTGGTTCGTTGCTCGCCGGCACGGCCGCGGCGGCAACAAAGCCCAACATGGTCTATATCCTCTGTGATGATCTTGGATATGGTGATGTGAAGTGTCTTGGCGGCCGGCGCAGTATGATTGCCACTCCGCACATTGACAGGCTTGCTGCGGACGGAATGATTTTCACCGACGCGCATTCCGGTTCGTCGGTCTGCACTCCGACCCGGTACGGGATTCTCACGGGTCGATATGCCTGGCGGACGTATTTGCAGAAGGGTGTTCTGACTGGCTACAGTCGACCTTTGATCAAGGCCGGACGGCAGACGGTGGCGGGATTGCTGAGACAGAACGGCTATGCGACGGCATGCATCGGCAAGTGGCATGTCGGGATGAAAATAGCCGGGATACCCGGGGATCTGTCGGTCAAGCAAGGGCCGGTGGCACGCGGGTTTGATTACTATTTTGGTATTGCCGCCTCGCTTGACATGCCGCCGTTTGTGTTTATCGAGAACGACCGGATGACTAAAGCGCCGACGGCCACAAAGCAGTTTGGGCGGAAGGGCGCCGCAGCGCCGGACTTCGATGCAGTGAAAGTGTTGCCGGCGTTGACACAAAAGGCTGTCGAGTACATCGCAAGGCAAGCCCGGGCGGAGAAACCGTTCTTTCTTTACCTGCCGTTGAGCTCACCGCACGCCCCGATCCTGCCGACGAAAGAATGGGAGGGTAAGAGCGGTTTGAACAAGTACGGCGATTTCGTGATGCAAACCGATTGGAGCGTAGGGCAGGTGTTGGATGCGCTTGAGAAAGCCGGTATCGCAGGAACCACGATCGTGTTTTTCACCAGTGATAACGGTTGCTCACCAGCAGCGAATACGGAGGAACTGGAGAGTAAAGGCCACTTCCCGAGCGAATTCAGGCGCGGTTACAAGGCTGACATCTGGGACGGCGGTCACCGCATCCCGTTCATTGTGCGTTGGCCGGGCATGATCAAGGCCGGCAGCCGCTGCGATCAATTGATCTGTCTGACCGACTTGATGGCCACCAGCGCGGAGATTGTCGGAACGAAGATGCCTGACAATGCCGGCGAGGACAGCGTCAGCATGCTGCCGGCGCTGCTGGGAACGACCACAGCTCCGATTCGTGAAGCCGTGGTGCATCATTCCATTGATGGCGCGTTTGCCATTCGGCAGGGACAATGGAAGCTGGAATTCTGCAGCGGCTCCGGCGGCTGGAGCAAGGGCAACACCGGCAATGAACCCGGTCAACTTTATGATATGTCGGAGGATAGCGGCGAGCGCACCAACAGATACTCGCAGCATCCGGAGGTTGTGTCGCGACTGACAAAGTTGCTGGAGAAATATGTGATAGAAGGTCGCAGCACGCCAGGTCCGAAAGAGAGTAATGATGTTGCTGTGGACATCAGGAAGGCAATGGATTCAGGCCGTGATCCTGGGAGGTAGGACAATGACAAGGAAATGGCCGCAATGATATATGACTCGATGTGCGGGGGCCTTGGACCACATGTACACCGGTACCCGGAATCTGCGGACTGACTTTCTTTCGAATTGAACCGCTCCGGCTGAAGCAAAGGACTCACCTTCACGATACCTTCATGGCTTCACTGTTGAACTGGAGTGGGAAGCCTGAACGTGTATCGAAATGCCGCCGCGAGGCCTGAAATCTCCCGAGACAGTAGCTTGCCGTGGTGCAATGCTTGTGACGATATCATCCAGAATGCGATTGACCACTTCCTCGTGGAACGCACTGCAGTTCCGGAACGAAAAAAGATAGAGTTTCAGTGATTTACTTTCCAGGCACCACTCGTCCGGTATGTACGTTACGGCAATGTGTCCAAAATCAGGCTGGCCTGTGATCGGGCAAAGGGATGTGAATTCGGGACACTCAAAACGAACGGAATAGTCTCTGCGCCGGTGTGTGTTTCTGAAGGTCTCCAGTTTCGCATTGTCCGGTGTCTTTGGAAATGGTGTCTTGCTCCGCTTCAGAAGTGTCAGTCTTCCATGTCGTCTTGATGTCATATTCTATTTGTTTCGACTGTGCCTTGTCTCTTCTTGGATGAGCCCCTTGCTTTGCGGCTCTCAGCAATGGGTGGTGGAGGATAAGGGAGTTGAACCCTCGACCTCTTGAATGCCATTCAAGCGCTCTAGCCAAACTGAGCTAATCCCCCATAAGAGACAGGTTGGGGAGTGTAGGAGACTCCTCTATGGATTGTCAAACCGGTATTAAAGCTCATTTCAGGCCCAGGATATCTACTGCCGCCTGGAGGACTCGATCCGGCTCCACCGTACCCAGTGCCCTGCTGGCATCATTGGATTCCGCGGCGATATCCCTGCTCTGGCTGACAGCTCTTGCGGCGACAACCCGGTGGCCGATTCCGATTGGCCCGGTCTTGGCCGGGTCAGTCAAACCGAAGATAGCCACGACGGGAGTTCTCACAAGGGTTGAGAGGTGCATGCCTCCACTGTCATTTGCGATTACTGTCCTGCATAGAGAAAGCATTGTTGCGAGTTCTGCAAGAGATGTCTTTCCGGAAAAATCGACACCGGACTTGCCGGCAGCGGCAGCTACAAGAGAACAAGCGTCCTTTTCCTGTCTGGAGCCAAGCACAGCCACGTGGCAGTGATGCTCCATTGCAAGACTGGCCGCCACCTGCGCGAAATGCTCCGATGGCCATCGCTTTGACGGGCCATGTGCCGCGCCAGGGAGTATTCCAATCAATCGCCTGTGATCCGCGCCTGGCATGTGGTCGGCAATCATCTTGAGGCAGGTGGCCGTCAACTCGGGCGGGATGTTGAGAGTCGGCAGTGTTGGCGTAGTGATGTCGCGCATGTCCATCAGATCGAAGTATTCGTATACCTGGTGGTATCTAGTTTCGGTGGGAACGGGCCGCACGACGCTTGTCAGCATCCAGTCTCGGAAGTGGCCAGGCATACCAGTTCTGGCCGGTACTCCCGCCATGAACGGAACGAATGCAGACCGGAATGACTGCGTAAGCACATAGGCTTTCCCGCACTGCATTCGCCGGACGGAGCGGGCTGCGATCATTGTTCCTGCCAGTCCCTCAGGCAGTTCAATCACGCAATCGATATCTTGATTCATGCGCCAGAGTTGCTTCATGGAAGGCTTTGAGAGCATCGCGATGCGCGTGGAAGGTTGCCTGCGCTTCAGTTCGTGAATTGCAGGCATGGTCATCACGCTGTCGCCAAGCCAGTTGACTCCTGAAAGCAGGGTCCGGGTTTCAGTGTCGTCATGCATTGCCGGTATTCCTGAAACAGATTCGAGAAATGCAGGCGTTGAAATCTTCCTTTCCGCTCAGCAGTTCAATGTCTACTCTAAGGAAGTAAACTGGGATTGCGCATCGTTCCAGTTTTGGGAAGCGTACCGCATCCTTCTCTGTTGTGACAACCGCTTCGGCCCCGGCTTGTATGCCTCTGTTTATGATATCAATGAGTTCCTGCTGTGAATACCTGTGATGGTCTGCAAACTGTTCTTTTCGTACCAGTTTTGCGCCAAGACGTTCCAGTTCCCGCTCAAATCCCTCCGGTGCCGCTATGCCGGACATCGCAACTATCGGAATTGCCTTCAGGCGTCCCACGTCCTGCCTCTCTGCACTGAAGACATTCTGCAGGTACCTGGCCCTGTGTGCGCATTCGATGATTTCAGCTTTTGAATTAAGATTCCTGAGTTTTGCTTTCAATTCGTCGGTGGGCCCGCCGTCGCATTTTGTGATGAAGATCACGTGGGCCCGCCTTATGTGCTTGATTGGTTCTCTCAGAATGCCGCGTGGAAGAACATGCCCGTTTCCGAACGGGTTCTGCTTGTCGACGAGGACTATGTCGAGCCGATGCTCCATTGCGAGGTACTGAAAGCCATCGTCGAGCACAAGAGTGTCTCTTCCCTGCTTGTTGATGGCATATCGTCCACTCTTTACTCTATCCTTGTCGACCAGGACGGTTACGTCTGGCAGATGAGATGCCAGCATGTAGGGCTCATCGCCGCTCATCCTGGCATCCAGCAGCAGTCGCTTTCCATCCGACACGATACGCGGGGGGCGGAGTCTTTCCCTAAACAGCAGCTTGTCGAGGATTCTAGCAAGGAGGGCCGGCTCTCTCTTTTTGTAGCCACGACTCAGAATGGCCACCTTTCTGCCTGCCTCCTGGAGCCGCCGTGCGAATACTTCGACAACAGGTGTCTTCCCCGTGCCGCCAACTGTGAGATTTCCTACGCTTATCACTTGGCATCCCAGGGTGTGATGTCGGAAGATTCTTTCGTTATACAGGAACAATCGCAATTGCATGATTCCAGAGTAGATGAATGACAATTGGGTAAGCAGCCAAAGTATGAGCCCGATGCCACGGCCGTCGCCGGGCTTTGGCCCGGGACCCTGGATGATGCCCAGCAGATACTGCTGCGTTTCTTCAAGTCTGTTTCGCAATAGCCCCATATGCTCCTGCGGTTAATCCCGCTGATGTTGCCATTCACCGGCATCTGCAGTCAAGACTGATGGAACTGAATCATCAAAATCGACTTGACCACGGCGGTGTGTCTGCGACTATTGGCACCCGCGGCCATTTAGGCGAACCGGTAAAGGAAGGAAGGCAAATGAAGTTCTGCTGTCCATACTGCAGGCATATCTTCGAGAGGCCGGATCGCGGCTTTTGTCCGTCCTGCCAGAAAGCGATACGTCCGCGGCGTGTTCCATCGAAGATCCGGACCGGCCGTACCCAGCGGGACAGGCGTTCGCCGATCCTGGCCATGCCGGCCGGCCCGATGTCTGTATTCCTGATCTTCTCCCAACGCCCGCGTTTTCTGTTTTGGGTTCTTGGGCTGACGGCTGTTGTTGTAATCATGCTCTCAACAGTGAAAGTGAAGCCTGTTGCCCTGTATGTGGCTCCGACCAAGGTTGAACGGACCAGGTATGAACTTGGTGTGATGCGTACGGCGCTTGAGTGGTTCCGCGTCAATTGCAAGCGCTATCCAACCGCGGAGGAGGGGCTGAAGGCGCTTGTGGTTGATCCTGGCGTTCCCGGTTGGCAGGGATTCTATATCGAAGAACTGCCGCCTGACCTCTGGGGCCATGAATTCAGGTACGCATCGTCGAATGATGCCGTGCGGCTTTCGTCCATCGGTCCAGACGGACTGGCTGACACATCTGATGATATACCGGCGCCACCGCCGGACTACAAATCCCTTATGCTCCGGCTCACCAACGGCGTTGCTTCCGCGACAGGGACCGTGTCGAAGGTGCAATAGTAGTATTATTCTTCTAAGAATCGACGACCGGTGATCGTCCCAAGGGCAGAGATTGAAAGATGGCCCCAGAAACGCCTTGACCGGAAGTTCATTCTCGTGATCTAATGCGCGACGGTTTTTACTATGAACAGAAAGCTTCATAAGAGTCTTTCATATGGTTTCGTCATAGTGTTTGGCGCACTCGCCATTTCCTGCCCTGTTCCACCCGCGCTGGCTGACAAAGAAGATGACATACAAGAGGAAGTGGATTTCGCTTCCGGCCTTGTCGATTGGCGTTTCCCTGACTATTCACAGAAAGTTGTGGACAAACTGCAGGCCTCATATGGCGCATCGGCCAAGGCCCAGGTTTCCTCCGTCAGGGTGAAAGTAATGACTTCACGCGGTAAGTTTGATGAAGCCAAGACCTACATCGATGGTCAGCCGCAGGACAAGGTTGAAACCATGGCGATGAGACTGGCGTTGGCGGATGCCTACTACTTGTGGGGCAAACTCAAGGAAGCCCGGCAGATATACGACGCTTTCTTTGCCAAGTATCCGAGCGGGCCGCCGGCTGAACTGAAGAAGTTCTACGGTGAATCGGCCTACCGCTATGCGCAGATGCTCGAGAGAGTGAGTGAGCATGAGGCGGCGATTAAGGCATATGGCTACGTTCTTCTTGGCAAGCTCGATGAAGACACCAAGTACAGGGTGATGACCGAAAAGGCGGAGCTGATGGTGCGTTTTGCGTCAAAAGCCAAGCCGGATCAAAAGAAGAAGTTGCTGGACGATGCCAAGAAGCTGGCGATTGATGTTCAATGGATTGGTCCGGAGAAGCTATGGTTCTGGAGAACCGTGGTCGTACTCGCGCATGTTGAGCAGCTCCAGGGCGACAATGCCTCTGCCCGCAAGGTTATTGCCTACTATCTTCCGCAGCTTCAGGGCGCTGAGGATATCCTGCGCGAAAACAAAGAAGACATGAAGATGAGTCCTATCCCTGAGTGCCGCTATATTATGGGCATGCTGTGTGAGGATAGCGGGAGAGATCAGATTGGCAAGAACGCCAACAGTCCTGAAGGGCTCAACGTCATGAAGGAAGCCCTGCTGCATTATTGCACCGTTGTGCTGAAGTATCCGGCAAGTTCGTGGGCAATGGATTCGAGGAAGCGTGTGGAAGGTATTGCGAGATATCTTAAAGGTAAAGGCCGAACCATAAAGCTGCCTAACCTGGACAATGCCCAGTTCATTACGGAGCAGGTGAAAGAGGCTAGGTTGCTGTTTCAGAAGCAGGATTTTGCCACCGCAATAGACAAGTTCTGCGAAATCCTCAACGCTTACTATGACCGTCCTGGTCTGGTTTCTCCGATCGGCGAACTCGCGCAATGTTATATTGAGAGCGAACCTAAAGGCCGGCAGTACTATGCAAGAGCCGTGACAGGTTTCATTGCCGAACGATATTGCACCAATACCAATCTCTACGAGGAGGCCGGCAGTACGCTGCTCGGCATTGCCGGCCTGTATTCTAAACGCGATAACAGGCGGATGGTTCAGGAGGTATATGATCTTTTCTTCGACAAGTATCCGAAACATAAGATGGCATCGCTTGCTTTGTTCCGACAGGGAGAATCGGAGAGAAGGATGACAAATTACGTGGGCGCGGTGAAATACTACCGGCAGCTTGCCGAGAGGTATCCAGGTGCCACCACGTATATCGATGCGCTAGGCAGGACAGCGGAATGCTATTCGAGAATTGGAGACCGCACCAATGCCATGCTGTGGCTGACCAACTATATTGCCAGATTGCCGGCAGGTATGGAACAGGTGAGTGCTCGTCTGCGGCTGGCGGACGAATACAAGCTCGGTGGACAGGTGGCGTATGCGCTGAGGGAATACCTGCAATTGACCAGCTTTCTGCAGAAGCAGGGATCAAGTATTGTTGCTTCCGAAGATCAGGTGGAAAAGAAGAAGATAGCGGAAATTGCCGCCTACCAGACAGCCATGTGCTGGGCGAGCTTGAAGCTGCCCACCAACAAGGTTTCCCTCTATCAGACCAACGCCATCGCAGCATACCAGACGTTCCTGAAGGACTATCCTAAATCAGAACGTGCATCAAAGGTCTGGAGCGCACTTGGAACACTGTTCTATTTATTGAAGAGGACTGAGGAGGCCGATCAGGCATTTCAGCAGCTTTCCGAGAAGTATCCCGACGCCCCGGAGTCGCAGAATGTCAAGTTTGTACAGGCCAAGACTCTGATGGATATGGGGAGGCGAGAGGAGGCAATCAGGGTCTTCGGCGAAATGATAGGGAAGCCTCAGGCCTATAATACATCCCAGTTCCTCATGGCCGGCCAGTTCATGCTGGATGCCGAGGAGTATGAAGCTGCGTCCAAGGCTTTTCTTCAGGTTGCGACCTCCACTAATCCGGTGATGTGTCAGGCTGGTTCGATAGGGGTTGGCAAGAGTCTGCTTGGTTTGAGACAGTACTCTGAGGCAGTCAAACCGCTGGAGGAATTACTTGTAAAGTATCCAAAGTCAGGATACATAGTCGGGGCAAATCAGGTGCTGTCAAGATGCTACGCTGAGCTTGGAAAGAAAGAGGGAGATCAATCAAAGGCTGTTGTCTGGTTCAATAAGGCGATTAAATCGATCAATATCGCCCGCAAATGGCTGAAGGAGCCGGACGAGAAGGCCCAGGCCGAGATTGACACAGCCGCAATCCAGAAGCTGATGGGAAAGAAGAACGGGGCAGCGGCGACCTATCAGCGTATTCTCATGTTTGCTGATCCCGCGAATCAGAAGTTGCGGCCTATGATCGAAACGGCGTTTGAGGAAGGAACTCCCCTTCTGCTGGAAATGGGGATGTATAACGAGGTTGTCAACAACTGCGAGAATTATGTGAAGAACTTCCCGCAGGGCAAGGCGCTGGCCAGGGCCCGGGAATGGCGCACAAAGGCGTCGGCTAATGTGGTTGCGGAACCAGCCGGTTCGGTTGTTGCTGAAGAACCGGAAAAGACTGCAGCAGTGACGAACGCTCCCGCGGGCGAAGGGGCTTCTAATTGAAGGTGGCATCAGGAGGCGAGATCATGAATACAAGTCTTGGAAACAGGCGGCTTCGACTTCTGGCAATCCTGAATGTGGCGGCGTTGTGTCTGCTTCCGGCGGTAAAAGGGCTGGCCAGCACCATAACCAAGACGGATGATACCGAGATCAAGATCAAGTCTCTCAGGTGGAACGCGAGTGAGCGGATGTTTTATCTGACGAGGATGGACGGCTCGACCACTCCTCTTCCAAAATCCTCGATCAAGGATATGGATATCGATGAACCGCCGATGTGGGCCGTGGCCACTCAGCAACTGAAGGCAAAGAACTACGATGCGGCGCTTTCAGCCCTTGGCTCAATTGCATCGGACTATCTCATGCAGGGATGGGACGCAAGGGCGCGGGGCTTGATGGCTGAGATCTATACCATTAAGGGTGATGCCAAGAAGGCCATTATCATGATTGAGGAGATTCCCAAGGCGGACAGGCCGCCTGAAGCCAATCTTGCCTATTGGAAAGCCCTTCTCCAGACTGATCGTGGTCCGGCTTTGAAGAAAGAGCTTGAGGATACTATTGCATCAGGAAGCCGGGAAATGGCCGCAGCCGCGTATCTAATGCGTGGTGAACTGAACAGGACAACGGGGCAGAAGGAAGCCGCTGTGCTTGATTTCCTGCGGGTGGTAATAATGTTTGAAAATGTTAAGGCTCTTCAGCCGGAAGCGCTGTTCAAGGCGGCAAAGGTTCTTGACGACCTCAGGGATCCACGCGCTGATGAACTCAGGACGAGGTTGAAGACAATGTATCCTGGCAGCATATACGCGAACGAAAGCAAAGTAAAATAACAGTCTGTTGGCAGAGATAAAAAAGGGAGACGTGAGTTGATGAAAATGATGCGTTGGCTTGCACTGATCGTTTTTGTTTTCGGAATGCTGGTTGCTGTTGAGAGTACTTTTGCCCAGGCGAAAGATGCACCGGCAGGCACTGAAGTAACTGCGGCGCCCAAAGCTGGGGGAGGCGGTCTCTTTGAGATTATTACTCGCGCCGGTCCTTTCGGAGTATTGATTTGGGTCCTTTTGATAGTATGCTCTATCATCAGCGTGGCATTGATCATCGATTCGTTCATAAATATCAAAGACGACAAGATAATGCCGCCTTCGCTCGTGGCCGAGATCCGGACTTCCATGGAGCAGGGGGATCTTCTGAAGGCAATCCAGTTCTGCGAATCCAATCCCGGGCCGTTGTCGAGGATTCTTGCAGCTGGATTTGCCCAGGTAGAGGAAGGTTTTGAAGTCATCCAGGATGCCGTCAGTGTTGCGGCCGACATGGAGACGGAAAAGCTGCTTTCAAGGGTTGCCTACCTGAGCGTCATATCCAACACAACTCCTATGTTGGGGCTGATCGGCACGGTGCAGGGAATGATCATGGCCTTCTTAACGCTGGGTACAACAGAAGCCGGCGCTGCACAACAGGCGATGCTGGCCGTCAACATTTCTCATGGTCTGTGGGCCACGGCAGTAGGTCTCTCCACCGCCGTTCCAGCCACGATCTTCTTCTACTATTTCAAGAGCCGGGCCATGAACAGTATCCTCAGGATGGAAGCGTTGACGCTCGATCTGATCAAGGCGCTGCGGAATGTTGAAATAGTCCAGGAATAGCCCGTTCATAGACGAGCTCGGTGATCGCCAAGAGGCAGGAAAAATATGCGACAACAGCATGAAGAAGATCCGCTGACCGGTAACTTGACCGCAATGATCGACGTTGTGTTTCAGTTGATCATCTTCTTTGTAGTCACATCAAACATGCAGGACAAGGCGATTGATGCAAGGATCAAACTTGCATTGGCTCCCAATGGGCAGGCTGTGGCTGTCAAAAATCCGCTGGAAGTAGCCATTGATATCGACGCAGGCGGTCATATTTCCATTGCGCGCACCGGCCTCAGTGACTCAACGTTGGTGATGGTTCTCAAGAAGGCCATGGCTGATTCGGGCCGGGCCGACATTCCTGTCCTCATCAGGGCAGATGGTAAGGCCAAGCACGGGGCCGTCAAGAAAGCGATGGATGCCTGTAGTAAGGCTGGATTATGGAAGATAAAATTTGTCGCCCTTAAGGAAAAGGCATAGACGGGACTACTTATGGCCAGAAAAAGAAGAAAAGCGCACCTGGTCGCCGGCGAGTTGAATCTGGTGGCCATGATCGATGTGGCGTTTCAATTGCTCAATTTCTTTCTGATTACCGTTAAACCGATGGATGTCATGACGCATCTCAGCGTCTTCCGGCCCATGGCTGAGAAGGCCAGCCAGGAGCAGTCTGTGGCAGAAGTCATCAGGATCACTGTGTTTCCGGAAGGCTTCACCCTGAACGACAGCATTGTGAACAAGACCCAGCTGGAATCCAAGCTGCGCACGTTGGCGGCGATGGATGCAAAGCAAAGCGTGTTGATTCAGTGTACCAACGAGTCGCCACACAGCAAGCTTGTTGAGCTGCTTGACCTGTGCGCAAAACTCAAGCTGACCCAGTTGTCGGTTATCAGTTCCAACGCTTATTGATCATTGTTTATCACTTTTTTCTAAGAAACACGCCACGCGAGTCGTCCATAAGGTTGAGAGAGGCGTGTTTTGACAATGTTTTGAGTGCAAAGCTGTTGTGCTTTCGTGCTAGGATGCAGATATGAGCGATCAGGAAAATACGGTTGACAGGAACGAACAGATCCGGCGTTTCATCAAGGAGCACGGCTGGGGACCCGCCGGGTCTTTGGTCGGTCATGCCGTTTTGATGGTGCTGCTGCTGAAATTTGCCGTGAGCACGGTCGCCGAGAAGGGGCCGGCGGTTGAAGTCGTAATGATGGAGACGAAAGCCGAGAAGCTTGAAGAGGTCGTGAAGAAAGAAGAGAAAGTGGATCCGATGGAGCCCCAGGTCACGGACGTGAATCCGGATGTTAATTCGGTTGAGGTTTCGACTTCCACCGAAGAATTCGAGATGCCTGGGGATTCGGTCGGGACAGGCGCTGGCGGTGGTGACGGGGTGGGCATAGGGAGCGGAGATGCCTCGCTCGGTGCCGGGTTCGAGATGAGCAATGTGAAGAGTCCACTTGTAATGAGGGGTCTGTACGCCGGTCGTACCGCAAGCGGTCGTGGTGGTGCGATAAAGCGTGGCGGCGGATCCTCCGCCGGCGAGACGGCGGTTCTGAAAGCGCTGCGGTGGCTGAAGAGTCATCAGGAAGCCGACGGCTCATGGGCCGGGGCCAACTCTCCGACCGCGATGTGCGGGCTGGCGCTGTTGTGCTACATGGCGCACGGTGAAACGCCGGCATCAAAGGAATTCGGACAGACCGTCGAGAAGGCGATAAGGTACCTGATGTATGCACAGGAACCCAACGGCCGCTTCAAGAACGCGGGCGGGAACTATTCATACGGGCATGCCATTGCCACTTATGCCCTGGCGGAGTCGTTCGGCATGACGAAGATGGTAATGCTTAAGGAGCCATTGGAGAAGGCCGTCCAGATAATAATAGATGGCCAGCAGGCGGGCGGAGCCTTTGACTACAACTACGCCAAGAATGACAGACGGGATATGTCAGTTTCCGCCTGGCAGGTGCAGGCCTTGAAGGCTGCGAAGCTGTCCGGGGCCGAGAACAAGGGTTTGCAGGAGGCTCTGTACAAGTGCATTCCAGGGATCAAGAGCTTTGCTGGACAGGGTGGCGGGTTCGGGTATACCAAGGAGGGCGTGAAGCAGTCCCTGAATGGGGCCGGTGTGCTTTGCCTGCAGTTCCTTGGTGTGGCAGCAGATCCGGCTGTCATGAATACTCTGAGGGTTAACGAAAACGTGATGCCGTCGTGGCCTAAGGATGGCTATACCACGTATGGTTGGTACTACACGACGCAGGCCCGGTTCCAGAATGGCGGCGATGTTTGGACGTCATGGAATAAAGCTATGTTGCCGATGCTGGTGAAGAATCAGGCAGCGGACGGTCACTGGGATAGCGGAAGTACTCATTCCGCATGCGCGGTATATGATACTGCCCTTTGCTGCCTGTGTCTGGAAGTCTACTACAGATATCTGCCGACCTACATCAGGCCTGACGAGGTGGCGAGGAAGCCCAGGTCGTCGAGCGAAGCCGACGCGAAACTGGCGACTCAGATCGCGTTGTAGTATCCGGTTTGATGGAACTACGATCGAAAGGGATGCATGTGCATGCATCCCTTTTTTGTTGGTGCGCCCGGCAGGGCGAACCTGACGAGACATCGCAGCCATTGATTAATGGTGAATGTAAGCCGCAGCCATTTTCATTGTGTCCAGCGACTGTTTGCGGCATCATCCCGTTGTCTGGATAGAGGTCGAATTATGGCTGAACATTCCATCAAAGTCCTTCCAGTCGATGTGGCCAACATGATCGCTGCGGGCGAGGTTGTTGACCGGCCTTCCTCGGTATTGAAAGAACTTATGGAGAATTCTCTCGATGCCGGATCGACTCAAGTGGACGTTGAGATTACCTCGGGTGGTCGCAGGCTTGTGGCAGTATCGGATAACGGTGCGGGCATGAATCGAGACGACGCACTTCTTTCCATCGAAAGACATGCCACGAGCAAGATCAGGGATGTCCACGACATCGAGCGGATTGCAACCCTTGGATTTAGAGGGGAGGCGCTGGCGGCGCTTTCCTCGGTATCACGATTCAGACTGGTTACCTGCAGAAGGGGTGAGACCACCGGCACCGAATTGACCATGTCGGGAGGCAAATTGCAGGATGTCAGGGATGTAGGCGTTCCAGCCGGGACGCTGGTTGAAGTCCGGGATGTGTTCTTCAATGTGCCAGCAAGGCGGAAGTTCCTCCGGTCAGAGCAAACCGAATTGTCGCACGTCCGGCAGACGTTTATGGTCCAGGCCCTGGCGCATCCGGCGGTGGGTATGAGCTTGAGAGTGGACGGTCGTGAATTGTACAACATGGCCGGCGGCGCCACGCTGGAGGATCGCATTCGCGAACTATTCGGAGCTGAGTTCCTGGGGAAGCTTAGACCGGTGGAGTTCACGGCGCGCGGAGTGCGCGTGTCCGGTCGAATCAGTGTCCCTTCCATCAATCGTTCGGACAGGAACGAACAGTTCATTTTTGTGAATTCAAGGCCGACATCCGTGCCGCTGTTGAATTTCGCCATCTCGGAGGGTTATCGGACGCTTCTTCCGTCAAACAGATTCCCATCGCTGTTTCTTGCGATTGAGATTGATCCGGCTCTGGTCGATGTGAACGTGCATCCCACGAAGAAGGAAGTGAGATTCAAACACACTGATGATATCAGGGATACGGTTGTCGAAGCCATACGCGCGGCTCTCTCTGATGGTTCGAGCCTCACAACTGCGGCGGTGGATGGTGTGTTTTCCAAGGTGCAGCAACTTGCCGGTATTATGTCGAATCCAGTCGGGGGTGCGCAGCCCGGAAGCGAGGAATCCCGCCTGGCGATCGAGGATCTGCCGCCGACCCGTGCGTTCAGGTATCCGAGGATGCCTGTAATACCTTCAGGGCAACCGACTGAGAGTGTATCAGATAAGACGGACATGGCTGGATCCGAGGATTCCAATACCGCGGCAGCTCAAGAATCTCTCCCGGTAAGTCGTGAGCAGGCGGCGCAGCTGCCATCGGCGAATCCGCCCTGGTCATGGTGCCGGGTTCTTGGACAGATAGGCGGGCTTTATGTGCTGCTTGAAACCGAGGAAGGTTTCGTGGTGATGGATCCGCACGCAGCGCATGAGCGGATACTATTTGAACGGTTCATGACTGCCATTGTGGGCGGGAATGTGGAGAGCCAGGGATTGCTCATGCCGGAAACTGTCGAGTTTAGACCGGCAGACAGCCTCAGGATCAGGAAGAACATGGGTGTGTTCCGCAAGATGGGATTTGGTATCGCTGAATTCGGAGGTGATGCGATAGTAGTAGATGCGTTGCCAAGTTGTTTTGCCGGTGTTTCCGCAAGAGCACTGATGGTTGATATTGCGCAGGCACTCGAGCAGGCTGGTGCCCGCGGGGGGAAGGAAATGTGGAAGGAAGAGGCAATCGCGCAGGCTGCCTGTAAAGCAGCTGTAAAGGCCAGGGACAGAATGGCACTGAAGGAAATCGAACAGCTGGTCATAGATCTTGCGCAGACCGAGATGCCCTATACCTGCCCCCACGGGCGGCCAACCCTGATCTTCACTCCCTTCGCTGATCTCAACCGGAAATTCGGCCGGGGCTCCGGTTAGATTGCACACGGAGTGCTGCTCATTGTCCCCGGCGGGCGTCTCGTGGATGATCCCTAAAAGCAGGTGGACAGGATGAACAGGATGCGTAATGAAGGATAGTAACAGTGTGTGACAGGAACCGCTCTCGGCTGTTTTGGAAGGTTGGTTCCGTCGCAAGTCCTTCCTGTCGATCCTGCTATTCCATCCATTTTCTCCTGACTGCCGGAACAAGGATGATTGGAAGTTGTGGAGGTTCGAAGGATGGGAGCTGATCGGGTGAAAGTCGTAGCGGCCGACGGTGTGACCGGTGACGGGTGGTATCTCTTTCAGAATCCTGTCGATATCCTCGTTGCAAGGGAACCCGGCCAGATCATGCCGCTCTTGAAGAAGGTCCAGCTCGCGGTTGACGACGGGTTGTGCGCGGCGGGCTTTGTCGGCTATGAGGCGGCTGGCGGCCTGGATCCGGCAATGCGAACCTGGGCTTCGCCGGAGTTTCCGCTGGCGTGGTTCGGGTTGTTTCGCGTGGTAGAAGAAACCACGCTTCCGCCGGGCGGGGCCGCGGCATCCAGTTGTTCCACCGGCAAGTGGCTCCAATCAATCTCAGGTGACCAGTACAGGAATGCTGTAAGCCGGATCAAGCAATACCTCGAAACAGGCGATACTTACCAGGTCAACTATACCCTGCGGCTGCAAAACTCATTCGAGGGTGATCCCTGGAATCTGTTCTGCAGGATGCAATGGAACCAGAAGGCGAAATACTCCGCCTTCATTGATACGGACACTTTCTCCATCTGCTCTGTTTCGCCTGAGCTCTTCTTTATCCTTGAAGGCAATATGCTGGTCTCGAAACCAATGAAGGGAACATCCAGGCGCGGGCTCACTGTGGAAGAAGATCGCGAACTCAGGAATCTTCTCCAAACCTCCGAGAAAGAAAGAGCCGAGAATGTCATGATCGTTGACATGATACGGAATGACATGGGCCGGATTGCCGAGCCTGGAAGCGTGGATGCTTCCGGACTCTTTGCGATTGAGCAATACCCGACGGTATTTCAGATGGTCTCGACCGTAGTCAGCCGGACCAGGGCTGACTTTCCGGAGATCATGCGGGCGCTGTTCCCGTGCGCATCGGTGACAGGGGCCCCAAAGATCAGAACCATGGAAATAGTAAAGGAACTGGAGACCGGGCCACGTGGCGTCTACACAGGGTGTATCGGCTACGTTTTGCCGGGCAGGCGGGCTCAATTCAATGTTGCGATACGGACCGTGGTCCTGGACAAAATCAGCTCGAAGGCTGAATACGGAGTCGGCGGCGGGGTGGTGTGGGATTCCGATCCTGAAAGAGAATACGAGGAGTGCAGCATCAAGGCAGCTGTGATTGACGCGGCGAGACCGCAGTTTGATCTGCTGGAAACCATGCTGTGGGAAGGGAAGGAAGGCTATTTCCTGCTGGACCGGCACCTTGAACGGCTTGAACAATCGGCGGCGTACTTTGGATTCTCACTGCAGTCTGCTGAGATACGGTCCAGGCTTGGGGCGGCCTCCGACTCGATGGGCGGCCGGTTGTGCAAGGTGCGTCTGCTGGTATCCGAAAACGGAAGCATATTGATCGAGTGGGAGCCTCTTGCCGCGGTCCCTGCGAAGACGCCATGGCTCATCTCATTTGCGGACGAACCGGTGGATCCGGGAAACCCCTTCCTGTATCACAAGACAACCCACCGCGCGGTTTACCAGCGTGCGCGCGAGTCACGTCCGGGATTTGATGATGTGCTGATGCGGAATATGCGCGGCGAAATAACGGAAAGCACCATTGCAAACGTTGTGATTAAGAAGCAAGGCCGGCTGCTGACGCCGCCAGCGAGATGCGGATTGCTGCCCGGTGTCTTCCGTGGCTGGCTAAAGGATAAAGGTGAAATTCATGAGGAGGCCCTCTGCGCCGATGACGTTCTGCATGCCGAAAAGGTCTTCCTGATCAATTCTGTGAGAAAATGGATCGAAGTTGACATGGAGTACTTTCGGGGACAAAGATCTTGCCACACGGTAACATTGTGATAGAAAGTGGCTTGTAGGATTAACACATGGGAGATGGCGCAATGCAGAAAGTCGGCAAGAAAGTTCTCTTTGTCGGTTACGGCGCGGTCGCGCAGTGCGCGCTGCCGATCCTGGTCAAGGAAGCTAAAATTCCCTGCAAACAAATCACAGTAATGGATTTTGAAGATCGGGCAGTGGCCCTTGCGGGGTGGATCAGTAAAGGAGTCGTGTTCGTTCGCGCCCGGGTAACCAGGGATAACATGGCGATGCTGCTGGGCAAGTACCTCTCCGCTGGCGACGTGCTTATGGATCTGGCATGGAATATAGACTGCTGTGAGATCCTGCAGTGGTGCCACGATCACGGCGTTCTGTATGTCAATACTTCCGTGGAGTTGTGGGATCCGTATGCGGGCGCAAAGAACAAACATCCCACGAAGCGCACGTTGTACTGGCGGCACATGCGTATACGCGAAATGAAGGCCCGCTGGAATGTTCCGGGTCCCACCGCGGTGCTGGAACACGGCGCCAATCCTGGGCTGATTTCTCACTTCACCAAACAGGGTTTGATAGATATCGGCAGGAAACTGATTTCTGACCGGAAGGTGCAAGGGAAGAATGCCGAGCAGATACAACAGTTGATTTCTGATCAGAAGTTCAATTACCTTGCCATGAAGATGGGCGTTAAGGTCATACACTGCAGCGAACGCGATACACAGATCTCAGACAAGCCAAAGCGGGTGGATGAATTTGTCAATACATGGAGCATCGAGGGATTTAGAGAGGAAGGCACCACGACTGCCGAGATGGGGTGGGGCACGCACGAGAAGGAGTTGCCGGCCTTTGCTTTTGAGCACAAGGAAGGACCGCGAAATCAGATATGCCTGGCCCGCATGGGAATGAACACATGGGTTGTCTCCTGGGTGCCTGATTATACGATCCAGGGTATGGTTGTCCGCCATGGCGAAGCGTTTACTATTTCTGACGCCCTCACAGTTTGGAAGAACGGAAAGGCTGTCTACCGGCCGACTGTTCACTATGCCTACTGCCCGTGCGATGCCGCCATAGCGTCACTGAGCGAGCTCCGTGGATATGATTACCGACTGGTGGATAATCAGAGGATCATGTCCGACGAAATCATCAGCGGTTCTGATATTCTCGGCGCCCTGATCATGGGTCACCCATACAATTCATGGTGGACCGGCAGTGCATTGAGCATTGAGGAGTCAAGGCGTCTCGTTCCGCATCAGAATGCAACTACAATGCAGGTCGCTATTTCGGTTGTTGCGGCTGTCATGTGGATGGTCGAAAATCCGGCGGCGGGCGTATGCGCCCCTGACGATCTCCCGCACGAATATGTGCTCAAGATCGCCAAGCCGTATCTCGGAAAATTCATTTCTAAGTCCGCGGACTGGACGCCGCTGAAACTTTACAGCAATACTTTTGCCGGCTTCAATAGACCGTCCATTGATCGCCGTGATCAATGGCAGTTCAAGAACTTCCTTATTTCCGATGGAGACTAGCATGATCACACAGAACGCATTGCGAAAACTGGCGTTGCAGCACGGAACACCTCTGTTTGTTGTCGATCATGATCAGTTGCGACGTAACTACGCGCAATTCAAGCGACACCTTCCCAGGGTTCAGGCATACTACGCGGTGAAGGCCAATTCTGATCCCGCGATTGTCAAGACGCTCTATGATGCCGGGGCAAGTTTTGATGTGGCCTCTATGCCAGAGTTCAAGATTGTCTATGAGTATATCAAGGGCAAGCCGGACAAGCAGCGGCAGGATTGGATCTGGGACAAGATCATTTACGCGAACCCTATCAAGGCCACTGAGACTCTTCAGGAGCTGAATAAGTACAAGCCGCTCGTGACTTACGACAACCATGAGGAAATCAGGAAGATCAGCAAGTTTGCTCCGAAAGCGGGACTTGCGCTGAGAATGAAAGTCCCGAATACCGGGGCCATGGTGGAACTGTCCTCGAAATTTGGAGCTGCCCCCGGCGAGGCCGTCGACCTGATTCTCGCGGCGGACAAGGCCGGCCTGGTTGTCGAGGGGCTCAGCTTTCACGTCGGGAGCCAGACCACTAATTTTGAGAACTATGTGCAGGCTCTCAGCCTGGCGGCAAACGTTTTCAAGGAAGCCAAGGACCGGGGTTACACGAAGATGAACCTGATCGACATTGGCGGTGGATTCCCGGCCCCGTACGACGAAAGCGTAAAGCCATTCAGGGAACTTGCGAGGATTATAAACCGTGAGATTGACAGGTTGTTTCCAAAGGATATCCAGATCCTGGCCGAACCAGGCCGTTTCATGGTTGCCACGGCGGCAGTAGCTGTATCTAAGATTATTGGCAAAGCGGTACGCGACGGCAAGGTCTGCTATTACATCAATGATGGTGTATATCACACTTTTTCAGGCGTGATCTTTGACCATTGCCATTACCATCTGAAGTCTTTCAAGAAAGGATCAACACAGATCTGCTCTGTGTTCGGGCCTACCTGTGATGCATTGGACGTGGTGTCCATGGCCGAGGAATTGCCCGGTGACCTTGAATTGGGCGACTTGCTTTACAGTGAAAACATCGGCGCCTACAGCCACGCATCATCTACATATTTCAATGGTTTCCCGCCGGCAACGGTGGTGCATGTCGGACGCTAGGGCTAAGTAAGGTTTATCCATGGCGTTATTCAAATGGAAATCCTGATCTATCTGCTGGTCGCGGCGCTGCTGATCCTTCTTAACGCGTTCTTTGTGCTTGCGGAGTTCGCGGCGGTTAAGGCTCGCCCCACGCGCATGGACGAACTGGCCGGCAAGGGTGACAACCGGGCCAGGACCGTGCAGCATATTCAGACCCATCTCGACTCATACCTGTCCGTCTGCCAGGTTGGTATCACGCTGGCCAGCATCGGCCTGGGTTTTGTCGGTGAGCCGGCATTTGCCGGGCTGTTCAAGCCCGTGCTCGCATGGATGGGGGTGATGAGTGCCGCTGCAGCCCACGGTTTGGCCATCACGTGCTCATACATCGTTGTTTCCTTCCTGCACATCGTCATTGGCGAGCAGATTCCCAAATCTGTTGCAATTCGCCGAACCGACATGGCGGCCCTGATGACAGCCTACCCGCTGCGCATCTGCCACTATGTGTTCATCATTCCACTCTGGATTCTCAACGGCAGCGTCAACGCCATGCTCAGGTTGATGCGCCTGCCGCCGGCCAACAGGAAGGAACAGCATTCAGAGGATGAAATTCGTATTATCCTTGACCAGTCTCAGAGCGGCGGCATGCTTTCCTTCCGCCGCCTGCTGTATATAGAGAATGTTCTCGATTTTGGAGTACTAAGGGTCCGGAACGCCATGCGTTCGCGCGAGACCGTCCGCTGTCTCAGCGTCAGTGCGTCCCGTGAGGAGAACGATCGCATTATCGCAGAAACACTTCACTCGCGCTATCCGCTGCTGGGCGACGATCCGGAAAAACCTCTCGGATATATCCACGTGAAGGAACTTTACATAGCCGAACACGCCGGGCGCATTACCGCCAATCTGGCGGAGTATGTCCGACCTTGCCTGACGGTGCGCGAGAATGACTCCCTTGAGCAGCTTCTTTCCGAGATGCAGCGCAAGGGCAAGCACCTCGCCCTGGTGTATGACGACGCAGGGAAATGGACAGGCATGGTGGCCATGGAAGATGTCATCGAGGAGATCCTGGGCGTCATTGAGGAGGAGTTTCCTGTTGAGCCGGCGGTTTACCTTTCCGACGCGGTCACTGCGGAGCGTGTTTTGCTGGATGTCGAGGGAAGGAGCATCATGGACGCCGTTGCTCATGCGCTGGCGCTGGTGCCGGCTTCCGAGATGCCCATGCCCAAGGAAGTGGTGCTGCCGCCTATCGCGGAGCGCGAGAGGATTATCAGCAGTTATGTCGGGAAGCGCATCGCTATTCCGCACGCCCGCCTTGCGGGCCTGACCAGGCCGTTTGTGATCATAGCCCGTTTGAAAGATCCATTCCCCTCGCCGGTTCCTGGCGAGAATGTACACCTGCTGTTCATCCTGCTTACGCCGGCAACGATGCCGCGTATTCACCAGGTGCTGCTCAGCCATATAGCAGGAATGCTTGAAAGTGGTTTCCTGGAGGAGCGGCTCCATAGCAGCACAACCTCCGCTGAAATCTTTGACGCAATCCGCACTGCCGAGCAAACAGCTCCGGCATAGGGCCACGGCACCGCCGCGTCAAGAAGGGTCCGCCCGAGGACCAGGCAGCAGCTTTCCTCAACCAGGTGGCGACGGATTTGAGCTTTCTATTCTCACTTTCTTTTCGCGATTGACTTTCGCATTTGTTCCGGATAGATTTCAGGCCAAATGAAGATGATCTATCCCATCGCGAAGCCATTTGTAGCAGTATCGGCTCTGGTGTTGCCAGCGCTTGAGGGTGTACTCCTCGTAGTGCGCGGCAGCGCTGCGGTGGGATGCGCTTCGTATTGACAGCGTGTCCGGCGTCGAAACCGAACCCACCGTAGCATGGCACGGTGGGTTTTTTTGTGGACGGAAAGGAATAGGTAATGATTACAGGTGCAAAGACCGTAATGGAAGGGTTGGAACGGGCCGGGGTTGAGACCGTGTTCGGGTTGCCCGGGGGGCAGGTTCTCGACATTTTTTCAGAGTTGTACCATGCTCCGTTCCAGTTTGTGTTGGTGCGTCACGAGCAGGGGGCGACCCATATGGCCGATGGCTACTCTCGCGCCACCGGCAAGGTGGGATGCTGCGTTGTAACCTCCGGTCCAGGCGCCACCAATACAGTTACGGGCCTGGCGACGGCGCATATGGACGGAATACCGATGGTTTGCATTTGCGGGCAGGTTCCATCCCATATGATCGGAAACGACGCATTTCAGGAAGCGGATACAACCGGCATCACGCGCGCCGTCACAAAGCACAATTACCTTGTGAAGAATGTCGATGAACTGTCCAAGACAATAGCTGAAGCCTTCTACGTGGCACGCAGCGGGAAACCGGGCCCGGTCCTCATTGACATACCCAAAGATGTTCAGCAGGCGAAGACCAAGGTGTCTTTCGCTGGAAAACTGGAAATGCGCGGTTACAACCCGGCCACAAAGGGGCATCCAAAGCAGATAGCCAAGATGGCGGAAGCAATCAACAAGGCCAGGAAACCGCTGCTTTATGCTGGAGGCGGCATCATTTCGGGCAATGCTTCCGGTGAGCTTACCGCGCTGGCCAGGAAAGCCGGGATACCGGTGACGACAACCCTGATGGGGCTGGGCGGGTTTCCTGAGACCGACCCGCTGGCGTTGCGCATGCTCGGTATGCATGGAAGCGTCCCGGCCAATCGTGCCGTAATAGCCTGCGACTTGCTCATTGCAGTAGGTGCCAGGTTTGACGACCGTGTTACCGGCAAAGTCTCAGAATTCGCGGTGAATGCTGATATCATTCACGTCGACGTTGATCCGTCTGCTATCTCAAAGAGCGTGAAGGTGGATATTCCGGTGGTTGGCGACGTAAAGCTTGTTCTCGCCGATCTGCTCGACCTGGTCGAGCCAGCGGACAGGACCGAGTGGTTGACACAGATTGCCGGGTGGCAGAAGGAGTTTCCGTTTGATTATGACCGCAATTGCAGAGAACTCCTGCCGCAGCATGTCATAGAGAAGATCTATGAGGTGACCAAAGGCGATGCCATTATCTGCACAGATGTCGGGCAGCACCAGATGTGGTGCGCGCATTTCTACAAATATACCAAGCCCCGGACCTTCATATCGTCAGGTGGACTCGGAACAATGGGATTTGGATTGCCTGCGGCAATAGGCGCACAGTTCGGATGCCCCGACAAGACCGTGGTGACTATCTCAGGGGATGGGAGCATACAGATGAACTTCCAGGAGCTTGTTGTAGCCGTGGAGCACAAGCTGCCAATAAACGTGATCATCCTGAACAACGGGAACCTTGGGATGGTACGGCAGTGGCAGGACATGTTCTATCGTAAAGAGCATTCTGCCTCGCGATTCGGGCTGACAGGCAGGGCTGAGAACGAGAAGATGCCTTCGCACACGCACGACAGGTATTTGCCTGATTTCGTTAAGATGGCGGAGGCGCACGGAGCGCTCGGGCTCAGGGTCAAGACGCAGAAGGAAGTTATACCGGCGCTCGAAAAAGCATTTGAAACACCCGGGCCGGTTGTGGTTGAGTGCATTGTTAAGTCCGATGAAAACGTCTATCCGATGGTGCCGCCAGGCAAGTCGTTGACGGAAATGATCAACAGCATGGCATGAACGCAGGCCAGGAGTGATACGGTGAAACATATAATAACGGTAATGGTTGAAAACAAGCCGGGTGTTCTTGCCCGCGTCGTCGGACTGATTTCAGGGCGGGGCTTCAACATTGACAGTCTCAATGTCGCGCCAACGCAGGATCCAACGGTGTCGCGCATGACCATACAGGTTCCGGGTGACGACAGGGTGCTTGAGCAGGTTACAAAGCAGCTCAACAAGGTGGTTGATGTCATCAAGGTGTCGGATCTCACAACCGAGCGTTTCGTTGACAGGGAGCTGATTGTGGTCAAAGTAGGTGTGCCGTCCGACAAACGGGGTGAAATCAAGGAGCTGGCAGGCCTGCTGAAGGCGGAGGTTGTTTCCGTCCAGGCTGACTCGGTTGTCCTGGAGATGACGGGGAATCAGGAACGTGTTGCAGAGTTCCTGGGATTGCTTGCGCCCTTCCGGATTCTGGATATATCGCGATCCGGTGTGATCGCCGTTGTAAAGGGCGATACGACCAGGCAGAACGAAGATGCGGGCAGGTCTGCGCCTAAGTCAGGCGGCAAGGGAGAGGCGGAGAAGAAATGAAAAAGGACAAGGTCTTCATTTTTGACACAACCCTGCGCGATGGCGAACAATCGCCGGGTGCGAGTCTGGATCATAGGGATAAACTGGAAATAGCCAGGCAACTTGCACTGCTGAAGGTCGATGTTATTGAAGCCGGTTTTCCCATCGCATCACCGGATGATTTCAGGGCGGTTCAGGACATAGCAAAAACCGTAAAAGGGCCGGTCATCTGTGGTCTGGCACGTTGTGTTGCCGCTGATATCGAGCGTTGTGCCGAGGCTGTTGCGCCTGCTGAAAAACCGAGAATACATCTCTTCCTCGCGACATCGGCGATCCATCGGAAGTACAAGCTCAAGAAAGCATGCAGCGAGATCCTGAAGCTGGCTGTGGCAAATGTTAATTATGCACGCAAGTTCTGTGACGATGTCGAGTTCAGTCCCGAAGACGCGTCCCGCACCGAACCGGAGTTTCTGGCCCAGGTTGTGGAAGCGGTGATTGATGCCGGGGCAGGCACAGTGAATATACCTGACACAGTGGGGTACGCCATACCAAGCGAGTTCGGTGCTCTCATAGCAAGTCTGTACGAACGGGTTCCGAATGTGAACGACGCGGTCCTGAGCGTACATTGTCACAACGACCTTGGACTGGCCGTGGCAAATTCTCTTGCCGCGGTTGAGAATGGAGCCAGGTGTATCGAATGCACCATTAACGGACTGGGCGAGCGGGCAGGTAATGCCGCGCTGGAAGAAGTCGTAATGGCACTCAAGACCAGGGAGGACGTCTTTAATGTCAGGACCGACATTGTCACCAGGAATCTCTGCAAAATCAGCCGCGCAGTAAGCAGGCTTACCGGCATGAGCGTGCAGCGCAACAAGGCCATTGTTGGCGCTAACGCCTTCGCGCATGAATCAGGCGTGCACCAGGACGGTATGCTGAAGGAGCGCCGGACATACGAGATTATGAGCCCTGAAGATGTCGGAATCAGGACAACCGAGCTGGTGCTGGGCAAACACTCCGGGCGGCATGGACTGAGACACCGGCTGACTGCGCTTGGAATCAAACTGAGCGACAAGGAATTCGAGCCGATCTATGGAAAGTTTCTCGATCTGGCGGACAAGAAGAAGCAGGTTTATGATGACGATCTCATGCTGCTTGTCCGTGATGAGGAGGCAGATCCAACCACGGTATATGTTCTGGATCACATGCAGGTGATCACGGGGACTTCTGCCGTGCCGACCGCGACGGTTCAACTTAAGAAGGGTGAGGAAGTTCTCAGGGATGCGTCGTGTGGCGATGGGCCGGTTGATGCTGTGTTGCAAACCATAGATCGGATAACCGGTGTTCATGGAAAGCTGATCGATTTCTCGCTGCAAGCTGTAACCGTGGGACAGGATGCCATGGGCGAGGCAAGTGTCGGCGTGGCTTTCGGGTCGGAGACCATGACCGGCAAGGCGGCCAGCACAGACATAGTTGAGGCAAGCGCGCGCGCTTATCTTTCCTGTGTTAACAGGTATCTGTGCATTCATCCCGAGAAGAGCAGAAAGAAGTGACTCTGATATATCAGGGATCTTTAAGATGGAACTGAGCGGACATACCAGGCCATTTGCGGTCTTAGGGCATCCAATCGGCCACACGCTGTCGCCGCGTATGCACAATGCTGCTTTTTCAAAGCTGGGCATGGATGCTGTCTATCTTGCGTTCGATGTTGCACCGGACCGGCTTATGAAGGTGCTTCCGGCTATGGCCGACATGGGTTTTGGAGGAATCAACCTGACCGTTCCCCTTAAGGAAGTGGCGTTCAGAAAGTTGCGTCTTCTAGATGAACCGGCCAGTCTGCTGGGCGCCGTCAATACAGTCGAAATCTGCAGTAAAGGGTTGGTTGGGCACAATACCGATGGACCGGGCTTTCTGAAGGCGGTGGATGAGGCGTTCGGCGTCGGGGTGCGCGGCCTTTCGATCTTCATACTGGGTGCTGGCGGGGCTGGCAGGGCAATAGCAATTACCTGTGCAAAGCAGAAGGCGGGCAGGATTGTGCTTGCAGATGAGCTGGCAAAGCGGGCCCGGAAGCTGGCGGGGGAGATCTCCAGCCTGGCTCCGGCAGTGAAGATCCAGCCTGTCGAATTGGGATCCGGCCAGTTGATCGATCTTCTTGGAGAAGCTGATCTTGTCGTGAACGCAACTCCTGTTGGAATGCGGCGGGATGATCATTTCCCGATCCGGGCCGCAGATCTCCGGGACAATCAACTGGCATTCGATCTTGTGTATATGTTTCCAGAGACGGCATTCATGAAACAGGCGCGTATGGCCGGGGCAAAGGCGGCAAACGGACTCGGTATGTTGCTTCATCAGGGAGTATTGGCCTTCGAGATATGGACTGGGGTCAAGCCGCCGGTGGCGATAATGCGATGCGCACTAGAAGATGCGGTGTACGGAAAAAATCGGTATCCCAGGAAGAAGGTGGTGCGCTAATGCCAGACGGAATGGGAAGTGCGGCGCTCTATCTTTACCTGAGTGTTTTGATCTTCGGATTTGGCGCCTGCATAGGTAGTTTTCTCAATGTTTGCATTTACCGCATTCCTCTAGGGCTTTCCGTCATCAAACCACGGTCGCATTGTCCCAACTGCCAGACCATGATTGCATGGTACGACAATGTCCCGTTTCTGAGCTTTATTCTCCTCCGGGGCAAGTGCAGGCATTGCTCCAAGGATATTTCGTGGCGGTATTTCACTGTCGAGATGATGACGGCATTTCTACTGTTCCTGGTATGGCTCAAGCTTGGATATGCTCCGCGTCCGTTCGGATTTGTGCCGGTGTCTGATTTCTGGATAGTGCCGATCTATTGGCTTGGCGTGGCCGGCCTTATCCTCGGGACGTTTGTGGATTTTGACCATATGATAATTCCTGACCGGGTGACCATTGGCGGTACAATTGTCGGCATTGTCTTGAGTACGTTTGTGCCATCGCTTCACGAGCAGACCAGTTCTTTTGGCGGGTTTCTGGCATCCGCTGGCGGAGCCGTTCTCGGTGGCGGCATTCTCTGGTCCGTGGCTGGTATAGGTGCATTTGTTTTTAAGAAAGAGGCCATGGGGATGGGAGACGTGAAACTCATGGCGGCGATAGGCGCGTTTCTCGGCTGGCGGTCGGTGCTGTTTACTCTCATGATTTCGTCGTTTGTCGGGGCAACTGTAGGCTTGGCGATGATACTGCTGGGCAAGAATGAGATGAAAGGACGCATTCCGTTCGGTCCCTACCTTTCGATCGCTGCCCTGTTGTGGATTTTCTGGGGCCCCGGCATCTGGACATGGTACTTGAATCTGTTCGCGTTTGATCTAACCGCCCCTGGCCTATGAAACCAGAAGTCAGAAAGAGTCATGTTCCTGAAGTGCACTTGAACATTGTCCTGCTCGGTTTCATGGGAACCGGTAAGACCACTGTCGGAAAGATACTGGCCAGGCGCCTTGGTATGACTCTGGTTGATATGGACCGCGTCATCGAGGAGCGCACCGGCAGGACGATTTCGCAGATCTTTGCTGAGGACGGAGAGCCCAAGTTCAGGGCTTTGGAGCGGAGTCTCGTCAAGGAACTGTCTGCGCGCCAGGGTCTTGTGATAGCCACAGGCGGTGGGGTGGTTCTGAATCCTGATAATGTGGCAGACTTCTATCGGTCCGGGTTTGTCGTGTGTCTCATGGCCAACCCGGAAACCATACTTGATAGAACCGCCAAGGAATCTCACCGGCCTCTTCTGGAGGGTGGCGAGCGGGCTGCACGAATAACGAAGCTCCTTGAATCAAGGCGCGCTTTGTACGATGCCATTGCTCACAGGATCGACACCACGACCCTTACACCGGATGAGGTTGCGGCAAAGATCATTGCTGCTAATTCCGTCTGACATCGCGTTATGAACGCAGCACTGGGTGCCACTGTTTGCTGGTTGGATGGCATTGCGTCGTGAGTGGCCTGGAGCGCCGATTGGGCGCGCCCCTTGACCTATCCAGCTATCTACACCCCCCGCCATAGGCTGGGGGGGGCTGTTTTGCGCTTGTCTACCACGCTGTGGTAGAGTATGTTTGAATGGATTGATTGCGACGGGAGGATGCTGTACCATGAAGATTGCAGTGACCGGAAAAGGGGGAGTGGGCAAGACCACGGTCTGTGCGCTTCTGTCTTTCGTTTTGAAACAGCGCGGGCTGAGCGTGGTTGCGATAGATGCCGATCCCAATGCGTGCCTGGCTGCATGCATGGGGTACCCGGATCCTTCCTCAATTCGCCCCCTATCGGAGATGAAGGAGTTGATCGAGGAGCGAACAGGTGTCGCGCCAGGTTCGATCGGCGGCATGTTTCAGTTGAATCCGTTTGTCGAAGACATTGCGGCCAGGTATTCCGTGGAGATCGCCGGTGTCAACGTACTGGTGGCTGGCGCGGTCAAGAGTGGTGGTGCCGGTTGTTATTGTCCTGAGAACGCCCTGCTGCGGGCGCTGGTTTCCCACTTGCTTACCGAGTCCGACGTTGCACTTGTGCTCGACATGGAGGCCGGACTGGAGCACCTCAGTCGCGGTACCGTGCGTGCGGTGGATGCCCTGCTTGTGGTTATGGAGCCGTCGATGCGCGGGGTCGAAACGGCCCATCGCATACGAAAACTTGCCGGCGATATCGGGCTGACAAAACTGTATGCGGTTGGAAATAAGATCCGAGCCGTGGCGGACGAGGAGTTTCTCAGAAAAGCATTGCCCGGATGGGAGTTTGCCGCATTCCTGCCGTACGACGCCGGGATTGCGAAGGCCGACATGGATGCGCGCGCCGTGATGAATGGAGCGGGGCCGGGGACGATTGAGGCGGTGGGTCGACTGGCCGGGTTCATTACCGGCCGGCAGAAGCTTGATTAAGGCATCACAAGAGGGAGTGGCAACATCATGGAAGCAATGGAAAAAAGCATAGATCCAGTGGCGCTGGAGATGATCAAGAAGACCACCGCGGCCGGGATAGAGACGGCATTTGATCGACACGTGGAACAGGGAAACCGGTGTCCCTTTGGCGAAAAAGGGATGTGCTGCAAGGTTTGCGACATGGGTCCGTGTCGTATCAGCCTGCGGGAGAACGGGGCGAAACGCGGCGTCTGTGGTGCGACCGGTGAAACCATTGCAGCCCGCCAGTTGATCCGCCAGGTGGCGGCAGGCGCGGCCGCACATTCAGATCACGGTCATGACATAGTCAAGACCGTGAAGCTTGCGGCGCAGGGAAAGGCGCAGGGTTACTCAATCAAGGACCCGCAGCGACTTCTTGCGCTTGCGGCCGAGTGGGGTGTGAAGACGGATGGCCGCAAGATCGAGGATATCGCTGTGGAAATGTCGGATCTGGCTCTCAACGAGTTCAATCAGCAGGAAGGTGAAATACGTTATCCTGCCCTTCGTGCGCCGGCGGCTACGGTCAAGAACTGGCGGACTCTTGGTCTTATCCCTGTTGGAGTGGAACACGAGATCGTTGAGACGCTCCATCGCACTCATGAGGGTGTGGATGCCGATTATATCAACCTGATCATGCACGGCATGAGGACTTCAATGGGCGACGGATGGGCCGGCGCCATGCTGGCCACTGATTTTGGCGACATACTGTTCGGCTCGCCAAAGCCGGTAAGAAGCCAGGTGAACCTTGGCGTATTGAAGAAGGATCAAGTCAATATCGTCGTGCACGGGCACGAACCGACCCTTTCCGAAATGGTTGTTGCGGCCAGTCGCGACAAAGAACTCATTGCTCTCGCAAAGGCAAAGGGTGCGAATGGCATTCTGGTTGGAGGCATCTGCTGCACGGCGAACGAAATCCTGATGCGGCAGGGCGCGCCCGTGGTCGGCAACTTCCTCCACCAGGAACTCGCCATAGCCACCGGAGCTGTGGATCTGATGCTTGTGGATGTGCAGTGCATTATGCCGGCCCTGGTGGAACACGCCGGGAAGTTTCATACCAAGGTTATCACCACCAGCAAGAAAGCGCGTATTCCGGGCGCGGAGCACGTTCCATTTGAAGAAGAGCACGCGTATGACATTGCCAGGAAGATTGTCAGAATGGCAGTTGAGAACTATCCGAACCGTCGTGCGGTTGATATCCCCGATGGAAAGACAGACCTCGTTGCCGGTTTCACGGTCCAAAATACGTTCTACCATCTCGGCGGTCGTTACCGTTCGACATTCCGTCCGCTTAACGACGGCATTATTTCCGGCCGCCTTCGCGGCGTTGCTGCCGTAATAGGCTGCAACACGGTCAGAAAGACGCAGGATGACAGCCACGTCAAGATGGTGAAAGAGCTGATTGCCAACGATGTGCTGGTCGTTATGACAGGCTGTGCCGCCACCGCCTGTGCCAAGATCGGATTGCTCCAGCCTGAAGCGGCGGAAAAATGGGCAGGTCCCGGTCTCCGCGAGATATGCGAGGCGGTTGGGATTCCGCCGGTTCTCCACCTGGGCTCATGTGTGGATAATAGCCGTATCCTGGTGGCCTTGTGCGAAATGATCAAGGAAGGCGGCCTCGGCGACAAGCTTTCAGATCTGCCGATTGCCGGTGCGGCGCCGGAAGCCATGTGCGAAAAGGCCATCGCCATCGGATTCTACTGCGTCGCCTCCGGTGCATACGTGAACTACAGTCCGGCCATGCGGGTGCTTGGCAGCCCCATCCTGACCAAATTCCTGACGGAGGGAATCGAAGAGATCGTTGGCGGCAAGTTCAACTTTGAAAACGATCCCGTGAAGGCAGCGCAACTGATGATGGCTCACATGGATAAGAAGCGAGCCGCCCTCAAGCTGCAGCCGTTGAAGTATTCCAAGAGCTTTATCGAAACGCCGGTGCAGACCGGAACGGTGAACGAGGCGGCCCTCGCGGCCATACAGTTGGATGCGGAGACGTCAGGACCGAAGAAAGGTTGCGGAGGAGTCAGGCCATAGAATCGGCAGGAATCCAGAAAGCACAATTCAAAGAAGCACCCGGAGGGAGAAGGATATGTCCAGGATAATAGCGAGCGCTGCGATTCGAGGCGGCCATGAAATCTATCGGCAGGCAGAGGCGTTCTACGGGAAAGCGCTGAAGGAAAAAGGACCTGACACGCCGATTGGATTCCCCGACACGGCCTACTATCTGCCCATGTCGCACGCCCTGATGGGGCTCAAGGTTGAAACTCTCGGCCAGGCAAAACCGATTCTGGATCATGCCAAGGATCTCCTTGGTGCGGCCCCAACCGACAAACTCTGGTTCCCTTACCTGGGCACCGCGCTGGACGCGGGTATCGCCACGTTGCTCTCCGAGGAAATCATCATGGTCCTGCGCTATCTCTACGCGCAGGAACCGCAGAAGGATTGCAACGGGTTCTTCTCTGACACGATTCTGCGTACACTTGGCATTCAGCTGGTTGATGGCCGCATGCCCGGTTTCGCCGCCATTCTCGGTGCGGCGCCGGACAGCAAGACCGCGGTCAAGATTGTGCGTGAATTCCAGAAGCGCAGCATCATGGTGTTTGTGGGATCCTCGACCAATGGTGTGAGCATCATTGATCAACTGATCGAAGAGAAAGTGGAGATGGGATGGGATACCTACATAGTGCCCTATGGCCGGGACACCGTCAGTGGCATATACCCGCTGAACTGGGCCATGCGCGGGGCCATGACGTTCGGCGGTATAAAGCCGGGCAATTCACGAGCCTGCCTGGAGTACTGCAAGAACCGCGTATTCGCATTCGGCCTGACCCTTGGCGAAGTTGACGACATGAAATACGCGACCGGCGCCGGGGCGATCGATATGGGTTTCCCTATCATTGCCGATACGCCGATTCCCCAGATTCTTCCCGCTGGTATCTGCACCTACGAGCACGTCGTACATGAACTGAATCACGATGCCATTGTGCCGCGATGTATTGAGGTGCGCGGGGTCAAGGTCAGCGTCTCCAAGGTGGACATTCCAGTTCCATTCTCAGCCGCATTTGAAGGAGAACGTGTTCGCCGCGAGGATATGCACTGTGAATTTGGTGGCAAGTATTCCAAAGCGTTTGAGCTTGTACGCATGCGGCCGATGGAAGAGGTCGAGGATGGAAAGATCGAGGTGATCGGCCCGGACATTGATACTCTTGAAGTGGGCGGAAACATGCCGCTGGCCATTGTGGTTGAGGTGGCCGGTCGATCCATGCATTCCGACTTCGAATCAATCATCGAACGGCAGATGCACCACTTCGTCAACTACGCCATGGGCATATTCCACATGGGACAGCGGGATATCGTCTGGATCCGCATCAGCAAGGCAGCCTTTGCAAGCGGGTTCCGGCTGAAGCATTTTGGAACCCTGCTGCATGCCAGGATACACGATGTGTACGGGAAGATCGTCGACAAGGTCCAGGTGAAGGTGATCTCCGACGAAACCAAGGTTAAAGCGCTGATTGAAACGGCGAAGTCGGCGTATGCGGCCCGAGACGCCCGCATGGCCGGTATGACAGACGAGAGTGTTGATGTCTTCTACTCATGCGCGCTGTGTCAGTCCTTCGCGCCCAATCATATATGCGTTATCAGTCCGGAACGGCTGGGCTTGTGCGGTGCCTACAACTGGCTGGATGGCAAGGTCGCGCATGAAATTGATCCAAGCGGCGCCAATCAGCCCATCAAGAAGGGGCATACCATCGACGCCAAGTTCGGAGAGTGGGAAAACATCAACGACTTCGTTTATCAGGGCTCCAACCGGGCCATTGAGAAGGTGAGTCTCTATTCGCTGATGCAGAACCCGATGACGTCCTGCGGTTGCTTCGAGTGCATCCTGGCGCTTGTGCCGGAGTGCAACGGGTTCATGATCGTTAACCGTGAGTTTTCAGGCATGACACCCTGCGGCATGAAGTTTTCGACACTGGCAGGATCAGTAGGCGGTGGCAACCAGGTGCCAGGCTTCCTTGGTGTTGGTAGAATGTACGTTCTGAGCCGGAAGTTCATACCGGCAGACGGCGGGTTGAAGCGGCTGGTGTGGATGCCGAAGGAGCTCAAGGAGTTCTACGGAGACAGGTTCAAAATCCGCGCCAAAGAGGAAGGCGTACCTGACTTAATGGATAGAATCGCTGACGAAACTCAGGCTACAACCGGGGAAGAGTTGCTTGCGTATCTCAGTGAAAAGGGACATCCGGCTTTGACCATGGAATCACTGATCTGACAATCCACAAACGAAAGAGGGGGAAACATGGCACTGAAAGCGCTTGATATCTTCAAACTGCTGCCCAAGACGAACTGCAAGAAGTGCGGATGCCCCACGTGTCTGGCGTTCGCTATGAAGCTGGCTCAGAAGCAGGCCAGCCTTGATCAATGCCCCGACGTTACACCTGAATCGAAGTCCGCCCTCGAAGGCTCTTCCGCGCCACCAATTCGCCTGATCACAATCGGAGCGGGCAATAACAAGGTGGATGTCGGGAACGAAACCGTCATGTTCCGTCATGATGAGTCGTTCTATCATCAGCCGGGGGTTGGTGTGATTGTGTCAGACAGGCTTTCAGAGAGCGAGCTTGCCCAAAAGGCGGCATCCATCGCGGCTTTGCGAATCACCCGGGTCGGAATGGAGCTGCGGGTGCGAATTGTTGCCGTGCAAAATGACAGCGGTGCGGCTGAGCCGTTCATGAAGGCGGTCGCAGCAGTCCAGAAGTTGGATATGCCTGTTGTACTTATGTCGACAGAAGCCGCGCACATTGAAAAAGTGCTGGCCCAGGGCCTGATTCAGCGACCGTTGATTCATGCGGCGACCGAGGAGAAGTGGGAGAGTTTTGCCCGTGTCGCCAAGGAAAAGGGCTGTCCCCTGGTGGTTGCGGCTCCGGATCTCGACCGTGTCGCCGCCCTGGCCGAGAAGGTCAAAGGCGCAGGTGTCGAGGATATCGTTATTGACCTGACAGCCGGATCTGCAGTCGACTCACTACAGGCTCTTACGGCGAGCCGCCGGCTGGGCTTGAAGCGCAAGGCCAAGGGTGTCGGCTATCCTGCGTTGCTGATCAGCAAGAGCGCCGATCCGCTTGTAAATATGGGGGATTGTTGCGCCTATGTGGCCAAGTATGCCGGTATTGTGCTTACAACCATGGACAAGCCGGAACAGATCATGCCAATCCTGACGGTAGGGCAGAATATCTATACCGATCCGAGAAAGCCGATCCAGGTTGAGGCCAGGCTCTGCGAAGTCGGTGCTGTTACACCGCAATCGCCGCTCCTGCTCACGACCAATTTCTCGCTCACCTACTACACGGTTGAGGGTGAAGTTGAGGCCAGTCGTGTGCCTGCTTTCATCGGCGTAATAGATACCGAAGGCACTTCGGTGCTGACGGCATTTGCGTCCGACAAGCTTACCTCGGAGAAGGTGGCTGCTTTCCTGGCTTCCGATGAAGTGAAGAAGAAGATCGGGCACCAGAAGGTCATCATTCCAGGTTACATCTCGGCCATGAGCGGTTCTATCAAGGATGACTCCGGATGGACTGTTCTTGTCGGCCCGCGCGAAGCCAGCGGAATCTCGAAGTATCTTAAGACGGTCTGGCCTTCTGCATGAAGACATTTACCGTAACATTCCTGCCTGACAACAAGAGTGTTGTCGCGGCAAAAGGTAAGACGCTACTCCAGGCGGCGGAAGCCGCCGGGATCAATATGAACAGCGTCTGTGCCGGTGATGGAGTGTGCGGTAAATGCAGGGTTCTCGTAAAGTCAGGCAAGGTCACGGCTAATCCCAACATGTTTCTGAAGCGCCGTGAGATCCAGAGGGGAATGGCTCTGGCCTGTCAGACCGCCGTGGATGGTGATGTGGTAGTTGAGATTCCGCTGGAGACACGAATCAGCGGTGTTCCACAACTGGCATCAGAGGATGCGGTCCGCTTCGGGCGTGTAACGGAACTGGTTGGAGAACAATCCGCATTTCCGTACAAACCGCTTTGCCGGAAGCAGTTTCTCAACCTGCTACCGCCGACCATTTCTGACTGCCTTCCCGACCAGGAGCGTCTTCTCCGCGAGATTATGAAGAGTTGTCCGGATGCTGTCATGCAAGTTGGCCTCTCGGTTCTGAGGCGGATGGCCGAGGTGGTACGCAAGGCGGACTGGAAGGTCACCGCCCTGCTTGGACGCCGAGGCAAACTCCTTGAAGTCTCCGACATCGAGCCTGGCGATACCGCGGACCATAATTACGGAATTGCGGTGGACATCGGTACGACGACGGTTGTTGCCCATCTGGTGGACATCAAGAACTCGGTAACGCTCGCAACCGAGGCGAAGTACAATTCGCAGATCCCCTTCGGCGAGGATATTATCTCCAGGATCATGCGCGCGTCCACCCCTGAGCAGCGCGAGCAAATGAAGGACCTGATTGTAGCAGACATTAACGGCCTGGTCGCAGCGCTGGCCAGGGATGCGAACATACGGCTGCACGACGTGAACTATGTTGTGTGTGCAGGCAATACGACGATGATTCACATGCTGCTCGCCCTTGATGCCTCGAACATCAGGCGCGATCCCTACGTGCCTTGTATCAGCATCTGTCCCACTGTCCGGGCCAGCGAGGCAGGCATAACCATCAATCCGAGGGGGCTGCTCACCGCGCTGCCGTGTGTTGCCAGTTATGTTGGCGGAGATATCGTGGCGGATGTGGCCGTCAGTGGCATGAGCCGCTCTTCCGATCTTTCACTTCTTATAGATCTTGGCACGAACGGGGAGTTGGTCCTCGGGAATAGCGAATGGCTAGTCTGTTGTTCTGCATCTGCTGGACCTTCGTTTGAAGGCGGTGGTATCGCCTGCGGCATGCGGGCCACCCACGGAGCCCTCGAGCGAATCAGTCTCGGGAAGGGCGGCCGTGTCGAAGCGTTCACAGTGGTCAACGGCGGAAAGCCGCTGGGCATCTGCGGTTCGGGCTTGATAGACGCAATAGGGGAACTGCTGCGCGTCGGCTGTATTGACCGGGCGGGCCGGTTCGTGGAGACAGTGTGCGGAAACAGGTTGCGGAGGAACGACAGCGGTGAACTGGAATTTGTCTTGTTTGCCGGTGAGGAAACGGCCCTGGGGCGGGACATCATGCTGAAAGAGTCGGACATCCAGAATCTTATTCGCAGCAAAGGCTCTGTCTTCATGGCCGCCGAGTGTCTTTTGGATTACGTCAACCTGACTTTCCAGGACGTGCGACATGTATATATAGCCGGTGGGTTTGGTAATTACCTCCGGATTCCACAGGCCATAAGCATAGGTCTTCTCCCTGACCTTCCGCATGAGAGGTTCCATTTCATCGGCAACGGTTCTGTTCAGGGCGCAAAGATGGCGCTTTTGTCGGAGGACGCTTTGAAGTTTATGACCGATCATGTGGCGGGCTCCATGACGTACCTGGAGCTGAGTACGCACCACAAGTACATGAATGAATACAGTTCCTGCCTGTTTCTGCCACACACCGATATTGAGAAGTTCCCGTCGGTTATGGGCAAACAGAAGCATGACAGGGAAGTGACTTCAGAACTGAAGAGGTGACATTGTGGCATTAAGATTTGCGATTGCAGGCAAGGGTGGAACGGGGAAGAGCACGATATCGGCTCTGCTGTGCCGCAGTCTGATGGATCATGCGTTCAAGCCGCTGCTTGCGGTCGACGCCGACCCTAACAGCTGTCTCCCTGAGAAGCTCGGTGTAAAGGTTGAGGAGGGCAGGACGATCGGACAATTGCGGGAAACCCTGCGGGCGGAGCCGGAGAAGGTGCCCCAGGGCATATCCAAGAGCGAATGGGTGGAAAGACTCATAAACGAGGAACTCACCGAAGCCCTTGGTTTTGACATGATAGTGATGGGCCGGCAGGAAGGGCCGAACTGCTATTGTTATATCAACAATCTGCTGCGCAGTTGTATCGAGCGGATAGGGGAGCAATACCGCGCTGTTGTGATAGATAATGAGGCTGGCCTGGAACATTTGAGCAGGCGTACAAACGGGCACGTTGAAGTAATGCTGGTGGTCTGCCTCCCCACAATGGACGGCGCTCGTACTGCCATGCGCATCAGGGAGATTATTCGCAGCCTTAAACTGGAGGTACAGAGTGCATTCCTGGTGATCAACCAGTGCGATGGAAACCTTGCGCCGGAATTGCTTGCTGAATTCAAGAAGACGGAATTGGAGATCATCGGATACATTCCGACTGATCAGTTGATAGCGCGTTTTGAATTTGAGCAGAAATCGATGATGGAACTGCCCGCCGGGTCAGCCGCCCTGCAGGCGACAGAGAAAATGGTGAACGCGGTTCTGAAGAGGAGGAATACATGAGCATATTGTCTGACGCGAAAGAAAAATGGACAGGAGCAATCGGTACTCTAACCCTGGGCGCAACAAAGGAAGAGGGAGGCACGAGGACTTCCAAAGTTACAGTTGGCGGTTCCTCTACTCTACCCTTCATGCGGTTTGAAGGCGCCGCAACCAGCCGGCCGGCAGTTGCGATCGAAGTATGGGACACTCCGCCGGATGATTGGCCGGCTCCGCTGGTTGATGCGTGGGGCGATGTCCTGAAGTCGCCTGCTGACTGGGCCCGCAAGGCGGTGCAGGAATGCGGTGCAGACCTTATCTGCCTGAAGCTTGCCGGAACACATCCTGATTTCGGCAACAAGACGCCTGATGAAGCGGTTGCCGTGGTAAAATCGGTTTTGAAGGCTGTAGGTGTTCCTCTCATCATCTGGGGTTGCGAAAACGATGAGAAGGACAACAACGTGATGCCGCGATGCAGCCAGGCGGCAGCCGGTGAACGATGCCTGCTTGCCGCTGCCACGGAGGATAACTACAAGACGCTTGTTGCTTCCTGTCAGGCCGATGGACATGCCCTGATCGGGCTCAGCCCGATCGATATCAATATCGCCAAGCAGATTAACATCCTGGTTTCGGAGATGGGATTCCCGCTTGACCGGGTGGCCATGTATCCGACGACGGGCGCCCTCGGATATGGACTTGAATACACCTATTCAATCCAGGAACGCGGCCGGCTGGCGGCTCTGGGCGGTGACAAGATGATGGCGTTGCCGGTTGTCTGCATGGTTGGCCAGGAGGCATGGCGGACCAAGGAGGCGCGGGCTTCCACTGAAGAGCAGCCGACATGGGGCGATGGCGCCACTCGTGGCATTTACTGGGAACTGGCGACAGCGGTCGCACTGTTGCAGGCTGGAAGCGATATCATGGTAATGCGTCATCCGAAAGCGGCAGTGGCGCTCAAGGACACAATCACACGACTAGTAGGTTGAAAAAGGAGAAAGCATGTACGTTATCGGAGAGAGAATCAACGGGATGTTCACGGTGATAGGCGACGCATTGGCGGCCAAGGATCCGAGGCCGGTTCAGCAGATGGCCGAGAAACAGCTTGCCGCCGGGGCTGACTCGCTCGATATCAACGTCGGCACGCGTGTGCCCAAGGCGGAACGTGCAGAAGCCATGAAGTGGCTGGTTGAAGCGGTCCGCGAAGTGACCGACAAGCCGCTTTCGATCGATAACCCCGCCATTGAGACGGTCCGTGCGGGGCTCGTTGCCGCCTGTAAGAAAGGCCCCGCGGTGATCAACTCAACCACAGGCCAGGCCGACAAGCTGGCGGCTTTCATGAAACTTGCCGCAGAATTCCACGCTGGTATCGTCGGTCTCGCGATTGATGAAAACGGGGTTGCCGCGACCTGCGATGCCAAGGTGGAAATAGGCATGCGGATAATAGCCGCCGCGATGGAAGCGAACATCTCGCCAGATCACGTCTATCTCGATCCAATCATCCTGCCGGTGAATTGCGACCAGAAGACTCCCGGAATCGTTTTGCAGACGATAGCCCAGTTCAAGATGCTCAGTGATCCAGCGCCGCATGTGGTGATGGGTCTCAGCAACCTCAGCCAGGGTGCCTCCGAGCGATCGCTTATCAACCGGACGTATCTCGCGTTGTCCATAGGAGCCGGGCTGGATGCGAGCATTCACGATCCGCTGGACACGGAACTGATGAACACAATGATCACGGCGGAATTGCTGATGAACAAGGCTATCTATAGCAACTCCTACCTGAAGGCATACCTCCAGAAGTCATGAGGCGGCAAGGGCGCGCCAGGTCCAGGCCATTCGACTCGAATCGGCGACGGGTCGCGCGCGCCCGCTGATTCTTGCTCAGACTGGAGCCTGTCATTTTCGTCCCCTCCACCCGCGCCATTCAGGTTCAGTGCAATTTGTTTGGCATGGTACTCGGTCTGCCGTATACACAACAAATCATGGGAAAGTCAGTTAATACATTCAAGGAGAGGGTGTCGCCTGAACAGGCAAAGGAGATCTTATGATTCGTGAACTGGGGGCGGTTGTGATGATTTGTACGGCTTGTTGCGTAACGGCTCGGGGTGACTGGCCTGAGTTCAGGGGACCGTATGGGGATGGCCATGTCCAGGCACCCGGTGATAACAAGCCGGTCGGTCTGCCGCTCAAATGGAGCGAGACGGAGAATGTGAAATGGAAGACTGAAATTCCTCTCACGGGCTGGTCAACGCCTGTCGTCATGAGCAACCAGATATGGATGACAACCGCACCAATGAGCGGGACAGAGTTCTTCGTAGTGTGTGCGGATGCCGCGACCGGGAGGATCCTTTTCAACAAGAAGCTGTTTCAATGTGACAATCCTGAACCGCTTGAAAACAATGTGAATTGCTATGCGTCTCCGTCGCCTGCAATCGAGCCCGGCCGGGTTTACGTGCATTTCGGAAGTTACGGCACGGCATGCCTGGATACGGCCGATGCGAAAGTCATCTGGCAGAGAAACGATCTGCCGTGCCGTCATTTCCGCGGCCCTGGTTCTTCGGTGATTCTCTTTGAAAATCTGCTGATCCTGACGATGGACGGCGTAGATGTTCAATACATGGTGGCTCTGGACAAGAAGACCGGACGGACGGTGTGGAAAACTGATCGGACGGCGAACTGGAACGACCTGGATCCAGACGGCAAGCCTCACAATGAAGGCGATTTCCGGAAGGCATACACCACTCCGTTGATTGCAGATGTCAGCGGGAAACCACAGATGTTCAGCCCTGCGTCGAAGGCTGTTTACGGCTATGACCCGCGCACCGGCAAAGAGCTTTGGAAAGTAAGGCACGCCTCGTTCTCAACCGCAGTAAGACCACTGTTTGTGAATGGCCTGGCCATAATGAGCACAGGTGCCGAGTTGGTCGGAATAAGGGTTGATGGCCGGGGTGATGTTACTGATACCAGCGTTGCGTGGAGAGTGGCCAGTGCTGTTTCGCGTATGCCGTCGCCTGTTCTTGTAGACGACCTGGTTTACATGGTCAGCAGTGACGGTACCGTGACATGTATTGAAGCCATGACGGGAAATGTAGTCTGGCAGGAACGTATCAGAAGTAGATACTATGCTTCTCCGATTTATGCGGACGGCCGGATCTATTTCTTCAGTGATACCGGTAAGACGACAGTGTTGAAAGCCGGTCGCACCTTTGAAGTCCTTGCGACCAACATGCTGGCAGAAGGTTTTATGGCGTCGCCGGCAGTGTTGGGTAAATCACTCATCCTCAGAACCAAGGCCCATCTCTATCGCATCGAGGCGCCTTAGAATGCCCTGCTGACCGATGCCCCGATTGTGCGCGGTGCGCCGTTTTCGCCTATGTAGCCGGACTTGGCGAGCGGGTATGGCAGCGCGATCGGGACATAATCTTTGTCGAATAGGTTATTGATCCAGCCTTCCACGCGCCAGGCTCCGGCCGAAATGCCGAGCCGGACATTGGCCAGTGTATACCCGCTTTGAGAAACACTGTTGGCGGCATCGTAGTAGTAACTGCCTGTTCCAATGGCCTCCAGGCGGGCTGACCCGCGAACTGATCCAGACAGCAACTGGGAGTACTCCATGCCGGCGTGCCAGCTTGTACGCGGCGCGAACGGCAGGGCATTGCCGCTTACGTCAATTCCGCCGGATGTGCTGCCGGGTCTGAATTCCGAGGTCAGCAGCCCGATACCGCCGAAGAGATCGAGCCCTGGGATCGGCCGGAGTGTCATTTCAAGTTCCCCGCCCATGCTTCTGGCCCTGCCTGCGTTGTCGATGTAGAAGACGCCGGGAGCGGATTCGAGCGGCACATCCATCTGCAGGTTGTCCCAGTCAATGAGGAACAGGGCGGCATTGGCCACAAGGCGGTCGTGAAACCAGCTTGTCTTCAGACCGCTTTCATAGGTTTGGCTTGTCTCTTCGTCGAACGTGGTCTGATCCGGCAGAGATTGTGTATTGAAGCCGCCGGCCTTGTAGCCACCGGCTGCTTCGACGTAAACGAGAGCGTCAGGCGTAAGATGAAAGGCCAGGGTGGCCCTTGGAGAAGCCCGGTTGAAGTTCTCGCTTGCCGTGGTGCTGGATGGCGGCATGAGTGCCGGATCGGCATAGCCGCTAAGGTCTGCCGAGCGATGTTCGTAGTCGTGCCTGAGCCCGATTCCGAGTTCCATGCGTTCCCGCATTGTGATGGTGGCGTGGCCGAAGATGCTGGCCCCGTACGCATCAAGGTCGGCGTCATCGTACTGCCGGTACGGGAACGGCAGGCCGAGCATGCTGACCGCATCGGCCCGGTAGTCGTTGAAGGCGCGCTGAGAATAGGCGGAGTCGAACAGAAAAGCGCCAACCAGCCAGCGAAGGGTCAGGCTGTCGGCCAGTCTTACAGGACTTTCGGCAGGAGAAGAAATGCGGAGTTCCTCTGTCCATGCGCGTTGGTCTTCCTTGTTTTCCCTGCGGATCATATCGGCACCGGTGGCATCCAGGTCAGTTCGATCATAGGATTTCCACCACTGGAACGCCGTGATAGACGTAATGTCGATGTCACTGCCGCTGTACAGTGCGGTGAGGGCCGGCTGCAGGATGTCGCGGTCGGAACCACCCTCGTAATCGCGCATGATATGGTGAGGTCTCTCCCGGATCGAAGCCAGGTCGTACAGAGTGTAGTCGCCGTCCCGGTCTCTTTCACCGCTCACGCTCAACCGGAGCCTCCATGGGCCCTGATCGGGCCATAGGATCTGGGCGCGGCCGAACCAGGCGCTGTTGTTGTCCACGTCGCGGCCGGTCATGTCGTTTATTGTGAATCCGTCGCGCCTGGAATAGCCGGCGCCGATGCTGCCGGCTGCTGTTCCAGTGCCGATGGGGCCCCCGGAGGAGACTCGCGTTGTGAACAGACCGTAGTCACCGCCCGAAAGCGAAACCACGGTCTCAGGATCTCTCGTCGGCTGGCGTGGGAGGATGTTGATCACGCCGCCAAGTGTGTTCCGGCCGTAGAGTGCGCCCTGGGATCCGCGCAGGAACTCGATGCGGTCGACATCAATCAACTGCTGGTTTGCAGTGACATATGAGAGCTGCGGTACGCCGTCAATGCATGTCGTGACGGCCGGACTGTTTCGTCCTGAACCGATTCCACGCATGAAAGGAAATGTCAATCTTCGAACAGAGAAGTCACTGAGGGTGAGGTTCGGGATGTAGCGGGCGGCGTCGCGCAGGTTTTGAACTCCGGACCTTTCGAGCGTGTCGGCCGTCTGGATTGTTACGGCGCCTGGTACCGATTGCAGCGGTTCAACCCACTTTCGGGCGGTAACCTCTATCATCAGGTTTGTCCTGATACCGGATGCGGGCTGGTTGGTGGTTGCCGTTTGTGCGAATGCACCTTGGATGGCTGATGCAGCGATAATAGCAGCAGTGAAAAGACGATGGTTTGTCTTCATTTGCATACTCCCTATCTCAGTCTTATATGCTTGGAAATCATCTGGCGATCAAGATGAAATTGTCGCATGCTACACTGCGCTTGGTGAGCGTCCAAGCGTTATTTACTGTTTGTTATTGCCGTATTGAGTGAGCAGGGATACCTTTTTTGGTGTGTGTGGTTGATTATTCTTGGACATGGATTATTGGAGGAATGATGAAATGAATAGTGTAACAAAGACCGTGGCTGGAGTTCTCTTTGCAGTGCTTGTCGGTTGTTCAAGCCTTCTTGCGCAGGGCAAGCTGGATCTGCCGCAGTGGCGCGGAGTGGATCGAAATGGCCTGTCCGCCGAGAAAGGCCTGCTCAAAGCGTGGCCGTTGAACGGACCTGCGCTGGCATGGGAGGCGAAGGATCTCGGGATCGGATATTCGGGTGTCTCCGTTGTGAAGGGAAAGATCTACACAATGGGTGATGTCGACGGCAAGAGCGTTGTGATGGCCCTGAATGAGGCTGATGGCAGTCGGATATGGGCAACAAAAGTTGGCGCGAGTGGCGGGTACGGCGGTTATGAAGGACCGCGCAGCACACCGGCGGTGGCTGAAAACCTTGTCTACGCTTTGAATCAGCATGGCGACCTGCTTTGTGCGGACGCCGTTACCGGGAAAGAAGTGTGGCGGAAGAGTCTTACCGCTGATTTCGGAGGTGGCACGCCGGGCTGGGGTTACGCGGAATCGCCACTGATCGAGGGCGACAAGGTTCTCTGCTCCCCCGGCGGAACCAGGGGCGCTGTTGTTGCGCTGAACCGGAAGACGGGGAATGTGGTCTGGCAGAGCAGGGAGTTGGCCGACGAGGTGCACTATTCTTCGCTGATCCCTGAAACCATCCTTGGTCAAAGGCAGGTGATTCTATTTACAGCGAAGAGTGTCGCGGGAATAGCCGTGGCCGATGGCAAGATGCTGTGGCGTGCTGATCGTCCCGGCAAGACGGCGGTGGTGCCGACTCCGGTGTATGCCGACAACCAGGTTTTTGTTACCTCAGGCTATGGTATTGGCTGCAATTCATTCAAGATATCCAAGGCTGGGGACGTGTTTAAAGCCGAGCAGATCTATGCCAATGTGAACATGGTCAATCATCATGGCGGCGTGATTCTTCTTAATGGGAACATCTATGGCTTCTCTGACGGCAAGGGTTGGATTTGTCAGGATTTCAAGACTGGCGGTGTAGTTTGGTCCAACCCCGGTGTCGGCAAAGGGTCAATTGCGTATGCGGACGGGCTGTTCTACGTCCGCAGCGAGAAAGGAAAAGGCACTGTGGCTCTGATCGAAGCGACACCCAGGGCCTACGTGGAAAAGGGGCGTTTTGACCAGCCTGACCGGAGCAAGAAGAGCAGCTGGACTCACCCGGCCATCGCTAACGGCAGGCTCTACATTCGCGATCAGGGCGTTCTGCTCTGTTATGACATCAAGGGCAAGTGACAGTTTTTGCATGAGCCTTAGAATCTTCCTTCTGGATAGTTTCTCGACTGACTGGTATCCTTCCAACTGATTATCGCAATATTGCATGGAACACGAACAGCAATGGAGGTAGGTATGTTTGTCAAGAATGGCGCGCTGGTGGTATTGCTTGTTTTGGCTTCCGCGAGTTACGGTCAAACCAGTGAGAAACAGGACTGGCCTCAGTTTCGCGGGCCGGATCGTAATGGCATTTCCATGGAAACCAAGTGGAACCCCAAGGCTCTACAGGGCGGGGCGAAGGTGTTGTGGAAGGCGAACGTGGGCGAGGGTTGGTCAAGTGTCGCCATCAGCGGAGACAAGCTATTCACGATGGGCTGGAAAGGCGGCCAGGACACTGTTTGTGCGCTGAACATCAAGGATGGGACGACAGTATGGAAGTACTCGTATCCCAGCGAGAAGTGCGATTACACTGGTCCGAGGGCTACTCCGGCGACGGATGGCAAGGTTATATATTCACTCGGTGCCGGCGGCCAGATCTCCTGCCTCGCGGCCATGGACGGGAAAGTCCTCTGGAAGAAGAACCTTGTCTCGGAGTTTGGCGTCAGCACCCCGCGGTGGAATCTTGCCGGGTCGCCGGTGATTGCCGGAGATCTCCTGCTCATCAATGCCGGCGAATGCGGCCTCGCCTTAAACAGGAAGACCGGCGCGAAAGTCTGGGCGAGCGGCGCCGGCCCCGGCGGTTATTCAACGCCGGTTGTGTTCAAGCAGAACGGCAAGGAGTGCGTGGCTATCTTTGGAGCAAAGGCAGTCTACGGCTTGGAACTTGCGACGGGCAGGAAGCTCTGGTCCAGGAAGTGGGAGACCGAGTATGACGTCAATGCTGCCGATCCGATCTGCTCAGGCAGTAAAGTCTTCATCTCGTCAGGATATGACAGGGGATGTGCGCTATTGGACATCAATGGCGGCCAACCGAAGGAAGTCTGGACCAACAAGGGCATGCGCAATCACTTCAGTAGTTGCGTACTTGTCGACGGTTATCTGTATGGCATTGACGGCAATGCCGGCAATGGCACGTTGAAATGCATTGAATTTGCAACCGGGAATCAGAAATGGAGCCAGAACCTTGGTTTTGGCGGGCTGATTTCGGCGGGTGACAAGCTCATAGTCCTCAACGAGAGCGGAGATCTCTTCATAGGTAAGTTCTCGCCTGCCGGTTTCGAAGAACTGTCTTCAGCCAGGAAGATCCTTGGCAAACTCTGCTGGACGGCTCCTGTTCTGTGTCGCGGTGTGATTTACTGCCGTAATAACAAGGGCGATATCGCAGCGATTGACGTCAGCAAATAGCGCCGGCTTTGACTTTTGTCTTAGACGACGTGCGCGAGCATGGAAGCGGGACGCGGCATGAAAGATCGCATCACGGTGTTTGCAGTGTTTCTTGCAGGCATCCTGCTTTCGGCTCTTGTAATCACATGGTGGCGGCAGAACCAGGGCTGCACCATCATCATGAAGCGCCTTCCGCTTGCCGCAGAGCTTGCCGATTTTTCATCTCCGGCGACGAATGTCGAAGACGAGGTTCGAATAGGCGAGAAGTTCGCCACATTCGCCGGGGTCCCATCTAGCGGCGGCGGCACGTGGCCATGCTTTCGCGGCGCAAATCATGACAACATCGCCGCGGATGGCGCAAGGCTTGCCGATTCCTGGCCGGTTGAGGGTCCACCGGTCCTGTGGTCGGTTGAACTGGGCGAGGGTTATGCCGGACCGGTGGTGGCAAACGGATGTGTCTACCTGCTCGACTATGACGGAAGGGAGAATGCCGACGCGCTTCGCTGCTTCTCGATGGATGACGGCAGGGAGATCTGGCGGCGGTGGTACAAAGTACACGTCAGGAGGAACCACGGCATGTCGCGCACGGTTCCGGCGGTTTCGGGCGGGTATGTCGTTACGATTGGGCCGCGCTGCCACGTGATGTGCGTTGATTCGAAGACCGGAAATCTCAAATGGGGCATCGACCTCGAAAAGGAGTGGGGCACGTCGGTGCCAATGTGGTACACGGGTGAGTGTCCGCTTATCGAAGGAAACCAGGCGGTTATTGCCGTCGGAGGGACGGCTCTGCTTATCGGCGTGAATCTTGAAACCGGCAAGGTGCTATGGCAGACACCCAACTCGAAGAAGTGGCAGATGTCGCATTCTTCAGTGGTGCCGATGGAATTTGGTGGTAGGAAGATGTATGTCTATTGCGCGCTCGGCGGTATTGTCGGCGTATCCGCTGAAGATTCGGATCGTGGTGCGGTATTGTGGGAGACAAAGGAATGGAATCACCAGGTTGTTGCTCCGGCCCCGGTTCCAGTTGATGGCGGGCGCTTGTTTGTCACGGCAGGGTACGGGGAAGGAAGCGCGATGTTCAAGGTGACAAGCGAAGAATCCGGCGGGTACTCCGTGAAGCAGATGTACAAGCTGGACAAGAAGGTGTTCGCCTGCGAGCAGCACACGCCCGTTCTGTACAAAGGCTACCTGTACTCGATACTTCCCGCCGATGCAGGCGCGGCAAGAAAGCAGCTGGTCTGCATGAATCCGGACGGCAGGATAATGTGGACCAGCGGATCGGCGGAACGTTTTGGACTCGGGCCGTTCATGGTTGCCGATAATAAGTTGATCATCCTGGACGACAATGGAATGCTCACCATGGCCAGGGCATCAGAGAAGGGGTATGAGAAGCTGGCGCAGTCAAGGGTATTGGAAGGCAAGGAGGCGTGGGCACCAATGGCTCTGGTTGATGGTCTTCTGCTTGTGCGAGACTATGGCAGGATGAAGTGCCTGGACTTGAGAGCAAAATAATGGATTTATGAAGCAAATCCTCTGGTTGGCGATAATAGCGGTAGGCACTGCGGTCCTTGTTCTGGTCTGGGATTCGCTGCCGGACCATACCGCCTCCAGTTGTGCAACTCCGGAGATGTGCCGGTATGATCTCAGTGCCCTCAAGAAGACCGATGCCAATCTGCTGATAAAGGCTGGAATAAGCTACATCAAGCCGGCCATGTCGAACCTGACCGCTCTTGCGGTCGATGGCTCAGACAACATAGTTGTCGGTAGCCGGACAGGCGTGGAAATCCTGGACCCGGATGGCGCAAGGCTTGGCGGCTTCAAGGTGAGCGTGCCGGTGAACTGTCTGGCAGTTGCGCCAGGGGGCGCTATTCTGGTGGGACAAGGCGACCATATCGAGACTTATGACCGAAACGGGAAGAAGGAAGCAGCGTGGAGAAGTCCGGATCAGAAGACAGTGATTACATCAGTTGCAGCCTCGTCGAACTCTGTATATGTGGCAGACCACGTCAATCGAATCGTATGGCGCTTCACTCATGCCGGTGAACTCCTGGGCCGGATAGGCGATAAGGATCACGACCGAAGGAAAGATGGCTTTGTGGTGCCGAGCGCCTTCTTTGATGTGGCCGTCGCGGCTGATGAATCGGTGTGGGTGGCGAATCCCGGAGAGCACAGGCTTGAGCATTTCACCGCGGATGGGAGGTTTCTGGATTGCTGGGGCAAAGCCGCTCCGGAAGCCGATGGTTTCTGCGGGTGCTGCAACCCGTCAAACTTTGCGATTGCGCCTGACGGTTCTTTTGTGACCAGCGAGAAGCACACCGTACGCGTAAAGATTTACAATGCCGCCGGAGGGCTGAGGGGAATCGTCTGTGGCCAGGAAGAATGGGAAAAGGATGCGGTTGGACTGGATCTGTCCGTTGATTCCAAGGGCCGTATCATGGTGCTCGACCCGCAGGCCGATGTTGTAAGAGTCTATTCGACAGGTCAACCACGCAGGTAGGAACAAGTATCTTAAATGTGCCCATGACAATGCAGAACGACAAGACAGCGATTGCCAAGCCGATGAGACGGCGTGATTTTCTGCGCAGCACCGTGCGTGGAGTCTTCCTGGCTGCTCTTGCGGCGCTTGGCGGGCGGGCGTTTCTGATGCGGCGTTGTGCGTTGCCGGGTGGTGCTGATAACGGCAGGGCCTGCGGCAGTTGTCCAGACCTGGCGAGGTGTGCGCTTCCGGCAGATGCCGGCGCGCATACCTCCGTCGCTCGACGCATGGTCTGGCAACTGGATCCCGCGAAGTGTATTCAATGCGGCCGGTGTGCGACCAACTGTGTTCTCACGCAGTCTGCCGTGAAGTGCATACACCGCTTTGAAATGTGCGGATACTGCAAGCTCTGCTTCGGCTTCTTCCAGCCAGGGACGCCAAGGCTTACGAGCGCGGCTGAGAACCAGACATGTCCGACCGGTGCAATAAAGAGAAAGCTGATCGCGTCGCCATTCTATGAATACACGATCGAACAGGATCTTTGTGTCGGGTGCGGTCGATGCGTGAAGACTTGTGGCGCCTTCGGAAACGGGTCGCTTGTCCTGCAGGTGTGCCACGATCGATGTGTCAATTGCAATGAGTGTTCCATAGCACGGAACTGTCCCGCCGGGGCGTACACCCGTGTTCCAGCCGACCAGCCATATCTTTTCAAGCCGGGACAGGAAAGAACGAAGGAATTGCCAGACCGTCATGTCGATGAGGTGTTGACATGAGATTAATTGCCGTCGCAATCCTGTTTCTGCTGTCGGCAGTGTCGTCGTTTTCAGAGAATCGCTTCCCAAGGCCTCAGTTTGAGAATGGCTACGTTATCCCGGAGTCCACGGTGGCTGTCGCCAGATCGGCGCGGTTCGAGATGCTGGATGTGGGAGTCCTGTTTCTTGCATTGTCGGCTGCGGCATGGCTGGTGTTGAAAGAGAGGTCGCGGCGAGGTGTCTTTCTCCTGACGGTCTTCTCCGTGATATACTTCGGCTTCTGGAGGAAGGGATGCATCTGTCCTGTGGGATCGATCCAGAACGTGACGCTCTCGCTGTTTGACGGCCAGTATGCGCTGCCGCTGGCGGCCGCCGTTTTCTTCATCCTTCCGCTGGTGTTTACCCTGCTGTTCGGCCGGGTGTTCTGCGCGGGTGTGTGTCCGCTTGGCGCTGTGCAGGACCTGATGGTACTGTTCCCGTTGAGGGTTCCGCGCTTTCTGGCAGTGATCCTGAGTCTGATTCCATATGTCTACCTCGGGCTCGGAATTCTTTTTGCGGCAACCGGTACGGCATACGTGATTTGCCGGCTGGATCCGTTTGTGCCTTTGTTCAGGTTTGGAGGCGACCTGCCGATCATGCTGACCGGTTTGGGCCTGCTTCTCCTGGGGGTGTTTGTAGCCAGGCCGTATTGCCGCTTTCTCTGTCCGTATGGAGTTCTGCTGAACTGGGCATCGAAGCTCTCGAAGTGGCGTGTGACGATAACGCCCGACGAGTGTGTCAAGTGTCGGTTATGCGAGACAGCCTGCCCGTTCGATGCGATACGGGCGCCAAATGTCGAACAGGCACCGGAGAACCGGGCTGCCGGTGCCAGCAGGCTTAGAGTGCTTCTCTGTCTGTTGCCGGTGCTGATGTTTACTGCCGGGTGGGCCGGGTCGCGATTGGACGTGGTTCTTGCCAGGATGAACCCGGTGGTGCGGCTTGTGGAAACGCTTCGCGGCGGCGACGAAGCGACACAAAAGGCGATGGCTTTCGAAGTAGAGGCTTTCGGCGGCAGCGGAGCCACAAGAGAAGACCTGGCAGCGAAGGCGGATGTGGTGAAGAAGCGTTTTCGCACGGGCGGGTGGATACTTGGCGGATTTCTGGGTGCGGCATTCGGAATCAGTCTGATCGGCTTGTCAATACGGCGGACCCGCGGTTCGTACGAGCCCGACAGGGGCGCATGTTTGAGTTGCAGCCGCTGCTATGTGTCGTGTCCGAAAGAGCATGTGCGGCTGAAGAAGTCCGGTCAATGGAGATGATATGATGACAGGTCGAGAAAACAGATCAGCTTTGTACTATCGAATTGTCTGCGCTATTGCCGTCGTTGCTGTTGCCTTCAGTGCGGTCATGGGCATTTTGATGGTCTCTAATCTGCTCGCTGTCAGGACTTCGTCGCCTCTTGATCTCACCGTGATTGACCAACTACGCGCCACGCTGAAGGAAAATCCGGCGAATGATGCCGTAAGGACAAGAATCAGGGACTTGGATCTGGTGACAAGACGATACTACTTCTCGGGGCTTACCTCATTGCGCACCGGCAGTTTCGTGCTGTTGCTTGGAGTTGCGATTGCGCTGGCGTGCCTGAAGACGATGGTAGTGCTGAGGCGCAGGCATCCCGATCCTCGCAACCAGCACGCATTTGCTGAGGATCTGGAGTCTTCTGCCACCGCAAGGTTTGCCATAGCTGGAATGGCGGTTGCGCTGCTGACGATGGCAATCGTGGTTGGTTTTCTTGAAAAGCCAAAGCCTGATATTGCCGTGGGGCCGGTGCGGCTGTTCAGCCCGGTGGATGCCATGACGAACTGGCCCGGGTTCCGCGGTACGGATGGAGGAGGGGTCTCGGCGTTCAGCAATCTCCCGGCTGCGTGGGATCTGAAGACAAGCAATAATGTCCTGTGGACAGCCAGTGTGCCACTTCCGGGGATGAGTTCGCCTGTTGTGTGGGGAAACAGGGTATTTCTGACCGGTGCGACGGACACGAAGCGAGAAGTATATTGCTATGATCTCGCCACAGGCGTCCGGCTTTGGCAGGCCGTTGTCAATACGGCCTCAGACGGTTCAAAGAAAGTCCCAAAGGTCAATGGCGATACCGGCTTTGCGGCTTCAACTCCTGTTACCGATGGCGTGCAAGTGTACTCAATCTTTGCCAACGGTGATGTTGCGGCCATTGACTTCTGCGCCCAGCCGATATGGGCTGCGGATCTCGGTATGCCGGAAAACAAGTATGGTTACTCGGCGTCCCTTGCGTTGTACGGTGACCGGGTACTGATCCAGTTCGATCGCGATATCGACAAGGGAGGAAAGTCACAATTGGTGGCAATTGACGCGGCAACGGGCAAGACGGCATGGAGCTCTGCCAGGCCCGTTCCCGATTCGTGGCCTTCGCCAGTGGTGGTGAACACCGATGCGGGGCCCCAACTGCTGACGGTGGCGCAGGAGTGGATCATCGCATACAATCCTGGTACAGGCGGTGAAATCTGGCGTGTAAAATGCAACGGTTCGGATGTGGTTCCGACGCCAATCTATGCAGGCGGACTGGTAATAGCGGTGGTTTCTCATGATGCGGTATACGCGATACGGCCTGACGGGCTTGGCGATGTGTCCAGCACCCATGTTGCATGGAAATCCGAGGACGGCGTGAGCGATGTGGCGTCGCCCGTCAGCGACGGAAAACTTGTTTTTCTTGCGCATTCCGAAGGCACGGTGACCTGTCTTGATGTCAACACCGGGGCAGTTGTCTGGGATAAGAGTCTTCCTCATCAATTCTACGCTTCGCCAGGCCTTGCCGGAGACATGCTCTACCTTGTGGCGCGCAATGGTGAAGTGCTGATTCTGAAGGCCGGACCGAAGTACGAGGAAATGGGCAAGGCAAGTCTAGGTGAGCCAAGCGATTGTTCGCCGGCCTTTGTCAACGGTCGTGTGCTTATGCGCGGCACCACAAATCTGTTCTGCATAGGTGTGGACAAATGACAGACAAGATCGACATGAGCGCAGTGGAAGCGGCTGTTGCGGAATGCGGCAGTACGGCCGCCGCCGTTATTCCCATTCTCCAGCGGATTCAGGCCCACTACCGCTATCTGCCCGAAGCCGCACTGCGACGCGTGTGCGAGCTGACGGACATCACGCCCGCCTCGATTGCCGGCGTCTCGTCGTTCTATTCGCAATTCCGGCACCGGCCGGTTGGCCGGCATATGATCAGCGTTTGTCATGGCACTGCTTGCCACGTGAAGGGTTCCGGTCTTATTCACGACGCGCTTGTGCGGCATCTCGCGATCAAGGATGGCGATGACACTGATGCGGGCGGTATGTTTACCGTCGAGAAGGTTGCTTGCCTCGGATGTTGCACGCTGGCCCCGGTTATCAGGATTGACGGTGTCACGTACGGCCACCTTACTCCCGACACTGTGCCGCGTGCGGTACGTGATTTCATGGAACTGGAGCGTCGCGAGATTGTCGGGCGCCAGACTGGCGTTGCCGGCGTGAAAACGGAGGGACTGACGGAGATAAGGATTGGCGTCGGCTCCTGCTGCATTGCCGGCGGAAGCCAGGATGTACGTCAGGAGTTGGAGGCCGAGGTCCGGCGGATGGGAGCTGCGGCTGTCATCAAGCCGGTGGGGTGTGTTGGAATGTGCCACCAGACGCCGCTTGTCCAGGTGGTTGCGCGTGACGGCGAACCGGTGACGTACGCAAAGGTGCGGGCCGGGGATGCTTCGCAGATCGTCAGGCGGCACTTTAAGCCGAGGGGTCTGCTGCGCAAGGTCCAGACGGGTGTGGCCATTGCTGTCGAACGTCTGCTGACAGATGAAACATGGGAGCCGGTGAACCGGTACGCCATTGACGTCAGGGACACCCAGGTCTGTTCGTTCCTCGGCAGGCAGAAACGCATAGCCAGCGAGTGGTGCGGCGATCTTGATCCGCTCGATATTGACGAGTACGCCGCTCACGGTGGCCTTACGGCCATGAAGAAGTGTCTCGGGGAGAACAGGCCTCAGGAGGTGATCGAGGCTGTGACGCGGTCGGGTCTACGCGGACGCGGCGGGGCAGGTTTCCCGACCGGCCGAAAATGGTCGCTCGTCCGCCAGGCAGCGGGGGATCCGAAGTACATAGTCTGCAATGGCGACGAGGGTGATCCCGGTGCGTTCATGGACCGCATGCTCCTCGAGTCCTTCCCGTACCGGGTGCTTGAAGGTATGGTGATTGCCGCCCATGCAATCGGGTGTCACGATGGACTGCTCTACATCAGGGCTGAGTATCCGCTGGCGCTTAAGCGGATTCGCGAGGCCATCGCCGTCATGACAAGCCGTGGCTGCCTTGGCGGGAACATTTGCGGCAGCGGGTTCGGGTTGACGTTGCGAATAGCGGAAGGAGCCGGTGCGTTTGTGAGTGGTGAGGAAACTGCTCTCATCGCGGCAGTGGAGGGCGGCCGCAGCATGCCGCGATTCCGGCCGCCGTACCCGGCCGAGAGTGGACTCTGGGGCAAACCGACAAATATCAACAACGTCGAAACCTACGCAATGGTGCCCTGGATCATCCGGAACGGACCGGAGGCTTTTTCCGCGCTCGGAACGTCGGCCAGCAAAGGAACCAAGGTGTTCTCGCTTGCCGGAAAAGTCGTGCGAGGCGGACTGATCGAAGTTCCGATGGGAATCACGGTGCGCGAGATCGTTGATGAGATCGGTGGCGGAACGGCGGGTGGAAAGAAGTTCAAGGCGGTACAGATCGGCGGGCCATCCGGTGGTTGCATACCCGCGACGCTGGCGGATGCGACTGTGGATTACGAGTCGCTGGAAGCGGCAGGTGCCATCATGGGTTCCGGCGGAATGATCATTCTCGATGAAACCGACTGCATGGTCGATATCGCACGCTATTTCATGACCTTCACACAAAGGGAGTCGTGCGGCAAGTGCACGCACTGCCGCATAGGCACGAAGCGGATGCTGGAGATACTCAGCCGTATGTGCGACGGGCGGGGTGAGCAGGGTGATATCGAAAGGCTTGAACATCTTGGAAAAACCACACGGGCCGGCAGTCTCTGTGGACTTGGGCGCACGGCGCCAAACCCTGTCCTTTCCGGGATCCGTCACTTCCGCGATGAATACGAGGCGCACATGCATGGAAGGTGCCCGTCTCTCAAGTGCAGGGGGCTCATATCATACTATATCAATCAGGATTGCATTGGCTGTACGCGATGCGCGCAGGCATGCCCGGTGGATGCTATTGAACCGGTTCCGTACGAGAGGCATGAGATACAGCAGGACAAGTGCACGAAGTGCGACACATGCAGGCAGGTGTGCCCGTCAAATGCGGTAAAGATCGGGAATGAGGTTGGCAGGGGTCACGCTGGCACGCCACGGATGTCGGGTGTGCCGGAGTGAATGGATGCAGAAGCAGTTTGCAGTCAGGACCTATCCATGAATCTGAGAATTAACGGTAGGAATGTGGCGGTTGAACCCGGGGCTACGGTACTCGACGCAGTGAGAAGCATTGGAGTCAACGTGCCTACGATGTGCCACCTCAACGGACACCCGCATTTTACGTCGTGCATGATATGCGTTGTAAAAGAGAAGACATCCGGCCGCATGTTGCCGTCGTGCAGTGCATTGGCGGCCGATGGAATGGCCATCGAGACTGACAGCGAAGAAGTGCTGCATGCGCGGAGAAACGCGCTGGATCTGTTGTTGAGCGAGCACGTTGGTGATTGCGAGGCGCCATGCAGGACAGTCTGCCCGGCGCACATGAACATACCGCTGATGATTCGCCAGATTGCCGCCGGCAGGATGCGGGATGCCATCGAAACAATCAAGGAAGACATCGCCTTGCCGGCAGTGCTTGGCAGGATCTGTCCTGCGCCATGCGAGAAGGCCTGCCGCAGGGGGCGGTTTGACAGTTCTCTTTCGATATGCCTTCTCAAGCGCGCTGTTGCGGATACGGATCTTTCAGGCAAGTCCGTGTATAGACCGGTCTGCAAGTCCGCATCAGGCAGGAAAGTTGTAATAGTCGGAGCTGGCCCGGCCGGGCTTGCGGCTGCCTGCCACCTCGCAAGGGCTGGACATGCCTGTACTGTGATTGATGATCGTGAAGAGCCAGGTGGCCTGCTCAGGTATGGGGTCCCTGATAATGTGTTGCCGCGTGAAGTGCTGGCGAAGGAGATCGACACCATCCGGGACCTCGGCGTAGTGTTCAGGATGAATACGCGGGTTGGCCGTGATATTGACATGAACCTGTTGCGAAAGGAGTTTGACGCAATTGCGCTGGCACCAGGGGAGCAGGATGCGGCAGCGGCAGCCGGGTGGGGGGTTGATGTCAATGAACGGCACGGGATCAAGGCTGACCAGCACAGCCTGGTGACATCTGACGCCAGAGTGTTTGCAGGCGGGGCAGCGGTTCAGCACGGTCGCATGGCCGTGAGATCCGTCGGGCACGGTAAGATCTTGGCTCATGCTATTGACCAGTATCTCAGCGGAAAGACCGTTACAGGCCCTGGGCGGCGATTTGATTCCCGGATGGGCAAATTGCTGGAAGGCGAGGTACTTGAGTTCATGAAGGAAGCAGACCGGTCGGCAGGCATTGAGCCGGTCGGCGGCGCAGCCCTGGGTTTCTCGGCTGACGAGGCGGCAAGAGAGAGCAGACGATGCATGCACTGCGACTGTCGCAAGGCGGATGACTGTACGCTGCGGAGCCTTTCCGAAAAATACGGTGCGACCCAGCGGCGGTTCAATGTCGAGGGCCGGCGAGATTTTGAACGCGTTGTAACGCATACCACCGTCATATATGAACCAGGCAAGTGCACGAAATGCGGCATTTGTGTCCGGATTACAGAGCGCGCAAAAGAGACGCTAGGTCTTACATTCATGGGTCGGGGGTTCGATGCTTCTGTTGGGGTGCCGTTCAATGAGGCGCTTGGCGCCGGGCTCAAGAGTACAGCCGCGGAATGTGTGAAGCTGTGTCCGACCGGCGCGCTTGCGTTCAAGAAATGAATATGAAGATTGTCCAGATAATACCCGGTGTCGGTGACACGTTCTATTGCCAGAACTGCATGCGGGACAAGGAAGTTCTGCGAGAACTCAGGGCCCGCGGACATGACGTGGTGCTCGCGCCCATGTATCTGCCTGTATTTGCGGAGAGTGACGACATCGGCGCCAGCACCCCGGTCTTTTACGGTGCGGTAGGAGTCTACCTCTCCCAATACTTTCCTGGAATTGCCAATGCGCCGCGATGGTTGAAGCGGTTGATTGATTCGAGGCGCTTGCTCACCTGGATTGCGAGGAAGGGAGGCACAACAAGCGCAGCCGGGCTGGAAGGAATGACGCTCTCGGTTCTGAATGGCGAGAACGGTGGGCAGAAAGCGGAACTGGATCGTTTGGTGTCCTGGTTGCTGCACGAGGGAAAGCCTGACCTGGTACACCTCTCAAATGCGCTCCTGATCGGGCTCGCCGGGCGGATAAGGCGTGAACTGGGCGTGCCGGTGATCTGTTCCCTGCAGGATGAGGATTCATGGATAGACTCAATGGAGCCCGGTGCCGGAGGGAAGGCTTGGGAATTGATAGCGGAGAAATCATCCGGCATTTGCGCGTTTGTCCCCGTAAGCGAATACTATGGCAGGTTGATGCAGGAACGCCTGAAGCTTGGCCCTGAGAAATTCAATGTCGTTCCAATAGGCATTGATACTGATGGATACGGTGAATCCATGTTGTCGCCGGGGCAGCCGACCATAGGCTATCTCTCCAAGATGAGCGAATCGCTGGGGCTGGAGGTTCTCGTTGATGCGTTCTTGATTCTCAAGGCGAAAGACAGGCTGAGAAACCTCAGACTCAAGGTCATGGGCGGGCAGACTCCGGAGGACAGGCTCTTCCTGCAGCGCCTCGTCCGCAAGCTGGCCTCGAGAAATGCGCTTGGCGATGTGGAATTCTGTCCTGGCTTTGACCGGCGCAGTCGAATGGCATTTCTCAAGTCCCTCTCGGTCATGTCGGTTCCAATGCCGCATCCGGAGGCGTTCGGGATGTTTATTGTCGAGGCGCTGGCGAGCGGAGTGCCGGTTGTCCAACCTCGGATCGGCGCATTTCCTGAACTTGTTGAAGGCACCGGTGGGGGGATATGCTACGAGCCGAACAACGCGGCTGCCCTGGCTATGGCTCTCGAGAGCCTGTTGCTTGATCGCGACCGTTCGCTCCAACTTGGTCGCGCGGGCCGGAAGGTTGTCATCGAGCGATTCGGCGTAAAGAATACTACTGACAGTATGATGAATGTTTACCGTAAGTGTCTTGCCCGTTGATGACGGGACTGAGAGTGGTCAAAAGGCATGAAACTCTGTTCTGCTATTACAATTCTTCTTATCGATGCAATGCTTGGCGGTGCCTTTGTTGCTGTTGCCGCGGAGACCAACACCGCACCCTTCTGGCCCATCTATCACGGCGATGCCGCGTTGTCTGGCATAACCGGCGCGAATGTGCCCGACAGGCTGAAGATTCAATGGCGATTCAAGGCCGGGGCGGCTGTTTCAGCGCCGCCGGTAGTGGGGGGCAACATGATATTCTTCGTTGCTGAAGATGGTCATTTGTATGCTCTATCGCTACAAGGACAAAAGGTGTGGGAGAGGAGAATAGATGTTGAGCCAGCTGGTGCAGATGGCAAGACTGAACCGGCCGGGAAGTTCTTCACAGCGCCTCTGTATGTTCGCGATATTGTGTTGGCTGGGTCTGACGACGGATGGCTGTACGCGATAGAGTCGGCTACCGGAAGGACACGCTGGAGGTACAAGGTGGGAGGCAGCATCAACAGCACGGCGAATTGGCTGGAGCCGGACGGCGATAGGGGATTTAGAATCGTGGTCATATCCCGGTGGGACGGAGTTGTTCACTGCATTGACCTGGCCTCAGGACGGGCGCTTTGGGTGTCGCGTGATGTTGGCGAGTGCGACGGGACCCCGGGGGTCGGTAGCGACTTTGTGGCATTTGGTGGTTGTGACATGACCCTGCACATCCTGTCAGCTTCAAAGGGTGATGAGGTTGGCGCTGTGGCATTGTCAAAGGACCAGTATGTGGCTGGTGGTGTCGCCATAAGCGGCGACATGGTATTTGCAGGCACCTATAATGGTTCTATTGTGTGCGTGGACGCCGGAAAGAAGAAAATTGTCTGGTCGAATAGAGTGGCGAATGGAGAGATATTTGCCACACCGGCCGTAACAACCGACCGGGTCGTTGCCGGATCATATGACGGTCTCGTTTACTGTTTGGACAGAAACGATGGCAAGAAAGTGTGGAGTTTCGAGGCAGGCGACGCCGTACTTTCGCCGGCAATTGCGGCGGGGGACAAGGTTGTCGTGGCGGCGGGTGGGGTTCTGTATGTCCTGAGATTGAAGGACGGCGGCAAGCTCTGGGCCGCCAGTTCCGGTGATGCTATTTCTTCGCCTGCCATCGTTGACGGCAAGTTGATTGTCGGGACCGACGAAGGATTTGTCATCATGTACGGGGATGCGATGCCGGCGAAGTGAGCTGTGGGGAGACATAAATGCTTGTGCTTGAAAACGTGAACAAGATCTATCCTTCCGCGGGGGACGGCGGTCTACAGGTGTTGAGAGACGTCAACCTGGTGGTTGGGGCCGGACATACCGCGGCCATCGTTGGTCCGTCCGGCTCAGGCAAGAGCACGCTGCTTAACATCATCGGAACGCTCGATAGGCCGACATCCGGCAACGTGAATCTCGACAGTCAGGATCTGCTCAGTCTGAACGAAAGAGAGCTGGCTGAAATCAGGAACAGGAAGATAGGCTTTATCTTCCAGTTGCACCATCTTCTCCCGCAGTGCAACGTGCTTGAGAATGTACTGGTGCCGACGCTGGTGAACGGCGAAGGCGCAGGAATTGAGAAGCGCGCCCGTGAATTGATTGAAGATGTCGGGCTTTCAGGGCGGCTCGATCATCGGCCCGGCGAATTATCGGGAGGGGAGCGACAGCGGGTTGCTGTAGTGCGGGCAATGATCAACAGTCCGCAGCTGTTGATTGCCGATGAGCCGACCGGCTCCCTTGACCGGACCGGAGCGGATAAACTGGCGGACCTGCTTGTGCGAATGAATAAGCAGCACGGCGTGGCAGTGATCGTGGTTACACATTCCATACCCCTGGCAGAGCGGATGGAAACTGTCTATGAGCTGTCTGACGGGCGGCTGACAAAGCTGGCAATGGGCACTGGCAAGACGCGGCTGCAAGGCTGATACCACCGCCTGCCTGCTCTTATGGCTGCAGTAGAAAGGCCAGGAAAGCATTACATGACAAGACTCCGGCTGAGTATCCGCAGCGCAATATTCTACTGGCGGTCTCACTTGAGCGTTCTGGTTGGCACTGCTATTGCAGGCGCCGTCCTGGTTGGCGCTATGGTAGCCGGCGATTCGGTGAAGTACAGTCTTCGGCAGACCGCACTCCTGCGTCTTGGAAGTATCCATTATGCCATGAGCACGCCGGGACGGTTCTTCAGGCAGGATCTTGCGGACCGGCTTGAAGATAGAACCAGGACCAGGATGGCCCCGGTGTTGCTCTTGCGCGGGATTGCGATGACACGGGCGGACGGAGTGTCTGGGAACATGCGTTCTGGCGGGCCAGTTCGTGGCGACGGCGATTCAGAAGGCAGTGGCGATTTCAGGCAGATCAATAATGTTCAAGTCATCGGCATCGACGATAGATTCCTGGCGTTAGCCGGCGGCAACGGCACCGCACCTGGCGATGACGAGATTGCCATCAATGGAAAGCTGGCAGCCGCGCTTGGTATTAAAGCAGGCGATCGGCTGTCCGTTCGTATCGGCAAGCCATCGCTATTTCCGAAGGATGCGCCACTCTCGTCGCAGGATGATGACGACACGAGCCGCAGATCACTTATTGTGTCGAAGATTGTACCCGATGACGAACTGGGACGACTCGGTCTCGCGGCCAATCAAGTTGTTCCGTACAACGCGTTTGTGGGTCTGAAGTGGCTACAGCAGGTGGCGGATGTGCCTGGAAGGGTCAACCTGCTGCTGGCAGGCGCAAGCGAAACCGCACCTTCGAGAGATTTAAATGAGGCCATCGGGAATGTATGGAGAATTGAAGACGCGGGGTTGATTCTGCGTGAAATGTCCGGCCAGGGGCTTATTCAGCTCGAAAGTGACCGGATATTCATGGATCCGGCAGTTTCCAGTGCTGCTCTTCGTGCGGGTATCCCCGATTGTGAGTCGACGTCAGTTGGCGCTCTTACCTATCTGGTAAATTCCATATCGATGGTTACAAATGGAGTGACCACGGCTACGCCCTATTCGTTTGTAATCGCGCTCTCCCCGTCCACAAATCGCAGGCTTGGGCCTGTTTCGCATGACATGGCGGATGATGAGATCATCGTGAACCGATGGCTTGCCAACCAGTTGTCCGCCCGGACTGGCGACACCGTCAGGGTTGCTTACTATGAACTCATATCGGTCAACAGGTATATCGAGAAGAGCCGGCTCTTCCGGGTCCTGCGTATCCTCGAGATGGATGATATAGCGGGAGAGAAGGATCTGGGGCCGAAGTTTCCGGGTTTGGCCGATGCGGACCGGTGTGCGGAGTGGGATATCGGTATGCCGCTTGATAAAGACAAGATCAGAGACAAGCCAAACGAAGCCTACTGGGATGCGTATCGCGCTACGCCAAAGGCGTTTATCACACTGAAGGCCGGACAGGCAATGTGGGCCAACAGGTTTGGCAACTTGTCGGCTGTGCGATATGCTGCCAGCCCTTCGGGCCGCGACGCGATTGCCGAGAGACTGAGGCGCAGGCTTGATCCAGCCGACGCGGGACTGAGTTTTGTTCCGGTCCGGGCGCAGGCTTTGAAGGCGGCTGATGATGCGATGGATTTCGGGCAGTTGTTTCTCGGAATGAGTTTCTTTCTTATCGTCGCCGGTTTGATGCTCACTGGATTGCTGTTTGCGTTCGGGGTGCAGCAGCGTGCGGCGGAGATGGGTGTGCTGTTTGCGGTTGGATACCGGCCGACTCATGTCCGGCGGCTCCTGATGACGGAGAGCTGCTTTGTTGCCGGTCTCGGGGCCGTTGCAGGCGCTCTTCTAGGAATGCTTTATTCGAAGCTCTTGATATTTGGACTGGCGAACTATTGGCAGGGGGCAGTGGCCAGCTCTGCTATCTGGTACCATGCGGACCCGGTTGCGGTGCTGAAAGGTACGTTGGCGTGTTTCGTATGTGCGATCATGTCCATGGCAGTTGCGATGCGATGGCAATCGGCAAGGCCGGCGCGCGAGTTGCTCTCTGGTGATGCGTCGCTCTCTTCGGTTCTTGGGCCCGGAGAGAGGAGTCATGGAGGAAGGATCTCGATCCTTTCCATGGCCGGAGCAGTTGCGGCTATCGGCATCATTGCGAATGCGGTGATGACAGGCAGGTCCAATGCGGTCCCAGCCTTCTTTGCGGCCGGGGCTTTGCTGCTGCTTTCCGGGCTGGGCTTGATCAGGCAGGTGCTGATCCATCTGGAACGGACCGGGGCCGCGCTTACTGTTACGGTTCTTGGCATACGCAATGCCTGCAGACGGCGTGCGCGGAGCGTAACCGTCGCGGCGCTCCTGGCCTGCGGCTGTTTCATGGTCTTTGCGGTCTCTTCGATGAGGGAGGATGTCAGTACGGACTCCGCCAGACGTTCATCAGGCACTGGTGGTTTTGCCCTGTTCGGCGAATCGACACTTCCCTTGCGGGTGGATCTGAACAGTGTGGAGGGAAGAAAGAAGCTGAGGCTCACCGGAGTTCAATCCATCAAGAACGCCGGTATTGTATCGTTGAAGGTCAGGGATGGTGATGATGCCAGTTGTCTAAACCTTAACCGGGCTCAGACACCGCGACTTATTGGCGTCGATCCGGGTAACTTTTCGCGGCGCGGTGCATTTGCGAGAAGGGAATCCGGCGCGCAACTCTGGGGTATGCTCGATGAGGCCTTGCCTGATGGCGTTGTGCCGGGTCTTGTCGGTGACGAGAATACCGCCATGTGGGGGTTGAAGAAGAAGGCCGGCAGGCAGAATGGCGATGTGATGATCTTCAGAGATGAGCATGGTGCCGAGTTCAAAGTCAAACTTGTGGGCAACCTGCCGATGCGGCTGTCTGTCTTCCAGGGATCGGTTCTTATTCCTGCTGGAGCTTTCTCCGCGAAGTATCCTTCTGAGAGCGGGTACAGAATGTTCCTGTTCGATGTGCAGGCAGGGGCAGAGAATGCCGCGAAGGCTGTGCTGTCCGGAAGACTTGGCAAATATGGTTTCAACGTTGTTTCAACCGTTGACCGGTTGCGTGAGTTCTACGCCGTTGAATCGACTTACATGACAATGTTTCTTGTGCTCGGCGGGCTTGGTTTGCTCCTGGGAAGCGCTGGAATGGGGATTGTTGTGATGCGCAATATCTTCGAAAGACGTGATGAGCTGTGTTTGCTCAAGGCTGTTGGTTATTCGAATGCGCAACTACGTGCAGTTGTCCTGACAGAGCATTTGCTCATACTGGCAATGGGCATGACGCTTGGCATATTGTCATCACTGGCGGCGATGTGGCCGGCTCTCTCAGCGCCCGGGGTCAGGCTGCCATTGATCACGATGTTCCTGCTCTTCGGCGGCATCGTCCTGTTTAACCTTGTGTGGATGATGGTCGCCACTCGACTTGCGCTCCGCAGTCATGATCACCACACGATGAGGATTGAGTGACTGAATGCATCCGGCAGGGGATAGGGCTGATATCTCAGCTTCTCTTTTCGATCTGGATCAGGAGGTGCTCGAAGATGTATGCGTGAAACGGCAGGACCGCGTACCAGTAGACGTGCCCGAAGAAGGTCCTGGTATCATAGTAGGCGTGCACCGACAGGCGGTTCTTTCCGCTCTCCGGATCTATCCTGAACTCCAGCCATGCCCGGCCAGGGAGCTTCATCTCCGCGCGAAGCAGGAGTCTGGTATTTGGTACAAGTGTTTCGACGCGCCAGAAACCAATGACATCATTTACCCGCAGGCTGGAAAGACTCCTCCGGCCACGTGCAGTGCCAACTCCCATAAGCAGACTGTCCAGCATTCCGCGTGCCCGCCACATCCAGTTCCCATGAAACCAGCCTTCTGCCCCCCCGATTCGGCAGACTGATCGAAACAACGCCTCTCTTGGTTTCATGGTCATGAGCGAACATTCCGCCTTGTACCGCGGTGGTGATGCGAGTTCGTGCAGCTTGATTGAAAGTTCGTGGGCAGGCGGATAGGCATCGGACCATCGCGTGTATACGACATCCTGGTCTTCGCGTGACATGGCTCTGACAATGGCATCCCTGTACGAAAGCATCTCGAACGGAAGAACATCGGTTATGCGGTTGTCGTTGCAAACGACATCATTCTTCAATCCTTCCATGAGGCTTCGTGTTATGGGTGCCGGGACCGGGGTGAGCAGCCCGGCCAGATATGCGTAGAGTCCGACCCATGACACCGGGGAGAAGAGAAATAATCTCTTCTTTCCAAGTATCTCGGCAAGGATCTTCAGCATCATCTCGTAGGTCAGGACATCCTGTCCCCCTATGTCAAATGAGATTCCAGATGTCTCCGGCTTTTCCAGTACGCCGACCAGGTACTTGATTACATCCCGTATGCTGATGGGCTGACACTTCGTGTGTCCCCATCTGGGTATCAGAAGGATGGGAAGCCGGCGCACCAGGTGCTGGATAATCTCATACGAGGCGCTTCCGGAGCCTATGATGACCGCGGCGCGGAGCGCCGTAGTCGGAACGGAACCGCTTCCTAGCTCCTCGGCTACATGTGCCCTGCTCCGCAGGTGCGGAGAGAGAAAGGTCCTGACATCGCCAAGGCCTCCGAGATAGATGATACGTCTAAGACCGTTCTTTTCGGCGGCAAGTCTGAAAGTCATCGCGTTGGCAAGATCTGTCGCCTCGAACTCTTTTGGGCCGAGAAGGAGGGAATGTATTAGATAGTAGGCGGTATGCACGTCCTTAAGCGCCAGGGCGATTGAAGCCGGATTCGAAGCGTCGGCCACAACGACCTCGGCATGAGGCCAGCGTTCTGCATATTCTGTGGAAAGTCCCCTGACCATTACCCTGACCCGGTATCCCCTCGCTAGCAGTTCCGGGATAAGTCTGCCGCCGATGTATCCGGTTCCACCTGTAACGAGCACGATTCCAATTGATGCGTCAGGCGTGGATGGCAGATCCTGGCAGTAGAGCCGGCCCTCTTCAGGCTGATAGGTGCTGTCAAGAGACGGCGGCTTCGGGTAGGCAGTGGTCGCTGATAGAACTTCCTGGTTGTTCATGCTGTGACTTGAAATCATTTCGTCATCACCAAAACGGACATCATGGCAATAGACCAAAGAATGTCGGGCGGAACATGGCGCTCGCATGTGGCGTCAAAAAGCAGGTCAGCTCTGGCCGCGAACTCGTCGTCTTCACGCCAGAACACCAGGATGACCGGGATGCGTGGCAGTGGCAACAGCGACACCGCGGCATCACCGTGCGACACTTGCTGCCCTCCGAATCGCAGGCCCTGCCGCATGAATCCTCCCGCATCCCGGCCGTATCTCGATGCCACCGATTCCAGCGGCAGCACGTGTGAGCCGTTGAAGTAGATGGCGCCCACTTTGAGGTCGGACGGCCTGACTAACCGGCCTGACGGGGCACACGCCTGCGCCCTGATCAGGTGATGCAGGATGGACAAGCGCGAAAAATATGCAATCTTTGTCAGGATCAACTCACTGTCAGGACTGATCCAGGTTATGGTCCTCTGACCCGGCGCTACAGTGACCGGCGTGCCGAACAATTTGACGGTAAAGGTGTGGTCAACGGGATTGAAGCTCGAGAGCGACCTCTCGCACACATCCAGCGGATCCAACGCGGAAAGGAGTTCCCAGGCGTGATCTTCACCATTCATGCCAGTCTCTCAAAAGCGGCAAATGCCGTTGTTCCAGCAAAACCACCCGCTTCGTAACCCCGCCGAGTGAGGTCGCGCGGCCTACATTGCGGCCCTGTGATCGTGGTGATGCTGCCCGTGAAAATGTTGATCGTCGACGCCGCTTGGAACTGCAATCCCTGTCTTTCTCAGGAGCGCATCGGTTGCCGACATGTTGTCAGCGGCCTGATCAAGACACTTTGCCAGGTTCTCCGCGCCATCCGCCCTGGCCAAAGTGGCCCATTTCCTGAATTCGGCTTCGTGGTTCCGGTTGTGTTCGATCCAGTGAGGCAGAAGAATGCGCAGCTTTTCAACTGTTGTCTTCGTATCCATCTCAGTCCTTTCCCGGTGTCTCTGTGATGGTGACCCTGTTGTTGAGGAAGTCAATTGCACTGATCCTCACTCCCTTGATGAGCCTGGGCTGCTCGAACATGGCGTTCACCAGAATCCCGTCTTCGGTGACTTTAAGCAGCGCCGCGTCTTCCAGGATCACCTCCATCTTGTCGTCATGTTTCAAAACGATGCTCATCTGGCACATGGAACACCTCTATTCCTTAACTACGCCGTATCAGGGACTGCTCACAATATCCTCGTCAGGCACGGCGACAGAGCGCCGTGGCTACAGCGGAAATCCCTTTACTGTAGCTTGCTGTCTTAGACCGCTATAATACGTCCGCAATGCGTGTATACAGAAACGCTATTGTCGCGGAGAAATCCACAAAGGGTAATGCCCAATTGCGCTGCCGCATCGACCGCCGCCCCGGTGGGCGCCCCGACAGCCGCTAATACCGGTATTCTTGCCCTTGCCGCCTTTATGATCAACTCGAAACTGATCCGGCCCGATAGAAAGACAACCATGTCATTCATGGGAAGTCCGTGCATCAGGGAATGCCCGATAATCTTGTCCAGTGCATTATGCCGTCCGACATCTTCCCTTACGCATCGGATGCTGCCAGATGAATCGATCAGGGCCGAGGCGTGCGCGCTCCCTGTGGAGCAGAACAACGGCTGTTGTTCGCGGATCTTCTCCGACACCCCGTAGAGAAGTGTTGGCGTGATTTGCAGCGTGGATTCGACTTGCTCAAGCGATTGAAGCAGTCCCCGGATATCCTCCCTGCCGCACAGTCCGCATGAGGAGGTCATAATCAGGTTGCGCCGAGGTTTTTCCTTTGTTGTGGAGGTTGTCACATTGATGACGTCAGGCGCATCCTGACATTCGGTCAGAATCATTATGTCGTCAACGGATTCGATCAATCCCTCAGTAAAAAGAAAGCCTGCAACCAGTTCGCGGTCGTTACCCTGGGTGCGAAGCAATGTGTATGTCGTGCCGTCCACCTGGATGTTCAGCGGGCCCTCGGAAATCACCACATCGTGCTTGGACTGCCCCTCAGGGTGGGCCTGGTCGAACTTGATCGTCTCCACCTGCTTTACCCCCGCCTCTGAACAATTGCAGGGGGGCGCGCTCATCCGGGCACCTTTTCCAGCGCAGCGGCGCAAACCTTGTACTCAGCTGTACGTGTGATATTGTCAAATGCGTCATTCGTGAGGAAATTGGTGGGCGTCTCTTCGTAGTGAAACGGCATCCATAAAGCGCCGGGCCGGACCTTGCGTGCGATGTGCGCTCGAACAGTCAACGACCCGCGCCGGGTGAAGACTCGAACCATCTCGCCATCGCCGATTCCAAGACGCGTGGCATCGTCTACGTGCATCTCAACAAAGTTCTCCGGCTGCTTCTGTTCGATGGAAGCAGTCTTCCTGGTCATGTTGCCGATGTTGTAGTTATAGAGCGTGCGGCCCGTCGAGAGGATCATGGGGTATTTGTCGTCAGGCACTTCTGCTGGTGGCCTGTGTTTGATTACATGGAAAAGTCCAAGCCCGCGCGTGAACTTGTTTGCGTGCAGATAAGGAGTGCCGGGATGTTCCTTGTTGGGGCATGGCCACTGGAGTCCGAGTTTCTCTATGCGCGGATACGAAATGCCGGCGAAACCGGGGGACAAGGCCGCCAGTTCGTCCCATATCTCAGAGGGGTGTGCATATGACATGGGGTAACCCATGGCGGTTGCGACATCACAGACGATCTGCCAGTCGGCGCGAGCCTGACCTTCCGGCTCTACGGCCTTGCGGACGCGCTGGACCCGGCGCTCGGTGTTTGTGAATGTACCGTCCTTTTCCGCAAAGCATGCGGCCGGGAAGACCACGTGTGCGAGCTTCGCGGTTTCCGACATGAAGATGTCCTGGCAGACCAGGAATTCGAGCTTGGAAAGCTGTTCTATGATCTTCGCGCTGTTTGGTTCGCTCCGGACGAAATCCTCGCCCATCGCGTAGATCGCCTTGATCTTTCCTTCCCCGGCGCGCTCGAAAAAGTCGGTGAGCTTGCCGCCCGCGTCGATTGGAATCTTGACGCCCCATGCCGCTCCGAACTTTTCGCGCACGGCCGCGTCGGCCACTTTCTGGTAACCGGGCATATTTGTGTTCATCGCGCCCATGTCGCAGGCGCCCTGGACGTTGTTCTGGCCGCGAAGCGGATTGATGCCGGACGATTCCTTGCCGATCTGGCCGCAGAGCATGGCCAGGTTGGCAAGATTCTGTACATTCTCGGTTCCGCATGTGTGCTCGGTGATTCCAAGGGTGTAGAAGATGGAGGAAGGAGTGCCGGCAGCATACCACTCAGCGGCTTTCCGGATCAGTTCCGCATCGACTCCGCATACTTTGGCTGCTTCATCCAGCGAATAGCCAGCGAGGTTCGCATGGAAGGCGTCGAAGTTCTCACAGCGTGACCTGACGAATCCTTCGTCGTGAAGGCCATTCTTGACGATGTGATTCATCATGGTATTGATGAGGAAGTTGTCCGTTCCCGGCCTGTGCTTGATGTGGATATCCGCGTGCTTTGCCATCCATGTATCCCTCGGATCACACACGATCAGGCGGGCTCCGCGGTGTAAGGCCTTCTTCATTTCAATGCCGACAATCGGATGTGCTTCGGTCGGGTTGGCTCCAATCAGGAAAAGAGTCTGCACATTCCGGATCTCGCGGATTGCATTGGTCATTGCCCCTGAGCCCAGCGACGCTGCCAGTCCGGCTACAGTCGGCGCATGGCACGTTGTAGCGCACTGGTCGATATTGTTTGTGTGACCGGCAACGCGCGCGAGCTTCTGCATCAGATAGTTTTCTTCGTTGGTGCAGCGCGAGGAGCTTGTGAAGGCGACGCTGGAGGGTCCATGCTTGTCCCTGATTTCAGTGAGCCGGCGACCGACAAGCTCGATCGCTTCCGCCCAGGACGCTTCGCGGAAAGAACCGTTCTCCTTGATCAGTGGTTTGGTCAACCGCTCAGGAGAGTGGATGAAATCGAAGGCGAAGTGTCCCTTGACGCAGAGATTACCGTCATTGATGCCCTGGCCGGGTTGTGTGGTAACCCGGACCACGCGATTGACGCGCGGGTTCACGTTGAATTCCAGCGTGCAGCCAACCCCGCAGTATGTGCATGTGGTTGGAACCTTGACCAGATCGCGGGCTCGGCCCCGGCCCCGGGCGATCTTTTCGCGCATGGCCCCGGTTGGGCACACCCGTATGCATCCGCCGCACAGCTCACAGTCGGATTCATGCAATGGCCGCCCGTGCGCAGTATTTACTTTCATGGCAATGCCCCTGCCGTCCATGGTCAGGGCGCAGGCACCCTGCACTTCCTCGCAGAAACGCACGCAGCGTCCGCATCGAATGCATTTCTCCACGTCGTATTCGATGCCATTATTGTCCGATGTGTATGTGAGAAGCGCAGGCTCCGCGTGCTGGAATGTCCCGTAGATCCACTCCTTGGCGCCGTAGCGGTACGACAGCTCCTGGAGATCGCAGCTGCCATCCGCATCGCAACTGGTGCATGCCACCCGGTGTTCGCTCAAAAGCATCTCAAGAATGGATTTCCTGCGGTCGGCAAGCTCGGGCGACTCCGTAATAACCTTGATGCCATCGCTGACTTTGGTTGTGCATGCCAGGACCGGCGGTGCGTCAGCCGTGGCGATGTGGACCTGGCATAAGCGGCAGGATCCGACCGATTCAAGACGAGGTTCATGGCAGAGATGGGGTATGTCGATGCCGTTTGCCAGGGCGGCTTCCAGTATTGTTGAACCGGGAATGACCTCGATCTCTTTGCTGTCAATGGTCAAACGGACCATATCTCTACTCCTCACTTCTTGTATACCGCATCAACGGGGCACACTTCGTAGCAAGCGCCGCACTTGGTACATAGAGCCGAGTTAATTACGAAGGGCTTTCCGACCTTGCCGGCTGCCTGCTCCTGTTCTGTGACCTTGCCTGGGGTTTTACCGATCCGGCCTGAGATACAGGATACCGGGCAGCGCTTGGCGCAAAGACCGCAGCACGTGCATGTGTCGGGGCTTATTGCAAACGTGAGCAGGCTCTTGCAGGCGCCGGCGGGACAACGCTTCTCGTTGACATGCGCTTCATATTCCTCGCGGAAATGGCGAATTGTGGTCAACACCGGATTGGGAGCAGTTTGTCCCAGTCCGCACAACGAATTCTTCTTGATTTGCGCTGCCAGTTGTTCCAGCTTTCCGATATCATCCGGTTTCCCTTTGCCGGCAGTGATACGTTCGAGGATCTCTCTCATGCGGGTAGTGCCGATTCGGCAGGGCGGGCACTTGCCGCACGACTCCTTGGCACAGAACTCGACGAAATAACGTGCAAGATCCACCATGCAGGTGGTTTCGTCGAGCATGATCAGGCCGCCTGATCCCATGATGGCACCCACTTCTTTTACTGTTTCGTAGTCGATAGGCATGTCCAGGTATTGGGCGGGGACGCAACCGCCGGAGGGCCCTCCCATCTGCGCCGCCTTGAAAGAGGAGCCGCCCGGCCCGCCGCCGCCGATATCGTGAAAGAGCTGGCGCAGAGTGACCCCTATTGGCACTTCGACAAGACCGGTGTATTTAACTTTGCCGGCAAGCGCGAATATCTTGGTGCCCTTGCTGGTCTTGGTGCCAAGGCGAGAATACGCTTCGCCGCCCATTCTCAGGATCGAAGGGATGTTTGCGAGGGTTTCCACGTTATTGATGTTTGTCGGCTTGCCCCATACGCCGCTTTGGGCCGGGTAGGGTGGGCGAGGTCGTGGTTGCCCGCGTTTGCCCTCGATAGAGGCTATGAGCGCTGTCTCTTCCCCGCAGACAAACGCGCCGGCGCCGGGCTTGATTTTGATATCGAACTGCATGCCAGTTCCAAGGATATTGTCGCCCAACAGGCCCCATTCCTTTGCCTGTGCAATGGCGATCTTGAGGTGCTCGATGGCAATAGGATACTCGGCGCGCACGTAGACATATCCGTGTTTTGCCCCGATGGCATAGGCGGCAATCAGCATTCCCTCAAGCACGACGTGCGGGTCGCCCTCGACCACGGCGCGATCCATGAATGCGCCCGGGTCCCCTTCATCGGCGTTGCAGATCAGGTACTTGACGTCGCCTTCCGCGGCCCGGACAAGGCTCCATTTCCTGCCAGTGGGGAAGCCGGCGCCGCCACGGCCGCGAAGACCGGAGGTGCTTATCTCGTCAATCAAGGCCTGAGGCGACATTTTCGTGAGAACGCGCTCGATCATTTCGTATGCGCCTTCCGCGATAGCCGCGCCGATATCGGTGGGATCGATACGCCCGCACTTTTCAAGCACGAGCGGCTTCTGGGTGGCGAAAAACGGGATATTGGCGCGCTTTGGGATTGCGCCGTTGGGCCCCTGGAAGCAAAGACGGTCAATGATTTTGCCTTGAGCCAGCGTCATGTGCACAATATCCGGGACGTCCTCGGCTTTAGCCCCGACATACATGATGCCTTCAGGATCGATACTGATTACTGGAGCGCCTGCGCAGATGCCCTGGCAGCCGGTCTTGATCAGGGCCACTTTGCTTTCCAATCCCGCCTTCTTAATCTCCTTCACGAAGGCAGCGTGTACATCCAGCGCTCCCAGGGCCCGGCAGCCGGTGGCGCAAATACGCACAGCCCGCTTCGCCCGGCATTCCATCGCATGACGGCGGCGTTTGCGGAGTTCTTCAATCTGAGGCGTTGTTCCAGACATTGCGTATTCCCTTATCTTGCTGCGGCCCCGGCTACTTCTGTAACTCCAATCATGGTCTTGAGGATACCGACGGCCTTGTCAGGAGTCAGATTGCCGAAGTATCTGTTGTCGACGAGCATGACCGGCGAGAGAAAGCATGTGCCAAGGCAGGCAACTGTTTCCAGTGAGAACTCCATGTCGGCGGTGTTTTCGCCATCAGCGATGCCGAGATGGCCCGCGATCGATTCCAGGACCCTTGGTGCTTCGCGCACATGACAGGCGGTACCGCGGCAGACACGTATTGTGTGTTTGCCGTGCGGTTTCAGGTAGAATTGCGCATAGAATGTTGCCACCCCGTAGAACCTGGCCACAGGTATACCGCTGAGCCGCGCCAGTTCGTCCATGACGGGTTGGGGGAGGTAGCCGTAGCGCTCTTGAAGATCCTGCAGTGCGCCGATGATGTCGCCTTCGGAAAAAGGCGAATGCATCGCAATTACTTCGGCCACTGGAGTCAGGTCCAACTGTGAACCGGCTGTGTTCTTATCCTTCATGAAATGATTCCCTGATTTTGAAGACTGATGTACCGGACGCAGCCAGTGCTGAATGCAGCCACATTGTGGTACAATATCATTTCGCCGGAACCGATCAATGATAAAGCGCCTGGCCGGTGATCCACTCTTCGTCCTTGATTCCTCCATCCAGTTCGCGAGCACAGTTCCCGCCTCTGGGTTCATCTATTCCGCCAGCGAAGCAACCGATATGCTCATGAGTTCTGAAATCAGCTGTCCTTCAATGATCTTCAGTTTCCGGCGCAACACACATCGTCTATGCCCGGTGCAAATGGCCTTTCGAGCGTCGCAATCGCTGATTCGTACCGGTCCTTGAAGTGCGGTCACTATGTTGCCAACCAGGATTGTTTCCGGGCGCATTGCCAGGACAAAGCCTCCGCCGATGCCTTTCCTGGAAGAAACCATTCCTTTCCTCCCCAGTCTCTGGAGTATGCGCCTGAGAAATGCGCCTGGAATCCGGAGTTCTTTCGACAATTCCGCCGCTGAAGCCGAAGAACCATCCCGTCTTGCCAAAGACACCAGTGCTGCTATCCCGTAGTCGCTCTCCCTGGTTATCATTCTCATTCCAATGTTCCTGTCACCGCGGTGCGCTCGTGGACGATGATCATTGACTCACGCATGATCACCTGAGATTTCGGCTCCGCGTTTCGTCAGATAACTGATCCTGATCAAAGGGGACTTGCCGACGGATGATTTTGCCTTGCTCTCCTCGGCGTTCACGAGTTGATCGGCGTCGTAGAGCACCTTGAAGTTGATGCTTTCTTCAGCGCGAGGGTGGTGATGATGGCCGATGATGTCGCAGACTTCGCGGATGAAATCTTCGGTATAGTCGAGTTGTTTCAGAAGGTCTTTGGCCACGGGTGGGCCTTCGACTTCCTGGTGCTCGGCATCTGCGGAACCGAATTTGGCTTCTGCATTCTTGATGCCTATGTCGTGCAGAAGTGCGGCTGCCATAACGATGTTCGGATCCGCACCTGGCTCGTCCGAGAGTATCAACTCGGCATATTCCGCGGTTCTCTTGGCGTGCCTGATACGCCTGACGTCGGCTCCGAAGTAGCTTTCCATGGCGTTGGACAGGGATTGCTTTCTGAGCAAGGTCTTCATTTGTCTGTATTGCGCGAGCTTCTCCATGCCAACGCAATCTTTCGCATGTTTGCACCAGTCCAGGCAGGACTGCATTCCCGGCCGGAATACGGTTTTTGAGCAGGCTGGGCACTTTCCGGAGGCCTCGTCGCTCCATATTTCCACCTCAAGTTTGCAGGACGGACAACAATAGAGTTCCGGCTTCGGCTGAACCACTCCCAGACTTCCCGGACAGAGTTTGGATGACATTGCCAGTCCTTTCGTGTTCTGATCTGTCTAAATGAGACCACAGCCATCTCAATAATGCAACAATATGGTGGAACAATAGTCACGTATGATGGTGCAGGTCAGTAGAGCGGCTGCCCGAGAGTTGGGAATCCGATCGCCGGCAAGCTTATTGCGCCGTTCCTCCAACGCTGCCAACTTCACGCGCGCCTGCGAACCGTCGGCCATTTCAACGGTCTGCGTCTCGCCGGTGCCTAGATTGATCGTGGCATGGGTGATGCCGCTGCGGCAACTGGTTTGCCGGTGATAGCCATCACGAAGTCCACCAGTGCCTGGCATCGGAAAAAACCGGTCCACATGTTGTGTCCCTGGCCTGGCGAAACGATGAGTTGCATTTTGCCGCCTAGCGCTTCGTAGCGTTTCCGCATTTCGCCGGAATTTGCGTCGAGAGGGACGACCATATCGCTGTCGCCATGGATGGCGAACAGCGGCACACCCGCTTTGGCCAGCGCGGCGAGCCGGTCGATGGGATTGTGCTCTGCCAATCGTTTCGCAAACTCGTCTGCGGTCAGCCGGTAGGCACCGCTTGCTTTTTCCACACCGGGATAGCTTGCCACGTTGCAGACGGGATAGATACCCGCGAATCCGGCCACCTTGTCCGCATTCTTCACCGCCCACGCGAGTGTCATCAGCCCGCCGCGACTGCGTCCCAGCATCACGGCCTTGGGCGAAAACCCGCGCCGCTTCGTCAGCTCGTCATATAGAGCCGAGTACAACGCCTGCCCGTCCGGGCTCCCGTAAGATTCCCCAGCATCAATACCAGCAATGGCGATACCGGCCTGGGTGAAACGTTCAAACATCCATTTCTCAGCGGTACCGGGCAGATTGGGAAGCGTCGGCGCATACCAAACCCAAGGAACCGGCCGGGCGGCGGGTCTCACTGAGGGGAGAATCACAAACGCAGTTCTGCCCTGCACCAGAAAGACCTCGCCGGGCAGTGGCAGGGATTTCTGCGGCACATCGGCCGCCCGCGACGTGGTAAGCGGCGACATGAGCAGGGTTGAGAGCGCGAGGAGTTTGGACAATGCTTTCACGGTTGTGCGGTGGCCTCCCAAATATTGCGGAGCAGATCAAGGACTTCCGGCTCTGCCTGTTTCAGTTCGGCGCGGTTGAACGGATAGAAATCGTTGACGCCGAAATACGCTTCGGTCATCTCTGCGAAGAATTCCTTCTGATTGGTCGGCGCGTAGTGTTTCTCCTTGTGGCCGAAAATGTGCAGAACGGAGTCAAAGTGGCCGCTATCCACGACATGTTTCCATGCGACCTTGATACCGGCATGGTCAAAACCGAGAACCTGATCGTGGTAAGCGTGCGCCAGTTCGTGGAGCACGGCCCACGGCTGCTTGGTGTAATGCTCCGGTGTCATGAACCACTCGGCGTCGGGGATGTGCACGCATTTCGCGAGGTTCGTCGAGTACCCGTTGCTGAGCAGCCAGCCGGCACTCGGATGATACTGCATCGGCTTGAGGTTGCCGTGTGAACGGTCGAGCCAGATCGGCACCTGTTGGAGCCGCTGAACTTTGTCCGCGGACACCACGAGCTTGATCGCGAACAGTCTGTCGCCCAGCAACCGGATGGCACGCTGACCGAGGTCGGCGTCGGGGCCGCCGGCGAGCAATCGGTTGTCGATGTGGACAGTCCAGCCGTCGAGATTAAGGGTCGTGTGTGCGACCGGCTTTGCCGGCTTACCGTGGACGTCCGCAGCGTGCAACGTTGGCGCCGACGCAAGTAACAGGAACAAGACAATCCGCTTCATTTGGTTTCCCATGGTGAATCGGAACGGCGCCAAGTCATCCGGCGCACGCGTCATAAGGGACGTATCCTCACGCTGAGAATGTGTCAAATCAGGACCGGCAACACAAGCGTGACGTTGAATTGTTGTTCCGGGTGTGCGGATGACTCTCGCGGTGACTGAAATATGATGGATCCGGTCTCTCCCTGTCCTGCTGTTCAGATTTCGGAAGGCCTCTTCTACCACTTTCACGAGCTGGGTATGGGATATTACGCACCCTTCGCGAACTGATCTATTGAGTCAAAATCCATTCGTCCGCTCTCGTCTGTAAAGTGGGTATGTGTTGAAACCGTCAATGTGCCATCTGGCTGAAGCCTAAGGTTCTGGGTCATAACTGCAAACGATGGATCCCATGTGACGGTCAGGAGGTTTCCATTCTCTTGAATGGTTGCCTCTTCTTCGCCCCAAGGGCATTCACTGGGCTGGCATCTTCCCCACATAGAGACTTCCAAGCCATCTTCTAGCTCGCGAATCCGGACCCTGGTTATGCTGCGGGTGTTCAAATCCATATTATACCAGTTGCCAACAAATGCTGTGGCATTCGAGAGACCATTCTGCGTTGTACTGGCCGTAGGCTCCCCACAGCCTGAAAATAGCGCTGCAATTGACAGCACGGCAACCAATAGTGATGATTTGTATCCTTGTCTTTGTTTCACGTTATTCTCCTCTCGCATGTGTTAACGAATGTCGCAGGGGCTGGATCAGTACTACACTTTCAGTTTCCATGTGGCTCTATCCAAACAAGGTCATTTGCGCGCGATAAGTTGAGGGTCGTATCCTGCACAAGTAATGTTATACAATAACGATAACCACTACACAAAGGAAGCGAGAAGTCGAATCCTCCGCAAGAAACTGCAACTATCTCAGCAATATTTGCTCTATTGGCCTTCTTCTTCGATTTCTTTGCCATCTCCAGTCTTGCCACCTGAAAGGGGCAACGGCATTAGTTGCACAACGATCTCAGGATGCTTGGGCGACACATCCACCATTCCCTTCGGATCATCCTGCAAATCATAAATAACCAATGGCTTGCCTGCGTCCTTTGACTAGTCCATTGCGCAACACCCATTGCGGCGCGAAGCTCACAAAAGGGAAGGTTGAACCCAAACTGCTCTTTCTTAACAACTTCCCAATGGCCGCTTTTGTCAGGGCCAATACGACGGAGGAGACCGGCTTCTTGCAGTCACCGAAGATGGCACTTGACGCCATCCGCTGATATTCCAACGGCCTCAGCAAGAGTCCGCCTGGAACATTCCGGAGAGGAATGAACTATGTCCAGCATCCTTTGGGACAAACAAATGCTTTCAAATAGTTGACGCCTCTTCCGGAAAAGTCGACTTCTGAATTCCTTATGTATGTAGAGGGGCACATCGTCCCTGAGCAGAAGGAGACGAACGATTCGCAGAGCTCGAATGATCCTTCCTGAAAAGACTCGACGACCGGCGATTACAGGGGGTATTTTCGCCGACAGTGATTTCGACGCGTCAGGGCGAAAGATACCGCAGTATGTTTTGGAGATCCGGACAATGAAAAGGGTCAAAGCCAAGGTGGCGCTGGTAAGTTATTCTCCGAAGCCGCAGCAGTTGCTCGCGGCGGCGGCAAAGCTGTGCTATGCGGCCGACACGGATGGTCTGTTCGGGCAAGATGTGGTCTCTTCAGGCAAGTTCGTGAAGATGCTATGCAGGCTGGGGCACTTGAGTCCACTTGAGCATGTCACGTTCACTTTTCACATCGAGGGTGTCTCGCGGGCAATGACCCATCAACTCGTGCGTCATCGCCTGGCCAGCTACTCGCAGCGCAGCCAGCGCTATGTGAACCACGCGGAGTTTGAATACGTCATGCCACCTCAGTTGAAAGGCAAGACGGTGAAGGTGCGCGGACACAAGATTGATGCGGGCGAGTATTTCGCAGAAACCATGACGATGATCGCCGAGCGCTACCAGAAGATAAACGAGGCGCTTGGCAACACCGGCGAGAGCAGTAATGAAGACGCCCGTTATGTTCTGCCAAATGCCTGCGAAACGAAGATCATAATGACTATGAATGCGCGGGAGCTCCTGCATTTTCTGGAGGAGCGGCTGTGTTTCCGGGCGCAATGGGAAATACGCGAGGTTGCGAACAAGATACTTGATCTGGTGAGGCCAATCCTGCCCGGTGTGTTCTCGGGCTCGGGGCCGAAGTGTGTCCGGCTGAAACGCTGCCCAGAAGGTAAGCTGACTTGCGGTAAGTATGCCGAAGTCAAAGCGCGGTACGCTGAATTCAATAAGACAAAGCGTCTATCCGCAGACCTGCCCGCCCTCCCGACTATCGGGAGGGAGCAGGCGGGTTTCGCGGATTAACGCAGATTTGGGAAGACAGACAACTACCTGATCCAGAGTGATTCAAGATCTTCGGCTGTGTTCGCATTTATCCATGCAGTCGCGAATTCCTTCAGGATGATGGGAGTGTCGACTTTCTTGTGGTCGGCAAGTGCGGCCGGTCCGCGGCATTCCTCAAGCAAACGAATGGACCTTGTATCATACCAGCCAGGCATTGGTTCCACCTTTGCTTCGGCTTCCCGGCGGGGTATCACAGCCCACACACCTGGTTTCCTGTTGGCGAGAATCCACCGGATTGCGTCCGTGGTGATCCGCGGCATGTCACATGACATGAATATCCATGAGACATCCGGTCGCCATCGCATTGCTGAAAGCATGCCGGCCAGCGGTCCTTGCACATCATGAACGTCTGGGAGCAACGGAAGATGTGCCAAAGATGCAGGAACTTCGCCTTTCCCGAGAATAACGACCTGATCTACTATCGGTTTAGCGCTGGATACCGATATCTCGACCCACGTTCGCTGATCCCCGGCTTCTATGAGATGTTTAGGGCGACCCATCCGACTGCTGTTTCCGCCGATCAGGATGCCTGCATACACTGGCGTGGAGAGACACTTCTCTATCAGCCATTTCGTGAGCATCTCCATGAGAATGGCAGGCCGGTCCTCGTCGCGCCGCAGGACACGCATGACATTGACGGCCTCAGGTGGGCATACTTCGCCATCATCCTTCAAAAGCCAGACTTTTTCGACCAGTGGTGTAGATTTGTGCCCCTCAAGAAGCAAGATGTCATAGTATGGACAAACCAGTTTCAGAACCTTTTCAAGATCAGCATTTTCACTGCCGTGTGCCCGCAGGAACATTTGATCGGGGCCTCGCATCAGGACATCGGCGCCAGCCTGGAAGAAGCGATCCGAATCCTTGCCTTTGCGGTCAATATCCAGGCCATGAACATCGTGCTTGATCACGCCGACTTTCAGGCCGCGGGCGGAAAGCTGCGTGATTAGTTCGAGGATCAGAGTCGTCTTACCGGACCCGCTGTAGCCGCAGATTCCAAATGCCGGTAGATGATTCATCATGAATTCTTCTGTTGGCGAGGTGCACAGTCTGAAGGGTCGCCCCTCAGCTTGGCGAGCCCGTGTCCGAGAGCCGGCAGGATGACCTGCAGATTTTCAGTTGCGCCGCGTTCTGACCCCGGCAGGCTCACTATCAATGTGGCACCTCGGATTCCGGACACACCGCGTGAGAGCATGGCGTGAGGCGTCTTTTCTCCAGAGCGCCGCCGCATTGCCTCGTCCAGCCCGGGTGTCGGTCGCTCAATCACCTGGGCAACCGCCTCAGGAGTGACATCCCTGGGCGAAAACCCGGTCCCACCTGCAGTGACGACGATGTCTATGGAGTGCCCGTCGCAATAATGTTTCAACCGGTCAGCTATCAGCACCTTGTCATCTGGAACGATCTCGATCTTGTAGACGTGGGCCTTCAGGTGTTCGCACAGAAGACCGGCAACTGCCGGACCGGCGGTATCAACAGCTTCGTTTCTGGAGCATTTGTCACTGATTGTGAGGATAACTGCCTGAAAGATGCTGCGTGGAACCATCCTGACGACTTCAACCTGATCTCCATCGGCAATCCGGCCGCTGCGAACGACCCTGGCAAACAGGCCAAGCCTCGGCATGATGCAGTCGCCGGTCTGTTTCCGGATGATACAAGTGTTGTGGCAAGTCTTTCCGATCTGAGTGATGGTCGCCTCGGCACCTGCGCCCAGCTTGAGCCGGCTTCCGAGTCCCAATCCGCCGAGGTCCAGTCCAGCGATCAGGAGATTTTCGGCGAAGTCGCCGGCTTTCAATTCCGGCAATCCGTTGCGCCGGACTTCGTCGACATCATCCACAGCCAGAATGCTCACCTGGCGATGCCATGAGCCGGCATGAGCATCGCCGACTATGCCGGAATTTTCCAGCAACTGAGCCGTTGGGACCGGGCGTTTCCGCTCGCCTTTCCGCTCGCTGACACAAATTGCGCTGATCGTACCCATCTCGCCTCCGCGTGCTACCTAAGACCTGAACGAAGCAATACGACAGAGAATCTATCCACAGACTTCGCAGATTAGCGCAGATTAGGAAATATAGTCGCGTGCCGCGAAGGCTCACCATCCGGCGAATCCTTCGAGACATGCTTCTTTCTTAATCACTTCCCAATCTGTGCAATCTGTGGACAACTCTTTCTTCTGCTGCATCGTTCCGGCTTAAAGGGGCGGCTTTCCAGTGCCCGGATTTGCCGCCGCTCTTTTCCAACAACCTGATTTCGCTTATGACGATGCCTTTGTCAGCCGACTTGCACATGTCATAAACAGTGAGGGCGGCCACGCTCACAGCCACCAGCGCCTCCATCTCCACGCCAGTCTTGCCCGTGCAGCGAACGGTTGCTTCCAGGGCAAGGCTGTTGCCATGCCACGTTGCGTCAATTAGAATCAGATCAATTGGCAGCGGATGACACATCGGGATGAGGTTCGACGTGTTCTTTGCCGCCATTATCCCGGCAATACGAGCGGTCTCAATTACGTTCCCCTTGGCTAGTGCCCCGGTTCTCTTCAATGCCTTGGCAATGGCGGGCCCAAGCCGTACCACCGCCTGCGCTCGCGCGGTTCGTTCCGAAGGAAGTTTCGCGCCAACATCAACCATGCGTGCCCGGCCTGCAGGGGTCAGATGAGACAGGTGACCACTTTGTTTCATTCTATCAGCTCCATTTCTTACTTCGAAAGTTTCTTATTAAATCCGAGGCTATGTTTCCTGGAAAGGCGGGCGACAATGGTTCCGGTAACAATGCCGATCAGGAAGCCATACGGAAGGAATGCGGACAACACGCCGACCAGCAGAGCTATTGCAAGTTCGCCCTCCTCATGTCCTGTATCGCGGATAAATCGCATCAGCATCAGCCCCTCGAAGAAGAGGATGGCACCAAGCATCGGTAATGGAAAGACATGAATGATTCCTGCCAGGCTTGGGCTGAAGAACAGACCAAGCGTCATGAGAATCGTGCCATAGATCAGAATCGAACCGCCGGTTCTGGCCCCGAACGCGTAGTGGCCGGCCATACCGCCGGAACCGTGGCATACCGGGATGCCGCTGAAGAAAGGGGCGACCAGATTCATGAAGGAATAGGTCAAACCTATCTGCTGCGCTCGGATCTTTCTCTCGGGGAATAGATCCATGGCCATTTGCTCAGTGGCCAGGATGGAGTTTCCGATTGAAAGCGGTATTTGCGGCAGGGCCAGCAGGAAGAAACCCTGAAGAATCTCGCCGGGACTGGGTACACGGAAGGAGGGCAGGGCGAGTCCGAATCCGGCGGCGAGCTGCAGTTTGTCAAACCTGAACAGGATCGCATACGTGAATCCGAGCAAGATAATCAAGAGCGCGGGCGGATACTTGCGGTTTCCGATGAGCCAGATCGCCAGGATTGCACTGATCCCGGCAAGAATGTAGCCGGGCACGCCGTCGGAAAGCACGTATTTGCCAAGCGCAAGCTGGCAGAGCATCATTCCGAGCCCGAACTGGATTCCGCGCACGACGCATTTCGGGATGAACGCGGCCAGGCGGTCAAGCAGGCCGGTAGCGGCCAGCGGCAGCATGACGAGTCCTATTGCCAGCCCGCCGCCAAAAATCACCGGCGCCGGTATCCCCTGCGCAACCACCAGTGCTGCGACTGCTTTGAGCGGCTGGACCGGCATTGGGATCCGGTAAGCAAGCGCTGAGAGTATCTGCATCAACCCGAAGATGATAAAGACACTTGCCGGATCCAATCCTGAGGCGAGGATCATTGCCGTGATCAGGGGAATGTCCAACCCGATGTCGCCGAATGCGCCAGCCAGTTCATTGCGATCAAGCCGGATTGGCCATCCTTTCTTCTTCGGAGAAGTCTCCGGCTTTTCTGATGGCATGAGTCTATTGTCTTCCATGCCGGCATCAACCTCCTATGGCCGCCATAACTTGAGATTGGCGGAATTCACTTCTTACTTGTTTCTGCGCGAGAATGCCGACAATGGTCTGCTCCAGCAGTTGTATTCCTTCCGGCCCGGAAGAAAGCAAGGGCCTAATGGGGATGCCGATATCGGAGGCCAGGCAGCCAAGCAGTCGTCCGTCTGATGTCAACCGGAGCCGGTTGCAGTCATGGCAGAAAGGTTCACTGCAGGCGCTGATGAAACCAACTTGTCCGATAACTCCGGTTCCATCTCCAAGATTGAATGACCGGCAGGTGGAGCTGGAATCACGCAAGACAGGTGTCAGGCTGTAACGGGTTTGAATCGCGGTTCTCACGTCGGCACTGGAGAAGAACCATTCCCGGTAATGAGTTGCTGCCACGCCGACGGGCATCAGTTCAAGGAATCGAACCTGAATGCCGCGTTCTATTGCGAACTCGACCATGTCCAGGATTTCCGAGTCGTTTACGCCACGGAGAACGACCATGTTTATCCTCAACGGTGCGAAGCCGCAGCGCAGCGCTTCATTGATTCCATCAAGCGTCCGGTCAAGCACGCCGCCTTGCGACAGTTTCAGGTAGGTCTGCGCGTTGAGGCTGTCGAGGCTTATGTTCACACGGGCAAGGCCGGCGGCCTTGAGCGGCGCTGCGAGCTTTGCAAGGCTTTGCCCGTTCGTGGTGAGGGCGAGGTCTGGAATATGCAGGCCGGCAAGCATCGCAACAAGTTGATCGATGCCGGGTCTCACCAATGGCTCTCCGCCGGTCAGTCGAACTTTGAAAAGTGATGTTGCCCGCCCCATGATGCCAACGAATCTCACAATCTCCTCGTAACTCAGAATGTCAGCGTGCGGGCGCTTCGTAATCCCATCCGGCGGCATGCAGTAGCCGCACCGGAGCTGACACCGGTCGGTTACGGAGACGCGCAGCGACATTTTCCCTTCAGTTTCAATCCTACTGTTCACGGCAGCTCTCCCCAGGGTCTGAACTCAAGCGTGCTGCCGGCTTTGAAATTTGTACTTGGTGGAACCACCAGGAACCCGTTGGCTTTGCATGCGCCCGCAAGGTCCGCCGACCCGCGGCTTGGTAGAACCTTAGCCTGCGGCCCGTAACAGGTCCAGGTCAGGCGCGCAGGCATGAAATGATGTTGATCCTTCCGTCCCCTGATTTGTTCCGGGACGCTCACCTGCAGCGATGGCCTGATTCTGTCCTCCGGGAAGCCGCTGAGTATGCGAAGGGCCGGCAAAACAAATTCGTGGAGCCCGACTACTACACTGAGCGGGTTGCCTGGCAGTCCGAAAATGTACTTTCCACTGCTGATTGTTGCGAAGAGCTGCGGCTTGCCCGGTTTCATGGCAATGCCATGAACGTGCAGAGTCGCACCAAGCCCTTGAATGGCGGCCGGAACGAAGTCGTACTTTCCGACCGACACGCCGCCGGTTTCGACTAGAACATCCGCCGCCTTAAGAAGATTTCTAGCGGCGGAGGCGATCATTCTTTCGTTATCTCTCACCCTCCGGTGTGCTTTGACAGGGAATCCGGCTATCCGCAGCTGGGACAATACCATTGGCCCGTTGGAATCGCGGATCTGGTGGGGAGCAGCCTTGTCCGTGGCGTCCAGCAGTTCTTCGCCCGTGGTAAGGACGGCAATCCCCGGTTTCCTGACAACATCGAGATGCGCTTTCCCGACGGCGGCACACATGGCGATGTGTACAGGCGAGAGCAGGGTGCCGGCCGGGATTAGTTCTGTTCCGGCCCTGGCGTTCTCGCCCTGTTTCAGGATATTTGCCCCGCGTTCAGGAATTTCGAGCACATGAACAACCGTTGTTCCGCTGGCTTTTGTGTTCTCCTGCATGACCACGGTGTCGGCACCCTTTGGGATGACGGCGCCGGTGAAGATGCGGGCGCATTCCCCGGTACGGAGCTTGAACGACGGGCAGTCGCCTGCGCGGATCTCACCACGTATAGCCAAACGGAGTGGTGCCGACACTGACTTGGTCCGCGAAAATGCATAGCCATCCATGGCTGAGCGATTGATGGCCGGAATATCTCTATCGGCCAGAACCGAGGATACCACGACATGATTCAGCGCATCCTGAAGAGGCAAGCATACGCTATTGAGCGTGGAGAGCCGCTGACTCACGGCAGACCACGCCTGTGGCAGTGATTTCATCCTGTCTCCTTTCCAAAGTGAGGGAGGCGTCCGGGTTTCCCCTGGCACCCTTCCGGCCCTGCCGCCATGGGACTAATCCTTTAGGCGACGGGGCTCGGAGACTATTAAGTTGTCAGCCGGATCCAGCATTCGACGCGATAACTACTCAAGACGGTCAAATCCCAGAATGCCTTTGCCGGGTTTCTCGTTCTGACTCCTGACTACTTCTCGCACCATCTGCATGTGTAATTGTGCAAATAGTACGGGAAGCATACCATCGATGCAACAGGAGAATCCTACATCGCTCGTGTGTTCTGTTGACATTGGCGGCCGGTGACGGCATCTTCATGGCGAATGACCTATCGTCTGAAACATATCGTTGAATATGCGTTCCTGCGCGTGGTCGCGGCGCTGGTGACGGCGCTGCCATACCGCGTGGCGCTGGCGCTGGCGTGGGTTCTGGCGCTGGTCGGATTCCATGTTGTGCGATTCAGGAGGCGCGAAGCCGAGCGTCGCATTCGCGAGGTGTTTGGGGACCGCTTTACGGATGCAGAAGTGCGCCAGATCGCCTGGATCTCGTTTCGTAACCTGATGTTCGTGGGCGTGGATGTCATGCTTGGGCCATCTCTCACGCCGAAACGGTTCGCGGAGCGAAGCAATTACAGTGACCTTACGGCTGCGTTGCTGAAGCACGCCGCGACCGGGCGCAGCGCAATCATGGTTGTACCGCACTTTGGATCCTGGGAATTTGGGGGCATGGCGATGGCGCAAGCAGGCTTGCCGCTGCTGGTGATTGCCGGAAAACAGCGCAACCCGTTGTTCGACGAATACTTGACTCGATCCCGACGGCGTGCCGGCGTTGAAGTTGTGATGCGGGGTGCGTCGACCCTTCGCCGTGTTGTCAAACGACTCAAGGAGGGACATTTCATGGCGGTTGTGGCGGATGTCCGTATGCCTACTCCGGGAGTCAAGGTGCAGTTCCTGGGCCGGGAGGCAAACGTTGGTCCCGGGATGGCTTTGTTTGCAAGGCATGCCGGGGTTCCGATCATTCCGGCGATCAATATCAGGCACGGGTGGGCGCACCATGAAGGGGTTCTTTTCTCTCCTATTGAGCCCGATCAGGCGGCCGACAAGGCCGCCGATATCCAGCGCATGACGCAGGCGGTGTTTGATGTTCTTTCCGAAGCCGTCAGCGGCAATCCCGGGCAATGGTTCTGGTATAACAAACGCTGGCTTTTTGATCCCGTGACCTGAGCCGTTCCCTCGCGGGTGGTTCCCAGTCTGCGTTGAGATGGCCTGCCGTGCCAGCGGGCACCATGTCCTGCGCGTCACACTGCAAGTCATCTAGCTTGAAGAGAGCAGCCCATTGTGATAAGTCAACCCCATGTACAAGAGAGCACGGCGGCAACTTCATTATATGGTCATCAGGCTGGTGGTTCTCTTCATACAGACTGTCCCGCGTGGGTGGGCGCTATGGTCATGCCAGAGGCTTTCGCGGGTGGCGTGGGCGTTGATGCCCAGAGAACGGGCCAAGATATTGTTCAACCTGAACCTTATATTTCCCGAGCGTACCGATCATGCCGCCTTGGGACGCGAAGTATTCCGCCAGTTGGCGCTCAACGGCGTTGACGCGATGCGGTTGCCGGTGATGTCGGCATCGCAAATAGACAAGCTGGTCACTGTTGTCGGGCTGGATCATTTTGATGCGGCCTACAAGAAGGGGCAGGGATTGATTGGCGTCGGCGGGCACACCGGTTGCTGGGAGTTGATTCCGGCATGGTTTGTTCTTCATGGCTATGACATGGGTGTTGTGGCCAAGAGCATCTACGACAACCGTCTTGACGAATTGCTTTCCAAACTGCGCGCAAGGCATGGCGTGACCACTTTCGACCGCGAGACCGGTGCAAGGAAGATACTGATGCACCTGAAGCATGGCGGCGCTGTGGGTATCCTGATTGATCAGGATACGCGGGTGTTCAGCGTCGATGCGCTCTTCTTCGGTCATGTCGCCAGAACACCCAGTGGAGCCGCTGCCATCGCCGACAAGATTGGATGCCCGGTGCTGCCGATGGCCATCCATCGGCAGCCGGATGGCCGTCATTTGATAACAGTGCTGCCGCCATTGCCATTGATCGAGGAAGGCGACAAGCGGACACGACTTGCGGCGCTGGTCCAACAGCAAACAAGCAAGATTGAGGAACTGGTAGGAATTGACATTACGCAGTGGGTGTGGATGCACCGGAGGTGGAAAGAGAAACCGGGATGCCTTTCGAACCCATCCGGAAGCCAGTATTCGCGTGACGCGGCGCCTTCTGAGTCGCCGTCGGCCTGATGAGCATGCCCTCATCAAGGCGGCATGGCATCGAATCTCCGCTTTGGCTTGAACCATGACCTCATTCTCCCATACAATCCTACCCTGTGGTGTAAGATGGGAGGAGAAGCGTGTCTATGCCGATGCTGGAAACCATGTTGGCAGTCGCGGGGACCGGTTGCTTCGGTGTCGCCTCGGTGTGTGCTTTGCTTTGCCTCCTGCGGCAGCATCCGCCTGAGCGGGGTGAGTTATGCGTGCCGCTGCTTCTAGCCTTGGGTTGCGCGCCTCTTCTGGCAGTGCTGGTGCTGCATGGTGCGAATGCCGGGCGCGTACCGCTTTTCAATATTTTTGATGTTGTGGCTGTTTACGGGGTTTTCCTGACCGTAGCGGCCCTGTTCTTCCTTGCGCGGCGTGGGCTGCAAAGCGTATTTGCGATTCTCGCGCCGTATGTGACCCTGGTGCTCCTTGCCGGGTTGCCCGCTGTCGGAATCAGAACCGGTCCGGTTCCGCATGTGGTTCCCGGCACTGTTCTTATGATCCATCTGGGGGTTGCCTTCGCCGCGTACGCACTCTTCACCCTGGCAAGTGTTCTTGCCTTTGCATACCTCGTGCAGAACCGCAACTTCAAGAGACGTAACTTCGGGGTGCTTTTCGAACGATTGCCGGCTCTCGAAACGCTCGATCACATGATGTTTCGCGTCGTCGGCTTTGCTTTCCTGCTGCTCACCACCTCTCTTGTTCTGGGGGTTTACCTGGTCAGGGAGAGCAGCAGCGGGCAGGAATGGATGAAGGATCCAAAGATCATAGCGACCCTGGTGACGTGGGCTCTGTATGCCGCCCTGTTCCACATGCGAGCCAATGCGGGCCGGCATGGCAAGCGCCTGGCTCTTGTCACCCTTGTGGGCCTTGCGTTTGTGCTCTTCTCGATGATTGGTGTTCATCTGGTTGCGCATAGTGTTCACGGGTTCGTTCAAATCGGCAGTTTACCGCAATGAATACGAATCTTTCTGTCATTGGCATAAACTTTCGAACCGCGCCTGTGGAGTTGCGGGAGCAAGCCTCCTTCACGCAGGCGCGTGTCCCCGAGATTCTTCGCCGGATAGGCGAAGAGTTTCCGGGAACGGAAGCAGTGCTGCTCTCGACGTGTAATCGCACAGAGCTCTACACGACGGGTATTGATGTGAAGGCAAAGAAGCAGGTTCTCGTAAATATCCTTCTAAAGAGTGCATTGGACAGGGATTCGTCTGAAGCAGGGCCGCACTTTTACGAAAAGGAAAGCCTGAAGGCGGCGGAACATCTTCTGGCCGTGGCTGCCGGACTTGATTCCATGGTGGTCGGCGAGACCGAAATCCTCGGTCAGGTCAAGCAGGCATATATGCTTGCCCGTGAGGCGCGGACAAGCGGCAAGACACTTGATCCTTTGTTTCAGAATTCATTCAGGATCGCAAAGCGCGTGCATACCGAGACCGATATCTGCCGCGGCCGGGTATCCGTCAGTTCTATTGCAGTGGAGTTTGCCGAGAAGATGTTCGAAAACCTCGGCACAAAGACGGTAATGATAGTGGGTGCGGGCGAAACGGCGGAGCTCGCTCTGAAGAGTCTTGTGGAAAGGGGTGCCGGCGAAGTCCTGGTGCTCAACAGGTCAATCGAGAGGGCCGCGGCGCTTGCCGAGGCGCATGGCGGCAGGGCAATTCAGTTTGATCTGCTGGACGACTATCTGCCGCGCGCTGATATCGTAATCAGCTCAACCAGCGCGCCGCACTGCGTAGTTCGAGAGGAGTCGGTCCGGAAGGCCGTCGCTCTGCGCCGCGGGGCACCACTGTTGTTGATTGATATCGCCGTGCCTCGGGACATCGAAACGGCTGCCGGCTTGCTGGACAATGTCTACCTGTATGATATCGACGACCTGCAGCGCGTGGCGGACGAGAATTTGGCGAAGCGCCGTGAGGCGGTGGAAGGTGCCTGGAAGATTGTGAAGGAGGGCTCGGTTGAGATTGCCTCAATGTTCGAAGGCGCCGACTTGAAGGACATGATGCGCAAGTTGGATGAACTTGGCCGCGAGGTTGCCGAGGCTGTTGTGAAGAAGTCACTTGCCAAGGAGAAGCTGGCCGAAATTCCGGAGGAAACGCGTGAAGAGCTGCGCATCGTCGCTGAGAAGGTGGCTGGAAGGCTCTTGATGGGTCCGAGGGAATCGCTCAAGAAGGCGGCCAGGAACGGGCAGTGGGATGATTACGCAAGAATCGTGAGTGATCTGTTCCGGCTTGAAGACCGGGACAATGATTCGCGGGAGAAAGGCAATCCATGATCGGCATATCGAAATTGTATTGCGGGACAGTTGAACCATCCGATCCGTTGCGTTACGGGCGGAAATCCAAGGATCTGCCTTCGCACTTGCTCCAGTTCTCTTTCGACAAGAAACCGGTGGTGGTGTGGAATGTGGGCCGGCGCTGCAACCTTCGCTGCGTCCACTGCTATTCGCAGTCTCGCAATCAGGACTATTCCGGCGAACTTTCGCACGAAGAAGGCGTGCGGTTGATCGACGACCTGGCGGCATTCGGCTGTCCTGTGCTGCTCTTCTCTGGGGGTGAGCCCCTGATGCGGCCGGATATCTTCGAGCTTATCGAGCATGCCGCAACGAAGAAGATGCGCGCCGTGATTTCGACCAACGGAACGCTCATTACAAAAGAGGTGGCGAAGAAGGTCAGGGCGGCCGGGCTTTCCTATGTCGGCATCAGTCTTGACGGTCTAGAGGAGACGAACGACCTGTTCCGCGGTGTCGAGGGTGCGTTCAAGGATGCGCTTGAAGGCGTACGTAACTGCCTGGCGATGGGCGTCAAGGTCGGCCTCCGCTTTACCATGACGCGTAGTAATTTCAAGGATGTCGGCGGAATTCTGGATTTGATCGAACGCGAGGGCATTCCCCGTGTTTGCTTCTATCACCTGGTTTACGCCGGACGCGGCAGCAAGCTTGTGACTTCCAGCCGCATGTCGCATGAGGAAACGCGGGCCACCGTGGATCTGATCATGAATCGGACCAGGAGCATGCACGAGCGGGGCAAGCCCATCGAGGTTCTTACGGTTGATAACCATACTGATGGTCCGTACCTGTACCAGCGGCTTTTGCGCGAGGATCCAGGGAAGGCGACGGCTGTGCTGGAGCTTTTGCGGATGAACGGCGGCAACAGCACGGGGCAGGGCATCGGCTGCGTCAGTTGGGACGGGTCTGTGCATCCCGATCAATTCTGGCGACACTACACAGCGGGCAATGTACGGCAGAAGCCTTTCAGCGCAATATGGGGCAACCCTTCGGACGAACTGCTCCCGAAATTGCGGACTCGAAAGAAGTACCTTGAGGGCCGGTGCGCCAGGTGCAAGTGGCTGGATATCTGCAACGGCAACTTCCGGGTGCGGGCTGAGGCGGTAACGGGGAATCTGTGGGCGGAAGAGCCGGACTGCTATCTCACCGATGCGGAAATAGGGCTGGAGAGCTGATATGCATCCACATGCTGTCCATGGAACCGGGGCGGGCTCCGGTAACGAGTTGCGACTGGTCTTCTGGGAGCTTACGGCTCGCTGCAACCTGACATGCAAGCATTGCCGGGCTGAGGCGCAGGATCATTTTGTCAAAGGTGAACTCAGCACCGCGGAAGTGATTCAGGTGGCCGGTGACATTCGCGATTGCGGCGATCCGATCATGATCCTCACCGGCGGCGAACCGCTTGTCAGGGCCGACTTCTTCGACATTGCGCGGCATTGCTCGAGGATCTTCACGCGGGTGGCCATGGCCACCAATGGAACGCTGGTTGATGACGCCGTAGCGAAGAAGATTGCGGAGAGCGGTATCCAGCGTGTCAGCGTCAGCCTGGATGGTGCCGTTGCTGCGACCCACGACAGTTTCCGTGGCACGCCCGGCAGTTTCGATGCGACCCTGCGTGGTTTTGATGCCTTGCGCCGCGCCGGCGTGTCCGTCCAGGTCAATGTCACGGTGTCCCGGTACAATGTGGCGGAAATGAAGGATATCCTGAAGCTTGCGCAGGCCAAAGGCGCGGATGCGTTCCATGTATTTATTCTCGTGCCGGTCGGCTGCGGCGCCGAGATGGAGGAGTCTGCGCGACTGCCTCCCTCGGAAATGGAGGATGTGCTCAGGTGGCTCTTCGAGAAGTCTATGGAACTGCGCGGTCGCATGCATATCAAGGCGACGTGCGCACCGCAGTATTACAGGATCATGCGGGAGATGTCCCGCGAAAGAGGAATCAAGATCGAGAGTTCACGTCATGGCATGCAGGCCATGACAAGGGGTTGTCTGGCCGGATCTGCTGTGTGCTTCATCTCGCGCACGGGCGATGTACAGCCCTGCGGTTATCTTCCACTGCGCGTCGGCAATGTGCTGAAGACGAAGTTCGGCGACATCTGGAGGGAGTCGGAAGTCTTCAAGGCACTGCGTGATTCCGGGCAGTTGAAAGGCAAGTGTCATGCCTGCGGTTACCGGAAGGTCTGCGCCGGTTGCCGCGCCCGGTCCTTTGCCGATACCACCGACTTCCTGGGCGAGGATCCGGATTGTGCCTATGAGCCGGGCGCGGCCGGCAATAGATCCGCCGATTGCGCCGATTGACGCAGATCCCATAAGGACCGACATCCTCTGTCTGATTTGGCACACGGTTCCTTCCATGAATCTCTGAAATGAGAAAGGAATCAACTGGTTTCTTGGAAGGCGACCATATAGCATTGCGGCGCGATCCGAATGAGCCTGCCTTTGCGCTTCGGCGGGCAATGTTGCCGTGAGTACGTCATGACACAGGTTGAGCGACAGCAGACGGTCTTGAACATTCTCCAGAACCTTCGGGATCTGGACGGGTTGAAGAAGCTTTTCTGGGAAGAACTGAACTACGAACGTGAGAACAAGCCCCTAAGCACCCGTGGCTGGAAGCCAGAAAGCGCTCACGACACTCTTGCCGAGGATCCGATCCTCTTTGCCAGTGGCGGGGCCGATAGCGCTTTCCACATCATCTACACCAGGCTTGCCGGCGACTCCCTCGCGCGCGGGCAGGAAAGGCCCATTGTCAACCAACTGCTCCGCGACCATCCCTACGCCTTGTTTGTCTTCTCGAACAAGAAGCAATCCCTTTGGCACTTTCTCAACGTCAAGTATGACGATGCCCTGGAGAAGCGCCGGCTGGTCCGGCGAATCACGGTTCGGTCGGGTGATGGATTGCGCACAGCGGCTGAGCGCATGGCGCTGCTTGACCTTCAAGGCATAAGCCCTGATCTCTTTGGCCTCTCGCCACTAATGGTCCAGCAGCGTCACGACGAAGCTTTCAACGTTGAGAAGGTTACCAAGGACTTCTACGAGGAAATAGCCAACTGGTACTTCTGGGCGCGCGAACATGCCGTGTTTCCCGAACAAGCCCCGGTGGATGCCGACGGCAAGCCGTCGCTTATGCTGATTCGCCTTCTGACGCGGCTGATCTTTTGCTGGTTCCTGCGCGAGAAACGGAATCCTCAGACGGGCTCCGGTCTAATTCCGGACAGTCTGTTTGATGCCAGGCGCGTGAGGGATTTACTGAAGGATCCATCACCCGAGGCGTGCACATATTACACCGCTATCCTGCAAAACCTGTTCTTTGCCACGTTGAATACCGACATGGATAAGGCCGGCCAACCTCAGACTCGGCGCTTTCTCGATGAAGGTGACGGTGAGCGAAGCGACGATCACATGGTTCACCAGCTATGGCGGCATGAAAGACAAATGCGCGATCCGGCTGCTGTGGCGAAACTTCTGCGCGATATTCCTTTCCTCAATGGCGGACTTTTCGAGTGTCTCGATGACCGGGTGCAGAAGGGTGATTCGCCGTACACGGTGGAGGTGCGGATTGACGGATTCGCGACGGAACCAAAGAAACAACCGAAGCTGCCGAACTTCTTGTTCTATGGCGCTCCACAGGCCGCCGATCTGGCCGATGCGTACGGCGATTCGTCCCGCGGTCGCGAAACCGTGCGGCCTCTGCTGGACATCCTGAATCGCTACAACTTCACGCTTACCGAGAACACACCGTTTGATCAGGAAGTCGCGCTCGATCCGGAATTGCTGGGGCATGTCTTTGAGAACTTGCTGGCCGCCTTCAATCCCGAGACTGGCACGGTCGCCCGCAAGGCAACCGGCTCGTTCTACACGCCGCGCGTGGTCGTTGATTGGATGGTGGATCAGGCGCTGATTGTGTATCTGAAGACCATTTTGACCACGGATGGCACGGAGAGCACGAATAAGAGACTGAAACGGCTGCTATCATGGGAAGAGGACGGGCACGATTTCAAACCAGCCGAGGTCGAGAAGCTGATTGATGCCATTGACGGTATGAAGGCGATAGATCCGGCCTGCGGCTCCGGAGCATTTCCGATGGGCATGCTCCAGAAACTCGTGCATGTACTCAAGAAGCTGGATCCGGAAAACAAGGGCTGGCGCAAGCGTCAGGTCCAGGCGGTGGAATCCATTGAAAGCGGTCCGGCCCGCGAGGAGGCGCTCAAGGCGATCAAGCATGCCTTTGCCCGTGACAATGATGACTACGGCCGCAAGCTCTATCTCATCGAGAACTGCCTTTACGGAGTGGATATTCAGCCTATTGCCGTGCAGATTGCCAAACTGCGGTTCTTCATCACCCTCGTGGTGGATCAAGCGATTGATCAGAAAGAAGATAACTACGGCATTCTGCCGCTACCGAATCTTGAAACCAAGGTTGTCGCCGCCAACACGCTGCTTGGTCTGCATCGCGGCCAGCTTTTGCTGGGTTCGCAGGAGGTTAAACGCCTGGAAGGCGAGTTGCAGAAGGTTCGGCACGACTACTTCACGGCGCGGAGCTACAAGCGGAAGAAGGAATTGCGGAAAGAGGATAAACGACTTTGTGAGGAACTCGCAACGGCGCTGGAAAGCAGCGGTGAATGCACGCCGCACGACTCCAAGCGGCTTGCTGGCTGGAATCCTTACAACACGAACACACATGCGCCGTTCTTCGATCCCGGCTGGATGTTCGGTCTCGCGTCCGGAGGGGCGTCCGGCAATTGTGGGATCGCATCCGATTCCGGCGTTTTCGACATCGTCATAGGCAACCCGCCCTATGTCCGGCAGGAGGAATTGAAGAACCAGAACGTGATTGGCAGCAACGGCAAAGCCCAGCCGCTGAAGGATGCCTTGAAAGGCCAATACGAGTGCTTCACAGGAACGGCAGACCTTTATGTATATTTCTTCGAGCGATCACTGCAACTTCTGCGCACCGGCGGCGTTCTGAGCTTTATCACCAGCAACAAATGGTTCCGCGCCGGATATGGCGAGAAATTGCGGGCCTATCTGGCGTATGCGACACGTCCCAGTGTTGTCCTGGACTTTGGCGAAGCACCTGTGTTCACGGCCGTTGTCGAGCCGGCAATCCTGGTGACGAAGAAGACACGATATGTGGCGCTTGGTCAACTGCCAAAGAATGTTGAAGCGGAAGACTGGCAATCTCGCGTCATGACCTGGGTGCCAGGACCGGATATTCGCGAGTTTCCCCACATCTTCGAGCGCGATGCTTTTGCGCTCGCCCAGCGCGACCTCAAACCCGATGGCTGGCGGATGGAGTGCCCGGTCAACCTGCGCCTGCTCGAACGCCTGCGCAAAGCAGGCACACCGCTGGGTGAGTACGTGAAAGGGCATTTTTATCGCGGAGTTTTGACCGGTCTAAACGAAGCCTTTGTAGTGGACCGTGTCGCTCGTGACCGGCTCATTGCAGAACACAAGTCATCCGCCGAAGTGCTCAAGCCGTTCCTGCGCGGGAGGGATGTAAAGCGTTGGCGTTGTGAACCTCAGGATCTTTGGCTCATCTTCACGCGTCGTGGCATCGACATCAAGAAATACCCGGCTATTCATGAGCATTTGAACCTGTTCAAGAAACGGCTCATGCCTGGTGTTCCCGGTGGGCGCAAGCCGGGAAGTTATGAATGGTATGAGATCCAAGACAACATTGCATACTGGCAGGAGTTCGAGCGGCCGAAGATCGTCTATCAAGACATCGCACGTTACTATGGTATGGCGTGGGAAGAAAGCGCGGCGTTCTTGGCAAATACTTGCTACTTTATTCCACGAGCGACGCCATATCTTCTCGGTGTTTTGCTCTCTTCGCCAATCAAGTACTGGGTGGGAAAGAACTTCAGCTACGACGATGGTGGATTTCTGCGGATGTTTTCCGTTCATGTAGGCAAGTTTCCCATTCCGCCCGCCACGCCAGCGCAGCAAAAGGAACTTGAGTTGCTTGTAGCCCGCATCCTTGCCGCCAAGAAGTCCGATCCGGCGGCTGACGTATCGGCATTGGAGCGTGAGATTGATGAGCGGGTATATCGACTGTACGGGCTGACGAAGGATGAGATCAAGATTGTGGACCCTGATTCGCAGTAAGCTACGCAGGGCAAGGAGGGAGGAGTGAAGACATCGACATCCCCGTTTGGGACCGGAGCCACTTTTGGCCCAGACCGGGAGGTTGCCACTGTTCTTGAGGGACAACCGCATGTTGTGATTCTTGGCGCTGGCGCAAGCCGGCAGACATGCCTCCATGGCGATGCGAACGGGCATATCCTGCCGCTAATGAAAGATCTCATTGATGTTGTAGATCTAGCACCTATTCTCGATGAGTATGAAATTCGGCTGGATGATGAGGATTTTGAAGCAATCTACAGTCGATTGGCCGGACAAGCCCAATTCGATGAGTGTCGCAAAGCGCTGGAAAGCAAAGTTCATGAATACTTCTCGGCGCTCCGTCTCCCGAGCCATCCGACTTTGTATGACCACCTTGTTCTATCGCTGAGACCGCGGGATGTGATCGCCACGTTCAACTGGGATCCGCTGTTGGTTCAGGCGGCACGGCGGAATGCCCGGCATGCTGATTTGCCGCAGTTTCTATTTCTTCACGGGAATGTCGCTGTTGGCTATTGCGACGATGACAAATGCAATGGGCCGTATCCGGGAAGATGTCCCAAGTGCAAGAAAGAGTACGCGCCTACTCGTCTGCTGTACCCCGTTCGCGACAAAAACTACGACTCACCCTTTCTTCGGGACGAATGGCATGACCTTCAAGACGCAATGAGGCAGGCATGCCTTTTGGCGATATTCGGATACGGGGCTCCTGAAACTGATGGGAAAGCGGTGTCCCTCTTCAAGAACGCGTGGCCAGATCCGAAAGAACAGATGGCAGAGTGGGTTGAACTCATAGACATAGAATCTCGTGACAGGTTGAGCGAACGGTGGGACTCCTTCATTCTCTCTCACCATTATGATGTCACAGGTGAGTTCTACGAGTCGCGTATCGCCCGGCATCCCCGTCGCACGTCGGAAGCTTGGGCGGCAACCCATCTATATGCCAAATGTGAAGCCGGAAATCTGCTGCCGAGAGATGCTGATTTCCCTGACTTATGGGCGTGGTTCGCGCGGCTGAAGGCAGTGGAAGATCGTAGTAAGCAATGACTCGGCAGGAGCGTGAGCATCACCGGAAGTTGCGGAAATAATGGAGGAATTGCGCGAGAAGACTGGCGATTGCATAGGCGCTATGCTACAGGAGTTGAACAAGGTTGATGAAGTTCGACCGATGGAGGGGGGATTCGATCATGATTACAGAAGTCCTGGTCAGCAACTACAGAAGTATCGGCCCTGATGTTCGCCTCAAATTGGGCGCGATGACAGCGCTTGTGGGGCCCAATGGGTCGGGCAAGAGCAATCTAGCCGATATGTTCAGTTTTATTGCGGATTCACTGACGTTGGGTCTTGAGGCATCGATTCAAAAACGTCATGGGATCGATGCCGTAAGGCGCTGGAGTTCCGGCCGACCTTTCAATCTTAGCATAAAAGTGGACGTCAAGGAATCTGCATTTAGCGGAAGTTACATGTTCACTCTGGCAGGCAGCAGTGCTGAAGACTATCGTGTAAAGACTGAGGAGGCGTTTGTTGTCCCATTTTCTGGTGGCAAGGCAGAGAAATTTCGACTTAGCGAAGGGCAATGGATCGAGGGCCCTTCCGATCTGCGGCCTAAGATTACAACGAAGAGTCTCGCTATGACCTTATTGTCGGGTGACGAGCGATTTGCACCGCTGGCAAGCGTATTGAAGAACATCTGTGTCTACTCCGTTTTCCCGGATGCCCTTCGTGATCCCCAGAAGCCGGATACTATCAGGCCCATGAAGCAACACGGCGAGAACTGGGCTACTGTTCTGCAAACCCTTCGCGATGAGGACATGAAAGCTGACTTGGCTGCAGCGTTGGGCAAGTTGACTGGAGATATCGAGACGTTTCGTGTGCGGCAGTTAGGGGGGTATCTCAATGCGGAGTTCCGGCATAGAACCCAAAGAGCGCGAACGAAAGATCGCCAGAAGTGGTTTGAGAGTGCACAGGAGTCGGATGGTACTCTGAGGGTAGCCGGTATTATTACGGCATTGCTTCAGGATCCACCATTGACATTGATCGGTGTTGAAGAGCCGGAATTGACTGTTCATGTCGGTGCTATTCCGCTGCTGTTTGACTACCTAAAACAAGCATCGCGGCGCGAACAGGTTCTTGTAACCACTCATAGTGTTGAATTGCTGGAGAAGCTGGATGTGGACGATATCCGGGTGGTAGATCGTCGTGATGGTATTACCAGTGTTGCCCCGGTTTGCAAAGATCAACGGGATGCTGTCAAACAACGGCTGTTGACTATCGGAGACATTGTGGCCATGGAGGAGGGTTTGAAGCAGGAACAACTGAGCCTGTCCGTCGGAGGAGACAAGTAATGGGGCGCGGCTACCTGTTTGTGGAAGGTCACGGTGACACTGGGGCGGCTTTGAATCTTGTGATCCGATTGTGGCAGGATCTAGGGCTGAGTCCGATCAGTTGGGCTCCACCCAGTAGAGGCAAGAATCTGCATCAGGAGCGAGGAATCGACAAGGCGTGCTGTTTTGCTCGATCAAAAGGGGACTGCGAGACGCTTCTGATCCTTCGCGACGAAGACGATCAATGTCCTAGAGATTCAGCGCCATTGTCTGCGGGTTGGTTGCTGAAACAGAATCTGTCTTTCCCCTCGGCTTTGGTCCTGGCGCATAGGGAGTTTGAAGCGTTCTTTCTGCCGTGCATCTCCCGGCTCGTCGGTCGTAGATTGGTGGATTCTCAGGGCATCGAACGGAATGGCCTATTGGCGGATACGAGATTCGCGGGCAATCCGGAAAGTATTCGCGGTGTGAAAGAATGGCTTTCCCGGCATATGCCGCCGGGAAGATCTTACAAGCCAACTCTCGACCAACTACCGATGACGCGACTGGTTGATTTCAATTTGATTCGCGCACACCAGCCACCTTTGCCGTGCTTTGGGACTCTGGAAAGAGCCTTGAAGTTTATCGATGCCGAGCGTCAACGAAAGGGCACGGGTGTTTACCCGAATCCCGGCCGGCCAAAGGCGGATTCATTGGCGTTGGAGCGTTAATTGACGAGCGGGTATATCAGCTCTACTGTCTGACGAAGGATGATACCAGAACTATGGATGGCACAACGCAATGAAGACTGTCGAGATAATGCCCCAATATGCATTGCTGATGGAATGCGCTGATGCGCTCAAAGCTGTGGACATAGGCCAGTGGGAGCAGTTTAATGCTCAGCAGCGCCGCGGCATCGGTCTCATTGGCCGATGGGTGATCGAGAAGTCGCTGTGGAGTGTCATTGTGGCGCGTGGACAAGTACCGCCTTTCAACGTTTCCCTGATGAAACTCTACGCTCTTTCCGGGATGAAACTTCAATCTGAAAATGAGCATCTGTTGGCGGTGGTGGATGAGCGCGTGACAACTGAAGAAGTTTCCGATGACGAAATCGAGGAGGATTACAAGAGTGCTTTTCTTCTTGCCAATGGCATTCGAGGCACGGCTATCAATCTTGTGACTATCGACGATGTGATGAAGCGCAAACCAGGAACCTAGGGTTTGGGCGAAGGAATTCGGAGTGCGAGAAGCGAAGATCATCGAAAGAGAGATTGAGGGTTTCAGCGAGCAATCCCTGGGCAAATCCCGTGGAAGCTACCGCTATCACTCATGGTTGCGCGGTTCGCAGGTTCCGGTGCGGGGCGTGTGTTTTGCGGCTGGGAGCGAGTCGCCACGGCTGGCGCAAGAGTTGGCCGTAGGGTATCTCAAGGCGGGTGTAATTTCGTTCCGTATGGCAAAAATAGGTGTGCAGGAGTGGCGGGCAATAACGACTCCTCTTCTGGACCACCGCCTCGACGTGTCGAATGTGGTATTCCTCCTGCATGACCTCGACATGACGACTCCCGGAATGGCTGAAGCAGTCGCCGATGCCATAGATGGGACAGAGCACATTCATTGGATGGCGACGGTTCACGATCCTATGTTGCTTTTGCCGAAGCTGAGATTGCCCTTTCTGGTGTACCTCGGCCTGGGTGAGACTGGCTGCATGCGCTATCTGGCGCAAGACGAACAAACCATGTTGATTGACAAAGGTAGTTTGAAAAGGGCACGAAGGTGTTGATCGTCCGTCATCACACCGTTTGGATGGCTGAAAGGCTGGCCTCAAGAGAGCTGATGGCGGTGGTTGCGGGTGTTCGTAGACAGGAATGGCGATCCGTGGTTCTTCCGCAGAACCCGCGATGAGAAAGGTGTTTGGACCATCTTGGAGCAAGCAATGGGTTCGCAGGATGGCGTAATTAGGGACGAGGCAGAGGAAATCATTCACCTGCTTGGTTCCAAGGGATACCTTGAATACCGAGATTTGCTGAAAAGAAACTCAGCGGAAAAGAAGTGAACCATGCGAGTGAGTGTGCGACTGGTAAGGGGTGGAGAAGTGAACGCCGCTGTTTTCGATCTCAAATCGCTGGACGTTGTGAGATTGATTGAGCACAATGCAGACAAAGAGATTTCTATGAAGAATGAGGAGTAGTCATGATCACGAGACTTGTGTTGCGGAACTTTAAGAGTATCAAAGAGCAGGCATACGATCTCACGGACTTTGATCTTCTCGTGGGTCGGAACAACTGCGGGAAAAGCACGATTCTTCAGGCTTTGGCGATCTGGCAATTCTGCGTAGGTGAGTTCGACAGGGCGAAACGAAGTGGGAAGTCAGGAAAACAAGTTGTCCTGCCCAATTTCACGGCGCTTCCAGTGCCGGAATTCAGTTTGCTCTGGCATGGGAAGATTGATCGTCAGTATCCTGTCCTGAATGGGAAGAAGGCAACTGCGCAGGAATACATCCTAATTGAGATTGAAGTCACTTGGTTATCAGCCAATCGGCAACCTCGAACTTTTGGTGTGTCGTTGAGGTATAATTCGCCGCAGTCAGTATATGCCATTCCCATCAAGGACTGGAGTGATTTCCGGGATGCGGAAAAGGATCCGTCATTTCCCCTTATTGCCTTTGTTCCGCCCTTTTCCGGTTTGGAGCCTGTGGAGGAGTGGCGCGATGACGGGCCCATTCGTAAACAGATAGGGAAGGCACAGCCTGGTAGTATTCTTCGGAACCTTCTATTAAAGGTCTGCCCACAGCCTGAGCGGGACGAGAACGGCAGTATGCCTAAGAAGCGGGATTTGCCTCCGGATTGGGTCGAACTGAAAAGCATGATTCAGAGATGGTTCTCCGTTGAACTCATTGCACCCCAATACGAGCGTGGTGTGGATACGCAAATCGTCTGTGAATACAAGCAGGCAGGCAAGTCATACGACATCATAGCGGGCGGAAGTGGCTTTCACCAAGCGTTAACCCTTTTGGCCTTCCTCTATGGCTACAAGCCGACAACCATTCTTCTGGATGAGCCCGATGCGCATATGCATGTCAATCTTCAGCGGGAGATTCTGGACTACTTCAAGCGCAAGTCATCTGAGATGGGGGTTCAATTCCTTGTGGCGACCCATGCGGAGGAATTGGTCAAAGGTGTGGACCCAAGCCGAGTGGTATCCATATTGGGGCAGGCGCCGCGACGGTTGACTTCTTCCAGCGGCGTTTTGACTGCCATGGCGGATGTGTCCAACGCCGAACTGAGCCAGCTTGTAACAGCCCCATTTATCCTCTACGTGGAAGGAGAAACGGATGAACGTATTTTGCGAGCGTGGGCACCTGTCTGCGGCGCTGAGGATGTGCTTTCGAAAGTTTGTTTTCATCCAATGGGTGGTGGTACCAAGAAACTCATGAAAGACCATGCGGACAGACACTACGAAGGGGTTCGGCAGGTATTTCCGAAGGTTCGTCGCCTGATGCTGTTTGATTATGACAGCGATGAAGACGCCTTTCATCCCGAATCCAGCAATGCCGCTTTGTTAGAGTGGGGGCGGAAGAACATCGAAAACTACCTTCTGATACCAGACGCCTGGAAGCGAGCTGCTTCAAGGGATCTGCGCCTTCCAGATGGGGATTTGATGGCCGAGCCCTCGCGACAGGCAATCGATGGTTTCTTCGCCAACGAAAATCTCACGTTGCCACGCGGGCAGACTTGGCAGGATGTATCGGCCAACATCTTCGCGGTGGTGGATGGCAAGAAGCTGCTCTTTGATTCAAAGACTTCGCTGTTTGCCAAACTCGAACGTATGGATCCGTCGGTGAAAGCCATCAGGGAAAAGATAGCAGGGGCAATGCTTGCGGGCGAAATGCATCAAGATATCACGGCTTTCTTTACCAAGTTGCGAAGAACCGTTGAGGCATAGGGTGGCGGGTTGCCACTTTGCTTACGCGAGCATCACCAGTATGCCATGACGACCAACGACATCAAACTTCAGGACAAACGCGCCAACGTGGCGGGGCTTCAATTCATCGGCCCTATAGGCTGATCCAGTTGTTAAGGATTTCTTAACAACTGCGGCCGACGGGAAGAAACATGGCCTGACCACGGCGGGCAAGGGGGGGGGGACGAACCATGAAGAAAGATCGAGCCAAGTTGAAGCCGTGTCCATTCTGTGGCAGCACGGACTTGTTGCAGACGGACAAAATGGTTGTCGAGCAGGACGAAGCGATGGAGGAGGTTTTGGCGCTTGCCGGAATGGAACGGGAAGAGCCGGAAGAATGGTTCGTTGTCTGCGGAACGTGTGGTGCTATGGGTCCATTGTCTTCCTCGCCCAAGGCCGCTCGTGCGGCTTGGGACAAGCGCTCCGCCGAGGATTGAAGGGATGACGGCGTAGGCTGCGATGATGGCGGAAAAGAAGTAGTCTGACGCTCTGTTGACTGAATTGGAGGTGCATCATGATCAAGGAGAGCAAGAAGAAGCCGATCCGGCCGGAATCTGTGCTGCGTCGCATGGAGCGGATGATGGGCGGTGCGGTAAAAGGGAAAGACCAGAAGCGCGAGGCGCAGGACCTGGTCTATGACGCGTGGGAGGCGGCGGATTCAGGTGAAGAATATACGCTTTTGCAGAGCGCCCTGGATCTCGATCCGACCAACGTGGATGCCTGGCTCGGCTTGATGAAGTTTGTGGATATCGACAAGGATGAACGAGTCGAAATGCTCCGCAAGCTGATTGCCATGGGTGAAGAGAATCTCGGCAAGAAGATCTTCATACAGGATAAGGGTCATTTCTGGGGTATGCTCGAAACCCGCCCGTACATGCGGGCACGGGCACAACTTGCGTTGTATTTGATGGACGTGGGACAGTATGAAGAATCCATCGTTGAACACGAGGGCATGCTGGCACTGAACCCGAACGACAACCAGGGCGTTCGGTATGCTTTGATGGCTAGTTATTTGACCGCAAGCCGATTAGACGATGCCAGGCGGCTGTTCAAGAACTACGATGAATGTGGGCTCAGTGCGATTTGGTCTTGGGCTCATGTGCTGGAGCGGTTCTTGGCTGTGGACATGACTGGGGCGGAGAATGCTCTTCAAGTCGCCCGCAAACAGAATTCCCATGCCGAGGCGTACTTCCTTGAGCATCGGAAACCGCCCAAGTTCATGCCGAAATCCTACGCTATCGGAAGCCAGGAGGAGGCCACAATTGCCTGGGACATCTTGCAGCATGCGTGGAAGAAGCATCCGAAGGCTCAAGCATGGCTCAAGGCGCAGCAAGGGAAGAACCAGTCGTAAAGCGCGATCACAGGCAAGCAGGAAGGCCATTTCATGTCAACGCACGACATTATTGACAACCGCACCGAGAAACTCGTTGACCATCTTAATCAGATTCTCGGCACCAGCGAGCGCGCCCGGTTCGCGGTGGGTTACCTTTTCCTGTCAGGCCTGACAAGCGTTGCAAAGCGATTACTGAACCTGAAGGAACTTAGGTTTCTGATCGGAAATACGACCAACCAGGCAACCGTTGAAATGTTGGCCGAGGGATACAAGCGGCTGGACCTGGCTGCAGAGGAAATCGAAAAGCAGGCATATCCGAAACGCACCGCGGCTGGGAAGATGGCTGAAGACACAGCCGGAAATCTACGTAACGCAGTCGAGTGGATGGATCAGACTGACGAGGCGCAGGACCTGGTCGCAGGGCTGATCCGGATGATCGAAGAGAAGCGACTGAAGGTTCGCGTCTACACAAAGGGCCGCCTCCATGCCAAGGCGTACATTTGCGATTATGGCAAGGTGTTCGATCTGATTGGCAAAGAGATTGACCGCCATGAAAAGGGCATCGCTGTTGTAGGTTCCTCCAACCTCACCCTTGCAGGGCTTACTCACAACACCGAGTTGAATGTGGTTGTTCAGGGTAACCAGAACCACGAGGAGCTTGTGCGCTGGTTTGACGACCTCTGGAAGGATGCGCAGGAATTCGACGAAACGCTGATGATCGAACTCAAGGCGTCATGGGCTGCGGCGCAGATTCGGCCTTCCGACATCTACATGAAGACGCTTTATGCCCTCGTGCGAGACCGGCTGGAGAGCACGGACGAGCAGGAGTTACTTTGGGATGACGATATCTTCCTGAGATTGGCGAGCTTCCAGAAGGTGGCCGTGCGGCAGGCGGTGCAGATGGTCCGCGACTTTGGCGGTGCGTTCGTATCTGATGTGGTGGGCTTGGGTAAGAGCTACATCGGCGCGGCGATCGTGAAGCATTTTGAACGTACTGATCACGCACGGCCCCTGATTATCTGTCCGGCGCCGCTGAGGGAGATGTGGGAACGATACAACGAAGTCTACCAACTCAACGCGCAGGTCCTTTCGATGGGGTTCCTGCGAGAAGACGAAGAAGATGGAGTTACCCGGCTGCTGAAGGATTTTCACTACAAAGACAGGGATTTCGTGCTTGTGGACGAGAGCCACAACCTGCGGCATCCGGACACTCAGCGGTACAAGGTCGTCCAGACATTCCTCTCGACCGGTCGGCGATGTTGCTTTCTGACGGCCACGCCGCGGAATAAGAGCGCCTGGGACGTTTACCATCAGATAAAACTGTTTCATCAGGACGACAGGACTGACTTGCCCGTTGATCCGCCGAACCTGAAAGAATACTTCAAACTGATTGACAAGGGTGACCGGAAACTTCCGGACCTGCTGGCAAATATCCTCGTCCGCCGCACCCGGCAGCATATTTTGCGCTGGTATGGTTTCGACGCCGAAACCCACGAGCCGGTTGATCCGAACCGCTTTCAGGACTACATCCAGGGCACGCGGAAAGCCTATGTTCTGGTCGGAGGGAAACATCAATTCTTTCCCAAGCGCGAGTTGGAAACCATTGAGTACAGCATCGAGGATACGTACCAGGGGCTGTATCAGGAGTTGCGCGGCTACCTTGGCAAGCCCAGGAAGGGCAAAGCGGCAAAGGCTGTCCAGGATGGAGAACTTTCCTACGCGCGATATGGGCTCTGGAACTACGTCAACGCGGAGAAGCAGAAGAAAGAGCCGTACGTCAGCCTTCAACGCGCCGGGACGAATTTGCGTGGCCTTATGCGTGTCCTGCTCTTCAAGCGGTTTGAATCCAGCGTATACGCCTTCCGTGAGACGGTCAAACGGCTGTTGAAGATTCATCAATCCTTTGTAGCTTCTCTGGACGCGGGCTTTGTCCCGGCTGGAGAAGACGCGCAATATGTTCTCTACGGGAGCGATATTCTGGAGGAGGGTGCCCTAGTAGACGCTCTCAGAGAGGTGTCCAAGCGGTATGATGTGACCGACTTTGATGTAAAATCGCTCCGGACGCATGTCGGGCACGATATCGAATTGCTTCAGAAGATTCTGAAACTGGTGTTGCCAATTACCCCGGAGAAGGACGCCAAGCTCCAAAGGCTGAAAGAGCGACTTGCCGCAAAACCGCTGAAGAGTGCAAAGCGGCTGATATTCACGCAATACGCGGATACAGCAAAGTATCTTTTCGCCAATCTGAATCCCGATGGCAAACACCCGGACATAGAGGTTATTTTCAGCGGCGACAAGAGCAAGGAAAAAGTTGTCGGTCGGTTTGCTCCGAAAGCGAATCCGGAATACCACTTCGCGAAGGATGAAGCTGAATTGACGACGGTGATTGCGACGGATGTGCTGGCGGAGGGTTTGAATCTTCAGGATTGCGACAATATCATCAACTACGATTTGCATTGGAACCCGGTCCGCTTGATTCAGAGGTTCGGGCGTATTGACCGTATTGGCTCTGAACACGAGCGGATCTATGGTTTCAACTTCATGCCGGAGACTGAATTGGACAAAAACCTTGGACTGCACGAGAAACTGGACAAGCGCATTCAGGAGATACACGACACGATTGGCGAGGACGCCCAGATTCTCGACACGCATGAAAAGTTGAACCCGGAAGCGATGTATGCCATCTACGAGACTCGCGGCGGTGCTCCCGCGCAGTTGGATTTGTGGGGTGGGGCTGAAGACGAGTTTCTCGATCTCAACGAAGCGGAGGAAATCTTGCGTCAGTTGCGAAAGGACAATCCCGGCGAATACGACCGGATTGCCAGTCTAAGGGATGGCATCAGAACGGCCAGACCATCCCTGCAACGCGGTATGTACGTTTTCTGTCAGGCGGGACGGTTTCAACAGTTGTTCCTGCTTGATGAAAAGAACGAGATTGTTTCCAGGGACGTGCCAAGGGTCGTTGGTGCGGTCAAATGCTCACCCGAAGCTAAAGCCGTGACATTGCCGGTTGGATATAACAAGTCCGTTATGGCGATTCAACGCAAGTTCGCGGAGGAAGTCCGGCACCGGGAAGCCGAACGGACGTACACGACAAATCTGACGCACATCCAGCTCTATGTCTTGCGTGAGTTGAGAATCCTGTTCGCGGCCACTGAAGATGCGGACACCAGGCAGAACATCAACATCCTGGAGAAGGTCTTTCGTGGATCGTTGACAGGCGCCGTGAAACGGGAACTCACCCAACTCCGCGGAAACAACGTGACTGGCGACAGCTTGTTGAAGAGCCTGATGCGGATTTATGACCGGCACAATCTGAAGGATATCTCGACCATGCGAACCCTGGAGGTGGAAGGTCGGGCCATTCCCCGTGTCATTTGCAGCGAGGCTTTTGTCTAACTTTGCGATACCAGCTGATTGCTGTGTCTGACATTATGGATCCGTCGAGCAGTCGGTTCGGCAGCAAATGAATCCGCTTCAACTGCGTGCGGACACAATTGTTGCGAGCACTGGGCGTCGCGCGATTCTGATGGTTGGAGATACGCGAAACGAGAGAAAGGTTCGAGGTTGTGAAGAAGCCCAATGCCGAAACGAGAACGCTTCATGCGATGCTTGGCATCTATTGCCGCGACAAGCACGGGAGCAAGGGACCACTTTGCTCCGAATGCGTTGCGCTTCTTATCTACTCGATTGTGAGGCTGGCGAAGTGTCCATTTGGCGGGAGAAAGCCCACCTGCAACCAATGCACGATTCACTGCTACGAGCCGGAAATGCGGGAGCGAATGAAAGAGGTTATGAAGCACTCTGGGCCAAGCATGATGACGTCGCATCCGATCCTTGCGGTCAGGCATCTTCTGCAGGGCATCATGCGTAAACCGCGCGGAAAGGATTCCAGGCGACAACGTGAATGACCATGAGAAATCAGGCAGGGATCAGGCTCTCATGGTTGCGCTCCAGCGTGGTGTGCCGTTTGTGCGTCGCCCGTGGGAGGAGATAGCCCGGGTGATTGGCATGGCGGAAGCCGACGTTTTGAATGCGGGCAGAGACCTGTTCAAGCGCGGTATCGCCCGGCGCTTCGGGGCGGTCTTTGACTCCCGTAGCATGGGTTACGCAAGTACGCTCTGCGCTTTGGATGTGCCTGCCGCCGACATCGAACGGATCGCAGCGCTTCTTCAACCGCATTCCGGTATAACGCACTGCTATGAAAGGATGGGTAGTCCTAATCTCTGGTTCACTGTGACAGCGCCGGCAGGCAGTTTGGCGCTGGAACTCGGCGCCCTTGCTGACCTGGTGCGGCCGCTGAAAGTGATGAACCTTCCAGCGATCCAGCGTTTCAAGGTTGAGGTGGTGCTTGATGCCGGGACCGGGGATGTTGACCCTGTGCGCCGCGAGGGGGCTTCGTCGAAGAGTGATTCCGCGCCGGTATTCTCCGACCGCGAGAAGTCACTGGTCAGAAGAATCCAGGATAATGTGCCTTTGTCTATTGAGCCATTCGTGGACGTTGCGCTGGAACTCAAGTGGAATACTGATGAGCTATTGCTGAAGCTGGCCGACTGGAAGCAGGCCGGGATCCTGCGCAGGATCGGATTTATCCTGAGGCACAGGGAGGCCGGGTTTGTTGCCAATGGCATGTGCGTGTGGCCGGTCGCTGGAGTGGATGTTGCGCGGGCGGGCCGGATCCTCGCAAGTCTTCCCGAAGTCACACACTGCTACGAACGCCCGTCATCGCCTTCCATACCATTCAATCTCTATGCGATGATCCATGCGCGTGAGCGGGCTGTGGCTGAAGACACGTTTCGACGGATGGGCGAGAAGGCGGGGCTGAGCGGTGGCCGGATGCTGATCTCGGTTCGCGAGTTCAAGAAATCGAGTCCGGTGTTCTTTCCAGAAGAGGAAGCATGAATAGACAGGCTGTTATGTTTGCCCTTCCCGGGACCAGTTCCGAAGAAGGCATGGAGACACTCCGCAGGATAGATGAACGGTTTGCCGCCAGGTTTGGCGGAGTGATGCGGACATGGGCGTACACCTCGTCGGGTGTGCGCCGCAAGCTGGAGCAGAGCAGCCAGCATATTGCGGATCCAGCTGAGGCCCTGACCGGACTGTGGAACGAAGGAGTGACTCACGTCGCCGTGAAATCACTGCACCTTGCGACGGGTATGGAATACAATGAACTGCGAGGTTTTGTGGATGACCGCAGGACAGGGATGGAAGTGTTTGACAAGGTTCTGCTTTCGACTCCGCTTCTTGATGTGCCGGCGGACCTTGAGCGGACGATACGGTGTCTCCTGGCGTCGCTACCGCCAGAAACCGGCCCAGGCGAGGCCGTGCTTCTTGTGACACATGGTAGCAGGCAGCCTGGAGCGCAGGTAGCGTACGAAAGGGCTTTGGAGCTTTGTCGGCGCTTTGAGCGGCGTGTGATTTTGGGTTCACTGATCTCCAAACCTGGCGTCGATGACGTGATACGTGAGTGTAAGGCTGGCGGCATCAGGAAAGTCGTGCTCGTTCCACTGATGATTGTCGCCGGGTTCTCCGCGAGAAACGAAATAGCAGGCAATGGGCCGGAGTCATGGGAATCAGCTTTGAGGCGCGAGGGCATTGACTGCGAACCGGTGCTCAAGGGGCTGGCTGACCACGACGACGTGGTTGCCTTGTGGTTGGACGATGTCGAAAGGATGCTCTCTGAACTGTCTTGAGCGAGGTCGTGATGAGACGCGGTTGTTGTTGACATGATGATGTCACATAAGACATCATATTGATGTCATAAGTGAATCAAGGAGGTAATGATGATCAGGCAGATAACGCTACGGCAGGTGCCGGATGCCGTTGAGAGGGGTATTCGAGGGCGGGCCAGAAGTACTGGCAGCAGTTTGAATCGGGTCATCATCGATTTGATGGAAGAGTCTCTCAAGATCAGGCCCGCTGGGAAGAAGATGCGCGACGTCTCCAGATTTGCCGGACAATGGAGTCAGGAGGAATACGACGCGTTCAGCCGTAACACTCAGGTTTTCGAGCGCATCGACAAGGAAACGTGGAAATCATGAAGGCTTGTCTGGACACGAACGCTTACAGCCAACTGATGAGAGGGCATGCCCCTCTGTCGCAATTGCTGGAGTCGGCCGGGGAGGTTCTGCTCCCGGTAACTGTTCTCGGTGAGTTGCACGCCGGATTCGAGATGGGGTCAAGGCGTGACGCGAACCGGCGTCAACTTGGCGAGTTTCTTGCGCTTCCGGGGGTCGAAACAGTTGCAATTACGCAGGATATGGCTGAACGCTATGGTCTGCTCGTGAAACAACTCACGCACCAGGGAACTCCAATTCCAACGAATGATATATGGATCGCCGCATGTGCTCTTGAAACCGGCGCCCGGCTTGTGACGTATGATCCTCACTTTCAGCATGTCCATGGATTGATAACGCTCAGCCCTTAACGCGATATGCGAAAACAAACTACAGCGCGTCCGATTCTGCCGGTCTGTCTGCTGGTGGCAGGTCAGCCCTGTCTGGTTGTTGGCGGCGGCAAGATTGCTGCGCGCAAAGTCGGACACCTTCTTGATGCTGAGGCTGATGTGGTGGTAATAGGCTCCTCCGTGAGCGCTCCGCTCAAGGTCCTGGCCGAGGCCGGTAAGATCAAGGTGGAAGCCCGCGCCTTTTCGGAATCGGATGTGAAAGGGAAATACATTGTCTTTGCGACGACCGACAGTGAAAGCGTCAACCGGCGCGTGCTGTCGGCCTGCAGGAAGCGTGGCGTTCTGTGCAGTGCCGCCGATAGCCTCTGGCCGGAGGGCGATTTCGTTACGCCGGCAATATGCAGGGCACAAGGCCTGGTGGTTACGGTTTCCACTGGCGGCCGGTCATGCAAACAAGCCAGGATTGTCAAAGACAGGATTGCCGGGTTGATCGCCTCAATATCTGATCAAAAAGACAGGTGATGATTAAGATGTCTACTGTGAAGATTCATATCAAAGCTGGAACACGCGGTAGCAGACTTGCAAGGGTTCAGACGCGAGATGCCTTGAACAGACTTGAGGTCTGCTTCCCTGGGTTTGCATTCGACGATATCGTTGTTGCCACACCCGGTGACCGGGATCTGACAACTGATCTGCGGGCAACTCCTCCTGATTTCTTCACGAGGGACCTGGACGAAAAGGTACGCAGCGGCGAATTGGACTGCGCCGTGCATAGCGCGAAGGATCTGCCTGATCCAATCGCGGACGGGCTTGACTGGTTCTGGCTGCCGTGGACCGAAGATCCCAGCGATGCCGTAGTTCTGCCGGCCGGCCGCCGCGTGGAAGACCTTCCCGCTGATGCTCGAATCGGGGTGAGCAGCGCCAGGCGCGAAGCTTACTGCAGGCGCCGGTTTCCAGCGGCGCGCCAGCTGAACATTCGAGGCAATATTGATGAACGCCTGCAGCAACTCGATCATGGTGATTACGATGTTATTATCATGGCGGCTGCAGCGATGGTCAGGCTGGGGTTGGAGCAGCGTATTAGCGAGCTGATACCCCTCACTGAACTGCCGCCCCCGGATGGACAGGGCTACCTGGCCGTTACTTTCAGGGCAACTGACGGTCGTTTCCTGCGCATGCGGTCGCTATTTGTAAAGGCAGTTGCGTTTGCTGCCGCTGGAGTGGGTACGGCTGGAACCTGTACGCTGGATGTGCTCAAGGCGCTTCGTCGATGCGATATCTGTCTGCACGACGATCTCATGGGGCCGGACCTTCTTGATCAGGTTCCGCCCGGCGTGGAGTGTATTCATGTCGGAAAGCGGTCGGGTAAACACAGCCTGCCGCAGGTCGAGATCACGAAGCTCATCACCAAGCATGCGAGACGCGGCAGGCGTATTGTCCGCCTGAAAGGCGGCGATCCCGGAATTTTCGGGCGGCTCGCCGAGGAAGTGGAGGCGCTTGATGCGCTGGCCATGCCTTACCTTGCGCTGCCAGGTGTGAGCAGTCTGGTGGCAGCCACAACTTGTACCGGGATGCTGCTCACGCGGCGTGGGGTATCGCGTGGATTTGCCGTCATGACTCCACGAACGCAGGGTGGGGGTTTGGGCACGGTTGGCGCCGCCGAACGGGCAAGACTGCCCATAGTATTCTACATGGCAGTGGCGGCAACCACACAGATAGCGCAGGAGTTGATGGGAGAGGGTATGTCTCCAGATACCCCGGCTGCGATGGTCTTTGGCGCTGGCGGCGACCAGGTGATGATTGTCAAAGGGCCCCTCGCTGATATCGGCGACAAGGTTGCGCGTGTCGACACAGAATTGCCGGGGACTCTCATAGTTGGTGATGCTGCCGGATATAGCTATCGCACCGACTGTGGACCGCTCCAGGGTCGGCGCATACTGCTGACCTGCAGTCAAGCGCTCATGGACAAGGCTGTCGGCCTGGTTAGCGACTTTGGCGGTATCCCGGTGGTTCGTCCGCTGATAAAGCTGGTAACAACCACCGAAGCGCTGGATTGTGTGCGCAAGATAGCGAGTTATGAATGGGTTGTGCTCACTTCTCCGTCATCGGCGCGCTGTTTTGGTGAACTCCTCCGCGGAGCGGGAGTGGACTTGCGTTCTCTGCCTAAACTCATCTCATGTGGCGCCGGGACCACAGCGGAGCTGGTATCCATCGGCCTTCACGCCGATATTGCGCCACCTTCAGATTTCGGTGCCGGCGGGCTCCTGAGAATCGTTGACGGACTGGTGAAGCCGGGCCTGCGGGTTTTGCGCCTGCGTTCAGACAAGGCGGATACCGATATTACGGACACCTTGCGAAAGCAGGATGCCGCAGTGGATGACTGTATCCTTTACCGCAATGAGGCCATCGAATACGACCACAAGCCGGACTTTGACGCTGTGTTTTTCGCCAGCGCCTCGGCCGTTGATGTGTTCGCCATGCAGTGGGGCGTTGGTCTGTTGAAGGGCAAGACTGTATCTGCGATAGGGAAGCCCACGGTGGCGGCTCTCACGAAACTGGGAGTGAACGTGGACCTTGTTGCTCCTGAAGCAACGGTGGATTCCTGCCTGACAGCCCTGGCCGGGAAGTTCGCGAATGAAGCATTGATAACCGTTGAGGAGAAACTCTAATGAATACTTTTCCTGATGTGCGATTGCGCAGACTGCGCCGGACGGCGGCGTTGAGGAGCATGTTTGATATGCCGATGCCGGGACCTGAGAAATTTATGTGGCCGGTATTTGTGGTGGCGGGGAAGCGGCAGCGCCAGCCAATCGATGCGATGCCAGGCCAGTACCGCTACAGCGTGGACATGCTCTTGAAGGATCTGCGGCCGGTTGTTGAATCAGGAGTCGGAAGCATTCTGATTTTCGGGCTCGTTGAAGCCAGCAGAAAAGATAGTCGCGGGAAAGCGGCCCATGACGAACGCGGCCCGGTTCAACAGGCCGTGAAAGCTGTTCGCGCTGAGTATCCCGGTCTGGTTGTTTTCACCGACGTCTGTCTTTGCGCCTATACCACGCATGGCCACTGCGGGCCGTTGTCGGAGGCAGGCGATGTGGATAATGATGCGGCCAACAGGATGCTGGCCAGGACAGCGGTATCGCACGCCGCGGCGGGCGCGGATGGGGTGGCGCCGAGCGCGATGATGGACGGCCAGGTTCAGGCGATTCGCTCTGCGTTGAGCGAGGGCGGGTTTCAGCAGACGATCCTGATGAGCTATTCGACGAAGTTTGCATCTTCAATGTACGGTCCGTTCAGGGAGGCGGAGAAATCCGCACCTCAAAAAGGCGACCGGCGAGGATATCAGGCCAGCTATGGCAACGCACGGCTGGCACTGCGTGAGTCAGTGCTGGATGAGGCTGAAGGCGCGGACATTCTCATGGTGAAGCCCTCACTGTTCTACATGGATATTATCACCCGGCTCAGGGAATCTACCCAGTTACCAGTTGCCGCGTACAATGTGAGTGGTGAATACTCCATGTTGATAGCCACAGCGGACCGGGGGTGGGGTAATCTCCGCGACATGGTGCGTGAATCCAGCATGGCTCTGGCCAGATCAGGTGCGGACATTCTGATTTCGTACTGGGCCAGCAGGTACGCGGAAATGTTGAGTGCGTAGAAAAGAAATTGAATATCCAACAGCCAACAAGGAATGTCCAATGAAGAAGGAAAGGCAATACGATTTGCAGGACCGTTTGATTGATTTTTCAGTACGGATCATCAAACTCTCTGAAGCTCTGCCTGACACGAAGGCCGGTAAACATGTCTCTACGCAAATACTGAGGAGCGGAACATCGGCTGCACCGAACTATGGAGAGGCGCAGAGCGCCGAATCCAATGCCGATTTCGTTCATAAGCTCAAGATCGCGCTCAAGGAGCTTCGAGAAACCGAGATATGGCTAAAGGTTATCGCTAAGGCAGAGATGATCAAACCCGCATCGCAACTTGCTCCGCTTCTGCAAGAAACGGATGAATTGATAGCGATTCTCTTTACAAGTATTGAAACGGCCAAGAGGAACAAAGAACAATAGTGGTTCTGGCCTTGGTAATTGGATATTCCTTGTTGGCTGTTGGATATTCAGTGATTATGTATTGAATTTCTGAGGAGTCGCACATGAGTTCCAGAACGTTATTCAAGCGGGCAAAACGGGTCATTCCCGGCGGAGTGAACAGTCCCGTGCGGGCTTTCAATGCTGTTGGAGGGGATCCAGTCTACGTTGAGAAGGGGAAGGGTTCTCAAATATGGACCGCGGACGGGAAGAGGTTGACGGACTTCTGTGGATCATGGGGTCCGCTGATTCTTGGCCACGCCCGCTCAGAAGTCGTTGCCGCAATCAAACAGGCGGCCTCGCAGGGCACTACATTTGGCATCAACACCAGGCGTGAGGTTGAGTTTTCCGAATGCCTGTGCGAGATGGTTCCATATCTGGAAATGGTGCGGCTTGTAAGTTCCGGCACGGAAGCGGTTATGACGGCGCTCCGGCTTGCGCGTGGATATACCGGTCGGCGTAAGATCATCAAGTTTGACGGCTGTTACCATGGTCACGCCGACTACCTGCTTGTTTCTGCAGGCAGCGGTTTGCTGACGGGAGGCATTACGTCGTCAGCCGGGGTTTCGCCCGCCGCCGTGGCGGAGGTTCTTGTGGCCCCGTACAACGATCTTGAAGCTGTGAGGAAGATCCTCGCTTCAAAGGAAGGCAAGGAAGTGGCAGCCCTGATCGTGGAGCCGGTTGCCGGCAACATGGGACTGGTCCCTCCTGCGCCGGGCTTCCTGAATGGCCTTCGCAAGCTGACAAAGGCTGCTGGCGCATTGTTGATCTTCGATGAAGTCATCACCGGCTTTCGTCTCGGTCCGACGACATATGGCTCGATCTGCGGTGTCACGCCGGATCTCACCTGTCTCGGCAAGATCATCGGGGGTGGAATGCCGATTGGCGCGGTTGGCGGCAGCGCAAAGATCATGCGCTCACTGGCCCCGCTCGGACCGGTCTACCAGGCTGGTACGCTGAGCGGCAATCCGGTGGCGGTGGCGGCCGGAATGAAGACTCTGCAACTGCTCAAGAAGACTTCCTATCCGGCTCTGGCGGCTCGCTGCAAGCGTCTTTCTGATGGAGTCAATGCCGCGGCGCGGGACAACGGCATCGCGATGCATTGTACAAGGCTCGGCGGAATGTTTACGCCGTACTTCACGACGGATACCGTGACCGACCTGGCCACGGCCAAACACTCGGATACCAGGGCGCATGCCGCGTTTTTTCACGGCATGCTTGATCGCGGATTCTACCTGCCGCCGTCGCAGTTCGAGGTTGGATTTGTGTCAACGGCCCACAGTGACGGAGACATCACGCGTTTTGTTGCGGCTGCGGCCGATGTGTTCTCGGCCATGGGTTGAGTCTTAGGAGAAGTGTCCGCCGATTACACTGGTTTGAGAGAACTTCATGCATGCACTTTACGGTTTTCTACTGATGGCGATCCTGGTCCTGCTGATCAATATGCCGTTTGGCTACTGGCGGGCTTATGTCCGCACATTTTCGGCCTCATGGTTTGTGGCCGTTCACGCGCCGGTGCTTATCGGAATCGGGGTTCGGCTCCTGCTTGGAGTCAGCTTCCGGTTTGCTGCCCTGCCGTTATACGCATTGGCGTTCTTTGCAGGGCAGTCGGCAGGCGGGCGGATTCGTGTGTGGAATAGAACGCGGGGTTGATTTTGATCCCTCAGGTCCGACCCCAATGAGGTATCGCCAAGAAGAGTGTGGAGATCAACCGCCGCAACTCGGTGAATTATTCGCGTTCGCTAATAATATCTAGAAACTCCGCGCCACGGGTGTGCTATCGATAATGCCTATTTGTGTTCCAGTTGCAGAAGTGGTGCCGTTGGCGTTGATTCGGACAACAATTGTGGTCTTCAACGAATAATTGTGAGAGTGGCCGTTCACGGTGAAATCAGATTGCGAGTTCAGGTCGTCAACGACGGTCAGATCGCCCGTCCCCCCACCTGCGTTGACATTCACGCTCCCGGAGAGTGTCAGGCCCTCGCTCATCCGACCATTGAATTCGCAGCCGTTGTACACCGCATGATCGAACGTGACCATGGTCAAACCATTGCCCGAGATGATCCCGCTAGCAGTCCCAGTCCCCTCGGGAACAGTGATCGTAATACCCCCGTGCATGTTGCCGTTCCTTGTGGCCGAACCGCCGCTGAATCCAGGTATGGGCTCATTAAAGTATGCGTGCTCAAAAGCAGGTATGTACTGAGATCGCTTTGCTGCCCCGACTTTCGCCCCAGGTACCGCCATGCTCGCGAGCGTGCCGAAACCCTGCGTTGACTGCAGCAACATGTCCGAGATTGCCTGTTGCTCTGTGTCCAAGTCTGCCGTTTGACCACCGCCACCAACGTCAGTGCTGTCCCCGCCACCGCCGCAACCTGCAAAGGCCAGCAAACCCATGACTGCCACCAACGACAGAACCTTCTTCATGCTCCACCTCCCTGTTGCTGTACTAATGGGAAACAAACTACTCTGAACTTGACCGACAGTATCCGCATCCTCGATTGAACAAGCAAGGGCAAAGAAACCAGGTAGAAGAATCACACTGGGCATTACCGTTGCGGGTCGGATCCTCCCGTCGACTCCAATCACCACGGGCAGAAGTCCCGCTCGTTTCTGCCACGGCGCAGTGTCGGCGCTGCCGAAATAGGCCCGGCTTCATGCGGGCGATCTTGCCGCTGTGCCAGAGGAAACAGACTTATGAAGTTTATCGATGTGGGCGTGGGAACGTTATGGCGGGACGACGCGGCGGGCTCGCGGGCGGCGGAATATTGGTTACTGCGGCCGGATGCGCCTGAAGGAAGAACTTGGGGTGGCATGACTCGCAGGCGGTTTCGAGCGGTTTCCAACGGTTGTCTGCGTGGCATTTCACGCAGGCAACGTTCTTGTGATCCCGATCCAGAATGTAGCGGGTCATGGTGTTGTGATTGAACAACAACCATGGTTCTTTCCAACCTGACGATGTGTGGCACTTGGCGCAATCATTGCCAAGTGTTCCCTTGTGCTTATCATCAGCCTTGTGGCAGGTGACGCATTCGTACTTGATCTTGCCTGGTTCAAGCGGGCAGGCCATGCGCTTTTCATTATGGCAGGCGCTGCACGGTATGGAGAGATGCTTGCCGGGCAATTCCAGCTTGGGGCGGTGCTCGAAGCTGGCCATCTTGGGCGGCCAGCCGTTCGGCGTGTGGCATGACAGACAAACCGGTCCGTAAGTTTCCGGGTGTTTGACCTTATGGCAGTCGTCACATTTGGTGCTAACGCCGCGGAATTGGGCCGTGCCGAGTGGAGCACCGGCGAGCTTGGGCTTGTGGCACTTTATACAGTCAACACCGGCATGTTTCCCGGCCAGCGGATACTTTGTTGCGGTGTCGTGGTTGAACTGAGTCTTGTCGAGCTTCCATGTTGTGGGCTTGGTGTGGCAACGGACACAATTCTGTTCGTACTGGCCACGGTGCGGATCCTTGTGGCAGTCCGCGCACCCCGTCTTAATGCTGGTAAAGCGGGCAAATCCGAGCTTCTCGCCGGGGAAGGCTGGCAGGTGGCACTTGTTGCATGCTGCTTCCGCATGTTTTTCGACCAACGGGTATTTCGAATTGCGGTTGTGATCAAAGGTCAGGAATTCCTTCTGCCAGCCTGCGGGCGAATGACATGTATCGCATGCGGCCTTGAATTGACCGCGGTGCGGATCCTTGTGGCAGTCAACACAGCCTGCGGGCAGGCCCTTGAACCTGGCGGAACCCGGCGCGGACAGGAATGTCGCCGGCTTGTGGCATTTTGAGCAGTCGACCGCGGCGTGTTTGCCGAGCAGTTTGTATGTGGAGTCGGTGTTGTGATCGAATTTCAACGCCGGCTTCTTCCATCCATCCGTGGAGTGGCATTTCTCGCAGGGCGCCTTGAACTGGGCATTGTGCGGGTCGCGATGACAATCGGTGCAGAGCCCGTACTTCAGTCCTATGTAGTAGCTTCCGGGGGTGTCCTTCGAACGCTTCTTCTTGTGGCATTCATCGCATTCCAGTTTTGAGTGCTTGCCCGTCTGTTGGAAGGATGCAAGGCGATGGTCGAACGTCTTCTGGTCCAGGGTCACGATTGACATGGGTTTCTTAAGGTGCTCTTTATGGCACTGGACACAGGCTCCTTTCAACGTTCCATGATACCCGGTTCCCTTCAGTTGGCGTTCCTTGATCATGGTGTGGCAGCTCTCGCATTTTGCGTTCGGAAGCTCACCTGTGAAGGCATGACATTTCGTGCAGGATTTGGCTGTGTCGCCGGCCTTGTGCCTTGGGGACAGATTCCTGGCGTCTGCTGTAAGCTTTTGCTTGAGAGAAAGGGAACGGTAATGGCAGACGTCGCATCTGTTGGTCATGGCCCTGGCGTGCTTGTCGTGAACATAATAGTCGAAGGTGACAACTGACCACTCGAGTCTGATTCTGTTCTCGTTTGTTACGTGGAACGTTTTCTGATCCATCCGATGTACATTCCCGGAGTAGTTCGCCATCTTTCCTGATGATTCATACTCCTGTGGCAGGAGTGGCAGGTATTCCTTCCCGATGTAATTGTTGTCGTTTGCGTGGCACTCGCCGCAGGTTGCGGGGCCGGTTGTCTTGTGCTCGGCGGCACGCCTGGTGTGGCAACGGATACAGGAATTATGATATGAATCGACCAGGGTGCTGCGGCTGCTTGTGTCAAGCTGTTCTGGAAAGGAGAATCTAAACCGGTCTGCTCTTCTGGGATGACAGGCCTTGCAGCCCTCCTCCTTCATGGCTGCGGTATGTTTGTCGTGCGGAAACATAACCGGCGCGCGATCGAGTGGCTCAAGCATGGGCGGGATGGTTATGAACATAGGGCGCTCAGCCTGCAAAGTGGCATTCGTCTTCACCTCGATAGGGGATAAGGAAGGTGCAGCCGGTAGGTCCTGCGCTGTGGCAAGCGGTTCTTCGGCGGCCTGGGGCTGGGCAAGTGTTTCCGAGGACTTCACTCCACCATCCTTGTGGCATCCGGCACAGGCTTGAGGCATCTTCGCTTCGGGGTGTCCCATCTTCTTATGGCAGCCCAGGCATTCCAGGTGATAGGCGCCCAGCAGCGCCGGCTTGTCGCCAGTGGGTTCGGTTCTTGACGTATGGCATGCACTGCAGGCCGGTACCTTCTGATTCTTCTCCACCGGCGCGGAGTGATGGCAGCCGGCGCAGATCGTTGTTTCCTTTTTGTGGAAGAATTTCGACAGTCTGCTGTTGTTTGAGATTTCAGTAAGTTTGTCCGCCATATCCTTGTGCTTCATCTTTGCCGGTTTGTATTCATCTGAAAGTATTGAAATTTGGAACTCGTTGGTCATGCCCGGCACGAATAGAGTGGAAGGAGCAGGGAGTCTTGCCGCCTGATCGAGACTTTCCATCTTTCCTGTATGGCATGTAGCGCAGGAAGACGCAGCCAGGCCGGTCATCCGGAGATGATGACAGCCTGCACAGTCCGGCTTGCGTGTTTCCTGCTCGTGACATCCAAGGCAACTCCTGCTGGAGCCGGATTTATGGTAGGCGTCGACGATGGTTACAAATTCGCCTTCTTTGATGCCGGCAAGCGTGTGGCATTTATTGCACGACTCGGGTGCCTTGTTCTTGTGATGGCAATCGGAACAAGAGCGGCTTGCCGCGATGTGTGCCTTGTGATCGAAAGGTACTGGCGCCATCCGGCCACCGTCTGTCACGATAAGGATTCGCTCTTTGCTTTCACAGTCGGGCCGGGGAATATTTGTCATCTCCGCTACTGAGTGCGTATGTCCCGGATGGCAGCCCATGCAGTCTACCGGCCCGCCGGGTCTATTCTCTGACTGGAGCGCCAGGTGGCAGTTGAGGCAGAGCTGGTGCGTGGATCTTCTCCTCTTCAGGTGTTTCTCTTTTTCTCCGGCCTGCTCCTGGCTGGTTGCCTCATCCGGCTGGTCGGCAGACGCAAAGGTCTTTCCAAAAGCATTTTCAGGGGGCGCTTTCCTGCTGGTGGTGCGGCTGCTGCTGAAGATCAGGATGCCGCCCACGGCCAGCACGGCGGTGACAGCAATGACAGCGAGCTTAACCCTCTGTATCGACAACGCTTTGCGGGTAGCCTTCTTCTCTGGCGGGGAAGCCCTCACCGGTGAGGGTGGTTTACCGCGACGGGTCTTGATTAGATCGAAATATTTCATAGTCTGGATTCTTCAACCGCGTCGCATAAAGAAGTCTTCCCCGGTGAGGTTGGGTGCGGCTCCCTCCGGATTCTCCGCTATTTCTGATGGCCGAATCCATAAACGCTTATTTTCCTGGGGCCGTACTGGCTTGTGACCAACACCAGGTATTGAACCTCAAAACCGGGCGCAATGTAATCCCTGAACATTTCGATGTGATCATAGTCCACGATAACCGACGCGGGCAGGAAGAGCTGACCCTGTCCGCTTCCCGGCTCGCCGAAAAACATCAGAAGGCGCCCCTCGGAATCGAAAATCTGGACGACTGATGAGGCAGCGTCGGCCACGTACAGCCTTGATTCCCGGTCCAGCGCAATGCCCTTCGGCCTGGCAAACTCGCCGGGCGCGTCGCCAATCCGGCCAAACGTTTGCACGTGGCGGCCCGTTGCGTCATATTCCTTGACGCAGAACAAGCCGGCATCCGAAACGTAGACATGGTTCCTGCCGTCCACGGCAATGTTGGTCGGCTTCAGAAGCTGCTCGACTTTGTTTGTGGGGTCTGACGGAATTACGGCAACCGGCTTCAGGGTTGTCTTGTCAAAGGCGTACACCCTGCTTTTGCCCATATCCGCGACGTAGAGCCGGTCTCCCTCGACGGCCACATCGGTCAGTCTTGAAGCCTTCTTTGTCCCGATTGTCCCCATCAAGGTTCCGTCGGATTTGCACATGACCACCTGCCCGAGCAGTGTATCCGCAATGTAGAGGATTCCTTTCTTATCAACCGCGATGTTGACCGGTTTCTGTATGTTGCTGCCTCTGCTTGGAGCAAGGTCACTGAAACGCCTGTTCTTGAGATTCAACACATGCACTTTTCCAAGGAATGTGTCGCACACATAGATTTTGCCATCCGCGATGGCGATGCCGTAGGGTTTTACTATCGGTTGACGTGTCGTCGGCGTGCCGATGAGAAAGTTGAGAACCCTGTTCGGAAGCTCAAAATCCTCTGGACCCGAATAACTGGTGAGGAACTGTAAGCGGGCCTTTTCCGGAGGTGCGGGGAAGAAGACTGCAGCTCTGGGCTTCTGTGGTGTTGCGCAACCAGACACCAGTCCGACAAGAACAGCCAAAGCGGCGCCACCTTGAAACAGCCTGGAGAATGGACGGTTTGTCTTGATATGCATTCTCCGCGCAGATCGCTGTCCCGGTCTCCAGAAACTGCTACGTCGTAAGGTCATTTGTCGTGACACGTAAGGCAGAGTGCACTTCCGGTATTCTCCTTCTTCAGGAGACGTGAGTTACCCATGCTGTTATGCACATCGTGACATGACGAGCACTCTACCTTGTCGTTGAACAGCATGTCCTTGCGTATGGTGCCGCCGGACGGTAACCCGGAGAATGCCGTCACGGGGTCATAGAGTTTGCCGTCAGCCAGCGCCACTGACGTGTTGTAAGGGATAGAAATGGGATGGTCGTTTGACAAATCTGTCCCAAGTATAGACTCGGACTTATATCGATCAGGGGCGTTGGCCATGTTCCAGGTGCCGGGGTTTCCCCCGAACGCATCGAGCGCCGTAATGCCATCGTGACAGCTCAGGCATGAAAGGGAAGAGGGGCTCGGCTGGCCCGCCGGGGGTGAGTTCTGTGAGCTGGCTGTTTTGTTGTACATCACAAAGACGGCAAGGGAGTTGGCGTGATTCCACAACGGCACTGCGCTTGAGCCATTGTGCGGAGTGTGACAGGGCAGGCAGAGCTCACCTTTTCGGTTCCATGTCGCCGACGTGAAATCATGAGCAGAGCCTCTCAGTCCGCCCCGCGCCGAATACAAGGGCAAGAAGACGGCTGTAGTAAGACAGGCGAACAAGCTCAGCCCCGCAAGCTTTTTCTTATTCATTCAGGCACCGTGGTTTCTGGATTTCTGAGTCTGCGCTTGTATATCACAATCAGTGTGAGATGCAACAGCCATAATCCTGAGATTTGCTTTTTTGCCGGGTGTGTTGGGACATTTCTACGAATTTTGTCACTGACAAACGAAAACTTGACATGATTTTTCATAAAACCGACTATGCGCAACCGGGAGTTTGGTAAAGGGCTCCTGAATCGCATGATGAGAACATCAGTAAAGCCTTGCCGGTAGGAGAGAAACAATTCTCATGGGATCGAAAGATCTACGAATGCAGGTCGTGATTTGCCTTGTTTCCGCCCTGTCGTGCCGGGGTTGGGCGCAGGGTATGACTTCGACCCTTGAGAAGCCGCAGTTCATAAAACTCAGAACCATTGATTCATCCCTCATTGTTGAAGCCGAACAGAGGAATGAGAAGACCAGTGCTGATGATGGAAGCCGGACCGTGAACGAGGATTCCCTGTGGATCAGTCCGTTGCTGAAGCTGAATATTGGTGGTTCCATCTTTCACCCCAATCTGCTGGAGTTCAGTTTCGACGGCGAATTCGGCATGAACTGGGAAAAAGGTGAGGTCGGCGTGGTTGAACCACCGTCTGCCGGATCGACCACCGACCGGGACATTACGACGGTACTTCAACGGTATGATGCCCAGTTGACGCTTCTGAAGCAGAAGGACTATGCGATGGTCTTTTCAGCCGGCCACGCAGTCTCCCGGCGCGATTACGATTTCTTCAAGCGCGTCACAGTCAATGCCGATCACTACGGTGTCAACTGGGCGCTGAGGGACAAGGAATGGCCGGTCAGTGTATCGCTGTCGCACCGGCTCGAGGACATAGATGATATTGAACGACCCGAAACAGATGAGAATAGCCGGATGCTTCTCACTCTCCGCAACCAGAGGTCGACCCATGACATGAGTGATGCCAGGTATTCTCTTGAGCAGTACCGGTACGAAAGAGGCTACTACCCTGAGCAGCACGGCATCAATCATTCGTTCCAGTTCCTTGATGTGCAAACGTTTGGAAACCTGTCTTATACTCCGCAAAGTGGATCGCGCCTGCAAAGCAGGCTGGACATAAACGACCGGACTGCAGTATTTGAGCTGTCCACCAATTCTGCTTCACAGTCTGAAAGCACCAGCAGTGACTTCCGCCGGCTTGCCGTCATGGAGGAATTGAAACTTCAGCATTCTGACGATTTGTCGAGTTTCTATAACTACAACTTTGCCTACAACGGAACGGAGCAGGTAAAGAGCATGCAGCATCAGGCAAGCATGGGGCTTCGCCACCGGCTATATGATATTCTTGAATCAAGTGCCGACATTCACGGCCGAACGAGCAGCAATTCCGGCGAAGATTCGGAGGACAAGACCCGGATGATAGGCGCGGTTGCCAATGCTGCTTACACCAGGAAGCTGGGCACGTGGGGTAGGCTCACTCTCGGCGGCGGGTTTGGTGTGGATTCGGAGAGTCGCGATTCCAGTGGTGGTTTCATCTCTATCGTAAATGAAGCCTACTCTCTAGCATCAGGGCAGCTTGTTGTCCTCAGGCATCCAAACGTCGTCTCCTCAAGCATAACAGTGACCGATGGCAGTGGAACCATCCGCTATGTAGAGTCTTTCGATTATGTCATTGTTCCTCATGGTCAGCTCACTGAAATCAGAAGGGTTGTTGGCGGTCACATACCGGACGGCGCTTCCGTGATGATTGCTTATGATGCGGCTAGCGAGCCCAGCGGTCAGTTTGTGACGTCTTTGAACAATATTAATTGCCGGCTCGATCTCGCCGACAACCTGGTTGGAATATACGGACGGCATAACGGGGTCAGCCATTCAGGCGGGGAAGATATTCTGCTGGAAGACATAAACAATAATGTCGTAGGGATTGATATGAAGATCGACGGGTTTCGCGTCGGCATAGAAGCCCAGCAGATGGATTCGAATCTTCTGCCATACAATTCATTGCACTCCTTTCAGCAGCTCAATTTTGAGCCGGTTTCCGGTTGTTCACTCGGCATTGACTTCGATCAAATGGCCATTACGTATACAGATACTGACGAGGAACAGAACATGTACTCCTATATAGTCAACTGCCGGATGAATGTGGCGGCACGTTGCAGCATTGATCTCTCGGGTGGCCTCCGCCAGGAACGCGGGCCGGTGTTCGATCGTGACACGGTGCTGGCGCGCGCCGAACTGGAGTTGGGAGTCGGGCGAATGAACGTGCGGATGGGTTATGAATTGCAGGATGAAAAAGACAGCGTCGAGGACAGGACCAGGATTCTGGGGTATCTCAGGGCGTCAAGGCAGTTTTAAAGAAGAGTGTCAAACGGAAGTTAGTATGTGGATGGGAATCAGAAATACAAGTAATCCGGCGTCACGCTTTCTGTGCTTCGCTTTGCCGCTGGCATGTGCTGTCATTTCCATGCTTGCGGGTTGCGCCGCGCATGATCGCGGCCGGCTTTCGGGGCCTGCTCCTGTGTGGCCGCCGCCTCCCGAAAAAGCCAGAATCTGCTATGTGGACAGCATTGGCGGCCCTGCGGATTATGGACTGAAGCCGTCAATGTGGCGGCGTTGTTTCAATTTCATTACGGGTTCTGATAATGGTGTGGAGCCCTTCGTTCAGCCGGCTGGCGTAGCCGTGGATGAGGCCGGCAACCTCTGCATTGCCGATCCGGGTGCACGTGCTGTCTCGGTGTTTGAGCGTGAGAAGAGAAAAGCCACGCGCTGGACTTCTGCGGGAGAGTTCAGGTTTGCTTCTCCAGTTGCAGTTGCCAAGTTGCGCGACGTGGTCTTCGTTGCGGACTCGGCACTTGGCAAAGTTCTTGCGTTCAATCTCAAGGGGAAAGTTGTCTTTTCGACTGGGAAAGAGATGACGCGGCCCGCGGGTCTGGCAGTACATGGAAACAATCTGCTTGTTGCAGATGTCCAGCAGCACTGTATCTGCGTCTACACCCTGCGAGGCGCACTTCTCCGCAAGATCGGAAAGAGAGGGGCAGGGCATGGCGAATTCAATTTCCCCACTCACATCGCAGTGGACGGAGTCGGCAGAATCTATGTGACCGATTCCATGAATATGCGTGTTCAGGTTCTCTCCCAATCGGGCGAATACATTGAAACCATCGGAAGCGTGGGTGATAGCTCCGGTCATTTCAGTCGCCCCAAGGGTGTTGCCGTCGACAGGTTCGGACATGTATATGTGGTGGACGCGCTGTTTGACAATGTCCAGATCTTTGACGCAAAAGGGACTCTTCTGCTTGGCTGGGGCTCATCCGGGGCGGGCATGGGAGAGTTCTGGCTTCCAACAGGAATCGCAGCAGGTAATGACGACCTGATCTATGTCGCTGACAGTTCCAACAGGCGTATTCAGATTTTCAAGTATGTGGGAGGCGAATGATTGTATGGCTGAATCTTTGATCAGCTTTGTTTCCGGGAGACGATGCGGCAGGCTATGCATGCTGGTTGCCGCCTTGATAATGGGATGTGCACAGGCACATGCTGGCATGACAGCCTCGAGTATTGTGGGCTCGAAGCATGATCTTTCTGTTTCCGGGCCCGGGCCGAACAAGGCATCCGGTGAGAGGGAGGTGTGTATCTTCTGTCACACACCGCATGGCGGGACGTCCGCCGCGCCCATGTGGAATCGCTATGATTCGGGCGCCACTTACCGTCCATATTCCAGCTCCACGGTTAAGGCGACCATTGGCCAACCGACCGGTTCGTCGCGGGTGTGCCTGAGTTGCCATGATGGCACGGTGGCGCTGGGAATGGTTAGAAACCGGTTCGGTATCAACATGGATGGCTCGCCGGTGCTGGCCGGCAATGCGAAGCTGGGGACCGACCTGGGGAACGACCATCCGGTTTCCTTCAGGTATGACGCGGCTCTGGTCATCTCGGACGGTGAACTTCAGGATCCGGTGGCGCTTGGGCCTGTCAAGCTTGACCGGCAGGGCATGGTCCAGTGCACGTCATGCCACAATTCACACGACAACCGGTTCGGGAAATTCCTGGTGATGGACAACTACGCCTCGGCCCTGTGTGTAACCTGCCATGCCAGGAAAGACTGGCAGCTCGCTTCTCATCGCACCTCAAGCGCCACATGGAACGGGTTGTCGCAGAATCCATGGCCCAATTCGACGGCGCGCACGGTGGCGGGCAATGCCTGCGAGAACTGTCACATGTCGCACAACGGCGAGGGCGAGCGCCGGTTGCTTCCCCGCAAAGAGGAGGAGCAGAATTGCTATCCATGCCACAACGGAAATGTTGCCGCCAGGAATATCAAGGCCGAATTCGGGAAAGCCAGCATTCATAATGTGAGAGCCACCACCGGCGTGCATGATCCTGCCGAGAGCCTTCTGAATCCGCCGCGACATGTGGAGTGCGAAGACTGCCATAACCCGCATGCTTCGAACGCATCCGGCGCATCTGCGCCCAATGCTTCCGGATCGCTGGAAAGGGTGAGGGGGCTTGATGTGGATGGCAACCAGGTGACAAATATTCGATATCAGTATCAGCTGTGCTACAGGTGTCATGCTGATAGCAACGACCGCGGGACCGCGCGGATCAACCGTGTTGTCGTCCAGACAAATGTAAGGCGCGAATTTGATCCCTCCAATGCCTCGTATCATCCAGTGGTGGCTCCGGGCAGAAACCAGAATGTGCCCAGCCTGAAGAGTCCGTATACCGTGAACAGCCAGATCTACTGCACTGATTGCCACAATAATGACCAGGGACCCGGCGCTGGCGGTTCTGGGCCAAAAGGACCGCATGGTTCAGCCTGGCGACCACTCCTGGAGCGACAGCTTGTGACCACCGACCCGTCGACAGAAAGTGCCTATGCCTATGCGCTGTGTTACAAGTGTCACGACCGCGAGAAGATCATCAGCAACACGACCCTCCGCTTTCACTACCGGCATATTGTCAGAAAGAAAGAAGCATGTACCACGTGCCATGATCCGCATGGGTCTTCAGGAAGCGCCCACTTGATCAACTTCAACTCGAGTATAGTCTCGCCACTTACTCCTGTGGGCGGGCCTGACGACAACAAGCTGGAATTCCGTGATGACGGGGTCTTTCATGGAACGTGTATTCTCAGTTGTCATGGCTCTGAACATGATTCGTCATGGGCGTTCTACTGAAGATTGACTTTTCATGCCACTTCTGCCACACTGTGGTAGTGAAATGGATCGCGGAAAACAGATTGTGGGGCAGGTTGCTTATTTTCCAATATGAGCTTGCGACCAGCGATTTGAATGGGTATATGACAGCTTCTTCTTAAGATTTCGAGGGCTGCAAATGGAAAATGACAAGACATCCATTAAGCGACTTAGTGCGCTGGGGCCGTTCCTGGTCGTGCTGCTCATCGCCGTACTTGTTTCTTGTTCCGGCATCCTGATGGCCGAGACTGATCGCAACGAAAACGGCATTCCTGATTCCTGGGAACTTAAGTACACCCGCTCCATAACCGGCATGTCCGCCACGGCGCACTCCGACGGCGATGGCGTCAACAATCTGGATGAATTCCTGGCGGGTACTGATCCAACCAATAAGCTGTCATTCTTTTCTATCAAGACCAACACCTTCAGTTCCACAGGATTGATGGCGCTGACGTGGACAAGTTCATCGAATCGAATCTATGCGATTGAGTGGACCACGAACCTGATGCGGCCATATTCAAATCTTGTTTTCAACTTAAACTCCAAGGTGACTGAAAACACATATACCGATTTCACGCACGTTGCCTCGACACGCATTTACTACCGGATGAATGTCCAGTGGACCGGGAGCAATGACGTGATGACCTGTCTCAATTGCCATAATACCAATCTTGGCAGCAGTACTGCCGTCGTGCTTGATTTCACAAACCGGAGCCACCATGTACAGGGGCACAAACCGACGACCAATGATTGCCTTGTCTGTCACGAGCATGGGACGCACAAGACAGGATCTGTTGTTCTCAAGAATGCAGACACTCCCGCAGTCATTTACACCCTGACAGGGAACCCGCTGTCGAACAAAGCCCAAGCGGCCACACTTTCTCCATTCTGTCTCTCATGCCATGACGCAAATGGGGCCAACGGATCGATGACTCCATTCGGCGATGGCGAAAGGCCGGTCGACAGATCCACCTACTGGGCCAATTCCGCTCACGCCAAGACCAACGGGGTCGCTAACCTCAGTTGCTACGGGGACGGCAAGACCTTCGGGTGCCACGCCACCACACATGGCTCGACAAAGACTAACATGCTGGCACCATATAACGTTGCGTTTACGAACGTGGCGCAGGAGGAAGAAGGTTTCTGCTTTGGTTGTCACGATGGCTACCCGGCCAGGAAGTCGATTACGAACGAGTTTACGAAGACATATCGTCATCCGGTTTCAGATGGCGATACGTACCGCGTCAGTCAGCCGACGCGCCTGGTCGAATGCGTGGACTGTCATAATTCGCATGCGGCTCAAACCAATTCGTCACCCTATCTTACCACGGCCACATCAACACGAAACAAAGTGGGTGGGCCCATGCTTGGAGTATCGGGGTGGGCGATCAATTATACCGGTATGACCAACTTCGGGGCGCCGCCAAATGCGAATTACTCGGTTGTAACCAATGCGGTATATATGTATCAGATCTGTTTCAAGTGCCACGCCGCAAAGTCCTGGAATTTCGCCACATTACCTCCAAAGGGATTGTCATCCAACGGTACTAACCTGACCCCGTATGTGACTGACCTGGCGCAAAGTTTCAGTCCGATGAACAAATCAGGACATCCGGTTGTAACTGGATTGACTTTTTACGCGTCAAGTGCCCCAAAGGCGCTTCTTGCCGGGGACATGAAGAATCCGTGGAAAGTTAATATGGGAACTCAGACCATGGACTGCGTGGACTGTCACAACACGGATTCTGTCTCGCCGGAAGCACAGGGGCCTCACGGATCGGCTGTAACGTTCATGCGGCGGAACATGTTCACTAATGCAGTGACAACGTCGATGTCCTGGCCAAATGTTACTCTTGTAAAGTTCCAGAACAGTTGGTGCTGGAATTGTCATAACGATACGCATAGCAGCTCTGGTATTACCGGAGATCACGATAACTACTACTGCTATGAATGCCATATCGTTATTCCTCACGGCGGAAGGATGTCTAGGCTTATTGGCGACCGGGACTCTATGCCTGTACGATATGCTTACAGCAATAACCGGGGCAATATGCAGATTCAGTCATTCATAAAGGGGTCATCCTACAAAGAGGGAAACTGCCAAGCGGCATGCGATACTGGAGTTCATGGCTCCATTTCGGGTGAGAACTGGTAGGTTCCGACTAAGAGCCTATCCCAAAACCTGCGCGGCGATAGAGAGTAGCGGCTACGGCAGGCTAGACAGTTGAGCAGAACGGCTTTGTAATCGAGCCGCTCTGTCGGCGTGTTCGAAGCGGAGATAGGTCTTAAGATAAGTCCTAAGGAAGGAAACGCCCTCCTATTAAATGATTGGTTCATCATGATCTTCCGTTTGCTCCTTTCCGCAGTTGTTATGTCAATGGTTTCCTGCTCGCGGGTTGACCGCAAGGATGCAAGACGACTTGTTGAACGCTACAACCAGGTGGTGACCGAGGCTTACAGGAAAGGCGACGTAAAGCTCATTGATTCTGTTGTGGGGCCGAACGAGGGCCGGAATCTTACCGGTCTCATTGGCGTTCGACTGGATGCGGGCCTCAGGCTGGACTCCAAACTTCTCTCCCTCGATGTCAAGAATGTCACGCTGGTGAACACAAATGACCTCAGGGTTCAAACCAGTGAAAAGTGGACATACCGCGATGTGAAAGCCGATTCCGGCGAACAGGTGGGTGAAGCTTCGGAAGATGCTTACGAGATGCTTTACCTGTTCAAGAAGATCGATGGACAATGGATGGTGGATAAGATTGAGTTTATAGGAACCCCGAAGGTTGGCCGCAAAGCCACCACATGGGGCGCCACAGCAAGAGACATGCACGGGCTTCCAGCGCCTGGGAAGCACTAACCGCGCTCACCTCGGATACTCGGGAGAAGACGACCCTGAACTGAATATCCAACAGCCAACCCGTCTTCGTCCCAGACGGCGAAACGCGTCGGGACTACAACGAGGCGCTGCAAGGAATGTCCAATGTCCAAATGGGAGCATCAGTAGGGTTCGGACGGGACGTTTACGTTTCCGATGTTCGGTTGGATATTCCTTGCTGGATATTGGGTGTTCATGTACCGGGCGGGACGCGCCTTGTACCTGCTCCGTCAGTCCGGCAGATTACGCCGCCCGTCACTTGAAGTATTCCGAATGGATTGACGCCCCAAGGTGCGAAGTTACGAAGCCGGCCACCAGCGCTATGACAAAGCAGAACATGAACAACCACGCCGCAAGGCGCCCGCGCACCTTGAAGAACCGCCGGAGATGCAGGTAGACGCCGAAGGAAAGCCAGCAGATCAGCGACCACGTCTCCACAGGATCCCATGCCCAGAACCGGCCCCATGATTTGTGGGCCCAGATTGAACCGGCAAGCGTCGCGATGCCCCAGAAGACAAATCCGAAACCAGCGAACCTGTAGGCGTAAAGATCTAGTGTATCCGGGTCCGGCAGCCGGTTCGTCCAGGCGGGCGGATCTCTGCGCGTTTTACGCAAATAGAATATCGAGAACGCAAGGGCGATAACCAGTGTGCTCAGGGATATCTTGTAGAGAAGTATGTGAATCACAAGCCAGATGGTTCCATAGGTTGGCGGAAGCGTTCTCAAGCCCGGATTGTATATGTTGCCAAGCGCAACCAGCAGAAATGCAGCGGGGAAGACAATAATGCTTGCCGCCCGGATCGAAGGGAAGAAACGGCGAAAGACAAAGAATGTCACGATTACACACCAGGCGTCGGACGACAGGACTTCGCTAGGCGCCAGGTAAGGACCATGTCCGGCAATTCGCCACCAATACAGAATCGCCACGGTATGAACCGCCAGTCCAAGCCATACGGGCCAGTAGCTCCGCCGTTCGAAAGCTTCCTTCTTGAATATGATGCCGATGGCATTGGTTACTATCGCGGCGAGGTAGCACAGCACCACCAGCCAGTTCAGTCCAACATATATTGCAGTCTGGTTGTCCATATTATTACGTTAGTTTGACCCTGCTCGAAAAGGTACAGGTAGGGCGAAGCCTCCGGCTGAGCCGGAGCAAATGAAAGCCCTTGCATAGCGCCAAGAGAGAACTTCGTTCATTTCTGTCGCATTTCGAGGCCAGTACTTGCTCCGGCTCGGCAGGGACGCCTCGCCCTACCCACGAAAGCCCTTTGTCTTCAGTGTTTCTGTTTCAAATACCTTTTCGAACAGGTTCTAGTTTGTGTTCATCCTGTCCAACTGCTCTTCTCGGCCGGAACGATGCAGCTCAGAAGAAAGTAGCCGCAGACCTGCCGTCCCATCGGTTGGTGGGTCCTCTATGAGGCAATCGGTTCTGTCCGGACCTATTCTTATCAGCGTTCATCTGCGAGCATCCGCGGTTTCATCTGAATCGTTAGGCTTCAATATTATGGTGAGTCAGCGCTTGTTTCAACTGTTCATATTCATCCCGATAGAATCCGGCAAACCGGATTCCGCGCCAACCGACAGTGTGACCACCCGCGGGATTCTTTCTTACGGCAATTTCGCGCGGAGGCGTGAAGTAATGCAACAGACCACCCAGGCAGATGATTGCGAATCCCAGAAACACGCCGGGCATGCCCGTCATGCGGACAGCAATCAATTGCGACCAGGGTGCAAAGCCATGAAGGCGAAACCGGAATGGGCCGATGGTACCTTCGTCTCCGCGCTTCAGCGACAGTCTGCCGATTTCCCGACCATGCTGGTCGATTCGCAATGTCAGGAGTGGATCCACCGGATCAAAAGACTTCATTTCTCCATTTACAACATACTTGACCCGCAACACATTGCCATCAGGGAGAATGCCCCCGAATGTGTCATAGCTGGCTTTGTGTGGGGTTACAGGGTGTTGCAGTTGCAGTTGTGTCTTCTCCGCGCGCCCCGCCTGATCCGTGATCTCAAGGAAGAACGCGTGTCCGAACTTGAGTGCCTGGTAGTACTGTATGCCGTGATGCCGGAGAATGCGGTTGATCTCGACGGTTTCTGTCTTCGCAACTCCTTTGTCGGATAGAAACGTTAGCTGTGAAACCACCGACCGTACGCCATGGTTTTCAGGCCTGAAACTCCAGGTGACCCGGTCCATCTGTATGGGTTCGGTCAACTTCAAGGGAGCGGCGAGCATGCCATGCTCCTCCATCAGAAGCGGTTCTTCAATCTCATGAATGAAACCCTGTGAGATGCTGATGATTCCGCGTTGCTGAGTCAGGGCTATGAGCAGCGATGCTGCAATGACCGCCAGCATTCCGAGGTGGAATAGTGCAAGGCCCCAGTAGCCCCATGGATGCCGCACCATCAGGAGACATCCTTCTGTCTCATTGATCCGGATGTAACCGCGCTTGATCAAGTGATAACTGATTTCTGCGAGTGGCGCCGGGGTGTCGAACTGGTCCCCGGCCGGGCCGGGCTGATTACGCTGAAATGTCCGACGCCATGCGGTTATGCATTGATTCCAGGTGGAAAGCAGCAGCGACATCATCACTCCGGCCAGTATGAGCGCGAACGCCGGATGGGTGTATATGCGGTGCAGGCCTAAGAAGTCTGTCCAGCGATGGAGAAGAGGGTGTGCCGCCTGCCACTCGATCATATCCTGAGGCGGTGTTATGAAGCTCTGCGGGAAGAAAGCCGAGAGGGTGATGGCGGAAAGCGCCGCCAAGGTCAGGCAGATGACAGTGATCCGCGAAAGGAAGAAACGTTTCATTGTCGAGTCTCTCGCGAAGATCCAGCGGACGCTACGGAGCGCGTCCCTCCAGTGCGAAAGCAGACCGCAATAGGCGTATCCTGGAGGGCCACGCTCCGTCGTGGCCGTCTTTGACTTAAGGCTTGTCCGTAGGATCCTTTTGAACGAGGCTCTGTTGTATCAATCATTGTTTCGGGTCACGGCGTGTGGGCTTGCATGTCCCTTTGAATGTGTATGCGCCTCTGAAATGGCGGCAATTGCCTTTGCCATCTCGGGTGGCATCTTGCCCAGTGAGCCGAGCTTCTCAGTGATGAACGAGCAACTCATGATGAGCATCATCGACTTCAGCATGTACTGCTTCTTGAACGCATCCTTCACTTCGAGCACTTCCTTCAGCTTGCCCATGTAGAACTGGCGGTAGCAGTCGACGATGGACCAGTCGATTTCAGCCAGGGTCATATTCGTGGGCTTGATGACCGGGTCTATGAGGTTGTACTTCCGGTAGTCACGTTCAACAATGTACGGTTCGAGTTCGCTGTACATATCCGCGTATGGCCACGGGGCAAGGGCGAGGTAATGTGCGAAATCGGGATTGTATATCCTGGACAGTTCCATTGTGCGGGAAACCGATGCCTTGGTTTCGTGCGGGAAACCGAGAATGAAACTGGTCTCGGTGATTATTCCATGTTCGTCCAGCAGCCGGATGGCGTCGATTCCGGTTTGCACGGAAGCATCCTTCTTGATCAGATCAAGCGTCTCCTGATTCGTTGCCTCGACGCCAATGTAGATGTGTATGACGCCGGCCTTCCGGTACTTCCAGAGAATTGCCCTGTCGCGGACAATGTCTTCGGGGCGGGTCTCCATGAGAATGGCAGTGCCGGTATTCTTCTCGATCAGGAGATCGAGTAGTTTCTCCCAGCGTTCCGCATCGCGTGTGGGATACTCGTCTGAAAAGAGGACCACATTGACTCCATAGTTGTCCCGGAGGTGTTCGATTTCGCCGACAATGTTTGCGGGCCTGCGCCCACGCCATGTCCGCTGCCAGAACTTCTGTTGCGAACAGAATGTGCAGTCGTGATTGCAGCCCCGCGAAGTGCTGATTGCGCCCAGTCGACTGCCGGGCATGGGGAACATGGTGTATTGTTTCCAGTCGATAAGATCCCATGCCGTGGACAGGGTATCCAGATCCTCTATGGCTTGACGTGGCGCCGTCGCGATGATGGACCCTGTCTCGTTGCGGTATGCAATACCGGCAACTTTCGACAAGAGCTTATCCGGAAACCCGCCTGGAGTACGCCGGCAGATCCGGCTTTGTTCTTGCGGCGGTGCCAAAGCGTCATTTTGCGCATTTGTCTCGCCTGCTGTAGCCGCGGCGCTCTGTCGCCGCGCAGGTTTCTGGACAGGCTCTAAATACCCGGATCGGTCGAGGCACAGGAGAAGTTCACGGAGCGTTACTTCTCCTTCCCCGCAGACCACAAAATCGACTGCAGGGTTTGCGAGAGCCTCTTTGAACATGAAGGACGGATGGACGCCGCCGATGACGGTGATTATAGCCGGGTTTATCCGTCTGGCAGCTTCAATGACCTTTATGGAGTCTATGACCGTTGCTGTGATTGCCGTCACGGCCACTATTGCCGGCGATTCGTCTGCAATACGCCGCGCAATATCCTCGTGTCCGTCGCGCAGTGTCATGGCGTCGTAGATGACGGGATCGAATCCCGCCTCGCGGGCGGCGCCGGCCAGGTAGACGAACGTCAGTGGAATCCAGTGTCCTGCGGCTTCCACGACACCGCAGTGATAGGGCGGAGTGATGAACAGTATTTTCTTTCCATTCATGGTTATTCCACGCTATTTCCGCTTCGGCGATAATAGAGGTTCGTGCTACTCCACCGCGACTTCGGCGTTGCGGATGATGATGTCATAGGAATATCCGCTGCCAAGGTCAACGTTTCGCTCCAGGCTCCCCCGGATCATAATGGTATCACCCACCTTGGCTTCGCCTTTGGTCGTTACGACCAGGTCCCGCTTGTCCGATCCGTCGCGAACATGAAGCCAGTTGAAGCCCATGATGGCGGCATTGTACTTGGTTACCTTTCCGCGAAGGAGTACTTGTGTGCCTGCCAGTTTCTCCTGCTGTGCTGCGATGGTCGCGATTGTAACGCCGCCTTCGGCCGGAGGTACATCGACATTGACCGGTGCCTGGTTCTGTGTCTGCGTTGCCGGAGGCATTGCCATGTGCGCGGCGGTCAGGGGCGGATGATTGGTGGGCATGTCGCCAGGATTTAGAGGAGTGATCAGCGACTCGACAAAGTAGACCTGGTCAAATGTGCGTTTCAGCGTCGGGCTTTCGAATTTGCTCATCAAGGTTACCGGCCGGCAACTGACCTTGTCTCCCTTGGCAACCGGTTCTTCCGTGGCGGCAACCCACACTGATGGCCCGGAACCAGTGGCAATCTCAATATACATGTATCTTCCAGCCGATAGGGTTTGGACTACGGTTCCGTCAATGAGAGCGGGCAGCATCGAATCGCCCTTGCCGGGAACCGAAACCGGACAAGAGCCTTTCGAGGGTCCGACGACGGGGCAGGTTGCCACGGATGACGGAGAGACCGTCGCTTTCTCTGAACCCCTACAGCCTGACATGGTGATAGCCGCCAATGCAATCATTGCGCCTGAGGTGATCAATGACTTCATGAATGCCTGCTCCTTTGAGTATATTCAAAAAGGGCCTATTACCAGTGACGCGGCGTATTTTGCTGCATCCGCAAGGCGTGGTCAAGAGGGTAATTCCTGAAAGGGCTCTCGGCCATTGCATGTGGTGACATGAAGTGCGGGAGCTGGATGAAAGTGTCAAACGGAAATCAGGACGTGACGAGTTTGTGTTCAAGTGTTTTTGGCCTCAACCAGCGTCATCAATGGAGAGTTATTCTTGTTTGTGGTTGTTCTCCATGATAGTTGACTTGAGAGATAGTGCGTAGGACGCGCAGTCGTATTCAACTCAGAGATGACGGGCCGGGCGTCCCGGGGAATTGGATCGGATTGACTCGATCGCCCCATGCGTGGCAGGGTGCAGTGTGTAACACTGGAAGGGTGGCTTGTCCCATGAAAACAACACGGTCTTATCGTGCGTTCATCTTGCAGATCCTGCCGTTTATCTGCATTGCCGCTCTGTTGGCGGGTTGGTGCAAACAGCGCGCTGATCTTGACCTGATCAAGAAAGAATGTGGGCGGCTGCGAGAGCAGAATGCGGAGTTGATGAAGAACCGGACCCCAAGCCGCGCAGAGTCCAGCAAGTTGGCCCCAGTCCCGGACCAGGCGCAAACTGAAGTCTCCCGGCTCGTTCAAGATCCCGCACCAGTGAAGTCGGATGCGCGCATACCCAAGGTGGATCCGGCCAAGCTGGCGTTGACCGCCACAGAGGTGAAGTCAATTGCGGGCGGACTTGTAACTGCCATGCGGTTCCATTCTTGCAGTACCGGTCAAATTGGGCTTGTGGCATTGACTATTCGAATGCCGCGGAATGTCAATGCCAGGATTCTCGACGTGAAACCGGTAGGGTCGGCAACGTACTCGGAAGATTCAAAGGAGGTGTCAGGGGATGGGAAGTTCGCCTTCTATCAAGGCTCCGTGGGGGCGGAAACGAATGTGGAGTTTTCTCTTTCGGTCTCCGGGGCCGCCACTGTCGATGTGATTGGGACTTGCGGCATTGGAGCGTTCAAACTCGATATCCAACCCTCTGGCGCCAACGTCCGCGGCAAGTGACGACTGTCTCATATCGTACTGCCGGCGAGAGATTGACATTCCTCGCACCCCACCGGAGGATGCTTCAAAATACCCGCCGGAGCCATTTTCTTGTGATGCCCTTGCGTAATCGGCCTGCCGGGACTCCGGGTTCATGGCACTCATGGCAGAGCGCTGAGCTGGCGGAACTGCCAAAACGGTCGTGAATCGGAGTCCAGACGTTCTGGTGTACCAGGAGACTACTCCCTCCAGCGTGACAGATAGCGCACTCTGTCGCCGCCCGAGAACCCTCATGACAGGAGAAGCAGTGGCTGTCCTCCCAACTGCCCGAATGGGGATTGGGGTGATTCTTAAGGTTCGCGCCACCTTCGTGGCAGATACCGCATTTCTCCGCATCCGGAGTGCCGGGATGACAACTGCTGCAATGTTGAGTACGCCAGCCGGCGGCATGGGGATTGGGGTGATTCTCAACGCTCGCGCCACCTTCATGGCAGATGCCGCATTTCTCCGCATCCGGAGTGCCCGGATGGCAGCTGTCGCAATGTTGAGTACGCCAGCCGGCGGCATGGGGATTGGGGTGATTCTCAACGCTCGCGCCACCTTCATGGCAGATGCCGCACTTTTCCGCATCCGGAGTGCCCAAATGACAACTATCACAGTGTTGAGTCCGCCAGCCGGCGGCATGCGGATTGGGGTGCGAGGACAAGTTCGTATCGTGACATAGCGTGCACCCTGTTCCTGTGCTGTTGCTGGTGTGGCATTGAGAACAGTGGGTCTGATTCCACGCAGCGTTGTGTGATAGCGGACGTGTTTCCGCGTGGCAGGCCACGCATGAATCCTGCTGGTGGCAAACCAGGCAGCGCGAGCGATCCCACTCAGCCCTGACACCGTGGGTCTTCAGCCGCCAAAGGTTATTGTGCGACGCCGGCATGGTGACTTGGTGACACTCCCGGCAGGACTCTTCCCGGTGGCAAACAGCGCAAGTATTGTCTTCCTGCGCGCCCATTGTGCCGTGGCGCCGTGTCCAGTCCTGGCGATGATTGGGCGGCGGCGTTTTCTTGTCCATGTCCACGTGGCAGGCGGTGCATTCAAGATCCCAGCGATGTGCCTGTTCGCGGATCCGGACCTTGTCTTTGTGCGTTAGTTCAGGGACATGATCGAGTTTCTTGTCCATGAGAGCCCCGTGGCAATCCGCACACCTGTTTGTCAAGGCGGGTGAGTGGAAGAATACCGTACCGGACTTGCCTGCGGCCTGCGCGGGTTTCTCCGGCGACAACTTGCTCAGGTTCTTCACCTTGTGGCACATTCCGCAGGTTTTGGTGTCAATCGTTGTGGTCGTGATCCAATCCGCATGGCAATCCGTGCACGCGGCGTGTCCGGGAGTGGCGAATCGTCCTTCCGCCATCTTTCCGTGGCAGTCCGAACAGGCCATTCCGTTTTCAGTGGCATGCAGGTTGTGACTGAATGCGAGCCTGAAGTCGTCTTTCTTGTAGCATCCGGCCAACAGCATCAATGACAGCAGCATAAGCGCTGCTCTCTGTAGAAGTGTTCTCATTTCACTCTCCGCATTCAAAATACCATATCGACCGATGCGCGGCCGCTGAAGCTCAAATCCGACATCTCTTTGTTATCCTCAATGTCGCACTGCATCCGCAGCGTAAACTTCCTGGTCAAGTTCCACTTTGCGCGCAGGAAGTAGGTCAGGGAGTAAGGAGACTGTTTGGTAACAGTTTGATCCTCAGAGAGTGTCGTCTCTCCTCCTGTGACTGAATAGGGGATATCGAGGTAACTGTGATAAGTGTAGGCTGCGTAGGCTGAGCCGAGGCCAATTTCCCAGATTCTGCGGTGCCGGTAACACAATTCGCCGGTAAAACCAAGGAAGTTGTCTCCGCTGTCGACATCCCAGTAATGGATCGAGAGAGATGAAGTGAAGGCCCGGTCGGGCTCGAAGATCAGCGTCAGATCGTAGTCTTTGTAGTCGCGATTATTAGAGTCCCGGCTGTCGTCGTCGGCGAGGCGGAACGAGACTCCGGGCGACAACATCAGCGAGGTTGAGATTGAGCGTGCCAATCTTGCGTAGAGGTACGTGTATGGCTGTTGGGCGCCAAGCAGTTCGTACAGGGGCGAATAGCCCCTGGTCCTGGCGTCGAACTTTCCCCATCGGCTGCAGCCGGCGCTAAGGTCCGAGTTGCCGTTGGGCGCAAAGAAATAGAAATCCAGGCTCGCCATCTGAAACTCATCGTTGATAACGGAAAAACGGGCGCGTGTTCGTGTTGCATCCGATAATTCCTGCCGGAGATCGAAAAAGTAGTTCTGATCCCTGATGCCTTCGCCATCATCGTAGTATTGCGCATAGGCGAGACTCATCCTGTTCCCGGTCCACGGACGGCCGAAAAGCGACATGGCTCCTACCAGGTCTCCCGACACCGGCGAGTAGTAGCTGACCGGCACGCCAAAGCAGGCCATGCCTCCGAGTTTCCCGCGCTCGAACAATATTACCTGTCCACCGTCGAGATGAAGATAGTCGACCGCATCAATGTACTGGCGGCCAAGGCGGATTCGCATATCGCCCTTCCGGTTGTGGACATCAGCGTAGGCCTGAAGCAGTCGGTTCTCGATCACACCACTGGCGTCATCCAGGCTGCTGAATACCTGCTCTGAAGATGGTGAGCCATCCAGATCGCTGTGCATCCGCCCTGAAATATAGAAATCCAAGTGGCCGTTGGCCAGATCCAGGGCGTTGCCATACCAGTTCCCGAAGAAATCCGAGTCGCTTGCGTCTCCTTGTGACCGGTAGTCATATTCAAGACGCAATCGCCCGTCATAGTGCGACAGCTTTGCCGGTTCTTCGCAACGACCATGATCAGGGGTAAGGCAGGCGCAGGCAACAGCAACCCCAAGCCATGAAGAAGTCCGGCGCAAAATACCTGCGAATGCGTGGCGAGAACTCCATTCCAGATTAGTCAATGGTCCTCCCATCGTGTGCTCAACTACGCGGATGCCTCTTGCCGGGACTATACCACCCGGAACGGAAGTCGGCAACCGATTCCATTCTGCACGTTGTATCGCGGTGGAACTCCCTTCCATCCTGTTTGCCACGGCGCAGTCCCGACTGAAAGGCGCGTCGGGAATTCCAAAGACAGCCGTGGCAGAAGCCGGATTTCCGCCCGCCTGCCCGCTCGCTCCCGATAGCCTGCCAGCCACGCACGCTTGCTCTGGGCAGGCGGGTCGGGCGGGGGTGGACTCGCAGACGCCTGGTTCCCTTGCGCTACTGAGGTGCTACCGCATGCTCCACGCCGCCTGACAGCTGCTATGGCGTCGTGATGACCCGGAAGAACTTCTTCTCGGTATCACGAGGCGACACCAGGTGATAGAACCAGGCGTTAGAGGTGACGAAACTGGACCCTATATTGGTCCATCCACCGGTGATGCCCAGCGAGTCAATGGCCTGGAAGCGTCCCGTCACTCCCATCGTGGAAGGGAAATAGCCCAGCTCGAATGCGGACAGTATGTACACAGTATTCGTTCCGGGATTGGAGGCCGCACTGGTCGGGTCGCTTCCGGCCCGGACTTCTGTGCCATCCCATACTCCGTCGCCGTCGGAGTCCACCGCTTTGGGGTTTGTTCCGAGCGCCTTTTCCTGGGCGTTTGAGAGGCCGTCTCCGTCGTAGTCGCTGCTTCCGCTCTGGCTGGTCAGGTTCCCGAAGGTGGCGATTTCCCAGGTGTCCGGGAGGCCGTCGTGGTCCACATCAATGCCACCCCTCAAGTCGTCGATCGAGGCGCGGAGCAGTGCTGCCGCATATTTGGGATTATGCACGCCCGCGCTGCCGTCTTCCTTGACAAAGTTCCAGTTGTAGGCTGCTGCCCGCTTGCTGAAATCTGCGGTACTTGTGGTTAATCCATTGGTTACTACATTTGTTCCGCTGTATGGCGGCAACATCACGGCAAGCTGGAACAGCATGTCGTTGATCTCCTTCTGCACGCCCTCAACAGAACCATCCTGATCATAATCCTCACCGCCGAAATTGAAGCTTTCGATTTTGCCGTGACACGCAACACAGGCTTCTGTCAGGTAAACAGTGGAAGTCGGGCCGGACCATCCGATCATGAAGGTGTGCCCGCCGACCTTGTTCAATGCGTTCGTGTTCATGCCGGCCGGAGTTTCCTGCATGTGGCAGGTGACGCAAGTGTTGGTCACGACATCCCAGTGACGGGACGACGGCATGGACTTTCCGTACTGAATGGCATTTGTCCCGAAGAGCATGTCGCCCTGCGTGCCGTGATGAGGGCCGCTGAGCGTAAGCACCCTGACATTTGCATCGTTGCGATCATGGTGGCAGCGCATGCAAACAAGGCCGTCGCCGCCCTTTGTGACAACCACGCCGTTGGAGAAGACAGCGGTTGAGAGGTTCCTGACCTGGTGGTCGCCCCTTCCGTGGGCATGCGGGTCATGGCAGGCTGCGCAGGTGACGCCTTCGTTACGGGTTCCGCGCGTTACGACAATGGCGCCATTGTAGTCGATACCTGGATCGTTTGCATCGATGAAGCCGGAGGTGGTGTGGCATGGCAAGCACGAACTGGAGGTGTGAAGTGTCCCTGTTGCATGGAGCGTCTGGCCCCACTCGTAGTTCTTTACGTGGTGTGTCATGGCGTCATGGCACTGGCCGCAGTTGCCGGCGCTGAGCGAGATGCCGATTCCCCTGCCTGCCATGTTGGTGCTCCCGCCGCCCAGCATGTGCCGGTATCCCGGTCCATGGCAGCTCTCGCATTGAATGTTGGCCTTGGCCTGGAGAGCCGTTGGCATTGCGTCCCAGTTGGTGACCGCAGAAGGCGACGCCAGGTTTGTCGGGAAAATCCAGCCGACTTCCAGTGCAACGTCGTCGAATCCACCGTTGGTAGCCGCCGCCGTCGTATCGTAAGCGAGAACATGGCACGAGACGCAAGTTGACTTGAATCCTGCTCCGGCTTCTCCGTTGATCTTTCGCTTGAACGCGTCGGAGTGCTGCGTCTGGATGAATGTGGATACCTTGTCCGGATGACACATCTCGCAACCGAAACCATCTTCAGAATACATGCCGGCGTACTTCGATCCATAAATTGTGTTGGTGGCCCGAATTGTCTTGTTCGTCAGCATCAGAGCTACCATGACGGTATAGTCGCCTTTTAGTTGGGAACCCACCTTGTCCGGTACAAGCATGGTTCGTCCGGCGAGGGTAAACGATTGCAGGTCACCGGGGTCGTACGTGGGGACATTGGTCAAGGGGCTGGACTGAAGCGCGGCTGCTGACCCGGTCGGTCTGGAGACCAGAGTCCAAGTGACCTGGGTGACAACCGTGCCCTTCGTAACGAGGGCCTCCATGTATGCAGGCTGTCCCAGGCCCACCGCCGCCACCCCGGCAGCCAACTGAGTGGTGTTCGTCAAGCCGTAGTTCTTAATTTCCTGCGTAGTGAGGGGGCGAGTGTTGATCTTTACCACCTGGGCACAGGCGCTCCACGATACCATTATAAAAACCATTGTCATGGCGAGTAAGTTGACCGATCTCCCGGCACCTCGGTGGTCCGAGCAAAGGCCGGTCTTGCCTGCCATGCTGTCTTCATGATTCTTCATCGATTCTCTCCTTTTCTGCTGTTTGTAGCGGACAACCCACCCATCCAGCGCCCGACTTGCTCCATGTTCCTGTGGGCAGGGGTTCTTGACTGGTAAAGTATCTCCGGTGCATCACGGTTGTCGCAATATGAACAATCTCTTCAAAATGGGACTAGACTACTAAGCCGCCAAACGATGGAATAATGAACTAATTTCTCGTGTTTGGTATTTTGTTCTTGTCACGTCGAGATGATTTCGTCTTTACTCGCTCAATCAAGCAGAGGTTGTCTTCTAAGTCGTATCAAGAAGGAGGGGACTGTAATGAAAGTGCCGGCAATCGCGGTGTGCGTGGCGGTGAGTGTTTTCACGGCGGCGAACTGTTGGGCTGGCGATGCAACAGATGTCTCTCTCTACCTGGGAGTCAAGTCCTGCAAAATGTGCCACAAAGGAGAGAAAAAAGGTGATCAGTTCGGTAAATGGGAAGGTGGCCCCCATGCCAAGGCCTATGCAACCCTGGCTAGTCCCGAGGCCAAGGCTGTTGCTGCCAAGCTCAAGATCGACAACCCTCAGAAGAGCGGGAAATGTCTGCAATGCCACTCGACGGCCTACAACTGGACGGAAACAAAACAAATAGAAGCCATAACGGTTGAAGAGAGCGTGAGCTGCGAGTCATGCCACGGAGCCGGCAAGAATTACAAGGGTGCGGAAACGATGAAGAGTCGTGACGCATCTGTCAAGGGCGGCATGGTTTATCCCGCAACTCAGAGCTGCGAGAAATGTCACAACAATAAATCGCCAACCTGGAATCCGGAGAGGTACACGACCAAGGATGGAAAGAAAGTCGGCTTCGACGCGGACCAGGCATTCAAGAAGATTGAGCATCCGAACCCGAACATAAAGAAGTAGATGAGTAACAGCACAGAGGGTTTTCAGGCGGGGCAAACAGCGCGAGCCTCGGGCGGAGGGATCCTCCAGACTATACTGGTGGATCTCTCTTCGGCGAAGCTGGCCACTGCCGTTGGAAGTCTTATTGTGCTGGCGTGTGTTCTGGGGACCGTTCTTCCGCAGGGCGGGGATGTAGAAAAGTTTGTCAATGCCCGCCCCGATGCGGCGAGCCTGATGCGATTCCTGAGCAGGATAGGGCTGACGAACGTCTTTGAGGCGAGGTGGTTCGTCGCCTTGCTGGTCTTCTTTTCCCTGAACATCACAGCGTGCATCACCAAGCGATTGTCGGGTATGCTGCGGTCTGGTCGCATGGGACTTTCCGGGTGGGGTTTTCTCTTCACTCATGTGAGTATGCTGCTCATCCTTGCCGGAGCTGTGATCAGGGGCGTTGCCGGACAAAAAGGGCACCTTGAAATCCAGGAAGGGCAGTCGAGCGCTCACTTTATGAGTTCCAAGGGCCCGGTGAAACTTCCGTTCGACATTCAACTCGTGAAGTTCGAAATCGAGTACTACAAGGAAGAACCATCCGAAATCCCGCAAGCCGCAGGATCGGATATGCTTTCCATTGACTGGGCCGTCAATCGCATAGAGACTCAGATGGTTTTTGAAGTGGGCGTGCCGTCCATCATCCGCCCCAGGGGTGATGGGCCGGCGGGCTCCAACACGTTTCAAGTCGTAGTGTCCAAGTATGTTCCGGATTTTGTGGTCGATACCGCCACCCACGAGGTGAGCACCCGATCTCTTGAGCCGAACAATCCGGCGGTTCTTGTCACAATTGAAGGGACCGATCTGAGCATCAGCAAGTGGCTCTTTGCCAATCATCCTGACTTCGACATGATGCATGCCGGCGCGAAGGTCCAGGGTGAGGCAGTTGGGCTGACAATGCGTTATCACTCGGCGAACTTGCATCCTGATCAGACCATGGGGCAATCAGCGCGAATCAAGAGCTTTAAGAGTACGCTCAAGCTGTTGGAGAATGGGAAGGTGGTAAAGGAGAAGACGATTGAAGTGAATTCTCCGCTCAGCCACCGGGGTTACACGTTGTACCAGTCCGGGTACAACCCTTCAGATTTGACGTGGAGCACGCTCCAGGTGGTCAAAGATCCGGGCGTGCCTATTGTGTATGCCGGTTTCCTTTTCATGATATTAGGGCTGGTCTTGCTTCTTGGCTTCAAGCCGGCTGCCAGAAGGCCTGCCGGGGGCGCAAAATTGCCCGATAGGGAGGTTTATCACCATGACGTTTCTATTTGATCTGTTGCTGTGTTGTTATGCTGCAGGCCTGCTTCTTGCAGTGATCAACCTGTTTTCCAGGCGTCAGTACCTGGACGCGGCTGTCAATGTACTGCTGGGTGCTGCCAACGCCATGCAGTTCGGCTATATAGTCTGGCGGTGGATCGAAGCCGGGCGCCCCCCGTTCAGTAATATGTTCGAGTCCCTCTTCCTGTTCGCATGGGCAACGGCATTCATCTATCTGGTACTCCGGCTCAGGCTTCGAATTCCCTTCCTCAGTGCCGCCGTAGCTCTCATGGTTACAGTGATTCTGGTCTACGCCAGTTCATATGAGTCCCATATCGAACCGCTGGTGCCGGCTCTCCGCAGCAACTGGCTCACGTTTCATGTTCTCACCTGTTTTCTGGGGTATTCGGGTTTTGCGATCTCTTTCATCGCGGCGGTTGCATATCTGGTTGTCATCCGGCGCCCCGGCCCCTCGGCTGAACAGTCCGGCTTCATGCTGGAAAACGCGATGAGCCGGACCGCGGCTTTCGGGTTCATCTTCCTGACGATTGGCATCATCTCCGGATCCGTATGGGCAAACTCCGCGTGGGGCACTTACTGGTCGTGGGACCCGAAGGAAACCTGGTCATTGATTACATGGTTCATCTATGCGGCCTTCCTGCATTGCCGGTACATGCGCGGATGGTCGGGCAGGCGTGCTGCCTGGATTTCCATTGTGGGCTTTCTGTCGGTTCTCTTCACGTACATCGGTGTCAATTTCCTGCTCAGCGGCCTGCACAGCTATGCAAAGTAACGTATGGAAGCAAGAACGAAAATATCCAATCTGCTAAGGAATTGGATAAGCATTGCCGGAATCTTTCTGGGCAGTGTAGCGTTCATCACTGGCACTGTTCTGCTGCTGATAGACATGCTGCAGGAGAAGCCTCATCAGTATCTTGGTCTTTTTGTATACGGAATTGTTCCAATCCTGATTGCAGGCAGTCTGGTCCTGGTCGTAGCCGGCATGATGTGGACATTCCACAACCGTCATAGGAAGGGCGAGGAAGTTCCCCCGCTCACTTTCGACCTGCAAAGCCGCTCCACCTGGAGGCGTTTGTTCGCAGCCGCGATCTTCTTTGTGGTTTTCGCGGCGGTTTCAGTGGTGGCCACGTATCGGACGTATCACTTTACCGAGTCGGTTGAGTTCTGCGGCACAACGTGTCACAAGGTCATGAATCCGGAGTTTACCACGTTCCAAAGTTCTCCTCATTCAAGGATGTCCTGTACAGCTTGCCACATCGGACCTGGCGCGGAGTGGTATGTCAGGGCCAAACTGTCGGGGCTCTATCAGGTCTATTCGACCATTTTCAACAAGTATCACCGACCGATCGAAAGCCCGGTGGTGAATCTGCGCCCCGCGAAGGAAACCTGCCTGACGTGCCATTGGCCGCAGAAGTTCTTCGGTGCCGTCTTGAAGTCGTGGACCACCTATCTTCCGGATTAGAAGAATTCGCCATGGACCATCAAGATGCTGCTCAACATAGGCGGCGGCGATCCGGCGCACGGCGTGATACATGGGATCCACTGGCACATGGAAGGTGTCAATACGGTGGAATATGTCGCCGCGGATCGTAAGCGTTCAATAATTCCTTGGGTTCGCGTAACGGATCAGAAGGGGAATATCACCGTCTACGAGACACAGAACAAGGACGAGCGTCTTACTCCTGTGCAAGCGTCAACCCTGCCAAAGCGGAGAATGGACTGCCTGGATTGCCACAACCGCCCATCGCACCGCCTGCTGTCTCCATACCAGGCGTTGGATATTGCCTTGTCTGAGGGGAAAATCGACCGGTCTATTCCCGGTGTCAAGCTGACGGCAGCAAAGCTCTTGGCCGGCAAGTACGACACTGAAAAGCAGGCGCACGACGCCATTGCCGGCGGTTTGCGCGAGAAATATGCGCAGCACCCGAAACTTGATGAGACCATCAACGAGGTGAATGCCATTTATGGGCGCAACTTCTTTCCTGAGATGAAAGTGAGGTGGGAGGAGTATCCCAATCTCACCGGCCATAAGATTACGGCCGGCTGTTTTCGCTGTCATGATGGCCGGCATGTGAGCGAGTCTGGAGCAACAATCCGTAAGGACTGCAATATCTGTCACACGATTCTGGCGCAGGGCCCTGGTACGGATGCCGACCTTCAGGGCCTGGCTGGAAATGGTGTGGAATTCAAACACCCCGAGGATATCGACGACGCATGGAAGACGGAACGCTGTGATACGTGCCACACCGGCGCTCCGTAGGCGCGGAAGGCCCAAGAGTCCCAGACCCGTTGTAGCTCCGGCACTCTGATGCCGGAGTGAACATCCAATATCCAACAAGGAATGTCCAATGACCAGACTGCTCTCTCATTTTGTCATTGGGAGTTCTGTGCTGGATATTGGATATTCGATCCGTTTTCCAGAGAAGTATCTAATCGCCGCCATTCCAATCCCTCGGGTCTTTCTGCTCTGTCTTCTCATGCTCGGTGTCGCCTCCTGTTCCCGTCCGGTGCAACCAATCAGCCGGACGTGGATGGTCATGGGCACGTATGCAAGCCTCACAGTGTCCGCGGAAGATGCGGCGGCATTGGCAGACCGCGCGGAACTGGTCAGGGCGGATCTCGAAGACATGGATAACCGGCTCAGCATCTTTAAGCCTGATTCTGAAATTTCCACGCTGAACAGATGCGCAGGCGTATCTCCAGTGCAGTTGTCGGATCTGACCGCGGAAGCGCTCCGCTTATCCCTGCAATACGCCGATGCCACCGGTGGCGCTTTTGATCCGACCGTGGCGCCCCTGATGCGGTTCTGGGGATTCAATAAGGGCCCCGCAATGTCGGCAGTTCCTGAACGCACTGCAATCAGTTCTGTGATGGAAATGGTTGGCTTTCATCATCTGAGTCTCTCGAACCGGACGGCTTTTCTGGATCAGGCCGGGATGAGTGTTGATCTCGGTGGGATCGGGAAGGGGTATGCCGTGGATGTCTGCTACCAGGACCTGGTGAAGAAAGGTCTTAAGAACATGATGGTCAATCTTGGCGGTAACATCCGCTGTCGCGGTTCGGCGGGGCCGGGACAGCCCTGGAGCATCGGTGTCAGGGATCCATTCAATCCGGATCGTATTGTCGGCACGCTCCACCTGGCCGACGGCATGGCCGTGGCCACCTCCGGCAACTACGAGAAATTTGTCGAAATCGAGGGGAAGCGCTACTCGCACATCATGGATCCACGTACGGGACGGCCCGTCGAGGGCGTCGCCTCGGTCACCGTCATCGCCACGAACGCCGTCGAAGCCGACGCAATGTCAACCGCCATCTTTGTGATGGGGCTCAAGGAATCGCAACCGGTCTTGCGGCGTCTGCCGGGTTGTTGCATCATTTTCATTCCTGATGAACGGCCGACCCGGGTCTATGTGTCTTCCGGAGTCAGGGACTGTTTCACGGCCGATCCAGCGTTTGCCGGGCAGATCCTCGATATCGCACCGGACAAGTGAGATCGAATCAGATACTTGTTCATTCAATTTCCCGGCTGGGAATAGACGAGTTTCGCAAGCTGGCGGGTGTCGGAAGCTTGCAAATGGTCGGGATCATCAAAAGAAGTTGTGATAAACAGGGGCCGCGCATATACTCCAAGCATGAATACGAAGATCAACGTAGAGAAACAAGTTGAGTACTGGCGCAAGGGTGGCCGGCAAGACTGAACTGTGGGCGTTGATCTGGTGAAGCGAGGAAAGACGCGGCATGGAATGTTCTTCGTGCATGTGGCGCTGGAGAAGACGTTAAAGGCGCATGTGTGCGAGGCCACTCGTGATTTGGCGCCGAAGATTCATTCGTTCTCTCCCCGGCTTTTGATGGGACGAAGGATCGCCACATGATTGACGCGCTGTGGCAGATGGCATGGCGCGTTGACAGCCGAATAGAGCCATTTGGTGTCGGCGTACAAGAGTTCGAGAAGAACAACGACTCGCCTTTTATTGGTATTGCACGCCGCGAAGGTGTGGTTGTTCCCCACAAGTCGGCACGTGTGCCACGGAAGCTGAAGTTGGCATAGCATGTCGATTCCTCGCTGCCCAGATGAAGAAGGGGATGCCGTCGTATTTGTCGTTGAAGTTTATCTCTTTTCCTGAGGTGGACCTCGGCGGATCGGGTATTGCGCCCTGGGGTCGGCGACCTTCTTCAGTCGAGTCTCGCCGGCGGTGAGCCTGCCTGCGCTGAGCCGTGCCGAAGTGTCGAACCTGTCGAAAGCCGGCATAATTAACTTCAGTCCTTCGTGCGGATCGCATCCGATTTCGGTACAAAGCCTGGCAAACTCCGCCATATCGAGCCTTCTCTCGCCCTGTTCGATCACGTTGCAAATTGGTCGTTGACATAGGAAGCATAACAACTACTATCAAGCGGTTATGGATCATGCTAGCAATTTGAATAGGACAACTATCGATCAGGCGCTTGCGCTTCTGGGAGAGAGGCTGGAGCAAACAGCTATCACGCCCATCACGCTTCTCGTATGTGGCGGTGCATCGCTCATTGCCACCAGAATGGTGTCCCGGCAGGTGACAAAGGATATCGATGTACTTGCCTTTGTGCGGAACAACGCCGTCCTCGACAAAGCCAAGCCGTTTCCGGCCTTCGTTGACCGGTGCGTTGCAGAGGTATCAGCCATGTTGCAGTTGCCGGCATCTTGGATCAATCCTGGGCCGACCGCGTTGCTTGACGCGGGCCTGCCGGATGGCCTGATGGATCGGCTCGCGGAAACGCGGCATTATGGAAGCAGGTTGACCGTGCTGTTTATCGGGCGCCTCGACCAGATTTGCTTCAAAGTGTACGCGGCGGCCGATGCTGGTCCGGGGCGCCACTTGGAGGATTTGCGTGAGTTGAAGCCAACATCACTGGAAATGGAGATGGCCGCACATTGGGTCACGCAGCAGGATCCATCGGAAGGGTTCCGGTTAATGTTGAAAGAAATGATGAGGAAGATCGGTTATGAGCAAGCATCTGAAAGATTATAGGGACAGTCTAAGGCAAACGCTTCTGGAATGGCTTTGGCGTGAGTGGACCACACTGGGAGTAGCGGGCGCTTCCCCCATAGAAACGCGCCACATCATTGATCCGGAAGCGCTGCTGCTCTTTACGGGCACGGTGGGACGGTGGGACCCCAGGCTATTCGATGAAGTGATAGACTGGTTGGCCATTAATGGTCAATTGCTCAACGGTCCACGGTTCAAGCGGATGCTGCATGAATCCGAATTTTCGTCGGGACGGGTGGTTGCCGCCATCTTCTCGGTTCTCCTTGGGAAAGGCCGTCGTCTTGACTGGAAAATGGCGACAGCAGTTGGGATGGAGGAAGCGCTTTTCTATGGATCGGACGACCGGCCGCTCCCTGATTACGGCACGCGCGACCCGGACTTTCTTGCACAAGGATTTCGGCGGGGCCGGCTGGAATTGCGGCATTACAGCAAACAGCCCGACCCGGCGAGACCCGCATGTCTTTGGCTCGCATTGCGGTCGCTGCTTGGTATTAATTGCCGTGTGGAAATCATGCTCTACCTTCTCACGAGCACTTGCGGCTATCCAAGCCAGATCGCGCGTGACACAGGATATACGCAGCGCAACATTCAGGATGTCATGGTGGATCTGGCGGCCAGCGGCCAATTGCGAGCGACACGGAAAGGGCGGGAAGTCCAGTATCGCCTGGCATCGCCTCTTTGGAAGAATCTCCTGCTTGGCGCGCAAGAACCCGCGGCATGGGTGCTTTGGCCCCCCGTTCTCCGCGCGTTCGAAGAGGTCTGGTTGCGACTCTGTGATGAGAAGTTCGACGCCCTTCCGGACAGCGCGCAGGCAAGTGAGTTATTCGTACTCATTCAACGCATCCGTCCCCTTCTGGAACGTGCCGATCTCGCCCATCTTCTGACACCACAAAGCCAGGGCCTGGGCACCGACTACAGCGCTACGTTCATCCGCGATCTGGATTCGGTTTTGAAGCGGACTGGGATTGCGGTAGGCCCATAAAGGGATGTTGGTACCGCGTAATAGGCTAAGCGCGCGAAAATCCTCTTCGGTCCCGCTCTATGAAGATCTGCGGACGGGGTAGGGCGTTCGTGGGTCGGCGACCTTCTTCAGTCGAGTCTCGCCGGCGGTGAGCCTGTCGAACCTGTCGAAAGCCGGCATAATTAACTTCAGACCTTCGCGCGGATCGCATCCGATTTCGGTACAAAGCCTGGCAAACTCCACCATATCGAGCCTTCTCTCGCCCTGTTCTATCCGTCCGATCCATGAATGGTGGACCTTGAGCCGCTTCGCCAAGTCGCGCATCGTAAGCCCCTGCGACTTCCGCTGATGCCGGAGCCATTCCAGCAGCAGGCGATAATCACTGGCATAGATGGTCTTTTCCATGCCCGCAGTATATGCCTGCAACCACGCTGTCGCAAAAATAGCGACACATTCTTCTTGTCGTCAAAATAGCGACATGCTAATTGCTTGTCAGAAATCGGTGGGTCAGAAACTGCAAACGGGAGGTGGGAATGAAGAAAGTGTTGTCATTGGCGGTCGCAGTGCTGGGGGTGGTGTGCTTGAACGGGTGCGCCACGACACAATCCAGGACAGCAGTTGTCAAATCATCAGATTCCGGCAGCGGCGAATGGGCGATATCTGCAACAGCTAATGCTGGAGCTATGAGCGCCAAGATTACGATCTTTATTAACGGGAAAGCAATTGTCAGTGGATCGCTGAGTCAGATGAAGCCGAGACAGACGTTTTCTGCGACGTATGAAGGGAAGAAGGTTGACGCAGAATGCTCCCTGTCGAATGACGGGGGAATGATGTTAGGGCACAAATGCGTGATCTACATTGATGGCAAGCAGTCCACGGAGTTGTCTTTCTGAGATTGTCGTTGTCGGTGCCTTTCAGAACTGACTGCGGCCGCAATCTTGTGTTTGGCGTGATCGATTTGGCGAATTGGGAGCGGATATAATCATACCTGAGGAGGAGTCATGAAGAAGGTCTTGTCGTTGGTGGCGGTGATGGGTTTGGTGTTCTTTTCTGGTTGTCAGAGCACTCCGACCAATTTGGCGCGCGAGACGGCGCGTATGATCGGTGGGCTCCGGGGCGACCAAGTCACTGTATCGAACGTGAAGCGAGGAGCTACCAGCGTGAGCTGGACGGCGACCACGCCATCCGGAGTCTATGACTGTGAAGCCGACGACATGGTTCGCCGCGTGAATGCGGTCAAGAGAGAAACGAAGTGACCGTTCGCTTCCCTGTGTGCGAGATCTAATTGCGTGTTTCAAGCAAGGGCGGAATCTAAGAGTGGAGGGGGCCATGAAGAAGTTCCTGTCGGTGGTCGCAGTGTTGGGTTTGATGTTCATTGTCGGGTGTGGTGGTGGAGACAATTTCGGTTCACAGGCAAGCATCGAAGACGGTGAAATTACTCTGGCGCAGTACAAAGCGATAAAACGAGGCATGACTATAAAGAAAGTATCTGAGATTGTAGGTTTCAGCGCGAGTCATCCCACCACTGCAGACAACAATTTTGCCGATTGGCAAGGGCAATTCACGAGCGTGGTTGTCTGTTTCAATAGCAGCGGCAAAGTTGATGATGATCATGTCGGTAATCTTCCATACAAGATGGGCACTGTACTAGGCTCAAATGGACCAGTTGGCATGTGGGGCGATGGTGTCCTGTGACCTGCTCATTCTTCAACTGCTCCATCCCATCAATAGTCCATAAAGCGCAAGCGTCATGAGAGTTGTTAAAGTCTCCACTAACGGGAGTACGGAGAAAGTTCTGTAGGTGGTTAAGAAAAAGAAAGGATACTGAAATGGGATTGTTTGATGGCTTCAAGACCAAGACTCAGCCTGTGTTCACCGCACAAAAGGCCGTAATGACGATTGTCATTGCGGCAATCAAGGCGGACGGGAATGTTTCGGACGAAGAAGTGGGACGCCTACGTTCAATGTGTGCGAGGAGTCCGCTGTTCTCCGCGAACTCAAAGGAAGAAGACGATGCCGTGATCGACTTCGCGCTCAATGTAAGTGATCAGCTCGGCACAGATGCCGTGAAGAAAGCAGCAGAAGCTTTGACGCCGGAACTGAAAGAGACCGCTTTTGCGTTCGCCACCGAAATAGTGTTGGCTGACAGCATGGTTGGCGAAAAGGAGGAGGCGTTCATCTCGCAGTTGGCTGGGGTTCTTGGAGTCAGTGATGATCTCGGTCGCGCTGTAATACAGGTCACGATGATTCGCGCCCGCGGCGAGCAGTAGGAAACGAAGAGAACTGGCAGCCCGCCCTGATGTGGATTGCCGGTGATTCAAAGCAATATGGGGGGGGACAGGCTCTATGGCTCAATCATTCGATTACTCTCAGGATTCGTCTCGCGTCTCGTGGAAGCAAACCATCGTCCTGAATATGATCCGCAATTTACTTGGTGGTTCCGTCATCGCTCTGGTCGCGCTGATCGGAACTCGCGATCCGGGGGCCTTGGGCCTGATTGCGGCCCCGTTTGGCTGGTTAATTGTTGGCCTGCCAGCATGGCTTATTTGCCAGAAACTACCGGCGAAGGCGAAGGGTATAGTTGCACTTGGCTTTGTTCTTCCGTTTCTTCTCATCGGCCTTGTCGGTGATCCGATCATCTTCATTGTCTCAAAGGTGAAACCCGCGCTTATCCCGGTCGAAAAGCCAGGGTTCATGTCTTTCAGCGCTGTACTGTTTGTCTTGAAGCCGCAGCGGGCATAAATTCCAAGGAGAAAGCAACATGTCAGAAGATGAAGTTGTCGAAACTGTCTATGGGGATCACCATAAGTACACAGTTATCAAGAAGAGCGGCACATTCAGCACGGAGTATTGGATCAGGAGAGATGGCAAGCCGTACAAGGGATCATATAGCACGCTCAGTGCTGCTGTCGAAGCGGCGAAGAGGGAGCCGTAAAGCAAGACAAGGAAAGTGAATTGCAAGACGGCGAAAGATGGGGCGCATGGTGTCCGATGGCACGCTATTTGATGGACTTACTCTCATGATGCTTGATGGAAATGGAATATTTTGCAGCATCGGCATGCTTTCTTATCATGGGCCATGACGGGGATTTATCGCTTTGACTGTCAACCGTCACAGAGACAGGGACTTGCTGACACGCGGGGATAAGACGGAAGTAGTGCGTCAAGGATTCTTTGGTCCGCCTGGAGCTGTGTGATAGTAGAGCGCCTCTTGGTCGGAGAGTCTGCCCTGTTCGATCAGGTTGTGCAGGAGTTTCATGTCAACCGGCCGTGCTCCGCGACCGATGATCTCCGTCTGTCCTTGCGCTCCAGCGATTTCGCTGCGCCACGTTCTTGCGGTTTGGACTGCCAGCGCCAGGGCCAGTGCTACGGCGGCTGCCAGTAGGATCGAGTTGACAGGTTGTGCGGCCACCCAGCCTGGCGCTTTGACTATGGCTTGCTGTTCCTGGCGCCCGGGCCGGCGGCATCGGTCACAGCACAGGCAATCCAGGTCGCGGCTGCCTTTCACTCCATACGCGCAGGCGCGTGGAGCGATGGGAGGCGTCAACCACCGAAGCAGACGAATACCGTTGAGCAGTGATAGAAAGGCCCCCGTGGGGCACAAGGTTCGGCACCAGAAGCGCGGATAGAAGAAGGCCAGTATCACCATTAGGCCCGCCAGACACAGGACCAGGCGACTTCGTCCGTGTGCGAATACCATCACCAGTGGATCGCCTGATGCCAATGATGGTTCAATTGTCGTGGCGAACAGCAGGGTTATGAAGGCCAAGAGAAGGTATTTCACGAACCGTCCGTATGCCCATGCTGTCTTGTCCGGATCAGTGCGAATCGAAGCCGGGCGCAATTCGCCCACAAGCTCCTGGAGCGCACCGAACGGACAAAGGTAGCCGCAGTAGACATTGCCGAACAGCGCTACAAGCACCGGAACACCAGCAACCAGAAGAAAAGCCGTGCTCCAACCGAACGGCGGAATTGTGAGTCCAAACAGAAGGAACACATGGGCCAGGGAGTACTGCATATTGAACAGGAATCCGGACATCGCTATAACCAGCGCTAGAAATCCCAACCGCCAGCGACGGGATGGCCTGGCGCGCAGAGCCAGCGCAATTGCCAGGGAAACCACCAGCCAGATGGCCTCCCTGTACGGAGTGTGGCTCGAGGTTGTTGGCGCCGCCGGACCGACCTCCAGTCCCAGTGCCTTTTCTGCAAAATCAGGCCCAGCCTTGCGTAGAATACGCAGGACTGCAGCGGATGTCATGGTTGCGCCTGTCACGGCGTCAACGTCCTTGAGCGGATCGGGTGCAAACAGGTTCTTACCAAGGAGCCGCTGCATCCAGGGCTTGAGATAGTCCAGGTAGGATGGCGTCTCACGCGAAGGCAGCACCCTTACATCCTGGAGTGTGCCGTCGGTCTTGACAACGACGGCAAGCGTGATGGGGCCGCCGTAGCCGACGACATCCGGGGACAATGTATCGGTCTGAAAGACATATGCGTCGCCCGCACCTGCTTCATTCGGAAGAGCATTGGTTATACGGAAGTAGTCCAGGGTCTTTCCGTCGGCTAGGATCTTCTGCTGTGCCTGCAACGCATTCCTGCCTGCAGCCGATCGCGCGAAAGCAAGGAATGCCTGTCGGGCATCATCGTCTCCACCGTGACGAAGCAACAGGCCGGCCGCCATCACGAAGACAGTGATGCCCAATAGGATATATCCGGCAGCTCTGGTCTGTTCGCGGAAACGAGCGGATGTGCCACTTTCAGGAATGAACGAAATGTCCAGTCTGTAACGCTGCAATAGCCGCGGGAGGATTGCTGCAAGATTAGTCATTAGCAGGAGCGTCAGCACAACCAACGCGTAGGAGGTTCCGAAGACAGGTAACAGGAGCAAGCCTGTCACCAATCCACCAGCCGCGCCACCGAGGCTGTCGACAGCCTCGATCCATGCGCCGGCCACCGGGGGTGGGACGCCGGCAGCGTTCAGACGTGCGGCGGCAAGAGGCACATAGATGCCGTTCACCAGCCCGCTGATGACGAATGCGGCGGCGAATCCCGATCGTGTCATATGGTCCGCAAGAAACAGGATGACACCGCAGAAGAATGCCTGGAGCAGGATGGCGAGGCTGAGCAGCAGCGTTGAACTGCGCGCTGCGCCGGCAATGAGCCTCGCCGATACTGCGCTGCCGGCAGCGAGCCCGAGCATGAACAGCGTTGAAATCAACCCGATATGCAGGAAGATCGAACCAAAGGCCGCTTGATACAGGTACATTAGCACAATACTGCCGCCCATGCCAACCGCACCGGTGGTGCAGACCAGTACGTAGCTGTCGAAGGCGGAGGGCTGACCTGTGTCTGTGGACCGTCCGGCTTTGCCGCGCTGGAACAGAAAGACCAGGCGAAGCAGGGCGAACAGGACCAGGCCCAGAGGCAGGACAAATAGGCCATGCAGAGCCAGTGTCCTGATAGCACGGCCCAGTGATGCCGCGCCACCCGCCTCGCGGGCGGCGAACAGCAGGCTGTGTAGCAGCGCCCTCGGGGACCGATCCGTATTCAGGAGCATGTTGCCCGGGATGCGCTGCATGGTCGCCTCAAAGCATTGCGTTTCGTACTCGACGCGTTGCGGCTGGTACAATGCCATCAGGCCTTCGGGGGGATAGAGCTGAGCCGCGCCTCGTATGGCGGCAAAGCGGTCACGGAGCGTGGCCGGACTTGTGGACAGGCCGGGACTGCCCGATGCCAACAGCCAGCTTTCATCGCCTGGTTTGATTACGAGATGCGGGAAGACGGATCTCAACGTGGCGAAAACGGATGCACCGGCATTGGCCAGGTCCTCGCTCATGAAGTTCTCGCCAGCTGAGACCCGCACGCCGATCACACCGGGCTCATTCAGATGAGCCTTCAGTAGTTGAAAGAATTCACGCGTGAAGTAGCGGTTGAGTGCCAGTGTGGTGGCGTCGGGGAGGTTCAGAATGATCGCGTCATACTGCGCCCCTGTCCGGGTCAACCAGAGTCGGATATCCTCCCCTGGTATTTCCAGGCGATCGACTCCCGACTTGAATCGTTCGGGCAGAACATTCATCAGGTGGGATGGGTATGCCGGGTCGGGATCGAACCATGTGATTGTCCCGGTCTGCGGCAATTCCAGCAGGCCCCGGCAGATGGAGAAGGCGCCTCGCCCCGCCACGAGACAACGGCGCGCGGCGGGACGCTGTGCGAGGTGCAGCGCCAATATCTCCGACGCATGCTCCGTCGCCGGGATTGTGTCTGCCACCGTTCCCCATGCCACGACGTTGAATTGGTCGCCGTATTCGCCGTACAGGTACTTTGCCTCCGGTGTCGTGAAACTGCCCACCGTGGTTTGCGTAGAAAGAACCCGTTGCCAACTATGCAGGTTGTTGCGGTGTTCCCAGCTGGCGGCGCCACCCGAAAACAGCGCCGCTCCGGCGGCAAGAACCAGGATTGCGACAGAGAAGTATGATCGTTTGTGCAGCCGGTAAATGGCGATTACTACGGCAAGCGCAGAAGCGGCGTAAAGAAAGAGCGTCTCCTCTGCCTTGCCTCTTGCCAGCAGGAGTGTCACGGCGAGGCCACCCAGAACGCCACCAGCTGACTCCCAGATATACACCTTTGCCACGGGGGAGTCCGCGGTGGTCTGCACCCACCGGCAGGCCAGCGTGAACAGCATGCCGGTGCAGAAACTGACGGGCGCATTGATCAGGAAGGTGAATGGCAGCAGGTCAAGGAGTGGAAAGAGCTCGTAAGGACGAATGCCGGCCAATTCGCGGGCGTGGTTGATCAGCCACCACTGAAGCAGGTACGCAGGAAGATAGAGCAGGGGAAGCAAGTCGAAGTGATCGCAGAGGACTTTCATCACCGGCAGGCGTGAACGCGCAAAGAGGGCACCGAAGACAACCCACGTGAGCCATGAGCTGAAGAAGCAGGCTATGCCGAGTTCGTTGCCCTCGAAAACCGTCAGGAAGATGCGGAAGAGCAGTGTCTGCGCCGCGAGCGCAAAGAAGCCGATGGCGGCTATGACGCCCCAACTCTGCCAACCGATCTTTCGCGCACTTTGCATAAGATCTACCCCGACTCGTTGAGTTGCTTCGTCTGAGAAGAGCAGTCAGACGATACGGTCTTTTGCAGGATTACCGTGGACGCGACGGAGCACGTCCCTCCTCCAGTCTGAAAACAAGCTGTTCTGTCCGTCTTTTGGAGGGCCACGCTCCGTCGTGGCCATCTTTGACGGGAGTCTTACAAGCGGCACAGGATAAAATGGAACTAACGCACAAGACATGACACTTTGTTGCAGAAAGCGTTTTCTGCCATAGATCATACTCTTAATCCTGTCTGGCCTCTCTTCTCCTTCCTACCCGCTCCACTTTCCAGCCTTTCTGATTTCAGCTTCATTGAGAGGGCGCAGTCGTCCGGGAAATGCCTTCGGGTTCAACACTTTCATAAATCGCATGGGACCCGGACAGGCAGATAGCCATTTTGTGCCCGCCGCATATAGAATCGCGGCCGACGCGACAAGCAGGTTAAACTTGCGTCGAGTTATTTCCATACCCCGTAGATCCTCCTTTTGCAGCTCGGGCAGCTTCCATCCAGAGCGTTGTTTTCCAATAGCTGATGGCCCATGCGGCGAATCAGGATACTGTGGCATCCTGGACAGAAAGTTGTGGCGCTGTCGGTCTCCAGCAGATTCCCGATATAGACATAGTCGAGGCCGGCGGCCGTTGCGATCTCGCGGGCCCTGACCAGCGTTGAGGCCGGCGTCGGTGGAAGGTGTCGCATCTTGTGCTGCGGGAAGAATCTAAGGAAGTGCAGAGGAGTTTCACGGCCGAGGTTTTCCTTGATCCAGCAGCAGAGCGCCTCGATCTCCTCATCCTTGTCGTTCAGTGTGGGAATAAGCAGGTTTGACGCCTCGACGTGTACGCCCATAGCCTTGCACACGACGAAATAGTTGAGGACAGGCGCCAGGGTTGCGCCGCAGATCTCACGGTAGAACTTGTCGGACATCGCCTTCAAGTCTATGGTAACCGCATCCACGACCTTGCAGAGTTCGCGAAGAGGCTTTTCGTTCAAGTAGCCGGCTGTCACGAGTACATTCCGCAGTCCTGCTTCACGGGCCTTGATGCAGCTATCAAGTGTATACTCGTAGTAGACGGAAGGGTCGGTGTAGGTGTAGGCCACCGATACGCAATCATGAAGCTTTGCCTGTTTCACCACATCAGCCGGATCGAGCCGGAAGGCGACAGCTTCCTCAGGACTCTGCTGCGAGATTTCCCAATTCTGGCAATTCAGGCAATGAAGGTTGCAGCCGACCGTGGCGATTGAAAAAACTGCCGTGCCCGGCAGAAAGTGATTCAGCGGTTTCTTTTCGATGGGATCGACATGCGCGGCCGAAGGAAAGCCATAGGTGACGGCGCTCAACCGGCCGTCTATGTTGACGCGAACCCGGCAGTCACCGCTCTCGCCCGGTTTTATCACGCAGTACTTTGGGCAAAGATCACACTGCACGACCATTGTCCTGATCTCCATCCGGTGTCGCACTTCCGCCATCTGATCTATAGAATACGCTCCCAAGCTCCGCGACACAACAGCATTGAATACCGGTGAGGTTGTCGCGGTCGATTGATAGAGTAAGGTAGACTTTGGCAGACTAAAAGGCACGCTCCAGTGGGGAATTATAGTTGTCGTTGGTGGAGAAATGTAATTGTCGCCGCGCAGATCAGCCGCATTTTGGTGCAGTGAGGGATGAAAGTCCTGGAAACGATAGATATGTCCGATGTATATTGCTGCCGTATCTGGCTCACCATCCTGTTGTTCCGCAAGAGCCCGATTTTAGAGTGACTACAGGAAGTGGAGGTTTGATGCCGCGCAAATTCTGGAGAACGGAAGCAGTGACTGCCTGCGCTGGAATTGAAGCCCATAGCTTTACGGCTCGACGGCTCTCTTTCCTTCTTGTTCTTCTGGTCGCAGAAGCAGTCCTGGTCACTCCCGGTCTATCCGCCATCGATAATTCCGACTGTTTTACTTGTCACGAAGATAAGGCCCTGGTTAAGACCAATGCAGCAGGCAAAGCAGTCTCCCTGTTCGTTGATACGATAGAGTTTGAGAAGTCGATTCATGGCAAGAATCGATGCACTGGTTGCCACTCCGACATTACCGATGTGCCGCATCCCGACAATTTCACTGCCAAACCGGTTTCCTGCTCTCAATGTCACCGGGTTGAAACCGAAATTTACCTCAAGAGTGATCATGGCCAGGCAATTCACAAAGGTGTTCAGGAGGCGGCCTCCTGCAAGGACTGTCACGGCAGCAACCACTATCTTCTCAATTACCGCAACCCGGCATCGCCGGTGTATCGTACAAATCTGCCAGCCACCTGCGGGCGATGTCATGGTAACGCTGATGCGATGGAGAAGTTCGACCTTCGCCAGCGCAGCCCGGTTGCCTCCTATGAGAAGAGCGTCCACGGTATAGCCCTCCTGGAAAAGGGGGAGTTGAATGCCGCCAACTGTGCGGATTGTCACGGTTCGCACGACCTGCACAAGTCGGTCAATCCCGCATCAAAGCTTCACTGGAAGAATATTCCAGCCACCTGCGGAAAGTGCCATGAGAACGTCAGTCAAACCTATCTTCGCAGCATTCACGGCAAGGCGGTACTGGCCGGTGTGCGTGATGCTCCCGTCTGTACCGATTGTCATGGCGAACACTCCATTGACGCCGTGAAGAATGTCAGTTCGCGAGTGTCATCGGCGAATATTCCAGGGACCTGCAACCAGTGTCATGCTGCGCAACGTATCGTAACGCAATACCGGCTTCCGCCGAACGTGTCCGCAACGTATGCGCAGAGCTTTCATGGCCTGGAGTTGAAGGGTGGCAGTCCCACCGCCGCAAATTGTGCTTCCTGCCATGGTGTACATGATATCCTGCCGTCCTCCGACCCGAGTTCCACCGTCAACCAGGTGAACCTTCCTCAGACCTGCGGAAAGTGCCATCCTGGTATTGGAGTGCGGATGGGTGCGGAGTTTTTCCGTGTACATGCCCCGCCTGGAGCCGCGGCCGGCAAGCCGTGGGTAGTCAATTTTGTTTCATGGTTCTACATAGCATTGATTGTGATGGTCATCGGAGGGATGGCTGGTTTTATTCTGTTGGATTACATTCACAAGACCGTGGTGCATATCCGAAAGCTGAGAAACCTGAATGGCGAGGTCAGATTGACGCCCCGGATGCGTGTTCAACATGCGATCAACATGGTGTTGTTCATTCTGCTGGCGTACACGGGCCTCGCGCATAAGTTTCCGGACTCGTTCCTTTTTGGATGGCCGTTTCATGTTCTGCCGCACGGCGGCGAGATCAGGGGGATGATTCACCGGGTCTGCGGCTGGGGGCTTATCGGATTGTTTTCGATTCACATGACCGGAATGGTTCTGACCCGCGGCGGCCGCGAAAGCATCAAGGCCTTGTGGCCACGGTGGTGCGACATCACGGATGCACTCGCGCTCCTGGCGTATAACCTGTGGTTGCGCAAATCGCCGCCGCCGCAGCGCCGGTGGAACTACGCCGAGAAGGCTGAATACTGGGCGCTGGTCTGGGGGTCAGTGGTTATGTCCGTCACCGGGGTAATGCTGGTTTTCTCTGAAGTTGTGCTGCGCCTGTTGCCGAAGGTCTGGCATGACGTGGCGCAGGTCATCCATTTCTACGAGGCGGTCCTTGCAGTTCTGGCGATTCTCGTCTGGCACCTATACTGGGTGATCTTTGACCCGCACGAATACCCGATGAACCCAGCGTGGTTGATCGGAAAGAAGGCGCCTCATTCCCAGGACGAAGCCGGACTTTCGTCGGAACCGGCCGAAAAGAAGACCTGAACTGGACAGGCCTTCCGATTTGCCAAAACTGAAGGCTCTTTCCAAGTCGGGCAGCAAAGACACTACCCGATGGAAGATGCCGAGAATGGTGATTTGTTCTCCTGTCTCCACGAGAAGTGTATTGACAGGTGGGGCCGGACGGTGTCTAATGTGGCTACCACCACGGTGTGCGGGAAGGAGGCTGCGAAATGGCACGAATTACGGTCATAGATGATGACATCGAGATGGCTGACAATACGGCCTCGCTCATTCGAAAGTATGGGCACGAGGTGTTTACTCTCTATACTATTGATGGCGCCATCAAGCGGCTGGTTCATAACAAGCCGGACATCGTGATCCTCGATGTAATGTTCCCGGACAATCCAGTTGCGGGTTTCGATCTGGCGCGGCAAATACGCGTCACCAGGGAAATCAAGGACCTGCCGATCATCCTGCTTACCAGCATCAACCAGGAATTCCCGATGGGATTCTCCGCCGGGGACTCTGATCCGGAGTGGATGCCTGTTCAGAGTTTCATGGAGAAGCCTGTCAAGATTCCGGCCCTTATGGAGAAGGTTAGCCGGTTGTTGAAACAGAAGAAACTCTGACCCAGGAGCCGCAGTCTGGCTTGTGAGGGAAGATGCTGGGCCGGGATTGCCCCGCGTGGTGCCGCTGCTGCGGGACGAAGCAGGATGACCCGGACTGCAAGCGGAGAAATGCAGTCAGCCCCTGACGTTCAGCGCGTTGTCCCGTTGCCTACCAATTATGGGCCATGCCGATGGAAATGGATGTCTCCGTTTCATCCCAGAATTGCCACATCTGAACCCGGCCGGAGTAGACCTGCAAAAACAGTCTGGCGGCCCGCTGTGTTGCCGGATTGCACTGCGATCCAAGTGTGACTCCGGCCTGAAGACACACGTCGGGATTCCAGTCTCTCCAATCCCACCATTCCGAATTCATGGCGAGGAATCCGCGACCGCCTGGCGGCAGATCCGTCATCTGTGCACCCAGATGAATACCCACTCCCCTGATATCTGATGGCTCCGCCACTCCCTGTAAGCTCATACCGGCGTATGTTGTGAGCCCTCTCTGCCAAGTCCGGAAACCCAAGACGCGAATGCCGTTGAGACTGCAATCGATTCTCTTGCGGATGCCCTGGTCCATAGTTTCGTCGCCAAGGTGAGAGCTTTCGTGATAGAGGAAGAGTTCGCCGGTGTACTTTTCCGCCCACTGCCGGCCTGCAACGAGTCCGCCACAAAAATCAGAGCCCCAAAGGTTGAACGAAGCTGAGTTGAACTGGAAACGGCTGTGGATCATGAATCGGGCGCTGATGGTGATGGCATCGTTGCTCGATCCGGTCTGCCAGACCGAGATATCTGACCCGATGTCGAAGTCCCATATGCTCTCATCGTTATCTGTGTAACCCCAGCGTGATTGCAGGCCGGTTTCCTTCGGAGCGGCGAGGAGCAGCGGTGCGGCGCGGCCGGTGCCCCCGAACCAATCAGCGCATTCTGCCGCAGATGGAACGGTCGCGGCTAGAATCGCAACCAGAATCAATAAACCGTTCACCACCCTGTGCCGGCGCGTGTTTCTTTGGGCAGCAGCCTTCATGCAGGCCTCCAGAGGAGCTCTAACGGCGTAGAAAGAGACAGACGAAGAATGGCTTGCATACTATCGTGTTGCTTTTGAAAGGGCAAGTGGATACCGTCTTGCGAAGTCGGGGCTGGGACTGGGATAGTAATTCTCGCCATAACCACGAGTCCTGCCGGCGGACGCCCCGACTGAGCGGGGCGGCTACAGGAGACCGGACATCTGGTCTCTGTGGCCACGGCGCTCTGCCGCCGTGAAAACCTTGGCGTGGAGTACTGGTGTAGTGACACACGTGCCTATTGATTGGAGGAATGCGAAGTATGATTCGACTAGATGGACACGGGCTTACCATACAGCAGCTCTGTGATGTCGCTCGTCACGCAGAGAAGTGCGGACTGTCGACCAGCGCTTGTGCGCGGATGCGCCAGAGCCGGGACTTGGTCGAGAGTTTTGCAAAACAACCGCGCGCAATCTATGGTATCAACACTGGATTCGGACCGCTCAGCAACACCCGTGTGGGTGCGGATGATCTTGCTCTGCACCAGGTTAATCTTCTTCATCACCTTTCTGTTGGCCAGGGACCGTTGTTCTCTCCTGTGGAGACCAGGGCCATTATGTGTACCAGGGCCAACGCTCTTGCCCGTGGCTATTCAGGTATCCGGAAAGAAGTCGTGGATCTCTTGATCGGATTACTTAACCGGAATATTTTGCCGGAGATTCCGAGCCTTGGCTCGGTTGGAGCAAGCGGCGATCTTGTTCCGCTTGCCCACATGGCGCGCCTTCTTGTCGGGTTTGGTCACGCACGGGTTGGCGGAAAGCGGGTGTCCGCGAAGGCTGCCCTTCAGAGGAACAGCCTTTCCCCGGTTGTCCTCCAGTGCAAAGAAGGGCTTGCGCTGGTAAACGGGACGTCAGTAATGACCGCATTATCGTGTCTCTCTGTCCAGGAAGCCTCTGCTCTTCTCATGTGGACCGAGTTCCTCTCCGCATGCATGTTCCAGTTGTTCTCCTCGTCGCCCGAAGCGCTATGCGAACAGGTTCACAAGGCCCGCGGCTTCAGGGGTCAGCTCGTTGTGGCGGAACGCATGGCATCCTATCTCCGAACTCATCCAGTGTTCAGGCGGCAGATTGATGAGCACGGCTGGGGGTCCCATCCCAAGTCCGCGGAAGCGGGATCGGAAATACAGGATCCTTACTCCATCCGATGCACTCCGCAGGTTCTCGGCGCGATACAGGAATCTCTCTGGCATGTCGAATACATGGTGGCGAGAGAGCTGAACGCGTCGACGGACAATCCGCTCGTGTTTCCCAAGACGCGTTCAATTATTCACTGCGGTAATTTCTACGGACTTCAGATTTCCATGGCGTGCGACTACCTTCGGGTTGGAATGGCAAACATGGCCTTGCTTGTGGATCGCCAGCTCGACCGTCTTGTGAACTGGAGATACAGCTGTGGATTGCCGCCTCTCCTGAGCAGGGCGGCTCCAGGCTTGAATTCTGGATTTGCGGGCTGCCAGTTGCTTGCCACGTCGCTTGCGGCGGAGTGCCGCCTGCTAAGTGCGCCTGCGTCGGTTCAGACCATACCCACCAATGCCAACAACCAGGATGTCGTGAGCATGGGGTGCATTTCCGCGCGTCTTGCCCGCAGCCAGATGGAGCACTTATGGCGGATCGTTGCAATCCAGGCGCTTGCGGTAGCGCAGGCGGCTGACATAAGGGGGCCGGGCGTTTTTGGCAGGGACAGCCGCGCGTTCCATCGCATGATCCGGACAGTCTCCGCGCCGCTCCTGGCCGACAGGCCGCTGTTCGAGGACATTCAAAGGGTCATCGGGTTGCTCCAGTCAACGCAAGCACAGAGCAAGATTCTCCGGCCTGCGCCATCGTGCCCAACCGGCTCGGCGGGAATTGTCTCATGACGGAGACCGGGAGTTCTGCGCCGCGTGTGTTGCTTGTTTCGGTCAACACCGAGGAGAATCCGTATCCCGTCTATCCCCTTGGCTTGGAATACCTTCGTGCTCCACTGGAAAGAAGCGGGTTTGTTACTCACATCGCCGATTGCCGGTTGACCGAAGCGAGAGGCGAAAGTCTCGGTGGCGTTCTGCTGAGCTTTAAGCCCGGCATTGTCCTTGTTTCCATGCGGAACTTCGACAATAACGATTCGCGCAACACGGTCTGCTATCTGGCCAAGACTCTCTCTATCATCAGCGACATACGCAAGACATGCGGGGTGCCAATTGTACTTGGAGGGAGCGGATACTCCTTGTTCCCGGAGGAGATTCTGTCGCAATCCGAAGCTGACTTCGGGATGGTTGGTCCGGCAGAGCACTGTGTCGTTGAACTGGTGCTCAGAATTATGGCCGGGAGCTCTCCTGCAAGTATTCCAGGTGTTGTAGTCCGAACCGGGAAAGAATGCTCCAGAATTCCGGCAAAGACGCCGGGATCTATTGAGCCCTTGGTTTCTCGCAGTCCGGACTTGCTGCGCTTTTACTGGGAGCAGGGCGGAATTCCCAACATTCAGCTGAAACGCGGGTGTCCATTCTCCTGCATTTACTGCACGTATCCTCTTCTTGATGGTCACGAAGTTGTTGAGCGGGATGTGACTGTCGTCGTGGATGAGATGCAGGCAATGTACGAGAAGCAAGGGGTGGACCATTTCTTTGTGGTGGATTCGGTCTTCAATCTCATTCCTGCCTTGTCGCGCGCTTTTGCGGAAGAAATAATCCGCAGGAATATGCGCATTCACTGGACGGCTTATTTCATTCCCCGCGGGCTCCCGGTCAGCGATCTGAAATTGATGAAAGAATCAGGACTTGATGGAGTGGAATTCGGAGTCGATACGCTCTGTCCTGAGCTCCTGACGCGCTGGGGCAAAGCTTTTACCGTTTCCGATGTGATGGCGTCTGCGGCCGCCTGCGAAGAATCGGGCGTTCCTTACGCCGTGTATTTGATCTTTGGTGGACCCGGCGAGACAAGGGACACAATGGAGGAGACGATTGCGGCAGCCGGTGAGTGCCGGAAAGCGGTGATCATGGGTTTCATTGGCATGAGAATCTACAACGGTACGGCTCTCTGCAAGCTGGCGAGAAGCGAGGGTCTCATTTCTGACTCCAGCTCTCTCGTGGTGCCGCAATTCTATGTTTCTCCCGCATTGGACCGGGACTATCTTGCCCGGCGTTGCGACGAGCTTGGAAACCTGCGCAACTGGATGGTAGCTGGCCGCAGCCTTGCCGTGAAGAAGGAGATTGCGCGCATGATACAGAAGCGCGGCTTCAAGGGTCCGATGTGGCAGCAGTTGAGTCCACAGTGAACATGAAAGACAGTATCAACACCAAAGGCGCGGGAACACCGGGAGTCGGCGAAGCTCCTTCCGGGAGTGCCAATGCCGGTCAGGGGTGGTCTGGCCGCACACGGGGCGGATTCTGGGGCAATTGGTGCTTCCTGAAACTCATCCGCATAGCGGGCGTACGGGCAGCCTATGCCTTGCTTCTTCCGGTCGCAGCCTACTTCACTCTCGTCAACCCGAAAGGGTTTCGGATCTCCATTCAGTACCTGCTCAAAGCGATTGGACCGCGACCGAAGATTCTGTGGCCACTTCTGGTTTTTCGCCACTATTTGTCCATGGGCGTCTCTTTGATTGATCGTGCGGCTGTGATCATGGGCAAGGGTGGCGTCGAGTGCGAATTCCAGAACCACAGTGATTTCCGCCACTACCTTGAGAAAGGGCAGGGAATTATTCTTCTGGGGACCCACTTTGGAGGATGGGAAGTTGCGAGCCATTTTCTCTACAAACTGGATGTTGACGTAAATCTGGTTGTGCTGGAAAAGGAAGAAGAGCGGATGCGCGGTCTTTTTGACCGGATGCTGAAAGACCGCAAGTTTCATGTGCTCTCAACGGATACCTCTCCGATGCGCAGCATAGCGGCGGTTGCGGCATTGCGAGTCGGCGGAATTCTCGCGCTTCACGGGGACCGGAATTTCGGAGGGGCAACCGTCTCCGTGCCGTTTCTCGGGGAGATGGCCGAGTTTCCGGTTGGAGCCTATGTGCTTGCCGCCGCGACTGGAGCGCCGTTGTTCCAGGTGTTCGCCGTTCGTGAGAAATTGGGCCGGTATAGTTTCTTTTCCTATCCTGCGCTGCATATCCCGCAGACAGTGAACCTGCATCGCATCGACGAACTGAAGCCGTATGTGGAACAATACGCCGAAAGAATTGGCGAGGTCGCCAGGAAGCACCCGTTCCAGTGGTACAATTTCTATCCTTTTTGGGGACAAGGAAATGACAGGAAAACCGTTTGAGAGATCAAGGTCTCGCGCGGACAGCGGCGATGACCGGCCCTATATCGAGGCGACTGCCGTTGTGCAGGTTCGTTTTCATGAGGTTGATGTCATGGGAATCGTCTGGCATGGCAACTACGTTGGGTATTTTGAAGAGGCACGCCGGGAATTCGGCAGAAAATACGGAATTGACTATCCATTGCTCGTTAAGCACAGACTTGCCGCCCCGGTTGTATCAGTGCGGAGTGAATACCATTCTCCAGCCCGCATGGGCGATGTTCTCGAGGTAACCGCCAGACTTTACAAATCCGAGAGCGTGAAGCTTGAATTTGGATACGAGATCAGGCAAAAAAGCGATCTGAGACTTGTTGTAACAGGCGCTACCGTGCAAGTTCTGACCACGCCGGATCACGAGTTGATCCTGACCTGGCCGCCTTTTCTTCAGGAATTGCTGCGCAAATGGGAGTCAGAATGGATTCTTCCGTAAATCCTGGCGGGGTTGCCATTGCCGGATACGGCGCCGTGACAGCGCTTGGCCGCGGCGTGCATGCCATTGAAAGAGCGGTGGCCTGGAACACAGTAGGTCTCCAGCCCTGCGCGAGATTTGCGGGGAGGGGTTATCAATCCGATATCATGGCCGGCATACCGCCATTGCTCTGGGAGGAGATTGAATCCATGTGGCCGGAACGCACGGCCAGCCGAGTCTGGCGGCTGGCGGCAGTGGCCGCGAGGGAAGCCACGCACGGGCTCGGGGAGGCCTGGACACGAGTGCCGCGGGACCGGATTGCGCTTGTTCTTTCCACCACGAAGGCTGACGCTGTTTCGCTCGAAAAGGCAGCAGTTGAATCGCCATCGCATTGCGGTACGCATGCGCATATCCTGCCAACCGGAATCGGTGCCGACCTTGCGGAGTTACTTGGCATAGGTGGTCCGGTACAATGTGTTTCGCTCGCCTGCGTATCAGGGGTAATGGCGATTCAGCAGGGGTGTTCCCTGATACGCCGTGGCAAGGCTGATGTTGTTCTTGTCGTGGGCGTGGATGTCCTGTCCCATTTTGTTCTTTCAGGATTCAGCGCGCTCAAATCACTCGACCCTTTGGGTTGCCGCCCGTTCGACTCAAAGCGCAACGGCTTGTCGCTAGGTGAAGGAGCCGGCGCAATAGTGCTGGCGAAGTCTCATTCGCCTGCTTCGACCTTATCCGTCACGGGTTGTGGAAGCAGTAATGATGCAAACCATCTCACGGGGCCATCTCGCGATGGGGCCGGCCTTGCCCTCGCGGCGATGCGCGCACTGCGGAGCGCCGGTGTAGCTCCTGAACAGATTGACTACATAAATGCGCACGGGACAGGTACTCTGTATAATGACGCAATGGAATCCCTGGCGCTGAATACTGTCTTTGCGGGCAAGGTTCCTCCGTTCAGTTCCGCCAAGGGTATGCTGGGGCATACGCTGGGCGCCGCCGGAATCATTGAAACGATAATCTGCTGTATTGCGATGAAGAACGGTGTGTTGCCAGGAACCCCGGGGCTTGAAGTTCCAGACCCCGCGGCACCACGGTCCATCCTGCTTCTGCCGCGGCAGAATTTCTTCCCGAGGCGCATCTTGAAGATCAATTCTGGTTTCGGCGGGATCAATGGAGCGCTTGTATTGGAAACGGGAGTATGATGAACTCAATCGTCGTAAGTGCGGCCAGTTATGTTGACTTTCAGTCGCTGGGCAATGAACGCACCGGACTGCACCCATGGCCGTCCGCGGTGGATTGGGCGGCTGGTTGGGATTCCCTGCGCTGGTCGGATCTCTTCAAATCCGAGTGTCCAAGATTCGGCAGGGCGGATCCGCTGTCGAAGCTCGCATTGATCGCCGTGGAGCTCCTTGATTTGCGGTTTCCCGATATGCCGGATTCGCGCAGGCGGAATACCGGTGTGTGTCTCGACACGCGTTTCGGGTCACTGTCGGCAGACCTTCAGTTTCTGCAGACTGGAAGCCCGAATGTATTCACATATACACTGCCCAGCACGGCGATCGGTGAAATTTGCATCCGTCACAAGCTCCAGGGGCCGGTCCGCTGTTTTGTGTCTGCGCGCGCCGGCACCGGGACAATCATTGAGGAAGCTGTGGATCTGCTGGGCAGTGGCGAGGCGGAGGCGTGTCTTTGTCTTCATTGCGATGCCCTGGCTTTCTCCGCGCCTCCGGCTCTTTCGCCTGCGCCCGGCCTGGACTATGGACTGGCCGCGGCCGTCTTCCTCGAAAACCAGACGCCTGGCAGGAAAGCACCGGACAACAGGGAGTTGGAGATTTTCAGCGGCGCCGAGTGGATGGCCGCCTGTCGTCAGTTTTGCGTTGACTTCAAGACCAATCATGTCCAAGCATAGCGGAGTTTTTTAACAGAGGTATCCCGCAGTCTGACAGGAAGGAGTGTTGCCCTTGGAAACCGTTGCAGATCCGCTCATTGAAGACCTCAGCCGAAAGATAATTCTCAGGCTGAAGATGCAGAATATTTCACCCAAGGATATCGATCCGGCCGCACCGCTGTTCGGTACCGGCCTCGGGTTGGATTCCATTGATGCGCTTGAGCTGGTTGTGATGCTGGAAAAGGAATACGGCATTGTGATCGGGAGCACAGCTGTTGCCGAGGTGGCGTTTTCCTCCGTCAATGCCCTTGCGAAGTTTGTCCAGGAAAACAGGGCGCCAAGCAAGGCTACTGCCTGACGAGTTTTCGTATCCGGACCAGGATGGCGAAAGAAAGTTGTCCACGGGACAACCGCTGTAACTCTGGAACTTTGAAGCCCTGCCCGCCAGAGGCGGGTCCGCCGCCGGCGGATAACTCTGATCGTGCGCTATGCAAGAAAGACACACCGTAGTAACCGGGGTGGGCGTTGTATGCGCTGCTGGTTGCGGCCTTGACGAGGTATCTGCCTCTCTGGGAGCGGGACTGTCCGGCCTGGGGCCCCTCACTCTCTTTCAATCCCCGCGTTTCGGACATGCCCTGGTGGGCCAGGTCCGGGCCGATGTTGACCGTCTTGCTGGCCGGTTGCGCGGCTCCAGATCAGACAAGTTGGCCTGGATTGCGGCAAAAGAAGCGCTCGATCAGTCGCAAGCGCGGCTCAAGGTTGGATCGTTCTTCGATCCGAATCGCGTGGGAGTCGTGATGGGAGGAACGGTCGGCGGCATGACGACGAGCGAAGTATTCGTTCGTCGCCTCCTTCTTGACCGGCGATTCCTGGGTGGTCTGCTCAAGTTTCACGAATGTGCATGTTCCACGATGCTCGTTGCGCAGGCCGTTGGGGCCAAAGGGCCCTGTATTACTCTATCAACCGCCTGTTCGGCAGCCGGGATGGCCATAGCAGCCGGGGCGGAACTCATCGCGGGTGGAGATGCGGACATGGTCCTGGCCGGTGGTTCCGATTCGCTTTCCCGCCTCACTTTGAACGGCTTCGGGTCGCTGTTGCTGGTTGATCCCAAGGGCTGCCGTCCGTTTGATGTCCACCGGGCCGGCATTGCGTTGGGTGAAGGCGCTGCGGTATTGGTTCTCGAGCTCGAGGACGCCGCACGGGTGCGCGGGGCGCCAATCCTTGCGAGATTGACCGGATGGGGGTCGAGCTGTGATGCGTTTCACGCTACTGCGCCCCAACCGGACGGCGTTGGAGCCGCCGCAGCCATGCGATGTGCTCTGAAGAGAGCCGGTCTTGAGCCTTCGGCAATTTCCTATGTCAGCGCCCACGGTACCGGTACTAAAGACAATGATCTCATGGAAGCCCGGGCGCTCAAAGTGGTTTTTGATGGAAAACCGCCGCCGTTCTCATCCACCAAGCGGTTCTTCGGGCATACCCTCGCGGCAAGCGGGGCGGTCAAGGCGGCCGTATGCATTGATGCCTTGATGAACCAGAGGATGCCACCCAGCCTTGGCTTTGAAGAAATGGATCCTGAAATAGGGCTGGAGCCGGTCCGCATGATGCGCCCCGGCGTTGTTGACCATGTGATGAGCAATTCGTTTGGCTTCGGGGGCAGCAACGTCTCGCTTGTCTTCTCCAGGTTCGCACCCGTTTTGGAGGGCCGCGCTTCGTCGCGGCCGTCTTTGACTGGAGTTGTGCAGGAGATTCGAGAAAAGGGACCCTGTCTCGCTGTTGTCGGGGCAGGTGTTGTCAGCCCCGCCGGCATCGGCCCCGACGCGTTCTTTGATGCGTGTCGTCGCAATATCGCCGCAATCGGCATCAGGGAAATGCCGGCAGGTCTTCCCGCAGGAAAAGTTCCCGCGTTTGTTTGCGGCGAGTTTGGCGCTGAATCGGTCATTGCGGCAGGGCGCAGACGAAGGCTTGCCAGGCTTCAGCAGATGACTCTGGTGGCGGCGCGGCAGAGTGTGCCGCTCGACCTGCAGGGAAAGCATGGGGGGGGGCGCGGGTGCGTGGCTGTCGGAACGGGTCTGGGCATGCTTAATGAGGCGTCATCTTTTGTCGAGAACATGATCACGAACGATGAGCAGTCGCCCATGCCGCTTTGCTTCACGAACTCTGTGCACAATGCGCTGGCTTCCCAGGTCGCAATAGAATTGGGGATCAAGGGCATGAACTCGACACCGACCCATAGGGAAGTGTCATTTGAAATTGCCTTATGGCAGGGCGGGTGTGAGATTCGCAACGGGAATTCTGACATGGCGGTTATTGGTGCGGCGGATGAACTGAATCACTTCGCACTTGCGGCCGGAATGCGATGGGGCTGGTGGGACGCGGAAAGCAGGGTCCATGCTCCATTCTCGGCTGGGTATGCCGGGTGCCGCCGTCCGTTGACTGGCGAGGGCGCCGCGATGTTCTCTCTCGCGAGGCCGGAGCTGACGGAGAATGCGCTGGCGTATGTCTGGGGTGCACAACTTGGGATGTGTTCGACGCGCGAAGACGGCGGATTGGATGCGCGGGCGGAGGCCATCCTGATTCGTAAGTCTATAGAGCAGGGGGGGCGGTCGCTTGATGACATTGAAATGCTTTTGACGGGGGCGAATGGCTGGATGCCGATGGACGAGAGATACCGGGCGGTTGTTGATGCATTGTCGGAAGAGGCAGGCCGTCAGATCCCGTGCGGAGCATATAAGCAGTGGTGTGGGGAATTCTACTCGGCTTCCGCCCTTGGCTTTCTGGCTGCGATAGGGATGGTGCGGGGTGAACTGGGTGTCCGGCATCTTGTAGGACCGGACCAGTCCGTGCCCGACAGGGCGCATTCCGAGCCTGTGGTGGTCCTGTACACGTTGTCTGCCGGCGGAGCAAGGGGGCTGAGTTGCATAGGAAACGAACCAAATTCCAGGCGCTGATTGTTGTTGCCCTGCTTCTGGCGGTACTCGCTGCATTCTCAGGCGCCGGCGTAATTCAGCTGGCGCTCATCGGGTTGATAGCGCTTTCTCTCCTGTGTATCTTGACGTTTGGGGTGGTTTCGCTTTCTTTTCAACTGTTTGGTCCAGGCATCTGTCGCATTTGTACCAAAGAGAAGGTGCTTGCGCTCACTTTCGATGACGGCCCTGACCCGGAGGCTACTCCGGCGCTTCTGGATTTACTGAAGCAGAAGGGAGTCCAGGCGGCGTTCTTCTGTACGGGAGCTGCGGTTCGCAAGCATCCAGCGCTCGCGGCGCGTATAGTCAGCGAAGGCCATTTGATCGGGAACCACAGTTTTGGCCACAGCAACTTCACCAATCTTTTCGGGTTGGACCGGTTACGGAGAGACACCAGTCGTGCGCAGGAAGAGATAATGCACGCGACAGGCTGCCGGCCGGTGTTCTACAGGCCGCCCATGGGACTCAGCAACCCACGTGTATTTCGTGTTGCCTGCGAACTTGGTTTGAAAGTGGTGGGTTGGACTGCCCGTGGGTTCGATACGACCAACGTACCCGCTGACCTGGTGATCCAGCGAATCCTTCGAGGAGTCCGGCCCGGGGCGATCATTCTTCTACACGACGGCAATCAGTCGAAGGAACGTGTTGTGGACATCGCCGACATGCTGATTGACACGGCATGGGCCAGGGGGTATAGGTTCATACGTCTGGACCGATGCATCTCCGGATAGGAGTGCGACAATGTCAAAGAGGATTAGTTTGTTTCTCCGCCTGCTCACCGTGCTCTCCGTGTTGTCCATTGCAGTCCTTGCAGTGTCAACCGGCGAAGCATCCACCAATGAAGTCACTATCAGCGATATCAGCCGGACATTGTCGTCTGCCGGCACCGTATTTGCCCGTTTCGATCAAGAGCGGAATGTGTCGATGTTCAGTGAGTCTTTGAAGTCCGATGGCTTTCTATGTTTCATGGCGCCCCGCTCGATCCGGTGGGAGATCAGCCATCCCTACCGGTCCATCCTGATTTGTGATGGCAAGAGTGTCTCGCAGTTCGAGTGGATGAATGATCGCTGGCAGAAGCTCGACACCGGGCTGGAAGAAGTAGTGCGACAGGTCACGGAACAGATAGCCATGATCCTCCAGGGCCGGTTTGCTGGAAGCGGCAACGACGCGTACACTGTGTCTATGGTCAAGACTAATGGCGTAGTGTTGACCCTTGTCCCGAAACAAAAGAACAAAACCGGCATCATCTCCTATATGTCGGTGCGCATGTCCCCGGACTTAAAGGAGTTGCGGAGCGTGGTGCTGGCGGAGCCTGACGGTGACGGGACGACAATCAGCTTTAGCTCAGTTAAGACCAACGTGACATTCTCTGCCGGAACGTTTGACGCCAGAACACCAATGGATGGCGAGACTATCATCAAGAAGTTTGCGCCGCAGGGGGAGTTGTAGGCCGCCCCGAGAGATCGAGGCGGTGCTGGAGAAGGTTCGAGTTGCTGAACAGTTGTGAAGAAGGAACGGGGCGAAAACGCGGCAAAAGGAGGGGCTTAAGATGAAGTTATCGGGTCTGAAGACGGGCGCTGTAGTGTTGATGTTGGCGGGCATGGTTCTCACATTGACCGGTTGCTTCGGTATCCCAAAGGGAACGACGAAGAGTGTCAAGGCGGGTGAGGTGATGATCCAGGCTACTGGCGCTGGAATAGTCAAAGTGGACGCGCAGGCGCAGACAATCACGTTCAAGATCAAATGCGGCAGATGTGGTTTTGAGCCGGCAGAGCAGACAATTCCAATTCCGAAGGCTGGTCAGCCCTATACGATCAACTGGGTCTGTCCGAAGTGCGGAAACAAGCAGAAGGTTACGATCGAGGTCGTGAGCCAATAGCATGTGTTCAGGTATCTTGATTGTGACCATTCTTTTGGTTTGATTCTGCCTGCGTATCTTTGTAGTATGTATGTGTACTTAATAATACATACTAGATTGGAGACTGAGAATAATGAATGCGGTTGTGGCTGAACGCGGGCAGGTGACTATTCCACAATCCCTCAGGAAACGACTGGGGATTGTGCCTCATACAGTTGTGGATTTCGAGGAGGACGGGGGGCGACTGATTCTGACAAAGGTGATGGATTGCGATCCCGTCTCGAAGGTAATGGGTTGTCTGAACTTGGGCCGTCCGACCGACGCAGTGATGCGTGATCTCCGGGGCGATGCATGATCACCGGCGTGGATTCGAACATACTGATAGATGTGTTCGGCAACGATCAGGAGCATGGACATGCTTCGGCGGAGAGCCTGCGGGTTTGTCTGCGCGAAGGCTCTCTGACGGCGTGCGATGTCGTGTGGGCCGAGGTGAGGGGGCTCTTTGATGACGATGCCGCGTTCGCGAATGCCATGAACACTCTCGGGATAGTGTTTTCCCCGTTGAGTGAGGCAGCCGCGTCGCGTGCCGGTGTCGCTTGGAAAGCATACCGGAAAGCCGGCGGAACCCGCGCGCGAGTCATGGCGGACTTTCTGATTGGTGCGCATGCGGCTTTACAGACCGACCGGCTGCTTACGCGCGACCGCGGATTCTACCGATCGTGCTTTAAGGATTTGAAACTGCGAACGTGATCAATCCGCAGGGCCCGTTTGCAGGATATGAAGGACGTTTGGCGGAAACACGAATTAGGCTTTATCGGTGCGGTCGGCCTTGAATTCTTCCGCGGCAAGGCCGTTGGTATGCTTGTCGAAGTGGCGTATGACAGCGTGCCGCCATCCGTAAAGGGTGTAGACTTGGGCGGCTTGCAGATCAGTATTGGCGGGATATTCTGAGTAAGGAAGCTCGCTGATTCTTGATTTAATTGATCCAGAAATCCTCTCCGGAGCGATCACTCCGGGGAGGATTTTCTATTTACAGCCGCCTCTTTTTGAAGGCTGCGACTGCGTGATCTATTCTTCTCTCTCGGCCACTATCAGGCTATAGCTTGTGCTGCGGCCGCCTGATCTATCTTTGGTTAGTATCTTGTGTTCCAGCAGATCGCTGATGTCCCGCAGTGCCGTGTCTTGAGAACATTTTGTCAACTTTGACAGCTTCGATGAAGTGAGCTTTCCTTCGAATCCATCGAGCAGTCGATTGATGAGTGTTCGCTGCCGTTCGTTAAACGACTGACCTGCATGCGTCTCCCAGAATCGCGCTTTAGTCAGCACTGCGTTCAGCGTCTCTTCCGATTCGGCAATGGCGCGCATCAAGCAGTTCAAGTACCACGCTATCCACGCTGTAATTTCCAGTGCGCCCTTCTGACACTCTTCCAGTATTCCATAATAGGCATTCCGGTCGTGTTGAATTTGCGATGACATACTGTAGAAACGCTGGGTGCTATTCTCCGATCTTGCCAGTTGCATATCGGCCAGCGCGCGCGCGATTCTCCCGTTGCCATCCTCAAACGGGTGGATCGTTACAAACCAGAAATGCGCCAGTCCGGACTTAACCACCAGGTCGGTTGGCGAATCGGCATTGAACCAGTTGATGAATCGGGCCATTTCGATGTCCAGCCTGTCGGCGCTGGGTGCTTCATAATGCACCTTTTCGTGCCCCAATGGACCAGATACAACTTGCATCGCGCCACTGATTGCCGTGCGCCATCCGCCAACGACAATTGGCCGCATTCCACTCCTGCCGGTCGGGAATAAAGCTGCGTGCCAGCCGAAGAGCCGCTGTGTCGATACGGGAAGACCATGATTGTGCGTGGCGTCGAGCATCACTTCGACAATGCCTTCAACATTTCGGCCAATCTGCGGTGAAACACCAATGTCCATGCCTAATCGTCTGGCGATGGAGGATCGTACCTGTTGCGGATCCAGTTTCTCGCCTTCGATCTCGCTGGTCTTCATTACATCATACGTCAGCGTCGTGAGTGTTGCCTCTCCCCGCAATCGGAACCCCAGTCCTTCCATGCGACCGAGCAGACGTCCCTGTCTGTGTCGGACCTCAGCCAATAGATCGGTCAGCTTTGCCTGATCCCATCTGAATGCCGGCCATTCTTTGTTCTCGTGGATATACATAACATAATCTCCGCAGCTATTAATGAGATTACGACCAAAGATGCGTGGTGTTCAAGTTTAATCTACGCTAACTATGCGGTGATTAAGTGTATTGTTCGCCGCATCCGAGGGGTGTGCTACCTGTAGCATCCCCTCTTGGAGGGTGGAAGGAGAGAAGCGACAGCGCGGGCTATTTCTTCCATCGCTATGCGGCCGGCGCCGAACTCGTGGAGGGGCCGCATCGGGCCAACACGCAATACCACCTTGCTTCTCCTGAGTTTCGAGCCTCCCACCGGCAGGAATTTCTCCGTACCTGAAAGGGAAAGAGGGAGAAGCCCACACGGCTTGCCGGCGTTCAGGAGACGCCACGCGCCGGGCAGGAACGGCATGAGCTGGCCCGAACGACTGCGACCGCCCTCCGGGAATATCTGCATGATCTTTGTGTGATTGGCTATGTCATTGATGGCGCTTCGTGCCGCTTTCGCTATTTCCGGCAGCGACAATGCCACTTCCGGTGTCGCTATCGAGCGCGACTGGGCGACCTGAATGGTATTGAAGCTCAGGGCGGCGAACTTGCGGCAGGGGTGACCAAAAGCCTTTGGGCCCACTACAGCGGCATAATCACCGGTGAAGCCAAAGCGCTTGAACAGTGGCGTCAAAGCGGTTTGAATTATGAGAGCGTCTGCGTAGCTGCGGTGGTTGCAGACAATACAGAGATGACGGATCTCACCGGCGCGCAACGCCGCCAGTGCCTTGGCGGCGTGGATCTCTCCTAGAACGCGCAATTGCCCCTTTTCCACGTGGCTGATCATGGCGTGCATGACCGCGTGTGACAATTCCGAGCGCGGCATGAAACCCCAGTCGCGGCCGATGGTCTGATACTTGTCGATGAAATCAGCGACCAGGCTGGCCGGCATTGCCTTCACTTTGGCAATTACAACTCGCTGCGCTGACTGCGGCAAATGCGTTCGCCAACTGGGCATGATCCGTTCGAGTTCCGCCAGTTGCGCGCTGTCAGGCTTCGTCTTAACTGCGTGCCCATGCCTGCCTGCCGTAGAACTCCGCATGGGATATCCCTTTGAATTTCTTCCGTCTGCGGTCATTGGCATTGCAGTCTACCGGGTCCCCTATTTCGATGTCTTCTCAATGTTCTGCAGGATCAGGTGCAATTGCTGTTGCAGACACTGCCGGATTGGATCGTAGAATTCGAAGCTAGAAGCAGACCAGGCTGTCTTCTGTCCGTAAGTGTGCAGAGTTTCTTCTGTGGTCTTGCCATTCGCGGTTACCTTCACATTGACGATCAGATCCGACCAGTATTTCATGTACATGTCGATTGCCAGCCATGTGATGGTCCCGGACACGGACACATCCGCGCTCTTCTCATCGGGAACCACGCGCCCGCCTTGATTGGTGACCTCCATCTCGATGCACGCCTTCATCCATTCGCCCGGATCGTTCAGCACGTATACGCCGCCGCAAGGTATTCCGTATCCGTTGCGCACAACGCCTATCTTGTTTGCATCGGACTTTGCGAAGCCTTTTGAGAGCGGCTTCTGTTCTTTGTCCCACTTCTTAATCTCTTCCTTTGTGAATTTCTGGTAGGAGTAACCCATCGGCTCATGCGGTGCCGGGGCGGTCTTCATCACTGCCTCGTTTCGAGCGTAGGTGAACTTCGCCACGTGAACGGTTTTTCCTTGAATGGAGGAATACCTGTTCTTCGGGATGCAGGTATTGAACTCCTTCAGCGCCACGCGCCTGGTCGTCATGTTCGCGCAGCCGCTTCCGATCGCCAAAACCACCAAGATGCCAATCCACAACCCGCCCTGGCGCAATACCCTGATCATAGCATTACCCTCCTTGTTTAGGCACAGACAACCACTTCCATGCGCAACCGTCTCCTAACGGAGTCAAGATAGCCTACTTCCTGTTGCGGCATCAAGTGTCTTCTTGTGGCCGCTATCCCTCAACCGTCAGCCCGATAAATGCATGCGAAAAGCGGCCGCTTTCTGGAATGAAACAGAGCAGCTTCCGGCCCGGCTCAAGTCTTCCGGAGTGGAATATCTCCTCGAGAATGATGAAGATGGCAGCGCTTCCGGTGTTTCCTTTTTCCGCGAGATTTGAAAACCACCGGCTGTAGGGAATCTCAAAGCCAATCTTCTTCATTTCATCGTAGAACTTCGGACGGAAGTAGGCCGATGAATAGTGCGGCAAGAACCAGTCAAAAGAATCAGCACGCAGGCCGTGCTTCTTGATAACCGTGGACAGCGCCATTCCCATGGTCCTGGCAATCTCACGGTCAAGAAGCTTGATGTCCTGCCGCACTGAAAACCGGTGAGGCATTGATTCCGGCGCTATGCCCTCGATGTTCCGCCAGCCTACTACGCTGCCGTCCGCCTGTTTCACCCCGCCTGCGTACATACAGGTCTCCAATTTGCCGGCGTAGGAAATCACATCCATCCAGTCCACTTTCAGCGACAGCCCTTTGCTGTTCTTCTTTGTTGAAAGAAATGCGGATCCTGCGCCGTCTGACAGCATCCACCTCAGAAAATCGGCGTCGAAAGCCCGCTCTGGTCGTGTCTCAAGGTCGGATGTATCCTGATAGAATGGAGTCAGGAATTGGGCCCGCATATAGGAGGAAGACAGCTCGGAGCCGGTGGCCACGGCATTTGACACAAGGCCTGAGGCCACATTCATCAAGGCATACTTGAGTGCCGTCATACCGGAAAGACATATGCCAGAAGTGGTTATCGACTCACATGTTTCCAGCCCCAACTCACCTTGAACCATAAGGGCATGACCTGGAAACATAAGGTCGGGACTGGTGGTGCCGCAGCACAGGCATTGAATGTCGGTTGGCTTAAATCCCGAGTAGGGGTTCAGCTTCCGGATCGCTTCGGCCGTGAGTTGGGCATTGGTATGTGTCAAAAGGCCTGATGCAGGATCCAGTGCGTAGTAGCGCTGTTTGATCTGATTGCTCTGGAGAACGATGCGTTTGGCCTTGGATCCGAGGCCGTTCACTTTGCCGAGAACAGCCTCGATTGCATCGTTCGTAACCGGCTTGTTGGGAAGAAAAGCCGACACATCATTGATAAATACGTCCATATTGCGCCCCGATCTCCGTTCTGTGCTTCTTCAAGCCAAATCATAATAGAAGGTAACGAAGGTAACAAAGTTCGCTTCGCGCAATAGACTCTGCTCTTGTCCCCTTCGTTACCTTCTGTTCGATTCCTATTCTTTCATGGCTTCTCTTGGGTAACGTGTTTCAGGAAGCCTTCTAGCAGAGATGCATAGGCCTTGTAAAAGATCTTCGGTTCCATTCTCGTGGGGAAAACGGCATTGGTAAACGTATAGTAGTCCAAATCATGAACAGTGATCTTTCCGGCCATTTTATGGTGCAATGGTGTCCCGGGGAGCGGCGTCAAAATGGACGGGATCGGCAGGTCGATGGCATGAGATGACACGAAACGGTCAAGTGCCTCAAAATCCGCTTCCGAATAGTCAGGAGAAACAATGAAATCCCCGATGATGCGGATGCCTAATTCCTTCAGTATTCCAATGGCCTCAATGTTGGTGGCTATCGAATTCCTTTTATTCAGCCGCTTCAGGCCGGCGTCTGTAATCTCCTCGAACCCGATAACTGCCGTAGACAGTCCGGCCTCTTTCCACAATTTGAACAGGTTGGGATGCCTGGTTACTGTGTCGGACCGCACATCTGCTACGATTGCCTTCTTCAATCCGGATTCGATAATCTTATGTCCCAATTGCCGGGCCATTTCAGGATCGCCGAATGTGTTGGCATCCACGAGGCGGATCATCGGGACATCTTCCAGCAGCTTCATGTCCCGCAGCACTGATTCCGGCTGATGGGTGATGTATTTGCCTCCTGTCATTGCAGGAATTGAGCAGAAAGCGCAGCGGTGGGTACAGCCATAGGCTGACACCACGAAACCGATCTTGCCGCCAACGCCGCTCATCACGTACTGATTCCGATGCGCCTTGACCAGATCGTAGCGTGGCGGATTTTCATCAACAGCATCCTTGAATGAATATGACCTCCGGACTTGGTTCAATGTTCCTACCGGACTGGTCTTGATAACCCCTGGGATGTGGGTTGCCGTTGCCGGATTTTCGAGTGTATCAATCAATTGCCGGAAGCTCAGCTTACCCAGTCCCACAATGATATAGTCGATGCTGCCCCGATCAAAGAATGCGGGATCACATGAGGCATGATGGCCGCCGGCAACAACGACAGTATTTATGTGCATCTTGATCTCTCTTGCCAGCCGGACAACAGTGTTGGCCTCGCAGGTGACGGCTGTAAAGCCGACCACATCCGGTTGGAACCGTCCCAGGTCTTCCTCCAGCGCATCCGGCGTGGCTTTCAAATCGGTAATAGCGACCTCGTGGCCGTCCAGGTTGCCGGCAATTACTTCAAGAGCCAGGGGTTCACCCCTGAAGATCATCTTAATAGTGTCAATGCCGTATTCCTCTTCGGGAATGCTTTTGCCGCAGTTGGGAGGATTGACCAGGAGAATCTTCATGAGTTCTACCTGTTCCCCCGTCGGGCGAGCCATGTTGCCAGGGCCAGGGATGCCAGCGCGAATATGATCAGGCGTGTGGCTGTGGGTACGATCCCGAGCCAGCCTTCGCCGCGCAACATTATCGAGTGGAATCCATCCAGGCCCCAGGCCATGGGCGAGATGTTGGTCAAAGCCCGCATCTCTGCCGGCATTACGAGACGTGGGACCATGATGCCGCCGATCGCGCCCATGAGGATGTTGCCAACTCCGCCGATCACAGTGGCCTGCTCCGAGGTGCGCACGATGCTGGCCACAAGAAGGGCCCAGGAGACAGCCGCAAACGACAGGATGGCCGCCATGGCGGCGAGGGGTGGCAAGATTGCCATGGGCAGCGATAGAGCCTCACCGCCGAACAGCGGAACAAGCCAGATGCCCACGCCGAGCATCAGGATTGTCTGAATCATATTGACTACCATGAAGGGAACCAGCTTGCCGGCGAGCATAGTTCCGTGGCCGATTCCCATGCTGCCCAGGCGCTGAAGGGTGCCGTTCTGGCGCTCCGTGATAAAGATCGCCGTGACGGGGAGTACTACAAAGAACATCCCGAAGATCAGCCATGCCGGCACGTTCTGCTGAACCGCGGTGGGTGGCGTGGTCGTGTGCGCGCTCCCAACTGCATCTTCGATAACGGCTCCCTGCAGGTCTTTTGGGGTCATCGGCGAACCCGTGTCCACGCCAAACATGGTGCTAATGCCTTTTAGAAAGATCCGTGCCTTGAGGGTGCCCAGTATGCCCTGGAGGTGCTGGCGGAAAGCGGAGCGGGCCAGTGCTGCAACCGTCGGATCCAGGCGCATTGTTACCAGGCCGTTTGTCGCCGTTTCGTCGGCAGTCCGGTCCTCGAAGCCCTTCGGAATCACAACGGCGAAGGGCAGGCGCCCGTCGGCGATGGCCTTTCGTGTCGAAGTTTCCGTAGTCCCGACCGAGGGTTCCAGGATGAAATTCCGGCCAGCCAGGAGTTTTGCCAACTCGCGGCTGGATGCGGAATTGTCCAGGTCAACAACAGCGTAATGCAGTTGTGGTCCGGTGCCGTCGGGGCGGAGCGTGTCTCGAAGGGCGAGGGACATGACGAGAATGAAGACTGCCGGCATTACAAAGATGGCCATCAAGCCAAAGCGGTCCCTGGAGAGGGCGAGCCATTCCTTCCACCATAGAGCTTTGAAGACTGCCTGCATTAATCGTCCCTCAGAGTATGGTGAGTGAGCTGCATGAAGACATCGTCAAGATGCTGTTGTCCCCAGGACCATGCATCCACAATTGTGCCGGCGGCCAGAGCTTCGGCGAGGATGCGTGGCGCATCCTCCATGCTGGCCCCGGGAAGGAGGTAGCGATAGCCTGCCAGGGTTTCGATCTTGTAATGCTTGCTCCAGGAGGCATTCAGGGCTGGTGGGAGCGGAGCAGTCAAACGGACAGAAAGCACTGGAGGCGCTGAGGCAAGCACCTCTCCCAGGGTCCCGGATACCAGTACCCGTCCTCTGTCCAGTATGACCACGTGACCGCAAAGCGCCTCAATCTCGTCCATGTAGTGGCTGGTATAGATGATCGTGCGGCCTGTCCGCTGCAGATCGCCGATAGCCGCCAGCAGAAAATGCCGGGATTGAGGATCAACGCCAACCGTGGGCTCGTCGAGTAAAAGGGTGCCAGGGTCTGCCAGGAGACCGATTGCCAGGTTGAGCCGTCTTTTCAGCCCTCCCGAGAGCTGACCAGCGCGCCGTTCCGTGAATGCCTCGATTTGCGTAAAGGCAAGGGTTGAAGCCTCGCGCTCCCTCAGTAGTTTTCCGCGGAGCCCCTGCACCTTGCCGAAGAACTGCAGGTTTTCCCGCACTGTAAGCATGGGATAGAAGGCGTTATCCTGTGGTACCAGTGCCAGCATGTGTGGCGCGCGGTCTCGTGCGGCGGTGAGAGGCTCTCCGCCGAGAGTGATATTGCCCCGCTGTCCGGGAAGGATGCCGGCGGCAATGGAGATGAGGGTGGTCTTTCCTGCGCCATTGGGTCCCAGGAGTCCGAGCGCCTCTCCCGGCGGCACCGAGAAGCTCACATCTTCCAGTGAAGGTTGAGCGGCGCCGGGGTAACGAAAGTGGATGTTCTCAAAGCGAAGCATGGTCACATTCTGATCTTTCTTGATACCATCGAAGTCAAATCATAACAGAAGGTGGCGAAGGGAGCAAAGTTGCACTTCGCGCATGATTCATCCCCGCTCTTCCCTTTTGCTTTCTTCGTTGCCTTCTGTTCAGATTGAATTCTGCTTTTTGAGCGCGCGAAAGAAAGCTTCCTCGCGATCCGCCAGGTCCCTGAGCATGTTGGCGATGAGGCCAGGGTCGAGTGCCTGCCGCCCACAGATCATCATGGCCGCCACGCGTGCCATCTCCCTCCAATTGTCGCCGATGATCATCATTTCGTCCGCCCTGGTCCCGAGTGCTGGCAAGGCCGCGAGTTGGGCTGATTCTTGAAGGAATGCCGCATAAATGAACCGGAAGCCGCCGCCGCCGGTACCAATCTCCTCCTGCATGCGCACTATGTTTCCAAGGAACAGGCGGGTTGCTGCGGCGTCGTCTGTGGAATTCAGTTTCTCCACCGTCTTGGCCAGTGAGCGGATTCCTCTCACGCCGGCAAAGGGAACAGGTGCCAGCATGGTGCGGCAGGCCTTGCGGATGGCCTTTGGCACGATTTCACTCCAGCGTGGGATCTTCGGGGCTGAATCAATGTGATATAGCCGCCCTGTTGGCGCCATAAGTCCTTTGGCAAAACGCGCCTTGGTAAGGCTGGCCTTGTGACAGCGAACCGGCTTTTCGAACACTGGATCGGAAATGAGGTAGTCTTCGCCCTCCTGGCCGTAGGCAATCAGATTGTGGACGTTGAAGTGGAATCGCATGTCCTCAGGAAAGAATGGCAGATCGAACGCCGATGTCTGGAGCCCCACCAGGGATCCCTGGGTAAGAAGAGCATCCAGCCGCGTTGCCCCATCCTCAGGAGAACTGAACGTCTCGAACTGCATTGAAAACCCCAGAGGCCTTTGCAGTCCCCTGGTGATTGACCTCGGCATCGATCGGTAGGCCACCAGTGGCAGCCCGCCCACCTTGATAACCGGCAGGTAGGCAAAGGACAGGGCGGATGCAAGGCCGAAAGCCATGGGTTCAGAGAGCGGCAATCCGGCGTGGGTAATAAGGGAGGACATCACGCCGCTTTCGCAATGGGATGCCTGTTGGTGCTGGAAGGGAACCTTGCTCATGGGGTGACCTTTCGCAGTTCGTCCACTGTAAGGCCCAGAGCCTCGGCATATCGACGCAGAAGCCTTTCGGGAAGTTTAGAGAACACCTCTGGCCGGAAATGCCGTCGCACTCGCCAGCGCCAGATGCCGGTTGTCTGGGAAAGCAATGCAAGATCCATTCTGGCGCGGTACATGTGGAATTCCAGCGGTGACGCTGCGCCGCGCAAAGCGGCTTGGCGGGCTTGGTCAGCCCTGGCGGAGAGATCGTCAATTGCCTGCCTGGTGACGATTTCCTCCACCTGCCAGCCCGCCGATGTCACCGGCCTCACATGGCCGTCGATTCCCCTGGCATATATCGCCTTGCGAAGTCCCGGATGTGTTGAGTTGCCCTCTTGTGGAACATCCGCATCATTCATGGAATACCGCCACATGAACCGGCATGCAATCGCCTGTATCAGGTACGACTACGAACTCATATTGACTACTTTCAATGGATAACTTCATGATAGGCAGGATGATGGGAGGGAACCGTGAAGTCAAGCGCAATGCTGTGCCAGGAAAGACCTTCGGGCCGGAAAAGTCACCACTTTGCGGTCATGAAATCGTCGACCAGCTTGTCGATTTCATCCACCAGCAGCGCCGCCTCGGCGCGATCGTAGCGCACCGCTTTCTCGGCGTAGCGATGACAGTAGCGGCAGTCATCACAGAAAGTCTCCGCGCAACTGATCTTCCGGAAACCCTCCAGGAAATCCGAAAGTGCTGCGTTATCGATGGTGACCTTGAGCTCCAGCAAGCGTTGTCGCAAGCTGAACATTCGCCGCATCAGGCGCCGTTCCTTCGTGTCGAGCTGGGCCACGTGCTTGCGACTTTGCTGATCGATGCTCGAGTGGAATCCGTGCGGATCTCCCAGCATTTCGAGTGAGAGTATATCCAGCAGGTTCCCGTCGTAGCGCCTGGAAGCATATGCCTTTGTGGCACGCAAGAGCCATGCTGTTGACCGCGATCGGTCAATGATCTTGAACTCTTTGACGCCAAGTGCCTCGTAAACGTGCAAATCCTCCGGGCGAATCCATCGGCTCATGAGGAAGAGCTCGGGATGTAATAATCGCCGGCGGGTACACTGCCACAGGTATGAATCAAGCATCGCATGCGTCTTCCTGTCGCCCTGATTTTCCTGGGAGGCGTGGCCTACGCTGCAAGCGTGCTCAGCCAGGTAAGAGCAATGATATATGCATGATATGTTAACGAAGAGCACGGTGCCGCACGAGATATTGGCGCAGATGCGACTGAGTGCGTCGAAATCACGGTTGAATTCGCTGTATGGCAGGATCAGCGGATCAACGCCAAGGGACTCCTGGTGTTTCAGCCTGGGCAGATTGGTTGGCCAGCTGAGCACGCTTCCGCGAATGCTCAATTCCGGATAGTTGCGCCGAACCAGGGCCACAAGCGCCAGGTTGGAAATAGATACACTGTCAACCCCGAGTTCAACCAGGCGCCCGACAAAAGCGAGCAGGCGCTCTTTGCCTTCCTGTGTCTGCTCAAGATTGCCGAGACACGGCGCATTGAGCAGATAGCTGAACGACAAGCCGCGTTTGTGGGCTGCCTTGATGTAGGCGGCGGCGGTATCAAGATCGACTGAAGGCAGCACGGACCCGGCCCTGCCTCCGCCCACGAGATCGTATGGCAGCTTGGCATAGACCGAAGTCACCTCGGGAATCTGAGCAAGTCCGTCAAGAAGCTCGATGTCCCAATTCGCAGCTACGCTCAGTTTCATGGCCGCTCTCCAGAAAATCTGATCATAAAGGCTTGATTCCAGTCACCCGCAAGCCAAATGGTGTCTGTTCGACCTTGCATTCGACGAGTTTCGTCATATTGAGCAAAGCAATTACCTCCGGCATCGTATAGGCCGCGTCGATTGAGGCCCGGAGACCTTCTTTGATCACTTCTGACTTCGCCAATTGTTCGCCGAATTTCCGCGCGGAGCTTGACAGATCCCTGCGGAGGTCTGCCACGTAAAGCTTTCCACCAGGTTTCAGGACCCTCCAAAGTTCAGTGAAAACCGCACATGGATCAAGCCACTCGTGCAGTGAGCGGCTGGTAAAGACCGCATCGAAGATATTGTCCTTGAAAGGAACAGCCTCAGCGGAGCCAAGGTGGTATTCTGCGCGGCCGGTGAGGTCCAGTTCATGCGCGTGATTCAAGGCTACCGTGATCATGTCCGGGCTAATATCAAGACCCGAGAGTCGAGTGTTCTTGGTTCGCAGCAGCCAATCCAGACCGAGATAACCTGGTCCCGATCCGACCTCCAGCGCAGATCCGCTCACAATGCCATTGCGCATGATATCCACGGTCTCAAGCCATCCATTGTCCCGGAGATCTGCCTGCATCCGGTCATAGGCTTCAACATGGGCGCGAGATAGAATAGTATCGCTTGTCTCTGGAATTCTTGGTTTTGTCATCAGGCTCTGCTGGATCACGGTGTTGCTTTCTGAAGGCCGAAGTATAGGCAGGGAGAAATTGTGTATCAAGGAAATACTGGGGAAATGCACTTCCCGTCATGATCGTGCGAGCGGATCTTCAATGCCTGCCTGAAGAAAGGCGGCGAGGCGGTCCACGCAAGTCGGACACTTGCCGCATGGGCGTCGGCCACCGCGATAGCATGACCAGGTGCGGGAAAAGTCGACGCCAAGCCGGAGACCGGCTTTCAGTATTTCAATCTTCTTCATGCCGATGAACGGCGCGTGAATTGTGACCGGTTTGCGGCGGTTCAGCGACAGAACACGGTTAATGTTGTGGATGAATTTCCGCGTGCAGTCCCAGTAGCCGTATTGATCCTGTGCGTGTGCGCCGTAGAACACGTCCTCGATTCCCTTTGACTCGGCGTATGCGGCGGCAAGGGCCAGGAGGATCATGTTACGGTTAGGGACGTAGGTGGGCGGTTGATCAAGTTGGGATGCGCTCAGTTCGGCAAGATCCGGAACGGCTATCCTGCTGTCTGTGAGAGCCGAGCCGCCCGCAAAAAGTGTTTTCAGGAAGGAAGCATTGACTGTGCAATGATCCTTGACTGCGGCAGCCTTGGCCTGCCATCTGGCCATCGCAAGTTCTCGTGAGTGCTTCTGGCCGTAGTTGAAGGACAACGCGTGGATAGCACCGGCGCCAAGTTGTTTCTTTACAAGGTGGAGCAGGGCGGATGAATCCATGCCGCCGGAGAGTAACACGATAGCTTTTTTCATAATTCAAGAGCTCCTCAATCTCTTGTTCCCTGAAGGGTCACAATCCGCCAGCAGGTCAACCTTGCACGTTCACGGGACTCCACTCCCTACTCCCCACTCACCTTATTCCAGCCACTTTGTGCATCTGGATTTGCAGGCGAACCGGCAGTCTGTCTTCAACTATCCATTCGCCAAGCTTCGACGGTCTGAGCCGCTTCAACGCCGGGCTGAAAAGAACCGCGTGGCATGCCGAGGCCAGGCGGTGTTTCTTCACCAGCCGGCGTGACCATTCGTAGTCGCTGCGGTCCGTGATCACAAACTTGACTTCGTCATAGTGTCGCAACCTGGCGAGGTTGGCCATGTCCGCAGCCGCGCTCATGCCGCTGCCGGGCGTCTTGATATCCATGATTGCGACAACACGCGCAGGTATCCTTGAAATGTTGAGGCTGCCGTTCGTTTCAATGAGCACGGTCTTGCCGATCTCATCCCGTAAGGCAAGGGCCAGCTTGCGGAAGCCGGCCTGTATCAACGGCTCGCCGCCGGTGATTTCAACTATCGAGGCGCCGCTGGCGCGACATGCCCGGATCAGTTCAGATATCAGGACTGGCCTGCCAGGAAGCCGCGACTGTGGTGTGTCGCAGTAATTGCAGGTAAGGTTGCAGCCGGCAAGTCTGATGAAGTAACAAGACAGACCGGCATAGGTCGATTCCCCCTGGATCGAAGTGAATGTTTCGCAAATATCAATGGTCTTGTCGTGCATACGGATTGTCATTCTGAACGATAGTCGAGGAATTGAACAGAAGATAACAAAGGGAACGAGGCACGCGGAATATCGCCTGGTTGCCTCTTATTCCAGTTCTTCACCGTTTCTGGATGGTAAACACGTGGCTAATTCTTGTCCCAGTACGCAACTGAATTGCCGGGCGTCTCGGCCACGACGACTCTTGCGATCGCGCGCCTGCCGGTCTTGAGTTCGTTTGTGAGTGAATCGTAGAGGTGCTTCGCGATGTTCTCCGAGGTTGGATTGATTTTACGGAAAGCTGGAATGGCATTCAGGTCGGCATGGTCAAGTTCATCAAGGATCCTGTTGACCGTCTGTTTCAGGACTCCGAAATCGACCAGCATGCCGAGCTTGTCAAGCGATCTGCCTCGGACAAAAACCGTTATCTCCCAGTTGTGACCATGGACATTGGCGCACGGGCCGTCGTAGCCCGCAAGGTGGTGCGCAGCTGAAAAATGCGTTTTGATGCTGATTTCAAACATGCTTCTCTCCGATCTTGACCCTTGCCGATCCCGTGCCACTGCACCAGTCCTCTGCTCCGCTCCTGCATTTTCTTTTCCCGCCGGTTTGCCAGGCAGGAGACTGGATTCCAGCACCGGCGGCGCAGTCCGGTCTTCGCTCCGACGCGATTCTTCCGGCTATGCTTCCTGCACCTGGTAGCACTTCTGAATGGTCTCAAGCTCGCACTTCTTGAGATATGCAGCAATAGCCTTGTCATACGAGGCGGTATGCGCAAATGCCTTCTTTGCCAGTTTGAATCGCAGTGACAGGGAGACAGATCCGCGCGACCGTTTCATTTCTGTGACTATTTTCCGGTAGTCGCGCGGGTCCGTCACGGAGGCCACGCGGATGAAGTTCTTCGCTGAGGCTCGGACCATGCACGGTCCGCCAATGTCTATGTTGCCGCGCGCCATTTCCGGGGTCACTGCGGGCTTCGCGACCGTTTCCTTGAACGGGTAGAGGTTTACGACAACCATGTCGATCGCAACCGCGCCCATACGCTGCAGATCCTGGACATGAGCAGGGTTGTAGGTCTCGCTGAGCAGTCCTAGATATATCTTGAAATCCAGCGTCTTGACCAGTCCCCCCTGCATTTCCGGCTGGCCGGTGTATTCCGAGACCTGGACGAGGTTCTTCGCAGAGGCGTCGCCAAGTATATCCTTGATGGCCTTGTATGTGCCGCCTGTGGAGTAGATCGTGATGTCGGGATTGATTTTCACCAGGGCCGGAACGAGTTTGTCCAGTCCTGTTTTGTCGGATACGCTTGCAAGGACGTGTTTCACCTTCACGCAGTTGTCTATTTGTTCCACAGTATTGAGCATTGCTGTTTTCCCCGTGTAACGACATTCATCCGGCCGCAGTCGGGCTGGTCCGCGGAACAGACCGGCGACTGTGGCGCATCAAACACGAACGACACGCTACCAGAAAGACCGGCGGCATCCAAAGAAGAAAAATGCGCCGTTGACTGCGGCCATGTCCGGCACTACGATTGCCCGCATGATCACGCTTGCTATCGAACAATCCACCTCGCGCGGCAGTGTTGCGCTGCTGCGGGACGAAACTGTACTGGCCGGGAGAGCATGGGAGCACACGTGGTTCCAGAATCAGCAGTTGTTCGCGCTGCTGCCTGGGCTGCTCGATGAAAGCGGGCTGACGATGGATGCGATTGACACCATTGCCGTGGGGATTGGGCCGGGTTCTTTTGCCGGTTGCCGCGTAGCGGTTTCGGCTGCCAGGGCCTTCGCGATTCCTGACGGGAAGCGGGTCATTGGTCTCAGCAGCGGCGAAGCGTTGGCTTGGGATCTTCTGCAGGAAACAAATGCGGAAACAGTTGTTGTGATTGGAGACGCGCGCCGGCAGCACGCATGGTACGGCTGTTTCGGGCGTGGCGAGCAATGGCCGGTCATGACAAAGGAGTGGTCGTTGCAGCCGGTGGATCAGCTTGCGGCGGTACTGCCGGCCGGGGCTGTCATTGCAGGACCGGATTGGGACAGGATTTCCTCTGTCCTGAAGCATGCTTGCCCGGAAAGCTCGAAACTCGTGGAAGAAAACCGCGTACCGACAGCCGCCACTCTGGGGCTCCTGTCCGGACGGCGTGTTCGCGAAGGAGCTCCGGCCGGGCCGGTATCGCCGATTTATCTCCATCCAGCCGTCAGTCCCAGATGACCGTTGAAAGTTGAGAGTTGAATGTCGAGCATTGCCGCTTCCCATGCCGCAGGCCTTGGCGAAGGAGGGTCCGCTACGGCGTGTTTGTTGCGACGATGCGGTAGAAGATTTGTGTCGAGCCTTCGGGATCAATCCAGGTATTGGTCTCGTTGGCGGAACGGGCGACACTTCCAGCGGTCCAGAATCCACCGCTGGAAAGCAGGAGATTCGTGGATTTCCTGATCCCGAATGGCGGCAGGTTTGTGCTCATGCTGCCACCAAGCCATGTCAGCGAAAAGTTCGAACCGTTAGTTGAAGCGGAGAGGATTTTGAGGAATGAATTCCCGTTTGTAGGATTTGTTCCGGCAATATATTCCTGCCATCCCGTGAATCCGTCCCGATCCGTATCGAGTTCAGCCGCATTCTCGTAGCTGTTTGTGCCCGGGTAGTATCCATCCAGCCACCGCTCCGGTGTGGGATGATTTGCTGTCATGTTCTCCGCAAACAGGCCGACAACTGAATAGCTTCTGCCCATTGTCAGCACCAGCGGATTCCTGTTGGTGCTCAGATCACCAGTCCAGCCGGTCGAGTGGTAGAAATTCGAGCCAACCGCGGTGGCCGTAACGCCGGGGGTTCCAGCATCGTACCATCCGTTGCTCACGACAACACTGCCGTTTGCTCCGGCCGTGGCGCTGAAAAGGTACTGCGTCTTCCAGGTCCACATTATTGTGGTATTACTCGTGATGTTGAACGACAGATTCGTGCCGGAACCCGAAGCCGGTACGCTGCCGCTGCCGCTCCAGCCTGTGGCGACATACTGGGTCGATCCGTTACGCAGCGGTGAGCCCGCTACGGAGACACTGACCGCTTCATTGGAAGCGCAACCCGTCAGGCCGGCAGGGGTGGGTTGCCCGTACGGACTCATCACGTTCAGAGACTTGCCGTTCAATATCAGCCTGCCTGTCCCGCCGAAGTGGCTGTTGTTAGTGTGTGTTGCCCCGCTGCCGGTGGCACCCCAGGTTCCGATGTACTGGTAAGCGCCGTCAATATAGAGGCTTCCGGCTGTTTCATTTACGCCGTTGGTGAGATACATCATGCCGTCCAGAAACACCGGTGTCTTGTCGCCAATGATATTCCCGGTGCCGTTGATCTGAAGCGAGGCGGCTGCGGCCACAGTCACATTTGTGGACATCTGAATTGAGCCGCCGGGCGTGATGGCGAGGGTCCCGTTGCTGACGGTTGTCCGGCCTGAATAGGCGCATGATGCCGACAGTGTCAGTGTGCCGCCGCCGGTCTTGATCATGGCTATGTTTCCGGCGATTGTGCCGTCGTAGATATTGGTCAAGGCGATTCTCAGGGTCAATACGCTCAATGCCGGAGAACTGTTTGTGACTGTCGCAGTGTTGGCGGCTTTTGTCAGCCCTGCCAGTTGCTGGTCGAAAGCGGCCAGATCAAGCGTTGCCGCGCCGGATGCGCCGAGTTTAACCTCGGCGTTAGTGGCAATTCCGTTGTCGGCGCCGAGGATTATGTTACCGGTAGCGGTCATGTTGGTGTAATTGCCGCCGCCGCTGAGAATGTGGGTTCCGAGCCGGAACGAAAAAGGGACCGCTGAAACAATCGGACCGGCAAGCTTCAGAACTCCGGTGCGGGAAGAGAAATGGCCGCCTGCTGTCGGCGATCCATGAATCGTGATCGGTCCGTTTATCGTGGCGGTGCCAATATCGTTCAAATTGACCATGCCCCAGCCCGTTATGCCGGGGCATGCGTTGAGTACTATCGGATTGGTGATGGTGATTCCACCGTCGAGAAACAGTTCCGGCGGAATACTGTCGGAGCTGCCGATGGTGATTGTGCCGGCGCCGAGGGCTTTGTTGTTGGCCGCCCACAGCAATCCTCCGCTTAAAGTCGAGCCGCCGGTGTAGGTGTTCGTTCCGCTGAGCGTCAGTGTGCCGGCACCGTCCTTGGTCAAACTGCCTCCGCCGCTGATCGCGCCGCTGTATGTGTTCACCCCGTCGCCGTCCACTGTAAGCGCGATTGCGCCACCGGTTGCATTCGTGAGGCCCATCGGCACTGTGCCGGCAATACCGCCAAGCGTAAAGGCGGAGATCCTGCCGCCAAACATAACCCCGTTTGTGAAGTTCAACGTGCTGTCCTGCAGCGCCAGCTTGTTGGAGATCACCAGCATTCCGCCGCGGACCGTGGTGGACCCGGTGAAGGTGTTTGCACCGGCAAGAATCAACGTGCCTGCGCCGGTTTTGACAATTCCAAGCATTCCAGTCACCACGCTGGATACCGTCGCCGAGTTCGTATTTACCGCAATCACCGGCGTGGAGGAATCAAGCAGGTGGATTGTGTTGTTCTTGACCGTCCAGTTGAAGTCATCAGGCGACCCGAATACCATGCTGCCGATCGCAAGCGATGAGTATGTGTTCGTCACCGTCCGGTCGGCGGTAATGTCGTTTGTGAAGTACGCCGTGTTTCCATCTCCGTAAGCAATCGACTGATTCCGCCAGTTGTCAGCCATGCCCCAACTGCCGCCACGGTCCTTGTCCCACGAACCGTCAGACGCCGCATCGTAGATGGCGACATCATCGACATAGAAAACGACGTTGGTGTCCGGCCCGCTCCAGTAGAGCCAGAGCGCGTCGAGTGTGCCGTTGACGTTCAATGTGAAGTTGCCTTCTATCCTGGACCAGCCGCCATTTGAGGCGGTCACGCCGGCGATGCTGATGTACTTGGTTGATGTGGAATCGTCGTTTTGGCCCATGGTGAGGCCAACATTTGCGACGTCCACGTTCTCCAGCCGGACCCAGCTGGAGATCCTGTATGTCCGGCCGTCCTCCAGAAGTCCGAAGACGTCACGCGATGGGCCTCCCCATGTGGCGCGACGTGCGTACGCACGGCCGCTCAAGCCGCCGCTGTGCGGCTGAACAGACGAGACTTCCACGCTTCCACCGAAACCATCCCATCCGATGCCGCTGCCAAGTTCAAACCCCGGGTTGATGCACAGGTTCGTCTTTCCGCAGGCGTATGGCAGGCGTGTGACCGGTCCGTAGATCGCCCGCGTCTTTGCATCCGACATAGTGAAGACACTTGCCTCCAGCTCGCCAAAGGACCGGGATATATCGGCTGAAGCTCTGTAGACGGTTGATGTCTGTACGGGCAAGGTGCGGTCGGCATACCGGATTGTGGCGCTCCTGTTTGCCGACAGCACAGCCATGTTCTGGGTCCTAATGGCGGCGGAAACAAAGGCCCATTTCGAATCAGAAAGCAGAGGGGAGCCGGGAAGAACGGTAAAGTCCAACTGATTGGGATTTCTGAACTTGGGATCTCCCTGGGTTGAAGTGGTGTCGTGGCCCTTCGCATTCCAAAGTGCCGGGTAGTAGAGATTCCTGCCTGCCGAAATAGTGTCGTAGAGCGATGTGTAGTCCGGCAGTACCACCGGGTTCGGACCGTAGATGACATTGTCGAATATTGAGAGGTAGACTGTCCGGTAGCCACTTCTGTCTTCGCCCATGTGCCAGTTTCCGATCTGGGTGGCGTTGTTGTAGATCAGGTTGCCGTGGATCCGCAGGTAACAGGTATTGCTGATTTGGACCCCGGCTCCCTTGTTGAATGCCAGAGTGTTGTTCCTCACGACCGTTTCGCCATGACAGATTTCGGCCCAGACGCCATGGCCGTTGTTGTCGGTAATCAGCGAGTCTTCGATCAATACATTGTCGCATGTGCTGTCCGTCCATATTCCCTGTGTATCGTTGAATTGTGCCGTGTGCCCGCGGATGATAAGGTTGTCGAGCCTCATCAGCTTCATGGCTGCCACCGCGTACCCGCGCATCCCGCCCATCGTGCCATAGCGCCAGTTGCCGTAACTGGTTGTGCAGTTCTCAAGCAGGCTGTTCAAATCGTGGTAGCTGTCAGGGCTTATACTGAGTGCGCCTTTGCCGCTGTTGTAGCAGGAGACCCGTCGAAGCACATAGTCCTCGCCGCCGATGCTGTTTCCGCCATCGTTCCATGACGAACTGCAGTCCTCGATAAGTATATGTCTGCCGATGAAGCTGTTTCCCTCAAAGTGCTGCAATACCAGTCCGCGCACAACGACATAGTTGGCCCAGTTCATGTTGAGCCCCGTATTCCGCTCACTTATTTCCATCAGGTGTTTCGAAGGCGAACTGCCGTCAGCCATCTGGACAAAGATACGGTTGGCGGCTTCGTCCACGTAGAAAGTGCCGGGCGTCATCTCCGCCATCGTCAGTACCTGCCAGTAGAAATGGCCGTCAACAAAGACCATCTCCCGCCGCCGCCCGAGTTCGCTGATTGATGGGCCGTCGGGTACATACGGATCGGCCGCCACTCCCCAGTTGTTAGCCCATGTGGTGTAATACGTGTTGCCGCTGTACTGGGTCCAGTTGGTGTAGACATTCGAGCCTGACAGCACGGCCTTTCCGGTTTCCGTTGCCTCGATTATCACCGGCGCAAGCTCAGTGCCGTCGTGCGATGTGCCTATTGCAACGGATTCACGATAGGTTCCTGGATGAACAAGGATTCTAGTGCCCGGTGATGACAATGTAACGGCCCGGGTAAGGGTCTTGAGCGGTGCATCGGGGCTGCCATTGTTTGAGTCGGAAGAATTATCGGCCTGATTGTCGACGTGAAGGGTGGTTGAGATCACCCACTTGCTTTGCTTGGCCACCGCCCAGAGATTGGTCTCAAACGAAGGATCAAATGGTACCATGTTCGTTTCTTCGTAGGCAAAGGCGCGTGATGCCAAGGCAGGCAGCACCAACAGGAGCGCGAGCAGTCTGATCGCGGCATGCAACGGATACGGCGTGCAGTCCGGCTTATCTGGCCTGATTGCTTTCTCTGAAAGCTTCATCGTGCGCATTCTTCCGTCAAGTGTGCAGTTTGCGGTAGCTGCTGGCGTTGTGTTTGAAATGCAGTTTGTAATTGCGTGAAAACAGCTTGAAATCCTTGTATCCTACCGCGGCGGCGATATCCTTGATGCGCATCTTCTTCTGCGTCAGGAGTCTCTGGGCCTTGCGCATCTTTAACTCGGAGAGATACTCGTACGCTCCGTGAGTGTCGAACTGGTCAAACAGCCGGCAAATGTATGGCACGGTCACATTGCATGCGCCGGCCACCTCGCCAAGTTCGCGTACGGTCTCGAAATGAGCTTCAATGTATCTCTTGCACTCCCAGTAAGTGGTATGGGCCCTGCGCTTGGGTTTCATTCTCGACTCCATGTTCGAGTCGATCCGCCGGAGGAGAACTTCCATAAGGGAGATGCAATTACTGACTCGATGGTCGCTTGCGCCGAGTCCCTCCACCATGAGGTCGGTCATGGTAGCTTCCACTTCTTCGGGGCAGACCAGGCAAGAGAAGCCAGCCTGGGCATGCAGGAACTTGCAAAACAGCCTTTTCAGGCCGTGGCCTACAAGCAGGACAACGTAGTTGACCAGCGGCGCATCGCCTGCGGGTTCGAGGCGGCTCCATGCTTTTGGCCCTGACCAGAATACCATTCCCGGTTTGATCCGGACCCTGTCGCCGTCAAACCGGTATATGCCTTCGCCACGCACCGAATACTTGATGAACGCCCAGGGTGGATTCTGATGCTCGATGAAGGGATCCAGGCCGGGCAGTACTTCGCGTCCCCCCCATACGACAGCCAAGTCGTTCTTCGCGGAGGCGCGAGTGACGGAAAAATGAAACTCCTTGTCCTCCGAGTAGTCAAAAAACGGATACAGCTGACTGGGCGGCATAGCTTATGTCCTTTCTTGTATTGTTCTCACGCGCAATTCGCAATCATAGGATATAATTATCCTGTTTTCAACTTCTTTTTGTTCTCGTTTCGCTGTTTGTGCTGGCCAATCAGTGTCTTTACAAACAGGCTTCACTGACGATTTGTTACACTGGCGTCCCATAGGGTCGCCAAGGCTGAAACGATTTGGACTGAAGGCTGAAGGTAAAACACGAATTTAGTAACCCGGGACTATCGTAAATGACATCGAGTGGAATTATGCGGAATGATGCGAATTTCCTAACAGTCTTCAGCCTATTAACCTGCGTCCTATGGGACGCTAGTGGATTTGTTATGTTGTCGCGCTTGCTTTGAGCAGGGCTGCAGGCTACCATGAAGGCAATTCCAGACAGTCTGGAGCCTTTCCGGAAACAATGAAGTGATCTGTTTCCAGGGTAGGATCATGGGCTGCGGTCCGAACTCGTGGGTCGGCAGGTTGTGAGCGGGCTTGACCGAAATCTGGAATTCTGGAGGCGGGGATGGTTACGGATAAACGCGACGCCAATTTCCTGGTTGACGGAAGATATTCGATAACTGATCTCGTTGATATCGATCATCTCCGCAACCTCTTCGAGCGTTTTACAGGTGCCACAGGGTTTACGATTGGATTCCTGGATCACCCCGGGTTGAACATTCTGATTGCGACCGGCTGGCGTGACATCTGCACGAAATTCCATAGAAACAGTCCCGTCGCCATGGGCAATTGCACGGCGAGCAACCGTCATCTGCTGGAGCAACTTGATAAGCCTGGCAAGCTCGTCATAGAGGCATGCGAAAACGGCCTCGTGGACTGCGCAACGCCTATCATCGTCAAGGGCAAGCACATAGCCAGCCTTGCTACCGGCCAGATCCTTCTGGAAAAGCCCGACATTGAGAGGTTCAAGAAGCAGGCCCGCATCTTCGGCATTAACGAGAGGGAATATCTCAAGGCGCTCGCGGAAATACCGGTTGTGGACAGGACCAGGCTGAAGGCAGTGACCTCGTTTCTTGGCGAGATGGCTGTTGTCGTCTCGGAAATAGGCTACAGCAGGGTCGTGGCCGAAGATTCTTCCAGTGAGCAGAGGCGTGCCGAGCAGAGGCTGAGAAAGAGCGAAGGACTCTACCGGACGCTTGTCGAGACATCTCATGACTCCGTAGTGATTACCGGGCGTGATGGCAAGGCGACGTTTGTTTCGCCAAGGATGCTCGCCATGTTCAATGCGGCCACCGAGAGTGAACTGGTCGGGCATTCGCATCTCGAATGGACAGAGCCGCGCGATCACGAAAGGGCGATTGCGGGTATGGCAGGCGCAACCAAAGGCAACTCGCCAACGACGAGCCTGTATCACCTCCGCAGACTCGATGGAACGATGTTCTGGGCTGACGTCACCACCACCGGTCTTAAGAATGAAAGCGGGGAGTCGGCTGGTGTGATGAGCGTCATTCGCGATGTTACCGATCGACAGGTGGCGGAAGAGGAATTGCGCCGGCACAACGAGTACCTGACCGCCCTTCATGAGACCACGATTGATCTGATTTCACTTCGCGACGTCAATCAGTTGATCGAGAGAATTCTCAAGAGGGCGGGCAGTATTTTTGGCACATCTGCCGGCTTCATGGATCTTCTTGATCCAAAAGAGAAGAGCCTTGTGCCGCGGGTTGCGCTTGGTGTTCTACGTGAGGCACTGCGTTTCCCGGCTCATATGGGCGAGGGCGTCAGTGGGAGAGTCTGGGCAAGCGGGGCATCAGTCGTAGTGGAAGATTATGACAAATGGCCCGGGCGAATGAAGAACTTCAAGACTGGTTTGATCAAGGGCGTTATCGCCGTGCCTCTTCAATCCGGATCTGGATTGCTCGGCGTGCTTGGTCTGGCACATGAGTAGGGCAATAACGATAAGTTTGCCCCGGATGCAGTCGGCAAACTGAGTCAATTCGCGAGATTGGCGACAATAGCCATCGAGAACGCGAGGCTTTTCTCCACTGCCGAGAAAGAACTGGCCGAACGAAGGGACGCCGAGAACGCCTTGGCAGAGGCGGCTCGTGACTGGAAAGTAACGTTCGATGCGGTGAAGGATGCCATGTGGCTTTTGGATGACGATATGCGTATCAGAAGCGCGAACAAGGCGACAATGGACATCTTTTCTCTCGATCCTGATCAGATTCTGGGCCGTCATTGCTGGGAGGTCGTTCATGGTACCGGTGTTCCGGCTGCGGATTGTCCTGTGATGCGCACCAGGAAGAGCCTGAGACGTGAGACTTCTAAAGTGCAGAAGGGTGATCGCTGGCTGGAGATTACGGCAGATCCGGTGCTGGATGAACGCGGTCGTCCTGTCGGCACGGTTCATGTGGTGTGCGACATTACCGACCGCGTACGCGCTGAAGAGACACTCAGGAAGAGCGAGTCGTACTACAGGACTGTTTTCGAAAACTCACTCTTCGGTATTGCCGTTTCTGGAGTTGACTTCAAGTTTGCAACCGTAAATGACGCATTCTGCAGGCTCATCGAATACGACGCTTCCGATCTTATAGGCAAGAAGAGCATTGGTGACGTGACATTCGCTGATGATATGACGGCGAGTATAGAAATGACGAAGAAAGTCATGCGACGCGAGATCGACAGGTTCATGGTCGAGAAACGCTATGTTACGAAGTCCGGAAAGATCATACATGCGTTGACGTTTGTGCGGGGCATGTACGATGAGGACGGGCGCTACACAGGCGGAATGGCGGCGATCATGGATGTGACGGCGCGCAAAGCGGCGGAGGATGCGATCCTGAGGCTGAACCTTGAGCTGGAGCGGCGAGTTGCCGAACGCACTTCAGAACTTGAGGCCGCGAATGAAGATCTGGAAGCTTTTGCGTATTCCGTATCCCACGATCTAAGGGCGCCACTGCGTCACATAGACGGCTTCATGAAACTCCTGGAGAAGAGGATCGGTGAGAATCTTGATGAGAAGAGCCGTCACTACATGGAAAATGTTTCTTCATCGGCGGTAAGAATGGGTGAGTTGATAGACAATCTGCTTTCCTTCTCGCGAATGGGGCGGAGCGATATCCTTAAAACACGGGTCGACCTGGCGGAGTTGGTAGCCGGGGTGATAAAGGAGCTGGCGCCCGAAATGAAGGATAGAAGCATCCACTGGAATGTGGCGAAACTTCCTTCCGTGATGGCGGACAAGGCGATGCTTCGCATTGCAGCGGTCAACCTGATATCCAATGCGGTCAAATTCTCGAGACCGAGGAAAGTGGCGGAAATAGAGATTGGAAGCGTTCCAGGATCCCGGGACGAGGATGTGTTCTTTGTCAGGGATAACGGCATCGGGTTTGAAATGAAGCATGCAAGCAGGTTGTTCGGCGTGTTTCAGCGTTTGCATGATGGCGAGGAATTTGAGGGCACAGGGATAGGCCTTGCAAACGTCCACCGCGTGATAACCCGGCAGGGCGGGCGCGTCTGGGGCGAAGGCAAACTCGGTGAAGGCGCGACATTCTTCTTCTCGCTTCCCCGTCCCGCGGATGCAGATCGGACGCAACCGGTGCAGGTTGCTGCAATCACTTCCTGATTATTCCCGGCGGCTTCCTATTCTTTCCTTGTTCGATCCGGAGTCGTTGGCTATTGTGCGTCGATCTTTTTCCGGAAAGCCGGACACGTTGGCTTGTCCCGCATTGGGTACGCAATGACAGACAAGGAAGCATATATTGCGCTGAACATGATACAGGGCATCGGTCCTGTATCTGTTGCCGCCATGATTTCGGCGCTCGGGACACCGCAGGCCATCCTTGATGCCAGTCGTGCGGATCTGATGCGGGCCCGTGGTGTCGGTCCGGAGATTTCCGAAAAGATCCTGACGCAGAGGTCTGCCGTTGATCCCGTAAAGGAGATCGAGGCAGCCGGCAGGCTGGGGTTCAGCATCATCACGCAGGTGGATGAGGCGTATCCCAGGCGACTCAAGGAAATCCATGATCCGCCGCTGGCTTTGTACGTTATGGGAAGTCTGGATGGTGTTGATCACCCTGCGGTTGCAGTTGTCGGGACACGGCACGCCACGCATTACGGCCGGGATTGCGCGGAGCGCTTGTCGTACCAGTTGGGACAGGTCGGCTTCACGGTTGTCAGTGGCCTGGCCCTGGGAATTGATACCGCAGCCCACAAAGGAGCCATGAAGTCGGGCGGGAAGACCATCGCGGTGATAGGGAGCAGTTTGGATAATATCTATCCTCCCGAGAATCAGTCGCTTGCCGGCGAAATTTCGCGCCATGGCGCTGTTATTTCCGAGTTTCCGCTCGGTAGGAAACCAGATCGCACTACGTTCCCGATACGTAATAGAATTGTAAGTGGCCTCTCAATGGGCACCGTGGTGGTTGAGGCCGGGACAACCAGTGGTGCGTTGATTACCGCGAAGCAGGCGCTCGAGCAGGGCCGCTCAGTGTTCGCGGTTCCGGGAAGGATTGATTCGCCGGGATCGCGCGGGCCGCACAGGTTGATCCGCGACGGCGCATGTCTCATCGAAGATGTGCAGGATATTCTCGATGAGTTTGAGTTCTTGATCCCGGCCAGAAAGGGCGCCACTTCTTCCGGAGGCGGCTGTCCGCGTCCCAGGCTTTCGCCGGAAGAATCGCGGGTTATTGAAATTCTGGCTGACGGAGCAATGGACATTGACAGCATCATCCGGCAAACAGCGCTTGATCCGGGAATGATAAGTTCTTTGTTGATCGGACTTGAAATGAAGAAGGTAGTGCGTATGCTCCCCGGAAGGCATGTGGAGCTGACGCGGATTGGTACCGGACAGTAAACGAAAATTGCTTGGAGACTATATGGCAAAGAATCTGGTCATTGTTGAGTCGCCGGCCAAGGCTAAGACGATCGGAAAGATCCTCGGCGCCGACTTCAGCGTGATGTCCTCGATGGGTCATGTGATGGATTTACCCCTCAAGAAACTCGGTGTGGACATAAAGAACGGGTTCAAGCCGGAGTTGGTTGTCGTGAAGGGGCGCAAGGAGCTTGTTGACGGCCTTAAGCGCGCCGCTGTGGCGTGCGAAAGTGTTTACCTGGCTCCAGATCCGGACCGCGAGGGCGAAGCCATAGCGTGGCACCTTCAGTCGCTTCTGAAGAAGGCGGCAAAGAAAGCCACATTCCACCGGGTCTCGTACAACGAAATTACCCCGAAGGCGGTGCGCGAAGCGTTTGATCATCCCACGCAGGTTGATATGAAGCGCGTTTATGCCCAGCAGGCCAGGCGGATACTGGACAGGATAGTCGGTTACAAAGTCAGCCCTCTTTTGTGGACCCGCGTGAGAAGCGGGTCGAGTGCCGGTCGCGTGCAGTCGGTGGCCCTGCGTCTGATCTGCGAACGCGAGATGCAGATCATTGGTTTCGTACCTCAGGAATACTGGTTGCTGACCGCCGAGGTGCGCAAACTGGTGGATCCCAAAGATCCGTTCGTAGTCCGCCTGGCGCAGGTGGACGGAAAGAAGGCTGATGTCAAGAGCAAGGAGGAGGCCGACCGGATTCTGGCCGACCTTGAAGGCCGTCCGCTGAATGTGAGCAAGCTCTCAACCAGGGAAGTATCGAGAAAAGCGCCGCCGCCGTTTATCACCAGTTCTATGCAGCAGGCCATGTCCTCACGCTTTGGAATGGCTGCCGCCGTTACAATGCGGGTTGCGCAGAAGCTCTACGAAGGTGTTGACATTGGAGGTGAAACGATCGGTCTGATCACCTACATGCGTACGGACTCCTTTTCGGTTTCCAAGGATGCCCTGGGTGCTTGCCGTGAGTACATTGCAAAGGATTTTGGGCATCAATACGTGCCCGAAACCCCGAATCTTTACCGCAGCCGGTCGGGCGCTCAGGAGGCGCACGAAGCCATCCGGCCAACCGATGTGAACCGGACCCCGGCAAGCGTGGGGAATATTCTGAGCCCGGCGGAACTGAAGGTCTACCGGAGCATATGGGAGCGATTTGTCGGCAGCCAGATGAAACCGGCAGTCATGAAGCAGACCACTGCAGAAGTGGTCGCCGTGCCGCCGGCCGGCCGGCTCACGACGTATATGTTCAGGGCAAGCTCGTCCGAGGTTGTATTCGCCGGCTATATGCAGGCCACCGGCTTCCAGGACATCAAGGTCGAGGAAAAGAACGAGAAAGAGGAGGCTGAAGAGTTGCAGCAGCGTCTGCCGCCGTTGTCCGAAGGCGAGCCGCTGGAGAGGCTCAAGTGGTTGAGTGACAGGAAAGAAACCCAGCCGCCGGCCAGGTTTTCCGAAGGTTCCCTTGTTCGCGAGCTTGAACTGAACGGGGTCGGGCGCCCCAGCACTTATGCGCAGATCATCAGCACTCTCAATTACCGGCGGTACGTGACGCGTGAGAAACGTTCGCTTGTTCCAACTAAACTCGGAATGGATGTCAACGCCTTCCTTGTGGGACATCTTTCCGAACTCTTCGATGTGCAGTTTACCGCCCGGATGGAGGAGGATCTCGACAAGGTAGAGGAGGGGCACAACGACTGGACGAAGATGATTGAGGATTTCTATGGCAAGTTTGTACAGTGGCTGGAGAAAGCCAAGGGCCCCCCGGCGGATGCCGGGAAAGTGCAGGCAGCGCTTGATATTCTCGGTCAGGTCAGGAATTGGGCGCCGGAAGTAAAGCACGGCAGGCGCACGTACAGCGACGAGAAGTTTGTCGGATCCATCCATGATCAGATCAAGAAGGCGGAAAGAGCCGTATCCGAGCGTCAGCTTCTGGCGCTTGCAAAGATCGCCTGCCGGTACGAGGAAAATGTTCCAGGCATGCGCCAGATGGTTGTGAATGCGGGTTTGATGGATGCCGCGACCGCGGCGATAGAGGACAAGCCCGACGAGAAGACATTGAGGAAACTTGACCTGCTTTCGAAAGTTCAATGCGACGAACCCTCGCAGCAGGGAAAGAAGGTTTTCAACGACCGTAAATTCATGGATTCTCTTGTAAGGCGGACGACTGAGGGGCGTGATCTCTCGCCGGCGCAGAAGCAGCAGGTTGACAGGCTTGTGCTGAAGTACTCATCGCAGATCGAGGGTTTTGAGGCGATGAAGGGCGAGCTTGGTCTCGATATGCCGCCTGTGCAGGAGGACCAGGAGAGCGCCGAATTGTTGACGCTGATGACGCACGTGACAAAATGGCGGCCGGAGTCGAAACGCGGTACCAGGGTCTTCAGCGATAAGAGTTTCTGTGAGTCGTTGAAGACTCAGTTTGAGCGAAAGAGAGTGCTTTCTCCTAAACAGAAGATTGTACTCAAGAAGATTGTGGCGGCGTATCACGGGCAGATTCCAGGGTTCGACGAGATGGCCTCCAAGTATGCCCTGAAGATACCTGGAAAGCGGGCGGCTCATGAGAGTGCGGAAGACGGGCATGCCGGGAAGGCACCGTTGGCCGCGGCCGGGGAGTAGGGCATGGACGTCGCGAACGATCCATGTGTGGCGCATTACCTCCAGTACATGCAGGACGAGCGAAATGCATCCAAATATACTCTTCGGAATTACCTTGTGGATATCCAGCAGCTTGTCTTTTCCCTTTGGGGAGATGGCGTAAAACCTCCGTTTGCATGGAAGAGTGTAGATAAGTTCGCGGCCAGGCGGTTTCTTGTGGAGACCCAGAAGAAGGGGAGGAAAGCGGTTACCACCGGGCGCAAGGTGTCGAGCCTGCGGTCTCTGTTCCGGTTCATGGAGCGTGAAGAATACGTGCCAGCCAACCCTTTTGCCGGCGTTGTGAGTCCAAAGCGGGAGAAGCTGCTGCCCGAGGTTCTATCCGTGGGGGAGGTGACCCGCCTGATTGAAGCTCCGGCAAAGTTGGCCGGGCGTGCAGTCAAGTCGGGAAATGAAGTGAAAGACCGGCTGGCTGAGTATGCGGCCTTGCGTGACGCGGCGATCCTTGAAGTGCTTTACAGCGGCGGAATGCGAGTGAGCGAACTCACCGGTATCAGGCGGAGGGATCTGGATTTTCTGGGTGGAGTGGTGATTGTCCACGGCAAGGGCAGGAAGGAACGGCTCTGTCCTCTTGGCGGCCCTGCATGCAGATCATTGCGTGAGATGCTCCGCGTGCGGGATACGCTTTGGCCCTCAAGGACGCGCATTGGCGGCGAGGACCATGTGTTTGTTAATCTCAGGGGAAGATGCCTTACGACAAGGTCGATTGAAAGGCTGCTCAAGAAGTACCTGCTTGAAGCAGGATTGAATCCTGAGCTGTCACCCCATGCGATGCGCCATTCATTCGCGACCCATCTGCTTGATGCCGGCGCCGACTTGCGCAGTGTCCAGGAGTTCCTGGGCCACGCCAGTTTGTCGACGACACAGATTTATGCGCACGTGACGTCTGAGAAGATGAGAAAAGTGTACGCCGACGCCCATCCAAGGGCGTGAGTGGATAATAGAGGTCAGAGGGCAAGAGAGTGATTTGGATCCTGTATAATGTGCTGTTCTTGATCGGTTACATGCTGCTGCTGCCGCGTTTCATGGTGCGGATGGCCAGGCGAGGCGGGTACCGCAAGGACTTTATGCAGCGCTTTGGCGTATTCAGTGAGGCTGATATCGCCCGTCTCAGGGCGAAGCCGCGCATCTGGATTCATGCAGTCAGTGTAGGGGAAATGCTCATCGCACTGAAGTTCATGGAGGAATACAGGGCCGGGAATCCAGGCATGGCCTTCTTTCTTACCACGACCACGTCGACTGGGCATGGTATTGCCGCAAAACGCATGAATAGTGATGATGTGCTCGCCTACTTTCCCGTGGATCTGCCAGTATTCATGAGCAGGGAACTTGATCTGGTTCAACCCAGGGCCGTTATTCTTATCGAAAGCGAACTCTGGCCGAATCTGATTCGTCTGGCAAAATGGCGCGGGATACCGGCCATCCTTGTTAATGGAAGGATATCCGCCAGATCAGTGAAAGGGTATAGGATCGTGCGGGTGTTCTTTGAAAAGGCTATCAACATGATGAGCCTCCTGTGCGTACAGACTCCTGAAGACGCGCAGAGACTTATCGAACTCGGTGCAAGTGAGTCGTCTATCAAGGTGATGGGTACGGCGAAGTACGATGTGGCTGACATCAACAACGCGGCGGCATCCGGCACTGAGCGGCTTCTGAAAAAGGCCGGAGTCGGACCTGGTTCCCTTCTGCTGGTCGGCGGCTCGACATGGCCGGGCGAGGAAACAATTCTGCTTGGAATTTTCAAGCGTCTTCGTGAAAGCATTCCGGGGCTGCGCCTTGTTCTTGTTCCAAGGCATGCTGAACGTGCAGCCAAGGTGACAGCTGAAATAAGGAATAACGGCCTGTCCGAGGTGCGGTGGAGTGCGCTGGCCGGCGATGGCTCCAATCCGGCGGGCGATGTGATCCTTGTGGACACAACGGGTGAGTTGATGGGTCTGTACTCCTGTGCAACAGTTGTTTTTGTGGGCAAGAGTCTTACTGAGCATGGCGGTCAGAATGTTATCGAGCCTGCATTGTTCGGAAAACCCATAATAGTCGGGCCGAATATGGAGAACTTTGAGGGAGTCATGAGGGATTTCAAAGACTCCGTTGCGATCGTCCAGGTGCGGGATGCAGTCGAACTGGAGCACACGATTGAATCCTTTCTGCTGGATGGAGACCGGAGGCGTGCCATAGGGCAGCGTGCCAGATCGGTTGTGAAAGGACAGAGAGGGGTTGTCTCGGCGACAGCCGGCCTGGTGCGGGATCTGCTATCCATACGGCAGGATAATCGACCAGTCTGAGCCGGAACATGGCGAACAACAGCCCGGTTTGTAAGCATGGCGCGGCTCCCTCGTTATCGAAGTCAATCGATTTAGTAAAAAATACAGTCTATACGCAGATTTCGGGCACAGATTGGGAACGTAATTAACCACCTGCCGAAGAACTCACTATTTGGTGAGTCGTGCGAAACATACTTCTCTTTCAGAAAGTCATTTCCTAATCAGCGTTAACCTGCCCGCCCTCCCGACCAGCCTGCCCCACGCAAGCGTGCGGGGCTGGCAGGCTATCGGGAGGAGCGGGCGGGTCGGCGCAATCGGCGGATTGCTTCTCTCTTGCAGTGCGTGGTTACTGCCGGAACAATTCAAATGAAACCGCAGATGAACGCTGATAAACGCTGATAAAAATGGTCATGGACAGATTCTGGTGCCCCATGAAGAACGCACCAAACGGTGAAGCATGGCGATACGACGACGTTGTCTCCGTATCCGCGTCCATCTGCGTTCATCTGCGGCTGCTTTTCTTTCGAACTGCATCGTTCCGGCTTAGGTTTTCTCGTGGAAAGCGACGGGAAAGCGATTAGTGGCGATTAGTGGCGATTAGCCGCATGTGGCTGGAATGCCTTTCTTGACAATAAAACACTGAGAGCAGATAATACCGGCATATACATTCACTGTGCGGTCGCTCAATATCAATCGGTCTTGCGATGGAGGGATACTGATGAGCATATCCTTGGGTTTGCCCTGGAATCGAACCGGAAGTTGGATCTGTATTCTGTCGATGCTGATTGTGCCAGCGCTTTCCTTCGCAGAACCGGCTGGTGCGGACAAGGCAATTGGCGAAGTTGTGTTCGTCAAGGGCAAGGTTACTGTTGCCAGTAACGCAGGTGCCGAAAAGATGGCGGTCCTTCAAATGCCAGTCTTTCGCAATGACAAGATTGCCAGCGGCGGTGAAAGTAAAATTCAAATCCGGTTTTCAGACGGGTCCGTCATCTGGCTGGGAGAAAACTCCGAGATCGTGATGGATGAATATGTTTATGTTCCCAATGATAAGAACAACGTATCTTTTGCGATGCGAATGATCAGGGGAGCCTGCCGTATTGCGACAGGTGCAATTACGACTCTCAATCCGGATCGATTCAAGGTGCGGACGCGAATGGCGACTGTAGGGATTCGCGGGTGCGAGCTGGGTATTGGTGGCGGGGTCGGCGGTAATGATGTCTACGTGCTTAAACTCGGGAAGGGCGAATCGGTGTTCATCGTTACGACCTCCAATGGGCAGCCTGTAATGAACGTGATTACGGGTGAATCGCTGCCGATTGATGAAGCTGTGCGAAAAGTGGTCAATATTGACAGGCCCGGAACGATTGTCTCCGTAACGGATGGAAGAGGATTTTCGCAACGTCAGCTCAGCCCTGAAGAGATCAGCCGGTTTGGCCGGATGACTACGCAGGAACCCACGGCACAATATGATGCCATCCAGAGCCCTGACGGTTCTGTGTTCAGCGTGACCCCGAGGAGCGCCGGCGGGCGTTCCCAGTAGAAAGGCGGAGCATAGTGCCAGGATCAAGGCATAGGATATTGATGGCATGCGTTCTGCTGGCGCTGGTGTTGGGCGGAACGGAGACGGTTTGTGCGCAGAAGCCCGAGGGCCGGACTGTCGACAGGTGGATGCTGCAGACCAAGCTCGTCAATGCGATTCCGTTTGGCGGAATCATTCCTGACTCTGAAAAGGCGATTCCAAGCTGGTACTTCTCCGGACGGGGATCATCATTGCTGCGTTCTCAATACCGCTCCGTCTATCCGGGCATAGACCGGGCTTCGTATGGCGACGGGATTGCCATGGAGGATGCATTCAGGATCGGGCCCGGAGCGGATCCGTCGGCCATACGTATTTCAATTCTTGGCGGCCAGGGCACCGTGATTGATGGCGGCGGCAATGTGGTTGTAAGTTTCCCCGGTGGAGAGATGATTGCCGACAGGCCGGTCGTGGAATATCTTGCGGCCGATGGCCGCCGGAGCGAGGACAGCGGAAGCTATGTGCTGAGTGGCCTTGGTGAGGTGTCTGTGGTGCTCCCCGCAGATTTGCGGGATAGGTGGGCGAAAGCCGGCGTGTCGCAACGCGACGCGGTTTCAGATGGTGTCAAGACCAGCGGTCAACCAGACATGCCATTAGCGGCCGGATCAGATGGCGCTAACGGCCTGCCGTTTAACCTGGTTCCCAAGAGCGGTCGAACCAATGGGCCTCCGTACGACTACTTTGTATCGAGATTCGAGGTGAGCAATGATGAGTTCCTGAAGTTCCTGAATAATGCCGAGGCGAACCCGAACAACGCGCAAGGCTCGAATATGTTCTTCGATCAGGATGGAAACGTGTGGATCAATCCTGAGATGAAGAAGAACCGAGACGAAATGTTCGCATTGGCACAGAGCAGGCTGGTCTACTCGCCGGAGAAGCCGTTGGGCAGGCGCTACGGACATGCAAGAGACGATGCGGGGAAGCTATCGTTTGTCCGGCATCCAGTGACGGGTGTATCGTGGTATGGTTCTGTCAAGTTCTGCAACTGGCTGACGATCTTTGACGGACGTGGTGAGGGTCAGCGCTGCTACAGGGAGGGCACAAACGGGCTGGATTGGGCCCCGGTGACATCAACAAACTGGCCTGAAGGAACTTTCGAGCCTATGGCACGGGAAAGCTGGCTGGCGTTGAAAGGCTTTCGCCTTCCGATGGTTGACTGTCAGTCTCCACGCATGGAAGACAGGCCTTTCAACGAGTTCTACAAGGCTGCATCATGGAATGGCCTCACAAATACAATTTACGGATTTGGCAGGAACACATGCAGTCCGGTGGACGCCAACTTCAAGGGCGATGCAGATGTGGCTCTTGGTACGCTTCCAGTCGGATTCTTCAATGGCGAGGGTGTCGTAAGGGGCAAGAGGACGCGTGAAAGTCTGAACCGGTTTAGAATAGAGGACATTAGCGGTAACGTCGACGAATGGCTGAACGATTTTCCTGCTCCGAGATTGCCATCGAGGCGTGCTTTTGCCGGAGGAGCCTGGACAGACAGCGCCTTGCCGGAGGTAGCGGTGCTGAAGGATGCGGAGCCGTATGCTACGGATGCGGGCAGAGGTTTTCGTCCTGTCACTGTCTATATGCCTGAAGACGAGCTGCTTGTGCATATTATCTACCGCTTCTACATGGAGACGAATGTTACGGGGCGCGTCGAGGAGCCGGAAGGCACGCTTGGTGGAGAAAAACCGGAGGGTGAAGGCGCAGCCGGACAGCCGGGGATCGCCCCGGTGGTTGGTAGTAAACCCGGGGCAGGTCCGGGTGTGGATGTGACCATCGGACCGAAGCACGAGGGTGGAGTGGTGCCCAGTGAGTTGCCGGTCACCCCTAATCCGCCGCCACCTGGACCACCGCCAGGACCGCCACCTGGACCACCACCCGGACCGCATCCTGGACCGCCTGGGCTGCATCCTCTGCCTGGACCACCGCAGAGTCCGAGCGGTTTGTAATCTATCTGTGAGACTTTCCGGGACGCCTTGTTCACCGTGAAGATGCCCGCTGCCGTGGACTGGTCAGGTTTAGAGGATAGGCTTTTGACGGGTTGAGTGATCAATGACTAATTTCTTCCTGCTTCTTGGTTCTGTTCTTGTCCTGGCAGTTTTTGCCGCGGGAATCCTTCCGGGAGTGATTCAAATTCTCGCACTCCTGCTCTGCATCGCGTGTATCGTGCCCGCTGTTCGAAGGACATTTCCACAGGCATCGTCGATACCGGGTTGGCGGTACTCGCCTGGTCTGTTTGCGGCGGTTCTGGCCGGATTGGTGTTGTTTTCGATAGTGCCATTTCCTTCACACTGCGATGTCTTGATGGGACACCGGCGTGCGAGCCAGAATGCACTTGCCAGGAAAGCGATTCAGGATGCGAATCGGCTCGGAGTGGTGACTGATACAGGCGACGATACGGCGAAATCAGGAACCCCGTGGTTCTCGATGAGTCGCAACCGCGCCGGGTCAATGCGTATCCTGCTCCTGATGATATCCGGCTTTGCTGCGGCCACTCTCAGTTCACGGTTGTCTGCCGCGTGGGGGGAGAGGTATCTCAGAGCGGTAACCGTGATAGGCCTCCTCATGGCCGTTGCTGGTTACGTCAGCCAATGGGTCTTGCCGCAGGAGAAACACGTCTGGTGGTTTCTTGACGTGCCGCATGGCCATCCAGTGGCCTGCTTTATCAATCGAAATCACTTTGCCGGTTTTGTCGCCATGCTCTGTCCTGTTTCGCTTGTTCTGCTCGCCGAAAGCATATCCCGGCGCCGGGTTGGCGGGATTCTGCTCTGGGGTTCGAGTTTCGGGTTGATGTGCATGGCGGTTGCTGCGTCTCTTTCCAGGGGGGCATGGGTTGCCTGTGCTGTCGGACTGTTTGTCGTGGTAATCATGATGGGATACCGTCGGCTTGCGATGGGTGTTGGTCTGTCCGTGCTGCTGCTCTGCGTTCTGACCGCTGTTGTGTGGCCGCACAGACATCAGTTGGAGGAAAGACTCAAGTCGGCCTCCGACTACTCCACTGAATCGAGCCTCATGCTCAGGCTTCTCACATCGCGTGACAGTTTAGGAATTATGCGGGACTATCCGTTGCTGGGCATCGGCGCGAACGGGTTCAGGATGATGAGCCCGCAGTACCGGACCACTATTGCGCGAAAGGAATTCCTTAACGCCGAGGATGAGTACGTTCAGCTCCCGGTGGAGTTTGGATTTGTCGGGATTGTGTTGGTCGCGGGTTTGTTTCTGGCTGTGGGCAGAAAATGGAGGCTCAACCACCGTTGCGGTGTGGTGAGTAGAACAGTTACTTTGAGTGTCTTCGCGGCAATTGCTGTTGTCATGACCCACGCAGTGGTGGAGTTTGCACTTCGTGTTCCGCTCTATGCTGTGGTGTTTGCATCGCTTGTCGGTCTCGTCGTTTCCGGCGGCGGCGCGCGCACCATCACTTCCCCCTCAGGCAATATGGATAATTCCGGCCACAACGAGGAAGATCCGTCGCATAGACGGCGGCTAACCGGTGTCGTGGTATTGCCGGCGGCCGGTATTCTTATCGCAGTCTGTGTCGGCCTGCTAGGATTGTCGCCACACAATCTGGATTCGACGGATTACATAGTTACTGCCGATGCCAAACAACTTTGCCGCGCATTGGAATGGAGTCCTACTTCATGGCAGGCGTGGTATCATCTTGGCAGGTGTGCTATCATTGCAGATCCGGGCGGGGAGACCGGGCGTTTCGGTGAAAGATGTATGACTCTTGCCGCCAATTACGCTCCGCAGAACTATCCTCTGTGGACGGAGCTTACCGAGGTCCGGCTTCGCATGGGCGACAGAGAGGGTGCCATCGCGGCTTATGGCCAGGTGAAACGTCTGCGATCATGGGTTCGTATTCCGGAACTGGAGAAGTAATGGATCATCTGCTGACAGGCGCGGCACTGCCGTTTGTAATAGGACTGATAGTGTATTCTGTGCATTGCGGGCGTATCAGTATTGCCGGTTTGATCATCTGGCCCATCACTGTCCTGTTTGGAATGTTGTGGGCGGTGATGCCGGATGTTCCAAGGGTACTGGGGTTTCGTGATTTATACATGAAGTTGTCCGTGGATCCCAGGTGCGATCTCTTCTTTGGACACTATTCGATGGATCTGGTCGAGTCAGACACACCGCTTTTTGCGATTCCGGTTGTCGTTATGTGCGGTTTGATGCTCTTTATCGCGTACAGAGAGTTGTTGATATTGGAGAGTGAGCGCTGATGGGCGATACAGTATTTCATTTTTCTGTCGGATTGCTGACTGGAACACTGGGCTTACTACCTTTGTTCTTCGTGAGGATGAGGGCGAATGACAAAATGGCTCCCTTCTTTGCATTGTGGTTTGGAGTATCGTTTGGACTCGCTCTTTGGGCTATTGCGCCCGGATTCTTGGCCTGGGCGGGGGTTCCAAGATGTCTGCTGACCGGATGGTGGATGAATATTTTCCTGCTTCATCCGCTTCTGAATACCATGAAACACAGCGGATTTCTGGTGGGAACCGTTTGCATGTTTATGGGCGTGGCTGTTATGTATTCTGCACTGCTGCTGGTTATCTGGAAGCGTATTGACATTGGTAAGAAATCTCATTTCACGCGGATTGAATCCGATTCTGGACCATTGCGCGATCGTAGTCCTGACCGTCGTTCAAATCCTCGGTGAATAGCAAGGGACACCTCGCCAACCTTTCCGCCGCCAAGATGATCGCATCGTAATAACCGACCTCATAGCGGAACACTTGCGGCGCTGCCAGGAGCTGACACCATCGAGACGATGGCAAGGATGAGAGCGGGTAGTTTCATTGATTTGACTTCAGGTACATTCGCGGGAAATTCTTCTGGAACGGTTCCTGATATCTGTATAGTTGTGGATAACCAGGCATCGATCGCAGCGGAGGGAGCCGCTCGCCGCGCAAGGCTGAGAGCAGGACCCGAATCTGGTCACGGCTCGCCTCGACACCAACGAAGCCCTCGCCCATGTACCAAGCGGCCCACTTTCCCTTCTCGGCGCGGTGCAGGGCGTCGAACAAGTCGTCGGCCGCACGAAGCGATTGCTCCGCCAACTGAAGAGCCCGCGCCTTCTCGTGCTTGCTATAGGCCACAAGCGCTGCGGCGTAATTGTCGAGCATCGCCAGCGAGTGCTCATGGATGCGGATGGGCGTGAGCACGTGCGACTGGTAGAACCCGGTGCGGTCGGCAGGCACTTGCGGTGCCAGCGCCGCCGCCGCTTTCGCCAGCGCCTCGACAGATGGGCGATTGGTTGCGACGAACTGCAACGCCTGGCCGGCCTCAGCCAGCGTGTTGGTTGAAAGCGCCTTGCCAGCCGCCAGCGGTGCGGCTGCCGTGCTGCCGAGTTTGCGAAGCATGGTGTGCAGCCGGTTATCCCCGGACCGCGACTCACTTCGATGATACGGGATGTCGAAATACCGCGCATAGATTGCCGCCACCTCTTTGGCCAGACCCGGGCCGAACTGTCGCTGACTCCAGTCGACCAGAAACACCTCCATGCTTTGTCGGTCGGTTTGCTCGAGCGCGGGCGCGGCGTTCCACGCCAACCGCATCGCGTAATCCGTGGAAAGCGGCACCGGGCGCACATCGCTGACATTGACGAGAAGGAAGTTGGTGGCGCTGGCCTTTGCGAACCGTCCGATCTCGCCGTGAATGCGGTCCGGGGGCACCATTTCGCTGAGTTGGTTGTGGCGGCTGCTGAGCATCGCCGTGTGATAGTAGATGCCTTGACCGGCCCGGCCCGCGCCGCTGTCGCGGATGATGCCAGTGCCGTCGTCGGGCCAAACCTGGACAACATCAGCCGGCAATTTCAAATAGCCCGCGTGCATCATCTCGGCCCCCTCGGCCCACAGATTGGCGATAATCATGGCGTGTGGGTCAGACTGGCGGATCAGTTCGACTTGCCTGGCAATGGCTTTTGTAATAACTGCTCCGCGCGCCTCTGGCGTAAGCAGCTCCGGCTCATCAACCCAGAATGGCCGGTCATGCTTGCCGCGGTACCCGACCGTCCATACGACCTCGCGCCCCTTGAACGCGGCGATGCAGTCGCGCCAGTAGCGTTCCATGATTTCGGGAGCTTTCGAGTACGAGAACGGAACATCGTTGGGCCAGCGGTAAGTGTTCAGGCCGACGACGAGGATATGGTGCATGTTCAGCGCCAAGCCGCGTCGCGACGCGAGTTCCCAACAGCGCTCATCGGGAAAATTGAACGTGCCCGGCACGATCATGTTGCCGCGCAGCCGCAGGATGGTCTCGCAAATGCGGTCGAGCATATCCAGGGAGTAGACGTTTTCGCGCAACGGATCGGGTGCGAATCCGCCGAGCAGATCCTCGTCGTTGATGAACCATCCGCGATAGCGAAACGTTGGCGGACCGAATTGCTCGTCAAGGCCGGCGCTGACCTCGATCCTGGTTTTCGGTGTCGGCTCGTGGTCGGTCCAGTAGTACCAGGGATCGACGCCGAGAATCTTCTCGGCCAGCGCGTACGCGGCGTAGATCGTGCCGCGGATGTCGGCTCCGGTGGCGAGGATCGCCAATCGTCCGGCGGAATCGCGCTGTACACGCAGGACAAAGCGCTCCGAACCGGCAAACGGCTCATGGAGTAGTTCTTTCAGCCATGGCCCTTTCAGTCCGAGATACACGATTGGCCCGCGCCATGCCGTTGGCGGTTCCCGGAGCACGACCGGGCGGTGCCCGAACACCTTGTACCAATCGCGCTGGACATCGGCCAACGCCCGCGCGACAGGCTCCGATTCGTCAGCCGCGACAACCCAGGGTGTGTCGGCCGTAACAGCGACCGCCGTCGTGCCCGTCGACTGAGCGTAGGACACGGGCGCTACGCACGCCGTGCCCAGCAGCACCAGGAACAATGCGGATAGTTTCATTGATTTGACTCCATGCTGACCACCGTTTGAACATTAGAGACAGACAAATAATTAGAGCCCATCCGAAAAGGTATTTGAAACAGAAACACTGAAAACAAAGGGCTTTCTTGGGTAGGGCGAGGCGTCCCCGCCGAGCCGGAGCAAGTACTGGCCTCGAAATGCGACAGAAATGAATGAAGTTCTTTCTTGGCACTGCGCAATGGCATTCATTTGCTCCGGCTCAGCCAGAGGCTTCGCCCTACCTGTGCCTTTTCGAACAGGGTCTAATTGCGAATATTTGCGCTTTCTTGCGGAAAAGTCGACTTCTGAATTCTCTATGTATGTAGCGCGTCAATTGGCAGACTAAACGCGCCCAGCCGTGCACCATCATAAGATTGCCTTTCCCATTCAACGGCAGGAAAAATAGGATTTCGACATGGGTCTTGTCCTGAATGAACACCTGCCTTGCATGCTCATGGATGGACTCGGCGAAAGATTTGAATGATTCGGCGGCATTTTTGCGGTTCCAATCGGGTGGCGTGATTGGTATTGCCCAACATTAGGGACAGACAAATATTTATAGCGTGCGGTATTTGGGTGGGATTTTTGGTTGGTGGAACAGAGAAAGGAGAAACTCACCACGAGGTCACGAAGAGCACGAAGGGTATAGAAGTCGCCACGAACGTGCCGACATCATCGACCGGTGCCTGTCTCCAATGAAAGACAGACCGGCAGCGCAGCAACACTACCGGTGGCACGCGGGCAAGTGGCCAGGGAATGCAGCGTTTCCCTGCAAATCCCCCACTTCGCGTCCTTCGTGACTGGTGAAACCTGCGATTGGTCTTGCGTCTCCACTAACAGCGTTCTCGCCCCCGCGACCAGTTCGGCCCCAACCGCAAAACCGGCGCAAGGGAGATGCGATTTGGTGATTGGCCGGGGCTCTGTACGCTCCGCGACCTGCGGCCGCGCTTTCGTGGCATCTGCATAGGCCTCACAGGCTTATGCATTTGACAATACGCGCAAGGGAGCATGACGGCACATCAGGAGCGGCGCCGGACGCGACGCATCATGGATGGTTTTGTTTGCCGCTTCGGAAGGTGTTCAAGATCATCGAGATCCTTGTGACGGCCGGATGCTTGCTTATTTCTCCGAAGGTGCGCGAGGGAAATCAGGTTGATCTTCTGCCCGTCAAGAGTGACGACCTCTCGGGCTGCGAAGCACTCGGCGAAACTGACTCCGTCGATTTCGGTCAGTACCTCAATTCGCATGGGCGGAACGCCCATGCGGATGATCTTTCCGCGTTGCAGGAACAGATTCGGTGTCAGTTTGCTGTCCGTCATGCCGAAACGGCGAAAGACACAGACGAGCTTGGATGCGTTGTCAGCTGAAAGGGCAACCCACACATCCATATCCGCCGTAGTCCGAGGGTATCCGTGGTAGCCCACCGCATAGCCCCCAATCAGCAGATACTCAACGCCCGTGTCGTTCAGCAACTTCAAAAACTCTCTGAAGTCGGAGGGAAGAACATGATCTACCAAAAGCCACCTCCCGGTTGACCTGCACGGCACGAAGACGTTCGCGAGGCTCTCTATCTCGCCAGTATCGATCATCGGATTGTCCGTGTAGATCCAAGACAATCAATGTATTACGATCAACTTTCATGGCAACAAAACTACCATCCCGACTGTGCGATTACAAGCCATAAGACCACTTGCCGATGACCGCCTCGTGCCGAGAGACAGTTTCCTGATCAGTGGTCGCATTCCTCACATTAAATGTTACCGTAGCTTTGGAATCTCCAAACAACACTTCAACGCACGGTCCCGCAGTGTGCTTGCTCTACTGCGGGATCGCACTTGTGTTGCAGGGCCAGATCTGACACATTCTCAACATGTCTGCGATCCGCCTCTTGAGGAATGAGGCTAATTCATGACCTACCCGCAGTGCTACAGCAATGCGGGCGGGCGGTACCAGCCTGCACCGGACAGTCGTCCCTACAAAGAGCGAGTTCTTATCAATCAATGACTGCTATGGAATTCGATGTTGTTTTCCAGGCTTATTGTGGCAATGTTCGAGGGGTTCGCAAGATCGTACAAGTCATTCCATTTCTTGTGTATTTTGGAGGCGCACCATGAGATTTCAATGTCCTCATTGCAACCAGGAATTGACCGTTGATGCGAAAAGTGCCGGGCAGGTGGTGAAATGCCCTGTTTGCCAGAAGTCCATGAACCTTCCGGCGGCGGAGGGTGCCGCAGCCGCACCTGCCGCTCCTCCCGTACCGGAAAGCGCCACGGGGACAACGGCGGACGCGGCGGCAGGCGGCAGGCGGCAGAAAGGCACGTTCAGCCACAATAAGGGCGACTCCGCGAACTACATGAAGTTCGTATGTCCGCACTGCCAGCAGCGCCTCTCCGCCCCATCCGGGGCGGGCGGCGTCATGGTGCAATGCCCGTCGTGCAACAACCGCATCCGGGTGCCGGAGTTGCGCAAGACGGAACGGCTGGCATGGAAGGAAACCGATCCGACAAACCCGCATTTTCTCAAGAGCCTCGGCATCGGGTTCGCCCTGCTCTTGGTGTGGTTTGGCCTGCTGCTGCCCTTCGCGCCGCGGGCGGGCACGGCGATCGCCGATTACAGCACGATGCAGTTTATCGCGTCGCTGTTCTACAAGCATTTTACGGTCAGTTTCATCAATACGCTGTTTTTCACCTGGGCTATGTCCATTATTTTTCTGAAGCACCGCAAGATCCGCCTGCAGAAGGCCGCGCTGCTGCTCGACGTGCTGCCAGCCAACCTGGGGTGGGAGATTGACGCGAACAACGTGTCGATCTTCATTGACCACGTCTATGCGCTGCCGCTGCGGCTGCGTGACAGCCTGATGGTGAACCGAATCCGCAAGGCGCTGGAACTGTTCGAGATCCGGCAGAACGTCGCCGACGTGCGGGAGATGATGGCCAGCCAGTCGGAGATTGACAGCGCACGCATCGGCGGCAGCTACACGCTGCTGCGCGCCTTCCTCTGGGGCATCCCGCTGCTCGGCTTCATCGGAACCGTTGTCGGCCTGTCGCAGGCCATCGGCGGCATGAATTTCGCGAACGTCGAGGATGTCGGCAAGATTGTCGGCTCCATCAACAACGTGACCAGCGGCCTGGGCTCCGCTTTTGACGCGACGCTGCTGGGGCTGGTTCTCGCCCTGACGCTGAACTTTCCATTGAACGCGCTGGCCAAGCAGGAGGACGACAACCTGCACACGATTGACGCCTTCTGCAACGAGGTATTGCTGCCCCGGCTGAAGGATGCCACCCCCACGGCGCAGACGACGGAGTTCAGCGCTGGCGCGGAGGCCATTGCCCGCGCCATCGCCCTGACCCAGGACAAGTTCCTCGGCGAACTCAACCAGATCACCCGGCACATGGGGGAATATGCCGGGAACCTGGACCGCCGCATCGAACTTTTCCAGCAGACGGTGGCCAAGGAGATCGTCGCCAAGAACAACGAGATGCGGGAGCAGAACCAGGCGGCTCTGAAGGAGTCGATCGACCAGGTTACCAAGTACGTCGCCAGCCTTGAGGCCGGCATAGGGAGTTTGAACAAGGCGCTCAAGGAGCTCGGCGGCAGGCAGATCGTCGTCAACGCGCCGAAAAAACGGGGCTGGTTCGGGGGCGGCTGACTAGGAACGCTACGCGCTAATTGATAGATGATGAATGATTATTCGAGAGGGACGTGCAAAAACCCTGATTGGAGCGGGCGGATCGCGCGCTCCCAAAGGGTTTAGCCAGTTGATATCAAGTCTGGCATAGTCGTTGGATATCGGGCGTTTTGCGGCGCGAATAATCCCGGACAACAGGATCTGTCCCCATGGCCAAGCAGCGACAAGGTAGACATGATGAGATCATGCTCATCCCGTTCCTTGACATCCTCTGTTCGCTGATCGGCGTCCTGATCCTGATCATCGTCGTGTTGTGCGCGGCGCAGTTGCAACGGGTCAAGGGGCGCACAAAAGAGGATGTGCAGACAGCGCAGCGCTACCAGACCCTGCAGCTCCAGATTAAGGCGGAGGAACAGGCCGCCGCGGAGTTGCGGAAGAAGGTGGCGGAGTTGGAGCGGCTGCAACAGGATCGGGACGCGAAGCTGAAGGATCAGGCGGAAAAACAGCAGAAACTGGCGGAACTGCGCAAGCGGCTCGAGCTGTCCGCCGGTTCCGCGCGCGAGAACAAGCAGAAGGCGGCGGCGCTGCAAAAACAGGTGGAGGACTTGCTGGCACAGTTGGCGGCGCTCCCGAGATCAAACCACCCCCCACGAAATTGGATTGATGTTCTGAAAGAAGCCGAGTCAGAGGGGGCAGGTTGTTTGCCAAAGCCAGCCGCGCCATGCAGTGGCTGGGATCTGCTGGATCTAGTCTGAATTGGGCTGGAAGAAGACAAACCTCTCCTGTCGCGTTTGGCTCAGCCGTTCGCGTATATTGTTTCAGCATCGTAGTCTGGGAAAGGATCATCCAGCCAGGGCTCGATAATGTGTTCCCTGG